>Ga0210409_10000161_pt1 | contig 138897 bp, 112 predicted proteins | sample IncBWH17MmetaG_FD_161649 | JGI IMG/M metagenome (GOLD analysis project Ga0210409, IMG submission 161649) | Forest soil microbial communities from Barre Woods Harvard Forest LTER site, Petersham, Massachusetts, United States - Inc-BW-H-17-M | ecosystem: Environmental > Terrestrial > Soil >...
CACGGGCAGAAGCAGCACGAGCGGAATGGCGGCCAGCGTCGTGGCGAAGCTCATCACCGTGACGAACCACAGCCGGTCGGCGCCGCTGCGCAACGCGGCGTTCCAGGTCGCATGCAACACCGCCGCAAAGAGCGCCAGGGCGATGACCAACGGGCTCACGGGCTCGCACCCGCGCGGCTCGGGATGGCATGATGCCGCAGGGGGTCAGCATGACTTTTGTTTGCCGGTGCCGCGTGTCTTCCGCCTCGGTTTGCGCTCTGCTGCTGCTCGCGGGCGGCGCAGAGGCACAGGCCGCGGCGCCGCCGGTACCGGCCACCGCCGCCGCGGTTGCCGCGCCCGACCGCTACGGCGCGGACGCGGCGGCGCGCATTCTCGCCGGCGGAGGCAACGCGGTGGATGCGGCGATCGCAGTCGCCTTCACGCTCGCGGTGACCTACCCCGAGGCCGGCAACCTCGGCGGCGGCGGCTTCGCCACTCTCTGGGTCGAGGGCAAGGCCTACTTCCTCGACTACCGCGAGCGTGCTCCCGCGAGCGCCACCGCCGGCATGTATCTCGATGCCGCCGGCAACGTCGTGCCGGACGCGAGCACGGTCGGCGCCGGCGCTGTGGGCGTGCCCGGCACGGTCGCGGGCCTTTGGGAGCTGCACCGCCGCTTCGGCAGGCTCCCCTGGCGCGTCGATCTCGCGCCGGCCATCCGTTACGCGCACGAGGGCTTTCGCGTGAGCCCCCTGCTCGTCGCCCTGCGTGACACCCGCGCGCGCGAGCTCCATGGGCGCACCAACTTCCTCTCCTACTTCGGCGCGCTGGCTCCCGAGGCTACCTTCCGCCAACCCGAGCTCGAACGCACGCTGCAGGCGATCGCCGCCGAAGGCCCGCATGCGTTCTACGGCGGGCGCACCGCCGAGCTCATCGTCGCGGAGATGGCCCGCAGCCACGGTCACATATCGGCGAAGGATCTCGCCGCCTATCGACCCGTCTGGCGAGAGCCGCTTGCGGGCGACTGGGCCGGCTACCGCGTGATCACCGCGCCGCTGCCGAGCTCGGGCGGCATTGCGCTCCTTTCGCTCCTCGCGATGAAGGCCGATCTCGCCGGTGTGTACGCCGGCGTTCCCCTCAACTCGGCCCAGTACGTGCACCTGCTGGCGGAGATGGAGAAGCGCGTGTTCGCCGACCGGGCCTCCTACCTCGGAGATCCGGACTTCAGCGCGGCTCCCGTGGCGCAGCTCCTCGATCCGGCCTACCTCGCGCGGCGCGCGCGTGAAGTGAACACCGCCGCGCCCACACCGACCAGCGCGGTACTGCCCGGCCTCGGTGTTGGTTCGGGCGCGGGCGCTCACCACAACACGACGCACTTCGCGATAGTCGACCGCGCCGGCAGTGCGGTGTCGAATACCTACACGCTGAACGATGACTTCGGCTCGGGCCAGGTGGTGGGGGGTGCCGGCTTTCTGCTCAACGACGAGATGGATGACTTCTCGGTCAAGCCCGGCGCCCCGAACCTCTATGGAGTCGTGGGGGGCGATGCCAACGCGATCGCGCCCGGCAAGCGGCCCCTGTCCACCATGACTCCCACGATCCTCACCGAGCATGGACGCGTCGCGCTCGTCATCGGCACGCCCGGCGGCTCGCGCATCGCGACCTGGATCTTCCAGGTGATCACCAACTGGCATGACTTCAACATGCCGCTCGCGGCCGCGGTCGCCGCACCGCGCATCCATCACCAGCTGCTGCCGCCGAACACCCTCTTCGAGGAACCCTATGGCACGCTCGACCCGGCAGTGCGCGCCGCCCTCGGCGAGCGCGGCTACGTATTCGTGAATCAGGGCTGGAACGGCGACATTGAGGCGATCGCCGTCGGCGCCAACGGCGCGGTCGCGGTGGCCGATCCGCGCGGCCGCGGCATGGCGCGCGTGCTGGGCGCCGCCCCGGAGCGATAAGGGCCGGCGCCGCACCGTGGGCGGCAGCGGTGATATCTCAACGGCCCGCGGATCCAAGGAGAGCTCCTCAGGCCCGGAGCCGCAGGTTATCGGGATCGTAAAGCGGCTCGCGCCCGACCACCGCGCGGCAACGCTCGCCGAGGATCTCCACCTCGAGCTCGGTGCCGGGCTCTGCGAGATCGCTGCGCACGTAGGCGAGCGCGATGCTGCTCTGCAACCGGTAGCCGTAGCCGCCCGAGGTCACGAGCCCGACCGCTGTGGCGCCGCGATAGACGACCGAGACCGGCGCGGCGTCGGCCGCGCGCGCCTCGACGAGCAGCGGCACGAAGCGCTCCCGTGGGCCGACGGCCGCCTCCCTGCGCAGCGCCTCGCGTCCGCTGAAGTCTGACGCCTTGTCGAGGCGCACGAAGCGTCCGAGCGAGGCCACGAGCGGCGTGTACTCGCTCGTGAGATCGGCCTTCCAGCTGCGGTAACACTTCTCGAGTCGCAGGCTCTCCATGGCGTAGAGCCCGAAATGCTCCAGCGCAAGCTCGCGCCCGGCCTCGACGAGCCGCGCATACACGGCGGCGAGGTGCTCCACCGCCGCGTGGAGCTCGAAGCCGAGCTCACCCACGTAGCTCAAGCGCATGGCGAGCACCGGCGCGCCGGCGACCCGGATGGGGCGTACGGCAAGCCACGGGAAGGCGGCATTGGAAAGATCCGCCTCCGTGATCCTGGCGAGGAGCTCACGCGAGCGCGGACCCGCTACGACGAGAGTGCCGTAGCGCTCGGTGAGGTTGCTGATCGCGACCGGACCGTAATCCGAGGAGAAATGACTGCGCAGCCACTCCTCGTCGTGCCGCTCCGCGGCGGCCGCCGAGAGCAGCCAGAAGCGCCCCTCGGGGAGGCGCGTGACCGTCATCTCCATCGCGATGCCGCCGCGCGGCGCGCAGCTGTAGGCGAGTCCCGTGCGCCCCTCGCGCGGCAGGTCGCCGGCGATCAGGTGATCGAGCCAGGCGGCAGCGCCGCTCCCCGAGATCTCGAACCTCGCGAAGCCGGGCAGATCGAGCACCGCGACGCCGTTCGTAACGGCGGCGCACTCGCGCTCGACGGCACGATGCCAGTGCGGCCGGCGGAAGGAGCAGTCGGGACCGCGCGGATCACCGGGCTTTGCGTAGTACACCGCCCGCTCCCAGCCGCCGCGTGCGCCGAACACCGCCCCGCGCTTTCTGAGGTGCTCATAAAGAGGAGAAGTCCTCGACGGCCGTCCCGCCGGGCGCTCCTCCTGCGGGTAAGCGACGCCGTATTCGTTCTGGTAAGTCTCGAGCGCCTTGGCGAGCGCGTAGGTCCGGTCGGCGAACTTGAGATGGCGCCGGCAGTCGAGCGGCCACACGTCCCAGTCCGGCGCGCCATTCACCACCCACTCCGCGATGATCCGCCCGGCGCCACCCGCCTGGACGATGCCGAACGTGAACGCGCAGCAGTGAAAGAAGTTGCGCACCCCGGCGGCGGGACCTAACAGCGGGTTGCCGTCGGGGGCGTAGGGGATCGGCCCATTGATGACGCGCTTCACGCCGACACTGCCGAGGATCGGTACGCGCTCGCACGCCGCTGCGATGTAGCTCTCGATGCGCGCGAGGTCGTCGGGGAAGAGCTGGCTCGAGAATTCCTCCGGCACCCCGCCCTGCCAGTGAGCGCGGGCGCGCGACTCGTAGGGTCCGAGCAGGAGCCCGTGCCGCTCCTGGCGCAGGTAATAGCTCACGTCAGGATCGCGCACCAGCGGCAGCCGCGCGGCGCCACGCGCCGCGAGCGCCGGGATGTCCTCGGTGACCAGGTACTGGTGCGAGAGCGTCACGATCGGCAGGTACTCGCCGATCATCGCCGCCACTTCGCCGCCCCGATATCCGGCGGCGTTGATCACATACTCGGCCTCGATCGCGCCTTGTGGCGTCTCGATGCGCCAGCCGCCGGCCGGGAGCGCGCGAATCGCCGTTACGCGCGTGTGTCTGAGAATCGTGGCGCCGCGATCCCGGGCGCCCTTGGCAAGCGCCTGCGTGAGTTGCGCCGGATCGATGTCGCCGTCGCCGGGGTCCCAAAGCCCCAGGCGGAGCCCCGCGAGCTCGAGGAACGGGTGCCGCGCGCGAATCTCAGCCGGCGACAGCAGCTCAAACTCGAGGCCCAAAGCATGCGCCTGGGCGGTGACGTGGCGAAACTCATCCTCGCGGTCGCGCGTGTGCGCCAGGCGGATGCTGCCGGTGCGATGGTAGGTGAGGTCGCAGCCGGTCTCGTGGGCGAGCTGCGCGTACAGGACGGTTGAATAGTGCTGGAGCTTCAAGATGCTCCAGGAGGTGGAGAAGTTGGGGCAATTGCCGGCCGCATGCCAGGTCGAGCCCGCGGTGAGCTCGTCGCGCTCGAGCAATACCGCGTCCGTGCAACCGAGCCGCGCGAGGTGATAGAGCGCACTGCAGCCGACCGCTCCCCCACCGATGACCACGACCCGCGCGTGGCTCTTCAACGCTTCACCCGCTCGCTCGCCGGGTCATAGAAGGGCCGCAGTGACACCCGCGCCGGCACGCGTTCGGCGGCGACCTCGATCTGGTAGCGCCCCGAGCCGATCCACTGATCGCTCACGGGCTCCCCACGATTGGCGAGGTAGCCGAGGCCGAGCGCGACGCCCAGCGTATGACCGAACATTCCCGAGGTGATCTTTCCGACCAGCTCGCCGTCACGCCAGATCGGCTCATTGTGATAGAGGAGCCGATCGGCGTCCTCGAGCGCGACCGCCACGAGACGGCGGCGCACACCGGCCGCGCGCTGCTTCACGAGTGCATCGCGCCCCGCAAAGCCGCCGGGCTTCTCCCAGGCGACGGCGAAGCCGAGCCCTGCCTCGAGCGGCGTATCCTCGTCCGAGATGTCGTGGCCCCAGTGCCGGTACGCCTTCTCCATGCGCAGGCTGTTGAGCGCGTGATAGCCGGCGAGCCGCAGCCCGAAGGGCGCGCCGGCGGCGACGATCGCATCGCAGACGGCGGGCGCGAACTCGGTGGGGATGTAGAGCTCGTAGCCGAGCTCGCCCACGTAGGTGATGCGGCTCGCGCGCACGCGCGCGTAGCCCAGGTCGATGATCCGGGACGTACCGAAGGGAAGCGCAGTGGTGGAAAGATCGGCGTCGGTGAGCGTTCCGAGCAGCGCGCGGCTCTTCGGTCCCATCAGGCCGAGCACCGCGTAGGCGGAGGACACATCCACCGCCACCGCGCGGGCACCGTCCGCAATGCCGCGGCTCAGCCAGCCGAAGTCGCGCGTCTGCGTGGCGCAGGAGCTGACGATGAGGTAGCAGTCCTCAGCTTCGCGCGTCACGGTGAGGTCGGCTTCGATCCCGCCACGCTCGTTCAGCCACTGCGTGTAGACGATCCGACCGATGGGCACATCGACGTCGTTGGCGCAGATGCTGCCTAACACCGCGGCGGCATCGCGTCCCTTGAGCACGAACTTGGCGAACGAGGACTGATCGAAGAGCCCGACCGCTTCGCGAACCGCACGATGCTCAGCGGCGGAATTGTCGAACCAGTTCTGGCGACCGTAGCTGTACTCGTAGCGCGGCTCGCTCCCCGGCGCTGCGAACCAGTTGACGCGCTCGAAACCCGCAACTTCTCCAAAGCACGCACCCGCGGCGGCGAGCCGCTCGTGGAGCGCGGACCTGCGCACCCCGCGCGCGGTCTCCGGCTGCCGGAAGGGCCAATGCATGGCGTAGAGGAGTCCGAGCGCCTCGACCGTGCGGTCGCGCAGATAACGCCGGTTGCGCTGGAACGGCGCACAGCGGCGGATATCGACATCCCAGACATCAAACGGCGGGTGTCCGTCGATGATCCAGTCGGCGAGCACCTTGCCGGCGCCGCCGGCGGACTGGATACCGATGGAGTTGAAGCCGGCTGCAACATAGAAGCCGCGCAGCTCGGGCGCCTCACCGAGCAGGTACCGGTCATCGGGAGTGAAGCTCTCCGGTCCGTTGAAGAAGACCTGGATCCCGGTCGACTCGAGCACCGGCACCCGGCGCATGGCGCCGGCAAAGAGCGGCTCGATGTGCGCAAGATCGGCGGGCAGCTGCTCGAAGGCGCAGCTCTCGGGGATCCCCTGCTCGCCCCACGGCTTGGCCTGCGGCTCGAACCACCCGACCAGGAGCTTGCCGGCATCCTCCTTGAAGTACGAGCAGGCATCGGCATCGCGCAGGATCGGCAAGTCGGCTGGCAGGCCCGCGATCGGTTCCGTCACGATGTAGAAGTGCTCCGCCGCGTGCAGCGGCACGCTGACCTCGGCGAGCGCGCCGACCTCGCGTGCCCACATGCCGGCGCAGTTGACGACCACGTCCGCGCGCACCTCCCCGGCCTCGGTCGCAACCCCCGTGACACGGCCGCCGGCGCGCTGGATGCCCGTGACCTTGACGCCTTCGACGATGCGCGCCCCCCGCAGGCGCGCGCCGCGCGCCAGCGCCTGCGTGGTGTCGACCGGGTTCGTCCGTCCGTCCTTCGGCAGATAAACGGCGCCGACCACATCATCGATTGCGAGCAGCGGCCAGCGTTCCCTGGCTTCGCCCGGGGAAAGGATCTGCACCTCGAGGCCGAAACAACGCGCCATGGAGGCGCCGCGCTTCAGCTCTTCGAAGCGCGCCTCGCTCGCGGCGACCGCGACGGAGCCGACTTGCCGGAATCCGGTCGCCTGCCCGGTCTCGCGCTCCAGGCCCTCGTAGAGCTCCGTGGTGTACTGCGCGAGGCGCGTCAGGTTGTGAGTGGCACGCAGCTGTCCGACGAGTCCGGCGGCGTGCCAGGTGGTGCCACAGGTGAGCTGCCGGCGCTCGAGGAGCAGCACGTCAGTGCAGCCGCGTTTAGCGAGGTGGTAGGCGACGCTGCAGCCGACGATGCCGCCGCCGATGATCACCACGCGCGCGTGGGATGGAATGCTTTGCACCGTTCCTCCCCCCGAGGGACCGGATCGCGCGTGGCTCAGAACTCGGCGATCGCCTCGCGCAGCATCTCCGCCATCGCATCGATATCGGCCCGGCTCGCGATGAAGGCGGGAGCCATGATCGCGACATCACCGGTGGTCTTCACGTGCAGGCCGCGGTCGTAGAGCTTCGCCTGCAGCTCGTTGCCGCGCACGCCGGCGGCCTTGCCGGGCTTCACCTCGATCCCGGCGAGCATCCCGAAGCCGCGCACGTCCGCGACCGCCGGCAGGTCCCCCAGGGCGAACATCTTGTCGAGAAAGTAGCCGGAAGTGTCGCGGCCCTTGGCGAACAGCTGCTCGCTGCGGTAGATCTCGAGCGTCGCAAGTCCAGCCGCGCAGGCGGCCGGATGGGCCGAGTAGGTGTAGCCGTGGAAGAACTCAGGCACACCAGCGGGTGCCGCGTCGACGATCGTGCGGTAAATGTCCGCGCGCACCGCGACGGCGCCCATGGGCTGCGCGCCATTCGTCAGGGCCTTCGCCATCGTGATGAGATCGGGCGTCACGCCGAAGGAGAGCGCGGCGAACGGCTCGCCGGTGCGGCCGAAGCCACAGATCACCTCGTCGAACACCAGCAGGATCCCGTAGCGGGTACAGAGCTCGCGCAGCCTCTCGAGGTAGCCGCGCGGCGGAACAATGACGCCGGTCGAGCCGGCGATCGGCTCGACGAACACCGCCGCGATGCGCTTCTCGCCCACGAGGTTCACGAACCGCGCGAGGTCCTCGGCGAGCTCGGCGCCCTTGGCGCCCATGCCGCGCGTCAGGCGGTTCTCGGGCAGCAATGTATGCCGCAGATGCAGCACTCCGGGCATCAGCGCCCCGAATACCTCGCGATTGCGCACCATGCCGGAGAGCGCCGTGCCGCCGATGTTGACGCCGTGATAGGCGCGCTCGCGCGAGACGAAGTAATTGCGTTGCCCCTCCTTGCGCGCGAGGTGATAGGCGAGCGCGATCTTCATGGCGGTGTCGACCGCCTCGGAGCCGGAGTTGCAGAAGAACAGATGATCGAGGCCCTGGGGCGTCAACGCCGCGACGCCGTCGGCGAGCGCGAAGGCGCCCGGGTGGCTCCTCTGGAAGGACGGAGTGAAGTCGAGCGTCTCGAGCTGCTTGGCGACCGCGGCCGCGATCTCCGGCCGGCAGTGGCCCGCGGCGCTGGTGAACAGCCCCGAGCTGCCGTCGAGGACCTTGCGCCCGCTGGGGGTGTAGTAGTGCATGCCGCTCGCCCGGACGAACAGGCGCGGCTCCCGCTTGAACTCGCGGTTGTTGGTGAACGGGAGCCAGTGCCGTTCCAGGTTTTCGACCTTCATGTCCATGTCGATCTCCGCATCAGCCGAAGGTGGAGCCGATCTCCGCCGCCGCCGCGCGCAGGCGCGGGATGAATTCGATGGCGCGCATCAGCGGCAGGCGCGCCGTCGCGCCCTGCACCGCGAGCGCGGCGATCACGTCGCCGTGGCGATTGCGCACCGGCACCGCAACGCAGGCGACGCCGAGCACGTACTCCTCGTTGTCGACCGCGTAACCGACGCTGACGATGCGGTCGAGCTCTGATTCGAGCACCGCACGGTCGGTGATGGTGCGCTCGGTGAAGCGCTCGAGCGGCAGCAGCTCGATGAGGCGTTGCCGCTCGGGGGCCGGAAGGTGCGCGAGCAGGAGCTTGCCGCTCGCACAGCAATGCGGCGGCAGCGCGCCGCCCCCCTCCGCTACGTGCAACCGCAGCGGCCAGGGAGCCTCGATGCGGTCGAGATAGATGAGGACGCCCTTCTTGAGCACCGCGAGGTTGCAGGTCTCGGTGATCTCGCTCACCACGCGCCGCAGGATCGTGCGCCGCTCGGCCGCGGCGCCATCGCTGCGCAGCACGTCGAGGGCGAAGCGCGAGAGCCGCTCCCCGATGATGTAAGCGCGGCCGCCGGGCTCGCGGGCGAGGAAGCCCGCCTCCTCGAAGAGCGCGAGCGCCCGGTGGAGCGTCGGCTTGGGGAGGTCGGTCGCCTGCATGAGCTCCGAAAGGGTCACCGCCTTCCCGGCGCGCACCAGCACCTCGAGAACGCCGAAGGCCTTGAGGGTCGAGGAGGTTTCGCTCGCGATGTCCGCGATCTCGGCGGGTAGTGCGAAGGCACGAGTGTTCATCTCCGCCAGCCTCTTATTCCGTTAAACGAGACGCCGCCTGTCATACGTAGGAATGAGATTTGCCGCGCTAGCCCGGTATTGTAATATGCGCTCTATAAAAGAAACAAACCATTTCACTTGAAGAAACAGTAGTAAATGGAGCCAAGCCGATGACCCTGCCGCAGAAAATGGGCCCGTCCGAGGCGCTCGTCGAGACGCTCGCCGCCAATGGCGTAACGCATATCTTCGGAATCGTCGGCTCCGCGTTCATGGATGCGCTCGATATCTTCCCGGCCGCCGGCATCCGCTTCGTGGCGGTCGCGCATGAGCAAGGCGCGATTCACATGGCCGACGGTTACGCGCGCGCCTCCGGCCGCCATGGCGTGTGCATTGCGCAGAACGGACCCGGCGTCACGAACTTTGTCACGGGGGTAGCGGCCGCCTACTGGGCGCATTCGCCGGTCGTGTTTATCACGCCGGAGACCGGCTCCATGACCATGGGGCTCGGCGGCTTCCAGGAGACTGAGCAGCTGCCGATCTTCTCCAAGATCACCAGATACCAGGGACACGTCAACAATCCGCGCCGCATGGCCGAGATCGCCGCGCGCTGCTTCGATCGCGCCATCCTCGAGATGGGACCGGCCCAGCTCAACATTCCGCGCGATTACTTCTACGGCGAGATCGAGACCGCGATCCCCTCCCCCATGCGCATCGCGCACGGGCCCGGCGACGCGGCGGCGCTCGATGCCGCCGCGGATCTCCTGGCCGGTGCCGCCTTCCCGGTGATCGTCGCCGGGGGCGGAGTAATCACCGCCGGTGCCGCCGCCGAGGCGACCCAGCTGGCCGACACGCTCGGCGCGGCCGTGTGCAGCAGCTACCTGCACAACGATTCCTTCCCCGCTTCGCACGTCCTCGCCGCCGGCCCGCTCGGCTACCAGGGCTCGAAGGCCGCCATGAAGCTGATCGCACGCGCCGACGTGGTGCTCGCGCTCGGCACCCGCCTGGGTCCCTTCGGCACGCTCCCGCAGTACGGACTCGACTACTGGCCGAAGCAGGCCAAGATCATCCAGATCGACGCCGACCCGCGCATGCTGGGACTCGTCAAGCCGATCTCCGTCGGCATCCACGGTGACGCCCGGGCCGCCGCGGCCGGCCTGCTCGTGCGGCTGAAGACCCGCCGGCTCGCGGGAGCGGCCACCCGCGCCGAGCGGCTCGCGCGCATCGCGGCGGAGAAGTCGGACTGGGAAGCCGAGCTCACCGGGTGGACGCAGGAGCGCGATCCCTACTCGCTCGAGGTGGCGGCCAACTCCAGATCCATGCACCCGCGCGAGATGCTGCGCGCCCTCGAGCAGGCTCTGCCCGCCGGCGCCATGGTGTCGACCGACATCGGCAATATCTGCTCGGTCGCCAACTCGTACCTGCGGTTCGACCAGCCGCGCTCGATGTTCGCCGCCATGAGCTTCGGCAACTGCGGTTATGCGTTTCCGGTCATCTGCGGGGCCAAGGTCGCGTCTCCCGAGCGGCCCGCGTTCGCCTACGTGGGCGATGGTGCGTGGGGCATCAGCCTCAACGAGCTCCTCACTGTGGTGCGCGAGAAGATCGGCGTGACGGCGATCGTCTTCAACAACGCCCAGTGGGGCGCCGAGAAAAAGAATCACGTCGACTTCTATTCGCGCCGCTACCAGGGCGTCAACCTCGAGAACCCGAGCTGGGCGAAGGTGGCGCAGGCTTTCGGCTGCGAGGGCGTCAGCGTCGAGCGGCTCGAGGACGTAGGTCCCGCGCTGCGCGCGGCGACGGCCGCGCAGAGCGAGGGCCGCACGACCGTGCTCGAGATGATGGTGACGCAGGAGCTCGGCGATCCGTTCCGGCGCGATGCGCTCTCCAAGCCGGTGCGCCACCTCGCCAAGTACCAGAAGTTCGTGTGAAGGAGCGCGCGCACACTGCCCCGTGGCGGCGCCGAGCATGAGCACGAGCCTGCCGGCGCCGAGTGCGCCCGCGAGCGGACTGCGCCGCTCGCTGCAGCGGCGCCACATGCAGATGATCGCGCTCGGCGGAGTGATCGGCGCAGGACTGTTCGTCGGCAGCGGCGTCGTCATCGGCTCGGCGGGGCCAGCCGCGGTCATCTCCTTCGCGCTCACCGGAACGCTGGTCGTGCTGGTGATGCGCATGCTGGGGGAGATGGCGGTCGCCTACCCCGCGGTCGGTGGCTTCTACGAGTACAACCGGCTCGCGCTCGGGCAGCTCGCCGGGTTTCTCACCGGGTGGATGTACTGGTACTTCTGGGTGATCGTCGTGGCGCTCGAGGCGGTCGCCGGCGCGAAAATCCTCGGCACCTGGTGGCCGAACGTCGCGCCCTGGCAGTTCACGCTCGCGCTCATGACGGTATTCACGATCGTGAACCTCCTCTCGGTGCGCTCCTACGGGGAGGCGGAGTTCTGGTTCGCATCGATCAAGGTGGCAGCGATCATCGCTTTTCTGGCCGCCGGCGCGCTCTTCGTCTTCGGCGGCTGGCCAGGAGCGCACGCCGGGCTCCCGCACCTGACGGCCGAAGGCGGCTTCATGCCGAACGGCATCGTGCCGGTGCTCACCGGTGCGGTTGCCGCCACCGGCTTCTATTTCGGCGCCGAGATCGTCACCATCGCGGCCGCCGAGTCCGCCGAGCCCGAGAAGGCGATCGCGGAAACCACTCAGTCGGTGATCTGGCGTGTGCTGGTCTTCTACATCGGCTCGATCTTCCTGGTAGTCGCGCTCGTGCCGTGGAACGACACGCTGCGCATGTCCCGCCCTTATGTGAGCGTCATGGAGGTGCTGCGTATTCCGGCCGCGGCCACGGTGATGAGTCTCGTCATCCTGACGGCGGTGCTCTCGGCGTTGAACTCGGGCCTGTTCGCCTCGTCGCGCATGCTGATGGCGCTCGCCGGGCACACTGATGCGCCCGCGGCCGTGGCGCGGCTCGACAAGCGCGGCGTGCCGGTCACCGCCATCCTCGCGAGCACCGCCTTCGGCTACCTGACGGTGGCGATGAGCTACCTCTCTCCCGACCGGATCTTCGCCTTCCTCGTCAACTCCTACGGGACCGTCGCCATCTTCGTGTACGTGCTGATCGCCGTGGCGGAGCTGCGCCTGCGCCGCCGTCTCGAGCACGAGTCGCCCGAGCGGCTGCGCATCCGCATGTGGGGTTATCCGTGGGCGACGCGGGTGACGATCGCCGGAATGCTGGCGATCCTCGCCGCCATGGCGGTGATTCCCGAGCAGCGCGTGTCGCTCGCGTTCGGACTCGTGAGCGTCGCGCTCCTGCTCGGCGCCCACCTGCTGCGCCGGCTGATGAGCCGCGAGGCACGAAGCTGATGCTGCTCCTCGTATTCAACGCCGGGAGCTCCTCGCTCAAGTTCGATCTACTCGAGGTGTCCGAGGGGGGAGCTGCCCGCCGCCTCAAAGGCGGAGCCTTCGTCGATAGAGCCGACGGCTCGGGCAGCCTCGCGCTCGAGACCGCGGCGCCGGCGCCGCCGGTGCCCGCGCCCATCCGTACGCTCGCGGCCGCCGCGGACTTCGTGCTCGCGTGGCTCTCGGACCCGGCAGCGCACGGGCGGAATCTGCTCACGGAAGTCGCGGCGACCGTGCACCGCATCGTCCACGGAGGTGAGACGTTCCGTGCGACGACCCGGCTCGGGGCGACGGAGCTCGCCGCCCTCGCGGCGCTCGATGAGCTGGCGCCGCTGCACAACCCCCCGGCGCTCGCGGTGATCGCCGCAGTACGGGCGCGGCTTGGAGCCGGCACGCCGGTCATCGGTGTATTCGACACCGCCTACTACGCCGCCCTTCCGGAAGCCGCCTGGCGCTACGCGATACCCGCGCGCTGGTACCAGGACTTCGGCGTGCGGCGCTACGGGTTTCACGGCAGCGCGCACCGCTACCTGTGCGCCACGGCGCGCGCGCGTGTGCTGCCGGGCAAGCCGACGAGCCGCGTCGTGAGCCTGCAGCTGGGACGGGGCTGCTCGGTGACCGCGACGCTCGACGAGTCGGCCATTGCCACCAGCATGGGCTTCACACCGCTCGAGGGCCTGGTCATGGGTACACGCTCCGGCGACTTCGATCCCGGTGCGCTGCTGCACGTCATGGAGCGCGCGGGTCTCACGCCCGCCGAGATGCGCCAGCTGCTCAATACCGAGAGCGGCCTCAAGGGCCTCTCGGGCGGCACGGCAGATATGCAGGAGCTGCTGCGCCTCGAGCGCCAGGGTGATGCGGGTGCGCAGCTTGCGATCGAGATATTCTGCCGGCGGGGGCGGCATTATCTCGGAGCCTTCGTGAGCGAGCTCGGGGGAGTCGATATCATCGCCTTCGGCGGCGGCATCGGCGAGCACAGCGCGGAAATCCGCCGCCGGATCGTGCGCGGCCTGGAATGGGCCGGGATCAGCATCGATGAGGAAGCGAATCGTGCGAGCGATGCGGGCAGCATCGGCGCCGCGGACAGCTGGGCCGCCGTCGAGGTGATTCGCGTCGACGAAGCAGTCGTGCTGGCCGCCGAGGCGGCGGCGTTGCTCAAGCGCGCCGCGTGAGGGACACCCATGAGCACCGAACCCTATCTCCTGACCCCCGGACCCCTGACGCTCTCGATGCGCACCAAGCAGAGCATGCTGCGCGACTGGGGCTCCTGGGACGTTGATTTCAACAGCGTCACCGGCCGGATCCGCGAGCGGCTGCTCGAGATCGCGCACGCCGCCGGCACGCACGAATGCGTCCCCATGCAGGGCAGCGGCACCTTCGCGGTCGAGGCGGCAATCGGCACGCTGGTGCCCCGCACGGGGCACGTGCTGGTCCCGCAGAACGGCGCCTACTGCCAGCGCATCGCGCGCATGGCCAAGTACCTGGGCCGCAAACTCACCACCATCGACTACGCCGAGAATGCCCAGGTCTCGGCCGGCGACGTCGAGCGCGCGCTCGATAAGGACCCCTCGATCACGCACGTGGCGCTGGTGCATTGCGAGACCAGTGCCGGCATCCTCAACCCTCTCAACGAGGTCGCCCAGGCGGTCGCGCGGCGCGACAAGCGCCTGATCGTCGATGCGATGAGCTCCTTCGGCGCGCTCGAGATCGATGCGCGCAACACACCATTCGATGCGGTGGTCGCCTCCTCCGGGAAGTGCCTGGAGGGGCCGCCCGGCATGGGCTTCGTCATCGCGCGGCGCGCGGCGCTCGAGCGCTGCGAGGGGAACTGCCACTCCCTCTCGATGGATCTATACGATCAGTGGGTGTACATGCAGAAGACCACCCAGTGGCGCTTCACGCCGCCGACCCACGTCGTCGCGGCCTTCGACTCGGCTATTGCGCAGTACCTCGAGGAAGGCGGGCTGGCCGCACGCGGCGCACGCTACGCGCGCAACTGCCGCACGCTGATCGAAGGCATGAGCGCCCTGGGCTTGAAGAGCTTCCTGCCCGCGGCGATCCAGGCGCCGATCATCGTCACGTTCCACGCGCCGGAGGATCCGCGCTACACCTTCAAGAGCTTCTACAACGCCGTTAAGGCGCACGGCTACATCCTCTATCCGGGCAAGCTCACGACGCTCGAGACCTTCCGCGTCGGGTGCATGGGCCAGCTCGGCGAGCGCGGCATCGCCGGCGCAGTCGAGGCCGTGGGAAAAGTGCTGGCGCAGATGCGGGCCGCCGCCTGAGACATTCATGAGCTCCATAGAAGTAAACGGCCGAACCTATCGCCTCCCGGAGCGCCCGACGGTGGTGGTGTGCGTGGACGGCTGGGACCCGGAGTACGTCGCCCAGGCGGTGGCCCAGGGTCAGATGCCGTGGATGACGCGCACCCTCGCGCAGGGAGCGGCGGTCGTCGCCGACTGCGTCATCCCGAGCTTCACCAACCCGAACAATCTTTCGATCGTCACGGGTGCGCCACCTGCCGTTCACGGGATCTGCGGAAACTTTCTCTACGATCCCGAGAGCGGCGCCGAGGTCATGATGAATGACCCGAAGTGGCTGCGGGCTCCGACGATCCTCGCGGCGCTGGCTGACGCGGGGCGCAAGGTGGCGGTGGTGACGGCCAAAGACAAACTGCGCCGGCTCCTCGGCCACAAGATGCGCGGCGTGTGCTTCTCCGCGGAGAAGGCCGACGAGGTCAACATGAAGGAGCACGGGATCGAAGGCGTCCTGCAACTGGTCGGGCTGCCACTGCCGGGCGTCTACAGCGCCGCGCTCTCGGAGTTCGTGTTCGCCGCCGGCCTCAGGCTCATGGAGACCTCGCGCCCGGACGTCATGTACCTCTCGACGACCGACTACGTGCAGCATAAGCACGCGCCGGGCGCGGTCGAAGCGAATGCGTTCTGCCACATGATGGACGGCTACCTGGAGCAGCTCGAGCGCTCAGGCTGCGCCATCGTGCTCACGGCCGACCACGGCATGAGCGCGAAGACCAAGCTCGATGCGAGCCCCAACGTCATTTACCTGCAGGACGTGCTCGATGGCTGGCTCGGTGCCGGCCGCGCGCGTGTGATCCTGCCGATCACCGACCCCTACGTGGTGCACCACGGAGCTCTCGGCTCGTACGCGACGGTCTATCTGTCGCCGCCCGCCGGGGCCGAGGCGCTCGCGGCGCGCATCGCGGCGCTGCGCGGTGTCGAGCTGGTGCTGACGCGCGCCGACGCCGCGCGCCGCTTCGAGCTGCCCGCCGACCGTATCGGCGATCTGGTGGTGATCTCCGTGCGCTCGGTCGCCTTAGGCTCCGCGGCCGCCAGGCATGACCTCTCGGGGCTCGACGCCCCGCTGCGCTCGCACGGCGGGCTCGCGGAGCAGCCAGTGCCGCTCGTCATGAACCGCCCGCTCGGCAACCTCGACCCCAACAGGCGCTGGCGCAACTTCGACGCCTTCGACTGGGTGCTGAACCATGCCGGATAGCAGCGTGAAGAGCGCCGCCGGGCCGGGGCGCACCGCGGGCCTGCGCCGCGAGACTCTGCGCATCGCGGGCGAACGCGTCGCCACCGACCGCAACGCCGAGGTTTTCAATCCCTACACGCGTCGCGCTATCGGCAGCGTCGCCCAGGCGTCCGTGGCCGACGTGCGCCGTGCCATCGGCACCGGCAAGGCGTTCCGCTCGCGCCTCACGCGCTACGAGCGCTACCGGATCTGCTACCGGACAGCCGAGACGCTGCGCGCGCACACCGAGGAGATCGCCGATCTCATCACGGCCGAGAGCGGGTTGTGCAAGAAGGATTCGCTCTATGAGGTGGGCCGGGCGTGTGATGTGTTCGTGTTCGCCGGGAACGCAGCGCTCCAGGACGACGGGCAAATCTTCTCCTGCGATCTCACCGCGCACGGCAAGCAGCGCAAGGTCTATACGCTGCGCGAGCCGCTGCTCGGGGTGATCGCCGCGATCACCCCCTTCAACCACCCGCTGAATCAGGTGGCGCACAAGGTCGCCCCGAGCATCGCCAGCAACAACCGCATGGTGCTCAAACCCTCGGAAAAGACGCCGCTGACAGCGCTGCGGCTCGCAGACATCCTCTACGAGGCGGGGCTGCCGCCCGCGATGTTCAGCGTGCTCACCGGCGATCCCCGGGAAATCGCCGACGAGCTGCTCACGCACCCCGACGTGGACCTCATCACCTTCACCGGCGGCGTGCCGGTCGGCAAGTACATCGCCGCCAAGGCCGTCTACAAGCGCCGGGTGCTCGAGCTCGGCGGCAATGATCCCATCATCGTCATGGAAGACGCCGACATCGAGGAGGCGGCGACGCTCGCCGCCGCGGGCTCGTACAGGAACTCCGGTCAGCGCTGCACGGCGATCAAGCGCATGCTGGTGCAGGAGTCGGTCGCGGCGCGCTTCACCGAGCTGCTGGTCGAGAAGACCCGCGCCCTCAAGTACGGTGATCCCATGGATCCCAATACCGACATGGGCACGGTGATCGACGAGCCGGCGGCGCGCTCCTTCGAGGAGAGAGTGAACGAGGCGGTCGCGCGCGGCGCGCGGCTGCTCTACGGCAACATCCGCGACGGCGCGCTCTACTCGCCCACCGTCATCGATCGCGTCGACCCCGAAATGACGGTCGTGAAGCAGGAGACCTTCGGTCCCGTCTCGCCCGTCATGACCTTCGGCACGATCGAGGATGCGATCCGCATCTCGAACTCGACCGCCTATGGACTTTCATCGGCGGTGTGCACCAACCGCCTCGACTACATCACGCGCTTCGTCTCCGAGCTCAATGTCGGCAGTGTCAACGTGCGCGAGGTCCCGGGCTATCGTCTCGAGCTCACGCCTTTCGGCGGTATCAAGGACTCGGGCCTTGGGTACAAGGAAGGGGTGCAGGAAGCGATCCGCAGCTTCACCAACACCAAGACCTACTCGCTCCCGTGGACGGCGTCCGCGGGACTCTAGGGCCAGGGGCCGCGGACAACCCATGAGAATTGCCAGCCTCGAGACCTTCGCCAACCAGTTCGTGTGCTTCGTGCGCGTGACGACTGACTCGGGCGCGGTCGGCTGGGGCCAGACCTCCACCTACAATGCCGACATCACGGCAAGCATCTTCCATCGACAGGTCGCGCCGTGGTCTCTCGGCCGGGACGCGTTCGACATCGACGCATTGGTGGAGCGCATCGAGGAGCGCGAGCACAAGTTTCCGGGCAGCTACCGCTGCCGTGCCATTGCCGGGCTCGACACCGCGCTCTGGGACCTCAAGGGCAAGCTCGAGGGCAAGCCGGTCGTGGAGCTCCTCGGCGGCAAACCTAAGCGGCTGCGCGCCTACGCCTCCTCCATGAAGCGCGACATCACACCCGAGCAGGAAGCCGAGCGGTTCCTGAAGCTGCGCGACGCTCACGGCTTCGATGCCTTCAAGTGGCGCGTCGGTGCCGAGTGTGGTCGCGACGTCGATGAGTGGCCGGGGCGCACCGAGGCGATCGTGCCGCGCGTGGCGCGCGCGCTCGGCGACAACGTCGCGAAGCTCGTCGATGCCAACAGCGGCTTCTCGCCCGCCCGGGCGATCGAGGTCGGCAGACTCCTCGAGACCGAAGGTGTCGGTCATTACGAAGAGCCCTGCCCCTATTGGAAGCTCGCGGAGACCAAGCGCGTCGCGGATGCGCTCGACATCGACGTCAGCGGAGGCGAGCAGGACTGGGACCTGGCCACCTGGGAGCGAATGATCGAGATGCGCGCCGTCGACATCGTGCAGCCGGACGTCATGTACATGGGCGGAATCGTGCGCACCCTCAAAGTCGCGCGCCTGGCGGCCGCCGCCGGGCTGCCGTGCACTCCGCACAGCGCCAACCGTTCGCTCGTGACCTTGTGCACCATGCACCTGCTCGGCGCCATCCCGAACGCCGGCAAGTACCTCGAGCTTTCGATCGAAGGCGCGGACTATTACCCGTGGGAGGCAGGGCTTTTCCGTGAGGACCCCTACCGCGTCGCGGACGGTCAGGTCACGATACCGGCGGAACCGGGCTGGGGCGTCGAGCTCAATCCTGAATGGCTCAAAGCGGCGGCCTATCAGCGCAGCAGCCTGTCGGTTTGAGAGTCGATCCGCCACAATTGGCCCGACGCTTGAGGAGCCATTGTTCATGCAGCCAGAAGAGGTGCGCACCGTTGCCCAGGCCCGCGCCATCGTCGAGGAACGCGGCCTGACGCACGTCAAGGTCGGTGTGTTCGACAACGACGGGATCCTGCGCGGCAAGTTCATCAATCGGGCCAAGTTCCTCGCCGCTCTCGACAAGGGCCTCGGCTTCTGCGACGTCGTGCTCGGCTGGGACTCGAACGATCAGCAGTACGACAACGTCACCTTCACGGGCTGGCACACGGCCTTTCCCGATGCACCGGTGCGGCTCCTGCCCGAGACCTGCCGCTCGCTCCCGCTCGAAGGCAACATGCTGCTGTTCCTCGGCGAATTCGCCGGCAAGGCCGAGGAAGTGTGTCCGCGCGCGACGCTTCGCAAAGTGCTGGCACGCGCCGCGTCCATGGGTTATGGAACGGCGACCGCCGCGGCGGAGTACGAGTTCTTTGTCTTCAGCGAGACGCCTGCGAGCGTGCGCGAGAAGCACTACCGCAATCTCACCAACCTGACACCCGGCTACTTCGGTTACTCGGTGCTGCGCAGCGGCGTGCATGCCGAGCTCTACCAGGCGCTGCTGAGGCTCGCCGACGACATGCGCATGCCGATCGAGGGACTGCACACCGAGACCGGGCCCGGCGTCATGGAGGCCGCCCTGCACTACGCGGAGGCGCTGGAGGCGGCCGACCGGGCCGCGCTCTTCAAGACCTTCGTGAAAGTGCTCGCCCAGCGCCGCGGGCTGATGGCGACCTTCATGGCGAAGTGGTCGCAGCAACTCCCGGGACAGAGCGGCCACCTGCACGTGTCGCTCGCCCGCAAGGACGGCAGCTCGGCTTTCTACGACGAGCGCAAGCCTCACACCATGTCGGACGAGATGCGCTGGTTCGTCGGCGGCCAGCAGGCGCTGATGCCCGAGCTCCTCGCCATGGTGGCCTCGACCGTCAACAGCTACTCGCGTCTGGTGCCGGGCTACTGGGCACCGACCTCCGCCACCTGGGGCGTCGAGAACCGCACCTGCGCGCTGCGGGTCATCCAGGGGGGCGCCAAGGCTCAGCGCGTCGAGTACCGGATCGCCGCCGCCGACATCAACCCCTACCTCGCCATCGCGGTGGCCATCGGCTCAGGCTTGTGGGGCATCGAGCACAAGATCGAGCCGGATGAGCCGATCACGGGCAACGCCTACGACAAGAAGCTCCCCGCCGAGCGGCAGCTGCCGCGCACGCTGACCGAGGCCGCCGCACGGCTCGCGGCCTCGAAGGCCGCGCAGGAGCTCTTCGGCAAGCCGTTCGTCGAGCACTTCGCCGCCACCCGCGAGTGGGAGGAGCGCGAGTTCCGCCGTGCGGTCACGGACTGGGAGCTGGCGCGGTACTTCGAGATCATCTGATGACGATCCGGACCATCTCCCCGGTCGACGGCCGCATTTACGCGGAGCGCACCCCCGCGACCGCCGCCGACATCGATCGGACCCTGGAGAGCGCGCGCGCCGCGCAGCTCGAGTGGCGCGCCGTGCCGGTCGCCGAGCGCGCAAGCGCAATGGAGCGCTTCTGCGCCGAGTTCGAGCGCCGTGGCCGGGACATCGCCACGGGACTCTCGTGGCAGATCGGGCGGCCGATCCGCTTCGCGCCGAGCGAAGTGCGCGGCACGCTCGAACGAGCCCGCTACATGATCGGCTGTGCCGCCCAGGCGCTCGCCGAGCTCGACGCCGGCCCCAAGACCGGCTTTCGCCGCTTCATCCGCCGCGAGCCGCTCGGCGTGGTGTTCACGGTGGCGGCCTGGAATTATCCCTACCTGATCGCGGTCAACAGCGTGGTGCCGGCGCTGATGGCCGGCAACGCCGTCGTGCTGAAGCACTCCGCGCAGACACCGCTCGCCGCCGAGACCTTCGCCGAGTGCTTTGCCGCCGCGGGACTTGCCGCCGGCCTCTTCCAGGTGCTGCACCTTTCACACGAGGACACCGGGCGGGTGATCCGCGATCCGCGCATCGCCTTCGTCGCCTTCACGGGCTCGGTCGCCGGCGGGCGCGCCGTGCAGCGCGCCGCGGCCGAGCGCTTCATCGGCGTCGGCCTCGAGCTCGGCGGCTGCGACCCGGTGTACGTGCGTCATGATGCGGACCTCGAGCACGCCGTCGAGAACATCGTCGACGGCGCCTACTTCAACTCCGGCCAGTCCTGCTGCGGACTGCAGCGTATCTACGTGCACGAGAGCGTCTACGAGCCCTTCACCCGCGGGGCCGTCGAGCTCATCCGGCAATACCGGCTCGGTGATCCGCTCGATCCCGAGACGACGCTCGGGCCCGTGGTGCGCACCGCCGCGGCGGACGCCGTGCGCGCCCAGATCAACGCGGCGGTGGCGGCCGGCGCGAAAGCGGTGATCGAGGAGCGCGAGTTCGCGGCGAGCAGGGCCGGGACGCCCTACCTGGCGCCGCAGCTGCTGCTCGATGCGCCCGCGACCTCCGCGGTCATGCGCGAGGAGATCTTCGGTCCCGTGGCCGGCGTCATGAAGGTGCGCTCGGATGGCGAGGCCGTCGCGCACATGAACGACAGCTCTTTCGGCCTCACCGCGGCGGTGTGGACGCGCGATGCGGCGGCGGCCGAGCGGCTCGGCGCGCAGGTTCAGACCGGCACGTGGTTCATGAACCGCTGCGATTACCTCGATCCCGCGCTCGCCTGGGTGGGCGTGAAGGATTCGGGGCGCGGCTGTACGCTCTCGGTGGTCGGCTACGAGCACCTGACGCGGCCCAAATCCTTTCATCTGCGGGTGATGACGTGAGTGCGATCCTCAAAGCCAACTGGAACTATCCGACCACCGTGTGGGCGGGCCCGGGCCGCATCGCCGAGCTCGCCACCGCGTGCTCGGCGCTCGGCATCGGGCGGCCGCTGCTCGTGACCGACGAGGGCCTGCGCGATGCGCCGATGGTGCTGCGGGCGCGCGAGCTCGTCCCCGGGAGCGGACTCTTTGCGCGTGTTCGCGGCAACCCCGTGGCCGCCAACATCGAGGAAGGCCTGGCCGCCTACCGTGCGGGCTCGCACGACGGCGTCATCGCCTTCGGCGGCGGCTCGGCGCTCGATGCCGGCAAGGTCATCGCCTTCATGTCGGGGCAGACGCGGCCGCTGTGGGATTTCGAGGATGTCGGCGACTGGTGGACGCGCGCCGACCCCGCTGGGATCGCGCCGGTGGTGGCGGTTCCCACCACCGCCGGCACCGGCTCCGAGGTGGGCCGCGCGGGAGTGGTCGTCAACGAGGAGACGCACCAGAAGAAGATCATCTTCCACCCCCAGATGATGCCCAGAGTCGTGATCAGCGACCCGGAGCTCACCGTAGGCCTGCCGCCGGCCATCACCGCGGCCACCGGCATGGACGCCTTCGTGCATTGCTTCGAGGCGTTCTGCGCACCGGGATTCCACCCGCTCGCCGACGGCATTGCGCTCGAAGGCATGCGCCTCATCCAGACCTACCTGCCGCGCGCCTGCGAGCATGGCGCAGACCTCGAGGCACGCTCGCGCATGCTGGCGGCGGCCAGCATGGGCGCGACGGCGTTTCAGAAGGGTTTGGGGGGCGTGCATGCGATCGCGCACCCGGTCGGCGCGCATTACAACACGCATCACGGGCTCACCAACGCCGTGCTTCTGCCGTACGTCGTCACTTACAACCGCCCGGCGATCGAGCGGCAGGTGGCGGTCATCGCCCGCGTGCTGGACCTGAAGGGCGAGCCGTTTGCGGCGCTGTTCGACTGGGTACTCGGCTTTCGCCGGCGGCTGAAGATTCCCCACACGCTCGCCGACATCGGCGTCCCCGCGACCAGCGCGGACACAATCGGCCGCGAAGCGGCGCTCGACCCCTCCGCGAGCGGCAATCCGCAGCCCGCGGATGCGGCCGCCTACGGGCGCATCTTCCGCGCAGCGGTCAAGGGGAACCTAAGTCTCGCGGCCTAGCCCCGCGACCGCCTGCCTCCAGAGCGTCTCGTTGGCGGCCGCCACCACGCGGCCATCACTCCGCGCGTTGAGCGGCGCGCCGCGCCAGTCGCTGATCTTCCCCCCGGCGCCCTCGATGACCGGGATCACGGCCATGAAGTCGTGAGGCTTCAGCTGCACCTCGATCACGAGCTCGCAGGAGCCCGAGGCGAGCATGCCGTAGAGATAGCAATCACCGCCGTAGCGGCGCAGCGCCGCGCGATCGGTGAGCGCCTCGAAACGCCGCCGCTCATCGGCGCTGAAGGTCTCGGCCGTCGTGGTGTAGACCGCGGCCTCGCCGATCGACTGGCGGGCACTGGTCCGCACCTCGCGGCCGTTGAAGAGCGTCGCGCGGCCGTCGCAACCCAGCCAGCGCTCGGCGAGCGCCGGTGCCTCGAGCACGCCGAGCACCGGCCGCTCCCCCTGCACGAGCGCAATCAACGATCCGAACAGCGGAAACCCCGTGATGAAGCTCTTGGTGCCATCGATCGGGTCGAGCACCCAGGTGAACTCGCCGCTCCCTTCCGCGGGAAATTCCTCGCCGCGAATCGCGTGTCCGGGGAAGGCGGCGCGGATCATGCGGCGCATCTCGGTCTCGATGTCGCGATCGACGCTTGTGACGGGAGTGCCGTCGCTCTTGCGCGTCACGGCGACCGGGGTGCGGAAGTGGCGCCCGGCAATGCCGCGCGCCACGTCCGCGAGCTGCTCGGCGAGGGCGAGCGCCGCGACGCAGTCCGGGTGGTTCGCGAAGCTCATGGCCGGTCCTTTACGGCCGCAGCGCCGCGCTGCCGCGCGTACGGCAGCACCTGATGCGCGAGCCAATTGCGCAGCTCTGCGAGCTTCAGCTCCTCGTCCTGCACCGCAGGCCCGAGCCCATGCTTCCACGCGAGACGCCGGTCGCGCGGATTGCGCATCAGCGTGTGCAGATCCTGCACGAGACCCTCGAGCTCCGCGGGATCGGCGAACAGGCCCTCTTCGATGAGCTTCGCGCGGTAGCGCCGCGCGGTGGCGGCAATCTCATCGAAGCTGTACTCGGGGTGGTACTGCACGCCCCAGAAGCTGCCGGGGCCGACCCGCAGCTCCACCGCCTGCAGCCCCATGTCATTGCTCGCGAGCACCACCGCCCCCTTCGGCAGCTCGGTGATGTCGTCGCGGTGCACGGTGATCGCTTCGAACACCGCGGGCTTGCCGGAGAACATCGGGTGCCGCCGTCCCGCCTCGCTCAACTCGATGCGCCGTGCGAAGCCGAACTCCCGCCCGAGCGGATTGGGGCGCACCAGACCGCCCGCAGCCGACACGGCCACCTGCATCCCCCAGCAGCTGCCGAAGAACGGCACGCCGGCGGCGAACGTGGCGCGCGCGAGCTCGATCTGCCGCTCGATGTGCGCGCCGCCGTCGTAGACGTTGAGCGCCGAGCCGGTGATCGCCACGCCGTCGTAGCCATGAAGGCCCGCGGCTTGCGGGAAGTGCACCTCGCCGTCCGCGGGGCGCACGATGTCGCAGCGTACTGCGGCGAGGCGCTCGAGAGTGCGCGCGTAGGCCTCCCCGGTGGGTGAGCCGCCCGCCGCGACCTGCTGCTCGCGCGTCGCGGCGCGGTTACCGTCGATCACCAGGACGCTCGCGGGACACATCTTTGAGAGCCTTCCACTTTAAGGGCCTTCCACGAGGGGCGGGGGAACCGGCAGGCCTTGGTGCTCGAGGAGCTCCCGCAGCACGTCCGGCCGGTCGGTGGTCATGCCGTCTACACCGAGCTCGAGCAGCCGCTCCATATCCGCCGTCGCATTGACCGTCCAGGGAACGACGCGCAGCCCCTGCGCGTGCGCTTCCTCGATGCGCGCCGCATTGAGATCGAGGTAGTCGGGGCCCCAGGTGCCGGCGCCCGTGGCCTTAACGAGCCGCACCACCGAGTTATCGAAGCGCGCAGGATCGAGCCCGCCGAGCCACGGCGAGGGGCGCGGCGAGCCGAGGCGCACCGTGTCGCTTCCGGGCTGTTCCTCCGTGAGCGCGACGGTGGGGACCTGCGGCATCAGGCGCTGCACCGCGCCGAGCACCCGCCAGTCGAAGGCCATGATGCTCACCAGGGCAATCGTGCCGGTCGCTTCCACAACCTCGCGCAAGCCTTGCGCGAACGCCTCAGGCGAGGCCGTGCGCTCCGGCTGCTCCGCAAACGTCTTGACCTCGATCGCCACGTTCACCCGGCCGTGGCCGCGCTTGTACGCCAGGTCAAGCACGTCGGCGAGCCGCGGGATGCGCTCGCCATCGACCGGTTCCTGGTCGGGGAAGCGCGCCGCGTAGGCGCTGCGGGGGTTCAAGCGCCCCACGTCGTAGGCCTGAAGCTCGGCGTAGGTGAGGTCAAGGATGCGCGGCCCCGCGCTGGCAAGAAAGCGCCCCGCGGAATCGCGCGTCAGGTCGGGGTTCAAGTCGGGATCGTGCGTGACGACCACCACGCCGTCGCGGGTCATGCCGCAATCGAGCTCGAGCGTGCTCACGCCGAGCTGCATCGCACAGGCAAAACCGCTGAGCGTATTTTCCGGCCACAGACCGCGCCCGCCCCGGTGGCCCTGCACCTCAAGCACGGCGGCAGCTCCCGGGAGCGGCAGTCACAGGACAAGCGGTGAGGTCGATGTTATATTTCCAAGTGTCCGAGCCCGATCAGACTATCTCGCCAAAAACTTGCCTGTCAACGCGACGGCAATCGGTCCGGGAGGGGCGCAGACCCAATGATCTCCGATCGATATTCCACAGGCGCGTGCCGCGTACTGTGTGCGTTCCTCACCCTCACGCCGCTCGCCGCGCTCCCGGCGCGCGCCGACGATGCCAAGGTGCTGCGCATCATCACCTGGGCGAGCTACGTGCCGCCCGAGGTCGTCACGCAGTTCAAGAAAGAGACCGGCATCGAGGTGCAGGTCAGCCTCTCGAACAACGAGGAGATGATCTCCAAGCTGCGCGCTACCGGCGGCGCCGGCTTCGATCTGGCGCAGCCCTCGCAGGACCGCATCTTCGGCGCGCAGCAGGAATTCCGCATCTACAAGCCCCTCGACACGAGCAAGGTCAAGCTGGATGAGTTCCTTCCGGAGCTCGTCGATGCGGTGAGGAAGAACGCCACGGTCGACGGCAAGCTCTACGGCCTCCCCTACGTCTGGGGCACCGAGGGGCTCATTTACAATTCCGCCCGCACCAAGATCGCCGACTACACCGATCTCTGCAGACCTGAGCTCAAGGGCCGGACCGCGGTGCGGCTGAAGCGCCCGACGCTCATGGCCTTCGCACTGGCCTCGGGTCACGATCCCTTCGCGCTCTATAACGACACCAAGGCGTACACCGCGCTCATGCAGCAGGTCGGCAGGACGCTCGCCGCCTGCAAGGCGAATTTCCGCTTCTTCTACGACAACAAGGACCAGCTCCTGAACGGGGTGCGCTCCGGGGAGATCTGGGCCGCGATGATGTGGGACTCGGGTGGCTGGCTGCTCAATCGCGAGAATCCCGCCGTCAAGTTCATCAACCCCCGCTCGGGCGCCATCGCCTGGATGGATACCTTCACGCTCCCGGCTCGCGGCCGTAACGACGCCGGCGCCTACGCATGGATCAATTTCGTGATGCGCCCCGAGGTGGCCGCGCAGGTGGCCAAGTCGATCGGCAATTTCACCGCCTCCAAAGGCGCCGATAAGCTCATGGATCCGCGCGTCCGCGCGCAGTTCGCCGAGACGTTCCCGGACGGGCTCAAGAACATCAAGTGGTACCCGGCGATCCCGCCGGGACTCGAAGAGATCGAGGGCGGGGTTCTCGACAAAGTGAAGGCAGCCGATTGAGCACGCCGACGACGGCCGCGGCGGCGGCGACGCCTGACCTGCAGGTGCGCGCCGTCACCAAGCGCTTCGCCGCCCACGCGGCCGTCAGCGAGGTGTCCTTCAGCGTCGCACGCGGCAGCTTCTTCTCGATCCTCGGTCCCTCCGGTTGCGGCAAGACGACGCTGCTGCGGATGATCGCCGGCTTCATCCAGCCCGACAGCGGCACGATCGCGATCGGCGGACGCGACATGGCGAACGTCGCCCCCAACAAGCGCCCGGTCAACATGGTGTTCCAGCACCTGGCGCTCTTTCCCATGATGTCGGTCGGGGAAAACGTCGCCTTCGGGCTCGCTCGGCGCGGCGTAGCGCGCGCTGAGCGCAGCCAACGCGCCGAAGCGATGCTCGAGCGGGTGGGGCTCGCCGGTGCCGCCGGCAAGCGCACCGATGAGCTCTCCGGAGGGCAGCGGCAGCGCGTCGCCATCGCGCGCAGCATGGTGCTGGAACCGACGTTGCTGCTCCTCGATGAGCCGCTCGGTGCGCTCGACCTGAAGCTCCGCGAGCACATGAAAGTCGAGCTCAAGCAGCTGCAGAATTCCTTCGGCACTACTTTCGTGTACATCACGCACGACCAGTCGGAAGCGCTGGTGCTGTCGGACCGGGTGGGCGTGATGAATCACGGCCGCTTCGAGCAGCTCGGCAGTCCCCAGGAGCTCTATTATTCTCCGGCCAGCTCTTTCGTCGCGGGATTCGTCGGCGCCAACAACCGTCTCGCCGGCACGGTGCGCGCCGTCGATGGCGCGAGTGTCGAGCTCGAGGCCGGCGGCGGCTGGCGGGTACGCGGACGCGCGCACGGCGCACTCGCTGTCGGCGCCGCGGCCGACGCCTTCATCCGCCCGGAAGCCATGACGCTCGGGCGTACGCCGGCGGAGCTTCCGCCCGGACAGAGCGCGCACAGCGGTGAAGTCACCGACATGCTGTTTGACGGCGCCAACTCGGCCGCGCTGCTGCGCGAGTCGCGCAGCCGCCTGGAGCTGCGCATCGCGCTGCCGCAGACCGGCGCCTTCGCGGACCTGAAGCCGGGCGCGCGCATCTGCTTCAGCTTCGATCCCGAGCGGGCGGTCTGCTTTCCCGCCGCTGCCACTCATCCCTGAGCAACCGCCATGAGCGAAGGCGCGGCAGGAGCGAGTTGGTACCGGCGGCTGATGCTCGCGCTGCTGCTCGCACCGGCGCTGCTGTGGCTCCTGGCGCTCATCATCCTGCCGCATGCGGATCTCGCGCTGCTGTCGTTTCGCGAGCGCGTGGCGCCGCGCGAGTACGTGCCGAGCCTGGCGCAGTACCGCACCTTCTTCGGCGAGCCGCTTTACTGGCACGTGTTCGTGCGCACGGCGGTGCTCTCGGCGCTCGCCACCGCGCTGACGCTCCTCATCGCCTTTCCGATCGCGTGGATCATCGCCAAGCTCGCGCGCGGGCGCATGAGCGCGCTGCTGTTCGTCGTGTGCCTGATCCCCTTCTGGGTGAGCGAGACGGTGCGGACGCTGGGGTGGATGATCCTGCTGCGCGAATCGGGCGTGCTGCCGGCGATCCTCGTGCACCTCGGGATCACCGCGCAACCGGTCGAGCTGCTCTACCACGACGCGACCATCCTGGTCGGCCTGGTCTACACCTCGCTCCTCTTCATGGTGGTGCCGCTGGTCGGCAGCCTCGAGAGTCTCGATAACTCCCTCATCGAGGCCGCCTACGACTTAGGCGGCAAGGGCTGGTCGATCCTGCGCACGATCGTCATTCCGCACGCCGCGCCCGGCATCACCGCGGGCTGCATCGTGGTGTTCATGCTGACGCTCGGCAACTACCTGACGCCGACGCTGCTCGGCGGCAAGAACTCATTGTGGTTCACCGAGCAGATCTATACGCAGTTCATCACTCGCTTCAACTGGGAGCAGGGTGCGGCCTTCGGGTTCCTGCTGCTCGCGCTCTCCACGGCGATGGTGTGGCTGGGCTTGAAGCTCTCCGGGCAGCGTTTCAGCGACGTCATGAGGCGCGTGTGATACCGAGCCTGCCACGCCCCGCCTGGCTGCGTGCCGCGACCGCGCTCTATGTCGGCGCATTCCTGCTGTTTCTGTTCCTGCCGCTCACCGTCGTGGCGGTGTTCGCCTTCAACGACGCGCCCTACCCCGCTCCTCCCTGGCACGGATTCACGCTCGACTGGTTCCTCGGCAACGAGGCGCAGGGGCGCGTCGGGCTGTTCCGCGACACCGAGCTCCTCGGCAGCATCTGGACGAGCGGCGTGGTGGCGCTGTGGGTCACGGGCCTCTCGGTCGCTGTCGGCACGGCCAATGCCTTTCTCATGGAGCGCGAGCAGTTCCCCGGCAAGGGCATCCTCTCGATGCTGATGCTGACGCCGCTGGTCATCCCGGGCGTCATCCTCGGTATCTCGATCCTCGCGTTTGCGAGCCGGCTCGCGGAACTCGGCAGCGATCTGTTCGGGATCGAGGCGGATTTTCTGCGTCCCGGTCTGCCGCTGGTGGTGCTCGGCCAGTTCTCCTACATCGTCGCGATCGCCACTCTTACGATCAGCGCGCGCCTCAAGCGCTTCGACCGCAGCCTGGAAGACGCGGCCTTGAATCTCGGCGCCTCGCACCCCGCGGTGCTCTGGAACATCACGCTGCCGTTTCTCCGTCCGGCGATCATCGGCTCGGCCGCGATCGCCTTCCTCATGTCCTTCGAGAATTTCAACACCACGCTGATGCTGGTCGGCTCGGACGCGCCGCTCACCATCATGATGTACGGGCGCATGCGCGAGGGCGCGACGCCGGTGCTGAATGCGGTGAGCCTGTTCCTGATGACGGCCTCCGCGCTCCTGGCGCTCACTCTCATGCGGCGGGGGCGCCGCGCGGACGGCTGAGGCGCTCGCGCCGTCTGCGCGCAGTATTCGCGCGGGGCGCGAACTTAGACACTCATATACTTTGGGCTGCTTAAGGGCCTCCATCGGGCCTTAACTCGGGCAACTTCGACGATCATCTAAGTTGCCTGGATGGGGGCCTCGGATGGACCACGGCCCGAGTCGAATGCCTTTTTCTCATACCGCTAGTTAATTTCTCGGCTTTGCGCGCGCGCGTAACTATGGAAGGCTCCGGCGCGACGGACGGGATCAACACCGTGAGCGCGCAACCTTCCAAAACCCAGCCGGTATCCGCGCACAAGATCGCGGCCATCGTGATCAGCCACCACCGCCTGAGCCTCGCGCCGCCCTTCAACGCGAGCTGGGATACCAGGCCGCGCACGCACTTCGATGCGACCATCGTGCGCGTCACCACCGATACCGGGCTCGTGGGTGTGGGCTCGGGCGACCGCATGCTCGGCTTCGAGGGGCACGAGAATCTGTTCGTCGGCCAGGATCCGCTCGCGCTCGAACGTCACTGCCGCATTCTTTCCAACATCGATTTTCACTACGGACGCTGCTGGCCACTCGACCTCGCGCTGTGGGATCTCGCCGGCAAGATCCTGAGCGCCCCGTGCTGGAAGCTGCTCGGCGGCCGCTCGAACCGCGTACGCGCCTACGCCTCCTCGGGAACGCTGCGGGACCGATGCGCGCAGGCCGATGCTGCCGAGCGCTTTCTTGGGCAGGGCTTTCCCGCCCTCAAGCTGCGCTTTCACCGCGGCGACTGGCGCGAGGACCTCCGGGCGCTCGAGTCGGTGCGCGCACGCGTCGGCGGCCAGCTCGAGCTGTTGGTCGACTGCAATCAGGGCTGGCGGATGTCGTGGGATACTGAGACGCCCTGGACTTTCAAGGACGCGCTCGCGGTCGCGCGCGAGCTCGAGCGGCTCAAGGTCTACTGGATGGAGGAGCCGCTGCATCGAGCCGATTACGCCGGCATGCGCATGCTGCGCGAGGCGACCGACGTGCGCATCGCCGCCGGCGAGATGACCCGGCAGATTCACGAGCTGCGCGACCTCGTGACCGGAGGCTGCGTGGACGTGGTGCAGCCGGACGCCGCGCTGGTCGGCGGCATCACCGGCCTCAGGCGCATCGCGATCCTCGCCGAGGAGCATCACCTCAGCTTCACCCCCCACACCTGGACCAACGGCATGGGCGTGACCGCCAACGCGCACCTGACCGCCGGGCTCGCCGACGCGCCCTTCCTCGAGTTTCCCTTCGATCCCCCGGAATGGAGCTTCGAGCGGCGCGACTTCATGATGGCCGAGCCGCTGGTGGCCGACCGCGAGGGCTGGATCACCTTGAGCGAGGCGCCGGGGATGGGTTACGCGCTGGACGAGGAGCGGCTGCGAGCCACGCGCATCGCCTAAGGCGAGAGGCCGCGGGGCGACGCGTCCGCCGCCTTGCCGAGCTCCACGAGGTGCTCGAGCGGGGCCACGTGCTTCGCGTAGTTGCGCCACCGTCCTGCCGATGAGGTATTGAGCCTCTGCCGCACCTGCCACCGGCTGGCGGTGATCACGACGCGGTCGGTCTCGTGAAAATTGAGGCAGTGCGGATCCCACGGCAGTCCCAGAAAGTCGAGCAGGCGCCGCGTCCAGCCCTCCTGATCCGCGAGCAGGCCCTCGTAAGGGATCTCGAGCAGCGCCGTCGCCGGGAGCACCGTGCGCCAGTGCGCCATCACCCGCAGGTACTCCTCGTAGTAATGCGCCAGATTGCCGAAATCGTTGGCGTACGGACCCATGTTGAAGAAATGCTGGAAGTAGATCGACAGGCAGGTATCGACCGGATGGCGTCGCATGTGGAGGAACCGTGCCCGCGGGAGCGCTGTGTGAATCAGCCCGAGGTAGAGGAAGTTGGCGGGCATCTTGTCGATCACCCGCGTCCGTGCGCCGGATGAGACCGTGAGCCGTCCAAGATAATCGCGCGCGAGGTCCGGCAGCCGGCTGGCGGTATCCGCGCCGTGGGCCGCCTTCTCGAGCGCGCTGTAGGCGTCATCCCAGAACCGCACCTCGCCCGCGCCGAAGACTGCGGGGTGCGAGGCGAGAATCTGCTCGGTCAGCGATGTGCCGGAGCGCGGCATACCGACGATGAATACCGGCAGCTCCGAGTCGGATGCACCGGGATGGCGTTGCCGCAGGAACTGCCTATTGAAGGTCGCGATGATCCGGTCGATGCGCTGCGTAAGCTTCGTGCGGTCGTAGCGCGTGCCGAAGCGCTTGCTGAGCTCGTTGGCCTTTCGGTAGTTGTCGAATGCTTCGTCGTATTGGCCGGTGTCATCGAAGTATTTGCCGAGCGCGTAACGCAGACTCACCTCGTGTCCCAGGGGCAGGGGCCGCGCCAGTAGTGCCTCCACACCCTGGCGCCACGCGGTGTCGTCACGCGTCATCCTGCGATGCTGGGCGATGCCGCAGAACGCGGTTGGAAAGCTCGGATCGAGGGCGATCGCCTGCTGAAACAGCGTCTGCGCCGCGGCGAACTGCCCGCGGTCCGCGCGCAGCTCCGCGAGCAACGAGGCGGCACCCGCGGATTGCGGGTCCCCGGCCAGCGCCGCCTCACAACAGGCCTCGGCCTCGGCGGTCCGGCCCTGCACGCGCAGCACTGCAGCGAGGCCCAGCCGCGCCGGGGCGTAGCCCGGCTGCAGCGCGAGAGCGCGTCGAAAACACTCCTCGGCGTCGGCGATGCGGCGCAGCTCGAACAGCAGGGTGGCGAGATTGCATTGGCTGTCGGCGCGCCGCGGCTCGAGGTCGATGGCCTGCTGATAGAGCGCCAGCGCCTCGCGCCGCTCACCGAGCTCGCGCAGCACGTTGCCGAGGTTGTTGAGCGCTTCGACGCCGCCGGGATTCAAGGCGAGCGACTGCCGGTAGCTCGCTACGGCCTCCGCGCGCTTACCCACAGCGGCCAGCGCGATGCCGAGATTCAGATGCGTTTCCGCATCGCGCGGCAGCAGCTCCACCGCTCGCCCCAGCGCCGGCAGCGCGTCCTGCCCCTGCCGCAGCAATGCCACACTCAGGATCTTCCACAGCATGCCCTCAGCCGGACGCGCTTCCAGCAGCGCGCGGCAGCGCTCCTCGACCGCTTCGAGAGCTCCGGCGTGCAGCATCGTTATCAGCGTGGTCAGCTCGCCGCCGTGTGCCGGTGCGGCCGGCTGCGTACCCTCCGGCACACCGTGGCAGTGCTTGTATTTCCTGCCGCTACCGCACGGGCACGGGTCGTTGCGACCCGGTTTCATGGGTCTGGTGCTCACTCGCGGTAGCGGGTGAGCGCATCACCCAGGGCACCTTTGAGCGGCCCGAGCCACGGCTCGAAATGCTTCCACTGCTCGAGCCCCTCCCGATAGATGGCCTGGCGGACCTGCTCCGAGCTGGCCGTGCGCACGCTGCGCTGCGTCTCGTGGAAGACGAGGCATTGGGGCTCGAACGGCAGCCCGCAGAAATCCAGCATGCGCCGCACATTGCCCTCGAGGTCCTCGACCACGTCCTCGTGATAGACGCGCAGGATGCGCCCGGGAAGGACACGGTCCCAGTGCCGCATGAGCTCGAGATAGGTGCGGTAGTAGCGCGCGATTTCCTCTATGCCGTAGGTGAATTCCTGCCCATTGGCGAACAGCTGCTTCAGGTTGCTGAAGCAGCACGCCATTGGCTCGCGGCGGGCGTCGATGATCCTGGCGTTGGGGAGCATCAGGTGAACGAGGCCGAGGTGCCGGAAATTGTTGGGGTTCTTGTCGATGAAGAAGGGCTTGCCCGCGCGGTAGGCGCGGGTGTCGGCGAGGTACTTCTCGCCCAGCTGCCTGCAGTCCGCGGCGCTCAGGCGCTCGAGGATCTGCGGATAGCGGGACTCCGCCGGCTCCGGCTCGCGGCCCCGCAGGGCGGTGACGAGCTGCTGGACGTTGGGCAGCTCCTGCGTGCCCTCGACCTGCGAGTGCGAGGCCAGTATCTGCTCGAGCAGCGTCGATCCCGAGCGCGGCAGTCCCACGATGAAGATGGGATCCGGCGCGGGCGCGCCCCAGCCCGCGCGGCTCGCAAAAAGCTCCGCGGTGCAGATCCTGATCTGCGCCTGGGTGTTGCTCTCGGTGATCGCGGGCCGGTATCTGATCTCGGTGTGCTTCAGGAGGTTGCCGAGCTCGTAGTAGTGGAAGGACTCGGCGTACTCGCCCTGGTCCTCGAGCGCCTTGGCGAGCGCAAAGCAGAGGTGATACCGGTCGACGGCACCGGTCGCCGGCGCCTCGAGCGCCGTGCGTATCTGCCGCAGCTCCTCCCCGGGAAAGCGGTAGGTCTTGAGGTTCGCGAGACTCCAGTACGCATCGCCGAATTCCGGACGCAGCGCCGCCGCCTTACGGTAGGAGGCGATCGCTTCGGGCGTCTGTCCCAGAGTCTTCAGCGCGTGGGCGATCGACAGGTGGACCTCGGCGTCGGCGGGCGTGTCCTGCAGGAGCCCGCGATAGCTGCCGATCGCGCGCTCGTGCTCGCCGAGCCCGACCAGTGCCGCCGCATCGAGCATGCGCAGCACACGATTGTCGGGCTCGTCCTTGAGGAGCTCACCGATGTGGCGGCGGGCTTCGGCATGCCGGTGCAGCTCGATCAGCACGCTGGCGTACTCCTGGCGCGCGGCGCGATAGTCCGGCGCCCGCTCGAGAACCGCCGCCAGCAGCAGCTCGGGGTCGTCGTAGATCTTGCGCGCGATGCCGATGCGCGCGAGCAGCCGCATGGCTTCGATGTGATCGCCATTCTTCAGCAGGCAGGGACGAATGAGCGACTCGGCAGCATCCAGGTCGCCGTCCATGAAGAAGGCGGTCGCGGCCACGACCTCGGGCGGGATGTTCTTGAGCGTCGCCACGTGGCTGCCCGCCATGGCGGCGTTGTCCGCCTCGCCGGTCATGCGGTAGAGCCCCTCGAGCAGGCTCCAGCTGCCCGGCAGGGCGTGATTCAGGTTCACGGCAGTGAGCAAAGCCTCGATCGCCTGAGGCGCCTGCCGCAGCTCGACGTAGCAGCGCCCGCGCTCCTCGTAGAGACGGCTGAAGCGGGGATGATGCTGCTCGAGCGTCGCGAGCGCCTTGAGCGCTTCCCGGAGCCGCCCCAGATGCCGCCGGGCGATGGCCACGAGCAGCAGCGCCTCGCGTTGATCGGGCACGGCCGCAAGCAGCGTCTCGCCCGCGGCGAGCGCAGCGGGGAAGTTCTGCTCCCTCATCAGGGAACGCATCCGCGCCACTTCGGCAGTCGTCGCGGTTGCGGCGGGTCGGGCGTCGCTTGGGTCCATCAGCGCTCAAAAAAACAGGGCGGACCCGGGGGGTCCGCCCTGCATTCTACTCAAGCCGGCCCGCAGGCGGCCGGATCGGGCTCACCAGGCGTCAGAACCTGTAGGAAACGAGCAGGCTCAGCACGCGCGGACGCAGCGGAACGTCCGCCCTGATGAACTGACCGGAGGTCACGTTCGTCGGTCCGTATACATTCGACAGGTTGCTGCCGTTGATCTGTGCGGTCCAGGTGTCCTTGGTAACGCCGATCGCTGCGTCATAGGTCGTGTAACTCGGGATCGGATAGAGCAGCAGCGTCGTGACCGGCGGGTTTGCAAACACCGGATCGTTGCCGGGATGGTAGTTCCTCGGCTCGTTGGTCATCGGACCGATGTGACTCGCGCCGGCCCACATGAACGGCTTGTAACCCGCCGGCGTGGTCCAGTCATAGCGCGCGCGCAGGTTGAACATCCACGGCGGTGAGAATGCCGGCGGTGTGCCCTTCGCACCCAGCGCGTTCGGGATCGGGGTGCCCTTGTCGATCGCGATGCAGGTACCCTTCGGGGTGGGATTGTTGGCCGTCGCCGGATTATTCGGATCGACGCCCACCGACTCCAGGCACGGCGAGTTCGTCTGCGTCGATTGGTTGACCGAGCTCGATCCCTGGATGCTGAGCCCCTGGGTCAGCCGCGCGTTGAACTGGATCTCGAAGCCCTTGATGGTGAAGTCGGGCCCCTGAACGTTGAACGTCGTGTTACCGAAGAACGCAGGCTCGAACAGCGACAGCTGCTCGTCCTTCCACTTCATGTAGTACGCCGAGGCGTCGATCAGCAACCGGTGGTCGAAGAACTCGCTCTTGAAGCCGACCTCGTTGTTGATCAGATTGTCGGAATTGACGCCGGCAGGCTTCTCGTACTGGTTCGTCGTCTTGCAGCTCGCACCCGACGCCGTCGTGCCGACGCAGAACGGAATCTCGGCTTTGAGGGAGACCACGCCGTTGGCCGAGCTGGTACGGTTGAAATTGCCCGGACGGAATCCCTGCGAGAAGGTGTAGTAGGTCATGATGTCCGGCGTGATGTGCCAGGTCAGGTTCGCGCGCCAGCGCGAGCCCGACTCGCTCTTGTTGAGGTCCATCGGGAAGCCGCACAGTCCCGGCCGCGCGGTGCACTGACCGTTCAGATGATCGAGGATGTAGCCGCTGCTGGTGCTCTCGCTGTACCACTCCGAGCCGTGCTCGAACTCGTCGTAGTGGTAGAGGCGCCCGCCGCCGCTCAGCGTCAGCACCTTCGGGATCAGATCGAAGTCGAGGGACGCGAAAAACGCCCGCTGCTTGTAGCCGCGCTGCTCGTCCTCGCCGAACGCGTTGTTCTGGTTCGTGCGCAGGGTCGGATCGGTGGCAAAGGTGCCGGGCACCGGGCCGACGGCGGACAGACAGTCGGGTGCCGTGCCGGCAAGACCGGCGGCGGCCTGCGCCGCCGTGTTGCACTGGGGGATCGAGAGATAGTTGAAGTTCATGTCGTCGTCGATGACGAACTTCTCCCAGTAGAAGCCGGCGAGTGCGCGCAGGCGCTTCTCGGGATCGGTGCTGATGCGCAGCTCGTGGCTCTGGTGGGTGTTGTGAACGATGTCACGCCAGGCACCGACGGGCGGATAGCACTGCAGCTTGTGCGTCGCCAGGACCGGGAAGTTCCCCGGATTGAAGTAGCCGGCGCCCGGTCCGACGCAGCCGTAATAGGAGCCCGTGCCGCTGCGCAGGTAGTTCGAGTAATCCTGCTGCCCGTCGATGTTGCGGTCCATGTAGCTGCCGGTATAGACGACGCTCAAGTTGGCCGGCAGCTTGCCGGTCAGCGTCCAGGCCGTGCTCTCGTACTTGTCCTTGTTGTAAGCCTGCGTGAAGGCGGTGATCTGGTATCGCTGGAGCACGGTGCCGTTCGAGTCGGCGGGATAGTCATAGAAATAACCGTCCGCCCTCATGTCCTGGTAGTTCTGCTGCAGCAGCAGGTTCCAGTCGTCATTCATCTTCCACAGCATCGACAGCCGGAAGCCGATGTAATCGACCGGGTTGGTCTGGGTGCCGAGAAGCGCGGCATTGTTGCCCGTGACCCCGGTCCCGGCGGCGACCGACCCCGTTTGATAGCCGATGGTCGACGGCACGTTGTCGATGTAGCCGCCGCGATGATCGTTGAAGATCACCGCGCGCAGACCCAGTACGTCAGGGATCAGCGGTACGTTGAGCACCGCGTTCAGGTTGCTGTTCTGCCCGCCGTGGGCGGTGGTGCCGTAGCCGGCATTGAACTCACCCGAGGTGGCTGTCAGGTTCGGCTTGTTCGTGATGTAACGAATGGCGCCGGCCTGGGCGCCACCGCCGAACAACGTGCCCTGCGGACCCTCGAGCACCTCGATGCGCTCCATGTCGACGACATAGACGTCGTTGTTACGGGCCGGGAACTGCATCGACTGGTCATCGAGGTACAGCGCGACGTTCGGGAACGACGCGGTAGTGGATTGCGACTGGTTGCCGGAACCGATACCGCCCAGGCCGCGTATGAAAATATTCCCGGTGCCCGGGCCGTTGCCGCTGAAGGTCACGTTCGGCGTGTACTTCAGCAGCTCATTGAAAGAGACGACGTTCAGCTGGGCCAGCTGCTCGCCGGTGATCGCCTGCACGGTGATCGGCACGTCCTGCAGTCTCTCGGAGCGGCGCTCGGCCGTGACCACCACTTCCGCGAGCCCGCCCGTGTCGGTGGTTGAGGTCGCCTGGTCGGCCGCCGCGGTCAGATCGGACGGCGCGGCCAGCACGAATGCCGGGGCGCCCAGGACCGCCGCAACGGCCGCAGAAATCTTCGGATTAACCTTCATCGCGTTGCTCCCCGAGGGTTTGGTTGTGTATTCCCCACTCGAACGCAGCCCGCCTCATCCGGCGGCTCCCCTATAGGAGGTTTATACCATTCGCCCAGAGAGACGCTTGCATAAACACGTCATCCGGGCGTCATCGAGCCGTCCCCGCCTCCCGGTCACGGGGCGGCGGAAGTGGCGCTGGTCCCTTCCTTCCCCAAGCCTTTCACACCTCTGTGACACCTAGAAGTCTAGAAAGCGGATAGCCGTATCTCAAAAAGGGATTGACCTCCGCGCGCTCGGCCGCGCGCGGGATGCACCCGCGCCGTCGCTGGAGCCGCGGGGCTCTGAAGATCAGGCTCAGAGCATTGTTGCGTCGAAGCATCAACCCGGCATTCACGCCGGTCTGGCCGCCATCGCGTCAGCCCGAAGCCCATCGGTCGGTCTGCTGCGTGAGAATGGGCTCCCATGAGGCGCCAGCTCGTCCTCGCAATCGATCAGGGCACCACGTCCACGCGCACCATCGCCTTCGATGCGACCGCGCGCGCCCTGGCCCTCGCCCGCCGCGAGCACCAGCAGCACTACCCCGCTCCCGCCTGGGTCGAGCACGACCCGGAGGACATCTGGCGCGACACGCTCGCGACGGTGCGCGAGTGTCTCGAGCATTGCGGCTCTGGCACCGACGCTATTGCGGCGCTCGGCATCACCAATCAGCGCGAGACCGCGGTCGTCTGGGAGCGAGCCACCGGAGAGCCCATCCACCGCGCCATCGTCTGGCAGGACCGGCGCACGGCAGAGGTGTGCGCCCGGCTCAAAGCCGCGGGCGCCGAGACGCTGGTGCGTGAGCGGACCGGACTGCTCCTCGATCCGTACTTCTCCGCGACCAAGGTCGCGTGGATCCTCGATCACGTCCCGGGGGCGCGCCTGCGCGCTGAGCGCGGCGAGCTCGCGTTCGGCACCGTCGATACGTTTCTCCTCTGGCGCCTCACGGGCGGGCGCGTACACGCCACCGACGTCACCAACGCGTCGCGCACGCTGCTCTTCGACATCCACCGGCAGTGCTGGGACGAGGAGCTGCTGCGGCTCTTTCGCGTGCCGCGCGCCCTGCTGCCCGAGGTGCGCGACAGCAGCGCGATCTACGGCTCGGCCGACCCCGCGCTCTTTGGCCGCGCGATCCCGATCGCCGGCATCGCCGGGGATCAGCATGCAGCGCTCATTGGCCAGGCGTGCTTCGCGCCCGGAATGGCGAAGTCCACCTACGGAACGGGCTGCTTCCTGCTGCTCAATACCGGGGACGTTGCGGTCGCCTCCGCCAACCGCATGCTCACCACTCCGGCCTATCGAATCGGCGGACGCATGACTTACGCGATGGAAGGCTCGATCTTCGTGGCGGGCGCCGCGATCAAGTGGCTGCGGGATACTCTCAGAGTCATCGACGATGCGTCCGCGACTGCCGCGCTCGCCGCGCGCGTTCCCGATGACCATGGCGTGTACCTCGTGCCGGCCTTTGTCGGGCTCGGCGCGCCCTACTGGGAGCCGGGCGCCCGCGGCATGATCTGCGGGCTGACGCTCGATGCCTCCCCCGCTCATCTGGCGCGCGCAGCGCTCGAGTCGGTCGCCTACCAGACACTCGATCTCACCACCGCAATGGCGCGCGATGGCGCGCAGCGCGCCGCAGCGATCCGGGTCGACGGCGGCATGGCGGCCAACGACTGGTTCTGCCAATTCCTGGCCGACGTCCTCGATGCCAGGGTCGAGCGGCCGGTCGAGCTCGAGACGACGGCGCTCGGGGCGGCTTTCCTCGCGGGGCTTGCGACCGGCGTCTGGAAGGACCTTCAATCGGTGGCCGCCACCTGGCGCACGGCGGCGGTGTTCGCACCGTCGATGCCGGCGGTCCGCCGCGCAGGTTTGATCGCCGGCTGGCGGCATGCCATCGAGCGAACGCTCCTGGCGCCGCCCGCGCAGCCCTGACGGGGAGCTCGCTCGACGCTTTGGGAATACGATGCCGCTTTTAGATGGGGCTATTCCTTTTCTAGGCTTGACGCCCCCTGCAGGTATGGAAATTTACGGCCAATGAGCACCTATCCATGAGCACCTCAGCCTTGCAGCGCGACCGCGGAACCTGGGAACGCCTGTCCGCCACCACCAGGCCCGAGGGGCGCGCGTTCATCTCGGGCCGCGCGGTACCGGCACTCGATGGCGGCGTGTTCGATGATGTGAGTCCGATCGACGGGCAGGTCGTGTGCCAGGTGGCGCGCTGCCGTGCCGAGGACGTCGACGTCGCCGTGAAGGCGGCGCGCGCGAGCTTTGAGTCCGGGCCGTGGCGGCGCATGGAGCCGAAGGACCGGAAGAAGATCCTCCGGCGCTTCGCCGAGCTCATCCGCGCCGACGTCGACCGCCTCGCGCTCCTCGAGACGCGCGACGTCGGCAAGCCGATCACGAACTCGGTGGCCGTCGACGTCGCCAACTGCGCCGACTGCATCGAGTACTACGCGGAGTTCTCGGACAAGCTCTACGACGAGGTCGCGCCCACGGGACCCGATGACCTCGCGCTGATCCGGCGCGAGCCCTTGGGAGTCGTCGCGGCGATCGTGCCGTGGAACTACCCACTCATCATCAGCTGCTGGAAGGTGGGACCTGCGCTCCTCACCGGCAATTCCGTGGTGCTGAAGCCCGCCGAGCAATCACCCTTGAGCGGCATCCGCCTGGGTGAGCTCGCCTGCGAGGCGGGCGTGCCGCCCGGCGCGTTCAACGTGGTGCCCGGCTTCGGCGAGGAAGCCGGCAAGTCGCTCGCGCTTCACCCGCAAGTCGATCTCATCACTTTCACGGGCTCGACCGAGGTGGGGCGCCTGATGCTGCGCTACGCAGCCGAATCTAACCTGAAGCGCGTGGCGCTCGAGCTCGGCGGCAAGACGCCGCAAGTCGTATTCGCGGATGCCGATCTCGCGGAGGCTGCTGCCGGCATCGCCTGGGGCATCTACTACAACAGCGGCCAGACCTGTCACGCCGGCTCGCGCCTCATCGTGCACCACTCGGTGAAGGAGAAGCTCCTCGCCGCGATCGAAAAGGTCGCGGGCACCATCACGCTGGGACACCCGCTCGAGCCCACGACGCAGATGGGCGCGCTCATCGACCGCGGCCACATGCAGCGGGTGCTCGGCTACATCGACTCGGGAGTCGCCGACGGCGCCCGCATCGCTTTGGGCGGCAAGCAGGCGCTGAAGGAAAGCGGCGGCTTCTACGTCGAGGCGACCGTGCTCGATCACGCGCGCAACGACATGAAGGTGGCGCGCGAGGAGATCTTCGGACCCGTGCTCTCCGTCATGACCTTCCGCGACGAGGTGGAGGCGCTGCAGCTCGCGAACGACACCCCTTACGGCCTCGCCGCCGCGGTGTGGACCTCCGACATCAACTTAGCGCACCGGCTTTCGAGCGGCCTGCGCGCTGGCACGGTGTGGGTCAACGCCTTCGACCGCTCCACCATGGCGACCCCGTTCGGCGGCTTCAAGCTCTCGGGCTCGGGGCGCGACCGCTCGCCGCATGCGATCGACAAGTACTGCGACTTAAAGACCATCTGGACGGCCTATCGATGAATGCCTCTCCTCACGCGGCGCCCGGCGTGGCGCGGTTGCTGACTCCCGCTCCCGAGGCGCTGCGCCGGCACGTGGCCGCGCTGCTCGCCTCGTGCGAGCCGCGGCATGCGCTCCCGGGCGCTTTCTTCACGGACGACACCCTGTACGCCGCCGACATCGAATACATCTTCGGGCGGCACTGGCTGTTCGTCGCCTCCGAGCCGGAAATCCCCGAGGGGGGCGACTACCGCACCTTCCAGATCGGGCCCTGGCCGATCTTCATTCTGCGCCGCGACGATGGCTCGATCGGCGCCTTCCACAACACCTGCCGGCATCGCGGCTCGCGGATCCTCCAGCAGGACACGGGGATCGCGGGGGCGATGCTCCAGTGTCCCTATCACCGCTGGACCTACGACCTCGATGGCAAGGTGGTCGGTTGCGGCGCGACCGGCGAGACCCCATCGCAGCAGCGCTCGCTCCAGCCGGTGCACGTGAAAACCCTCGCCGGGCTCATCTTCGTCTGCCTCGCCGACGATCCGCCCGAGGACTTCGACGACATGGCGGCGCGCATGGCGCCCTATCTCGCGCCGCACGACCTCGCACGCGCCAAAGTGGCCAAGCAGGTCGACATCCTCGAGCACGGCAACTGGAAGCTCACCATCGAGAACAACCGCGAGTGCTTTCACTGCGCGGGGCACCCGGAGCTGCTCTGCTCGCTGTTCGACTTCTTCGGCGAGATCGACGTCGAGCGAATGTCGGAGGCCGAGCGTGCGACCTACGCGCGCTATCAGGCCGCGCGCCCCGAGGTGGAAGCTATCTGGCAGCGCGCCGGGCTTCCCTGGCAGATGATCGAGGAGCTGCACGGGCGAGCGACGGCATATCGCACTGAGCGGCTGGTGCTGGATGGCGCCGGCGAGTCGATGACCCCCGACACGCGCGTCGCCTCCAAGCGCCTCCTCGGGAGCTTCACCGACGCTCGCTTAGGCACGCTCCACTATCACACCCAGCCGAACGCCTGGTTCCACTTCCTCTCGGACCATATCCTCACCTTCGCGGCGCTGCCGATCGATCGCACGCGCACGCTCGTGCGCAGCACCTGGCTCGTGCACGCCGACGCGGTCGAAGGCCGCGATTACGACCTCGCGAAGCTCACCAGCGTCTGGAATGCCACCAACGCTCAGGATGCGCACTTCGTGGCGGAGACGCAGCGCGGCGCCTCGAGCCCGGCCTACGTTCCCGGGCCCATCGCGGCGAGCGAGTACATGGTGGGGATGTTCCACACCTGGTACGAGGAGCGGCTGCGCGCGGAGCTCGGGCTCTAGGGGCGCCGCGGGGCACAGAGCCAGATGCCGTTAGCCCTTCGGCTCCCCCGCCATCTCCAGGTGCAGCGCCGTGCCCGTGTACGGATGACGGCTGATGAGGTCTTCGTTCAGATCGACGCCGAGCCCCGGCTCGGTCGGCGGGATCACGTAGCCTGCCTCCCAGCGGATCGGTTTCTTCAACAATTCGGCGTGAAAGCCCTGCCAGCGCTCGATGCCCTCGAGGATGAGGAAATTCGGGCTGCAGGTCGCGAGCTGTATGTTGGCGGCGCCGACCACCGGGCCACAGTAAAGGTGCGGCGCGATCTGCACCTGCTGCACCTCCGCCATCGCGGCGATCTTCTTCGCCTCGAGAATTCCGCCGACGCGCCCCAGATTCATCTGCAGGATCGCCGCCGCGCCTTCCCTGAGGAGGCGCGCGAAGTCGTACTTGGTGGCGAGCCGCTCGCCGGCCGCGATCGGGATGCGCGTGCCGCGCGCCACGCGCGCCATCTCCTCGGGCGCATCGGGGGGCACCGGCTCCTCGAACCAGAGCGGATCGTAGGGCTCGAGGCGCCGCGCCAGCCGAATGGCACCCGCCGCGGTCATCTGGCCGTGAGTGCCAAACAGCAGATCTGCTTTGGTCCCCACCGCCGCGCGCAACACTTTCATGAAGCGCTCACAGAGCTCGAGCGCCGCGAGCGAGAGCTGCCGGCCGTCGAAGGCCGTGTACGGCCCGGCGGGGTCGAACTTGAGCGCGGTGAAGCCCTGCGCGAGGTACTCGACCGCCCGCTCGGCGGAGAGCTCCGGGTCCTGGTAGACGTCGGTCTTATCCCCGGGGCGCGCATAGATATAGGTGTAGGTGCGCAGCCGCTCGTGCACGCGCCCGCCCAGGAGGTTGTAGACGGGCTGGTTCGCCTCCTTGCCGATGATGTCCCAGCAGGCCATCTCGAGCGCCGAGAGCACTCCCATCAGGGCGAGGTCGGCGTGCTGCGTGTAGCCCGCGGAATAGACGCGCCGCCAGATCTTCTCGATGTTGTGCGGGTCCTCGCCGCGCAGATAGCGGTCGAAGACATCGACCATCATGCGTGTGACCACCTCGGGGTGAAACGGCACGCCGTAGGCCTCCCCTACCCCGTGCACATTGCCGTCGGTCGTCAGCTTCACGAACACGAAGTAGCGCCCGCCGTAGTGCGGCGGCGGGTTGCCTGCCACGAAGGTCTTGATGTCTCTGAGCTTCATCGTGCGATGCTAACCACAGATGGCTGACTATGACTACATCGTGATAGGCGCCGGCTCCGCCGGCTGCGTGCTCGCCAACCGCCTCACGGCGAGCGGCAGCGAGCGGGTGCTGCTGCTCGAGGCCGGCGGCTCCGACCGTTCTCCCTGGATCCAGGTGCCGATCGGCTACGGCCGTACTTTCAACGACCCGCGTTTCAACTGGATGTACCTGGCCCAGCCCGACGCGACGCTCGACAACCGCAGCCAGTTCTGGCCGCGCGGCAAGGTGCTCGGCGGCTCGAGCTCGATCAACGCCATGGTGTATGTGCGCGGGCAGCCGGGGGACTTCGACGACTGGGCCGCGGCCGGCAACCCCGGGTGGTCGTGGCGCGAGGTGTTCCCCTACTTCAAGAAGCTCGAGGATCACCCCTTCGGCGAGCCCGAGTTCCACGGGGTGGGCGGACCCGTAGGCGTGAGCGACGTGTCGGCGAGTGTCCACCCGCTGTGCCATACCTTCCTCAAGGCCTGCGACACCGCAGGGATCGCGCGCACCCGCGATTTCAACGGCGCGCACAGCGAAGGCGCCGGTCTCTGGGAAGTCACGATCAGGGACGGGGTGCGGGTCTCGGCCTCGAACGCCTATCTCAAGCCCGTCCGGCACCGTCCCAACCTCGAGATCCGCACGCGCGCCCAGGCCACGCGTGTGCTGTTTCAGGGGCAGCGCGCGAGCGCTGTCGAGTTCCTCGAGTCGGGTGCTAAGCAGCTGGCGCGTGCGCGCCGCGAGGTGCTCCTCTCAGCCGGCACCATCAACTCGCCGCAGCTCCTCGAGCTCTCAGGTATCGGCGAGCCGATGCTGCTGCGCCGCTTCGGGCTTCCAGTCGTGGCGGACTCGCCCGCCGTCGGCCAGGGCCTGCAGGATCACCTCGCCGTCAACTACTACTACCGCTCGCGCGTGCGCACGCTCAATGACGAGCTCGCGCCGTTCCTCGGCAAGGTGCGTGCGGCGCTGCTCTACGCGCTCGGCGGCCACCGTGGGCCGCTCGCGATGAGCGTCAACCAGGCGGGCGCGTTCCTGCGCAGCCGCGCTGGCCTCACGCGTCCCAACATGCACATCTATTTCAATCCGGCGAGCTACTCGACCACGACGCTCGGCGTGACCCGCCGCCTGTTGAAGCCCGATCCTTATCCCGGATTCCTCATGTCCTTCAACACCTGCCGGCCGGTGAGCCGCGGCAGCATCCATATCAGCACCGCCGATCCGCTCAAGAGTCCGGCGATCCAGCCGAACGCCCTGTCGGCGCCCGAGGACGTGCACGAAGTGGTCGAAGGCTCGCGCCTGGTGCGCCGGATCGCGGCCGCGGAGCCGCTCGCCGCCGTCATCGAGGCCGAGCGCGAGCCGGGAAGCGGAGTGACGTCGGAGGAGGAGATACTTGCGGATTTCCGCCGGCGCTGCGGCTCGGTGTTCCACGCCTGCGGCACCTGCGCGATGGGACCGGAGGCGCGCACCTCGGTGCTCGATCCGCGCCTGCGGGTGCGCGGCGTGACGGGATTGCGCGTCGTGGATGCCTCCGCCTTCCCCAACGTCACCTCGGGCAACACCAACGCCGCGGTCATGATGCTGGCCGAGAAGGCCGCCGACCTCATTCTGGAAGACAGCCGCGCGCCGCAGGCGTAACCTGCCTCAAGACCCATGCAACGCGAGACCCCATGAGCGAGCTGCGCTCGAGCGTCGCCTCGGAGACGTCGGCCTTGAGCCTGGCGCCGGCGCAGTCGGCCTCGCTCATCGAGCGCTGGTACGTGCTCATCATGATGTGTCTCGTGTACACCCTGAGCATCGCCGACCGCTACGTCGTGTCGACGGTGCTCGATCCGATCCGACACGATCTGCATCTCACGGACTTCGGCGTGGCGCTCCTCACGGGCGTGGCGTTCGGCCTCTTCTACGTGGTGCTCGGGTTCCCGCTCTCCTGGCTCATCGACCGCAGGAACCGCCGCAACATCGTCGCGGCGTGCTTGGTGCTCTGGTCGGTGATGACCGCGGTGTGCGGGCTCGCGCAGACTTCGCTGCAGTTCTTCCTCGCGCGCGTCGGGGTCACGGTCGGCGAGGCCGGGGGCACGCCGGGGGCGAACTCGCTGCTGTCCGATTATTTTCCGGCGGAGCGACGCGCCATGGCGCTCACGGTGTTTGCGCTCGGCGCTCCGATCGGCGCTTTCCTCGGCTACAACGTCGCGGGCGCGATTGCCGACCTCTACGGCTGGCGGTCCGTGTTTTATGCGCTCGGCATCCCGGGGGTGCTGGCCGGACTCGGCGTGTGGCTGACGGTGCGCGAGCCCAAGCGCGGCTGCCTCGACAGCGGAGATAAGGGCGAGGCGCCCTCGGTCGCGGCGACGATGAGGTTCCTGTGGGAACAGCGCTCCGCGGTCCACCTCATGATCGGAACGGCCGTGTGCGCGCTCTGGGGCTGGGGACTCATGTACTGGACGCCGGCATTCCTGCAGCGCACCTACCACATGACGGTAGGCGAAGCGGGCGCCGTGACGCAGAACATGCACCTCTGGGGCGGGGGTATCGCAACCCTGGCCACGGGCTGGCTGATGGCGCGCGGCACCATGGTCGATGCGCGGCGCATCGTGTGGCTGCTCGCAGCCGGCATCGGCATCGCGACGATCGCTTCGGGGATCGTCTATTGGACCCGCGACCTCGCGCTTGCCAAGGCGATGCTGTGGATTTTCATCCCGGCAATCTACTTCTACATCGGCCCGGGCTTCGGACTCCTCAACAACCTGGCGCAATGCCGCATGCGGGCCATGTTCTGCGCCATGGTGTTGTTCCTCGCGAACCTCGGCAATCTCGTCATCGCGCCGCCGCTGATCGGCGCCCTGAGCGACTGGTTCGCGCCGGGTCACGTCTCGAACTCCGACTCGCTGCGGCTCGCGATGCTGTGCCTCGTTCCGACGGGCCTTTGGGCTACCGCGCATCTCTATCTCGCGGCACGCGACATCCGCCAGGACCAGGAGCGGGCGCGCGGCTATCCGTAGCCTGACGGGCGTCGTGAGCCGCCCGCGTCGACCGTGTGCTGTCCCCATTCCACCGGCTCCACCGGCGGCACCGCGACGAACCACGCGACGAGCCCGAGCAGGGCGACCCCGCCCGTGACCCATAGCGCGAGCGTGTAGTGGCCGCCGTCGTGCTCCACCAGCCAGCCGGTTACGGCCGGCGCCAGGATGCCCGCGGTGTTGCTGATCGCGTTTTGTGTCCCCATCCACCGGCCGGTGGCGAGCGGGCCGGCGAAGCGCTGCGTCAGCGCGCCGACCGAGGGTGAGTTGAGCCCGTCGGCGAGCCCGGTCGCGAGCAAGAGCGCCGCGCCCACCGTCGCGCCGGCACCGCTCAGGGCGAGCAAGCAACAGCCGACCCCCGCGGCACTCAATGAGAGCGCCGTCTTGTAGGCGAGGCTCGGGCTCGCGCCGCGGCGGATCCACAGGTCGATGAGCCAGCCCGTCGCCAATATGCTCGCCGAGTCCATCACGTAGATGAGGCTCTGGACGTTCTTCATGGAGTCGAGCGACAGGCCACGCTCCTCCACCAGGTACAGCGGTACCCAGGTGAACACGAAGTAAAAGGCGTAGTTCGAGCAGAAGTTTCCGCAGACAGTGCCCCAGAGGGCCGGCTGGCGCACGATCTGAGACCACTTCGGCCCGGTAGCGCCCGCTTCTGCCAGCCTCACCGGCGCTGCCGTCCGCCGCTGGCGGGACCAGGGAATCAGCCACAGGAGCGAAGCGAGGCCGAGCGCGATAAACATGGTTCGCCAGCCGTAGCGAATCATGACGAGTCCGCCGACGTAGGTGCCGAGCGCCGGACCCACGACGCTGCCGAGCTGCATGATGGCCGTGGCGCGCGCCCGATGCTGGTCCCCGACGCGCTGCGCGATGAGGGCAAACCCGCTCGGATAACAGACCGACTCGCCGACGCCCATGACCAGCCGCAAGGCCACGAGACTCAGGACGCCAGCCGAGAGCCCGGCCAGAAAAGTCGCGATCGACCAGAGCGTGAAGCCGGCGGCCAGCACGCGTGCCGCGCCGACGCGGTCGACGAGGATGCCCATGAAGGGCTGTGAAACCACGTAGGTGGTAAAGAACGCCGACAGGACCAGGCCCCACTGGAAGGGGGAGAGCCCGAAATCGCTCTTGATGAGCGGCCCGGCCGTCGAGATCGTGCCCCGGTCGACGTAGTTGATGAGCAGTGCCGCCCCGAGCAGCACCGACAGCGCGAGCGGAAACCTGGAGGGCGCCCGGGCAAGGCGCTCTGCGGGGCCCACCTAGCGTGATCCGCCGTGCTTAATCATGCGGCCCGCCCCCTCCGCGGGTCTCCCGGCGCCTGCGGGACTTACGCCCGTGAGGCTACTGGACCTGCGAGGTTATTTTGAAGCGACCGCCTTGTCATCCTTCTGATCGGTCATCAGCACCTCGGTGCGCAGCCACGTGCCCCCGGTCGAGAGCTGATGCGGGACGCAGTTGGAGCTGAAGTCGACGTTGCGTGTGGTGAACTGCGGCAGGATCTTCGTCTTGATCTGCTCGAGGAGCTCGCAATCGCCGGCCTCCCACACCGGGTCCTTGTTGAGCCGCACGTCGACCTTCTTCCACTGGGCCGGCACGGGCGTCGCCGCCGCGTTCGTCCCGCCAGCGCTCGTGCTGTTACCGGCGCTCGTGCTGTTGGCGGCGCTCGTGCCGCCCTCCGGGGCGGGCTTGAGAACATTCATCTTGATGCGGACGCCTGGGAAGGGGTCGGGTCTACCGTACGTTGACGAGCAGCCGTACGGGCCGACTGCGACGTCGTTTCGGGCACCGAGGGTGAGCAGCACGCGGCGCATCTTCTCGAGCAGTCCGTCGCAGGAGTAGCGCGAGGTGAAGCCCTGGTAGACGAAGGTGAGATCCTTGGGCGTCCACACCGCCGACTGGACGTCTCCGGGCGCCGCCGAGCCCTCCGCGCCGGCCGCCCACACTGGGAGACACAACAGCGCGAGCGCGGCGCCCATGGCGGCCTGCCGAACGGTCGTGGGATTCATGACCTGCATAAGGCGACCTCCGCAGTACTTGATGATAGGACGCAATTTAACCCCGCCTGTTCCAGCCCGTCTGCCTTAGCTAACGGGCCGAGGCGTTCCCCGGTTGACGTCGGGGCATAGCCTCCGGCAGCGCTTTAGCGCAAACTGACCTCCACAATAACTGCCGCGACCCTATGAATGAATCAGGGGGTACGCCTGTCCGGGGAACGAGACGTTCCTGCAAAGTCCCCCGCCGGAAAGAGCTCCGGCGGAGCTTCGCTGTTACTTCCGTCCAGCCTCAGCTGGACCCTGATGCTCTACGCTGCGCTGGTGCTCGCGACCGGCTGGGCCTACTCCGCGCAGCGCATCCGCACCGACCGGGAGCAGACGCTCCAATCCGAGAGCAATCGGCTGCGCGCCGTGGCGGTGGCGCTCGAGCAGAGCGCGTTCGCGATGGTGAGCGACGGCGTCGGATCGGCGGTGACCCGCGCGAACCAGATCGAGTCGGCCGGCGGGCTGAGCTCGGTCTCTGAGCGCGACCTGAGCCCGGTCCTCGGCGGGTCGATGACGGGCGGTCACTACGTACGCTCGGTGTTCGTTGCCGACGGGTCGCGCTTTGCGCGCGCGGGCCGGTCGGGCTCGTACGATGTGAGCCGCGTCCCGCCCGTCTGGTTTACCGCGTCGGCCTCCAACGACTCGGATGTCTGGGTCGGCACGCCCATCCCAGATCCCGACCGCCCGGCTGATGTGCCCGGCGACGTCATGCTCGTGCCCATCGCGCGGCGTGTGCCGTCCGCAAACCACCCCGGGCTTTGGGCGGGCGCACTCTTCGATTTTCGCGCCTTTGAACCGTTGCGGACGCAGCTCGGCGGTCCCGGCGGCGCGATTCTGGTCATTGCGATGGATGGCACGCTGCTCGCCGCCACAGAAGCAGCGCCCGGCCCCGTCGTCGTCGGCCACAACTATGCCTCCTCGCCCCTGTTCAAGGAGGCCATCCAGGGCATTGCGCGTGGCTGGACCTCGGGAAACGTCGAGGGATATGCACCGCTCGTGCGCCGGTCGATGTCTTTCGGGTACGGACGGGTTCGCGAGTACCCGGTGCTCGTGGCGGCCGGGCGGCCGACGGAAGCCATCCTCGCTCCGTGGTGGGAGCGCACGGTCACGACGCTGGTGGTGACGGGGGCATTCTCGGCGCTGGTGCTCGCGATGAGCCTGCTCCTCAGTCACTCGCTGCGCGCGCTGCGCAACCGCGAGGCCCATTACCGGACATTGTTCAACAACACCGCGTTCAGTGTGTTCATTAGCGATGGCGAGCATTTCATCACCGCCAACAACACGGCGCTGCGCATGTTCGGGATCCGTGATCAGGAGGCGGTCCGGGAGCTGGATCCCGATAGGATCTCGCCGCTCGAACAGCCGGACGGCCAACCCTCGGCCCTCGCGAGGCGCAAGCGCATCGAGCAGGCGATGCGCGATGGACACGCCAACTTCGAATGGCTGCACCAGCGCGTCGACACCGGCGAGACGTTTCCGGCCGAAGTCGACATGAATGTCATCACTCAGGGGAAAAGCGCTCTGCGGCTCTCCGTCGTGCACGATCTCACCGAGCAGAAGCGCGCCGAGCAGGAGCGTCGCGAGAGCGAGGGCCGCTACCGGGCGCTGGTCGATGCCATGCCCGAGGCGGTGCTCGTGCACCGCGGCGCGGAGCTGCTGTTCGGCAATGCCGCCGCTCGGCTGCTCATCGGGGCGAAGCCCGACGATATGCTGAGTGGCATCTCGGTCATGTCCTTCGCGCTCGAGCCCGACCGCAAGGTGCTGGCGGAGCGCACCCGGCGGATCCTCGAGCACGGCCAGGCCGCGCAGCCTCGCGAGGCGCGCATCCGCCGGCTCGACGGCACCTTGATCTGGGTCGAGGTGCAGGGCGTGCGGATCGAGTACGGGGGCGCGCCCGCGGTGCAGACCGTCATGCGCGATATCACCGCCCGCAAGCAGCAGGAGGAGGCGGAGGCGGCGCGTATCGTGCGCATGCAGAGCCAGTCGGACGCGCTGTTGCGCTTCGCGAGCCGCAACAGCAGCACCGGCTGGAGCGGACTCAGGCCGGCCCTCGAGGGCATTTGTGTCGACACCGCTCAGGTTGTGGCGGCCGACCGCGTGACAATTTGGCTGATCGAGGACGAACGCGCGACACTCAGTTGCACGGCGTTCTATGAGCGAGGCAGCGGCGTGCGCGAAGGCGAGCTGCCGGAGCTGCCGACGAGCCGCGCGCTGTATCTCCCCGCATTGCGCAATGAGCGCGTGATCGACGGCGCTACCTTCAAGCCTGACCTGCGCATGCACGAGTTGACGGAAGCGATACCCCCCATCGCCAACCCCTCCCGCTCGCTTCTTGTCGCGGCGATTCGCCGTTCGGGCGAGCTCATTGGTGTAGTGACGATCGGGCAGCTCGAGAGCGAGCGGATCTGGCACCCAGACGAAGCGAACTTCGCCGGCGCCGTCGCCGACCAGGTGGCGCAGGTGCTGCTCGATTCCGAGCGCGAGCAGGTACTCGCCGACCTGCAGGTGCTCGCCGGCGAGCTGACCCGGATCCAGAACGAGGAGCGGCGCCGCATCGGCCGGGACCTGCACGACTCGACCGGCCAGACGCTCGCAGCCCTCGAGCTCGATCTGGCGCGGCTCTCCGAAACCGCCAAGTCCCTCGCCGCCAAGCCCCGCGAGCTCCTGGCGAACGCAGTGCGGCTCGCGCGGCAGTGCTCGAACGAGATCCGCACCGCCTCCTACCTCCTGCACCCCCCGCTGCTCGATGAGCTGGGCCTGGTGAGCGCACTGCGCTGGCTCGCCGACGGCCTTCGGGAACGCAGCGGGATCGAGATGCGGCTCGACCTCCCGGAGTCGATGCCGCGCCTGTCGCCGGCCAATGAGCTCAGCCTCTTCCGCGTGGCGCAGGAGGCACTCACGAACGTGCAGCGGCACTCGGCGAGTCCCTGGGTGGCGGTGCGGCTCACGGTCCTGCCCAGCTCTGTGAGCCTCGAGGTCGAGGACGCGGGGCGCGGAATTGCCCGCGGCGACCTCGGACGCGGCCCGCCCAGCGTACCGACCCTCGGAGTCGGCCTCGCCGGCATGCGTGAGCGCATCCGCCAGGTCGGCGGAGCATTCGCGGTGGAATCCGCCGGCGGCGGGACCCGCATCCGCGCCACGGTGCCGCTGCAAACGCTCGCCGAGGCGCGCAGTGCCTGACAAAGCGAGGACGGCCCGCATCGTGATCGCCGACGACCACGAGATGGTGCGGCGGGGGCTGGTCGCGACGCTCGCCGACGTCGAGCGCTGGACCGTGGTGGCACAGGCCGACAACGGCCGCGACGCGGCCCAGCTCGTCGCGACCCACAAGCCCGACATCGCCATCCTCGACCTCAGCATGCCGGAGCTCAACGGGCTCGATGCGACGCGGCGGATCCTGGAAGCACGGCCCGAGACCTGCGTCCTGATCCTTACCGCACATGAGTCCGAGCAGCTGGTACGTGAGGTGCTTTCCGCTGGCGCGCGCGGCTATGTGCTGAAATCCGACGCCGGTCGGATCCTGGTGCGCGCCGTGGAAGCGCTCCTCGAAGGGCAGACGTTCTTCACCTCCAAGGTGGCGCGACTGGTGCTCGAGGGCTACCTGAAGGGCGGCGGCGGCGAAACACCCGCAACCGCGCAGACTCTCTCGGCGCGCGAGCGCGAGATCGTGCAGCTGCTCGCCGAGGGATCGAGCAACAAGGACGTGGCGCGCGCGCTTGGCATCAGCGTCAAGACCGCCGAGACTCACCGCAGCAACATAATGCGGAAAATGCAGTTCGCGTCACTCTCGGATCTCGTGAAATACGCCGTGCGCAACAAGATCATCGAGATTTGAGCTGGCGCCAGCGAGGTTTGCGCTGGCGCACCCGGCGCGCGCCGGGGCCTCTACAGAATCTCCCTAGGGGTCTTTACCCAATCCTTGCAATTTCGTGACTGCAGTCGGGCGCGTACTGTTGCGCCCGATGGAAGGCATTGACAACCACGGACGGTACTGGGCGTGACGGTAGATGGGTGGCTCGCTGTGCTGGCGGCAGGGATCGCGCTAGCTGCTTCCCATACCACACTGGATGTGACGACACGCCTGTCGGCCTCTTCGCGCCGGCGCGTGCTGTGCAGGACTGTGTCCGGCGCACTCGCGCTTGGTGCGGGGCTGTGGTGCCTCGACCTGGTGGGCCTGCTCGCTCTCGGGACGCAGAGCTGGGCCGACACCGATGTGACGATACTTTTCGCAGCGTTCGCGGTCGCCGTGCTCGACCTCATGGGAATGCTCGCGGTGTTCGCGGGAAGCGAGCCAAGCAATTCGAGAATTCTGGCCGGCAGCACCGCGGCCGCGGCAGGGATCTCGGCGACCTATTGGACTACGGTCGCCGCGCTCGGTCCGGCCCGCACTGCCGGCGGCATCGTCCGGCCCCTGATCCTCTCACTCGCCCTGGCCTTCGCGGCCTTCACCAGCGCCTTTTGGCTCCGCTACCGGGTCGGTCCCAAGCCCTCGTGGGCCGGCCTTACGGCCAGGGCGGGCGCGGCGCTCCTCGGAGCAGCGGCACTCCTCTTAATGCCCGTGACTGCCTGGCAGGGCGGCACGTTCGACTTCAGCACCTTTGGCCAGGGCCCGGGCGCCGGCCGCCAGCTGCTCGGCGCCGCCCTGGGGGCTGCCGGACTGGCAATTCTCGCCATCACCCGCATCGCGATCTTCTACGAGCGGCGGCTCGCCGAGCGCACCGCGCAGTGCGCCCGCGAGCTCGAGGAAGTGCACACACGGCTGCAGTACCTCGCCACTCACGATTCGCTCACGGGCCTCCCGAACTGGCTCCTCTTTAAAGAGCGGCTCGCCCAGGCGGTCGCCGATACCGGGCGTCCCGAGCGCGCCATCGCGGTCGCCGTCCTCGATCTCGATCACTTCAGTTCCCTCAACCATTCCCTGGGCCATGGCGCCGGCGACTGGCTGCTCTCCGAAGTCGCCCGCCGCGTGAGCTCGGTGCTACGTCCCGGCGATCTGCTGGCGCGCCTCGGGAGCGATGAATTCGTCGTGCTTGTCGACAGCCTCGCGGCGCGCGTCGATGCCGAGCACATTACGCGCAATATCCTCGCGGAGCTGCGCGAGCCCTTCTCGATCAACGGCGCGGACGTGAGCGTCCGCCCCAGCATCGGCGTCAGCGTGTGGCCCGATGACGGCCGCCGCGTCGATGATCTCCTGGCCCACGCCGAGGTCGCCATGGCGCTCGCCAAGGAGCGCGGCGGCGAGGTGCAGTTCTTCCAGCGGGGCATGACCGACTCGATGCACGAGCGTCTGGCGCTCGAGAACGACCTGCGGCGCGGCCTGGCGGCCGGTGAGTTCGAGCTGTCGTTCCAGCCGGTGCTGTCTGCCAAGACCGGCCGCATCATCACCGCCGAGGCACTGCTGCGCTGGCGGCACCCGCTGCGCGGCGTGATTGGCCCCTCCTCTTTCATCCCGCTCGCCGAAGAGACCGGCCTCATGATCCCGCTCGGCGAATGGGTGATCCGCGAGACCTGCCGCAAGGCTGCCGCCTGGCAGCTCGACAACGGCTCCCAGATCCGCCTGGCGGTCAACCTCTCGGCGACCCAGTTCCGGCACCAGAACCTCGTCGAAGTCATCCGCTCGGCGCTCGCTGCAGAGAATCTCGATGCGCGCTGCCTCGAGATCGAGCTCACCGAGAGCGCGGTCATGACCAACCCCGAGGAGTCAGTCGGGGTGCTGAAGCAGCTGCGCAAGATGGGGGTCACCGTCGCGGTCGACGATTTCGGCACCGGCTATTCGAGCTTGAGCTATCTGCGCCGCTTCCCCATCGACAAGCTGAAGATCGACCGCAGCTTCGTGCGCGATCTCGCCACCAGCCGCACGGATGAGTCGATCGTGCGCGCCATCATCTCGCTCGCCCATAGCGTCGGGCTGCAGGTGGTCGCCGAAGGCGTCGAGACCGAGGAGCAGCTGCGCTGCGTGCGCGCCCTCGGGTGCGATCAGTGGCAGGGGTATTACTGCTGCGAGCCGCAACCTGCCGAGCTCTTCGGCGAAATGCTGCTCGATCAGGCGGGCACCCGCATCGGGCTCGCCACCGGCATGCCGCGCGCTGCGCGCGCCCAGCAGGCCTGAACGCTCAACGGCGCCACGCGGACTCCCATGGCCGCAGCCCGTCTGCAATGCCGTTCATCGAATCGGCCGGACCGATCACGATGGCGTCGCGCCCGAGAAATTCCCGCGGATCGTAGCGACAGGCAAACTGCTTGGGGTTGCTGCCGACGATCACGACCGGCACGCTGTCGTGCAGTGCCGCTGCGATTTTGCCCGCACTGACCCAGGTCGTCGCAATCACGAAGGTCCCTGGGCGCAGCAGCCCCCGCGCCTCCAGTGCCCCCGAGCGCCACCACCGCCGTGGCGCCAGATGACGAGCGGTAGGCTGAAGCGAGACAATAGGGCATTGAGTGCCCACCGCGACTGCGGCTTCACTCGCGCTGGGCATGAGAGGGGAACCGCCCGGTGAGCCTGCGCAAATGCCCTGACTGCGGCCAGGACGTCTCGACCTCGGCGCTTGCCTGTCCCCATTGCGGCCGGCCGATCCGCAAGAGCGCTTCCCCGATCGAGCTCTCAGGAATCCTCATCATCGCCGTGGTGTGCGCCGGCGCACTCATCTGGCGGTTGAGCTCGCGGTCCGAATCGCCCGGCGAGGCTGCCCGAGCGAGCCCGCCCGAGACCACAATCGCGCAGCCGACGCGCGATACCAACGGGCTCGCGGCCACCATCGGCTACAACCGTAAGCTGTCTCTGTTCCGCGTGCAGAACGGAGATCCCTTCCCCTGGACGAGCTGTCAGCTCAGCATCAACGCGCAGGGAATCTCCTCCGGCTACACGCGCGATCTCAAGGCCATCCGGCCTGGAATCACCGAGGCGGCGCTCGTTGAAACCGCTGACTTCGTCGACGGCGACGGCCGCAAGTTCGATCCCGCCACGCAGCACGTGGCGACGCTCGACGTCGCCTGCGAGACTCCCAAAGGGCACCGCTCCTACGGCGGCAAGTTCTGACACTCAATGCAACGCGTGTGTGTCGCGCCACCGTGCACCAAGGGTGTGCGCGGCGGGAGCCTGTGCACACTGATCGGGCGTAATTCCGCCGTTCAACTGCGCGGCCGAGCGGCCGCGCCAACTCTAAGTCCCTGATGAAGCTGGGCTCTTGGCGCCACGCCGCGGGATGGCACGCGCGTTGCAACGCATGGATCGGAGCAAGTTCTGGCGCAGATGGAAGCAGCTTGTCGAAGTTGGATCACTCAGGGGTTGTCGATCGACCGGATAGACCAGGGGCGGGAGGCAGAGCGTCTTACTCGGCCCCCTCCGAGCGCTCTGTCTCCCGCTTCTGGTCACTTTGTCTTAAGCCCGGTGAGCCCGTTCATTTCGTGGTCAGGACTTCAGTGCGACGGTCCAGGTCACGGGGACTTCCGCGAGGAGAGAGGAACGCACACTACAGTACTTGCTGACCGCGAGCTCGACGGCCCGCTCGGCCTTCGCCTGCGTCGTACCGGGTGCTGAAATCTCATAATGGAGGATCGCGGAGGCGAGACGCCGCGGTGTCTCAGCGACGCGTTGCGCCTCGACGGCAACGTGCAGCGCCTTCACGGGCGTGCGCTGCTTGGCGAGAATCGACACGACGTCGGTCGCCGAACAGGTTGCGATGGCGGCGAGCAGCGTGTCGAAGGGACTCGGCGCGGTGGTGGAATCCCCGTCGATGCGGATCTTCGGGCCGCCCCCGCGATGGGCCTCGAACTCGCTCGCGCCGATCCAATCGACCTGAATCTCGGGATGAGCTACGAGCTTCGCGGGAGCCTTGGACATGCTCTCAAGTCTTGCCCGGCGGTTCCGCCGTGGCAACCTGCTTTGCGCGGATCCCCCGAATTGAGGAGGCGGGATCCATCCTAATTTCAGCTGCGCGCTCCCTCGCCGGGAAGCCGACGATGCGGCCGCCCGACACTAAACTGATGTCCGGTAGATGGCGGAGCAGGTAGTCATGCAATTCCTCCTCTTTGATGTCAGCGCGACGCTCGTCTTTCTCTTCGGCTATCTGACGGTCACCACCCTGCAGCGCCGGCGAGCGCTCCTCGTGCTGGCGGAGCCTGCCGCTCCGTCCCGCCAGCCCGCTCCCCCTGCGCGTGAGCTCGGGCAACCCAAGGGCGGTGAGGCTTCCAAGGATCGCTCGACCCGGCACGAGCCCCGCCGGGAGTGGCCGCGTCTCAGCTACCCGAGGTAGTCGTGTAGCATTGCTCGGTGATCGTCCATCTCATCGATGGCACGTACGAGCTGTTCCGTCACTTCTACGGTCTGCGACGCTTCGCCAAGGGAGAGGATCCACCCTTCGGCGCGGTCGTCGGGGTACTGAATACCGCCCTGCAGATGATCGAGCAAGGCGCGACGCACCTCGGCGTGGCGACCGATCACGTCATTGAGTCCTTCCGCAACCAGCTCTGGCCAGGCTACAAGACCGGCGACGGCGTGGAGCCGGCGCTCCGTAGGCAGTTTCATCCGCTCGAGGAAGCCCTCGGCGCCATGGGCGTCGCGGTATGGCCGATGGTGGAGCTCGAGGCGGACGATGGCCTCGCCTCGGCTGCGCGGATCGCTGCCGCCGATGAGCGTGTGCAGAAGATCTCGATCTGGACTCCGGACAAGGATCTGGCGCAATGCGTCCGCGGCGACCGGATCGTGCAGGTCGACCGCAAGAGCAAGGAAATCCGTAACGCCGACGGAGTACGGGCGAAGTTCGGGGTCGAGCCGATGAGGATCCCGGACTTTCTCGCGCTGGTGGGCGATGCCGCCGATGGCTATCCGGGACTTGCCGGTATCGGGCGGGTGACCGCCGCACGGCTCATCGAAAAGCACGGCGCGCTCGAGGACTTCCCGCACGAGGCACTGGGCGAGCGGCGCGAGCTCGCCCTCCTCTTCAAGAAGCTCGCGACGCTCAGGACCGACGGCGAGCTGTTCGCGGACGTGGACGAGCTCGCCTGGCGCGGCCCTACGGCGAAGTTCACCGCGTGGACGGAGAAAATCTCGAATCCCAGACTCCTCAAGCGCAGCCAGGAAGCCGCGGCCAGCCTCGAGCGGCTGCCGCTCACTCCGGACGGGGGGCCTCGCGGACGCTCACACTGACCAGGTAGGAGCCGCTCTCCGCGCCGACGCGCTTCACGCTGACGCTGCCATCCCACGGATGCCCGGTCTCGTCGCTGAAGCGCCAGGCGCTCCGCGCTTCTTCGGCCGATCGGATCTCAGTCAGCCTTTGCCAGCTGACACGAGGCGCCCTTGGGAAATACTCGCGGTGCGAGAACGCCTCCTCGACGTGCTGCAGCAGGTCCGAGGCCGACGCGCTACTCGTGGCGGACCACTGACTCTGCCAGTGATCGAGTCCTCCCTCCCGACTCACCACTACCCAGGTCCTGGCGACCGACTCGATGTTGTACTGATTGGGGAGATATTTGTCCGCCAGCGCGCCGCGCGCGTAGCTCGAGTTCGGGTCCCAGTTGTACTCCATCGAGAGCGCCGCCGACTCGGCGGTGCCCCTGCCATAGAGTCGCTCGATCACGTGCAGACTCCCGTCGATGCCGGATGAGAGCCCGGCCGTGGTGATGATTTTCCCGTTGTCGACGAATCTCACCCCCGCGTTCACCCGCGTGCGCGGCGCCTCGGCCCTGAGCCGCTCGGTCAGAAATGCAGTCGTGGTGGCTTCGAGGCCATCGAGGAGTCCCGCCTTGGCAAGGATGAATGCGCCGTTGCAGACCGACATGACAATCTCCGCGTGGCGGGAGGCGTCCGTCAGCCAATCCATGACTTTGCGACTGTCCAGCGCGGCACTCACATTGCCACCCGGCACGATCAGGATATCCGGGCGCGGCGCATCTTCGATCGAGAATTTCGGATTGACGCTCATGCCCATCGCGGTGGTGATGGCGGTGGCGTGCTCGGCCACCGTGTAGGTGTTGAAGGGGACGGGCTGATCGAAGGCATACACGTGGCCAAAGACTTCGTAGGGGCCGGTGTAGTCGATGATCTGCACCCCATCGAACAGCAGAATCGCGAGATTGCGGGAAGGATGCTTTTGAGGAGCCGCTGATTCCTCGGCGTCGGCGCCGCGGACGAGACACACCAGAGCCAGGAAGCCGAATATGAGGAACCTCGCTGCGCGCTGCATGCGTGATCTCCTTCCGGAAGCTGGCGGGAAGGCCGGCCGGCTTCCGCGAGCGGATCATTCTGGTACAGCCGATCGCTCAGATTCGGCTGAGTGCCGGACATTTCCGGACACCATCGATGGACCGGGCCCGGCTTTGAATTGTGCCGGTATCAATCTATGCGCGCCAATCGCCCTGCTAGGCCTTCTGCTGGTCCGGGCGGAAGCCCGGACCTGTGAACTGTCACCCTGACTGCTTCTCAAAAGTCGCGGAACCGGCGGCCATCAGCACCGCCGACCGACCAGCGCACTGACGGCCGGGGGTAATTTCCGGTCGCTCTTCGCAACTGTGACCAAAGTCTCGGATACGCAGCGGGCCAGGAGTTTCAATTCCGCCCGTAAACCTCCCGTGAGGCAACGCGGCCGTACGGCAAGGACGCTTCCATGGAAACGCTCCGGTTACGCAAGATGCAACAGCCCTCTCGAGTAGAGAGGTTGCTGGAAGCCTTCATCATGCGCGCAAATCTGCTCCCCGAGGGCGCTTATCAGATTCGCGACCCCGGCGCGTTGCCCGCCGAATTGCGCGAGCTTGTGAATCACGCGATCACTCAGGGACAGGCCTGGTCCTGCTGGGCGCATCGCGTCGACACCTGGCTGTTCACGTGCGACATGTCCCTTCCCCTGTCACGCGAACGCGGCACACCCGTGCTGCAGGTGAGCGTCCACGACGGGGACGGACGACTCCAGGACTCCGGAACCTGGATGACAAATCCCCAGGGAACCTGGTACCGCTGCCCCGACTGAGGCCTCCCTCGTTGCCACCGCGCCTGCGAATGGCGCCCGGTGGGGTCGTTTCTTTCCCCGAGCGGCGCCAATCGTTGCTGCCGCGCTAACATCGAACTCATGAGCGAGCCGACGCCTCCCCGGATCGTTTGAGTCCATGACACCGGGCCTGCACTACTTCCCGCTCGCAGCGCCCGCGCTCATGGGGCTCGCTGTCCTATTCCTGCTGGTCGCCGGCTTCGTCGCGGCCCGCGTGCTGAGCTTCGCGTCCGCCAGCATGGGGCTCGCGCCGCGCACTATGATTGGTATTCTGCTGCTGTCGCTCCTCGGCAGTTACATCAATATCCCGATCGCCTACCTCCCCGAGCGCCACATGACTACCGCCGCGGTGGTCAGCTACTTCGGCATGCCGTACATCGTGCCGGTGATGAGGTCATCGCCGGCGACGATTCTCGCGATCAACGTTGGCGGCGCCGTCGTACCGACGGTGCTGTCGCTCTACCTGATGGCCCGCAATCAACTGCTGTCATTGAGCGTCTGGGGGACCGCGATCGTGGCGGTGGCCTGCTACAGCCTCGCGACGCCTGAGCCAGGCATCGGAATCGCCGAGCCGATCTTCGTGCCGACGGTGGTGACGGCGCTGGTGGCGGTCGCCCTCTCGAGGCGCTACGCAGGGCCGTTGGCCTATATTTGCGGGAGCCTCGGAACACTGATCGGCGCGGACCTCATGAACCTGGGCCGCATCCGCGGCCTCGGTGCGCCGGTGGCCTCGATCGGGGGCGCCGGGACCTTCGACGGCATCTTCGTGATCGGGCTCCTGTCCGTTGTCTACGCCGGCTGGTTCACGGCCAAGGCGCGGGGCGCCGAGCGGCGCTGACGGGCGGGATCCCGAACAGCAGTCTGGCCGCCACCATCCCCAACAGTGCGCCTGCCAACTGCGAGGCGATGAACGCTGGAACATCCGCCGGGCGGATTCCTGCGAAGGTATCCGAGAGAGAGCGCGCAATCGTGATAGCGGGGTTCGCAAAGGACGTGGACGCCGTAAACCAGTAGGCGCCGCCAATCCAAGCAGCGACCATCCAAGCCGCGTCCCGCGTTCGCCGGTGGCCGATCACCACCAGGATCAGCCCAAGAGTCGCGACGGCCTCGGCCAGCCACTGCGCGGGGCCGGTACGCACGTGAACGGACGACTGCAGCCAGGGCAGCTCAAACATCGCGTGCGCGAGGACCGCCCCGAGACAACACCCGAGCACCTGCACCACGGCATAGGCGCCGGCGTCCGACCAGGATAGCGAGCGCCGCAGGGCCTGAATCAGCGAGACCGCCGGATTGAAATGTGCACCGCTCACAGGACCGAGGAGCGCGATCAACGTTGCGAGCACGGCAACCGTCGCCCCCGTGTTGGCGAGGAGCGCGATGGCCGTGTTGCCACCGGACAGACGCTCAGCCATGACACCCGAGCCGATGACGGCCGCCGCCAGCAGCAGCGAGCCGCTGCCCTCGGCCGCCAGCCGCCGCAAAAGACTCACGCGTCACCTTCGGGCGGACCGGTCTTGCCGATCGCATCGAGGCGCTCCTGCAGCTTCATGCGATCGAATGAGGCGAGTGGCAGGCTGGTGAAGATCCTGATGCGGTTGTCCAGCATCCTGAACGTGTCGCGGAAGGCCAGCCATTTCTCGGTGTCCGATCCCTCCACAGCCGCGGGATCGGGCACCCCCCAGTGCGCGGTCATCGGCTGGCCCGGCCAATACGGACACACCTCCCCCGCCGCGTTATCGCAGACCGTGAAAACGAAATCCAAGGGGGGCGCGCCTGGCGCGGCGAACTCGTCCCAGGTCTTGCTGCGCAGGCCTTCAGTCGCAAGGTTCATTTTTCTGAGCAGCTCGAGCGCAATCGGATGCACGGCACCCTTCGGATGGCTGCCGGCGCTGAAGCCGCGGAACGTGCCGCGTCTCCATTGATTGATCAGAGCCTCGGCGATGATGCTGCGCGCCGAGTTTCCGGTGCACAGAAACAGCACGTTGTAAGGCCGGTCCTCCATCGAGTCCCCAGGGCTTTAGTCCGCCAGAGTCTTCGCCATGCAGGTAGCCGAGGCCGGACACAGCAGGCGGAACTCCTCGCTGCCCTGAACTCCGCGTGGGGCGTTGTCGCGGTTGATGACGCGGTACCCCTGACGCTCAAAAAAGTGTTGCGCGGTCTGAGTCAGCAGCACGAGCTGACCGATGCGGGCGCCGCCCGCGATCCGCTCCAATTCCCGCACGATAGTCCGGCCGAGTCCTGATCCGCGAAGCTCGGGGGTCACGACGACCGACCGCAGCAGCGCAGCCGACCCGAAGCTCTCCAGCCCGCCGGCGCCGACAATCCGTGTCCCCTCGCAAGCGACGATGAGGATCGGCTTGGAGGACAGAAGGTCACTCGCCGGAAGCCCGCTGCTCTCAAGGAGCGCACAGACACTCGGCATGTCCTTTTCGGAGGCTGCGCGGAGGCTGAACAAGGCGAGACCCAGATCTAGGTGGCGCTCGAGGAGCAACAACTCGGCGCGCAGCAGGGCGCCACCACGGCTGGTTTCGCCCTTCTCGGTGTGACTTCGTCCTTTCCGTACTCGGTGCTTTGACCGGTCGTGAGAAAGGCCTCCCACTGTACGCCCTGAGGATCGTCGATCCAGCTCTTCTCGCTGTGCGCATAGCAGCAGGTCGTCTCGCCCTCCTCGATCACGGACCCTTCCGCGCGCTGCAGCCGCGCGTAGATCTCGGCGAGCTCGGCGCGATTCTCGGCCTGGATTCCGAGATGCTGCACACCGGGCCTGCCGTCACGTCGACTGATGGCGAAGTTCACCCGCGGATCGTCCAGCATCCACTTCGCATAGTCGGCCCTGTGCACCGCCGGATTCGCGGCAAAAAGTTGCGAATAGAAGCGTATCGATGCATCGAGGTCACGAACCGACACGTGTACATGCAGGCGTTTCATGCGCGTTTCCTTGATTGGACTGCCGTTGGCGGCGGTTTGCAGGCCGCATCGCAGGCGTCGCTCGCGAGGCTGCAACAGTTCTCGCTCAGGAAGCCGATCAGCGCGTTGATGCGCTCAAAGCTTGGGCTGTAAAACAGGTTCCGGCCCTCGCGGCGACTGACTACCAGGCCGGCGTGCTTCAACCCCTTGAGGTGAAATGAAAGGGTCGGCGCCGGAAGCTCGAGGCGCCCGATGAGCTCCGAAGGCGTATATCCCTCGGGCCCGCGCTTAACGAGCAGTCGGTACACGGCCAGCCGCGCCTCTGAAGCGAGAGCGCTCAGGGCACCGATGGCTTCCTGCGATTTCATAGTTTTAGCATTATAGAATTACACGCGATGCAGGTCCAGCCGCACCGCGAGCGACTAACCCGCTTGCATCATCCGGCACAGCTCGCGCATCCGAATCGCCCGAAAGGCACTCTTCACGCGTGGAAGGAAATGCGACGGCGATTGTCATTTCCTGCATGCCGGTAGAGACTGGGCTATGAAGAAGCTCAAACACGAAGCGGAATTGTTCAAAGCGGCCTTGCTCGCCGGCATTAACTATGCGCAGGGGCGCAAGGCGGTCGAGTTCGAGTCGACCGACTCGGCGAGCGAGAAGGCGCTATACGTCTACCGCTTGCTCGTGCACGACAAGGTCATTTCGCCAATGCCGGAAGATCAGGTCGGCGAGAAGACGATTCGGCATCGGCTCGCGACCTGGTATGCGCATCAATTGCCCGCCGGACATCCGTTGTTGGAATAGGATGTGAACAGGCGTCGAGGCCCGACCGGGATTTTGGCCGAAGCGGCGCCGCAGGTGACCAGGACCTCACTGTGGCCACCCGAGTGGCCACATTGAGAAATCCGCCTCCGTTGCAGTCGGCGCCCGAACAAGGCGCCGCATCAAAAGGAGACCGTATGGTTCGGTATCTGATGGTCGCGTTGCTTGCAAGCGCTCTCTCGGCGACGTGCGTCGCCCGCATCACACCCTTTCCAGCGTCCTTTCACACCCAGATTGTGCAGACCAACGGCACGAATCTCTACGTGCGTATCGGCGGCAAGGGTCCGGCCGTCGTCCTGCTGCACGGCTTTGGCGACACCGGCGACATGTGGGCGCCGCTGGCTGCCGACCTGGTCAAAGATCACACCGTGATCGTGCCGGACTTGCGCGGCATGGGTCTTTCCGCACATCCGGATATCGGTTACACGAAAAAGAATCAGGCCGCGGACATTGCAGGAGTCATGGATGCCCTCAAAGTGCAGAAAGCCGATCTCGTGACCCATGACATCGGAAACATGGTCGGCTATGCGCTAGCGGCTCAATACCCTGACCGCATTAGCCGCTGGGTCGTGATCGATGCCCCCCTTCCGGGAATTGGCGACTGGGACAACATCATCCGCAGCCCGCTACTCTGGCACTTCAATTTCCGCGGCCCGGATGAAGAGCGCTTGGTACAAGGTCGCGAGCGCATCTATCTCGATCGCTTCTACAACGAATTATCGGCCGATCCGAAAAAGATCGACGAGGCAACGCGTGAGCATTACGCCAAGCTCTACGCGCGGCCGCACGCCATACACGATGCGTTCGAACAATTTGGTGCGTTCAATCAAGACGCCACAGACAACAAGGCTTTGCTTGTAACAGGCGGCAAGGTGAAGATGCCGATACTCGCCCTCGGCGCGGAGAAATCCTTTGGCCTGGGGATGGCAGAGGTTTTGCGCTTCGTTGCCAGCAACGTGACGGCCGGAATTGTGCCTGACTCGGGCCACTGGATCATGGAGGAGAACCCACAGGCAACCGTCAGCCTCGTGACGGAGTTCCTCCGGAAATGACCACGCGCCTCATGAGATTGGTCTTGTTGCCGCTGTTGGCGGTTGCATACGCCGCGCCCATGCCATTTCCGCAGCTTCGCTTGCCACCGGGCGAGGTCGACACGATGCAGGTACACGAGGCGGGTGCCGATTCCGCCGAACACTCGCATCCAGGCGCATACGCATCGGGATAATCGCAGCGCGGTGGTCGTCGCGGGCGTCTGGTACTTCGGCTACGGCCCCGTCGCCAAGGCCGAGGCCGAGAGAGCGCTCAATCCAGCAATGCGTTCTACGCGCTAGCGCACATAAGAGCCGCCTCGGTCCGCGAGACTAGCGAGGGCCGACGGAAGAATCACGTGGATGGCATGCGCTGCCGCCGCAAAGGGCAGGCTCACGCTCGCAGTGGTTGTGTCCGCCAGGCGACGCGGTAAGGTGCGCTACCGCACAGAAAAAACCCCGGCGTCGGTGCACCTTCCGCGCATATTGGCCAGACCCGCGGGCGAAGATGTTCGCTGCCGCACTTGGTTGTTCACGCAGCCTGAATCCAGACCACCCTCAGTGAACGTCGCTCACGTTTCCGAGCGACAGTCGGGCGGTACGAGCCGGCGGCGAAGAACCAAAAAATCTCGCGCCAAGCCAAGTTTATGTCCAATTCAGTTAGTCGCTATGTGCGGCATCGTACAGAAGTTGTTGCAGCGGCGGTGCAATTTTGCGATCCGACGGGGCGGGCTTTATCGACAGTACTACCGAACTCGGCCCTCTGCCGAGCGAGCCCTCGAGACCGTGAGCAGGAGCGTAGGCAGATGAGCCCAAAGAGAGCAGAACGACCTGACGCCGGCTACGGGTTGGCACCGGAGGCGAAAAAGCAAATCACGGCGCTGGTGAACGCTCTGGACAGCGTGGTACGCCCTGAGTCGGGCTGGGATCCTTATGAGGTATGGCGGACCCGCGTCAAGGGGTCCTCCACCGTGATGCAGGAGCGCGAACGCGAGCCGTTGGCCAGCGAGTAAGGCGCGCCCGGAGGCGCGGCGCGCTGCGCCGCTGTTCGATGTTTCCTGAGGCATCAGCGCGCACCGCGATCGGCGGTCCGTCAGGAGAGAACAGATGTCAATCAGCATATGCTCGAATGTCCGCGCGCCGCTGAGGGCGCTGGTCGTTGCGGGCCTGGCGCTTAGCGCTTGCGCCCGCGCGATTGCCGCCCTGGGAGGCGATGCGGCTTCCGTGGAGGCCGATCGGGTCTCGATGAAAGGCCAGGCGCGCGGAAGTGCCGTGAGCGGCTTTGAGGTGCGCGAGATCGCCACCTCCGCCGGCACGCTCGTGCGCGAATACCTGTCACCGGACGGCACGGTGTTTGCGGTGAGCTGGCGCGGACCGGTGATTCCGGATCTGCGCCGAATACTGGGCGCCTACTACGCGCGGTACGCGCAGGCTGTGAGCGCCCCACACGCGGGCAGTCACCGCCACCTCACCATCGAGCAGCCGGGGCTCGTCGTGCAGTCGCACGGGCGCATGCGGGCATTCTTCGGCAGGGCCTGGGATCCCGGACTGCTGCCGCAGAATTTCTCCGTGGATGACATCACTTAACACCGGCGCCCGGAGGACAGGCCATGCTGCGTAGGTACGTTGCTCCTGGATTGCTTCAACTGCTGTTCCTCGCCGCATGCGCCGGTGGTGGCTCACACTCGGGCGACCCGTCGCCCCCACCGCCCCCGCCGCCGCCGCCCGGCCAGGTCATCGCCGGTCCCGGCCCCAATGTCGCGACACTCACGGTGAATGCCGGTCCTGCAAAAACGGTCAACACAGCGTTCGTCAGCGTGACCGTCTGCCAGCCCGGCAGCGCCACCACCTGCCAGACCATCGACGGCATTGAGGTCGATACCGGCTCCTTCGGTCTGCGCATCATTGCCTCGGTCCTCAGCCCGGCGCTCGCGAGCGCATTGCCGCAGCAGCAGGTGGGCTCGGTCCCGGTGGTGGAGTGCGCGCAATTCGCAGACGGCTACGGCTGGGGTCCGGTGAAGAACGCCGACGTCACGATCTCCAGCGAGAAAGCCAGCAACATTCCGATCCAGGTGATCGCCGATCCCGCCTTCACGAACCCCGTTCCGACGGACTGTTCGAGCTCCGGTCCGCAGGAGAACACCGTCGCCGCCTTCGGCGCCAACGGAATACTCGGCGTCGGTCCCTTTGCCGAGGATTGCGGCAGTGGCTGCGTCACGGCCGCCCTTGCCGGAACCTACTACCTGTGCCCCACGAACGGCAGCGCCTGTACCAACACGACCGAGCCGCTCAATCTACAGGTCTCCAACCCGGTCGTGTCGTTTACGGCCAGCGGCGATACCAATGGCGTAATCGTCGAACTACCCAGTGTGCCAGCGAGCGGCGCCGACACTCTGACCGGTGCCCTGGTGTTCGGCATCGGCACTCAGAGCAATAACGGCCTCGGCAGCGCCACGGTACTCACCACCGATACGAACTCCGGCCTCCTCAACGTGAACTTCAACGGCACGAGCTACCCGATGAGCTATCTTGACAGCGGCTCGAACGCCGACTACTTCACGGACAGCGCCTTGAGCGTGTGCGCCACGGGAACGGCGGGCGCGGGGTTCTACTGCACGGCCGCCACACTGACCGCGACGCTCCACGGCGTCAACAACGCCGCGCTGACGGCGAACTTCAGTATTGCCAACGCCTCCACGATGTTCACCACTGCCCCCAACGGCACGGCATTCGCGCAGCTCGGCGGCCCGATTCCCATCGCTGCCCAGACCTTCGACTTCGGGCTGCCCTACCACTACGGGCGCAACGTGTTTACTGCCATCGAAGGCCACAACACCCCGGGCGGCATGGGGCCGTACATCGCTTACTGAGGTAGTTACGCCCTGGCGAACCTCGGCGCGAGGTGGTGCAGCCGAGTTGTTCTGGCTTCGGCCAGTCGAGTACCGTGGACTGCGTAACGAGCCCGCGCAGCTCCCGCTGCACGGGCTCGTTAAGGATCGAGCACGCTGCCGTCTGGTCTCGGTTCGCGCTCTGGTTGAGGGTGTAGGCCCTGGAGGCGTGCTCGCAGACCGCTACTTGCGGCGTAGGCGCACGAACCCGAGACCTGCCAGCCCCAGGCCGAGCAGGCCTAGCGTCGTCGGCTCCGGAACCGTCCCTGTATTCGGCAGATCCGCGGACGTTACCGGCGTCGTCAGGAACACACTTGGGGCCTGCGCCTGAGGATTGACCTGCGCCGGGCTCCGGCCAGGCCATTTGTCGTGAAACTGCACCCGACAATCCGTCACGCCGCAGTCAACTGCCGCGGCCGGTAAACTCCACAAGGCCGAGAGTGCGGCGAGTCCCGCGAGTCCTGCAATCGAAGAGATTCTGTTCATCGCTGATCCTCCAATGTCCATCCGGCACCCTTACTCCTCCCGAAGCTGCGGAGGTCGACCAGCGCCGCCCGCAACCTACCCGCGACGGTGTCACATCCGCCGGACCCCTTCTGTTCGGTCGGACACATAGCCTCCCGGCAATTGGCTTCGGATTGCGTTTCGCGCCCAGGCGCAGTACCGCGCCACTCTCGCAACCCTGGCGAGCATTAAAAATCCTGCGCGGGTGGCATTCGTGAACCAGGCCAACATCGCCAACGGGCCACAGCAGGTGAACAACGCTCCGTCAGCGGCGACCGCCGAACCTCCGCGCGCGGGCATCCGAAAATCCGCCGAACGAACTATTGGAGCATCAGCGCAATGAATGGATGGACGCCCGAACGATGTCGATGTGGACATCGATCGTGAACCTGCCGGACGCTACGGACTCAACGTCTATGACGTCCAGAGCGTCGTGTCCGCCGCCATTGGTGGCGAAGACATCGGTGAAACCGTCGACGGGCTCAGCGAGCGTCTGGAGCGATTATCCGTCCGGGCTCGAATAGGCGCGATAAAGGCTGTCGAGCACCGGGTTGACGTGGTTAAGGAGCGCGTTGTCGTCCGGTTGAAGCGCGCGCGCGCCCGAGACGATGGCGGCGAAACCGGAGGCTTCCGGTACGGGAATCCCGCCGACGTCGAGGTAATGCACGAGCGCGCCAAGGCGCGCCAGGGCGACGTCTGCATCGAGACCAAAGCTTGCCAGCAGGACTTCGAATGTCACCTTCGAGTCGATGTGCGTGAATTCCGCACGGTCGAAGTCGAAGCCGATAGCTCGCCTCGGGCAGTCCTTGGGCCGTTTCAACCAGACGAATTTGGCCTTCGGATCGATGAAACGGCGAATCAACCAAGCCGAGCAGACGCGATCGATCCACATCCGCTCCCGTGTCGCCCACGTGCGCCCCCGGTAGTTCTTGCGCTCGAGTCGCACGATCTTGCGCCGCGCCGCGTGCGGCTCCTCAGGCGAGAACTGCGCGGTGAGCGCCGCCTCGGCATCGGCAAGCGCTCCCTCGAGCTGCCCGCGCGATTCGCTTGCAAAGAAGTCAACCGCCGAGAGTGTCGCCGCCTCGCGGCTGAGGGCACTCAGGCGGCGGCGGGCCTCGAGCTCCTCAAGCTTCCCGAGCTCGCGTCGCAGACTCTGGAGCTTCGTCGCAATCCCCTGGTACTCGGCAGTGCGATCGAAGAGTGCTCGCAAGGCATTCTCCTGGCCGCTACTGGCCTCACCGGCGAGTTCCAGGATGTAGGCGGTTCCCCCACCTTCCCGAATCTCCCTGCTCTGCCGCTCAAAGACGCTGCGCGCCGCATCAGACACGGGCAGTACGTACACGCCGTCGCGCAGCGCGCCGGCGCCGGATGCTTTCAGGGAACGCCACACCCGCATCCGCAGCGTCTGGTTGCGCCCCGGCAGGTTAGCGACGAATAGGAGCCAGCTCGTAGCAGTCCTGGTGGTGGTCATGTAGAAGACTCTATGAGAGAGTAGTATAGTCTACAGGTATATTTGGCGCAGCCGTGGCCGATCCGTGGAGCTACAAGGAGTCTGCCCGTGAAGTGGGTGACGCGCGAACGCCCCAAAATCGATCGGATCGCCTGCCCGTGGCTGATTTTGCGTTTCATCGATCCGGAAGCGGAGATCCTCTACGTACCGACGGCCGATGTCGCGCGGACGGCGGGCGAACAGGGAGCCGTTCCCTTCGATGTACCGGGCGTCGAGCTGACCCATGACGGCCCGCTCTGCAGCTTCGACGCGCTGCTGAAGAAATACCGCTTGCAGGACCCGGCTCTGCAGAGGCTCGCGGGAATCGTCCGGGCGGCGGACACGAATACCCTTGATCGCTCGGCCGAGGCGCCAGGACTGCTCGCCATCACGCTTGGTCTGGGCGCCAATATCCGCGACGACCAAGCGCTCCTGCGCGCAGGTCTTGTCATTTACGACGCCCTCTACACCTGGTGCAAAGCGCTCGCAGGGGAACGCCACGGCTGGCATCCGCAGACGATCCTGAAGGAGATGGGCGCATGAGCTCGGCGCCGCGCCCGCGGGTCGAATCCTCACTCACGCGCCGCGATCTGGGTCAGATGGCGCTCGCGGCCTGGCTGGCATCCGGTAGCGCGCACCAGGCTGCGACCGGGTCCACCGGCACGGCGGGCGGCGCCGCGATCCCGCGCTGGCGCGCCGACTTTCCGGCTCTCAACCAAACCGTGAACGGCGCGCCCCTCGCCTACCTGGACAGCGCCGCCACGACGCAGCGTCCGTCCGCGGTGCTCGCGGCGCTGCAGGAGTACTACCAGCGGGATAACGCGAATCCGGGCGGCACGCTCCACGCGCTCGCGCGGCGCGCTAATGAGCGCTACGAGGGCGCGCGCCACACGCTGGCCGACTTCATACACGCTCCCGACCCCGATGAGCTGGTCTGGGTGCGGGGCACCACCGAGGGCATCAACCTCGTCGCCAGCGCGTGGGCAGGCCCGCGACTTCGGCCGGGGGATGAGGTGCTGCTGACCGTCGCCGAGCACACCTCGAATCTCCTGCCGTGGCGGCTGGTCGCGGAGCAGACAGGTGCCACGCTGCGGTATGTTGACGTCGATGACGAGGGGCGCGTGCGACTCGACGACCTCGAGCGGCAGCTCTCCTCTCGCACACGCCTCTTTGCCTTCAGTCATGTCTCGAACGTTGCCGGCTATGTGAATCCAGGCGCGCAGATTTGCGCACTCGCCCGCAGCGCCGGAGCCCGCGTGCTCATCGATGCCGCGCAGTCGGCCCCCCATGTTCCGCTCGATGTGCAGAGCCTCGGGTGTGACTTTCTGGTCTTCTCGAGCCACAAGATGCTTGGTCCCATGGGCGTCGGGGTGCTCTGGGCGGGGCGCGAGCGGCTGGAGGAGATGTCGCCCTATCAGGCGGGCTCGAACATGGCGCACCAGGTCGATCTCACGTCCCAGGAATTCGAGCACGCTGCCCGCAAGTTCGGCGCCGGCACGCCGAATGTGTCGGGGGCAGTCGGCCTCGCGGCCGCGGTTCAGTACCTGCAAAGCCACGATCGCAACGCGATCGAGCGGCACGAGGCGCAGCTGACGGGATATGGTCTTGATCTCCTGACCGACATCCCCGGCTTGCGCCTCCTGGGGCCGCGCTCTGCGGCACAGCGCGTGCCGGTCTTCTCGTTTGTCATGGCCGGGCACTCGCCCACAGACGTCCTGCAACACCTGGACTCAAAGGGCATTGCCGTCCGTGCCGGCGACCTGGCCGCATTGCCCCTTTTGAAGCGCTTTGGCGTGAGCACCGCCGCGCGCGCGTCCTGCTACCTGTACACCCAGACGGCCGAGCTCGATCGACTCGCTGCCGCGCTTCGTCAGTTGGCGAGAACATAGGGCGGAGGACCCGAGATGAATCCCAACCTGAGATGGACAGGGTTGCTGCTAGCCCTCGCGCTGTGTGCCTCCGCGTCGGCCGCCGAGATCGACTGGTCGAAGGTCGATCAGGCACTGGGGAGGAAGGGATCGGAGCTGCCTGGCGGCGTCCACAAGTACGGTCTGCCGCGCTCAGATCTCCATGTCACCGTGGATGGAGTGGCGATCAGACCGGCGCTGGCGCTCGGCTCCTGGGTCGCATTTCAACCGTCAGGGAACGGCGCCATGTTCATGGGCGATCTCGTGCTCACCGATACCGAAATCAGTCCGGTTATGCGACGGCTGATCGAGGGTGGCGTCGAGATCACTGCTATACACAACCACCTGCTGCGCATGTCGGTCCCGGTGTTCTACATGCACGTCGGTGGCCACGGCGATCCAGTGAAGCTCGCGGAGACGCTTCGTGCCGGACTCGCCTTGAGTCTGACGCCTTTGAGCCCGTCGGCGGCCTCACCTGCCGCTGCGCCTCTGGAACTCGACACTGCGGCTATCGAGAAAACGCTCGGCTACGAGGGCAAGGCCAACGACGGTGTCTATCAATTCAGCATTCCGCGCGCGGAGACGATCTCGGAAGGCGGCATGGCGGTGCCCGCTTCCATGGGCACCGCTATCGCGATCAACTTTGAGCCTACCGGAGGCGGCAAGGCCGCCATCACCGGCGACTTCGTGCTGCTGGGGAGCGAGGTCAACCCGATTCTGCGCGCGCTGCGCGAACATGGCATCGAGGTGACGGCGCTGCATAGCCACATGATCGATGACTCGCCGCATCTGTTCTTCATGCACTTCTGGGCCAATGACGACGCCGCTCGCCTCGCGCAAGGCCTGCGCGCCGCGCTCGATCTCGCAAACGTGAAGCGCGGTTCCTGAACGGGCGTTTGCCATGAGCGAACCGTCCGCGAGCCCTAACCAGGTCCGCGAGCTCGTCCGGTACTTCCTGCGTCTGGGGCTCCTCGGCTTCGGCGGTCCGGTCGCGCTCGTCGAAGAGGACCCAACCGAAGTCTGTTTCAGAACCGCGGCCGCCCCTTGGTTAGCCGTCGCCTGTGTCGGGCTCAGCTTGCTGTGCTCGAAACCGAGCTTTGGGCAGACATCCCCGGAGCTCGCCATGCGCGATTTTTCCTCGGGGCAGATCAAGAAGGGTGTGCGTTCCATTGGCTTTGGCGGAGATGGCGCGACGTGGGGCAACTACGGCTTGGTCTGGCGAGATGCAGGGACCGCTCTGTTCGACTACGGCGACACGTCCTACACGAACGGCAATGATTTCCACTTCGTGGCTCTCGGCGCGACCTCGCCCGCGCTCTGGCACGATCTCGCGATTTACCTCATCGGTATGACTGAGACCACGAACGCCGTGCAGGTCAAACTCAAGTCTCCCGGCCTCGGCCTCGGCCCCGGCGCTACGCCCGTTGTGGGTCATGGGACCGACGACGCGCTCTTTTCGAAGATCGCACTCCCACTCGGCCACGGTTTGTCGGCGGGCCTACTGCTCTCCTACGAACTCTCGCACTTCGACGCGAGCGCGGTCGCAGTGCCTGACAGCAGGATCCGCTACGAGACGTTCTGGCGCCCTTCCGGTGGTTTCGGCATCGCTTGGCAGCCGAGCAAGCGGTTGCTGTTCGGCTTCCGGGCACTCCTGAACAATGATCTCGAGCGGCGCACCGATTCGGCGGGCTCGAGTGAGGGGCTCGCCCGCTCGGTCGAGCTCCGCCTCGGAGGGTCCGTCTCGCCCTGGGAGGGTGCGCTGATCGATGTGGGTGGCACGCGTCTCGAGAAGCGAAACGCGATCGCCGGCACGCATACCGTCATCTATGAGCCGAACGTCGGGTTCGAGCAGGCCTTGTTCACCCGCCATCTCACGCTGCGGCTCGGCGTGGATGAGACCTCACCGACCGTGGGACTGTCGCTAAAGATCCCGCCGGTCAACGTGGATATCGCTTACGTCCGTAACATGGCCCGGAGCCGGGTGGATGAGCTCTTCGGCACAGAGAGCAAAAGTATCCTGGCCACGTTCGCCGTGGACTACGGTGCCATTTACCGGGGTCGCTGAAATGAGGAGTGCATTTCGCATGCTCGCGACGTCAGAACTTCGCCTCCCGATGGCCGTGAGTGTGCTTCGCCGCTGGAGCAGCGTCCTCGTCGGCGTACTGATCGGCGCCGCGGCCGCTGACCCGGCGCCGCCGCCCCTGCCGCTTGTTCGGGTGGCAGATATTCCGCTGGGTGGCAACGCGACGCGCCTCGACTACGAGAGCCTCGATTCCGGCCGTCATCTGCTCTTCATCGCACATCTCGGCGACAGCACCGTGATCGTCTTCGACACGCAAACACAGCGCGTCGTGGCGCGAATTACCAACGTGAGCAAGGTGCACGGCGTCCTCGCCATCCCGGAGCTTGGGGAAGTCTATGCCTCCGCGACTGGCACCGACGAGGTAGTTGCGATTGATGAGACGTCCCTGAAGGTCACTGCGCGGATGCCCGGAGGCGTCTATCCGGATGGCATGGCGTACGCACCGCAAGCTCACAAGCTCTACGTGTCGGACGAGCACGGGAACACCGACACGGTGATCGACGTCAAGGCTCACTCGCGCGTGGCAACCATTGCCCTGGGCGGAGAGGTCGGCAACACTCAGTACGATCCGACGTCCGGGCACGTCTTCGCTAACGTGCAGACGCGCAATCAACTGATCGAGATCGATCCGACGACGGACAAAGTACTCGAGCGCATCGACCTTCCAGGCGCGGAGGGAAATCATGGTTTGCTGATCGAGCCGGAGGAGCGGCGCGCCTTCATCGCCTGCGAGGGCAACGACAAACTGCTCGTATTGGATCTGCGGACGAAGAAGGTCACCGCCTCGTTTGACGTGGGCAAGGATCCGGACGTGTTGGCGTTCGACCCCGGGCTTCATTACCTGTACGTGGCCGGTGAAGCCGGTATCGTTTCAATGTTCAATGTCGAGGGGGCCACCGTTTCGAGGATCGGGGAAGCGTTCCTCGGCCCGAACGCGCATGTAGTGGCCGTGGACCCCGTCACGCACCAGGCGTATTTCCCCCTGATGAATCTCAACGGTCGCGCGGTATTGCGCATCACGCGCCCGAAGTCGTAGGGACGTTGTAACGCGCAGAACCTGGCCGAGCGGTCGCGGCGGACGCTCGGCTGGGGAGACTCCCCGCCGTAGCACTCAAGATGGAGGGCGTCATGAAACATCTCGCGATTGCAGTGATGGCGTTCGCTTTGGCGATTGGGATGGCCCCGGTGGGAGCTCAAGAGACCAAAGGCGGCGAGAAAGCCGAAGCGGCCGAAGCAGCCAAGAACGCACCGGCCCTCGCCAGCGCTCTGAAGGAAGCCAAGGTCTCGCTGCAAGACGGCCTGAAGGCGACCGAAGCCCAGGGCAAGCCGATATCCGGAAAGTTCGAGATCGAGGACGGCAAGTTGCAGTTGTCGGTGTACACGCTGAAGGAGGGCAAGTTTTTCGAGGTCATCGTTGACCACAAGACAGGCCAGATCGCCAAGGCGGAGCCCATCACTGAGAAAGACGATCTCGCGGACGCGAAGAAGCAGGGCAATGCGATGCTCAAGGCCAAGGGCACTCTTGCAGACGCCGTCGCCAAGGCTGAAAAGACGCACCCCGGCTACCACGCGGTGAGCATCGCCGCGGAACTGGAGGGTGGCGGTCCAAACGCCGAGGTAACGCTTCTCAAGGGCACCGTATCGAAGCAGGTCGACGAAAAACTGTAGACCGCTGCGAGTGCTCGATCGGCACCCCGAGCGCTGTCCGCTATCGCGGCCGGCGGACTGCGGCGGCCGCGTCAATGCCGGTGATGCACGTCAGGGTAGTGGGGATGGCTGTGAGTCAGCGCCTCATGCGTGTGAGGATGCGTGTGCGGCTCACGGCCATCCCACGGGAAGTCGTGCGTGTGCTGATGATGTTCATCATGAGCGTGGCGATGCGTGTGCGTCATCTGCTCGTGAGTGTGCTCGTGCTCGTGATGCTCGGTAAGGTGAAGCCAAATGCCACCCGCCATGAGCGCCGCGGCGACCCAGAACGGCGTCGATGTCGGCTCGCCGAATGCGAGGATCGCGATTGCTGCGCCAATGAATGGTGCAGTTGAGAAATACGCGCCGGTGCGCGCTGAGCCGAGCCCTCGCAGGGCGAGCACGAACAAAACCAGACTCGCGCCATAGCCGAGAAAGCCGACCAGCAGGGCCTCAGGAATAACCCAACCGCCGGGCAGCGTTGCGCCCGATGCGAGGGCGATAGAGACGTTGACTACGCCGGCCACCCAGCCTTTGAGCGCAGCGATGAACATCGCATCAGAGGCCGAGACCTTGCGGGTCAGATTGTTGTCGATTGCCCAAGATGCACACGCCAGCGCGATGAGCAACGCGCCGGAGCCGCTACTGACTCCAATACGTCCGGCGGGCCACGAGAGAACGACGCCGCCGGCGACGATCAGCACCATGCCGAATACGATGCGACGGTCCGTGCTTTCGCGAAAGACAACCCACGCAATCACCGCGGTCAATACCGCCTCAAGATTCAACAATAGTGAGGCGGTCGCTGCTGCGGTGTGCGCAAGACCAATCATGAGCAGCAATGGGCCCAGTACGCCCCCGAAAGCGATCGCGCCGAGCAGCCAGGGCCACTCGCGCATCCGTATCCCTGCCGGGTGCCATCCACGGTCTCGGATCAGGCGAGCCGCGGTGAGACCAATGCCGCTGCCGAGATAAAGAAGGCCGGCCAAGAGTATCGGCGATGTATGCCCGACGAGCACCTTCGCGAAGGGAGTGCTTGCGCCAAAGAGTGCGGCCGCGGCCAGCGCCGCGACCACAGCAGGATGAAGCCGACGCGAACGACTTACCGCGTGATCACGCACCATGACCGCCATCTGAGCACAGCCTCACCTGATCCGCACGCGGTCAGCTCGCAACCGAGCCTGGGCTGTAGACTGACATTCGGGCGGCGCGGATTTGTGCCCTATCGCCGTGTCTTGCATATAACCACGAGAAATTCATGAGGAAACTTCTTGCCAAGTGCTGTCTGGTCCTAGTGGCCGCTTCGGCTATCGAGACATTCGCCGAGGAAATACCGGCGTTGAGGCTGGCGCGAACTATCCCATTGCCCGGAGTCATGGGGCGCCTCGATCACATGGGCGTGGACCTGGAAAAGAAGCGCCTGTTCGTTGCCGCCGTTGCAAACAATACGTTGGAAGTGGTGGACCTGACGGGCGGAAGGGTGCTCAACAGCCTCACCGGATTCAAGGACACCCAGGACGCACTGTTCCTGGGAGGCGACTTCAACAAATTGTATGTATCCAGCCTCGACGGCCACGTGAGGGTGTTCCAAGGCGAGACCTTCCGGCTGGTTCAGGACTTCAAGATCGAGCCTGATCCGAATCGCCTTTTCTACGACCCCGCTACCAACCTCATCTACTTCGGCTACGGCGGCCAGAATGCCGGATTTGATGCGTATGGACGCGTGGGTATCCTGCAACCGAAGCGTGGCGCGGGATACGACCAGCTCGTCGCGGACATGATCGCCCCTACACCCCGCCCTGGTCATCTCGCTGAGATCGCTATGGAGGAGAATGGAATCCTCCTTATTTGCGACTCTCGAGCGGATCTCATCTATCAGTTCGACGCCCGCAAACGCGAGCTCATCAGAAGTTGGCCCGCTAGCGGCGATGGTGCCGCAGACATGGCGCTCGACCGAACCCGGCACCGGTTATTCGTGGGCACTAGGAACCCGCCGGAGATGACCGTCTATGACAGCCTCACGGGCAAGACCATTCAAAGCCTGCCAGCGCCACAAACGATGGACGGGGTGTATTACGACGCAAAGCTCAAGCGCATCTATATGACGGGTGGGCGGTGGTACGGGACCCCGGAGGCTTCTCCGGGTTGGATCTACGTCTACCAGCAAAAGGACGCCGACCATTACGCGGTGATTTCCAAGATCCGGACCAGGCCCGGGTCGGGTACCTCGCTCTTCGTAACTGAATTCAACAGCTACTATGTCGCCTCTCAGGCGATCGATGATCAGGAAGCTGCGATATTGGTATTCGAGCCCGTGCCATAAGAATCGCTAACAAATATCGGACCAACGGACTGCGTATCCGTCGGCCTACCCACCCGCTCTCGTATCGGGCTTAAGGTCTCGGCGCCTGCGGAACGTCGTTCACTTTAAAGTGGCCACAGAGGTGGCCACAGGCATTCTACAGTTCGCTCGTAAGTACTTATCGGAGCGCCGAGATTTGAACTCGGGACCCCTTGCACCCCATGCAAGTGCGCTACCAGACTGCGCCACGCTCCGACACTAAATTGTTCTTCTTGGGGACGCGGCGCTGGGGAAGGGGCGCCACCTGCCTATGATACTGACCTTTGCCGCCGCAGTCAGGCGGTGGCCCGAGCGACTCTACCTCCCCTCTTCCTCCAGCGCCCTGAAGGAATGCTGCAGCAGCTCAAGCCTGCGGGCCATGGCCTCCTGGCTCTGCACACCCTCTCTCGTGACTTCGAGCGCATAACGGACGCGCGCGTCTGCCCCAGACCCAGGCGGCTGCCGGCTCGCACTGATGCGCGTCTCGCCGTTCTGGCTTTCGATCCGACCGTCGAATGGGAAGCTCCGCGTTTTGAGCTTGTTCCAGCTGCTCTGGAAGCTATCCGGGAGCGAGGCAGGCGGCTCCGTCCGGCGAACGACGTGAACCCAGTTGTTGGTGTGCAGCTGCTCGCTGACCACGACACGATTGACGCTCCAGGTCGCGGCGTCGGCGCTCCCGGCGAACCCGAAGTCGAGGAACAGCATGCTGTCCTTGCTCAGCTTGACCAGCTCGGGCTTGACCGTGAGCTCATAGCGCGCCGAATGGAACGCTACTTGGTGATCGGGATCTATCTCGATCCTAAGCGCCTCAAACGCCTTGGGTTGCACGCCCTTTTGCGCCAGATAGTCCTGCCATTGAGCAAGCGTGCCCAGCATCGTCAGGTCCAGGTAGTCGCAGATCACCTGCTGGGTGTTGTGTACGACACCGACGAGCCCGCTGCCGATCCTCGTAAACGCCGCGACGTAGCCTTCGGGCGTCGGCAGGCTCGCGGCAGTCAGGATCTGATCGTCGTAGGGAATTGCCCAGTCGCGGACCTGCCAGGTGCGTCCCCACCGATCCGTGAAATGGCTTACGGCCTTCGGCTTGCCCAACGAGGTCACACGCACGGAATCACTGCCCACCGTACGGCGCAGCGTGTAAGCCTTGAGAAGCAAATCCATGTAGAGCTTGTCGTCGCCGTAGAGCGTCGCGAGACTCACGCCGTCGGGAGCCCGCAGCCGCACGAAGCCGTTGGTCAGCTCGACGAAGCCGTTGCGGTCCAGTTGCACGGTCTGAACTTGAGGAGCATTCGCGACCCAGACTTTGTTTGGATCCTCGCGTATCAGTCGCGGAAACCCCGCGCGATCGATCGTGTGCAACAGTCGCTCGGCGCCCGCACCGTGCGGAAACAGATGGTCCTTATTGTGCTCGAGCAGCTTCTGCTCGGCCCCCGAGATCAACCGCACCGTGAGCTCCAACATGCCCGAATGGAACTGCGCGAGTGGCTTCGGCAGATCGAAGCGCTCATCGACCGTAACCGTCTCGCTCGCGTCGAAGATCGGCAGGCGCACCGGAAAGCGGCCGCCGAGCCGGGCCTCGCCGTCTTGCGCGTTGACGAGCTCGTCGATCGGCAGCGCCATATTGAGATTTTCCGCCGGCGACTTGCGCAGCACGACGCCAACGACCCTGCCGTGCTCATCGACGAGTGGCCCGCCGCTGTTGCCGGGCGAGGCCGCAGCCGAGAACCGCAGCCACTGCCACTTTCCGTCGAGCTCCTCCGGCGTGCCGGAGGTATAGACACCGTCACGGATTATTACGCCTTCCCCGAGTGCGTTGCCGACCGCGTACACGGGCGTGTTGAGCGCTGGCTTGCCGCCGGGCGTCAGGAACCTCGCTCCCTTCGGCAGCTCGCGCAACGAGAACACCCCGAAGTCACGGCGATCGGAGAACTTGAACACCTGGTCGATGGCGTAGACCTTGCCGGCCCCATCGCGCAGCGCCGGCGGCCCGAAGAGGCTCCCGAGCCCGAGGTCCATGACGTGTGCGGCGGTGACATAGCGATTCGCGCCGATGGCGAAGGCCGTCCCGATCGAGCGGTACTTGTCGGTGCGCTGCTGATAGGGAATGAGATCCATCGGCAGCTGACGTTCGTAGGTGACCTCACCGTCGGGCGGCTTGAGCTGCACGACCTCGAAGGTCGCAGCCCGAATGGACTGCTGGATGCTGCTGCTGAGCTCGGCGGCGCGGCCCGGACCGGCGGACCCGAGGCCGATTGCGAGCACCAGCCCGGCCAGGGCGGGGAAGACCGCAGAGTGTTGGGTGCGCAAGCGTCGCGGCTCTAGCGCCGCAGAATCTTCATCAGATCTTCGAGCTCGCCCCTTACCTGCTTGACGATCTGCTGGCTCTGGGTGACATCCGAGCGCGCTTCCTCGCCCGTGAGCTTGTTGCGCGCGCCGCCGATCGTGAAGCCCTGGTCGTAGAGCAGGCTCCTGATCTGGCGGATGACGATGACGTCCTGCCGCTGGTAGTAGCGACGGTTGCCGCGGCGCTTCACCGGCTTCAGCTGCGGAAATTCCTGCTCCCAATAGCGCAGTACGTGCGGCTTCACGCCGCACAGCTCGCTCACTTCACCGATGGTGAAGTAGCGCTTGCCGGGGATCACCGGCAGCTGGGCGTTATTCCTTGGCTCCAACATAGGCTTCGACCCGTGCCTTCAGTTTCTGCCCCGGACGGAACGTGACGACGCGACGCGCGCTGATCGGAATCTCCTCCCCGGTCTTCGGATTGCGCCCCGGGCGCTGGTTCTTGTCGCGCAGATCGAAGTTCCCGAAGCCGGAGAGCTTCACCTGCTCCCCGCCCGACAGCGCAGCACGAACCTCCTCGAAGAAGAGATCCACGAGCTCGCGCGCCTCGCGCTTGTTGAGCCCGAGCTGGTTGAATAACGCTTCCGCCATCTCCGCTTTGGTCAGGGCCATTTCTTTATTCTCTGATTCTTGCGTTCAAGGTCTCGCGCAAATCCGTTACTACCGAGGCCATGAGGCGGTCCACGTCCTCATCGGTAAGAGTGCGAGAAATAGCTTGAAAAATCAAGCCTAAAGCGATGCTTTTTCGACCTGGTTCGAGGCCGGGACCACGATACACGTCGAAAACGCGGAGACCACGCAGCAAGCTTGATGTCACCAAGGTTACACGCTCGGCCAGGGTACTTAAAGTCACCGATTCATCGACCACTACGGCCAGGTCGCGCCGCACCTGGGGAAAGCGCGAGATGTCGGCAAATGCCGCCCTCTTGACAGCAAGAGCCGCCATATCGACCTCAAAGAGCACGGGCGCATATGTAAAGTCGAGCGCCTTGACGAGCGCCGGGTGCAGCTCTCCGATCCAGCCGACGGCGCTTGCGCGGCGCAGCACGCGTGCGGACCGTCCGGGATGGAGCGCGGCGAGCTCACCTGGCTCGAATGTGAAGGTCTCGGCCGCTCCGGTCTGCGCAATGAGCGCGGCGAGGTCCGCCTTCACGTCGTAGAAGTCAACGGGCGCGCGAGCTTCCTTCGACACGCCCCACTGCTCCGGCAAACGCGCGCCGCAGGCGATGCCGGCAATCGTGTCGATCTCGTGCGTGACCTTCCCGGCGTGATCGAAGCGGGTGCCGTGCTCGAAGAGGCGGATGCGATCCTGCTGGCGTCGTTGATTTTCGAGCGCCGCACGGATCAAGCCGGGCCACAGCGACACGCGCATCACCGACATGTCGCTGGCGATCGGGTTCGAGAGCGCCAATGCCGGCCGTCCGGGGAAGAGCCGCTCCTGCAGCGCCGGATCGACGAATGCGTAGGTCACGGCCTCCTCGTAGCCGCGTGCGGCGAGGACCTCGAGAACCGCGCGCTCGGCGGGCTGCTCCTCGGGGAGCCTCTTAAAGTGCTGCGGGGTGAGCGCATCGGCCTCGGGGATCTTGTCCCACGCGGCCATCCGCGCTGCTTCCTCGATGAGGTCCGCTTCGATTGCGATATCGAAGCGATGAGCCGGCGGGGTGACTCTCCAGCCCGTAGCGTTCGATGACACCTTCATTCCGAGGCCCGTGAGCGCCTTGGTGACGCGTGCGCCGGAGAGCTCAACGCCCAAGAGGCGCTTGAGCTGCGCGGCGCGGAGCTGCACGGCCGGGCGCTTTGGCAGATGCTTTGCATTCGCGGTCACTTCGACACTCGCTGCCGTCCCGCCGGCGATCGGCCGGAGCAAAGCAACGGCGCGGGCGATCGCGCGAGCCTGCTGCGTGGGATCGACACCGCGCTCGAAGCGCTGACTGGCATCGGTGAGAAGACCCAAGCGCCGGCCACGCCCCTGCACCGCCTCGGGAGAGAAGTAGGCGCTCTCGAAGAAGACACCCGTCGTCTCGGCCGACACCGCGGTGCGCAGTCCCCCCATGATCCCGGCGAGCCCGACCGGTCCCTCCCCGTCCGTGATGAGGAGCATGTCGGGGTCGGCCTTCACGGTCTTGCCGTCGAGGAGCGTGACCTCCTCGCCCGCGCGCGCGAGGCGCACGCGGATGCCCTGGTGGAGTTTGCTGAGGTCGTAGGCATGCATCGGCTGCCCGAGCTCGAGCATCACGTAGTTGGTGACATCGACCACCGGGCTGATCGAGCGCATGCCCGCGCGGCGTAAGCGCTCGATCATCCACGCGGGCGTCGCGGCACGGTTATTCAGTCCGTGCATGATGCAGCCTGCAAAACGGGGGCAGCCGGCGGGCGCGGCGAGTATGACCGGGAAGCGCCCGGAGCCTGCGCCGCGGGGAACTTTGATCCCCGGACCCGTCAGCTGCGTGCCGGCGAGCGCCGCCACCTCGCGCGCGATGCCGAGAATCGACATGGCATCGCCGCGGTTCGGCGTGATGTTGACGTCCAGCACCGCCTCATCGAGCCCGAGGTAGTCCCGCAACGGCTTTCCGAGCGGCGCATCGGCGGGGAGCTCGAGGATCCCACTCGAAGCGTCGGCGAGCCCGAGCTCCTTGGCGGAGGCGAGCATGCCTTGCGACTCGACGCCGCGGAGTTTGGCGGCGCCGATCTTGAGATCGCCGGGGAGCTGCGCCCCCACCATCGCGAGGGCGCTCTTCAATCCCGCGCGCGCATTCGCGGCTCCGCACACGATCTGAAGCGCTGACCCGCTCCCGGTCGTTACCTTGCAGACCTGAAGCTTGTCGGCCTGGCTGTGGCGTTCGGCGGAAAGGATCTCGGCGACGACAACGCCGGAGAAAGGCGGCGCCGCGGGCTCGAGTCCATCGAGCTCAAAGCCGGCCATGGTGAGACGCGAGCCGAGCTCTTGCGCCTCCCACGGGACCTTCACCCACTCGGCGAGCCAGGTGTACGGGACCTTCATGAGCTGAACGCCCGGAACTGCCTGAGGAACCGCAGGTCGTTCTCGAAGAACAGCCGCAGGTCATTCACCCCGTAGCGCAGCATCGCCAGCCGATCGATCCCGGCGCCGAAGGCGTAGCCGGTGTAGCGCTCGGGGTCGACACCGCTCGCTTTCAAGACGTTCGGGTGCACCATGCCGCAGCCGGAGATCTCGAGCCAGCCGGTGTGCTTGCAGGTGCGGCAGCCCGCGCCGGCGCAGAAGACGCACGACATGTCGACCTCGGCCGAGGGCTCCGTGAAGGGGAAGTAGGAGGGACGCAAGCGCATCGCCAAATCGCGCTCGAAAAAGGCCTGCAGGAACCCATGCAGCACCGCCTTCATGTTGGCGAAGCTCACGTTCTCATCCACCACGAGTCCCTCGAGCTGATGGAACATGGGCGAGTGCGTCATGTCCGAGTCGCAGCGGTACACGCGGCCCGGCGCAATGATGGCGAGCGGCGCGCCGCGATCCAGGAGTGCGCGAATCTGCACCGGGGACGTGTGCGTACGCAGCAGCCGCCCGTCGGAGAAGTAGAACGTGTCGTGTAGAGCCCGCGCCGGATGGTTCTCCGGGATATTGAGCGCGGCGAAGTTGTGGAAGTCGTCCTCGATCTCGGGTCCCGAGGCGACATCGAACCCCGCGCGGCGGAAGAGCGTCTCGATGCGCAGCCTCGCGCGCGTCACCGGGTGCAGTCCGCCCGGCTCCTCGCCCCTGCCGGGGAGCGTCACATCGATGCGCCCTTCGATGAGCTTTGTCTCGACGTCGGCGCGCTCGAGCGCCTCACGGCGCGCCTCGAGCGCGCGCGTGAGCTCTGCCTTCACCTCGTTGATGCGCGCCCCGGCCGCCGGCCGCTCGGTCGCAGCAAGCCGGCCGAGCTCCTTCAGCTGCTCGGTGAGGATCCCCTTCTTCCCGAGCCAGCGCACGCGGACGATTTCGAGCGCGCCTGCATCCCGTGCAGCCGCGACCTCGGCGCGCGCCTCGGCGGTGAGGGCCGTCAGGTCAGACAAGAGCGCCTCCTGACGATCAGCTCATGCCGAGGGCGGTCTTGGCCTGCTGCGCAATGGCGCCAAACGCTGCGGTGTCGTGCACCGCGATGTCGGCCAGCACCTTGCGGTCGATCTGCACTCCGGCTTTGTTCAAGCCATTGATGATGCGGCTGTAGCTCAAGCCGTAAAGACGCGCCGCGGCGTTGATGCGCGCGATCCACAGCGCCCGGAACTGGCGCTTATTCTGCCGGCGGTCGCGGTAGGCGTATTGCCCCGCCTTGATGACGGCCTGTTTGGCCGCGCGATAGACCTTGCGACGGGCGTTGTAGTAGCCCTTCGCCTTACCTAGAACTTTCTTGTGACGGCGCCCGGCCGTCACGCCACGCTTCACTCGTGCCATGAGTAATCTCGCTTATAAATAGAGTTGCGCTACGGGTGCGCTTACTTGTGATAGGGGAGCAGCTGCTCGACGCGACCGACATCTGTCTTGTCGACGAGGCTCGAGCCGCCGGAGCGCGCGTGGCGTTTGACCTTGCGGTCCTTGTGGCCGAGATTGTGGCGGCGGTTCGCCGCGTACCGCTTGAAGCCCTTCGCCGTCTTGCGAAAGCGCTTGGCCGCGGCCCGGTTGGTTTTCAACTTGGGCATCGACTTCACTCCTGAGTTGTGTAGCCCCGATCGCAGGGTGCTCACGAGCACCCGCTACGGGCGAACGCCCCGCGGGACCTTTTGGGTCCTTTAAGGGAGTTACTTCTTCTTCGGTGCAAACACCATGACCATCTGCTTGCCCTCCAGGAGCGGGTTCTGCTCGACCACCGCGTGCGGCGCGAGGTCGCCCGAAACCCGGTCCAGGAGCTTACGCCCGAGGTCCTGGTGCACCATTTCACGGCCACGGAACCTTAAGGTCACCTTGGCCTTATCGCCCTCGGTCAAGAACCGAGTGAGATTACGCAGCTTGATCTGGTAATCCGACTCGCCCGTGCCGGGACGAAACTTCACTTCCTTGACCTGAATCTGCTTCTGCTTGCGCTTCGCGGAGTGGGCTTTCTTGTTCTGCTCGAACAGGAACTTCCCGTAATCCATGATGCGCACGACCGGCGGCTCTGCGGTCGGCGATACCTCGACCAGATCGAGCTCGGCGGCTGACGCCATCTGTAGCGCGTCGAAGCGGGACATCACCCCGGCCTGCGACCCATCGGCCGCGATCACACGCAGTTGCGGCGCGTTGATCTCCTCATTGCGCCGGACCCGCTTTATTGCACTAGCGATTCGTCAACCCTCCAAACTCCTGCGCCCGCGGCTTTCGAGCTCGACGCGGAAACGTTCGGCGAACGTTTCCGGGGCCATCGTGCCCAGGTCCTTGCCGCTTCGACTGCGCACTGCAAGTAGGTTTGCGGCCACTTCCTTGTCGCCCGCCACCAAGAGATACGGAACACGCCTCAGCGTGTGCTCGCGAATCTTAAAGCCGACCTTCTCGTTACGCAAGTCGGACTCGACGCGAAAGCCCTGATTTTTCAGGGATTCCGCCACCTTTCCGACATATGCGTCCTGGCGGTCGGTGATGCTCAAGACCACCGCCTGCACCGGCGACAGCCAGGCGGGGAGCTTGCCCGCGTGGTGCTCGAGCAGGATCGCGAAAAAGCGCTCGAGCGAGCCGAACATCGCGCGGTGCAGCATCACCGGCGTGCGCTTGGCCGAGTGCTCATCGATGTAATAGGCGCCTAAGCGCTCGGGCATATTGAGGTCGACCTGGAGCGTTCCGCACTGCCAGTCGCGTCCGATCGCATCGCGCAGCACGAACTCGAGCTTCGGCCCGTAGAAGGCGCCCTCCCCTTTGTTCAGGCTGTACTGAATCCCCGCCGCCTCGGAAGCGGCCCGGAGAGCCGCTTCCGCCCGGTCCCAGATGGCATCGTCGCCGACCCGCTTCGCCGGCCGGTCGGCGTACTTGATTGCGACCTCGTCAAAGCCAAAGTCCCGGTAGATATCAAGGATCAGCTTCGTGATGGCGACACACTCGGAGGTGATCTGTTCTTCCCTCACGAACGCGTGGCCATCGTCCTGGGTAAAGGCGCGCACGCGCATCAGGCCATGGAGCGCGCCCGAGGGCTCGTAGCGGTGGACCTTGCCGAACTCGGCAAGACGCACCGGTAGCTCGCGGTAGCTGCGAAGCCCGTGCTTGAAGATCTGCACGTGGCCGGGGCAGTTCATGGGCTTGATGGCGTAGGTGCGCTCGTCCGGGGTCTTGGTGAGATACATGCTCTCGCCGAATTTCTCGAGATGGCCGGACTGTTTCCAGAGAGAAGCGTCCATGAGCTCGGGCGCATTCACCTCCTCGTAGCCGGCCGCGCCCTGCCGCTCGCGCATGTACTGGATGAGGGCCTGAAACACCGTCCAGCCCTTCGGGTGCCAGAACACCGCCCCCGGGGCCTCCTCCTGCAGATGGAAGAGATCGAGGTCTTTGCCGATCCGGCGGTGATCGCGCTTCTCGGCCTCCTCCAGCCGATGGAGATACGCGTCGAGCTGCTTCTTATCAGGCCAGGCGGTGCCGTAGATCCGCTGCAGCATCTCGTTGCGCGAGTCGCCCCGCCAATAGGCGCCGGCGACCTTGGTGAGCTTGAAGGCCTTGAGCTTGCCCGTGGAGGGCACGTGGGGGCCGCGGCACAGATCCACCCAGTTGCCCTGGCCATAGAGGCTGATCTCATCCTTATCCGGGATGCCGGCGATGATCTCGGCCTTATAGACCTCGCCCTGGTCGCGGAAGAACTTCACCGCCTCCGCGCGCGGCATGACGCGCCGGGTGACCTTCTCATCCGCCTTCGCCAGCTCCGCCATCTTCTTCTCGATCGCCGCCAGGTCTTCGGGCGTGAAGGGGCGCTTGAAGGCGAAGTCGTAGTAGAAGCCGTCCTCGATCACAGGCCCGATCGTCACCTGCGCCTCGGGAAAGAGCTCCTTCACCGCCTGCGCCAGGAGATGCGCGGTGGAGTGGCGGATCACCTCGAGCCCGTCCGGGTCCTTGTCGGTGACGATCGCGAGACTCGCGTCGCCGTCGATTACGTAGGAGGTATCGACGAGCTTGCCGTTGACGCGCGCGGCGAGCGCCGCCTTCGCAAGGCCCGCGCCGATCCCGGCCGCGACTTCCTCCACCCTCACCGGGCGTTCGAAGCGGCGCTGACTGCCATCGGGCAATGTGACGACGGGCATGGGCTCAACTCGCGAAAACTTCATTTTCGCCGGGCGATCTTAAGGGACAGCAAAAAAGGGCGCTCTCTGCGGGGATTTTCAGCCCCGAGGGAGCGCCCTCTTTCCACAGTCTGGTAGGCGCGAGTGGGATCGAACCACCGACCACCACCATGTCAAGGTGATGCTCTACCACTGAGCTACGCGCCTGAAATGCTCAAGCCCGACGAGGGGCGCGAACATTACAAGAGAGTGCCGAGGTAAGCAAGCTAAAGCGTGTGATTCCAAGCACTTACGCTGCACGAAACCCATCTCAGGCTCGCCCTCCCGCAGGCGCCGGCAGCCCGAGCTCGATCTGCTTCAAGCGCTCGATCTCATCCCGTAGCGCCGCCGCCTCCTCGAACTCGAGATTCCGGGCCTTGCGGAACATCTCGGCCTCGAGCTTCTTGATCTCCTTCACCAGTGCCTCGGGCTTGAGATCCGCCGGTGCCCGCGGCTGCTCGCCGCGACGGCGTGCTCCGGGGACCGGCGCCTGCGAGCGCGCGCCCTCCATGATGTCGGTGACGGGCTTCTCGATCCCGCGCGGGGTGATGCCGTGCGCGACGTTGTAGTCGAGCTGCTTTGTCCTGCGGCGGTTGGTCTCCTCGATCGCGCGCTGCATGGAGCCCGTCATGCGATCGGCGTAGAGGATCGCGCGCCCGTGGATATGGCGCGCCGCGCGCCCGATCGTCTGGATGAGCGAATTGTCCGAGCGCAGGAACCCTTCTTTGTCGGCGTCCAAAATCGCGACGAGCGAGACCTCCGGCATGTCGAGCCCTTCGCGCAGGAGATTGATGCCTACCAGCACGTCGAACTTTCCCAAGCGCAGGTCCCGGATGATCTCGACCCGCTCCACGGTCTCGATATCCGCGTGAAGGTAGCGCACGCGCACGTCGTGCTCGGAGAGGTAGTCGGTGAGATCCTCCGCCATGCGTTTGGTGAGCGTTGTGATGAGGATGCGCTCGCCGCGAGCGGCGGTCTTGCGGATCTCCGAGAGCACATCGTCCACCTGCGTCGCTACCGGCCGCACCTCGACGTCGGGGTCGACGAGTCCCGTGGGGCGCACCAGCTGCTCCACCACCTGCGCGGAATGCTTCGCCTCGTAGTCGCCCGGGGTGGCGGACACAAAAATCATCTGCGGAGCCAGGCTCTCCCACTCCTCGAACTTGAGCGGCCGGTTATCGAGCGCGGACGGCAGGCGAAAGCCGTATTCGACCAGCACTTCCTTGCGCGAGCGGTCGCCGCGGTACATCGCGCCGAGCTGCGGGATCGTCTGGTGGCTCTCGTCCACGACGAGGAGCGCATTCTTCGGCAGATAATCGAAGAGGCACGGCGGCGGCTCCCCGGGCGAGCGCCCCGAGAGATAGCGCGAGTAGTTTTCGATCCCGGCGCAATAGCCGACCTCCTTGATCATCTCCATATCAAAGCGCGTGCGTTGCTCGAGGCGCTGCGCCTCGACCAGCCGCCCGGCATCGCGCAGCTCCTTCAATCTCACGCGCAGGTCCTCGCGGATCTGATCCACCGCGCCCACCAGCCGCTCACGCGGCGTGACGTAATGGGTGCCGGGGTAGACCGTGAAGCGCGGGATCTTGCGCGCGATCGCCCCCGTCAGGGGATCAAAGAGCGTGATCGAGTCGATCGAGTCATCGAAGAGCTCGACCCGCACCGCCTCGCGCTCGGACTCCGCCGGAAAGATGTCGATGACATCGCCGCGCACGCGGTAAGTCCCCTGGGTGAGATCGAGCTCGTTGCGGGTGTACTGCATGTCCGCGAGACGCCGCAGCAGCGCGCGCTGGTCCCAGCGGTCGCCGCGCTTTAGATGCAGCACCATGGCGAGGTATGCCTGCGGGTCGCCCAAGCCGTAGATCGAGGAGACCGTCGCGACGATGATCGAGTCGGGCCGCTCGAGGAGCGCCTTGGTGGCGGACAAGCGCATCTGCTCGATGTGCTCATTCACCGAGGCGTCCTTCTCTATATAGGTATCGGAGGACGGGACGTAAGCCTCCGGCTGGTAGTAGTCGTAGTAGGAGACAAAGTACTCGACGGCGTTGTGCGGGAAGAATTCGCGAAACTCCCCGTAGAGCTGCGCGGCGAGCGTTTTGTTGTGGGCGAGCACCATCGCCGGGCGCTGCACGCGCTGAATGACGGCCGCGACGCTGTAAGTCTTCCCCGATCCCGTCACTCCGAGGAGCGTCTGGTGTGCAAGCCCTTCGCCTAGCCCGTCGGCGAGCTTCTCGATAGCCTGCGGTTGATCGCCCGCGGGGGAGAAGTCCGCTTCGAGCTTGAAGGGCCGCTGTTCCGTTTGGTCCATGGACCGGTACTGTGCTGCTGGTGGTGCCGTGCTTGACCCGAGGCGAGTGCGCCGTCCCCGAAATGGCCGGCGCGGGCGCAATCTCCTAATATAGCGGCTTAAGGCGACTTTCAAAGGACTGTAGGAGTCCGCGATCTTGACCGTTTCCCGCCGTGTTCAGCGCGTCAAGCCCTCACCGACGCTGGCCGTCACTGCGCGCGCGGCGCGCCTCAGGGCCGAGGGGAAGGACGTCATCGGTTTGGGCGCGGGCGAGCCCGATTTCGACACCCCGGCGCACATCGCTCAGGCCGGCATCGATGCCATCAAGGGCGGCTTCACCCGCTACACGAACGTCGAAGGGATCGATGAGCTGAAGGACGCGATCATCGCGAAATTCCAGCGCGATAACGCCCTCACCTACGAGCGCTCGCAGATCCTGGTCTCCGCGGGCGCCAAGCAGACGGTCTACAACCTGTGCATGGCGGTGCTCGATCCCGGCGATGAGGCGGTCATCCCGGCGCCCTACTGGGTGTCCTACCCCGACATGGTGCTGCTCGCCGACGGGCTCCCCGTCATGCCGCTTGCAGGCTTTGCGCAGGGCTACAAGATCACCCCCCGGCAGCTCGCGGCCGCGATCACGCCGAAGACGCGCCTCGTGATCCTGAACAGTCCCTGCAATCCGACCGGCGCCGCCTACACCCGCGCCGAGCTCAAGGCCTTGGGCGAAGTACTCATCGAGCATCCGCGCATCCTCATCGGCACGGATGACATGTACGAGAAGATCTACTGGGAACCCGAGCCCTTCTGCTCACTCGTGACGGCGGTGCCGGAGCTCTATTCCCGCACGGTGACGATCAACGGCGTCTCCAAGGCCTACGCCATGACGGGCTGGCGCCTCGGCTACTGCGGAGGACCAAAGGAAATCGTCGCCGCGATGAGCACCATCCAGGGCCAGTCGACCTCCAATGCGTCCAGCATCTCGCAGAAGGCTGCGGTGGCTGCGCTCAACGGCGATCAGAGCTGCGTCACCAAGATGAACCAGGCATTCAAGGAGCGCCGCGACTTCGTGGTGCGCGCGCTGAATTCCATGCCCGGCGTCAGCTGCATGCCGGGTGCGGGGACCTTTTACGCCTTCGCGGAGGTCTCGCGCGCGATGGCCGCACTCGGTTGCCGCGACGACAACGAGTTCGCCGAGCTCCTTTTAAATGATGCGGGAGTCGCGGTGGTGCCGGGCTCGGGCTTTGGCGCCCCGGGGCACGCGCGCCTTTCCTTCGCCTGCAGCATGCAGACGCTCGAGAAGGCTCTGGACCGCATCGCGCGGATCCTGGTCACACGCGGCGTCGCCGAGACCGCCTGAACTGACAAGCGGACGCCGGTCGCTTGAGGCGAGCGGCGCGCTGTTAAGCGCTCCCCATGATCTGGTCCGCGCTCGCCGATGCGCTCGTAGTCCTCCATTTCGCCTTCACCGCTTTCGTCATCTTCGGCGGGTTTCTCACGTGGCGGTGGCCAAGGCTCGCGCTGCTGCATCTTCCCGCGCTCGCCTGGGGCTGCTGGGTCGAGGTCTCGCACTCTATCTGCCCCTTGACGCCCCTCGAGAACCATTGGCGGGAGCTCGGAGGCCAGGCGGGCTACAGCGAAGGCTTCCTCGCTCATTACCTGGTGCGCATGCTCTATCCGCCGGGGCTCACCTGGCACATCCAGTGGCTGATCGCCGCCCTCCTCCTCGCGATCAACGTCGTGGCTTACTGGGGGCTCGTTCGACGCCGGCGGTGGACTGGCTAGGGGGGATTTAGGCCCCCCGGGCTTTGTTTCCTTGACTCAGCGAAGGCGCGTACCGGAGAATCCGCGCCCTTCGCGAGTCCCGCCCGGTTCCCCGGTAGCTCAGCGGTAGAGCATCGGACTGTTAATCCGTTGGTCGTAGGTTCGATTCCTACCCGGGGAGCCACTAAAACAAACACTTAGCTCCGCTTCCTCACCTTCTACGGAGCCGGCTGTTTCGACAATGTTCCCACTCGGGTCACCCATAGAGAAGCAGTCGGTTGCGTCCTAGGCGGGGCTTACGGAGCGCAGGAACCTCACGAGCTGGTCACTGACCTCGGCAGAGGCTTCGTGTTGTACCCAGTGGCCCACATTGTCGAGTTCGAGGCTCCCCAGGAGACCGGGAAGGCCGGCGCGGAGTTTTTCGACGGGTGGATAGAGCGCCTCCAAGCCATCCGCCCTCCCGGCAATGAAAAAGGAAGGTTGGGCGATCCTCGCGCCTTTCCATGCGCTGGACAAATAGAAATAAGGTTCGGCAGCGCGGTAGTAATTCAGGCCACCGTGAAAGCCGGTACGCTGGAATTCAGTGACGTTATGAGTGACGTAATCTGGTGCGGCCCATGACGGCAACGGCCCGGGAGCCGGACGATAAAGGCTTCGTGCAGGATCCATCGGGCTCCACCGCTTGTCGGCTGGAGCAGAACCCGATGCCCAATACAGGACCCCTGGAATGGTGACTGCCGCGTCAGCCCAAATTTGATCGGCGTCCGGTCGGATCTGTTCGAACATGTAGAAATCGCTTTCATGGCCGGACTTCCGCATCCGCTCGAAACTGCTGACATCTCCACGTGGAACGTAAGGCACGCTCAGGCAGAACACCGCTTTAAATCGATCAGGACGCATCAGGGCGGCGTTCCATGCGTGAGCTGCGCCCCAGTCATGGCCCACGAGGACAGCGCTGGCGATACTCAGGGTATCCAGCAGACCAACCAGGTCACCGGCCGTGTGGAGCGGCGTGTACAAGGATGCGTCCGCCGGAGCTGAGCTGCGTCCATACCCGCGCATATCCGGAGCAATTGCTCGATATCCGGCTGACGCGATGACTTTCATCTGTCGGCGCCACGTATAAGAAGTATCCGGAAACCCGTGGCAGAAAAGAACGGTTCGCCCTTCCCCTTGCTCAGTTACGTGCAAGGAGATGCCATTAGTAGCGATCTCGTACTCCTTGAGAAGGGGGCCGTCGACGTCCCTAACACTCTCCGCTCGAGCCATTCGACCCAGCAGCAGGCTTGCACCAACGGCAGTCCCCCCCGCGAGGAAAGTGCGGCGAGAAATAGTTGGCAGAGGAATCACATACTTCGTGCTTGTCAGCATGGATGTCTCCAACGGGCCATTTGCGCACGTTGTTTCGCGCGGGCGAAGCCCGAAGAGCCGGGCTCAGGGAGGAGTCGGGGTCATGCCCTGCAGTTGCCGAAGCGGATCAAGCGGACCCAGCGGGATGAGCTCGAAGGTCATCAGGTGCGCCCGGCCGAGCGGTAGCTTCTCGAGCATGTCGTGCGCGGCTGCCCTGTCTGTTACGTTCAGGATGAACGCGACACCGCTTCGACCTTGAAGCGAGAACCATTGATCGATCTTGCCATCGAGATAGAGCTTCACCGTCTCGCGGATTTCCTTCGGCAGGATTGACCGCACGGCTGCCGGATCGACTCCGGGGTTGACGGTTCCGATCGCAAGGATGCGGGTCGTGGGCGTCGGCGGATTCGCCGGCTCGGCTGGGCTCGCTCCGGAAAGGGAGAGATTCGCAAGCACCGCCGCCATGGCGATGGCTAGGCTCGATTTCATATTCATGCTCCTTTAGAAAATTGCGCTTGATTGGGTAAGCACGCACTTTTGCGCATTCAGCGAGCGGCCAGGACTGGAACTTTCCTCGCGGGATTGAGCGCTAGATGAGACTGGTCTCGCTGCTCCCCTCGGCCGAGATCGACATGGCGGATCTTCTAGAGCAGGCCGGCTTCGCACAGTCCAATCACCGCACGAGCACAATTGCCGGTCTTTGCTCCGTGCAACTCCAAGTCGCGCGTGCCGGACTTGGCTGAAGCGCTCATGCGGCGGTCGCGCGCTCCGCGAGCGCCGCAAGCTTGGCGTCCAGCTTTCGGGCGGCCGCACTGAGCTCGGGGTTGCCGAGACGATCCATGAGCGACGACGGCCGATCATAGGCAAGGCGCGTGCGCCCGTCCTTGCCTTCGTAGATGACCAGACGGACGGGGACGTTCAAAGCCGCGCCGACGTCGTGCTGCAGCATCGTGGCGGCGAGCAGGGGATTCCCGATCGCGTACTGCCGAACCTTTGCGGGGAACCCCATCAAGGTCAGGAAGTCGCCATGGTTCAGGGAGAGGAAGCGCATCAACCCGCTATCGGCTTCGAATCTTCGGGCCCGCTCCTCGAACTCCTCCTTGTCTTTGGCGGATCCGATCTCGCTAGCGTACTTGCCGTCTGTGACGTCACCGGTCGCCTTCTCCAGCGCCGCTACAACATCGTCGAACGACCGGTTGCTGACGTACTCGATATGCTCGACCTGGAATTGATCAGTCGTGTTCGTCTGCATGTGTATGCCTCCTGCTAGTTTTCGATTGCGATCAGACTGAGGAAGAATCAGGCGCCGGCCTAGCGGTGCAGGTGCTTCTTCGCGCGGTCCAGGATTTCCGATGAGAGATCGCGGTCCGCCACGACACGAGCCAACGTCATGGCGCCAATCATCGTGGAGAGGACGACTATTGCGGCGCTGCGGGCTTCCTCTCGGTTCGGCGAGTTGCCCGCGAGCGTGACAAAGAGCCTCTCCAGGATCTCCGTCGCCGCGGCCTTTGTCTCTTTCCCGGAGCGTGCCATCTCGCTCCCCAGGGCGGCGAAAGGGCAAACGGGGGTGGCGGAATCGCGGTGGGATTTGGATAGGTAGCCGTCGACGAGGGCGTTGAGGCCACCCTTCGCGATGTACCGATCGATGGTCGCGATCGCATTGTCTCCCGCCGCGGCGAGGGCTTCCGAAACTAGGTGCTCCTTGTTCCGAAAGTGCCGATAGAACCCGCCGTGGGTCAGGCCCGCTGCCGCCATCATGTTGGCGAGACTCGCTTCGCCGATCCCGGTGCGCCGGATGAGATCTGCAGCGGCGCCCACTATCGTTTCGCGGGTCTGCGCGGCTTCCAGCTTCGACTTTCTCAACGGCTGATCCTTCGACAGGCCCTAACGGCGGCCTTGACAATTTAGATGATACTAGACATCTTATATGATGTCACGCCACATCTAAATCCGGTAAGTCCCTGGTCCCTAAGGAGAGCGACGATGCCTCGTGCGCCGAGTAAGCCGGATCCGCACCCGCTCGATGCGGTGATCTGGCGGGCCCTTACCGGCGTTCAGAAGAGTCTCTTCGAGGGCGACGAGCGGGCGCGCCGTTATCCGGCGGCCATCGCGCCCTTTGCTGCAACGATTGACACGGAGCTCGCCTCGTTCCGGTCGCTGCTGGCTTTGGTCAGAGGAGATGACCAGATCGCGTTGTTCACGACCGAGGAGCTGAAGCCTCCGCCCGCGTTCTCGGTGATCCGCAGAGATTCCGTCGACCAGATGGTCCTGGAGGATGCCGACGCTTTTGCGGCGCAGCGTGGGGCCCCGATTGTGGCTCTTGGCGTCGCCGATGTTCCCGAGATGCTCGAGCTCGCGAGCGCGACCCAACCAGGACCCTTCGGTCCCCGGACCCTCGAGCTTGGCGACTACATCGGAATTCGTCAGCGAGGCGTGTTGGTCGCCATGGCCGGCGAGCGCATGCGCCTCGACGGGTTCACCGAGATCAGCGCGGTCTGCGTGGAGCCCGCGTATCGCGGAAACGGCTTTGCAGTCGAGCTCGTCGAATCGCTGGTCTCATCGATAGCAGCACGGTCGGAAATCCCGTTCCTGCATGTCTTCAGCTCGAACCATGCGGCTATCGCCCTCTACCGCAAGCTAGGCTTCGCGCTTCGACGCCGGATGCATCTCGCGCTGCTCGTACGAGCGGAAGCTGGAGTGAGCGTGAACTAAGGCGCAAGGGCGCTCTCGGCGGCCGTTCGCCACCGGGCCGCCTTCAACGCTTCGCCCCACCACGCCAGATCATCGAACAAGGCTCCGCGGCTCTGCACCAGATAGTCGTAATCATTAAGGGAACGCGCGTCCCGGACGATCCCGAGGTATGGCTCCCTCCCGATATTTATCTCCTGCCGGATTGGCGCCATCTGAAGCTCGATGACCACCCCGCGCAGTGTTTCTATCGCGCGCGCCGCTCCTACCCCGCCGTAGCCGACAAATGCGATCGGCTTGCGCTGCCATTCGAGATAAGCACTGTCGAACGCGTTCTTGAGAACTGCCGTGGGACCGTGGTTGTACTCTGCGACGGTTGCGACGAAAGCGTCGAACTCGCCTACGCGCTTACGCCAAGCTTCTGCCTCGGGCTCAGTGTAGATACCCCCCGTGTATGACGGGGGCGCCGGCTCGTTGAGAAAGGGCAGTGGGAAATCACGCAGGTCGAGCATCGTAAGCCGCATGTCCCTCCGGGCTGACGCCCCCTCGAGCAGCCATGGTGCCACTGTGTCTGCAAACCGATTGGGCCGCGTGCTTCCAACGATCATTCCCACCTTCAGCATGCTTTCTTCCTCTGCTAGGAGCCGCTGCGCGCGGTCACACCGTCTGTCCCAGAAAGCTCGTGCGTGCTATCAGCTGCCTGACTCAGGACTTCTTGAGATAGCCCGTGCACCAACCCTTGGCATTGACTGTCTTACCCGGGAAGAGCTGGCATGGGCCGAATGCGGCAGTGCCGCCTTGGAAGAAATTGCAGTTCGCGCAAGCGGACCCGGGAAGGTGCGTTGCGGCGGTGGTCGTAGTCGCATCTTCCGTGTAACTCAGTGCCGTCGCGACCGGGTCCTTCGGACTCAAGTGTGGAGGCTCGTCTGCATCGGCCTTGCGTGGACCGAGACTGATGACGGAAACCCAGCCGATCAATGCGCTGATTCCAGCAACGAATCGGCGACGGCTCGCATTCGGCTGGGCCGCTACTGAATCTCCAGCAGGCTTCATGTTTGAACCTCCGTTGACGTAATAATCCACAACGACAGATTTAAGCGGCTGCTTACTTCGCAGTCGCGGGGGGAAGGCTTTCCAGCCAGCCGGCAAGGGATTGAATCGACCCATCGTCGAGGGTGAGCGCAACCCCGTGCATGATGAAGTCGCTGCTACTGCCGTTGGGCAGGCCGCTACGAAAATTGGTCAGCCGTGATACCAGGTATGCGGCATGCTGGCCGCGGAGCTGCGGATAGGCGAGGTACTGATTTCCATATTCGACTGGACCTCCGAGCGCGCCAGCGCCATGACACCCCTGACAGGGAGGCACCCCGCGCGCGGGATCTCCGCCCGTGTAGAGCGCTGCGCCCCTTCCATCGATCGCCGCGGCGGGCGCCAGAACTGCGGGGGTTTGCGCCTGCGCCGCGAAATACATTGCAACGTTGCGCAGGTCTTGGTCAGTGAGGTTCTGTACCTGAGCGGGCATCGGTGAGCTCGCATAATTGGGGTCTTTGGGATTCACGGCTTTGAAGGCCGCCAGGCGCTGATAGAGGTAGTCCGCGCGCTGACCGGCCAGACTCGGAAACTGAGGAACGATCGAGTTACCGGATGGCCCGTGACAAGCCACGCAAGCAGTGGTCTTCGCCGCGCCGCTCGCCAAATCGCCCCTGATCGGCTCAATACGGCGCAGATCAACATAGCCGCCGGCATACGCCACGGCTGGCAACAATGCTGCGGCGAGTATCAAATATTTCATTGAGGCGACGAGCCGAAGACTGTCTTGCAGGAAGCGTTTGCAAGGACTATTCATCGAGTGCAACTCACAGCTTGACGGAGATGGAGACGCCGACCACGTTTTCGCTGTAGCTCTGTGGGCCGCCGTCGGTGTACAGCTCGTGGCCGTAGACCAAGCTCTGGTCAAATCCCGCGTAGTGCCAATCGTCAATGTGGCCGCGCTCGTAGTAATCAAATAGGCGTAACGACACTCGCGAAGTGAACGGCACGATTACACTCGCGGTCACTGAATTGACGCGGTAGCTCATTGGCGGGAAGCCGGAACCGATCGTTGGAAAATCCTGGGGATAGACCAAGGCGCCAGGCGATGCGGCGGTATACGAGGTGATGCCGCGCGAATAAAGGTAGTTGTAGCTCAGATCAACCGAGAAGCGACGGAAGTTCTTCCGGAACGTTGCTCCAGCGGAGTAATTGCGCTCGGTGTCACCCGCCGACCACTGATTGCCGAGCGGATATCCCGCGCTACCGAGCACGCCGCTCGCCGCGCCAAATTGGCCGGACACACTTGACTGATCTAACTTCGAGTGGTCATAGCCCAGGTACACACTCAAATCCGTCGCCGGCGCCGGCTGCCATTCCCATTGCAACGTGGCTGCAAAGGTGTCGTACCCCTGGCGCCCGATCACTGCCGAATTCCTGTTCCACTCGCCCCGCACCGTCCCCGTGATGGTCATGTCTTCAGCTGGCACCACCGTAGCCATCAGGTCGACCTTGTGGTCGGTGCGATCGGCAATGTCATATTTTCGAAGAGCGTCTACGGTTTCCGGGCCCGGGACGTAACTCGGATACGCCGCAACAAAGCTCGGCAATGCACTCAGATACGTGTATCCGTAAACATCCCCGTTATAGATGCCGCCGGATTGCTTCAGAAAGGTGTAGTTGGCGCGGAAAGTGAGCCAATCAAGCTGCCGGTCGGTCCAGGTGAGCTTGACGCTGTTGTCATCCACGCGCTCGCGCTCGCGGCTGGTCGGCTTGTACTGGTCGAAGTTGAAGGTCAGACCCAACACATTGCGCTCGGAATACTTCCAACTCATACCGCCATAAGCGTTGTACTCGTCCATCGACAGAATGAATGGGAGAATGCGGCCGATCACCGGAGGAAGAGGATTGGCGGCATTGAGCGCGTTCGCATTCGCTATAGAAGCGGGTATGCCGAACGTCGAGAAGAACACTCCGTTCTCGGTGAGGTAACCGTAGTTCTGATTGATCGGGTTGTATGCGATGTAGTTGTTGTCGTACTCCTGGCGGTAGTACTTGATGCCGGCATTGACGCTTAGGGATGCGCGCGGCTGTAGGGCGAGCTTTGCTTCCACGAGCGTGTTGTGCATGGTCACATCCGCGGTCCGCTGCGACAACGCGGCGGGCGTGTTCCATTGACTGCAGGGGATCAATCCCGGGTTCTGCGGACCGAGATCCCCCACGCCAAGCTGCGTGCTCCCGGGGCTCGGCGTGCCGATGCCAATGACGCCTTGGCAGTTCGTAGGCGGAATCAGGCTGTCATTCTGCCGCATGAGCACTTCGGATGCGGTGAGCGAGAGCTCGCCATTGTTTGGCAGGACCCGGGTCAGTGCCGCGTGAAGGTTGTAATAGTCATTGTCGGGCTCCATCGACATCTGCCCGACGGTGATCGGCGCGCTGATCACTCCGGGGGGAGCGAACGTGCCAATCGAGAAAGGCTGCTGGAAGGAATAGCTCAAGTATTTGTCGCGATAGAACGAGCCTGAGAAGCCGAAATCCGTGCGCCAGGTTTGACCTGCATAACGCACTCCCGCATTCAAGTTGACGGTGGTGTCATTGATCGGTTTGACGGTTTCAACTACCGCGCCGAGGCTACCCCCCCAATCCTCGCCGAACGGTCCGCCGTACGGTCGCGCTCCCTGGCGTTGCTCGTCACTCAAGTTGAGATACGCAGTCCACGCGGGCGTGAGGTAACCGCTGAGATTGATCCCATACTTCTTGCGATCGACCTCAAGCCTCTGTAGCGGACTACTCGCCGATGCTGCCGCGACTTGAGCCGACGAGCTGCCGCCTGGTGTCAACGAGCCGGGCAGCGTCAGGCTATTGGTGCCGACACCGTTCCATATCGGCCTCGCATCCGTAGAGAGCACGTTCGGCAGATCCCGGACGAACGCTTCGATCTTATAGGCGCCCGCTTGGCCGTACACCGCTTGATAGTATTGGTCCTCGGCGCTGATGCGGCTTCCGCGCGCCTCCGTGTAGGTGCCGTCGGCCGGTCGCTCGGCATTCACGTCGAAGCCGACCATCGGACCGTCGGTCGGCCACCGTGTGTAACGATCGTAGAGGGCGTACTTCTGGTCGCCGCTGTGCAGATAACCGAGATCGAGTGTGCCGTAGAGTAGCCAGCCGCTCACCTCATCCGCGTGCGGGAGCTCGGTCGGACTCTGATAGAGACTTCCGGTCGGCGAACGATGCTGCCCGGGTGCAAGCCAGCTCGTGCCGTCCGGATCGAGCGGCTCGGTTGCTTGGCCGCCGGTGGGATCGAGCTTGTTGGCGCGCCAGGTGTCAACGCCGACACCACTATCGGCAAGCGCAACCGTCGCTGCCGACAAGAACAGGAATCCGCCAGCCGCGCCCGAAACGGCTTGCATCAGTCTGCTTCCCAATGGCATCCCTTACACTCCGCGGCCGCTATTGATGGAACCGTGGACCCGACGGGGCATTCGAGCCATGGATATTGGCGTGACAAGTCAAACAGGCGCGGCCCATCGCCTGCGCTTCGGGATTCGCACCGGTGCCGATGTTCTGGCGTGTTTGCAGAGCGCCTGTGTGGTTGTTCGCAGCGTGGCACTGTTGGCACAGCACGGGTACTGGTGCGACCAGCAGAGAAGCCTGATTCGATCCGTGCGGCGAATGGCAGTTCAGACAGCTCTCCCGCACCGGCGGATGCTCCCACAGCCACGGACCACGCTTCTCTGCATGACATTGATAGCAGGTTTCGTTGACCGTGTTGGTCTTGAGCAGCGGGCCGTTCAGCAGCGGATTGCCGTTGTTCGTCATTGCGCCGTGTGGGTTGTGGCAGTCGTCACAGCTCATTTGCCCTTCCGGCAGCGGCATGTGCGAGCGGCGATTGAACTGCTGGCTAACGTCCTTGTGACACTGCGCACAGGTGTCATTGATCGAGGCCTTCGCCATCAGACCTTCCGTCGAAAACTTGTACATCGGATTGTGGCAATCGCTGCAGCTCAGTCCGTTCATTTGATGTACCGAGTTGAGCCAGTGATCGCGCGGACCGCCGGCATGGCAGGTAAGGCAAGTCTTGGTCTGTACCTCGATCGTGGTGCCAGAGTTCTTGGTGTACCCGATGATCAAGCCCTTAGCTTGGGGGTTGGCGGCGTGTTGGCTACCAGGGCCATGACACGCTTCACAGACCGGAATATGAGGATCGGAGCGATTGGCGACATGCAGTCCCAACGCGTGCAGCGTGTGGGTGAAGTGGCTGGCTTCGAGTTGATGGCAGGCGATGCAGGTCTTCTCGCCGATGGGCTTGGCATCGGGCGCGAGAGGATTGTCGGCGACATGCGCTCTGGCAAACCCCGGCGTCGGTGGCGGTACTCGTGCTACCGGCGCGAGCCGGTTAGTTGAGAAGTCTGTTTGCGGCAACGACTGCGAGATTTGCTCGAGATCCTGCTGCGACAGGCCTGAGGTTGCCGGCTGCGCTGGTCCCGCAACGCTCGTCACAGAGCATAAGACGGCGACGCACCCGAAGCTAAAGCGCAACAAACCCATAACGCGATCGCACGCCTTCGAGGTCTCCTGGCGTTTTCCGGCCTACCACATGGACAACGCGAGACCAAAGATCACCAACACGACGCCCAATGCCAAAGGAAACAACAACAGGAAGTTGTTCTCGTTTACCAACCCCACTTCGGTATTGGGTTCGCCCGCTGCGGTATTGCGGGCGGACGATCGGTCGAGCTCTATTTCGCTCGGCTCCGACTTTTCAGGCAATTCCGCGGCCCAGTCAGCAACGAAGGCGGTAGACTCGATTGGGGTCGTGACCTCGACCGCCTGGACAAGTCTCTGGGGACGGGATGCGTTCATATATACCGGCTTATCGCAATCGGACTGCTCCGCGGCTGACGTACGTTCGCTGGCACCTGGTCACGGGTCACACGTGCGCTGGCGTAGCGTGATGGCACAGACCTGCGGTCGCTTTCCGTTTTCCGGGCCTTAGAGCTCGATGCCTTCCTGAACACGCCCTTCCGCGCGCAGGCGATTGGCGATGCGCCGGATCTCGCCTTCTCCAACAAACTGCCTCACATTGCTGCAGCTCTCGCGCGATCGTACGACGTATGTGCGCGTATAAAAAAGCCATAAAAGTTGGAAATCCCTTTTCAAGAAATTCGAAATGCCAACATGGCACGTCCCGTTTTCGATGTTTGACTTGCTCAGCGACGCGCGCGCGGACCTGCGCTCTACGCGACGATCCTGCTGGAGAGTCTCGGATTTGGGCGCACGGCACGCAGTCCGACGGATCTGTACAGCCAGTTGCGCGCATAAGCTCGAGAGTCAGCGTGTCGACGCGAGCCTGCTGTACAATTCCAAAGAATCCCGAAGAGTCTGATCAGAATTCTAGATGCCGAAGTCAACACCGCTCAGCCTTGATCAGCTGCAAGTCCTCTTGACGGTCGCTGAAGCGGGAAGCTTGTCTGGCGCAGCGCGGCGCCTTAAGCGCGCGACTTCTGCGATCAGTTATGCTGTTCGTACTCTCGAAGCCCAGCTAGGCCTGTCGCTCTTCGAACGGGCCACTACACGGCGCGTAAGACTTTCACCGGCGGGAGAAGCCGTCCTCGCCGAAGCGAAAGCCGTCGCCTACAGCGCGCAGATGCTGCGCGCTCGGGTTAGAGGACTTCTGGAGGGACTTGAGGCTGAGGTATCGCTCGCCGTCGACGTCCTGTTCCCAAGCGATCGTCTCGTCAAGTTACTCAACGGCTTTTACAGCGAGTTCCCAACTGTGCCTCTTCGCCTAAAGACGGCAGCGCTTGGCGAGATCGAGCGCTCGCTCCGTAGCGGTACCGCCGGGATTGGGATCGGCGCAATCATTCACATGCGGAGCGAGGGGCTGCAGTACATGCACCTTGGGGGCATCCAGATGGTCCCCGTGGCGGCTCCACACCACCCTCTGGCCCTATCCGGCCGCGCAAAGCTGGGGGCCGCGAGGGAGCATCTTCAACTTGTGCTCACGGAGCAGCCTGGCGGGGATCCGCGCGACTACGGTGTGGTCAGTGGCAAAGTCTGGCGGATTGGCGATCTCGCCTCCAAACGCGCTCTCCTGCTCGGTGGTGTTGGATGGGGCGGCATGCCGGAGTGGATGGTGCGCGCGGACCTGGATGCCGGTCGACTCGTGCACTTGCAACTTCCCGATTTCCGGGCGGGCGAGATTCTTCTTCAGGTCGCACACAGGAACGAAACTCCTCCAGGACCAGCCGGTCGGTGGCTGATCAACCGCCTCCTCGGCCAGGAAGACCCTATTGAGCCTTAGCACCCGAACCAAAACACTGCAGGCTGTTCGTTGAATACCCAGAGCACGCGGTCACAACGAATCTCACACGAGATCGTCGCAGCCCATGTCTCGCGGGGCTGCCCTAGGGGTAGACGGCACCGCGAGTGTGTGCGGAACTCCTCACAGCTCAAGCACTTGCGCGGACGTCCCGGCTGCTACCCGGGGAGCCAACTAATCAAGCACTTACCGCTGTCTTTTCAGGTTCTTTCGCGGGCTGCTCTGACGCTTCCCAACCTCCCGCTGGCCACCCTCGATGACGCGCAGTTTGCGGCTTGGAGTGCTGGGCAAAGAACGTGTGACACTTGCCCGAGGCGACGCAGCAGGGGCGCGCGCGACGTACTTCAGCAAGCCGAAGGCACGGCCAAACGAGTACAGCGCCACGAGAGCGAGGAACGCTGCAATCCAGGGTTGCGCGTCGACTCTCCAGCCTGCGATAGCGACCAGAATCAGCGCCCACACAAAGAGTACGGCCCGGGGACTCACGGGTGTGCGTTCTACGCCAACGCGGTTTCGCGACAGGCGCACGTATTCATGCCAAAGCTCGACGACCCCGAGCACGCCCCAGGCACCCATGCCGAGCACAACGGCCGTTCGGGCATCCCAGTGATGGACAAGCTGCCCCGTTAGGACGAGCAGATAAGCCGCGGCAACGATCGCGCCCGGCAGGATGCCGATCAGGGCGCCAGCCCGTATGCCGGTCAGTGCGACAGCCCGATATGAGCTCATTTTTCCGAACCCTCCAGGGCGGCGCCGTAAGTAGCCCCGGCCCGTGAAGCTCCACGCCTTTTATTTATGACAACGCCGGAGGCGGCGGGTGCCGGGTTCTCGGGCCCCGGCTAGGCTATTCACGCGGAGATCACATCGCTCCGACCACGTTCATGAAGATGCCGTGGCTCTTGAAGCTCAGGTCGGTCAGGTCTTCCGAGAAATTGGTGAAGTTGTAGCCGAGACCAGCCTTCACGTGCTTGCCGAAGTGGCGATAGAAGGCGACCAGCGCGCCCGAGCGTGTCTGGTTGAGATCCGGCATGGTGAGCGCGCGCCCCTCGAGCATGGCCTCCCACTCCTGGTGAAAATGCCAGTCGATGCGCACGATGTAAAGATCCGCGGTGTTGTCGAAGAACTGTGGGTTCACCACTTCCAGACTCGCCGCCCCCATGCGGTACGCGTATTTCCCGCCGACTGACCACTGCTGAGTCAGGTCATAGCTCGCGTCGATGGAGATGATCTGGCTCTTCTGAATGAACTGCGCAGCGGTGTCCTGCGGCGTTATCTGGCCTGCGGTCGGGAGGTTGTAGAAGTAGGTGTACTTCACCAGTACGTCCAGGCGGTCGCTCAGTACCGGGCGATAGCCATAGCCGAGCGTGGCCTCGGTGTACTTGCCGTCGTAGAACTGGCCCTGTGAGTTGTTGCTCATCGAATGGTCGAACTTACCGACCAGCCGCCAGTCCGGCGTGATCTGGAACTTGAAATTGTTCCTGAACAGCCAGGTCTTCAGATCGTAGGTGCTCGCATCCGGTTGCTGGATGTCGTCGTTCCGGTATTCGACCCCGCTCGAGAACTGGATCTTGTCGTGGCCATAGCCGATGCGGATGCCGCCAGCCTTGCGCTTGGTCTCGGCGTCGGTCCGACTGTCGACCAGTGTGCCGATCTCCGCGTTGGCGCCGAAGTTCCAGCGATTGTCCGGTGCGAACGTCACTCCCGTCGAATGCGTGAGACCAGAGGCGGAGTCGATGTCCTGATACCGCTCCTCGACGAACACGCTGCTGCTGTCCGACAGGCGCTCCTTCATCCCCGAAACCAGCGTGCCGGCACGCTGGAACAAGCCGGTGTCCGAGCGCTCGTTCTCGAGCGAGTAGTTGAGGTACAGCGTGGTGTGATCCGAGACGAGATACTTGGTGCCGAGCTTGCCGCCCGCCCCCAGACTCCCCTCGGACCCTTCGGCCTCGATGCTCAGAGCCTTGCTGACGCGATAGGAGCCGCCGACGCCGGCGCGATTGTTGTCCTCGCGATCGCCGCTCTTCGAGACCGTGTCCTGAACGAAGGTGTAGGCGCGCCACGCGGCGAGGGAGTCGTACCCAAGCTGCGCCACCACATCAGTCTCCCGGCCCTGCTGCTGGGTCACCGGCACGACCGCAGAGTTGTCCTCGCGGTCGTCACGCCGCACGCCCGTGCTGACGCTCCAGTTCTTGCTCAGCTTGTAGGCGACGTCGAGCTCCTCGGCCGTGGTCTGGAGACCCTGATCCTGCTCTTTCTTGTCGGCCTTGGCGTTCACGCTCCAGCTCGTGCCGATCGGCAGCTTGAGGGTGCCGCCGTAGTACTGGGTGGCGGTGAGCGCATCGAACCCGGGCGCCGAATAGCCGGCGTCGAGATGCTGGGTGTAGAGGGTCAGACGGCCCTTGCTCCCCGAGAAGAAATCACCGAGCCCCACGCTCACGTCGGCGCGGTAGGCTTCGGCGCTCGCGCTGGCATACGACCCCGGGTTGTCGCTCGCGAAGCCGTAGCCGCCGTTGGCCGAGTAATTGGCGCCGGAATCCAGCCCAGCGCTCTTCCCGGTCTGCAGCTTCAGCCATGAGTCGGCACTCTTGCGCAGCGTCAGATCCGCGCCTTTAAGACTACTGCCGGAGACGCCCTGGTCGTTCGAGCTGGCGGTGACGCCGACCCGGATGTAGTCGTTGAGCCACGCATCCGCCTGCCCGCCCGTCGTCCAGGTATGAATGTCCGAAAAGGCGGGCGTGTACTCGTAGCGGACCACCAGGTAGGCGAGCTGCCCGCTGAGTCCGCTGGTGCGGACCAGGAGGTTGTCGGCCGCGGTCGAGGCCAGCGGCTCGGCGAGCACGACCCGGCCTTGCAGGTAGTCGATCTCGTAGTCGACCGAGGGCCGCAGGTCCACGGTTCCGGTGACGAGCCCGGAGTCCTTGTCGCGCAGCTCGATGCGCATGCGCTCCGAGCCGGTGAGGATGTCCTGGAAATGCAGGAAGTACAGCGAGCCGCCCGTTCCCAAGAACTCGTCGCGGCCCGCGATCGTGCCCGGCTGGGCGGCGAAGCCGTCGACGACGAAGCGCTTCTCGCCGAATTTCGTCGTGCCTTCCGCTACCCAATGGAGATTGCCGCCGTAGAGCCCGCGGTCGACCTGCGCGAGCTCGTTGTTGGCATAGTCGATCCTGAAATCACCCCACAGGCCGTAGTCGTCGTGGCGCTCCGCCTTCACGTAGAACTTGCCGAGCGTGGGCGCCAGCTCCTGCGTGGTGCTGTCGTCGCCGTAGCTTGGATAGAAGTAAGAGGGATCAATGCGCCGGAACAGCGAGTCGGGCGCCTTGTTCAGGAAGTTGCTGAACAGGTCTTTGACCGGCTCCTCGCGGGTATCGGCGCTCGCCGTCACCCGCCAGTCATTGGCGAACTTCTGCGTAGCGAAGAACGACAGACTCCCGGAGACCGTCGCATCGTAGTCGAAGGGCGCATTGGTGCCTTGCATCTGCTGCTCGGCGGTGGTTGTGTGATTCTTCGAGACCGTAAGGTCCGCCATGCCGAAGTAGAAGCGGTCGCGCGGCTTGAACTCGAGATCACGCAGGTAGAGCGTGCCGTTGCCTTCCTCATCGAGCACTGCGACTTCGACGGTGTGCGCGCCGGGAGGCAGGACTTCCTCGGCGATGAAGTTGCCCTTGGCGTCGACCGGCACCTCATGGCCCGCCACCCATACCGTGTGTTTGGGCGGAATACCGCCGCCGCGAACGGTGACCGTGCCGCCACTCACCCGGATATTCTGCTCAGAGAGCGCGCTCTCGCCGTAGGCGGCGAGCAGCTCGGGCTCCTTGAGCGGCGTGTGTTGGGGCGCGCCCTGCCCGCTGGCGCTGCCGGGTGGGCCGGCGGCGGGCGCCGTCTCGGCCGTCGCGGGGCTGGCCGCGGCGCTGCCCGCCGAGGCGGCCGGCTCCGCGGCGTCACTGCCGGACTTGGCGGGCGCGGGGTTTACTTGCGGCGGGTCCGCCGCTGGTGCGGCCGCGGCGGGCTTCGCCGCCGCCCGCGACCCGTCCGCCACCATCCACAGCGAGCGCGGTTTGCTGTCGTCGAACCTGCCGTCCTTGCTGTAGGCGCGGACCAGATACTGCAGCTCCTGCCCCGTAGCGGAGAGCTGCTTCACGCTCGGCTGCCATTCCGTCGAGCCATCCGCATCGAGCTTCAGGACGGCGAGCGGCGTGCTCTGTACCGAACGCCCGGCCTCGAATATCCGCACCTCAGCGCGCTCGATGAACGCCCCATAGTTGCTGTACATGTGGAAGCGTACGGGCGCCGCGACCAGGCCCTCGCCCGGGGCATGCTGGAATACCATGACGCTCGGGGCCGCGGCCACGCTCAGCCGGCGCTGCGCCTTGAGATTGTCGAACTGGAACTGGATATCCGCCTTGTCGAGCGCGACGTCGGTGCAGCGCTGCACGTCCGCGGAGCTGCGGCCCGGATCGTCGAGGGGCACGCCGTCCACTGTGATGTGCATGGTGTTGACGGCGAAGGGGCTCCGCGGCGTGAGCTCGTGAGTCAGGCGCGTGACGTTCACGCCTTCATAGTCATCGAGCACCGCCGGCTCGTCGTACACGACCTGCACCACGACGTACGAAGATTCGCCCTGCGTGAAGCCCACGTTGACCACGTCGCTCGACTGCACGAACCCGCGGCCCTCGTGCTCGGCCTGCGCAGGTGTCAGATGCATATCGTCGGAAATCACCTGCATCGCGCGGCGCGCCCGGGCGGAGGACAGGCCGACGTCGTCGCCGTAAACGGCGGCGGTGCGACGATCGAGCCGCTGGTTGCCGGTGTAGCCCACGAAGCGCAGCCGCACGTGCGGCTTGTCGTGCAGCTCCGCCATGGCGCGCCTGAGGCTCTCGACGTAGCCGGGCGGAATGATCGCGCGCCCGTTCTCGAGCTGCAGCGGCGCGATCGTGCCCGAAGCCGGCTCGTAGACCTTGGTCACCATCTCGGCACCGGCAACCGGACACATCTGCGGCTCGTCGGGCAGCTCCTGCAGCGGATCGTCGTACCAGAACTGCACCTCAACACGGCGGTTGAGGGCTCGTCCCTGAGCGGTGTCGTTCGGGGCGAGCGATGCTGTGGCGCCTCGCCCGTCACTCGCGATCGCCGTGCCCGGGAGCTTGAGCGTTTCCTGCACGGCGAGCGCCACACGGCGCGCCCGCGCCTTCGAGAGCGACACGAGATCGCCGTAGATACGCTCGTCGCGTTCGCTGAGCGTGGCCTCGTCCGTGTAGCCGATGAACTTGACCACCAGGTTCGACTTGTCCTGGAGGTTGGCGAGCGCCTTGTTGATCTGTTCGATGAATTCCGCTGAGACCTGCACGTTGTCCTGGTCGTAATGGAGCGGCGGCACGACGTTGCTCAAGCGCCCGCGGCGCGCCGCGCCTTCCTTGAAACTCAGCTTGCAGAGCGTCTGCACGCGGCAGACCTTGACCTGCTTGAGTTCCTGGCGCACCAGAACTTCCTGGTCCGTCTCACGCGCCTTCGGCTGGTCGTACCAGACTTCCACCTCGACGCGGCGGTTCTGCGCCCGGCCCGCGGCAGTGTCGTTCGAGGCGACCGGATGGCTGTCGCCGGCCCACTCGTAGGCCACCGCCTCGGCCTTGAGGTGCAGCGCGCGCTGCAGGAATTCCGCCACCTCGCCGGCGCGCTCGCGCGAGAGTCCCGCGTTGTCCTCGAAGACTCTCGCAAGCGCCGGGGACAGCCGCTGGTTGTCGGCGTGGCCGACCAGGTGCAGGCGCACGTTGCGGCGATCGCGCAGCCCATCGAGGGCCTTGCGCAGCGTCTCGACGTAGTTGTCCGGGATCCTCGCCACTCCGGATTCGAAATGAATGGGCGGAATGACGTTCTTGAGCTTCACGGTGTCGAAGGTCTCGGCGAGAGCCGGCTGCTGCTCGAGGTGGTCGCCGGCTTCGGTCTTGATCTGCTCCGCGTCGCGCGCCCAGGGCAACGGCTGCTCCACGGGCAAATTCCGCTCGACTGCGCTGCCGAGCGGCGTCTCACCCACCGCCTGCGCACGCGCTGCGGTCACGGCCAGCGTCAGGCCGAGGAGCAACCAGGCGCCGCGGCTGCAGGTGCCGCTCACCTGGCACCTCGCAGGCGCTCGACCGGCTCCTTGGGCGGGCCGCCCCGCAGCCAGAACAAGTCACTCTCGATCGTGAGCTCGTAGCAGCAGTTCAGGGCGCGCCAGCCGTCCCGGATAGTCCTGGTAACCGCTTCCAGGCGCCGGTCGGCGAGGGCCTTTTCCTCGACGTCGGCGACATAGGACAGGCGCAGCACCGAGCGCGACTTGCGCAGTTCCGTGAGCAACAGCTCGAGCCGCGGCTGCCATTGCGGACGCATGTCGGCGCTGTTGGGCTCGAACACCGCATCCGAGAGGTCGAGACTCACGACGCGGTGGATGGACGCGGCGAACTCGAAGCGCAGCGCCTTGCCGCGCGTGGCGCGCTCCACCAGCACTTCCGGAGTGGTCAGGCGATAGCCGCTCGGCAGTGTCCGGTCGTCGAGCTTGAGCGCGAAGTTGCTGCCCCGGCCCTCGAGCGGCGTGATCGCGCAGGTGATGTGGAAACGCCCGAACTCGTCGGTGACGGCGGCCAGGCCCCTCGTGGTCACGACGCGCACACCGGGGAGCCCCGGCTCGCCTGGATCCTGCTGGCCGTTGCCGTTCTTGTCGTCGAAGACCTTGCCGATCACGTCCGTGCAGTCGAAGGTCGTATCCGGGACCACCACGACCGTCGCGCTGCCCTCACTCGAGAGCGCGTTGCCGAGGACCGGAGCTGCAGCAGCCTGGGCGCGCTTGACCGCGGTGTGCGCGCCCGCGGCGCTTGCCTGGACGCGGCTCGCAGTGCTGGCGCTCACCTGGGCGAAAGCCTGGGCGCGGTTCATGAACTGGCCTTCGCCCACCCCCGCGCCGACGGCCAGCAGCAGCACGACGGTGTGATGCGCGCCGGCCGCGAAGCTGAGGTTGCTCCAGGTGAGCGTGAACTCGGCCAGCGCGGGCTCCGCCGGCGTGCCGTCGATGCGCGCCGAGCCAGGCACGTAGCGGAAGCCTGCCGGGAAGCTGTCGACGAGCGCGACGCCCTGGACGACCCCGCTCAGCACGTTGGTGACGGTGATGGTGTAGGGGATCAGCTGACCGCGCGTCACCTGGACCAGCGGAGTCGTCTTGCTGACGGTCAGTGCCCCGGGCGGCGTGTCCAGCTGGATCGAGACGCTCGCCGCGGCGCGCTGCGACGGATTGCCCCAGGTCACGACGCCGGTGTTGGTGACCGTCGTACCGGTGGCGAGTGTGCTGCCGAGCGTGGCGCGGAAGCTCAGATCGATCGTGCCTCCCACCGCGAGCGGCCCGTAAGTCGCCGAGTAATTCACCGTGATGACGTTGCCGCTGACCGTCACGCCGGTCACCGAGCCGTTCACGGTCGCCGTGCCGGTCACGTAGGTGAGCGCCCCGGGTCCGGCCGCGTTCAGGTCGTCCGTGATCACGAGCGGGCTCACCGGGTTCGGCGAGTTGTTGGTCACGTGCACCAGGTACTGGAGCGTTCCACCCGGCGCCGCCATGCCGCCGCCCACCACCGTCACCGACTTGGTGATGCCGACCGTGGCGGAGGTCACGGTCACGGTGTGCGCGTCCTGGCAGTCGAGCACCCCTGGGGTGCCGTTGGTCAGCGTGCAGGTGGTGCTCTGACGGCCGGTGTTGCTGCTCGGACCGTCGTACCACTGGGTCGCACCGGCCACGTTGGTGAGCGTGGCGCCCATCTGCGTGTTGGCATCGAGCTGCGTCTGATAGATGACGATCAGGCGCTGCGTCGGGCTGATCACGGACGCGGCACTCAAGAGGTTGATTGTCAGCGTGCACGCAGGAGCCGGCGCGAAGCTGACCGTGTAGTCGGTGCCGGCCGCGAGCGGCCCCTTGCCCGCCACCGGCGTCACGCCATCGGCCTGGAACACCTGCGCGGAGAGGATCTGCGGTGCCGCGGCGCACATGCCGCCGGTTGCACCCGTCGGCAGCTTGTCTACGATCACCGCGTTCCAGGCGTCAGTCGTCCCGCTGTTCTGCACGGTGAGGGTGAACTGCCCCAACTGCCCGAGGTACATGGTCTTCGGACCGGCCTTGGTCAGCGTGACGGCGGAGATCGGCACCGTCACCGTGTGCGCGTCCTGACAATCGAGCACCCCGGGGGTGCCGTTGGTCAGCGCGCAGGTGTAGCTCAGGCGGCCGGGGTTGCTGCCTGGGCCGTTGTACCACTGCGTCGCACCGGCCACGTTGGTGAGCGTGGCGCCCTTCTGCGTGTTGGCATCGAGCTGCGTCCGATAGGTGACGATGAGGCGCTGGGTCGGGCCGATCACCGCCGCCGCGCTCAAGAGGTTGAGTGTCAGCGTGCACGCAGGAGCCGGCGCGAAGCTCACCGTATAGTCCGTGCCGGCCGTGAGCGGCCCCTTGCCGGGCACCGGCGTCACGCCGTCGGCCTGGAACACCTGCGCGGAGAGGATCTGCGGGGCCGCCGTGCACATGCCGCCCGTTGCACCCGTCGGCAGCTTGTCCACGATCGTCGCGTTCCAGGCGTCGCTGCCGCCGGTGTTCTGGACGTCGAGGCCGAACGTGCCCCACTGTCCCAGAGTCATTGTCACTGGCCCCGACTTCCGGAACACCAGCACCGGGTCGGGAATCTTCACTTGCAGGGACGCAGCGATGTTCCCCCCCTCAAGGCTGAAGAACGTGCTGGTACCTGGTGCTAAGCCGCCGCTGCCGAAATTGACGATCCCCTTGTACGGGGTCGTTACCGTGAAGGTAATTGGCCCCTGACCATAACGGTGCGGGTCCGCTACGGTTGTGCAATTGGGCTTCGGTCCAAGAGCGCTGAAAATCCATCCCGGCGGGCCGCCACAAACTCCATCGCCGTCGAAACCGAAAATTGGGGCTATTGCGCTACTCAGCTGCAAGCTGCTGATGGCTGTAGCAGTGTTGTTGACGACACCAATCATGTTGTCGTCATCGCCGTTCTCGTAAGAGAAGGCAGGATTGGGGGTAGTTGTTGTGATAGACCCGTCAGCGTTGAGGGTGATCAAAACGGTGCAACCCTCATTGGCGCGTCCGTCTTGATTAGCGAGATAGCTGGGTCTGACACCCCCTGTACCACCGGCGTCGCCGCCGGTGATGATGGCGCACGTCTGTGTCTGGGCAAGCGCAGACTTCGCTCCCAACATCAGAAAGACGATGCCGAGAACAACTAGAATCCTCTTCACGGCGCGTGCTCCGTTGAACAGCCGTGCTGTTCCTGGCCGCCGATGGCCGCATGCGCTATGAGGGGGTTCCGCACAACATCGATCTCGGGAAGTCGCGCGCGAGCGCGGAACGCGAGGCGCAGCTTGTCGTGCCGGATTGCGATCCGGCAGCAGCCTCCATCCACATGAATTGAGCTACTCGAAGTCATGTCCTCGTTCCCGTTACCAAAGCGTCGTCGCCAAGAGGGACCGAGGCAGTCCACGGGGTGGACTGGATTCCGGCGGTCCCGCCGTCATAGGGCCCGTGTAGCCCGTTAGACCGGTGACTTTGCGTCCCCACCTTTCGGTGGGTTTGCCCTTGTCTTGAATCGCTTCCGAATGTGCGGTTCGCTCAAATCAAATTCCGCATCCTCACGCTGCCGGCAGGAAATCGATCGGGTAGATGATGGTGACCGGCGGCACCACCTTGGCGCCGAAGTTGAACGCCTTCACCCGCTCCACGACCTGTGTCGCCAGCTCGGGCGCATTCATGTTGGAGCCGTGCAGCATGCACATGGACACACTACCGTCGGGCTCGATCGTCAGGCGCAGGATGATCTTTCCCTGCAACGTCGGATCGCGCCGCAGCTCGAGGTTGTACAGGCGATACAGCTGCGACTTGTGACGGTCGAAGACGATCTGTATCTCCTCGTCAGTGCGTCCCGGGCCCGGCCCACCGCTCACCGGCCGGCTGGCCGCGGCGCCCGTGCCGATGGCGCTCGATGCTTGTGTGAGCGCCGCGCCCCGGATGGCGTTGCGCTCGCTGCCGCCGCCCGGGCCGAGCCCGCGGCTCACGGCCGCCAGGTTGATCCCGCCGCTCGATCCCGGTGCGCTGCTCGTCAGCATTGCGCGCTCCGGCCGGCCGACGGAGTTGTTGGCGTTGTTGATACGCGCCTGGGCACCGAGTGCCGGATCGGCCTGCGACTGCGCGAGCGCCGCCAGCTGCTGCTTGAACACCATCAGCCCGGCCGGTTTCGGCGGCTCCGGAGTCTCGACGGCCGGCTTCACTGGCTCCTCGGTCGGGGGCTTTTGCGCGAGCTGCGGGGTGGGCTTCTCGACCGGCTTCTGCGCCTGCGGCTTCGGCGGCGGCAACCGGGGGGGCGGCGGTGGCGGCCTCGGTAGCTGCGCCATGGTGATGTGGAGCACCTGTTCCGCCTGCGCTTGCTCGGTCGGCTGCACTAACGGCAGGCGTATCAGGGTAATGATCAGTGCCAGAAGGAGACAGCAGGCCAGCGTGCTGAGGAGCGACTTCTGAAAACGCCGGTCATCCTCTCCTCCCCAGATCCAGGGCATGAGCAGAGGCCGGGAATGAAGCCCGTTGATCTCCCGCTCGACGATCCACTCCTGTTGCCGCCGCTCCTCTTCTTCCTGCGCCTCGAACAGCTCGTCCTCGATCAGTCCGACCTGGTACTGCGCCTGGTTGATCTGATCGCGAATGCCCTGGCGGCGCGCCTCGAGCTCGCCGATGCGGCTCTCGAAGGCGGTGACGCGTTCGCGCACCCGGCCGAGCTGACCCTCGCCGGCGCTGACGGCGTCGCGCGTACCCCAGAACAGCTGCGCCGCACCGAGCTTGCCGAGCTCGCCGAGAGCATCGCAGGCCTGGTGCAACAGGCGATGCTGGTGGCGCTCGCCCGCGAGAGCCGCGAGTTGCCCATCGAGCGCCCGCAGCTCTTCTACCAGGGCATCGACCGACTCCTGCGACGTGCCGAGATGGGCGAGCAGCGCCTCCTGGTCCCGGGACGCCCGCTCTTCACTCGCCGCACCGTCCGGTGACTGCGGCTCTTCGCCCGCCGCGTCGTTCGCGACTTGGTCTTTTGCGGTTTGCGCACTCATGCTAAGTACCCTTGACCCCGCTGATCGGCCTTTCCTTCTGCATCACCGCGAGCGAGATCTTGCCGTAGGAGGCCGCGGTGCAGGTCGCCAGAACCTTGCGCAGCACTTCGTAGGGCAGATCCTTGTCCGCCATGACGGTGACCTCCTGCGAGTTGAGCGCCGCATCGCGCGCCGCCGCATCGAGCCCGGCCATCGGGCGCTGCAGCACCTTGCGCAATGGCTCGATGAGCTTGGTACGCGGGTCGCTGACTTCCGCGAGGCTCGCGACCGTCTCCCCCTGCACCAGCAGAGCGTCCTTCGTGACCATCACCACGACCGACTGCCTGGGGCGCGCATCGGTGAGCGACTGCGGAATGCTCACACCCTTCGTGTTCTGCAGCACCTCGACGTCCGTCGAGTACACGAGCAGAAACGCCACCATCACCGAGAGAATGTCGATGAGGGGTATGAGGTTCAGCTGCGCATCGACGCGCTCGGGTCGCTTGTGCGGCATCAGCCCGAGGCTCAGGAGCTTCATGGGGCATCTCCGAGTGCAATGTTGGTGAACAGCGCGACCTTGGCGGTCCGCGGCGCCGGCGCGCCCGCCGGGCCAGCCGCAGCTCCCGTTGCCGCCACGCCCGCGGCCAGCAGATCCGCCGCCGGCAACTCGGCGCTGCGTATCGCATCCATCGCCTGGATGAGCTCGTCGTAGGGAACCCTCGCCTCCGAGAGCACCGAGGCATCGTCCGCGGTCGGGTGCTCACGCTTCACCGCCAGCGCGTGCTCGCTCAACGCGTTCAGGTCGTAGGCGCCGTTCACCTTCGGGATCGTGGCAATCAGCTGCTTGCCGTCGCCGAGCTCGAAGCCGTCCTGACGGATGACGACCTCGAGCCGGAACTTCGGCTCCTCCGGTTTCGCGGGCGCCGTGCTCGGCAGGTCGATCTGCATGATCGCGATGCGCGAGAACACCGCCGTCATCAGCAGGAACGTGACGAGCACGGTGAAGATGTCGATCATCGGCACGAGCAGCAGCTCCGCCTGCTTGCGCTCGCGAGGCACCATGAGGTAGCGCATGGCTTGATCCTCAGGCTGCGGAGGCTGCCTGCTGCACGAGCTCGAGCCGGCTCTGCGCGCGGGCAGCCTGGCGTGCGGCGACCGCATTCAGGAAGCGGATGGCCGCCGCCTCGAGGCCGTCGTTCAACCCCATGGTCTTCGACTGCAGGAAGGCGTGCAGCACCAGGATCGGCACCGCGGTCATGAGCCCGAAGGCGGTGCAGTTCATGGCCTCCGAGATGCTCGCCGACAGCAGATTCGCCTTGTCGGCGGGGTTCACGGTCGCCACCGCGGCGAACGCGTGGATCAGGCCGCTCACCGTGCCGAGGAGCCCCAGCAGCGTCGCGACATTGGCCAGCGTCGCGAGGTAATGGGTGCGCTTCTCGAGCTGCGGCACGATCTCGATCATGCTCTCCTGCATCGCTTTCTCGACGTCCTCCCGCCGCCGCACCGCCCCCTGGAGCGCCAGCCCCATGCCGAGCATGTGCGCGATCGGGGACTCGTCCTTGCTCACGAGCTCACGGGCCTTGTCGAAGTCGCCGCTCGCGATCGCCGGCTCGACCCGGCTCCAGGTGCGCTGATTGCGCGCCCGCATTTTCGTGAGCGTCGCCCAGCGCTCGATGGTGATCGCGGCCGCGACCGCCCCCGTCAGCAGGATCGGGAACATGAACGCCCCGCCCGCGGTGAAGAACCTGACAATTGGATAGAAGAAGTCCATATGCGTACCTCTGCAAACGTTGCGATCTGTCAAACCATTTCAGGACCGGGTCACTTCGTGCCCGCTTTGAACTCGTAATAGGAGAGCTCGCGCAGGAAAACCTCCTTGTCGACCGGCTGCGTCGAGGCGTCGAGGAGCCTCGAGACGCTCGGCATGTCCCCGAGCTGCGAGCTCTTCCATGGAACCAGCACGAGAGACTTGGGAGCGTCCTCGTTACCGAGGATCGAGATACCCGACATCTTCACGTCACCACCGGGCGGCACGGACGTGTTGCCCGGCGCGGCTTGCGCCTGTTCATCGCCCTTCGCCGTCTTCGCCGTGCGTTTCTGCGCCGGCTCCTTGGCCACCGCGGCGCTCACCGCCTTCTCGGACGCGGTCGCGGCCGTCGTCTCGGTCGCCGGCCCATCGGCCAACGCCACCGCGGCCGCGAGCAACACTGGCAGCAAGAGAATGGGTTTACGCAACATGAGTCCCTCCTAGTGCCCGGCTCGCGTGTTGAGATCCGCGAGCCACGCCGCTACCTGCGCGTCGTCCGGCACCAACCGTTGGTAAGCGGCGTAGTTCTCCTGGGCGCAGGTGAGATCGGCCAGGTAGACGTCGCAGAGAATCGCGAGATTGAGCCGCGCGTAGTGAAATCCCGGGAAGATCCCCAGCGCCTTCTCGTAGCTCGCGCGCGCGGCGCCGAACTCGCCCTTGCGCCGGTAGAGCATGCCGAGCTCGTTGTAGGCGACGAGCTGACGGGGGTTGATCTCGACCGCGCGCTTGAGACTCGCCACCGCGTCGTCGAGATCTCCTGACCTCCCGTAGGCGATGCCGAGATCGACGTACGCGGCCGCGGCGGCCGGCGCCTTCTGGGTAACCTTCTGCAGCAGCGTTATCCCTTGCTCGTATTGTCCGGCATCGACGAGCCGCATCGCGTTGTCGTAGTCGGCCCGAGCGGCTGCGGGAACCCGCACCTTCTCGGTGAGCTGAAAGCCGCCCGCCTCCGACTGCACCGCCGCCACCGCGCCGGGCGGCTTGCCTGCGCCCGCCTTGGTCGCGGGTGCGGTCGTCGAACACGCACCGAGCGCCATGGCCAGCGCGAGCCCGAGGGCCGCGCAGCGCATGCGCGTCATCACTGCTGTATCAGCGCGCGACTGCATTACCCGCTCCTGCCGGCTCCGCTGCAGCCGTGCTATCCGCCTGCCCGGGCGCCGCGGCCTGCGCTACCGCTGGTACCGCCGTCTGCACCGTGCGCGGCGGCGGCCGATAGACGTAGCGCTCGAGCGAACCGAGGAATCCGCTGCTGATCTCGGTGCGCGCGTAGCTGGCCGGCTTGAGCGCCGCGAGACGGTCGAGGCTCTTCTGGGTCCAGTCGTTGTAGAGTCCCCGCCGCATGAGCTCGAGGTTTTTCTCGTGGACCGCGACGGCCTTTTCCTCGAGTGGGCGCGCGGCCTCGGCCAGCTGGCGGTCGTAGTCCTTGAGAGCATCGCCGCCGAGCTCCGCCGGGCGCTCCGAATCCCGCAGGCTCCGGCTGAAATTCGCGTAGATCTCGGCGATGTAGAAAGTGGCGGCGGCGGTGACCTCGCCCACCTGGTAGTCGACCAGCGCCCCGAAGACCTTGGTCGCCGCATCCATGCTGCGCTGCTTCTCCTTCAGGCTCCGCTCGAAGGGCTGCGCCAGCTTCAAGGACGCGAACTGCGTGTACACCGGCTCGGACAGCACCAGCGCCGCGCGCGCCGCGACATTGCGGGTGCGATCTGTCCGCTCGGTCCCCGCGGCCCTGTCGGCATGCACGATGTCGGTGAGCTCGCGGCGGTATTGATCCTGGTCTCCCTTCGCCTTGTAGATCTTGGCAATCTTGAAACGGGTCTCCACCGCCGCCTCGAGCGGTTTCGGGAACTGCTCGACGTAGCGGGAGTACGCCTGCAGGGCGCGATCCTGGTCCTTGGCCTGGGCGTAGAGATCGCCGGCCTGCAGCAGCGCTTCGGCGCGCAGCTGCGGATTCGGCGATTCCTTCGCGACGCGCTCGTACTCGCCGGCCGACTGCGACAGCTGGCCGGCTTGCTGGTAGGCGAAGGCGATCTGCTTGGTCGCATCCTTCTGCAGCTCGTGCTCGGGGAAGCTGTGCCGGAAGTCGTCCAGAACCTGCGCCGCTGCGGTCCAGTCCTGGAGGTGCAGGAGCGCCGCGCCCGCGTCGTACTCCGCCGCCGCGCTGATCTTCGAGGTCGGAGCGACCTGCTTCACGCGCACGAAGTGATTCGCCGCGGTCCGATAATCGCCCGCCTGGTTCGCCTGCTCGCCCTGCTTGTAGATCGAGGCGGCGAGGTTTTCCACCAACGCGGCGCGCGTCGCGTCTTCCCTGGGCGTCGCCTCGAGCACCCGGCCGTAGGCCTGCTCGGCATCAGCGTACTGGGCGAGACCGAAGCTCGCGTGACCGGTAACGAGCCAGGCGTCGCGCTGCACGCTCGCGGCTGCGTTCGGGAATTTCTCGATGAGGTGACGTGCGGAGTCGCGCGCCAGCACCAGGTCCTTCATCTCGTAGGCGTCTTGCGCCGCCGCGGCCAGCACGACCGCCGCCTGCTCGTGCTGCGGGAAGGTGTCGGCAAACCTGAGCGAGCTCCGGATCGTGTCGCGGCGGGCCGCGTCTTTGACGTCGGCGCCGGCGACCTTCAGAGACTCGCGGTGCGCGTAGATCGCGGCGTAGCCGGCGGCCGCCGCCTTCGGATGCGCCGGATAGTCATAAGCCGTGATCTCGTACTCGCGCGCCGCGGCGGGGTAGTCATGGTTCTCCAGCATCAGGTCGGCGAGCTGGTAATTGATCTGCGGCGCCTGGCCGTCGCCGTGGAACGAGGCGAGGAACTCCCGGTACCAGCGCGTGGCTTCGGCGTAGTTGGCCGGTTGCTGCTCACGCTGCTTCGGATCCTGGTATTGGGCGTGATAGTAGTTGGCGAGGTCCTTCAGGTTGCTCTGCAGATAGCTCACCACTTCCGGCGACTTGCTGACGTCGACGTGGTGCCAATACTCGCCCTGCAGGCCGTAGGTGGCGGCGAAGTCCTTCTTGGCGGCGAGCACCAGCTGCGGGAAAGCGCCCTTCTCGTAGATCTCGACCACCCGCATGCCGAAGTGGGGCGACGCCTGATGGAACGGGTACAGCGCCACGAATGATTTGTAGACGGTGGCCGCGTCCTGATAGCGGAGCTTGACCAGGTAGAACTCCGCGAGGTAGCGGTATACCCGGTCCTCGTAGGCGCGGTGTCCGTGGCTGGCGAAGTACGAGCCGATCACGTCCGGGCCGCCGATGTTCGAGAAGCTCAAGGAGACGACCTGGAAGGTGTCCTCGACACGGCGCTGCTCGGCCTCGGTGTGCTTCGCATCGAAGTCATACCCACTCTTGACCTTGTAGTCGAGAAATTCGCAATAGCGTCCCAGAGCCTCCGGATAGAGCTGCTGTTTGTACAACGTCCATCCGAGCTTATAGAGCGCGGGCTCGTAGTACTCGGAGCCGGGACCGCTCTGGGCGATCGTGCTGTATGCGCTCTCCGCATCCCGATATTTCCGCGCCACGAAGAAATGCTCGGCGCGGCGGAATTGCACCTCGTCCGCGAAGCGCGAGCGCGGAGATTCGCGCGCCAGCTGCTCCATGACTTTGAGCGCCGCCTCCGGCTGCCCGAGCTCGTCGTAGGCGCGCGCCTTCTGATAGAGCACCTGGTCGCGGAAGGCGTACTGCGGATACTTCGCCAGCAGCTCGTCGTAGAGCTTGATCGCCTCGAGGGGACCGGCGCGCTCGCGCTCAGCATCCACGCCCCCCGGGAGCGAGAGCGGCGCGATCCCATTCGCCGCCGGGATGAGCTGCTGCGACGCCGCCCGCTGCTCGAGATCGCGTTCCGACACGGCCGGCGACGGAGAATTCGCCGCTGCGGTGTGCCGGCCCGAGGCGGCGCGCGCGTCGATTTTCGTCACCGCCGGGGCGCGTAAGCCGCCGGCCGGGGTCTTCTTCGCGCTCGCCGGCGTCGGGGTTGATGCGGCGGCTGGCGCCGCGGCCGCCGGTTGCGAGTTGTCTTGGGAGGCCGGGAGCTCGACGAGCCGCCCGTCACCCTGGATTCCGAACTGCTTCTCGATGTTGAGATCGGCGAGGCGCCGCATCGCCTCCGGCGCCAGCTTGCTGTCCGGAGCCTGCTGCAGGAAGTTCCGGTAGCTCTGCGCCGCCTTGTCGAGGCCCTGATCGACCGGCATTTCCTTGGTGTCGGGCGCCACCTGGTGGAGGCTCGCCAGCGTGCCGCTGCGGTCGGTGGGCTGGTGCGCGCACGCAGCGACCGCCACGAGGACCAGCGTCACGATCGCCGTGTGAGCGGTGCGTATCACGGCGTACCTCCGCCGGGATGAGCCTTCGATGCCCGGTCATAGCTGTCGGCCACCGCGTAGCGCGCCTGAACCTGGTAAGCCTCGAGGCGCTCACGACGCGCGCTGAGCTCCTCGACGGCGGCGGCCTCGATGACACGGCCCTGGCGGGCGATGAGCGTATCGACGTGCCCGAGCGCCTCGCCGACATGCGTGCGCAGCTGGCCGATCGCCTGGTCATAGCCCGCGTAGCTATGCTCCGCGGCCTGTCTCGCCCGGACGAACGCGGTGTACTTCTCCTGCAGCATCCGCACGTCCGCGTTGAGCGCGTTGAGATTCTTGTAGGCCGCGGTCAGCCGCTCGGGATACTCGGTTTGCAGACGCCACGTGAGCACGCCGCCGAGGTGATCGACGCGGGCGCGCAGTGCGGCGGCGTCACCGCCGCTGTGCTTGAGCTCGGCGTCGATGCGCCGCAGGCTCTCGAGCGCCAGGCGCTCGTCCCTGGTTGCCAGGAGGGCCGGCCGCGGCGCAGTCAGGAGGTCCTGCAGGCGCTTCTGCAGATGATCGCGCTGCTCGACCCGCACCCGCATCTGCGAGTCGAGCACCCTGAAACGCGCGTCGATCTTCGGCAGCAGCGGCGCGTAATTCGCCCGCCGCAGGCGGATGAGATCGTCGAACGCGTCGAAGCCGCTTTGCCAGCTGATCAGCCGCCGGCGCAGATCCTCGAGGTCGAGGTAATTGTGCAGCGCCGTCTGAAAGTCGTTCGCCGCCATCAGGTCCGTCAGGTAGAAGGTCTCCGGGCTGTCGGGCAACGTGCGCAGACGCACCGCCCACAGGTTGTCCTGGTTGATCTCCTCGCGCACCAGAGCCTTGAGGAAATTCCCCGCGCGGATGCTCTTCATCGATGCATCCACCTTGTCCAGCTCCTTGCCGAAGGAATCGAGCGCCTGACCGTAGAGCTGCGCCGCGCGCCCGTAGACCTCGAGCTTGCTGTAGGCAAATGGCAGCGCGAGCTTGGCCTCCTGCACCGCGGGGTCGGTCGGGTCGCGGCCGATCAGATTCCCCCACGGCACCACTGCCTTGGCGTAGTCACGCCCCGACACATCGGCCCAGCCGCTGCTGAGGAGCGCGCGGTTCGAGAATGGCCCTTCGAGGCGAACCCGATCGAAGGCTTGCAGCGCGCGCCCGAAATCCGACGACTGCAGCAGCACGCTGCCGAGGACCATGTTCGACTTGTCGCGGATCGCCGCCGTGGGCGCCGCGCGGCTGTCGATCTGCCCGGCCTTCTCGAGCTGCCGCAGCGCCTCCTGGGTGCGGCCCGCCTGCAGCAGCGCGATGCCGAGGTTGTAGGCCGCGAATCCCTTCAGGTCCTCCGCGCCCTGCAGACGGCGCAGCACCTCCACTGCATCGGCGGGCCGGCCGAGAGCTGAGTAGACGTTGGCGCGCAGAAATTCGACGTCGTTCCGTATGTCTTCCGGCACGGTGCCGTGAATCCGGGCCAGCGCATTCAACGCATCCTCGGGCTGATCCTTCTGGAACTCGATCTTCGCCAGGCGGAAGGCCGCCTCGTTCTTCACGGGCTGCTCGACGTCGGCGTCGAGAACTGCCCGGATCGCCCGCCCGGCGCGCAGGTGCATCCGGTAGCGAAGCTCGAAGTCGCCGACTGAGAAGTCCGCCTGTTTGATGTGATACTGGAGCGAGTCGCGCTCCGGCTCGTCGAGACGGCGGTGCTGAGCGAGCTCGGCGTCGAGCCGCTCGAGCGCATCGAAAAACTGACCCTGATAGGCCTGGTACAGGGCCTCGCCGAAATAGAGGTCGCGCAGGTCGGCGGCGAACGACGCCCGCGCCGCGAGTGCGGCCAGCGCCAGTCCCAGCGACAACCAGTGCGACCGATGGCGCATCGTTACCAGTCCTCGAGGTGGATTCCGGCCCGCGCCGATTCCGGACCGGCCAGCGACACGCCGAGCAGCTTCGGCTTGATCTCCTTGTTGAAGGGGAAGTGTTCGCTCTGGCTGTAGTCCTTGCCGTTGGCGAGCTTGCCGCTCACGGCGATCGCGATCTCGTGGGCGCCGGTGGCGATGTTGCCGCTGTAGATCCGCTGCACGCCGCCCTTGCGCAGCGCGTCGAGCTCTTTGAAGCTGTAGATATAGTGAGTCGCCGGCTGTCCATCGATCTGAATCTGCACCGCATCGAGACGCAGCGTCTCGCCGTGCGCCAGCGACATGAACACCGCGAGGTGCGTGTCGGACGGATAGAGCAGCTTCTCTTCGAGCTGGTTGAGCTCGGCAGCGATGCCCAGGACGTCAGACTTGACCTCCTGGACCTGCTCGTCGAGGCCTTTCATCTGCGCCCGAGCGCTGTCGTCGGCCGAGCCCGGCCGTGCGCAGATGCACAGCAGAGCGCTCATCACGATCAAGAAATGCTTGCGCATTCGCCTTGTCCTGTCGTTCCAGAGTTGGTTCCCACCTGATGACACTCAGGTGGCATGAGTTGGAAGGCGGATCGGGCCCGCTCACCAAGCGCGCAGCGCGCGTGTCTCTCCCGTGTACCGGGTGCCGATGGCGCCCGGTTGCGATGACGGCGTAGTGCTGCGCGCGCAGGCTCGGGATGTCCCGCGGGCGGGCGGCCTCACCACCTTGAAATGGTGCGCGATCATGATCTCCCTCCGCTAATTGCCGTGACGCTCGGGCAACACGCGCACCGATGCAGTCCGGTGGAAGGACTGGATTACGGCGGTCCCGCTGTCATAGAGCCGAAGCTCCTTAGACCGGAGACTTTGCGTCGCCACCTTTCGGTGGTTTTGCCCTTGCGAATCCAAACGCACTGCCCGACGTCTTCATCGGGCAACTGTCACCAGTAGCACAGCACCGCGAGTCGCGGCGCCCTACTTAACCCTGCTTAACCCTGCTGTCGCTCCTCGCCGACAGCTGTACATACGCAAGTCACTCAATGGCGCGCGAGAATGCGGGCCTTGCAGGCCTCGTAAGCCTCGCCCGCGCTGTGGTCCATGCGGACCCCAAGGCAGTAATAATCGATGATGGACAGATCCAGCCTTCGCCGCCGTAGACGCGAGCGGCACTGCAGAGACGCATGCTCCCGGCGCAGCGATCGAAGCTGCGGCACTTCGCGCGCGTGCGACTCGAGAACGATATGCTCGGCTGCCTGCAACGGGTTGCTCCTCGCCGCCGCCTCCGCAACTATGTAATCAAAGGTAGCGGGGCGCGGGCGGAACTAGTTCACGTAACCGCGCGTGTTGCTTTCTCGCTGCGCGCGGAGAGGGGTCGTTGTCCCAGAGGCACACGGCTGTTTTGATGAACGTCGCTGATTGCCGACAGCTTGCATTTGTCTGCTCCTCGCTGTCGTGCTGTGGATCGAACGAGGACGCTTGCCATAGTGATATTGCAGTCACGGCGAAGCGCGCGCGTGCCGCTGAGATTCGATCAGCCAGCGCAGATCAACGAGTCGCCACCAGAGGCAAAGCACGCGTCAGGCCAGCAACCGGCAGTAATTTTGAGGAGACCCGCAGCTCAGGCCCGTCGAATCGGCTCGCAACCCTGGTCTATCCCACGCAGCTCGAGGAATGGATCGAGTTCCAGGGCGAGCCCGCTCTGTTGCGACCGATTCGCCCCGATGACTTGGCGCAACATCAACGCCTTCTGGCTAGGGTGACTCGGGAAGACATGCGCATGCGATTCTTCACAGCCATAGGCGAACTTCCGCCGCCGGATCTTGAGCGTCTGACGCAGCTTGATTACGACCGAGACCTGGCCTTCATCGTGGTATCACAGGGGGGGTGGCTGTGAATTGCCCGTGACTCAGCAGCTTATGACGCACCTCGACCCCAACCATAGTAGCCAATTCAATAGCTTACAATGCTCTCCTCCTGAGATTTCTACCCTCGAGTCGTCGCCACTGCGCACTCACGCGAAGGGGCGCCAGATTGACTCTGCGGCCCCATGTCTCGGACGCGCCCGAGTCTCAGATCACAGGCTTCCAGAACAGTAGCCGGCTCCGTTCAAACTCGAGTTGCTCCATAGCGTCTGCACGGGATAGCTGGCGCGATCGTTCCCGACCATGTTGAACGGCGCGCCAGGCACCTGTAGGCCGTCCCCCACCCACGCGCACTTATCACCGATCTCCCAACTCTGATAGTCGAACCAGGCGCCGTACTGGACCTGCCCTGCCCGCGACTCCGCACCGGGATCGGTGAGCGTTTCGGCGATCTCGTGACCGAGCACGATTGTCACACCGTCGAGATCGCCGCTCGGCGCGGGATTGACGAAGTCCTTGCCGCAGCCGCCGCCGGCGTTAAGGACGTAGGGCATGTTGACGAACGCCATTCCGGGAGTCACCCCGGGATAAGAGACTGGCGTCGTGAAATCATGCCAGGCGCAGTAGGAGTTCTGGTTGAAGCCGGCGTCATTGAACTTCTGCGGTGTCGCAACCACGACCTGCGCATTGGTCAAGTCGCCGATGCCAAAGTGGACCACACCGCGGGCAGCTTCTTGCGCGAGCTCGAGCGGACTCAGATTATCGTGAATCGGATCGGTGTTGTCGGACCAGACGCCCGCGAGCTCGTGAGCGGGATTGCCGACGTTGGAATAGGTCCCGTTGTAGTTGCTCTGATAGTACTGGGCCGCGACCTTCTCCCAGGAGGTTCCGCCTATCGCCGCGATGAAGCGCGACATCAGTGCGCCCACACCGTCAGGATCGCTCGCAGGGTTGGTCGGAGAGCTGTGATCAAACGCGCCGGGCTCGCCCCAGCCCCACAGGACGAGGTAGATCTTCGGCCTCGTTTGCACGTTGCCCCCGAAATAAGCCATGTTGACCGGCATCGGCTGCCCGGCGGCAACGCCCGGCGGGCAGATCCCCGTCGTCATGCAGATGTCTACGGTCGGCGGCATGATTCCGACCGCCGGCATGGCGTGCGGGTTGGTAGCCGCAGAACGTACGCAGCCCTGGCCCGTAGCATCGAAAGCTCTGTTGCTCCATAAGGGCTGCACGGCGAACTTCGTGTGATTGTTCATGGAGACGTTGGCCAAATCGGTCCACGCGCACTTGTCGCCGGTCTCGCTTCCCTGGGCGTCGTTCCAGCCGTCCTGAACGCTCGCGAAGTTATCAGGGTCGGTAACTGCCTCTGCATACTCATGGCCGACGACGATGCTGTATCCGTCAAAGACGCCGTGGCCGAAGCTGTCGCTGATGACGTTGACAGAGTTCATTCCGCAGCCGCCGGCGCCGAGCCCCGGCCAGTTCATGTTGAGGAACGGTATGAACGCGTACTGCAGGCGATACGGATTGCCGTAGCCGTCGACGCTGGTCGTCTGCGTGTGATAACCGCAATAGACGGGCTGCCCGGTGCCGATCGTCGTGGGCGGCGTCAGGATGATGTACGTCGCCTTCGGGTCGTAGCCGAAATGTGCTGAGGCGCGAATGGCCTCCGCAGCGAGCGGATCATCCGCGACGTTCTCCGCCAGCCCCAGCGTCACGATGTCACTCGGCACCGCCGTTGGATCGCTCCATACACCCTTCAGTTGCTTGCGCGGATCAGTGACGTAGTTACCTCCACCGACGGCAGCGCAGCTGGTCGTCCCCGCCGGTACGTTGTTGCAGTACTCGTCCTGAATGGCGTCCCAGGACGTGCCGCCGAGGTTGGTCAGGAACGAAGTCACATAGGTTTGCAGCTGCTGGCTGGTATATACGCTGCCGTTGGCGTCGGCCGCGGTGAAACCGTTCGCCCAATCCGGTCCCCAGAACACCAGATACACAGCCGGGACCGTCTCCACGCCTATTGCGCCGGAACCAGCGTTGCCCCCGTGGTAAATGAGGTCATTTGTCAGGGCCGAGGGACCTGGCGTGTTCGGCTGACCCGGCGCCCAGAAGAAGTGCTTTGAGTTGCTCGGTGACTGGGCGCTGGCGGCAGAACCCGCCAATGCAATCAGCCAAACAAAGACTTGCAAACCGGAAATACACCTATTGGACCGGGTGCGCATTTGTGAGCTCCCTTATCGCACCAAGGGTTGGCAACCGGGTTCCTGATCGCCTCCCTCAGCGCATCTGCGGTAACCAGATCGTCACAGTGTTTGCCAGTCGTATTGGGCCACGTCGGCGCCATCGGTAGTCCGTTTGGACTACGTGACACCACCTGCGTCCGGCAAGGCCGACCCTTCGAGGGGCAGGAATCCGTGTAGCTACACGAGCGACCCAGTCATCAGCAAGCTGTTGGCCTGCTGACGCTTCCCAGCCCGCACGAACTCGCGATCCGCCGTCACCAGTGTCAGCGCCGGCAAGCTCGATCAGGTGAGGTACGAGTGGACGATCTCGACGAGCTGTTCCGCGGCTCGGGACCGTGGATGGTTGCGTGCCGCGGTAGGGTCAACGACATGGTTGCGAATATGGTCTTCAACCACCTCGGCGACGAGCCCGTCCAGCGCTCCTCGACAGGCCGTGATCTGCTGCAGAACCGCTGCACAATCTGCCTCCGTCTCGACGGCACGTTCAACGGCCTCCAGTTGGCCACGGACGCGACGGATCCGGGTCAGAAGCTTCTGCTTTTCAGTCTTAGTGTGTGACATGGCTCTGTCCTATCGGGCTTGATACTATCCTCCAGGGTAGTATAGTCACCGGAGCGGCGGAAATCGATTGCTTCGAATCCCCGGGGAGCACTTCGTTCTCCTGTTCGTCCGTTGCAACACGAAGCACCAGTGAGTACAAGAGATTTCCCATGAAGAACGTTAGCGATGCCGCCATTGTGGATGGGCATAGTCACGTCTTCCTCGGCACCGGTCATGAGCAGAACGAGCGCAAGACCTGGGGCGTAATCGCTCTGTGCGGCGTGATGATGGTGGTCGAGATCGTCGGCGGCACTCTGTTCGGTTCGTTGGCGCTGGTGGCCGACGGCCTGCACATGTCGACGCACGCCGGGGCCATGCTGATAGCGGCTCTGGCCTACACCTATGCGCGGCGCCACGCCGGCGACAGCCGCTTCGTTTTCGGTACCGGCAAGCTGGGCGACTTAGCGGGCTTCAGCAGTGCAATCGTCCTGGCGATGATCGCGCTACTGATCGGCTACGAGGCCGTTTCGCGCTTCCTGTCGCCGGTCCCCATCCATTTCCGCGAGGCCATCCCGATTGCCGTGGTCGGCCTGTTCGTCAACATCGTCAGCGCCTGGCTGCTGAGCGGCGGCGATCATCACGAACATGGGCATGGCCACGCGTACGGTCACGCAGGGCACGAGCATGAGGACGAGTCTCAACGGTTGATTACGGCAACCGGGTCCGCACACCTGGCGATATTCGAAGACGGCGTACCCCCGCGTTTCCGCTTGACATTCAGCGAGCCGGGATCCGCGCGTGTGTTGAGCCTCGTGACCCTCCGGCCTGACGGGCAGCGCCAGGTGTTTAGCTTCGAGGATCGCGGCGACCATTGGGAATCCCGGGAAGAGATTCCTGAACCCCATGCGTTCAGGGCCCTCGTCCGGCTCGCGGACGGTGAGCACGAGGTCGCTTTCGAGGAACATGCTCACGACCAGCATGAAGAGGCAGGCCCGGCTGGTGCCGCGCTCCGTGACAACAGCATCCGCTCCGCCTATATCCACGTCATCGCCGATGCGGTGGTGTCGATTCTGGCGATCACCGGCCTGGTGCTCGCTCGCACGTTCGGCTGGCTATGGATGGACCCGTTGGCCGGCATCGTCGGCGCATTGGTCATCGCTAACTGGTCCTACGGCCTGTTACGCGATACAGGTGGGATTCTGCTCGACATGAGTCCGGACCCAGCCTTGGCCGAAAAACTGCGCAATACCGTCGAAAGCGATGGGGACCGGCTGATCGATCTGCACCTTTGGCGCCTCGGTCCCGGACACCTGGGAGCCGTCGTGTCCGTCGTGACTGGCAAGCCGCGTGATGCGGCCTTCTACCGCGCGGCGCTCAGCCGGTTCAAGTCGCTGTCTCATGTCACCATCGAAGTGACGCGAGCGGCCGCGTAAGGCCAGCAGATACAGCCTCGTCCGTTTTCCACTCAACGAGTTAGCCCCGCCGCCAGGCTGCACCTGGGGAAGCTTCGGCTCGTGCTAAGGCGCCCCAGAGGGTCCTCCGACCATGTCCCTCGAGTCTTACGCGGACTGCGCCGGATGTCCCCAATTAACCTGCGTGGCTGCCAACGGTCGGTCGGTCTGCACGAAAGTACCAACTCCAGCGCGCTGGGCTGCCCGGCAGCGAGTGCTCGTCGGTTGTTCGGTTTCACACCTGCAACACGCGCAGTCGCATACCGCCCGCGAGGTTACCGATTGGAAAGGTCGGCTCTGGAGACGAGGGGCTGTCATCGTGAAGCCGAAACCTGCGCGATACTATGGGTACTTTACGAGCTCGGCACCCAATCATGCGACGTTGCCTCATCATCGAGGACGACACGGAAAACGCGCAGTACGTTGCGACCGGATTGCGCGAGCTCGGCTGGTGGGTCGCCGTTTGCCGAGACGGGGTAGACGCCGTTGGCCGAGCGGTCGGGGAAGCATGGGACGTGATCATCCTCGACCGCATGCTGCCGAACGACATCGACGGCCTGTCGATACTGAAGACCTTGCGCTCATTAGGCCGCAAGACCCCGGTGGTCGTCCTGAGCGCGCTTGCCGCGACCGATGAGCGTGTCCGCGGTCTCAAGGCTGGTTGTGACGACTATCTCACCAAGCCCTTCGCGTTCTCCGAGCTCGCTGCGCGCATCGAGGCCGTCCTGCGACGCTCGCAGCCGGACGAGGGCGTGCGGGAAATGCACGTGGCGGATATGAGGGTTGATCTGATCGCCCGCAGCGTGGAGCGAGCCGGCCGGGCCATCGCGCTGCAACCGCGGGAATTTCGCCTGCTGGCCTATCTGCTCCTGCACCAGGGACGCGTCGTGACTCGCACCATGCTGCTGGAGTCGGTGTGGGACTATCGCTTCGACCCGCAGACCAACGTCATCGACGTGCACATCAGTCGCCTTAGAAGCAAGATCGACAAGGATGCGTCGGTTCCACTCATCCACACGGTGCGCGGCGTCGGTTACACGCTCTCGCCTGCCGGGCCATCGCGTGAGGTAGCGGGATGAGCGGTACGCTCGCGCGCTGGTGGTCCTCGATTGCCTTTCGCCAGGCGCTGATTTTCGGGGCGCTCGTCGTATTCACGATGACCGTGCTGCTGGCGGTCTTCTATGTACAGACAGTCGGCGTCTGGCAACGGCGCATCGACAGCCAGATCGACGGCACGACACAACGACTCGTGGACTACCACAAGAGGAGCGGCTCACCCGCTCTGGGCGGTCACATCAACAGCCTCCTCGGAGACGGAATCGATTCCGATACCGAGGTCTACACGCTCCTCGGGCCCGACGGTCAGGTCGTCGCGGGTAATCTCGCGGTCACGCCCGAGATTACCACCCCGATGCGCAGCATCTCCGAACACCGGGTCCTGCGCGCCGGCCGACCCTCCCGAAGCCGGCTGCGCGTTGCAGCACTCGACGATGGCGGCATCCTCATCGTCGGGCGGGACATGCAGGACCAGCACGAGCTCGAGCAGCTCATACGCGGCGCGATCTTTTCCGGCGCCATTGTGACGCTGCTGATGGCGGTTGTCGGGGCACTGCTGTTTCGGCGGCAGCTCGAACGTCGCATCGGCACCATCCGCGCAACGGCTGCCCAGATCGAGCGCGGCGACCTGGCGCAACGGGTGCCGATCTCGGCAGAACAGGATGAATTCGCGCGCCTGAACCGCGACATCAACGCGATGCTGGATCGGATCCACGCTCTCATGGAAGGCGTGCGGCACGTGTCCAACACGATCGCACACAACATTCGCACGCCGCTGTCACGAGTTCTGGCGCGTCTGTATACGGCTCAGAATGCCGCCAATCCCGCGGACGCCTTGCCGGACGCGGTCGGATTCGCGATCGCCGAGATCCAGGACCTCAACGTCGTATTCGACAAGCTGCTGCGAATTGCCGAGGTCGAGTCCGGCGCGCGGCGGCAGACTTTCGCCACGGTGTCGCTGAACGCGATCGCGGTCAACGCGCTCGAGCTCTACGATGCTGTGGCGGAAGCCAAGGGCCTGACGCTCACCCACACGCTGGACGCCCGGCCTACCGTCACGGGCGATGGCGACCTGCTGGCGAACGCGGTGGCGAACCTGATCGACAACGCGATCAAATACACCCCCACCGGCGGCACGATCCAGGTCGACACCCGCCGTGAGGGCGCCTCCGTCACCCTTACCGTACGTGACAATGGGCGCGGTATTCCCGAAGAGGAGCGCACGCGCGTCGGCACACGCTTCTACCGGCTCGATCGCGCTGTTCCGGGTTGGGGCCTGGGTCTCGCCAGTGTGCTGGCGATCGCACGATTGCACGGCGGCAGCCTCCAACTCGAGGACGCGGCGCCCGGTTTGATCGCGCGCCTGGTGTTGCCCGCGCCCGGTGCCTAGACCTCGCGGCGCGAGCATTACCGATCGGTAATGCTCTTTTCACCCCAATTGTTCGCGCCTGCTTCCTAGACTGACGGCTGGCCCTTGCCGTCTGCAGTCTCCGTGGGGTGCCATCCCGATGCCCTCTCTCATCGAATGCCGACCGATATGCTGAATCCTGCCGTCCGCATTCTGCTGATCAGCGCATCGACTTGCCTTGCACTGCTCGCGTTCGGCTGTCGCCGGAGCGCTGGGCCCTTGGGCGCCGATCCGGGTGCTGCGGGTCCGGGCCTCGCGGCACCCGCTGCCAAGGCGCTCGACTTGTCTCCCGAGCAGCGCAGCGCCGTCAAGATCGAACCTGTGAGTACGTTTTCCTTCGTCGTCGAGTCCGAGACCGTCGGCACGGTCAGTTTCGATGAAGATCCCGCGGTCATCCAGGCGGAGTCCACGCTCATCAGCGCCGCGGCGAATCTTGAGATGAGTCGCAAGGAGCTGCTGCGCGTGGAGTCCTTGGGAGAGGCGAATGGCATCGCACCCAAAGAACTCGAGGGAGCCATCGCAGCACGACAGACCGCGGCGGCCGCTCTCAAAGCCGCCCGTGATGCGGTGCGCGCGCTCGGGAAGACGGACGCCCAGATCGATCGCATGGTTGCGACCGGCCAGTTTGACTCGTCCGGAATGGACGCCCACATCACCTGGGTGGTCGCCAACGTCGCAGAGACCGACAGCCCGCGGGTACGCGCCGGACAGAGAATCTCGGTAAAGGTGCCTGCCTATTCCGATCGCCAGTACATCGGCCGCGTGTCCAGGGTCTACTCGACGATTGACCCAAACACGCACCGCCTGACGGTGCGCGCGCGAGTGGAAGATCCGAAGGGCGACCTTCGACCGGGAATGCTCGCCACGATCGTCATCCGCACCGCGGACCCCGTGGAAAGCCTCGCCGTTCCCACCACCGCCGTCGTACGCGGGGGCGATGGCTCGATGATCACCTGGGTCACGACCGATCAGCTGCACTTCACCGAGCGCTCGCTCACGCTCGGCCTCGAGCGCGAGGGACGATACCAGGTACTGTCAGGACTCAAGGCCAACGAGCTCGCGGTGACCGAGGGCGGCGTCTTCCTCAGCAACATGATCGAGGCTCCGCCGAGCGACTGAGCGCGCCCCGGCAAGTCCACTCCGGCAAGTCCGCAGCCCAGCTCTGTGTTCAAGTCCCTCGTCGCCTTCTGTCTGAGCCGCCGTGCCATCGTAGTGTTCGGTCTGCTCCTGTTCGCCGGCGCGGGACTCGTTGCCTTCAAAGCGCTCAACATCGAGGCCTATCCCAATCCGACCCCGGTCATCCTCGAGATCACCGCCCAGGCCCCGGGGCTGTCGGCCGAGGAGATGGAGCGCTACTACACGCGACCGATGGAAATCGGGTTGTACACGACGCCGGGGATCGATGTCATCCGCTCGACATCCTTCTATGGACTGTCGTTTGTGCGCGTCGTCTTCAAGTACGGCGTCGAGTTTCATTTTGCCTACGCACAGGCGGCGATCGCCCTGCAGCAGAACGTCAGTCTGCCCGGTGGCGTAACGCCCACGATCCAGCAGAACAGCACCACGGGCGAGATCTACCGCTACCAGGTGGTAGGACCGAGGCATTTCGGTCTGACCAATCTGCGTACCGTTGAGGACTGGATCGTGCGCCGTCGATTGCTGACCATCCCCGGCATCGTTCAGGTCAACAGCTGGGGTGGACCGACCAAGCAATTCGAGGTGGAAGTCGACCCCCACAAGCTCGAAGGCTACAACCTGAGCGTCGCGCAGGTGTTGAATGCGCTCGGTAGCGCGAACGTCAACGTCGGCGGTCGGGAAATCCGCGTTGGCCAGCAGTCCATCAACATCCGCGGCGTGGGTCTCATCGACGATGGCGGCAACGACGATCTGACCCAGGGTTCAAGGCTCGACGATATTCAGGACATCGTGCTCACCCAGTCCGGCGGCGTGCCGGTGCAGATCAAGGACGTTGCCCGGGTGTCAGTGGGCTTCGTTCCACGCCTCGGCATCTGGGGCCACGACAATGAAGACGACGCAGTGGCCGGCATCGTTGTCATGAGTCGCACCGACAAGACCGCCGCCATGCTGCCGAAGGTCAAGGCGGAGATCGATTCGATGAATCACGACGGAAGTCTGCCGCCCGGCGTGCATCTGGTCCCGATCTACGACCGCGGTGCTCTCGTCGATGTCACGACTCACACGGTGCTGCACAACCTTGCGTTCGGATGCCTGCTGGTTTTTCTGATCCAGTGGATCTTCCTCGGCGACCTGCGCAGCGCCATCATCGTGGGCGTCAACATTCCCTTCGCGCTGCTGTTTGCGATCATCGCACTGGTGGTCAGAGGCGAGAGCGCCAACCTGCTCTCTCTCGGAGCCGTCGACTTCGGGATCATCGTCGAATCGGCCGTCATCCTGGTTGAGAACATCTTTCGGAATTTCCAGGCACCGCCAGTCGAGCGACAGGGATTGCTGCAGCGCCTGGCGCGCGGCGAATGGGGGCCCGACCCTTCGACCACGCCGCATCATGCGATCCCGGTGCACGGTTGGACCGATCGCCTGAGACTGATCCTGGTCAGCGCCGTTCAGGTCGATCGTGCCGTGTTCTTCGCGGCACTCATCGTGGTGGCCGCGTTCGTTCCGCTGTTCACGATGCAGGGGGTCGAAGGGGCCATCTTCGGGCCGATGGCGCGAACTTATGGTTACGCACTCGCGGGTGCGCTCATTGCCACCTTTACCGTGACCCCGACGCTGGCCTCATTGTTGCTCCCCGAACACGTGGCCGAAACCGAAACCCTGATCGTGCGTGCGCTGCACCGCCTCTACGATCCCGTGCTGCGCTTCGTGCTCGCCCGCCGCTCCGTCGTTATCGGCGCCGGTCTCCTGGCGCTCACGGCGGCAGGATTGCTGGTGCCCCGGCTCGGGAGTGAATTCCTGCCCGCGCTCGAAGAAGGCAACTACTGGATCCGCGCCTCGATGCCGATGACGCTGTCGCTTGAGGACGGCGAAGCTGCGACGCACAAAATGCGTACCATCCTCAAGCGCTTTCCCGAGGTGGTAACCGTGTTCTCCCAGCATGGCCGCCCCGATGACGGGAGCGACGCTTCGCCTTTCTCCAACGTCGAGCTCTTTGCGGTCCTGAAGCCCCAGGAGCAATGGCCTGCCGGCGTGACGAAGGCGCAGCTCACCAACAATATCAATGCAGCGTTCCAGCGCGAGCTACCTGGGGTCAATTTCAACTTCTCCCAGTACATTCAGGACAACATCCAGGAAGCCATCTCGGGGGTGAAAGCGGTCAACTCCGTCAAGATCATCGGTCTGAATCTCGAGACCCTTACTCAGCTCGCCGATCGGGTACGGGAGGAAATGAGCCACATCCGGGGCATAACGGACCTTGGAGTGTTTCCGGTGCTCGGGCAGCCGAATCTCGACATCAAGGTTGATCGCCGCCGTGCCGCGCGGTATGGGTTGAATACCGGAGATGTCAACACCGTGATCCAGGCTGCGACCGGAGGCGCCTCAGCCACCACGGTGCTCGAGGGCGATCGGCAATTCGACGTCGCCGTCCGCTACCCGGGGGACTACCGTGATACGGTGCAAACCATTGGCAACATCCGGGTCGCTGCCGCGACGGGCGGAGGCACCAACGCTTACATTCCCCTGAGGGAACTGGCCGCCATCAACGTCGACACCGGCGCCGCGTGGATTTATCACGAGAGCAACCAGCGCTTCATACCGGTGAAGTTCACCGTCCGGGAGCGCGACCTGGGCAGTACCGTTGCCGAAGCGCAGGAGCGCATCGCGCGTAATGTGAACTTGCCAAGCGGGTATCGCCTGGTATGGGCCGGCGAGTTCGGACAGCTCCAGGCCGCCAAGGAACGGCTGGCCATTGTCATTCCAGTGAGTCTCGTCCTGATCCTTGGCCTGCTGTACGCGCTCTTCAACTCCGCGCGCGAGTGCCTCCTGGCGCTGCTCGGCATTCCCTTCGTGATTGCAGGCGGTATCTTCGCGCTCTATCTCTTTGGTCTCAGCTTCAGCATTTCCGCTGCGATTGGGTTCGTGTCGCTGTTCGGCGTCGCCGTCATGATCGGCATTCTCATGATTACGACCTTCACGCGGGAGCGGCGACTCACGCATTCCGCCGATGAGGCGATGTTCAGGGCGGCGATCCGCGTGATGCGGCCCCTGCTGATGATGAGCCTCTCGGCAGGCATCGGGCTTCTGCCGGCAGCGCTTTCGACCGGCATCGGCAGTGAAGTGCAACGTCCCCTGGCTGCCGTGGTGGTTGGCGGCATGCTGCTCGGCTCGATACTGCTCCTGGTCGTGGTGCCGGCCTGTTACATGCCGTTCCTCGGCCGCGGCAGTGCCGCGGTCCCGGAGCAGCACACATGATCGTCCGCGACACCTCTGCCAAACACTGCGCAGTACCGGCGCTCGCATTGCTGTTGGCCGGGTGTACCGTGGGGCCGAATTTTGTACGGCCTGCCGCGCGCGACGTCACCCGCTACACTCAAACTCCCCTGCCACCGACGGCGTCCGCTGCGAACGTGGCAGGGGGCGAGGCACAGCGTTTCGTCGACGGGCAGGACATTCCCGCAGGATGGTGGGAGCTGTTCGAGTCGCCTGTGTTGAACGCCCTGGTCGAGCGCGCACTGAAAGCCAATCCGGATCTGAAGGCCGCCGAAGCGGCGCTCACCGTTGCGCACGAGAACATGCTCGCCCAACGAGGCGCGTATTTCCCGACTGTTTCCGCCAATTTCGCCGCAAGCCGCAGCAAGACCTCTGCCGAGCTTTCGCCGACGCCTAATTCCGGCGCTCTGCTCTTCAATCTCTTCACGCCCGCGGTCAGCGTGTCGTTCGTGCCTGACGTGTTCGGCGTGAATCGGCGGCTGGTTGAGTCAGTGGCCGCTGCGGAACAGCAGACGCGCTTCGAGCTTACCGCCACTTATCTCACTTTGACCGCCAACATCGTGGTCGCGGCCATCCAGGAGGCCGGCATCCGCGAGCAGACCAGTACGACCCGCGAACTCATCGCCTCAGACGAGAAAAGCCTGGAGATACTGCGTCAGCAGGAGGCGCGCGGATACGCCAGTCGCCTCGACGTGGCCGCACAGGAAGCCCAGGTCGCTCAGGCGAGCGCCACGCTCCCGCCTTTGCTGAAGGCACTCGCGCAGCAGCGCGATCTGCTGGCAACACTCTCCGGCGCCCTGCCTAGCGAGGGGCTGCCCGAGCAGTTCGAGCTGTCGCAGCTGAAGCTGCCACGGGAATTGCCGCTGAGCGTGCCCTCGCGGCTCATCGAACAGCGCCCGGACGTGCGCCAAGCCGAAGAGAACCTACACGTCGCCTCAGCGCAGATCGGGGTGGCCGTCGCCAACCGCCTGTCGAGCTTCACGATCACGGCCGACATCGGTGCCTCAGCTCTGACACTGAGCAGTCTCACGTCGAGCGATGCGGGGTTCTGGGACCTCGGTGCCCAAGTCACGCAGCCGATCTTTCAGGGCGGGGCGCTGATGCACAAAGAGCGCGCGGCGCGCGCGGCCTACCTCCAGGCGCAGGAACAATACCGGAGTGCGGTGATCGCGGCGTTTCAGAATGTGGCCGATATCCTCGCGGCTCTCGAGCACGATGCCGAGGCGCTGCGTGCCTCCGCCGCGAGCACGGAAGCGGCCAAGGTGACACTGGATGTCGTGCGTGCTCAGCAACGCGCCGGTTACGCAAGCTATCTTCAGCTGCTGAGCGCCGAACAGGCCTATCAAACCGCCGCCAACGCCCAAGTGCAGGCCCAGATTAGTCGTTACGCTGATACGGCTGCACTATTTCAGGCACTGGGCGGTGGCTGGTGGAATCGGCCGGATGGGCGCATGGGTGGCCTACCCGCGAACCGCAGCCTCCAATCCCTACCTCCTTAGGGCAACCAGGTGCGGCCCCAACCCGGGGAAGCCGTAGAGCGACAACAAAGAACGCGACTTTGCCGTGAACCTCATTTAGTCGACTTCGGTTGCGGGGCCAGAGCACCCTTAAGGGTTACCGCACCACTCACCGTCTTTGGGTCGACGGTGATCTCCGCGAGTCTGGCCGCGACATCCGGCGGGACGTCGACCTGATAACGGCCGCCCAGGTAGTGCGCATAGAATTTCTCCATGGCCGTCACCAGCGACAGATTGTTGATCGGCCGCGCGAAGCCGTGCCCCTCATCGGGAGCGACCAGATACTCGATCGGCTTTCCGTTGTCGCGCACCGCCGCGACGATCTGGTCGCTCTCGCGGATATTCACGCGCGGGTCGTTCTTTCCCTGAACCACCAGCAGCGGCGTCACGATCGCCTTTGCCTGAGTCAGCGGCGATTCCGCGACCAGTAACGCCTTGCCCTGCGCCGTCGTCGGATCGGCCATTCGCGCGTACAACTGCTTGCGGCCCGCCTCCCAATACGGTGGGATCGCATCGAGAAGCGTAATCAGATTCGAGGGCGCGACGTACGCCACCGCCGCGGCATACACGTCGGGTGTAAACGCCACACCGGCAAGCGTCGCATAACCGCCATAAGAGCCGCCCCCTATGCCTACGTGCTTGAGGTCTGCCGTGCCTGCGCTCACGAGGGCCTTCACACCCCAGGTGAGATCATCCTGCATCTTCCGCCCCCACTCGCCATTGCCGGCGTTGAGGAACTGCTTGCCGTAACCGGTGGAGCTCCGGAAGTTAGGCTGCAGTACCGCATAGCCACGGTTGGCCAGAAACTGTGCGAACGTGTCGTAGCCATAGGTATCGCGCGCCCACGGGCCGCCATGCGGCCACACGATCAGCGGCAGGCCCTTGGCAGGCAGACCCTTCGGCAGCGTGAGGTAGCCGTGGATAGTCAGCCCGTCGGAGGACTTGAACTGGTAGGGTTGGCGCTGCGAGAGCGACGGCCGTGGAATCTCCTCGCGGATCAGGTATTGCAGCGCTAAAGTCTGCGCTTTGCGGTCCCAGACGTAGGTCGCGCCCGGATCCGTGTCGCTATAGGCGGTCACGATCCATATCGACTCGTCGCTGGAATGTGAGCCGAAAGTGAACTCTTTGCCCGGCAGTTGCGCCTTCAGCCAACGATACCCCTGTTCGAATGCCTTGTCCCTGAAGTACAAGCGCGGCACGTCGTCCTGATACTCGGTGAAAAGAACGCGGTAGTCGACTTCCGAAGTCCTGACATTGCCGAGATCGACGCGCCCCTCGGGATCGCTTTCGATCTTGGACGTCGTGCCGGTATGGGGGTCCATAAACTCTAATTCTGTGAGATCCAGTGCTCCCTTGTTCGTGATCAGGTAAGCCTGCCGATTGGACTTGTCGAACCCGGCCAGGTCGCAGGATTCAAAAACCGTGCAGCTATAAATCTGCCTGAACCCGTCCTCTGCGACGCGCAGCACTTCAGTATCTCCGACCGAGTTGGTGCGCGCCGCCAAGCGTAGGTTGCCGTCGTTATCGAATTCCCAATTGGCAATCTGCTCAGTATTCTTACGGATAAGTTGCGTCTTGCCCGTTGAGATGTGCAGCTCGTACAGGTCGTGCCAGTGGGCATCGCGGTCGTTCAGACCAATGTAGAGAATGTCTGGCTTGGTCTTTGGCGCTGCAAATAACTCGGTGCGCACGCCCTTGAAGTTGGTCAGTGCGCGCGTGGGTGGCACGCCTGTCTTTTCGTCCGCTCCCCGGGTCGGATCGATGGCGTACACATTGAAATTCTCGTCGCCGGCGGCGTCCTGCACGTAAAGCAGGTACTTCGAATCGCGACTCCAAAAATAAACGCGTATCGGCCGCGGGCTCTCCGCGCTCACCGGCCGCGCCGCGCTGAACGGCTCGTTCGCCTTCTTGACCCAGATGTTGCGCGTACCCCGGTAAGGTTTCAGGAATGAGATGTAGTGCCCATCCGGCGAGATCTGCGCAGCGGCAATGGTGATCTCGCCGAAGAAACTATTGCGGTCAATGATTGGGGGCTGTTCAGCGAGCGCAACGACCGCGGTAGTGAGGCTTCCCAGTAGTACGACAGCCAGAACGGTGCGCTTCATGTGTGAGCCTCAAGAAAGGGTGAAGCTGAATTATATGCTCACCAGCGAAGACGTTCCGAGAGCGGAATGTCCGTTGAGGCGCCGCTGTCTCAACCCATCTCAGGGGCGATCGTCACAGCGCACGTCAACCAACTAGTCTACGGGCAGCGAGCCGCTGGATCCCCGCCGCTATAACGGTTAGCCCTGCTTCGGTCTCCGGATCTCCGCCGGCGCCGACCTCGAAACGCACCGGGCGGTCGCGTCTCCCAGTGCGACCAAACGCACCGCAGTTGCTGAGCCGAGCGGAACCCGGCACGCTTAGCAACTCGCTCGAGGTTGAGCCGCGTTTGCGTGACGATTAAAAGTCGCAACTCCGGCGGCCGCCGCGCGCGCTAGTATTGGTGATGCCCTACTCACCGACCGCCGCACCCCTCCTCCTGTGGCTGACGCCGTCTCTGCTCGCGCTCCTGCTCTACGGCCTGGGCCAGGGCTTCGTGAAGATGTGGATCACGGAGGTTCCGCCGGCGCGCTTCTGCCTCTACTTCGCGTGCGCCCGCGCGGTGGTGATGGCCTGCTACTTCTTCGCGAACCCGCATACGCCGGTGTTCGCCGCGGAAGGCCGACATATCCTCGCCATCGGCGTGCTCGCCTACCTGCTCGACGGCACCGGCTGGATCATGTACTTCCAGTCGATCATCGCAGGCCCGATCACGATCGTGGGCACGCTCTCGGCCGCCTATCCCGCGCTCACCATCGTGTTCGCGCACTGGTTCCTTGGTGAGACGTTGTCGCCGCTCCAGTACGGCGCGGTGGCTCTCGTGATCGGCGGATGCATCGGGCTTGCCTACCAACCGGCGGACGCCGCGAACAAGGTGACCGGGCGGGCCTGGATCCCGCTCGCGTTCTCGGCCCTCATCCTGTGGGGCGGCGCCCAGACGATCGTCAAGTACGACTACAGCCTGGGTGCCACTGACGCCAATATGGCGCTCTACAGCATTATCGGCGCGCTGCTCACGCTTGGCGTCTACGGCTTGTGGAAGGGACGCGCCGGCACGCACTCCGTGATCGAGTGGACGCGCTCGTTCCTGCCGATGGGGATGATGGCGTCGGGCGACCTTGCCGTGTTGA
>Ga0210409_10000162_pt1 | contig 138042 bp, 123 predicted proteins | sample IncBWH17MmetaG_FD_161649 | JGI IMG/M metagenome (GOLD analysis project Ga0210409, IMG submission 161649) | Forest soil microbial communities from Barre Woods Harvard Forest LTER site, Petersham, Massachusetts, United States - Inc-BW-H-17-M | ecosystem: Environmental > Terrestrial > Soil >...
GTTATTTCCGTTGTCGCTGTCGGTCTCCTCGCGGGTATAGCCATATCAGTGGCAGTCACAAGACTGCTCCAGCAACTATTGTTCGGGATAGGTCCTCGCGATACCGTGACTCTCGTCGTGGCAGTGGCCGCACTGTCCATGGTTGCGCTAGTCGCAGGTTACCTGCCCGGTCGACGGGCGACGAAAGTCGATCCGATGGTCGCGCTAAGGTACGAATAGCGCTTCGCGCGCAACTCTTCCCCGCAAGATTCTTGGGCAAACGTCTGGGATTTGGTGACATTCCCGGCCATCGTTCCCGAGTGGCAAACCGGAAACTGACCACATCGCTAGCTGAAAAGAGCGGGCTGCGCAGATGCATCCGCGGGGTCGTGAAAATTGCTTAGGCCCACGCCAACGAGGCGAAACCGCTGCTGCGGCCTGAGGCCGACGCGTTCCCGCAGCGACAGGGCGATATTCGTCAGTTCCTCGCAAGAAGCAGGTGGAGAACCTGGCGTGTGGCTGCGAGTAAGAATCTTGAATTCGCTGGTCTTCAGTTTCAGTACAACGGTGCGCGCGATTCGTGACTCCTTGCGCGAGGCGGTCCATGTGTGCTCCGCAAGTCTTCGGATCATCGGCTCCATCTCGGCCAGCAAGACATCCTGTTCAAAAGTGTCCTCTGCGGATATGGATTGTGTCGGCCTGTCAGGGACTACCTCGCTGTTGTCGATTCCCCGAGCCAACTCGTAGAGACGCACGCCGTAGCGACCGAACCGGCTTTCGAGTGTCGCCAAATCCATTCGTCGCAGGTCCGCGATTGTTTGTATCTCAAGGTGCTTCAGTTTTTCTTCGGTGACTTGGCCTACTCCGGGCAGACGGTCCACAGGCAGCGACAATAGAAACGAATCTATTTCTTCCGGTTGTATGACGAAGAGCCCATCCGGTTTTTTCCAGTCCGAAGCAAGCTTTGCTAGGAATTTGTTCGGCGCCACGCCTGCCGATGCCGTCAAGCTTAGTTCTGAGCGGATCTGTTCGCGAATCGTTCGTGCCACTTGTGTGGCAGTAGGCAAGCCAGTCTTGTTCTCCGAAACGTCGAGATAGGCTTCGTCGAGGGACAACGGTTCAATCAAGTCGGTGTGCCGTTTGAAGATTTCGCGCACCTGGCTGGAGACCGCCCGATAGCGAGTGAAGTCCGGCGGGAGAAAGACGGCGTTAGGGCACAGACGTTCGGCCCGAACAGCCGGCATGGCAGAACGCACGCCAAACTTCCGTGCTTCATACGAAGCAGCGCACACCACGGATCGATTCCCGCGCCAGGCGACAACAACAGGCCTGCCGCGCAGTTGCGGATCGTCGCGCTGCTCCACGGACGCATAAAACGCGTCCATGTCGATATGAACGATTTTGCGCACGGTCATTTAGGAACTATCTTAATCCGGAGTTCAATGCGAGTGGGAGCGCAGGGATTGCGGCTTGGCTGTGATTCCGTTCAGAGACGAGATGTCGACAAGGCGGAGAACAGAGGGAAGCGCTTCAAGTCATTTTCGGGAATGGAGTCGCTGAGAACAACTGGTTCCGCACGCTTTGGAAGGCAAAGCACAAACGGTTCAAAAGCCTCGCGCAACATCGCGGCGTATTTCTTGCGGTCGTAGTCGGACCATCCTCCCCAAAGTGCGAAGGCCCGTACCCCGATCGTTTGGTACGACGGATTCGCTCTGCTAAGTCAAACTCCCCTCTAACTCACGATCTGCGGTAAATAAGATTCGCTTTGTATTCGCCTATTTGGTAGGATCCTCAAGTGCAGGTGCGATGTGGGCTTTCGGTGGACATTTGTTTGGTGTTTGCTTACAGTGGGGCCCGCTGCTGCCTTCGTGACGGACCTACATCGACAATACGAAATCCGCTGTCCTATTCATGGGTTCATAACCCTGAACTCGTGGGAGAAGGAGATCATTTCCCATCCTACTTTTCAGCGGCTTCGTCGAATTCGCCAACTCGCCTGGACTGATCAAGTCTACCCAGGAGCAATGCACACTCGTTTTGAGCACTCGCTTGGGGTGATGCACACGGCCACACTCCTCTATTCAGCTATAAGAAACACTTCTGCCAACGTACTTCAAGACGAACTCGGTTACAAAAGCGAGGGACTGAATCGCGACTTACAGCTCGTTCGACTCGCAGCTTTGTTGCATGACGTGGGGCACGCGCCCTTTTCCCACGCATCGGAAGACCTTTTCCCGATAGAGAACGGAAAAAAGTACAAGCACGAACATTATTCGGCGGCAATCGTTCGGACAGAACTGAAAAATGTGATAGAGGATCATCCGCTAAACGTAACAAACTACGGTTTTAAGGCGGAGGACGTCGCCGCTCTCCTTGACGGCAGCACGACCGCCAAACAAAGACTCTTCTGGCGAGATCTCATAGATGGCCAAATGGATGCTGATCGGATGGATTACCTCCTACGTGACTCGTTTCATGCGGGAGTGCAATATGGGAAGTATGACTTAAATCGTGTTGTGAACACCGTTCGCGCAATTCCCGGTACAAGGGGACGTGCTTCGCGTCTGGGGATTTCTGAAGGAGGCTGGCACGCTGCGGAGGGGCTGGTTTTGGCTCGATATTTCATGTTCACGCAGGTGTACTTCCATAAGACTCGCGTAGCGTTCGATATTCATTTGAGAGGCGCTCTCAAAGAACTCCTTCCCAACAAGATGTTTCCGCTCCCTAAGGGTGAGCAGCTGAGAGAATATCTTAAGTGGGACGATTGGAAGGTCCTGGGATTGCTGGCAGATAGTCAAGGCGGTGAGCATGGTGCCCGCCTTGCAACCAGAGACCAGTATCGCCTAGCTTACGGAAGTCCAGAAATTTCAAGTGAAACGGACCTCGCTTTGGTGGACTACATCCGACAAGAACTCGGCGACTTGGTGGTCGCCGAAGAAGAATCGTCGAGCAGCTGGTATAAGACTGGAAAGCCTGATATCCCCGTCGTTAGTGATGTGGATCCGAGCACAGTTTTGCCATTGTCAAAATACTCGCCCATTGTGCTAAATATGAAGCCGATCAATAAAGTTCTTCTTTATGTCCGGCCCGAAGCCGCAGAAAAGGCAAACGAAATCGTGAGAGGAGTCCTAGAGAATGAACGAAACAAACAAAGCTCGTTTGGCTTTGCTTCCGGTACTAGCTGAGCGTGTTCCTGCAGGTCATATCGGGCGAACCGCCCTCATGAAATACATGTACTTTCTGCAGACAATTCGAGGATTGCCTCTCGGATACAACTTCTCCATGTATTCTTACGGCCCTTTTGATTCCAACGTCCTTGCTGACTTGGGTTCGGCTGAAGTGCTAAATATTGTTGATGTTTCTCCGATAGAATTTGCCGGCGGGTACGGGTACCGCATTACTCCCGGGGCTAAAGCCGACGCAGCAAAACGAAATGCGGTCCAATTCCTGTCGGATCACGGAAAGGATCTTGACTGGGTTCTCTCGGTGTTTGGGAAATTCAATAGTGGTGAGCTGGAGCTTGCGAGTACCATCGTGTATGTGGATCGGGAGTTTGCCAAAACAAACCATCATGCATCAATTGCAGAGATAACATCACGAGCAAATGAAGTTAAGCCGCTCTTTACCTACGAACAGGTGCATGAATTTGTTGAAGATCTGCGGAGACAAGACGTGCTGGTATCGACTGACAGAATTATGAGCAAAGCGGTCTAACAGTCTTTTTGCGTCCAGCGAAGTAGAATGTCGAAGTAAAAAGACGCGATCATTAGAAGTGGCCCAGGGGCTGCAAGGCAGCATAAGCACTACCTATTTGTTGAAGTACACAGTTCCGTCTACCTGATCATTTCGCACGAGGGTAGGTGAGACAGCATGGCTGCCACAGAATCTGTGAACGTGAATTTGGAGAGCGGAGTTCGTCATGAGTCCGGGCATATTGTCATTGCAGCCGTCGAGGGGTTGAAATTGAAGCCGGAGGGCTTGATGGTCGATCGGGCCGGCTGGGGCCTTGCGTGCTACCACGATGCGCCGGATGAAAGTGATCCCTCACGCGAGCGGAATATCATCGCCGTTTTGGCGGGCTTGCTGTCGTGAAGCGCTACCGCGAGGAGCGCTCGTACCCGGCCAGGGAGTCTCTAGATGTTATTTGGAACGACGACAATCGCAAGGCTCGTACGCTACTCGGAAGGCTCACCGGGAGCTACGCCTTAAACGAATCAAGGTTGCGAAACCAGCTAGACCATCTCGTCGAAACGTACTGGCTTTCGATCGACATGCTCGCGTGCGCTTTGCTGGGAAAGGATTGGGAACCAATCAAGCCTCTCATGAGTGACGATAAATGGTCCGACGAAACCATGGCGAAGTGCGTATCCGGTAAGGAAGCGGCGAGCATATTGGCAGAGCAAGGTATTGCGGCTATCTGCGGTGCGGAAGGCTGAGAATCGCTGAAATCGAAGGCGTTGAAAACTGGCTTATGGGGCATTTGAATACGAAGCAGTTGCTACCTGGCACCAACACACTGCGAATTTGCAAATATTTCCATAGTTTAGCAATTGATGCGTATAAGCGCACCGAGGCAGCGGCAGATCGCACACCAGGCCAACACCATGCACTGTCCGCTGTCATTCTCGCAGTCATTTCGCTGGAATCCTTCTTGGGAGAACTGGAAGACTATTTGCGCCTGTGTATCCCGCACTATGGGAAGGCAACCGAAGCAAGGATCACAATGCTGGTTGATATCTTGCGATCAATCGAGGAAGGGCGGGGACAGTTAGGTCTCAAATTTCAGATCACCAAATACATTCTTACGGGAGAGCCTTACAATGTGGGAGGCCTTCCGTATCAGAATTTCGAATTACTTCTGCTGGTCCGAAACGGTTTGATTCATCCCAAATCCTTCAAGGTAAATATAGCCCCCCAAGAGCCGGAAATAGTTGATCCGGCTGAGAGATTTCTGAAGCGGATGCGTGGTCTGAATATACTCGCGGATATTCCAGGGGATGATGTAGTAGCACCCATTTCTACTTGGATAGAAACCAAAGCGGCGGCGCGGTGGGCATGCAATACATCGGCTGAAATGGTGCATTCGTTATTTCAACCAGACGACAAAAGCCCTTTGATCTGGAACCTTAACTCGATAATGGCAGCGGAGTTTGTGAGAATAGAGTGACTCCGCCTGTTCGTCCGGACATCCAGCAGGTCCTTTCTCGGGATGCTTGTTACGCGGTCGTGAGCTTTCTCTCATGTCGTCTTGCAAGCATCGAATTCCGGACTTGTAGGTGAGTGGAGTGCAATTCCGCGTCACCGTATTCTCGGGCTGCCGGTGGAATATAAAACCCGGTGGCATCCTTGAAGGATCGCCACCGGGATCAGGTCGGGCAGGAAAGTTGAAACTGCGTTTAGGATTCGATTGAGTCGCTATCGTTAGCCTTGACCTTTAGCTGGCTGACACCGCATTCGGCGACTTCGATGTCATCGCGCACCTTGCCGAAATACTTTGCCTGAATGAGCTTTCCGTCAGGTCCGGGATGGCAGTAGAGATACTGAACCTCGACAATCTCCCCTTCCTTCGGCAGGCGATAGCGGTCGGGCACTCCCACCGTCCCCATGAATCGTTGCCGAGTGTCATCCAAGAGATACACGGCGATGGAGCGGTGTCCGTCATTCGCCTTCTTCTCGGGCTTGGGGCCAACGATGAAGGATGCGGTGACGACGAACTTGCATTTGAAGTGTTGTCCCGCTCGTCCGCCATCGTATGCGGCGTTGCGATTCTTGCATACGAATCCTTCGGCGTTCGCGCTGTGCATCTTTTTCACTAAGTCACGCTTGGCCTTCGTTGTCATGGCTGTTTCGCAGACTCGCAACACGTCGGTAACCCCTCGGAAGTGCTGGGTCAGGTGCACATAGCGGATTTCGTATGGTTGAACGCGCAAGTCCGTGTCGTTGACGCTGAGCAAATCCCAGATGTAGAAGCGTGAATCAGTGATTTCGCCGTCAGCCAGGAAACCTTGTGCCTGGACTCGGTCTAGCGATTCAGCCAGCCGAGAGTCGATAGGAATGATCTGGCCGAGTTTGTTGATGCCTGAATATTTCCCTTCGGCTTTTTGTACGGCAAGCCGCCGCCCGTCGAATTTCTGCTGGAACCACCAAGCGGCGTCCTGCGCCAGTAGTAGTGCTTCCGGCTCCTCGATGGGCGTCAGCAATTCCGGCGTATGGCCGGAATGCTCTTTTGCGGTAGGCAGTCCGACCGCGATTGGCTCGTTGCCGTTTGCACTCGCCTGCCCGATTTGATAGCCCTTGCCCATTTTCTCTCGAAGGACGCGGTCGTAAACACGCTTCGCTTCCTCGTAGCTGGTGCCACTCACCTTCACATCGCTCTGCAAGGCGGAACCGCGCCGCCCCCACTGCACTTGAACGGCCCATTGGTCTTGCGCGGCCTCCAACTGTAGGTGGTACACCTTGTCGGAACTGCCTTGCTGAAAATATAGCTCTGCACGTTCTGGTTGCATTGTTCGCTCCTTTGCTTTGTGGGTTTTTGCCTTTTGCGCAGCGGCACTTTGCTGCACAAAAAACAAAGCCCTTCCTGGCTGTCCCGGGCGATTCGCTGCCTGCGCTGTCAAGGCCGCGCAGTTTGCGTTTATCGGAGCGAAGTGAAGAGCCTTGACAGAAGAAGCAGGCGGGGAAGCGCAGTCTTTCGGTAGGAAGGGCCGAACAAAATGAATGGCTCTCGCGTTTGCTTATTTAGGTGGCGTCTGTTTTCCTAAGGAACAAGATGCAGAAGGAAATCCGCGCGCGGTTGGACTCGTTGCCCAAAACAGAAGCGTCATTTGTCGAGCCGATGGAGTGTCTATCGGTGTCGAAGCTGCCTGAGGGGGTGGAATGGCTCTGGGAAATTAAACTTGACGGGTATCGAGCCCTCGCCGTCAAGACGGGAACAGGTGTCACGCTGTTCTCGCGGCGTAGAAAATCGCTGAATAGACAATTTCCCTATATCGTGGAAGCACTGGCCGATCTACCTGCAGGAACGGTCGTAGATGGAGAAGTGGTTGCCATCGATGACCACGGCCGTCCGGACTTCAATCTGTTGCAAAATTTCCGGGCGGAAGCGTCTCGGATTCAGTACTACGTTTTCGATCTGTTGTGCTGGAAGGATCGTGATTTGACCCGCGTTCCGATGGTCGAGCGGCGGGCGCTGTTGAAGTCCGTTGTTGTGATCCGCGACAAGAGAATCAGGATTGCCGATTATTTCGAGGCAGCGCCAAAGGACCTACTGTCTGCGGTGCGCGAGCAAAGGCTAGAAGGGATCATCGGGAAACGAAAGGACAGCGTCTATCAGCCGGGAAAGCGAAGCGGCGCCTGGATCAAATACCGCGTGAATCGTGGGCAAGAGTTCGTCATTGGCGGCTATTTTCCTGGACCTCACGGGATTGACTCACTGATCGTCGGCTACTACGACGGAGACGAACTGATTTATGTGGCAAGAACTCGGAACGGATTTGTCCCGGCCTCCCGGCGACAAGTGTTTTCGAAATTGGAGCATCTCACGACGCCGACCTGCCCATTCGTAAATTTGCCGGAGACGAGGCGATCACGATTTGGGGAAGAACTCAACGTCGAGAAAATGAAGAAAGCAATTTGGCTGAGGCCAGAAGCCGTCGCGCAGATTGAATTCCTGGAATGGACGGAAGGCGATAGATTGCGACATTCGAAGTTTGTCGGACTGCGCGAGGACAAGGACCCTCGACGCGTGGTCAAGGAGCGCGTTGGCGATTCTTGACAGCTACGAGTGCGGAGCCGCACGGAGCGGTCCAAATCATATTTCGGCTCGTTCAACGACTAACTGCGCGCCGAAAACGAAGAGGAGTGCTGTAAGAATCCAGACGGCGTTGCTTAGGGCGACGGGCAAGTGCCCAATATGATCGGCTGGAATCGGCAGATGCAGCCTCCACCGGGCCCAGATCGCAGCTGCGAAGGCCCAAAGGCCCGTTGTGGCTCCCAAGCTCGCGCCGAGTCCCTTCAAGCCGCTGCGCAACACCGCCGTCAGAGCGTAGGTCTGGCCGTATACAAAGACGCCATAGATGAAGATTCCCGCAATGTCGAATCCTTTGAGCGCCCCAAAAAAGGCAGACAAATACTGACCGGGATGGTAGAAGGCGAGCGTCGCACTGCCGGCCAAAAGATTTACCACCGCAATTCCGAGTACCTCGATACAACCGACCAGCCAGCCGATCCACACAAAATATGCACGGCTCCGTGGCTTGGTGAACAGAAAATGCACTGCCTTGTCGCTAAATTCGTGGATTGCACCGATGGCTCCCAAGCCGAGCGTTATGACCGTCATGAGCAAGCCAAATGTGGACACAACGGCATCCCTGCCAAACCCCTCCTGCATGATTCCGGTTCCGTTGCACACGAGCGCCGTCAGGGGTATCACTGCCGCCGCGATTATCAGAAACGCGACGAAGAAGGCACGAGTGTCGCGCCAGCATTTCCAGAAGTACATGACTGCTCCTTTCGAACGAGTTGCAGGAAGATTTCGCGCAGACCTAGCGGAGTAATACTCGTAACTGTTGCACCGTTTTGTGAAAGTCCAGCAGCGAAACCTTCAGCATCGGCTGTCACAACGTATCGATAAAACGCACCTTCAACATCGACCGATAAAACCTGCGGCGAGAGCTGCAGCGGCAGAGCGGTGCCTGCGGCGGTAATCAGACGGAATTCGCTTTTGATATCGTCTAACCGAGCTTCCATCAAAAGCTTGCCATGATCGATAAAGCCGACGTATTCCGCGATCCTCTCCACTTCTTCGAGTTGGTGGGAAGAAAAAAAGATGGTGCACCCCCGGTCGAGAGCGTCCTCTGCCAAGACACGCATCAATTGATCCACGGTAATAGGGTCCAAGGCAGTGGTCGGTTCATCCAAAATCAACAAGTCGGCGCCTTGGCACAGCGCCAGCAATAGCCACACCTTGGTTTGGTTGCCGTTGGAGAGTTGCTCGAAGCGCTGCTTCATGGGGATTTCAAATAGCTGGGCGTACTTCTCTACCGCGCTGTCCAGCCATGTTGGGTAGAAGCCGCGACTGAATCGCACGAGTTCGGATGCTGTCAGCGAGGGATACAGTGTCTTCTTCTCGCTGACAAAAGCTGTGCGCTGCAGGATGGCGATGTGTTCGCGGCGCGTATCGAAACCCAATACGCGAGCCGAACCAGCTGTGGGCCGAACCAGGCCAAGTAGCACCTTGATCGTGGTTGTCTTGCCGGCGCCGTTGCGACCGAGAAAGCCATAAATCGATCCGCGGGGGACAGTCAGGTTGATTCCAGTGACGGCGCGGACGCCGGCGTATGCTTTCGCGAGACCTTGGGTAACTATGGCAGGTTCATTCATTTCTGGTCTCCTACTCTTTCTCCTAGCCTGGCCAATTCGTCCTGCACGATTTTCAGGATCTCCTCATCTGTGAGGCGCAATTGCACGCCTTCGACTGCGATTTGCCTCGCATACGGCTGCAGACGGCGCACTTTTTCCGATTTCAGAAAACGCGGGACATTTGCGGCGACGTAGGTGCCGCCACCCGGAATCGTGGTAATGACTCCATCGCGCTCAAGATTCTGGTACGCGCGCGCGGCTGTAGTCGGATTGATCCCAAGTTCCGCAGCCAGCTTACGGACCGAGGGCAATGCCTGACCTTGTTTTAGAGCGCCTGCGGCAATCGCGTGCTTCACTTGCGTTTCGATTTGCATGTGAATCGCCAACCCCGAGGACGCGTTTATGTGGAAAAGCATACTGTATGCTTACAGTAGTACAGTACAGCCTTGATGTCAAGCGCGGGGACGAGCGGTGGTGCTGGTGTTCGGTATACTCTTCCCGGTGAACTATCAACCGATTATTCTCGGAACTTCGTCGTTCACAGCCACAGGATGGAAGGGATCGTTCTATCCGAAGGGTTTGCGACCCGCTGAGTACCTCAGCTACTACGCTCAGCATTTTGACACCGTAGAGATTGACTCAACTTTCTACGCAACACCGAATGTGAACGTGGTGCGCTCCTGGAATGCCAAGACCCCGGAGGGATTTCTTTTTGCGGCCAAAGTACCACAGGAGATCACACACAAGAGGGTTCTCAAAGATTGTGATGAGGAATTCAAAGTCTTTCTAACGACAATGGAGGCTCTAGGCGAAAAGCTCGGCCCCTTGTTGTTTCAATTCGGGAAGTTCGACAAATACGCGTTCAAGTCTCTGGACGATTTTCTAGCCAGACTAGTTCCGTTTCTGAAGAGGCTTCCGAAGGAGCACAAGTTTGCCGTCGAGATTCGCAATAAGGACTGGCTGGTTCCTAAACTCGCAGATGCGTTGCAGGAGCACGGCGTCGCTCTCACCCTGATTGATCAAGGCTGGATGCCGCGGCCCTGGGAGATGAAGGACAAATTCGACTTAATTACCGCCGACTTCACTTACGTTCGGTGGTTGGGGGACCGGAAAGGGATCGAGGAAAAAACGACAACTTGGGACAAGGTGATTGTAGATCGTCAAGGTGATCTTTCCGAGTGGGTCAGTCTTCTCAAGAAGATCCAAGAGCGGCGCATCATGATTCTGGCATTTGCCAATAACCACTACGCCGGGTTCGGTCCTGGGACCGTTGATCTCTTCCGCAGACTCTGGGGCATGGAAGCACCGCGGGTGATTCATCCTCCGGGGCGAACAAGACAGCAACCTTTGCTCTTTGATTAGGATGTCGGCGCGACGAGGCATCGATTCATTGGTGTCCGACTCCGGGTCATGCATAATACGGTCAGGAGACTAGGGCTAGACCCTCTGAATTTTGCCGAGGAAGAAAGATCCCGCCGCCGTCAAGCTTGGACGGAAGGGTGGGAAGGAGATCGCCAAGCGGGGCTCGGAATACTTCAGCCAGTTGCAAGCTAAACGCAAGAAGCGCAAAGGCGGTCGGCCTCCCAAGTCCAAGAGATTCCGCTAAAAGCCTCATTGAAAAACAACGAGCGCTCGTTGTACTATTTGCATAGGATCGAATCATAGCGACCACTCTGCTAGGCGCGAACCGACTTACGAGAGCTTGCGGCAGATTTGGTTTAGGTCTAAAGTCGGTTGAATTCGCCGGTTCTGACTGCAGGAGGTGATGCAACCGTGATTATAGGAGATCGATTGCGTGCTATGCGGGAGGATAAACACTTCTCTCAAGGGGACATCGAGAAGAAGACAGGATTGCTTCGTTGCTACATCTCCCGCGTTGAAAACGGCCATACCGTCCCGGCCATCGAAACACTAGAGAAAATGGCCCGGGCTCTGGAAGTTCCCATGTACCAGCTTTTCTATGATGGTGAGGAGCCGCCCAAACTGCCGAATCTTCCCAAGCGCAAGTCGTCTGACGACATCGCCTGGGGCAGTACTGGGAAAGATGCGCGCTTTCTGAATAAGCTTCGCCGTCTGTTAGGCAAAGCGGAAGAAGCGGATCGTAAGCTTCTTCTTTATATGACCCAGAAAATGGTCCGGCCGAGGGCTGGTCGATCGGGACGAAGCAACTAATCCCGTCGAGCGGGGTTTAACAATGATAGCTCTGGGGTGAGTGCCGACGGGCACTACCTCCGGTCGATCAGGAAGGATTGATAGCCACACAGTAGTGGGGCTGCAAGGGGTGACAAGATGGACTTGCGCTGCCCGAAGTGCAAAAGCAATAACCTCAAGAGGGTATCCCTCGCCTACCAAGAAGGCACCCACCGCATAGACACGCGATCCGGAATTCGAGGTCTCCTGTTTGCCGGTGGGGGGCCAGATATATTGATCGGTAGAGCGACCACGCACGGGTCTCAGCAATCGGTCCTTTCAAAGCGTCTTAGCCCTCCCTCTAAGTGGTCGTATATGAAACTCATTTTGTGGTCGGGAGTCGCAACTCTAATCGCGCTCGTAATTTACGTTCAACACGTAATGTCGAGTACCGTGCCTGCGTCTTCGTTGCCAGCGAAACTTTACGTGCTATTCGCACCTTTTATCTTTCTTTTCCTCGTAGCAATTATCTGGCGTCACAATCACTTGACCTACCAGCAGAAGTACGCACAGTGGAACGAGTCTTTTATTTGCGAGCGGCGCGGGACGGTCAGCCAACAAGCCCTCCATTAAGGCCTTGAGTCGCCGATGCTTCGGCCAGCTGGTGCGGAGCCTTGCCTTGGATAAAGTCCGCAGCTTTCTGTGCCTGTGACGCAGCAGAGACAAGCAAGCGCGAATCCGACTTGAGCCGTGCTATCCACGTCTTGAGATACGCGGCTGAGTTTTCAAGAATCCGCTGCTCGATTCCCGCGATGCCGCACAGCATGGCGGCGGTCATTTCCGCGACGAGTTCCTCTTTCGAGTAGGATTCCGAGCCAAAGGAAACCGGGTTGTCGAAGTTCTCCCGGTGCAAGCGCTTGGCGTGCCCCGTGCTGTGGGCTAGCTCGTGGAATTCAGTGGCGTAATACTCTTCCGATGAATGAAAGAGGCCGCGTGCCGGCATACCGACCATGTCATTGGTCGGCGAGTACCACGCTTTGTCGGATTGCTCGAACGCTGGCGGGTTCGGCATGTTGGTCACGAGTTGTTCGCACGTTTCGACGGGATCGTTGGTGCGCGTCTCTTGCAGGAGGGACGCGGGGATGTCGATACCTTCCGCCTGCGACAAATTAAACACGCTGTAATAACGAAGCAGAAAGGGCCGGGAAGTCTCTTTCGCGCCGTCCTGCGCTGTCGTCTCCCGTTCGTCGCCGATGTTCCAGAAGATCACGGGCGAAGACTTCTCGCCTTTTCGGATTCTCCCGCCTAACTTTGTTGCCTGATTGAAAGTAAGCCAGAATCGTGATGGGAACCCCTGCGAAGCAAGAGTAAAGACATTGAGTCCGCGATACTCTTTTTGTGTGATCAAATTTGCGGGAGTTTGGCAGGTCCAGGGCTTGCGCCAAGGAGCCACGCCAGATTCAAGCTGCTTGATGATTTTCTCGGTGACGACTTCGTAGACGCTTGGCATTTGGTTCGCTCCATTTTTGATTTGCTGTTTTCTGGCCCTTTCAGGGCATAAAAAACAACATGCTTTACTGGAGGCGAGTCCTGGCCGTGGTTCGCGGCTGTCAAGCCCCGAAGCGCATTCCAGCGGAGCCTAGAGGGGCGCGGAAGCGAGTACGGTGGGGTTTACCGAGCGGAGCTGCACAAGCGGGCTTTACAGTGGGAGCGAACTACGGCCTATCTTGCGCCAAGTAAAGCGTGTGAGGGCTAAGCGACTCGCTCAAAGTAGGCGGAGCCGATCCCCAGGAATGGTTACAGGGAAGAAACAAGCATTCTGGATTGAATCGACTGAAGGGGCTTACCGGATTTCTTTGCTATTTTTTTGAGGTTCCATGCAAGTAAAAACTGCGACCCCGTTCTAAGGTGTGGGGGATGATTTCCCGGTTCAGATAGAGTTCTGGACTGGACGAAGCGGTATACCCACCAGCAACATCACCGGCGGTGAGAAAAGAGGTAGTATGTCACCGTAAGTTGCTGACGTTCCTTACAATTACACTGGCTATTTATTGATGGTGGAGGGTTAAAGGCAATGTTCCCAAAAGCTAAGCGATCGGCTGTTCTTATTCTAGGCCTGACAATTTTCGCCTGCTTAGGATTGAAAGCTAGAAGCCAACCTCAGATTGAGGCAACGCCGTCTTTGGAGACGCTCAAGACGATCGATTACACGCGGGCGGGGGATGGCAATGAAAGCGACGCTATTGGCTATGCTAAGTTGCGAGACTTCATCAATGCGTGCCAAGCTTATTCGAGTGGCCTGGGCGTGCTACCAAACTTTCATGAGCCGGTCTTGACTAGGGGAGATTCAGGTATTGCAGTCTTTAGAAAGGTCTCACCCAGTGTTGTTTTAGTCTTGACTGCGAAATTTAAGGACGACAAGGTTACAGACTCAGGCCTCGGAACAGGGGTCATAGTCGATCCAGCTGGTTATGTCCTTACCAACTGGCACGTTGTCGCAGGCTATGATGGGGCAATTGTCTTTTTCAAGCCAACAATTGGGACAGAACCAGACAAAAACAGCGCCTACGGAGTTACGCTGGTAGCGTTGGACAAACAAGCTGATCTTGCCCTGCTTAAAATCGTCAAGCCTCCCAGCGGATTGACCGCCGTACAGTTTGAAGCACTTTCCATGATTCAAGTTGCTGAAGATATTCATATCATAGGGCATCCACACGGCAATCTCTGGTCATACAGCTCAGGTGTGATTAGCCAGATTCGCGACAATTATGATTGGAAGTACGAAGACGGCTCCCAACACAATGCGAGGGTCCTGCAGATGCAGACGGCAATCAATCCGGGAAACTCGGGTGGGCCTGTTCTCGACAACGATTCGAAGATGCTTGGCCTCGTTGCGATGAGTGAAGAGGGTCAAAACCTGAATTACGCTGTAGCCATCGATGTCATCAAGAATTTCGTGAATAGCTCCCTGGCAACCAGATCCAGGGGCGCAGAAACGCATAATGAAACGGAAAAGGGTGAAACTTATGTAGGTCGCTCCAAGGAAGGCTTTTCAATCATAAAGACAGTTTATTCTGATCTCGTTTCCTACAGTGTCCGCGACGCAAAGGGTTTGCCTACTGAACTGGTTGCCGAAACTTCAGACGGCATTATCTTGACGGGGTCGAAGCCGAATGCGTTTGGCGGATTTGGTGAGTGGAAATTCAAACCGAGAGCTGGAAAACCAATATTTGTAAAATCGTCAGGAAACTCTCCTGATCTCGTCTCGGCTGGCAAGGGGAATTGACAGTCTCTATTCGCCAATGACTATAAATGGGGCCCAGAAAAATGGGTCTTTCGATCCACTAGCAAAGACTGCATAACGAGCCTCCGCCAAGGCAACGCTTTTCTTTTTACCTGCCAATAATCCTCCATAGTAGCTTTTCATCAGCACGGCGGTGGATTCGTCTGAAACCTGCCACAAACTGACCGTCACACTTGACGAACCTGCAGCAAGGAACGCACGGCCAAGGCTCATCACACCTTCCGCGCGGCTTATTTTCCCGCTTCCAGTATTGCATGCAGACAAAACAACCGACTCTGAATGCAGTTTGAGGCCTATGATCTCGGACATGGAAAGAAACATGTGTGAAGGCGCAACCCCGTCGTAAGAGAGAACCAAGGCAGGTTCCTTGATGCCTGTGTCCACCGGCAATACCCCGTGAGTGGCAAAGTGCACGAACCGGAATTTCGAGAGATCGGTATCTAGTAGCTCGCCCTTCGTTGCACTCGCTCCAGAACGCACGTCAACTGTCTCATTTCGTGCTTTCAGCAGAGATGCAATGCTCTCAATTTCGATGGCCGTCCCCGGAAGCCGCTCAAATGAAAACCCTCTGGCCTTCAGCCTGTCCGGAGCAGGAGACTTCATCTCATCTCCTGGATTCTGCGTCTGATTGGAAGAACTATTCCCGGGGGATTTGATTGCACCCGCGACCTCGTACCTGTCGTCTTCTGGCGAAGTGATGGGATCAGCTATTCCCAGGAATGCTTGCTGCCAACGGGTTTGATGAGTAGCAGTTCTTGCGAGTCGGAGTGAGACGGCTGAGGGGTAATATGTTGCTGCTTTTTTAAGGAAAACGAAATTCCCTTTGGATGCATTGGGAGAAAACAGCTCGAACGGCAGAATAAAGAGAACGTCGTCCGGTACAATGATGAGCTCTTGTGAATCTGACAGCGTTTTGGGAACATCACCCGGAAATAGTTCCGCAAATAATTCCTCCGAAATACTCCAATCGACTGCTCCGGCACGGCCCGAATTAAGGCCCGTACGGAGCATAGAGAGTCGATCTAGAAACCAGTCACGCTTTTGGGCAATTTTGTAGAAGGCCACCAATTGGTTCTTATTCCCGTCTCTATTTTGAATAACCCAAACGAACGTAGAGTCATCCGTCATCTTAAACTCGACGAGGGTCTCGCCCTTTGTAAGGGGTAGGGTTGATAGCTGGATCTCCTCCGGATACGCAATTGCGGCGTATTGTGGAGAAAGTTTGCGTAGGTCGTTGAGAAAGCCCTTGATCTCGCCTTGAACGGAGGAGAGGTCAGTTTCCAGGCGTTTGGTCTCAGCTTGTTGATTCGGTGCATTGCTATTCAGGATGGCATCCATCTGGGCTAATAAGCTATCACGGCGAGAAAAGATCGATTGCTCACGCTCTTGAGCAGCCGGTGGAAGCGTTTGTCTCATTTGATTCACAAAGACACGCCCCCAGCTCGCCGCAAATTGGCGAGCCTTATTGATTTCGGCGTATCTCAAAGAATCAGATGCTAGTGTTAATTGGTTGGCCGGTGTTTTCTTGCTCATCGAATAAAGCAGCGACACGAGCTCGTCATAAATATATCCGTAGTTTTCGGAGATAGACTTCTGCTCCTGTGCACTGAGATTCCCCTTTACCTTTTCGATGAGAGAGATCAACTGTTTGTAGGAAAGCAGGGCCTCATCCAATTTACCTTCCTTAACCAACAACCGTGCCTCCCCGTAAAGAAAACGGCCCCTCAAGTAGAGTTCTGGAGATTGTGAAGTCAGCGGACGAGCCTTATTTAGAGCCGAACGGGAGCCTTTTAAGTCTCCCTGCAGCCCATCTGCTTCGGAAAGACTTATGAGCGCGTGGGCCTGACATGCGGGATCTTTAGTTTTTTGGCATTCCCGAAGGCTTTCCTCAGCGAACTTCGCAGCCTCAGAGAATTTGCCAGTTTGCAGATCTATCTCCATCAGATCCAGTCCGAGGGTCCTCCGATCACTAAATTCCTGAGCTTTTGCATAGCATTCTCGCGCCTTATCAAAATTCTTTAGAGAAGAACTCCTGTCACAATAGATTCCTGTCAATTCAGCCCAGCACGACGCTTGTCCCTCCTTGTTTCCAGTTTTTTGAAACAGGTCGAGGGCTTTTGTTGCTTCGCTTAAAGAATCGTCCCAACCTCCGATGACCGCGTCGAGAATAGCTATGGCAAGGTGTGAATAGCCAAGATGTTCCAGATCACCGGCCTGAGTAGTAATCTCAACTGCGTCATTGTATGAGGTCAGCGCCTTCTCAAACTGCCCCTGAGACCTATAAAAGTCTCCCAGTAGATATGCCACGAGGTATCTATTAAAGGGAGTTGCATCGTTGGCGGCTTTCTTCGCCTCAATTAAAGACGCAAGCGCCCTACTTGCGTCACCGAGTTCGTAGTAATCACTTGCCAGGTCACCGAGACAAATCGCCTCACGCGCAGCGTTGGCCAAATTGTGGTAAGCGGTCGCTGCCTTGCGATGATATTCGACAGCCTGATCAAAACCTCTCTGAGCTTTATATGCATTTCCCAGGCCAAGGAAGCCTTCTGCTACGATATTTGGTTTCTCAGCTTTTTGGGCCAGATCAAGCGCCCTCTCATAGTGGTCAATAGCGGTTTTGGTTTGCACCAGCTTGAGATAGTAGTCCCCGAGCACAACTAGAATTTCAGCTTCTTCAGCCTGTGCTTCGAGCGCGTGATACAGTTGCCGTGCAGATTCCAAATACTTGCCCTGCAACTTCTGCGCTTTTTCTCCTGAATCTCCATTGAGGGTCATCGCAACGCGTGCGTACGCTATCGCTGCGGATTTCTTATCGCCCGCCGAAATAAGTTTTTGGATCGCAAATTCCAATTGTGAATTGGCTTTGTCATATAGCTTGGCACCCGCAAGCGACATGGCAAGATCGAGAATCAATTCGGGATTCTCCGGAGCTGTTGCTATCAATTTCTCCACGGAGGATCGGGCCGCTCCGATGTTTCCGAGTTGTGTTTGGACGAGGATATTTGCGGTGTCTGAATAACTTATTGTTTGTTGATCTCCAGCTTTCTGCGCAAGCCTTGTACATTCGTCAATCTTGGTCTTCGCAAGAGCGATGTTTCCTCGACGCGAATAAGAGATTGCTAAAATGCAAGCAGCCTCGGACTGAAGAGAGCTCATATCCCCCTTGGCGTCCCGCACTACGACCTCCGATTCGAGGGCGTACCTCTCAGCAAGTTCCGGATTCGCTCCCTCTGTAATGTAATACCGAGCTAGGGCGCTCAGAATTGGCAACTTGTTGAAACCCACCATTGGCCCAATATCGTGGAGAATTCCCTGTAGAGCAGCAGCTCCATCCTTCTGTCGCGTAATTTGAAAGGGAAGGCTCAGAATGCGTTGCCAATTAGAATGATCATCGGTCGGTTTGGACGGGAACCCGTCAAACAGAAAAAGAATGTACGAGTACACCAGTGACTCAACGAATTGCCCCTCCTTCTGCTTTTGTTCCACCAACTCTCGAACATGCAACTCTTTCAATCTCTGATCCAGGTATGCAACTTCCGCTTGCTCAGCTTTTTTATCATCTAGGTGAACCGAGACACTGTAGGCTTTGTTGATTGAGATAAGCTCTTTCGGAATCATCGATAACGCTCTGTAGACATTACTGAGCCTGACGTAGTCTTCATGAACGGTAATATTGTTGAGCTCGTCGTCGAATGGACCTGGTCTAACGAGAGACTCTCCCTTCTCCAGTGCATCCCTGGCCTTGTTTAAGTCTCCAGCAGTTTGATAAATCTCGCCGAGTATACCGTCGGTATAGAACTCTAGAGGTCGTAAGTTATGACTTCTTGCGTACGAAACAATCTCATCTTCTAGGGCAACGGCTTCCATCCCGCGTCCGAGTTTTATAAGCAAGAGTGATTCTGAGATCTCGACCTGATTGAGTTGGCTCTCGTTTTGCAATGATCGGTAGAAATTAGCGGCAATGCCATAATCCTTTAGAGCATCGTCATATTTCTTAAGCTGATTTTCTAGATCAGCGATCTTGTGCTCTGCCTCTGCTTCTCCAATATGAAGTTCAGAGTCGTGGCTAACTGAACGGAGTTCACGCCAGATATCGATCTCCTTTGCTTTTTGGTTGGCCGCTTCGAGGACATTGGTCAGACCTTCAAGCACGAAGATACGCGTAACAGGAAGAGTAAGGGCGAAGCTTAGACAGTTCTGGTCATCTGGTCCAAGGGCAAGTTTACTCAGGTCACCATTTCTGAGCAGCTCCAGCTCGCCAATCGCTTCGTCTGCTTTACCTTTCTTGACCAACCCGAACGCATATGCGTTTTCTGCTGAGACGAAGGCGTAGGTATCTCTTACTTTGATGGCCTTAGTCTTGGCCTGGGACAGTAAATCCATAGCCCGGTCGTCGTTGCCGGCCAGGCCAAAAAAGTAGGCTCTGTAAACAAGATGTAATGCTTCGAATCTGTAGCCATTAAGCCTGTCAATATTGAGGGCTTCTTCTATAGAGTTTTGCGCTTCACTCGTCTTGCCCGTCAAGAGCTGAAGTCTTCCCATTGCACCGAGGGTGCGTGCTTTCTCATATAAGCTCCCATTTTTCACAGACAGAGTCAGTGCTCGTGCAAGTATTTCAAGGGCTTTCTGATTATTTCCCTTCAGCTCAGCTTCCGAAGCGAGTGCATTAAGAATGTCTGCCTCTAGTATCTCGTTCTTAACATTTATCGAATCCTCCAATGCTTTCTCGAATGCGATGAAGGCCATCTCTATTTTGCCCTCTCCAACGAGCGCTGAACCTAATACAGCTTCAACAACCGCCCTGTCCCGGACAAGGCCGCGTTTGTCAGCGATTTCCAGGGCCCTTTGGATTCTTTCTACCGTTTCGTTAGGATTCATCGATTTACAGGAAATGTTTTCATCATTGAGTAAAGCCCGGAGCTCAGGGTCGACTGCGGTAAGCTCAGGCGGTATCGCACTAGAGGCAGATCCCTTGTTCTGTGAAGTGGCAACTGCGGGCAAACAGAAGAGGAAAACGTAAAGGAAACAAATTGTCGGAATTGTGGAAATTCGCATATTTCAGCGGATTACGGATTCGCAAAATAAACTTTGCAAGGAGCTGTAATTTCCGCTTCTCAACATAATCCAACTTGTCAGCATTATATGAATATTTCTCGAGCACTTTCCCATTGTGAAATCCCAAACCGCTCACGCCGGACAGGAAGGGTGCGAGGGTTCCAAACTAGTGAACCCCAACCAAGGCAAGCGATGATCATCGAAAACGCCATCCTCTCGCGATGTGTTTGTCCTACACCTGTAATTGCGTCAAATGAAAAGGCGAAAGTCGTATGCCCGTGGCTGAAATGGCCCCAGCAGTGATCCGATTCGGGCAATCTCGTTAGACGATTGTACGGTAGCCGGAAGTTTTGTGTATAAGTCGAACGTATTCCAGTTCATCTTTGAAAGACCAAGAATCTCCTCCGCGAGGTTCTTGATGTCGGATTGACCCGTGTGCCGTCGAACGGTAAGCGGTGCTGGAATTCGACGTTTTCCCTGATAATACCGGCGACTATTGCTGATGGCAGAAGTAACGCCGTGAACCCATACGAGTGCTGCGAAATCGTCGAGTCGGACGACGCTCCCTCGGGAGACCGGATAATTATCTTCTCGCAGGCCGCCCTGCGCATCTACCGAAGACGCGATGTAACGTAGCGTGTCGTCGATTACAATTTCTAGCATTTCAATTTGCGATACGCCGCTCAATCCCTCACTAAGCCCTTGCTGCTCATCCCTGGTAAATCGAGTGCGTTTGTGGATCACGACACGTGTGGGCAACACGGAACGAGACTCGAAAAATAGCTCTCGAATTTGTTCTCCGACACGTCGCGCATCATCGCGTGACAAATAGGGGTTTTTGCCGAAAAATACCGGATTCTCGACCTGGCTCAAGCGGTATTGAAGCCCTTCGCCACGAGAGCTGTAGATGTGGCTGCACCCCATGACCACCTTTTTGCCATGTTCCTGATTGGGATCGTAGCTCATGCCGAGCCCAACATATGCGCTATCTCTGTCAAGACCGTCCAGCACCCAAGGAGTACGCATGGCCTTGACGTAGAATGCGAGTGAAAGCCACCACCAAACACGACATTGAAGTTTGTCGGACAGCGTGCTCTGGTCCAGAAACTGTGTGCCAATGCCTTTTTGCACGCTGCTCGCTTTGACAAAATCATGAACGTTGAACCGCTCAGATTCGGTATCAAAGGCGCGATAAGCTGTCCAACGGTCTGGGAAAAATATAAGCACGAGGGTCGGTGAAAACGATGCCTGGAGCATTTCAATCGACCGATTAATGCTCCTCCCAATCTCAACTGCGTTAACGCGCGCGTCGGTTCCAGAAGGCTCTGGGCAGACAATCCATCCTTGGCTCCCTGGCTGGGCCACAGTTAGATCCACGCCGAAAGCGTTTCTAAAGCCTGGGAACGGCGGCAAGTAATCTGCTTCCTGCTGACTCGGTTGAATGTGTCTCTCTAAATTTGCCAGATAAGGCTGAAGAAATCGGGTTTCTGCTTGCGGACAAATAACGCCTAATCGAATTTCAGTGCTGAATCCTTGCACCGTTAATGGGTAATCGAACGGGCGGTTGTTCACCACCCCACGAACCGGATGGGCATCTCGGACGGTGCCGGTACCTGTGCGATTCGCAAATACAAGCTCCGGTTCTCTGATCTGAATCCCTCGTTGCTTGATGAGTGCTCGAAATCTGGGCTCGATCTTGATCTTCGGTAAATCCCTGCCCCCCGACACTTCCGCAAACGCTGGCGCGCGGCGAATAGCAAATCTAAATGGAGAGCCGCAATTAGGTGGGTATTCGTAGATTTTTTGGGGTGTGTCTGTTGCCAGAAGTTTCGCGCGCCAAAAGTTGACTGCCTCATTAAATTCTTTGTTGTGCTGCCAGCCGAGAATCCGAAGTTTAATAGTGTTTGCTTTCGGACGAGGTGCGAGCGTTCCTGCGGCGTCTACCACCCTAATTGACGGTTTGAGTATGAGATAAGACCGTTTTTCAATCTGTCGCAGCGACAAGTAGACCGACTGGTAGACGCGAAATGATTCTCCATCGAGCTTTTCGTCCCTGGGAGATTCCGACGACCATAGTCCATGCGCGCTGTCGGCTTCCAGCCCAGTAGCTAAGACCATGCTGCGGATCAACGCCTCACGCATTAACGAGGTGATCGCGCCGTCTTCAAAGCGCAGACTATCTTCTGAGATTGGCGCGCGCTGCGGCCTGTCTTTAACGTTATCACCAAAACAGGCTCGGATATCATCTACAGTGCCTAGCGCGAAGATTTGACTCTTGAAAGGGACAGCTACGACGGGCTTTTTCGCAGTTTGCTCACGTACCCATTTCCATATATGCTCTTTCGGCCACTCCTTCAATTCGAACGCGAGTACCTCGGAGGGGCATTCGACTTCGAACGCATTGCTTTTGAGGATAGAAGTCGGCTCGGCTGAGTCGATTCGAAATGGCTTTCTCGGCGCGTCCGAGCCACCGCTATTTTGAGAAATTAGCTGAGTCGCCCTAACTTGTCCAGCGGCGTCCAAACAGTGGAGTGCGAGCCGAACCATAACATCGTCGAATCCCGCTGTCGGAACAATGTATGCAGTGCGCCCGTGCGCCCGCGCTTGCTTGATCAGGTCCAGAACTCCCTTGGGGATATTTGCCGGGTCCTGCACGCACCAATACAGCGTTCCTGCGCCTTTCTGTTCAACGCCGCGGGAGAATGCCGTCATAATCGTTTCATCCCGTCCGCTATAGCCGGAAATAATGACGGGCGAATTCTTCATTTCCTCGATAAGACCAACTTCGAGATCGTGCTCGTGGTCCTTAATCTCTTCTGTGGTGTTCTTGAGATGATCGTATCGATAATCCCCGTGCAGCGAGACAACGAGAAGTTCTCCAGTCTTGGAAGTCCGAACGATGCGATGCGCAGAATCGAGTCCAACCTCGATTGGCGTGACGGAGCCAGAAACGACTGCGCGAGCAGCAATTTGATCGAAGTTAGTTGTCCAGACAGATTTGATCAGCGTTTGCGATGCCAGTGTACCGAGAAGCTGATAGCCGATGTGCGGCTTTGCGATTCGGACCTTTTCCTGAAAATAGGCTCGACGGCTTTCTGGAATTGGATAACAGGCTTCGATGTACACGCTATATTCTTCAGGCGCTCCATTGCTCGGATATATGCCTTGCCGATCAAGCCATCGCTGAATGCGAAGGCGGACGCTCGCGAGCGACAATTCTGAAAACTGCGTCTCCAGCCCGACGTTGTTCGTCAAAAAAATATTGCGTTTCCATTCCCAGATACACATCTGCGCAGAAGGCATGCCGGATGTGATGGAGGCTCCTGCTCCAAGGAAGAGCGCATGCGGAGTGTTTCGGCTCACACCCACGGATCGAATAAATGCATCAAGAGGAAGGAGGAACTCCTTCATTAAACTTCCTCCTGAGCGGTTGTTACTTCCATGGCTTCAGCGGCGGTTTTTGCCAACATTTGTTTCAGTTGTTCGGGGCCGATTTTTGCATCTTTGAGCTTTCCTGCAGCTAAAGTCCGCCAGGCCAAGTTGCCGGGCCCTGGAAAGTCCCGACGAATATCCCGCAGGACATGAAGCGCATTTTTCGTCCAACTGCGAAACTCCTCCAAATTCCAATAGCGCAGATGTTTGAGAGACGGAATGGCACCCTTGGTAGTGCGCGTACAGGGTGTGATGAGGACGGGTATTATTTCAGCGTCCGACGACTGCGTTAGATTATTTCGTATCCAGTCGGGGTGTGAGGCCGCTTGGCGCGCCTTTCGAACGGAAAACACCGTCTCTGATCTACCTTCCCCATGGTCCTCGAACACGAAGCAGAGAGAGTCATCCGCGATCCACCAGGGGTCAGGCGCAGCGTCCTCCGATGAATTGCCAGCCGAGTACCCAAGAAAACGGCCCAATCGTTCATGACCATCTTCGAACGCTATGCCATCTGAATTCTGCAGAATCGCGTCGAGAATCGATCTTTCCTCGGCATCATACTTCCTGTCGTGGATAGTTCCCATGTCCTCCAAAACCATCTCAAGGCGCTCAATCATTGCCGCAAGGCGCGGCTCGACGGCGGCGGCCATGGTGGCAGGTGTCCCTTTGTCGGCTTGTAAACTCACAAGCCAGCGCAGCACCGGCGCTGCGGCTTGCGCCTTCCGGAAGTAATCCTTGGCAATCTCATCGGTCGGCAACTGGTTCGCCTGATGTGCAAGCCATGCGGCTGAACCCGCAAGATACAACCACAATGCGCGGTATCCGCGCAGGTCGGAATGGGTGAGCTTACCAATGACAGCTCGACACTGCTCAAGCGCGGCGCTGAAGTCAGCGTTCCAAAGCGCGTATTGGTATGTCAACTCCGCTGCAACCGCATCGGCTAGTTCCTTCGTCGCGGCAAGGGTATGCTGCGTCAATCCACTGCGCAGGGCTACGATTGCCTTGTCCGCTGCGTCCCAATCGGCGTCTTGTTTAAAGAAATGGCTCAAGTTCTCAAGCATTTCCTTCGCCGACGCAGATTTTGATTGCTCTAAACCAAATTCCAACTCAGCCTGGATTTCCGGATGGAAGAACTCACGCCGTTCCTTCTTGAAGAGATAGCTATTCAGATTCTCGCCTAGAACAACGACAGCGGCATAATCGTTTGGCGACCGCGTACAACGACCAAAGCCTTGAACCAATCGAGTCAAAATGCGGTCGTCCAGTAATAGTTGCGCAGTTACTCGAAGAACGAAAAACCGCTCCTGAAGGTTCGCTCCGCCGGGAAGGCCATCAGCGAGCAGCAACCGGCACTCGTCATCGACGAGATCAATCCCGTCGTAACGGTTTGCAATCACGGCAACAGCCTTATCACTTTGAATAAATGGCTTCTTTGATGCTTCGATTTGGGTCGCATCAAAGACGGGGCAGGCGACCGTTTCGGAGATCGCCAATCTGACCTTCTCGGCCGAGCGGTCATCCGGCACCAGATACAATGCTCGCCCTGCGAGCTTAATCGACTCCATTGAAAAAGTTTCGGCGGCGGCATCATCAAGTGACCGTTTGGGGAACAAGAAAAATCGGCGTCCGATTCCTTGTTTATCCCACCCAAGCGGCACAGGTATTTTATGGATAGGCTGCCGGCCAGTGACGCGTTCCAGATCACCCCCCGCCCCGAGCGTAGCGGACATATAAAGGCGCTGCTTCGCATCGGAAAATGGAGCGTGTGTATTTGACGGTGGTATGAGGGGCCGGATAAGAATCGCTCGCCGTGAAACGTACAAGTGGCACGCATGCAGCGAGTCTCGGAGCAGTTTCCACGTGTAACGAAGACTTGTGTTCTGTGTATGTTCGTCGAGAAGTGGGACAATTTCGCCTACGACGCTCTGGAAAACTGGTGTCGGAAGCTTCTCAACCCATTGCTGGCTCGTCGCATCAGCCGAATCGCCCGCCAGACGCGATTTGTCGGAATTCGGCAACAAGCGAGTCACTATGCCGATTAGCGCTGAAAATGCTGACTCGTGCTCAGGCTTCGACTTCTCAATCAGCAATGACCAAAACGCCGAGACGTAATTTTCCGCAGAATGTGCATCGTCAAGAATGATTAAGTTGGGCTCGGAAAAGAACGGATTGGTATTGAACAAGCTACTGTAAGTGGTCACCGCAACGGCTTCGGCGTTCTGCCAGTCTGCAGATGCCCTGGCATCGTAGTTAGCCCTTGACCCTGTGAACGCATGAAGATCAATACCGTATTTGGTGCTGGCCTGCTGTGCTACTTGGTTAACAAGTTGGCGCGTAGGACACAGATACACAACACGCTCGCCATACCTACGGCGACGCCACTCTGCAATGAGAAGGCCAACAAGAGTCTTCCCACTGCCCGTGGGAAGTTGTAGTGCGATGTCGGCGTATTGCGTATGGACTGCTAGATAACTGCGAAGCACGTCCGCTTGATGCGAGAGCAGGCCAGGCACAGTCCTTTTGCGCAAATCACGAAACAGCGCTTCTGGATCGTCAGGACAAGCTGCTTTTTTCTCAGGCAGTTTGAATGTCATAAGACTCTCCCGCATTGCGCGTCGAAGACTGTTGTGCCGCCTGAAGTACAGACCCTGTCATAACCACGCCATTTTCCATGGACAGTATCACTTTGGAAGCTGATGGCAATCATCCCGGAAGCTGAAGCCCATTGTAGAGGGCATGGTGGAGGACGGCATCGAGCAGCGCACGACTTTTGGCATCGGCTTCGCCATCGGTCATCACTGTCGGTCACGACTCTGAATACCGCAACTGATATCGGTGTCACGATCAGCGCAGTGATGTGCCACAGCTGAAGCCTTCGGAGCCACATGAGGTTTCGTCGATCAAGCTGACTTGAATGCTCTCAGCCACCTTATAGTGATCCAGCGCTGAGATCAGGGATGCGTCAGTATAGTCCGAATCTAGGCCACGGCGTCAGTTCTTGATCGCTCTGCGTGAATGGGGGCTTCCGAATCAGAGACGGTAAAGTCGGGAATTGTTTCCAGAAGCTTCGCAGGTTTTACCTTCAGCGCGTTTGTGAGCGCGACGATATTAGTGATGACGATATTTCGTTCCCCTCGCTCGACGCCACCGACGTAATTGCGATGCAGGTGAAACCTAGAGCCCAATCTACGGGCCGGTAGTCTCGCCGCCTACGGCAATTGAATCAGTACTTTTCCAACCAAATTAGTAGCGATTAGTACTTTCGCGAATTCCGGCGCGGGAAACCCTTCAAAGCACTGGGAATCTGGTAGGGCGGTGGGGATCGAAAGTACTTCTTTACTGGAAACAAAGGATTTTTGCGGTGCAGCCGAGCCTTCTAAGGCATTGAAAGGAAAGGAAGAGAATTCTTAGTACCCCTTAGCGCCGCTGAGAAATTTCTCGTTTCTGCAATGTTCATACTAAGAGAGCATAGGCTCTCGACTATGCCTTACTGGCAGCGAGTTCGAACTCAATTTCGTCGGGCACTCGGTTCATCCAAGCACGCAAGACGCCGTAGCGATCGAGCAGAAAATGGCCGCGAAATCCCTCTTGTTCTACTTTGAAAAGCTGATCCTCGGCTCCGTGAAATGAGAGCAGCTCGGAAAATGCGCGCTTTCGAATCGCATCGTAGACAAACCGATCAATCCCCGTATAGGCGAACTCGTAGTTTTGGTCTGCAATCTCTTTTTGAACGGGAGGGACGACGCGAGACTCCCAAAAGCCTCCGAGAAAGGTTCTAATGGTTTCACGCAAGTTCAGACGAATCGTTGACCGATGGAATTCGATCGGGAACCGTTTTGTGTCATCGAGTTCGATCGGAAGGGGTTGGACCCCATTGAACAGGTCCCCGGAGTCGGCGATTCCGTATAACAACTGAGCTCCCCGTTCTTTTCCAATCACCTCGTCGAGAGCGCGAGCGTAGAATCGAATCACTTCCCGAACCGCTTCTTCAAACGTATCTTCAGCTTCGTGCTCGGGATCAAGAAGCTCCACATCCGGCCTCCTTTGTGCCTCCTTGGACCACAGCGAAAATATGACGCCGATGGCGCGACCGTAGCCACGGGGCGTCGCAGTAGTAATTACTCCCGGACTGCTCAGTTTGGCGTTAAACGAGTTTCTGTGACGCGCCGATGAAACTCCATTGAAGGTGCCCTTCGCCTCAATAGAAACCCTCGCGCCCCCGTTCGGGCTGTTGGCTTCGAAGTCGAACCGGCTGGAGCGCTTGCGTATCGTTCTTCCATCGATTACGTGGCAGGCGGAGAGGAGGGCGAGCCCCGCTCCAACTCCAAGGATCTCCGAGCACAGGCGTTTGATGTCTTGATCGTTTGGGTTCTCAACCCACAAACGACCATTCTCAACGTACGGATTGATCATCGAGGTGATCGCCCACGCGAGTGCCGCGGCCTTTTGTCGCTTCGATGATGAGCCTGCCATAACGCTTGTGTTCAGTCGGTCGGAGAAGTGTCTTCCAGCCTGAAAAATGAGAGTCGCTAGCGACATGCCCGCACCGCCCGACAAGAGATTGGCGACCCACTTTGGTTGTGATCCGGCGCAGCGATAATTCTGCTGTGAGGATGCGTTCTCCCGGGCCGAGATCAGGAACTGCTGGGTCGGAATACTGCTCATCGAAATGCTGACCTGAGTTGCCACGTGTTGCCTCTTGGTAGCTGCGAGATGCCGTCACCAATGTTAGCCGAAGATTGGGGCCAGCTTCCAAGTAACAGCTCCTGAGATCTCCCAGGCCCGGTCCGTTATTGCCCCCGCAGATGAGGTTACCTACCATGAAAAGAAAAGGAAGGGAATTCTTAGTGCCCCGAATGCCCTGAGAAATCCATGGACTAAGGCTACTTCGCTTCACTATCTTTTGTGATCGTCGTACCCCCGCGAAGAGCTGAGCGACCGGAATCCCGAAAATTGCTTCGCAGGCAAGTGCAGTCTCAAGCGGCGGCAAACGGGGCCGTTTTTCATATCGGGACACGTGAGCGCCATTTTCACGGCCCAAGGTAGCTTTCAATGCCTTCGCAATACACATCGCGATACACAATAACGTTGCCTATGATGTACTTCTATGACTTGCAGTGCCGTCCGTGCTCTTCCATGTCGTTGAAAGTTCTTAAAACCCGCTAACTGTCACAGCAGACGTCTACACCGCAGCCATGGGATGTCAGTCCCATTTTCCATCATTTTCAAATTACCAGCAGTTTTGTTTAAGTTAAGTGCCGCCAGCTCAGCGTGTTAGGGTTCGCTAGAGGAAGCTTGGGAAGCTTGCAATTTAACTCAAAAAAAAGCTGGATTGGCGGCATTTTTAACGATGCGAAGGCCCCTCTAATGGAAAATGGAGTGCGATGGAAAACTGCACAGGGCAATTCCCTGCCCCAAAGGACTTAGTGGGCCATGCGGGGCCATGGAAAAGCCAAGCGGGCCAGCCGGGGCGGAAAAATGGGCTTGTTTGGTAATCCTAGTAATACTTTCGAGGTCGGTTATTCTCGAACAAGTTGGGGATGGCCGGATGCACGCTCGGGATGGAGCCGGAAACAAAGTGGGCGATAATGCCGTATGCAAAAGGAATGCGCATTCTGTCCAGAGACCGCGAAACTATCTGCGGAACATCTTTGGAGCAACTGGATGAACGAGTTGTTCCCCGGCAAAAAGCGCTTCAGAGATAAAAACGAGCACGGCGAGATCGTTGCCGATTGGTCGTCAGACAAACTTGACTGGAAGGCGCGACTTGTTTGCGAGCCTTGCAATAACACATGGATGAGCAAGATTGAAGAAAAGGCCAAGACAGCGATGAGCAACTTCATTCTTGGAAAGTCGGGGCCGATATCCCAATCTTGCGGGGATTCAACAGCACTATTCGGGTTCAAGACGGCGGTTATCTTTGACCACATCCGGCGTGATCGGGAGCCATTTTTCTCCCGTTCCGTCCGCCACGCCTTCAAGGAGTCTTTTGCAATTCCAGCCAAAGTCAGAATGTTTATGGCGGGATTCCTGCCTCGTGGGAAGGGCCACGTACATACTTGCTATCACGAAGGTGCCCTCTCCGCGACCGACCGCATCACGCAATACGTGTGCAGTTACGCCGTGGGTCATTTTGTTTTTCAAGTAGTGGGACAGAAGCAACAGGGATACACAAAGGTGACGCTACAACCCCGCGAGTTTCGGTCTTTTGCTGTGGAGTTCTGGCCGTGGGTTTCTGGTGGTGCCTCATGGCCGCCCGCTGATGTTTTGCAGACGGTGGAAGACTTCGATTCCTTCTCCAATCGTTGGCGTAATTTGACCGCAACGAGCAAAACTACACCGAGGTGACACCGGGGACTTGGGAAGAGAGTCGCGTGCTAAAAATGGTCGCGCCCGGTTACTAGCCGGGCGCGAAGATTTCTGATGCGATTGAGTAGGCAGAAGTTAGATGCGGAACCCATCAGCTAGCCCGCAAAATAGTCGTACCTACCATCCTACAGACAATGACAGGATACGCCTTTCAATGTCCCCTGTCAATACGAAAAAACAATCTTTGTTCACCTAATGGCTATTTACCCATGTATGGAACACCGGGTTCGATTCTCGAAAGAAACTGATTGTGTTTCTCAACTTGGTAGGCGGTCACAAATCGTAAATTCTTGTTGCCGTCTTCGGGTACGACCACGACGAAGTAAGCCGTGGCGGGCGCTTTGCCGATCAACGGTATGGACGAAATCGCTGTGTAAAGATACGTCCGTCGAAACGTGCCGCCCACGTTCTCTTCTACGCGAAATACGGATCGCGTTTTCTCGATAGTATGCCGAATCCAAGGCAGTCGCTTGCCGCGAACCTCCTCGTAGTTCTGTGGCGCTATCACATGCTTCCCGGTGACTTGTTCCTTGTACAACGAGCGTTCGCCTCTATTCTCGATTGCGACTTTCCGCCCGAATACGTCTGTCACTGTGCCCACGACAGATTGTCTGAAATATGCGACGGCCTTAGCCTCGGGGCACGGCCCAAAGTTGCCCGCCAACTGGCCGGTAACGTGAAAACGATATATGAAGGAATGGTAGAAGTACGCAAGACTGAGCGCGGAGGCGATCTCACTCGGTTTCAGTTGTGGCTTGTTCAGTCGTTCCTGTCGGTAGTAGATAATTTTGACGGCATCGTACAAAACTCGGATGCACGTGTCGTAATTCTCTTTCCTCAGCGCGCCCGACTTTAGAATGCCGAACAGCTTCTCTGGCGTTATTTTGGAAAACACCCACAGATCATCGCATGCCTGCACACAATCTCGGAAGGACCATACCCACTTTAGCGCCGCTTAGATTTGTGCATTAGAGCTGTCCTGAGCGCAATTTCCGAGGTAATCCATACCACAAGGCTAAGCAGCCAAAATCGCGAAGTTTTTCGCTCAGTCCACCCGGAGCGGGGCACGTACCGTCCGATACCCTTGAGCCCTAATTCATGCCCGATTCCCCGTTCGCAATGAGGAGGTCGTGGGTTCGAATCCCATCTCGTCCACCAAATTCACACGGCCCGAGGTCAAAGTATCGTCACAACGGCGTTGATGAAAGCACCAAAACGCTTTCCTGAGGATTCGTGTGAAGTGAACTCCAAAACCTCTCAAGCAAGCCACACTCTCGTCACTTTCCGCACTCTGAATCCTCTGCCAAACCAGCCAACGTGATGTTCCATTGTCGAAGTGCTAGACCTAGCTGCTCCTCTGTTTCGCGCCATGTTTTCTTGAGTCCGACTTGCGAAGCTTCGCCTAGGTAGAGCACTTTTGCAGCGTCTTTGTGACAAACCATCACCGGCTCAAGCATGGCTTGTGGAAGAAGCTTCTCCATCAGGTCCTTATCGCCGTACACGGGCGTGCCGCCCACCACAACAAGCCTAATATCTAAGGGGCTCGCGCGCAGGATTGCCGCATAGGGGTCATTTCCATTCCGTTTGACTAAGAGCAAGTCGGCGAAGAGACCACGCGACAAAGAACCAATCTTGTCGCTCAGGCCCGCGAGCTGAGCCGCAGAACTTGTCGCCATCTTCACCAGCTCAGTGTCTTCAAAAACTTTAGGACGCTGCCGCGCATTCCAACTGTCTGCGTATTTCAATTCTTCAAGCATTCCGCTGCTCCCGGATGGACTCCAATCGGGGGCGATCGCCATCACGACTCCGGCATTCTTCGCACCACGCACATCGGCCGTTGTCCCATATAGCTCAAGGTTGCTTCGCGGCGACCAAATCAGTCCGACCCCATGAGCCGCCATTTCTTGAAACTGAGCCGGCTTCAGCGCCACACCATGAATAATTGAGACTCCCGCTCGCAAAAAACCTTGCCCTACAAGCATCCTGTATTCACGAGCCGCGCTGGCATTGCCGGCCGCACCCTCCGCCACATGAATGATGAAGGAATTCAGCTGTCCCGACGAAAGACGGCTTCGGACACCATCGGCATCACCGACGAACATCTCGAAAGGGAAGACGTTATATACGACTTTCTCCTGACCCAGGACATCGGGGTCGTACAGCCCAGAATAGAAATCCAAATTGCGCACCAAGCCTTCAATGCATTTCTGAGGACCCAAACTGCCGACAGAGGAAGTCGAACCTCCAGCCAGAACCTTCACTTCTCCGTAGCGGTTCATTTCGCAACCCCATCCCTCGTCGAACAGAAAACGATGAGGAGTATCCAGTGAGTCCTTATACGATTGCAGCTGTTGCCAGTCGTATCGCGCACCGAACTTCTTGGCGGGGTCCCAATCGGTAGGCTTCCAGTTCGAAGGGGGCCATCGAGGAAATAGATTCCAGGTCAAGTGATTGTGAAGGTCAATTAGTCCAGGAAATACGAAACTGTCAGTTTCAATCGTTTTTGTGTTCGGGGGCAAATCAACGACTGCACCGACAGCAGCAATCCTGTGTTCGGCGACCAAGAGCGTGCCATCGGGAACTACTGATGAAGGTGTTACCAACGTCCCCCGAAGTGCGTACGAGTCGACCTCCTGGGCCCGAGCAACTCCGGCCAGCGCGCAGGTGAACAGGAGCACGAACAAAAATCGACTTGTTCGCATGAACTGTAACCTCCTTCGGGCGAAACTAGAATTGGGCATAGTGCTATTCTTATTGTCGAAAGGCTGTGGCAAGAAAGAGTTACAGGACTTTTAGCGCGTGTCCTACACACTTTCCGTAGTACAGAATCGGCGAAAAGCTAGCATATATATCCAGTGTGCAAGAGAAGTTCATTGGCAACCAAAAACGAGATAACCATAAATAGATTTGGTCGTTCGCAAGAAAGCGGGGTAGGGTCATGTACATACGATCTCTCTAACTATAGAGATGCTTCGTTGCGTACGGCGGGATCCGTGATCGCGCTAGGATCAGCACGTCAACCGTAAGGGATAATAGACGCTCTCGTCAAAAATGTCGCGGCACTTACTTAGTTTGCGATGCGCTCCGCAGCCGCCGCGCGCGGTCGTCGTGCGGGTCGGCGAGCAGTATGGCACAATTCGCCCGATGTCCGTAACTAAAACGTCCAAGTAAGTGAGCCATCCTCATCAGTCCGATAGACTTGTGCCGAAGTGTTGTCCTCGTACCGCTTGAGCGCAGTAGGGTGGGGAACGTTATCGAAAACGCCGGATTCCGTAGAGATGATTGTCTGCTTAACCTTGCAAGCCTTAATGAAGGCCAGGTCAGCTCCATTGATACTTCCGTGGTGGCTCGCATGGAGGATATCGCCGCAGATATTATTCGTGTTCCGTGCGATCCAATTCAGATTGAGGTCGGAGGCGTCACCAGTAAACGTGCATTGGCGATTCCCAAGGTCGGCCCGAAAGACAAGACAAGCGTCGTGAAGCTCGCGAGTCTCCGAGGAAGCAATAGCCTGCTCAGGTCCCAACATCCAGAACTTGATACCATCTATGTTCCAGTAGGGTTTCTCAAACGTTTCCTGCCTATATGGCGCACGTAAGGCTGTGCCCTTCGACGCGAAATAATCCCGGTGCGAAGCAAAATCATCCCACTCATCCAGCGTAACACTGCCATCGCCATAGCGGCGGTCATACGGACTGTAGATGAGGCATCCAATCGAGTAACTCTTCCTTCTGAGAAACTCGAGCCCGGAGTGATGGTCGTCATGTTGGTGTGTAACGAAAACACCGCGAATATGCTTTGAAGCGGGGAGCAGGTGCGCGTGGCTCTCAATATCTTCGCAGTCGACAAGAAAAGTGAAGCTATCCGTTATGATTATGGAAGCGTCAGCACATCCGACCTTAAGGCAATGTAGTTTTCCCATTCGCTTCGGCTGGCCTCTGTTGCAAATGCTGAACTGGATTACTGGTAGCAGGAAGAGCGACAGGGGACGGATTGCCACCTATCCCAGGCGCCGATAATGTGTTCTGCAAAACGATGGCAGCTAAGACAGCGCGTGTGATTCGGTATTCGGCAAACCGTTGATAGCGCCTCACGAAGAGATATCCAGTGCCGCCGACGAACACTGCGGTCGCCAAAAGTTCTGGGTATGATACGTAGAAGATACCTTTGGTAAAATGTATGGACGTGCCGGGAATAAATATGCGCATGAGCAGTGTGGCACTCAAGAAGAACAGTGAAAGCGCCGTTCCACGGTAGAACCCCTCACGATAAACAAACATGTCCCGGTCTCCATCTTTGCCAGTTTGTAGAGCGTACTCGTCCAATGCCCTGAATACCCATCTTGGCTCAAGTTGGTCAGAATTCACATTGAGGATTCTGCGTGCGGTCTGTTGTGCCTGTTCGCGCAACCATGACGGGGCACTTCCAGACTGGGGATCCAGGGTGGATTTCTCCGAAGCGTGAAAAAGCTTATTGCCAACTGCCTGCGAGGCATGTCCCAGCGCATAGGAAGCGGCAATCACTGAAATCCACGTCACAAGTCCAGGCTGGAAAGTGGCAATACCTAGCGGCACACCCGGTACGAACAGCGCCCAGTAGAGGATTACAAAGGCAAGAAACGCCACGCCTCCCGGAAAGACATAGCCAAAGATCTCATACAGAGTGAATGTAAGATTTCCTATCATTTAACAACGAATTGTAAACCACAACCGATTAAAGTTGTATCTATCCCGAGCTGACGTAGATGGTCATCCCGTAGCGGGCATGCGGCTCAGCCAATCAAGATTGAACACAGGATCGGCCGTCCCCTTTAGCGGAACCGCTGGTCCATAGTCCGCACGTGCTGGAACAGTTCCAAGGCAGAACCAGAGGTGGCCTGGATTCTGCTTATGTGTACTGAAAACCTGTGCTCCTACTTTGATGAGACCGTTCACTATGGCTTTGTCCGGATGGCTCATGTCTCCGCGGGCAGAGATATTTGCAATTTTCGGGCGGAATCGTTCTATGTTGGACTGCGAAAGATTTCCATCACTGCCATGATGGGGCACTTGCATGTACATCAGATTTCGCCAGTCAGCCGGAACGCGGTCGAGGGCATCACTACCCGCGTCTCCTGTGAGCAATAGCTTCTCGCCGTTGAAAATAACGCCGATGATAGTGCTGGTGTCATTGAACGGCTGAGTTTTTGGGTTGTCCTCTACGCTGGAATTCCTTAGGACACCGGCGAGCAATGAAAGCCGTCCTCCGAGCGAAGAGGGTGGCAGAGATGCAGGTACCAGGCCGTAATTTGGCTCCTGCGCCGGAAGGTATCCTAAGTCCGAAAGGGTGCGGTATCTTGTCGATGACCCTGCCCCTCCGATGGCGGATAATGCCTCCGCGTAGAACGATGGCGGCGGTGTGAGGCGGAGGACATCTACTTTCGTGAACTTTTGCAGGACCTGCTGGTAAAAGGGCCGAGAAGGACCGAGAACAGTCATCGACGGGTATCCAGCGACGATCGAACCTGCCAAGGGTTCCTGCGGCGTGAGACCGCGGCTGGCAAACGCTCTTGTTAGCTCATCGGTAAGTTCCAAGACTTCCTTCACTTCCTCCGCCCGGGAAGAGCTTCCGGCGGATGCGCGCCGCAGTCCGTCCGCGCTGACGTGCTTGCGAATATTGTGCATCCAGCCATTATGAATCGTGACGGATTTGTCCTGCACAAGCTTGATCAGGCCACGCGCGTGGTCCCCATGTTCGTGGGTGCAGACGACGGCCCAAAACTCGGTAAAACGTCTGCTGCGCAAGAACTCGCAGACAATTGGAGCGTCAGCGCCGCTGCCGCCGTCTATGAGAACTCTCTGTGGGCCAAAACTGGTCCATTGGGTTACGACAATGCAATCCGCGTCTCCGAGGGAGAGCATATCGATCTCAAGTCCGTTGAACATTCGAAACTCCACAAAAGAAAGGGTCGGGTTCGCCTTGGTGGTTTGGGTTTCGGAGAGAAAGACGCGGTTACGACCTAAAGAGGTACTGTAAAGGCGGAGCTTACGACCTGGAACCTGCCCACGCCTAGCAAGAATACAGCAAGAACCTCCATAAGCGCAATGCCTGGTGGCCGCATGTCTCCCCCGTAGGGCTATCTTGTGGTGCCGTTCCATCCATTACCGCCCGCTGTCACTATATGGCGGACGATGCAGCGGAAACAGCATGCGTGGCCAACCCAACCCACCTGATTCCAAGCGCCTTACGAACCGCATGCGTATGCTGAGGAGGAAATACTCACGCAACAAATTCGAGTCGGAATTCTAGTGATGGACCTAGGGTGCTATTCCGGCCCCCGGCACCACCGTAATACCCACGTCCATGCAAGTCCCGCGTTCCAGGGCGAAGCATGCCCTCCAAGTACGTGCGAGCCATGTTCGACCTCGGTCCTGCGTCAATCAAGATTCGTAAACAATCACTTCAGCAACATTTACTGCTGAAATTGCGCGCCTGATTCTACAATCATACGCTGCATTGCAGAACGTGCTCGACGCGACTTCGCATTGGAGGAACGCCGTATGGGTCATCCGCTTCTCGATTTAACGAACAAAACCGCGGTAGTGATCGGCGGAACGAGCGGCATAGGGCTCACGCTTGCTCGAGGACTGGCCCAAGCAGGGGCCAACGTGGTGCCGACGGGCCGCCGCGAGGAACACGTCCGAGCCGCCACCGCGGAAATTGTGGCGCTTGGACGGCGGTCGCTTGCGCAGACTTGCGACGTTACCGACAACGCTAGTCTCGAGCGGCTTTTGCAATCCGTCAACGCTGAATTCGGGAGCACGCAGATTCTCGTGAACTGCGCCGGCCGCACGAAGCGAATGCCAACGCTCGATTTTCCGGAATCTGAGTGGAACGCGATTATCGAAACGAACTTGAACGGGACCTTGCGCGCCTGCCGAGTGTTTGGAAAGCACATGATCGAAAAGCGCCACGGGCGCATCATCAACATAGCTTCGCTTTCGTCGTTTGTGGCGTTATTCGAAGTGGCCGCATATAGCGCCAGCAAGGCGGCCGTTGCTTCGCTCACGAAATCGCTGGCCATTGAATGGGCGACGTCGGGAATTTGCGTGAATGCTCTCGTGCCGGGCGTCTTCCGCACGGACTTGAATGCAGCGCTGCTCGATGGAACCGAACGCGGGCGGGAGTTTCTGTTGCGCACGCCGATGCGAAGGTTCGGAAAGCTGGAAGAGCTGACAGGCGCCGCGATTTTTCTCGCTTCCGATGCGGCAAGTTTCGTGACGGGCCATCTATTGTCGGTAGACGGCGGTTTTTTGGCAAGCGGCGTCAATCAATGACCAGTAGCACGGACTATGCGGTGCATCCAGCAAGATTGAACAAATGGCGCTCATCGATCCTCGCCATCGGTTGTGAGGAGCCGAGGCTGTCTCTTGCCGCAAGCGTTTGTCCCCAGTGTAGAATGCATTGCCTCGGCTGACGGATGCTCAAGCAGGTGCGCCGCCAGCATTCGGTAAGGGCTCCAATCAGAGCAGATTTATGGATATCCACCAACTCGAACTGTTCCTCGCAGTCATGGACTCGCCCAGCATGACCCGCGCGGCAGAAAAAATTCACTTGTCTCCAGGCGCGGTGAGCCTCCAGCTCCATAATCTAGCCGGAGAACTTCACACGGAACTTTTTGTGCGGCGTGGGAAAAAATTGGTCGCCACTCCCGCGGCATTGCGGCTCGCTGAGCACGCCAAGGAAGTTGTAAAGATGATGGGCCGCATCCAGCAACTGTTTGAAAACGATTTGACAAAAGATGTCCTTCCTTTCCATTTCGCCACTGGCGTTACGACCCTGATCTACCAATTGGGCGGCCCGCTTCGACAACTGCGCAAGCGTTTTCCCAATGCGGAAATCCGCGTGACCGTGGGCGTGACCGAAGAAATGGTCGCTGGTCTCCTCGATCGGCGGTTCGATCTGGCGCTCATCTCGCTGCCCGTTTCCGAGACCAAGCTTCGCCTCATCCCACTTTTCGACGAAGAGCTGCTCATCGTGCGCCCCTCCGCAAACAAGGTGGGCAGCAGCCATGTCGGATCGATGCAGGCCAAGGAACTCGCCGACGTTCCCTTTCTGCTCTATCCCAAGCGAAGCAATGTGCGCGTGGTCATCGACAAGTTTTTCGCAGAAATCGGTGTGATGCCGCGCGTTCTCATGGAGGCGGATGACACGGAAGCGATTAAACGTCTGGTAGAATCCGGTTTCGGCTATTCGATACTTCCCCAGCATGCGCTGCGGGGAAGTTCTCACTTCTTTCATAAGTTTCGCATCGCGGGCCATCGCTTGACGAGAAGTTTGGCGCTCGCGACCGCGCAGACCGATTGTCCTCGCAAACTTACGGAATCCATCGCCGGTTTTCTGCGCAGCACGCTGGTCGACGGCGAATCCAACGGCGGGGCTGGCTGAGGCCTGCTTCGCCTCAAGAGTGATAAACAAATTCTTTAGCAGGGCTCAACACCCAAAATCCCGGACTTGGCTTACTATTAGCTTGCTTCCGGAGCTGTGGCCACGGCCCACAGAAGCGCGCGAAGGCCGGCTAGCGCAAAAATAAAAACTGAGGAAAAACCTATGTCCGCAACGCGACGTGAACTAATCTCCCTGCTTCCTGCGATACTCGTCCCCTCACTGCTTCCTTTGGAGGCGTCCGCCCAGGAAACTAAACCGATGCCTTCGGCCATATATCCCTTCGATAAGTTGCCGGTCCATGCGTCGAATGGCACAGAGGGTCGTCCCGTGTTGAAGGGCAAGCTCGCCACGGGAGAATCGCTGGAAGTACATGAGACGGCATTGCCACCAGGCGGCGCGCCGCATCCTGCGCACCATCACGTGCACTCGGAAATGTGGCTGATTCGCGAGGGAACGGTGGAAATCACGGTGAACGGCACGAGCTACCGGCTCGGACCGGGCTCGGTGGGATTCGTGCACTCCAACGACGAGCACGGAATCAAGAATGTTGGATCGACGCCGGCATCCTATTTTGTCGTGGCGATTGGGCCGGGCGCCGACGCATGATTTGAAATTCCTCTGGCAAACGATGACAACGGAGCGTGTCAGTAGCCTTTCACCTTGACCACAATATAGGTGAACTCGTGAGCGCCATCGAGCAGGAGTTGGTGTGGCACGCGAGCGGGAATCCGCACCACATCTCCCGCCGCGAGTTTCTGCCGAACGCCACCTTGAATGGTGCCGTTGCGCTTTTCGTGGGGCGCAACCGTTTCACCGTTTAGCAGCGCGCCACCCACGACGAGAGTCGCGGAACCGGATTGCACGAAAAACACATCAGCTTGAGTCTCGTGCCACTCAGGCACACCGTCGGCTTCCCGGTGAGCCAGCAGAAACGCTTCGTTGGGATAATCCGAAAGCTGCTTCACGGCCAAGTGATGAGGTTCCGTGGCAGCTTCCGCAGAGAGCGCGCGGTCCATGCTCTGCACGGAAGAAGTCTGCCAGTGTTCGAAGCCTGCCGGAACCGGCTCCTCCGATCTCACGGCGAGGAAAGGAATCACAATCAAAACTAGCAGCCAGACGTTTTTCATCTTTCGTCACCTCGATAGTTTGTGCGACTCCCCCATCGGAGCGTGTCATTTTACAAAGGCAGGCTTATCCATACCCTTCTAACACAAATCGGAGCGCCTCAGCTAAAAGGCGCCCCGACCCTTCCTCTTTGGGGTGTGGCTAGAAGAAGATTTTGATCGCCAATTGGGCGATACGCGGATCGGCTGCCTGCCCCGCCCTGAAAGTGCCGAAAGAGTTGCTGCTGAGTTTGTCGAACGAGCTGATCTGGTCGGTGCTATTCACGGTGCCGGTGCTGGTGCTTTCGGGCGCAAAGTTCGGATGGTTAAAGACATTGAAATACTCGGCGCGTAGCTGGACCCTCCAGCGTTCCGTGATCAAAATATTCTTAGCGACCTGCATGTCCCAGTTGACGGTGTGCGGCAGACGTAGAACGTTTTTGCCGACATCTCCAAAGGTGCCGAATATGGCGGCATTGTTGACGCCGCCCACTTTCGTCGGCTGGAAGGCAGCCAAGTTGAGCCAGCTGACGCAGTTCACGGTCGTACCGCAGGTGGTTGGGCTATAAGGATGGACTCCGGAAATAAACGTGCCGCGATCATTGCCGATGCCAGTGCCAGAGAGTTCCGTGCCTTGCAGCACAGTGATCGGCCGCCCGCTGGCGGCGGAGATGATTCCGCCTATCTCATAGTCACCAAGCACGTGGCGCATCAGAGAACTTCGACCATCAAGACTCGGGGATTGCCAAACGTACGAGCCAGTGAACACATGGGTGTGATTGAAACTCGACGGCCCATAGTCAAAACTGTGGCGAGTGGGATTGTTCAGCGGAAGAGCGGAGTAGCCAGTATCAAAACCAGTGACACCTTCGCCAAACGGAAGGTCGTCCAGGCTCTTTGAGTAGGTGTAGTTAGCCAAAAGTGTGAACCCGTGCGACATACGTTTTTCAACGGAGGTTTGCAGCGCGTTGTAGTTGGCATTGATGTCGTTGATGTCAGCCTGGACGGTGGTAGAGAAAGTGTTGGGCTTGAAGAGCGCGCCGCTGAGGTTAGCGTTGCCCTGACAAGAGGCCACGGTTCCCCCGGTGGCTTCGCAGACCGTAAGGTTTGCTAGGCCAACATTGGCTTTCCCGTTGCAAGGTACGTTGGATGTTGGGGCGTTACACGGAACGCCAGCGTTGTAGTACTGAGTTTCGAGGATGTGCAGCGTTCGCGAGCCGACGTAGGCCGCGCGCAGCAGAAAGCCCGCCGGCAATTGACGCTCGACAGTCAGGTTCCATTCATAAACCGTCGTGGGGTGGTACTGGCCGCTCGGATCGTAGGTAACGGCAATCTCATTGAACGGCGGATTGTAAGCAAAGTTTGTGGGCGCCGGAAACGGGCTCGGAAACTTTGGATAGGCAGTAAGCTGCGCCCCGGAGCAGTTGAGAGCCGCCTGCGTCGCAGGCAAAGTGCACAGCGGATCGCTGAAGGAACCCGCGGTCGAGCCGGGAGTGGGTGAGCTGTTGCCGGCAGTGGAAAGAATGAACTGCGGGCTAAACGGCCATTCATCGACGAAGCGGTTGCTCAACATGCCTTCCGCGCGCGTGTCGTAGAAAATCCCTGCTCCGCCGCGCAGACTTGTTTTGCCGTCGCCGAAAACATCATAGGCAAAGCCGATGCGCGGAGCGAAATTATTCAGCTTGGAGTTCAGGGCGTTTTTGGGCATCCCTGGATCGCTGATGCCATTCTGAGGGGAGAAAAAGATGCCTGGAGGCGCGTTGGGATACACCTTGGACCTGATATTCGCCGCCATCGCTGTGAGATTTACCTGGGCCCAGCGGTCGCCGTTGTCGCTCCAGGGAAGAGCCGGCTCATAGCGAACGCCAAGATTCAGCGTCAAGCGTCCGGAGACGCGATAGTTGTCTTGGATATACAAAGCGGGGAATTTGTCGCGGTTAGCTTTGAACTCGCCGGCTCCTTGTTGAAAGGCATAGCCGTTGCCGGCGGAACCGCCGTCACACATGGCTCCGGCTAGAAAATTCTGGTAGGTGGGCAGACCCGCAGGCTGGTTGAGATAAGTATCCTGCCCGCAGAAATTGACGATGCCCGGTTGATTGAATTCATTGTTCAGATCCACCTGGCTCCACTCCATCATGCCGCCGAAATGGAAGTCATGCTTCCCCTTCTCCCAACTGACGTCATCGGCGTAAGTGAAATTATTTCTAGTGAAAACGCCGGCGGGATTGTCGCCGAAGCTGAAACCGTTTTGGACGCCAATGCCCTGGATGGCGCTGGGCGTCGGCTCAAACGGAAGAGGAGCGGTTTCAAATGTCGCCAAGTTCGCGGCGTTGGGAGCCGGCCCACGAGTGGAAACTTCGCGCGAATAGCTGGCCCGGAAGTCGTTGATGATTGTAGGGGAGAAAATATGCGTTTCGTGGATCAGCGCATTCTGTGCCTCAATCGAAAAGGTGGCGTCGGTGTAAGCGACGAGTTCGAGCGGATTGAATACGGGAGCCTTGGTAAAGCGGTCAAATTCATAACGGCCGGTGATCTTGTCGTTTTTAGTGAAGGAATGGTCGAGCCTGCCCATCCCGGAATCGTAATTCTCGATGTCGGGTTTGGAGAAAGCTACCGTGGGATTCGATCCTGTCGGTATAGCGCCGGCCAGGCTGAATTTGGCGGAGGAACCCAGGTAGGCTCCTGTGGCAGGGTCGATTCCCAGCATTTTAGCAACTCCAGGATCAATCGTTCCCGGGGCCCCACCCGGGCCGCCTTTCGCCAAAAAATTGGTGATATCCGTTTGCCCGGCGACGTGGGAACTTCCGAGAACGAGATTGCGAAATGCCGTGCGCTGATATCCGGCGAAGAAGAAAGTCTTATCGTGAATAATCGGGCCGCCGATGGTGCCGCCATACTGATTGCGCTTGATTTGATCCGGAGTAGTGGGCGTGGCAAAAAAGTTCTGAGCATTAAAGACGGGATTGCGGATGAACTCGAAGGCATCGCCGTGGAAATTGTTGGTACCGGACTTGGTGATGACGTTGACGACGCCGCCGGCGTTCTCACCATACTCGGCGCTGTAGTTGCTCGTCTGGACGCTGAATTCCAGGAGCGCATCGGGGAACGGAAATGGCTGATTGACGTTGGTATATTCGTCGACGTAGTTGCCGCCATCGAGCTGGTAGCTGATGCTGTCCTGCCGCGTGCCGTTTGTGGAGTAGGTCACGGCGCCTGGAAAAGTTTTCGTGGCGCCCTGGTCAGCGCCGCCGTTGGGTGAATTGACCGCGCCTGCGACGAGCAGCGTAAGTTGCGCAGCATTTCGCCCGTTTAGAGGCAGTTCAGATATGCGCTGCTGCTCGATAACTTGCTTGAGCGAAGAAGTCGACGTGTCCACTTGGACGGTGTTGGTGGTCACGGTGACGACTTCCGTCACCGAGCCCAACTTCAGGCTCAAGTTCACCGTGAGCGACTGATCCGCGAGCAAGGCGACCCCGTGTTCCTTTGTGATGCTGAAACCCTTGGCCTCCACGGCTAGGTTGTAGGCCGCGGGCTGCAGGGAGGGAATGACGTAGAAACCGTCGGGATCCGTCGTGGCGGCCCGAGAAAACCCCGTGTCTTCTTGTGTCGCGGTAACTTGTGCACCGGCGACGCCGGCTCCGGCTGGGTCGGTAACTCGGCCGAGGATGCTCCCCAAGCCTTGCGCAAGCGAAGACAACGGAGCGAATAGAAGCGCGAAGAAAGCTATAAGCACATTCCTCTTCATGGATGCCTTTCCCTTCCGCGGCCACTCCGAGACAGCCGTCTCGGGCGTGTCCGTCAGCTGCGGCGCGCTGTGGGCCTCGAACACACGGCTACGCCTCTCGCACCAAAACTCGAAGGAGACGTAGCACTCGCTTCTGACCATCAATCTTCTGAATAGTCGTTATCAACTACTTGAATAGAACCTATTGACCGGACATTAGGAGTGGAATCATAGTGATGTCAATCTGGAAATTTTAAAGGAGTGGTTTAGCCAGACTAAAATTGCGGTTCTCCCGAAACCTGTCGCAGAAGCTGGTACGCAGAGAGTTCGCACTCGAGGAGCGGCCCTATTTCATGGTCTCGGAGTTCAAGATGCAATGCCTGAGGGGCGTCCGGCCAGGGGATGAATTCAGGCCGCGCCTCTCGGACTCGTTCCAGAGCGATTTGGATGACCCTAGCTTTAAGTGAATGCTTGAACGTCACGCCAGATCGCCGGCTCGACTGGAATGCCCTTCGCTAAATTTTCCTGGCGGATTTGCAGCACGCGCTCTCCGGGGTATCGCACCTGCCCGCCATTTACAGGCGCAGAGGAATGCAGATATTGCACAATCTGGTCGGGCAAACTCTCCCCGCCACTTCCCTGCCCCACGGTGTTCGGGTCGATCGCTACGAACACCTGTGAGAGCCTGGTCTCCTTTTCCGGGTCGGCCAGTATCTGAAACGTTGCAGAGCCGCCCGACAGCAGCGCGGCGACAACATCCAATAGAAACGCCAAACCGGAACCTTTCCAATAACCAATGGGCAAAGGCCGTTTTGACGCTTCTATCTCCCCAGGATCTCTTGTGAGCCGCCCGGCAACATCAAAGCCGCCTTCCACGGGCAATGGTTCGCCGCGCATTCGATAGGACGCCAGAGCGCCGTAAGAAAATTGCGACATGGCCATGTCGAGAACCACGTGTCCTTTTGCGCGCGGCACCGCGATGATCAAGGGATTGTTACCGACACGCGCATCGCTGGCTCCCCACGGCGGAAGATTCGGCAGCGTATTGGTCCAGCAAATTCCGATGACTCCCGCATCGGCGGCCTGCCAGCCGTAGCTTCCGCCGCGCATCCAGTGATTCGTGTTGGCGAGAGCGACGCAACCGATTCCCTGCTCGCGAGAGAGCGCGATTGCTCTTTCCATGCAACGGTAGGCGTTTAAATTGCCAGGACCGATCTTTCCGTCCCATCTCTCGAGCGAACCAAAGCTTGCGACCAGCTCCGGCTCGGCGTTCACATCGATGATTCCGCTTTGAATCATTCGAACGAATTGCGGGAAGCGGTTCAGGCCGTGGGAATACACCCCGTCCCGGCTGGCGTCCGTGAAAAGCCGCGCGCAAAGACGGGCGCGTTGTTGCTCAAATCCCTGTTTGAGCAGCACCCGCAACAGGCTATCAAGCATTTCTTCGTAGGTTATTCTCACGTGGCTAGCGTATAGGGTAGAGTTCGTCGCCAAGAAAGCCGCGTTCTAAGTTTGCCGGGCAGCGTCAGAAGAAGACGCGCGCAAGCCGATCCACGCTTCGGCGTTCGAACGGAAAAGCCGGGTAACATCGCGCTGAATGTCGTCCCGCGTCACGCCGCGCCCGTCCTGGATCAGCAGACGATATGCGTCGGAGAGGATGCGCGCCATCGTCCGGCGCGTGTTGTTCCATTTGTAGATGACTTGCTCGAGCACGCGCGCATCGGAATGCTGCGGAATGAAGCTTGTCCCCAGCATCTCGATGCGTTCGCGAGTGATCTCCTCCACAATCGAAGGATTGTTCATAAACCACCAGCAGCCGAACGGCATCAAGTTGCTGAACTTTCGCGCGTATACGCAAAGCTCGTGCTGATTTTCCCGGCTGAGCACGCTCACCAGAAAGCGGTTGTCCGGAAACTCGCGGCACAGATTTTCAAGGGCCTGGAGATCGGCTCGACCCACGGCGTCGCCAGCCAAACGCAACCTCGGATTCACCTGTCTCCGAACACCAATCATGAGCGAGAGCGGCAAACTCAATTCGCGGCAAGCCGGCAGAACGGCCTCAGTCAGCAATCGATTGCCAACCGTCTCCTCGGGATACGCGAAAGTGTCCGTCAGCGACACCGCCATATACACGGGTTGCATGCGCCCGTACCAATCCACCAAGAACCGCCGCACTTCCGCCGCGGATTTTCCAGAGGCCTGCTCGTCCACCTGGTAGCCTTGACTCACCAGCATGCGCCAGTGCGCAGACCAGGCGCACAGAATGCGGTCCAGGCGCAACACGCTGCGAAATTGACTGTCGTGAGCGACTCCCTTCAACCACATCGCGGATTCTTCCGGATCGAGCGGATCATTCGTCATGACCACCATGCTGACACCCGCCATGCGGAGCACATTCTGTATGTGCGACTCGATGGTTTGCCTTTCGAAAAAGGCCCTTGCGTCAGTCAGGTCCGTACTATCCGTAGGGAGTTGGAAGGCCTTGAGGACAGCCACTACGCCGCGCGTAGCCTCCGAAACGGGCGAATTCTCGACGAAAAGCGCCCGCCAGATGACATCCGCTTGCTCCCGTTTCGAAAGCGTCCAGTATTTCTCCGGAGAGATATCTGAAGAGCGAAACAGTTCGGCTTCCAGGTAATGGTAGGTCAGCAACTCATCGATGCCCCACAATCCCATCTTGCCGAATGCCGGGGAAAACAAATGCGTGTGAATGTCGATAAATCGAGTGTTCGCAAGAACCTCTTTCACAATCTCCAAAACCTGCGATTCCGCAAGAACATTTCCGTCTCTGGAGATTGGAATCTGTCCCGATGATTTGAGTAGCTCAGTTTTCATGCCATGCATCAATTCTTTCTGCTCTTGTACAAGTTTATTTTGCCACGCTCGGCGCTCACGTGTCGAAAACCTGCGCATTCAAAGGCCGCAACGCTGCCGCAATCTTCGATTCACACTATAGGCCATCGAGGGCGTGAGTGTGAAAGGCTACAAACGGCCCACCCGAGTGTCAAATAATAAGATTTGAAGATAATATTCAGCGAAACTTAACGAATGTAGTCCGCGCACCGAGGATCCCCCCGCGCTTAGTTGAAACTTGAGAACACGAAACAGCGGGCGCCCCACGTATCGATCTTACACGTCAGCGGATGGGAAATTTGTTGTATGCAGGGCAGGAGGAGGGTAGGATGCGCGAGACAGAAGTCCAAATCGAAAAGTCCGAATGAATCGCCAAACCCCGGCTGATAGTCGACGGCGTTGTGAAGCCAATCGATGGAGGAAAAAGTATGTTTCACTTGATCTGGTATGTTCTGATTGGGCTAATCGCAGGCGTTATCGCAAAATCGGCAATGCACGTGCACATTGAGATCTTCTGGACGATCGTGCTTGGCGTCATCGGATCCATCCTCGGCGGCGGCGTTACCCACATGTTTTCGCGCCCGACAAACGAACGCTATCATCCCGCGGGCCTCATTCTTTCCACACTGGGCGCGATCCTGGTTCTCTATATTTGCTTCAAGCTGAACATTCATTTTCCACAGGTCTAACCTCATCCTCCGACAGGACGGCGGGAGCGACACTCCTCAAGTCACGGACGTGGCAGCGCGAAAGCGTAGAGAATGTCTTGCACGGGGATAATAAGAAACTGCCGTCCATCGAGTTCGTAGGTCATCGGCGAGGCTGCCAAGCGTCCGCCGCCGTTCAAGTGCCAGAGAGTTTTGCCGGAGGCCGGATCGAGAGCCAGCAAATTGCCGGAGTTATCGGCGCTGAAGAGAAGATGTCCAGCCGTCGTAAGAATCCCGGCAAGGCTTTCCCCATCTCCCAGCTCGTGGTTCCACACGACTTTGCCGGTGCGATAGTCGAGCGCTCGCAACGTGGAATTGGACCACAAGTTGCGGTCGCGCCCTCCCCAGCCTTCGGCTTTTCCGGTGACCGTAGCGTAAAAAACGCTGAAAAGCCTGCGGCAATTGACATAAAACAATCCGGTCTGGGAATCAAAGCTTGGCGCCATCCAATTCGTTGATCCGTCGGAACCGGGTTCGACGAGCGTGCCGTCCGGGCTGGGCGCGGCTTCTGGCTTGGCGATTGGACGTCCGCGAGAGTCAACGCCCTTGGCCCACGTTTGCTCGATGAACTCCGAAGTCACCAGATGCTCTCCGTTTGTGCGGTCCAGCACAAAGAAAAATCCGTTGCGGCTGGCCTGCGCCAAAAGCTTGCGGCGCTTGCCCTTGAACTCAGCGTCGAACAAAACCGGCGTCTCAACAGCATCCCAATCGTGCACATCATGCGGCGACGGCTGAAAATACCAAGCAAGCTTCCCGGTGTCCGGATTCAGCGCCACGATCGAGCAGGTGTAGAGATTGTCGCCAGGGCGTCCCTCGCCCACGAGCACTGGATTAGGATTGCCCGTTCCCCAATAGAGCAAATTGAGGCCGGGATCGTAAGTGCCCGTCATCCACGTCATGCCGCCGCCGTGGAGAATGGCGTCGCTATCTTTTGGCCACGTCTCTGAACCCGGCTGGCCCGAGGCGGGCTCGGTGTTCCAGCGCCACTGGATCTTTCCGGTCTCTGGATCGAGCGATTCAAGGAAGCCGGGAACGTCAGTAGAATCTCCGGAAACGCCCACGATCATGTGATCGCGTATAACCAGCGGCGCCATCGTCGAGAAGTATTCAAGCTTCGGATCGGCGAGCTCGACGATCCACCTCACAGTGCCATCCTTGGCATCGAGAGAGACCAAGTGCGCGTCGGGAGTCGTAAAGTAGAGCCAATTTTTGTACATCGCGAGCCCGCGATGGCCGATCTTGTGTCCTTCGGACTTTCGCTCGTAGTGCCAAATCTGGCGGCCATAACGTGCATCGACAGCCCAAATGTTGTCAGGAACGGAAAAGTAGAGAATGCCGTTTACTTCGAGAGGAGTCGCTTTAATCGTTGCGCTGTGCGTCTGAAACACCCAGGCAAGCGTGAGCGAATTAATGTTTCCGGCGTTGATTTGGTCGAGAGTGCTGAAGCGCGCGCCGGAATAGTCTCCGTTGTATGTTGGCCAGGTATCGGTAGCAGGCTTGAGCAGCGCTGCCGGGTCCAGTCCTTGTGCTGCAGCGAGCGGTGGTCGCAGCGTTAGAGCCAATAGCAGCAGCGCGAACACGGCACTGGCTCGTTTTACAGCGAAACGCTCGCCCGCATAACTCCCCGTGAGATTGTCTCTGTCGCGCGCGCCTTTAATCGCCAAGCGGAAGTGAAGAAGCATTCCGGCTCCTGACCTTGTTTTTCTGTGCTTTTACTTTCTCTATTTCAAACTTTCCAGATACGCGAAGAGGTTGTGAACGTCCGCCTGAGTCAGCTTGCCGAGAAGCTCACGGTGAGCCGCCAGGGGATCTTGAATTTCTACCTTCACCCGCTCGCGCGAGAAGGAGCGATACCAACCCGAATCATCGCGCAGCGCAATCTCAAAATCGTCGATGTGCGCCAGCGGACCCTTGATCTGCTCGCCAGAGGGCAACGTCACCACAGCTGTGGCGTGCCGGCCCTCGGGATAGAGCATATAGGCTTCGAGATCCATGGGAGAGTACTTGCTAGCAACTTTGTCCAGATCGCCAGTCGGGGAATGGCATTTGTTGCACCCCCCGGCGCCATTGAAGAACGACTTTCCAGCCTCGACGTTGCCGGTGAGCAATCTCTCTACCGGATAAACGCTCGGCAACCGGTTCGACCTAATCGCTTCGGCCGCGCGCGCGTGCAGAAACACTGCTATGTCGCTCACCTGCTCCTCCGAAAGGGTCATCGCCGGCATGCCCTTATCCGGGCGGCCTTGGCGAATCACTTCACCGATGAGGTCGCCTTTCACGTCGTGCGCCACGAGCAAGGAACGGACAAGGTCCGGTCCACGAGCGCCCGTGGCATCAGGGCCATGACAAAATCCACACGCTTGCACGAACTGTTTTTGCCCGCGCTCAATGGCTGGGTCGGGAGTTTCGGACTGTTGCCGGGCCCGAGAATTTGCTATGCCTATGAGAAAAATGAAAGCTATCAAGGATGTTGCAGACGTGGCGAATCGTCCCGCTGAAGGAAGACTGCGCTTGCGCATCGTTAATATCCACCTCGCGACGCGTGGATTCTAGCATTGAGTGCTGCGAAGTGCATCCGGGGAACTCAGCGCCCATCGCCCATGTTGTTCATATTGCGCAGAGCCTCCGGTTTGTCGAGCGAGTCGGTCGCGGCGATGCCGGTGATGAGCCGGGCACCGCGGCTGAAGGTCAAATACTCAAAGCCCCACTGAACAAAAACCAAAACGCGGCTCTGAAATTCCACGATGTAGATCAGGTGGATGAACAACCAGGTGAGCCACGCAAACAGTCCTGCTAGATGGAAACCAAATATATTGGCAACAGCTGCAGCGCGGCCAATGACCGCCATGTCCCCTTTATTGAAATAGTGAAATGGCTTGGTGTCCTTCTTCCCTTCCAAGCGGGCGCGAATGGTTTTTGCAGCGTACGCTCCGCCCTGGATGGCCACTTGCGCGACGCCTGGCAGCGGTTTCCCATCTTTGTCCAAAGAAAGGGCCAGATCGCCAACAATGAAAATGTCGGCGTAGCCAGGAATGGTGAGGTCCGGATTGACTTTGATGCGGCCGCTGCGATCCGTCTCCGCTCTTGTCCGTTCCGCGAGTTTTCTTCCGAACTCGTTGGCGGTAACACCACCGGCCCACAACACGGTTTTTGCCCGCAGCCGTTTTGTCTCCTCCCCGGATTTATATGTGACGCCGTCGGCATCGATGCACGTCACCATTACATTCTTGTCCACCTCGACGCCGAGTTCGGAGACAAGCTTTTCTCCTTTCGCCGAGAGATCTTCGGGAAACGCGCTGAGGACGCGCGGCCCGCCTTCCATAAGCAGGATGCGCGCTTCGCTGGGGTTGATGTGGCGAAAATCGTTCTTCAAAGTTTCATTGGCGATCTCTGCGAGCGCGCCAGCAAGCTCCATCCCCGTTGCGCCCGCGCCTACAATGACGAACGTGAGCCAGGCCCGAGCGTCTTCTTCGTTCGCCGAACGCTCGGCGGATTCAAACGCGTAGAGAATCTTGTGCCGGATGGCGGTGGCCTCTTCGACGGACTTCAAGCTGGGCGCCCACTGCCGCCAATCATCATTGCCGTAATAGGAAGTCTGCGAACCGGTCGCGACAATCAGCGAGTCATACGAAAACACGGCCCCGTCCCGCAAAATGACCCGCTTTGCATCAGGCTCGATATCCGCCGCTTCCCCGAGCAGAACTTGCGCATTCTTCTGCTCGCTCAGAACGCCGCGCAACGGAGCGGCAATCTCTCCCGGCGACAACGAGCCTGTGGCGACTTGATAAAGCAGCGGCTGGAAAAGATGAAAGTTGCGGCGATCGATCAGCGTGACGTCCACAGGCGCACGCTTCAGTTTCTGCGCGGCATTGAGACCACCGAATCCTCCGCCAAGAATTACGACCTGGTGCCTCTGTTCCATACCGGCCGCTCCCTCGAACGCAACCTCGCTCTGCCCACAATCATCTCATCTACAATGATTTCCACAACTCAGATGCTCGGGGAGACCGCACAGATACGGCTTTCCTTGATTCGCGGCTGATATGAAAACGAAACCTCTTCCCAAGTCGCCGAATCGCGAGATAATGGAGCGCAATACTCTGCGGCTGCTCTGTTCGGTGCTCGTAAAGCCGGGCACTCGGCTGGAAATCTGCCGGCTTTTGCATCCAAATGATTTTCTCGATCCGCTACGGAGAACGGTGTTTGAAGAGGTGCTGGCAGCAGGCGTGATTAGTTCGAGGCAGCTGCGCGCTTCTCTGCCAACGCGTCTCATCAACCGTGGGTTCCCCGATTTCGACCTGGACAAACTTCTGGCGCCCAAACTTGCCAGTGAGGCGGAAATCGAACAGTTGTTCGAGAGCACGCTGCACCTGTTGAAGCTCGGCGGGTCGGACGATTCGTCCCTTTTTGCACCCGAGGCCGATGTCGAAAACTAATTATCGAGTATTGACGCTTGTCGAGGCGCTTGGGTTAACTGGCTACATTGCCTGGTACATCTGGCAGCTTCAGGCCGCCAAACCAAACTCGTGGATCGTCTTCCCAGTTTGGCTCATAGCCAGCATCGCCCTTCATCGAGACACTCCCAAAACCTTAGGTTGGAGGGCTGACAATCTCGGGCAGTCGACACGCCAGGGACTGGTCATTTTCGCCGTGTTGGTCATCGGTGTTTGCGTGGCTGGCCTATGGCTTGGCGCCTTCCGCCGGTTGCCGCCTCGCGTCACCGAGCCCTGGCGTTTCTTCGCCTACTTCGCCTTCTGTCTGTTGCAACAAGTTGCGTTGAATTCCTATCTAACAAACAGGCTCCTCTACGCAGTCGAGAACCCGACCCTGGCCGCTCTGCTTGCCGGCGCCATTTTTGCCGGGCTGCACTGGCCCAATCCGGTTCTCGTGCCACTAACTTTTATCGGCGGCACGGCCATGAGCTGGCTCTTCGCTCGAGAACGCAACATTCTCCCGCTCACGGTGGGGCAAGCTATTCTTGGTACGCTGGTCTGGTGGGTTTTTCCAGTGGCGTGGCATCACGGAATGCGCGTAGGGCCGGGCTACTATTCGTTTCACACCTAAACGTGGATGTGCGAAATTCGCCGCGTCCTTGCCGACCGCTACAAATTCAAATGCTCGTAATTTCCGGCGGTAGCTCTGCCCTTTGTTCTGCCTGATAGCGGCTTCTCAGACTTTTCCCACACGCCCGGGATGATGACAGAACATTTCGGACAACCACCCTGCTCCAGGCGATTTTCAAGCACATCGTGCCACGACCGCCGGATCAACAACTCCCCACACTTAGGGCAAGACGTATTCGCGCCGTCGCTGAAGATATTTCCTTCATAGACGTAACGAAGACCCGTTTCGAGTGCGATAGCTCGCGCTCGGTGAAGTGTCTCTGGCGGCGTGCGAGGCTTATCTTGCAGCTTGAAATCAGGATGAAACGCTGTGAAGTGCAAGGGTACGTCTGGCCCGAGATTCGTCACAACCCATTCTGCAAGTTTGCGTGTCTCCGCAGGATCGTCGTTCAAGGTCGGAATCATCAGGTTCGTGATTTCAAACCAAACTTTTGTCTCTTTCTTCAGCCATGCAAGAGTTTCGAGCACCGGCTGTAAGTGAGTCAGCGTAGTCTTCCCGTAGAAAACCTCCGTGAACGCCTTCAAATCGATGTTGGCGGCGTCGATGTGGTCATAAATATCGTGAAAGGCCTCGTAGGTAATGTAGCCATTCGAAACCATCACCGTCTTCAGCCCATACTCCTTCGCGGCTTCGCAAATGTCGATCACATATTCGCCCCAGATGGTCGGCTCGTTATACGTGAACGCCAAAGAATCGCAACCATGTTGCAGAGCCAGCAAAGGGACATCCTCGGGCGCAACGTGCTGGGAACGCACCTGATCCTGCCGCGACTTCGAAATATCCCAGTTTTGGCAAAAGAAGCAGCCCATGTTGCACCCCGCCGTTCCCATACTGAACACGCGCGTCCCAGGCAGAAAATGGTTCAGCGGTTTTTTCTCAATGGGATCGACTTGCAGCGCTGCGGGAGCGCCATAACCCAAGCTATAGAGTTTTCCTCCTTGATTCACGCGGATGAAGCAAAACCCAGATTGTCCCGAATGAATGTGGCAATGGCGCGGACAGAGGTAACAATGCACGCGCCCGTCCGGTTCGGGCTCCCACCACCGCCCTTCGTACAGCGCGTCAGTTTTCTGGAGGATCTTCAACTCACTCACACGCGGATCCTCCTTCCGTTCAAATCATACGCCTCCCGGCGCGTCCGGACGTCGAAATGTATTTTGCTGATTGAGTGCCGACAGCAGGATGGCGTGCGTTAGGCGTGGCGGCGAACCTGACGCTGGAATCGCCGCCGTTCCGCGGCCCAGTCCACGAAATTCATCATGTTCGAACGGTATTTCCAGGAAAGCCGCAAGAATTTTCGCGCGTCCAGGTCTGCCGCTTCTTTGCCGAGAAAAGTCTCAAATCGCCAACGCAAGTACGGGCTCTTCCAAGGATTGAATCGATACCCGCGTGCAACGTTCCAGTAGTACCGCAGTGTCTTAAACATCGGTCTTACACGGGCTAGAGCGCCCGCTCCCAAGCCTTCCCAAGTCTTAATTCCCACCCAGCGGCGCGGATAAATGCTCATGCACGAGAAGCCAGCCCGCTGGACGCTTCTCCCAAATGCCCGTATACCGGATTTCTGTTTCTACATTCTTACCGTCTTTTGTTTTTTCGGATAAATGCATGGAAACTGTCGTCCACGCCACCGTGCCATGCCGCCGCACTTTCAAATCCTTTCCCGCAGTCAGTGATCCGCTCTCCATGTTGTCAAAGAGCGCCACCTTCACGCCTTCGTGATATTCCTTCCAGCTGTGATAGGAAAACGGAGCGACGTCATAAAATACAAGTCCGTCCTCTTTGGCGTAGAACCGCGCCGGATTGTCAGGATTCCCCGTGCTCCAGGCAGCGCAATACCCGTCAATGAGTTTCCGAAAGGTAGCATCATCGGTGGCCTTTTGTTGCGCGCGCGCCCCAACGAAAGTGAGCAACCCGCCCGCAAGAGCAAGTGCAACATATAGAAGCCAGCGCCACCGTTCGCCGCTTCGAGCGAGTGTGTTTTCAATTTGCAAGACCATCTCCGTTTGCCGCATGACTTCCTCGGCACCAAGTGTGGGGAAAGCCACTGACTAGTGCGCATACCCTATGGTGAATCGTGCGAATTTGCAAGAGGGATCTAGTATCCACCCAGGCTGGGTCCCCGCCCCTGTTTTTCGCCGATAGCAGCCGCCACTGGCCGGTAAATTCGCCCCGCCCGCCGAAAACCCAATGCACACCTCCCGGGCGCCGCATAGTCTCGCACTTGGGCAGACAAACCGCCCGATTTGGAGGCGCTCATGGCAAAGCCGATACATGCTGCAAACGAACGCAGGGGCTACTTGGGCACAATCTTAGTGACGCTTGGTTTTGTAGCCATGGCCGCCGACCTCGAAGTCCTGGCGCAACCCCTCGTGCGGCTCGCTGAAAGACTCCACGAAGGGGTTTTCGGCCTCATTCCCTCGCTCGGCCTGTCTTTCTTGAACGCCGCCGGGGCCATCGCCTTCCATCAGGTAGACTACTTCTCACTCATCTCCCGTATCTTGGTACTATTCACGGCGGCGGTGGCCATCGTCGTGGGGCTCGCCTTGCTTCGATCGCCATATCCGTGCTCCACAAACGCAGACCATCTGCGGGCGTCCGCGTTCCGTCAAAGGGAGATTGATAATGGATGACCGCGACAACCGTCGCCGACCGGACGATAGCTGGAAACATCAGTTGCTAGCCGGAATCGTCATTCGTGGCAAAGGACAGCCCGAAGCCTCGCGCGTCGGTCTGGTCTGGGGCGCGTTGATCGTAGCAGTTGGCGTCGCCCTGCTCCTCGATCACCTGGGCTTCATCTACATCGGTTCAATATTCCGCTTTTGGCCCATGATCCTGGTTTTCTTCGGCGTTGGACATCTCTTTACTCCTTCTAATCGCGCCCGGGGCGGAATTCTGATCGTCGTCGGTACGGTCTTGCAACTGAACAGTCTGGGTATCACTCATGTGCGCTTCGCCGATCTCTGGCCTCTGGCCATTATCGCGGTTGGCCTGATTCTCATCTGGGGCGCCATGAGGCCGCCCGTGGTAGCGAAAAGCGGCAGCCAGAGCGCAAGCGACAACTCCAGCCCCGATATGTTCAACGCCACCGCGATCTTCGGCGGGGTCGAACGCCGCATTAAAAGTCAGGCCTTCAGAGGGGGCCGCGCCACCTGTATCTTTGGAGGCGCCGAACTCGATCTGCGCGACGCGATTATCGATGGCGACGAGGCCACCATCGAAGTCAACTGCATCTTCGGCGGCGCTGAGATTCGCGTGCCTGAAGCGTGGAACGTCCATTCCATGAGCATCCCTATCCTTGGCGGCTATTCCGACAAAACACACATTTCGGCCGCCCCTGACCCGTCCGGCGCCAAAAGAAAAACATTAATTGTCACAGGGACGGTTATCTTCGGAGGCGTGGAGATCCTCAACTGAGCGTTCTCTATGCACCCACTTCTTACATCAATTAAACGCTACGGAATTTACCTATCCGCATGGTCCCCGCTTGCGGGAATCCTTATCTACTTGATGGCCGTCCCTGGAAAACTTGGCTGGCGGGATGCCACCGTTCTCATTGTGCCGCTGTGCTTGGTCTATCAATTCGTCTGTCTTTCTGCCTGGTATATGTGCAAAGCGGCGCCGCTGCAACAGACGCCCATCCTTCGCACGAGGTTTATGCACCTCGTCGCGGCCGCGATCATTAGCTACCTATGGGTCGAGCTCGCCAGATTGCTGGCCTATGGCTTGGCGCAATTTCCAACGTTTCGAGGCCTGGACGAGCGGTTTGCTCCGCAGACCACGGTCTTATACGGCCTCGGCTTTTTGGTTTACCTGCTTTCCGTAGCGGCTCACTACGTGGTTCTCGCGATGGAAGATTCCAGCAAGGCAGAATCCCGGGCGCTCGAAACGAGCATTCTTGCGCGCGAGGCGGAGTTAAAGGCCCTGAAGGCGCAAGTGAACCCGCACTTTTTATTCAACAGTCTCAACTCGGTCAGCGCCCTCACGAGTGTGGACCCCGCCAAGGCTCGCGAAATGTGCATTCTGCTGGCCGAATTTCTCCGCATGACTCTGGGACTTGGCGAAAAATCGAGTGTCCCGCTCTCGGAAGAGTTGTCACTGCTCCATCGTTATCTCGCCATCGAAAAAGTGCGCTTCGGCGCGCGCTTGCAGATGCAGGAGGAAATTCAGGAAGAGTCCAGGTCCATCCAGTTGCCGCCCCTGCTTCTGCAGCCGCTCGTTGAGAATGCCGTCACTCATGGCATCGCCAATCTCCCGGATGGAGGGATCGTGCGTCTTTCCGGCCAAACCCACAATGGCCGCGTTGCGCTTGCGGTCGAGAACACTTTCGATCCAGAGTCGGCGCCGATGCGGAATGGCGGCATGGGACTGAAAAATGTTCGCAACAGGTTAGAAGCCCGCTACGGCAAAGAAGCCAACATGCGCGTCAGCGCTGAAAACGGAAAATTCCGCGTGGAATTGTCGTTCCCCTCGCAAGTCGAAGAGGTGAAGAGTTGAGCAAGAAGGACGACGACAAGAAGAACGACAAGAAGAACGACAAGAAGATTACTGCGCTCATCGTTGACGATGAAGACCTGGCGCGCCTCGTCCTGCGGGAGCTGATTCAAACGCGTCCGGAGATCGAAGTCGTTGCAGAGTGCGCCAATGGTTTCGAGGCCGTGAAAGCCGTCGCCGAGCACAAGCCGGACTTAATTTTTCTCGATGTGCAGATGCCCAAGCTCTCCGGTTTCGATGTCCTCGAGTTGATTGGCGCGGAAACCGCCGTCATCTTCGTCACCGCCTATGACCAGTACGCCATGCGTGCGTTCGAAGTTCATGCCGTCGACTATCTCCTGAAGCCGATCGGCCGCGACCGCTTCGAAGCCGCTCTCGAACGCGCGAAATCTCGCCTCGGCCAAAAATTGCCGCCCGCTCCAGACCTCGCCGCCGCCGCACGCCCGCCAAAACAATTTCTCGAACGCATCGTGGTGCGCGACGGCACTCGCGTCACGCTCATCCCCGTAAGAAAACTCGACTACGCCGAAGCCCAAGATGACTACGTCGCTCTCGCCAGCGAAGGCAAAAAACACCTGAAACAGCAAACCATCGCAAGCCTGGAAGCCTGTCTCGACCCAGACCAATTCGTCCGAGTCCATCGCTCTTACGTCGTGAATTTCGAGCGAGTAGCGCGGATCGAGCCCTACGGAAAAGACAGCCGCCTGGCGATTCTAGCGGATGGCACGCGCTTGCCAGTCAGCAAAGCAGGCTACGCCCGCCTGAAAACGCTCCTCGAGCAACGCACCTAGCCCGGCATTGAAACTTCGTAGCGGCGTCGCATGCTGCGCCCCAGCTTACCCAACACTACGTCTAACCGGCCCTCGACCCTGGCGCCGCCGCGTCCAATGCTTGCGGATTGGCGCCCTTGATGAGTAGCCAGAGCATGAATGCTATCTCCCCCAGAATGGCGGGCTGAGAGTAGGTATCCATCTTGGCCGCGTATTGCGGCAACACGACGCCCGTAAGGCTTAGGATCACCCAAGCGAAACCGGCGAGCGCGAGCCAGACGCCCAAGAACCGCGGCAGGAATCGCGACCTGTACACCAGCAGCGCGAGGGGAAAGAGCCAAAGGCCCCAAAACATTTCGGCGACAACAAATCCACGGCCATGCAGATTGAGGAACAGCATCGCCAGAGCGTCCCGCTGAGGCTTATCGAATATAGATAAAAAGTCCGCCCCGCGCACGAGGACGAGAGCAGCGAATGAGTTCAACTCATTCAGAAACGCTATGGGGATCGAGACCACAATCAAGATCACCATGAGCGAGGCGTGCCGCCTGTTGACCCCCTTGAGCAGATCGTACAAAGCCAGGGCCACGAAGATAAAACTGGCCTGACCGATGAGTTCGCCCGCGATGCCGAGGCGAAAGAGCGTCTCGTTGGCCAAGATGTTGTTGGAGGTGGCAGCTGCGTTTCCTTGTACGATCAGCTTGCCGGGGACATAACCCATGGCGAAGAAGCCCACTATTGACGTGAGTACATACAGCAAGCCTGCGAATCTGCCCGGGTTGCGGGCCGAGCTCATGCTCCCTCCAATGATGTAAGCGTTTAATCTAGGACCCAACCGCCCTTTCGTCTCCCATATCGCTCACTATTGACCGCTGACTGCTCACTACTCACCACCCACTACTCACTGACTCAACCGCCTCACCCAAATTCGCGAAGTTGCCGGCTTTCCCAAATGCATAGTGCGCCCGTCCGAGCGCAGCGTCATGGTCTCGTCATACTCGCGCTTCAGCACTTCGACTTTAGTCGAAGGCCGCAACCGCAACCCTTCCAAAAACTCCAGAAACTGCCCATCCTTCTCGTAAACACAAAGAATCTCCGCGTTCTCGTTCGCACGTAAATCCGAGAGCAATACCGCACCCTGGCTCCTCAACTTCGCCACTCCGCCGCGCATCGGAACACCGTGCGGACACGACTTCTTATCGCCGAAACGCTTCTGCAAGAGCGCCTCAACCTCCGGCGAAATCCCATGTTCAAGCCGCTCGGCTTCGTCATGCGCCTTGGCCCACGAGAGTCCAATCACTTCCGTCAGGAGCATCTCCGCAAGCTGATGCCGTAAAGCTAATCGTTCGGCAACCATCCGCCCTTTGCGCGTCAGATCGATGCGTCCCGTGCGTTCCACGCGCACATGCCCGTCGCGCGTCATGCGCTTCAACGCGGCGGTCACCGCCGGAGGCGTCACCTTCAATTCTTCCGCAAGCCGCGCACTGATCGGCGTCTGATCCTCCTCAAGCATCTCCCAAATCGCCTTGAGGTAATCCTCCTGCGAAACGCTGGTTTTCTCTCTCCGCAAATCCGATTCTCCTAATCGCCTTCTACTGACCGCGTTGTCCGCCGGCGCCCTTCCCTTTGATGTTTCGGCTCATGGGCCGGTTGGGCCGCTTCTTCCTCAGTCTATCTGCCAGCCCCGCAACCCGCTTTTCAATATCCTCGAAGATTCTCTGATAAATCTCTGCATCCGCGCCATAAGGATCTTCCACGTTCCAGTGTTCCACTTCGGCCGCCTTATCGAAAGCTACATTCCCCGGTCGCCCGCTCATATTAACCACCAGGTCCGCCGCCTCCAATTCCGCGCTCAAAACAGGCTTGGAAGTCAGTCCGTCCGTGGAATAGCCGTTCTTCAGGAGGGTCCGTTGCGTCATTGCTTCGACGCGCCCCAGGGGAGTCAGTCCTGCGCTGGATGCTTCGATCACGTCCCCACCGATACGGCGCGCAATCGCCTCCGCCATCGGGCTCCGGCACGCATTTCCGAGACATATGAACATTACTTTCCTTCGGTGAGCCCTATTCATCGTTTCCGATTCCCCAACTCTCAGCGTTATCTCGAGCAAACGTCCAAAACGCCCAGGACACCACGCTGCATCCCTTCACTCTTTTTATTTTCAACAACTTGCAAAGACTGGCCGATTTTTCTTGACTTTTATAAGAATTCGAGTATGATAAAGGTCAGTTAACATTCCGTCTGGCCCTGCGGCAGAAGCTCTGCCGCTTTTTTGTTTCTAAAGGACACATCTGAAGTTTGGACACTACCCAAAACTACGCTTCCGGCAACCCCCTTTAGAATCAGCACTTGCAAAAGTGTAACAAAACAAACGACTTTAACTATCTTTAGAATCAACACTTGTGCAAAAACCCCGGGGGGGAGGGCCCAGAAATGGTTAACCTCAATTGGGTTGATCAGTCACTCCTGGCGGATTGCAGGGGACAACTCCCAATTGCCTATCGCGCAACCGAAGTTGCTCGCCGGGCGCCGGCCCGAACGAGTTCCAGGAAGTGCTTATGCACAGTGCAGTCTTCGGTTAGCTCCGGGTGGAACGTCGCCGCCATCAAGTTCGCTTTCTGTACCAGGACCGGCTTGCCCCCGTACTCCGCGAGTATCTCGATGCCAGGACCGACCCGGTCAATGATCGGCGCCCGAATAAAAACCATTTCCATCGGCACATCCGTTAGCTTGCTCGACCCAAAAAAAACATCGCTAGCCAACTGCCGCCCGTAGGCATTTCGCAAAACCGTCATGTCCAACAAACCCAAAGAAGCCTGCCCCGGATTCTTCACTTCCGTCGCCAGCAAAATCGCTCCGGCGCAAGTTCCAAAAATAACGCCGCCATCCGCCGCGAATTTCTTCACCGCCTCAAACAATCCTTCTTCTTGCAAGAACTGCAACTGCGTAGTGCTCTCGCCGCCAGGCAAAATCAACCCGTCGCACCCATCGAGGTCCTCGACCGTGCGGACTTCGAGCGTCTCCGCGCCCAACCCGGCGAGCATCGCCGCATGCACCGCAAAATCCCCCTGAACCGCCAAAATCCCAATCTTCACTTCGCACTCCCCGTTTTGTTGCACCGGTCCGGCTTCACCGCACCCCAATTTGTAGGGGCACGGCTTGCCCCGCCCGACGACGCAGGGCCGCAGCATGCTGCGCCAGTACAAAGAAAAATGAAAAAGTATGGCGCGGTCTTTACCACCCGCGCGTCGAGAGCATGTCCTTCTCTTCGAGTTGCCTCACATCGATTCCGCGCATCGCTTCGCCCAGGTCCTCGCAGGCTTCCAGCACCGCCTTCGGATCATCGAAGTGCGTCGTCGCTTTCACCACAGCCTTGGCGCGCGCTTCCGGATCGCTCGACTTGAAAATGCCCGAGCCGACAAACACCGCCTCCGCGCCGAGACGCCGAACCAGCGCCGCATCCGCCGGCGTGGCGATGCCTCCCGCGGAAAAATTCGGCACAGGCAGCTTCCCGCTCTTCGCGATCTGCCGGATGAGATCGAGCGGCGCGCCGAGTTCTTTTGCTTCGTGCATCAATTCGTCGTCGCGCAGCATCGTTAGCTTTTTCATCTGGCTAACGATGGTGCGCATATGGCGGACGGCTTCGACCACGTTGCCGGAACCCGCCTCGCCCTTCGTGCGAATCATCGCTGCGCCTTCCGCGATGCGCCGCAGCGCTTCGCCGAGATTGCGCGCCCCGCATACGAATGGCACGCGGAAATCGTGCTTCCACACATGGTTCTCTTCGTCGGCAGGAGTCAGCACTTCGCTCTCATCGATGAAGTCCACTTCGAGCGCCTGAAGCACTTCCGCTTCGGCAAAATGCCCGATGCGCACTTTGGCCATCACCGGAATGGTGACGGTCTGCATGATCTCCCGAATGATTTTGATCGAGGCCATCCGCGCCACGCCCCCTTCCTTACGAATGTCGGACGGCACCCGCTCGAGCGCCATCACGGCGCAAGCGCCGGCCTTTTCCGCGATCTTGGCTTGCTCGGCGTTGGTCACATCCATGATGACGCCGCCTTTGAGCATCTCCGCCAACCCGACTTTCACTCGCCATTCGTTTGCGTTACCGTCTGCACCGCCGCTGCCGTTCACTTTCTTCGCGTCCATATCATTTCTCCTCTTGTCCCAAATATTTCCAGCGTATTTTCACCGCCAAAATTCTCTTTCCTCTATGCCCCGCGCAGTTCGGTCGCGGCCTTTTCTTTCTGGCCGATCACGACAAATCTTCCTGTGCCTCGCGCCAGCACTTCGCCGGCGCCATTGCGAATCTCACCCGCGAGGAACAAGTTGCGGCCTTTCTGCTCCGTTTCGTAGCCCTCGACGACGATCTCTTCATCCACCTTTACCGGCTTCAGATATTGCACGGTCAGTTCCGCGGTCACCGCGCGAACTTCGCGAAACCGGCAGACTTTTCCCATGGCTTCGTCCAAGAGCGTGGCAATAATGCCGCCATGGCCCATCCCGCCGCCGCCTTGATACGCCTCACCCAGAATAAATTTTCCAACGATGCGGCGGTTTACGTTGTCCTGCACAAACGTCAGCTTCATGCCGAGCTCGTTCGCTCCGCCGCAGCCAAAACATTTGTTTGTTGGGTTCGGCGCTAATGTAATCGTGTCCGTCAAATTCGGCCTCTTCGTTTTCGTCTTTTTCTAACCTCGTTGCTTCCCTGCTTTGTTGCTGCGTTATTTCATTTCTTTCTGCTTTTCACACCAGCGCGACGCGGCTGCGTTCGGCGCGCCGCACTCCGCGCTGCCGCTTGCGCATCTCGACACGAAGGATATCCGCGAGCGTAGCGACACCGCGGGCGATCTGCTTTTCATCCAAGCCGGCATAACCGAGACGCAGCGTGTTGGGCAGCGGATTTTGCACGTAGAAATAACGGCCGGGCGCAAACAAGACGCCGCGTTCTTTCGCGTGAATCAAAAGTTCACTGGCATCAAAGCCCGGCGGAAGTTCGAGCCACAAGCACATCCCGCCGTCGGGACAGGTCCAGCGCGTACCTTCAGGCATGTGCCTGCGCAGCGCTTCATCCAAAGCTGCCAGGCGTGAAGCGTACACCTTTCGCATTTTTGCTATGTGCTTCGTAAATAATCCACGCCGCAAAAATTCCGCGAGAGTTGCCTGAGCCAGCTGGTCGGTGTGCAGATCGGTGGTCTGCTTCACGATCCGAAGGCGCTCGATGGCCGTCGCGGGAGCAACAATCCAGCCCACGCGCAGTCCTGGGAAGGCAACCTTTGCAAAACTATCGATGTGAATGACGATATTCGCACGGTCGAGCTGTTTCAGAGATGGCACGCGCTCGTCGCGGGCGTGCAGCCGGGCGTAAATATGATCTTCGACGACGGGCACCTGATGACGTCCGGCGAGTTCCAAGACTCTGCGACGCGACGCCAGTGGCATCGACGTGCCGGTGGGGTTCTGAAAATCTGGCGTGAGAACAATCAGCTTCACGCGATTCGCGGCGAGCGTGGCTTCCAGAGCTTCCAGATCGAGGCCGAGTGTGTTTCCCGGTTCTGGACGCGTTTGGACGGGCACACCAAGACATCGTGCGCGTGCGCCATGGAAAATGGCCATCGCGCCGGGATACGTAGGATTCTCGAGAATCACGGAATCGCCCGGCCGCACAAAAGCTTTGCTGATGATGTCCAGCGACTGCTGGCAGCCGTCGGTGATGAGAAGATTTTCGTCCTTGGCTGGAATTCCGTCGCCGCGGAGATGGTCGAGCAGCGCTTCCTTCAGCGGTCCGTAGCCGTCCGAAGGGCCAAGCTTGAGCACGTCGGTGGCTTCGCGGCGCAGCACGGCATTCACACAAATCTGCAATTCCTCGACGGGAAAAAATTCCTCGGCAGGGCGGGCCATTACAAACGACAAGGCATTTTCCGGCGCGCTGGCTGTCAGCCGGCTGAGCGCTTCTTCGCCACGTTCGTCGGCAAAGAGCAATTCCCAGCGCAGGCCCTCGCTTCCGTTGAGGACGGGAGGAGGAGGCGGCGTAAGTTTCAGGCCATTTCCATTGCCCTTGATGTACGTGCCGCGGCCGACGTGGCCCTGGATGAGGCCTTCGGACTCAAGCTCGGCGTACGCATTCGCGACCGTGGTTCGATGAACTCCCAGCATGGTGGCGAGCTCGCGGCTGGCGGGGATGCGGTCGCCGGGGCGCAAATCGCCCGCGTGCACGAGCGAACGCAGTTGGTCGCGAAGCTGGATATACAGCGGGACGTGGCTCTCAGGCTGGAGATGAAGTGGCAACATTGTCTCTCACCCTGAGCCAATTCTACACGATATTGGCCTGCTACAAGAGCCAATTTGTCTACCGCCATTTTGGCGGGTTTTTTGGCGGTTCTGGACCGGATGAAGACCAGGGATTCGGCTCAGTTGGCGGGTGGCTTGTAGCCGAGGCGGCCATTTTTTTCGCCGGGAGACAGGTCGCGGATGCAGAGCTTGGTCAGGTCTTTTTCGTCGCATTGAAAAATTTCCATCATCGGCACGTCCTCGTCCTGGACCTCATACTCCCCCGCTTGCATGTCTTCGGCGTCGTCGTCCGAGGCGCTGACGACCGGGCTTCCGGGCTGCACGCGAATGCGAAATTGTCCGGACGAAGGCTCGTAGTTGGCGTAGCTGAAGCAGTGCCCGATGCACGCACGATCGGCGATGTGCCCAACGAAGGAAACGCGCGAGTCTGGCGGCGCCCAAATGGTCGCGATCACTCTTGTGCCAAAGGGAAGGCCGTTGACGAGACGTTCGATGCTGGATTCCATGCGATTTAGGACGAGCGTGTCCTGATACAAGAAGCCGAAGAAAACGATCGCGCAGACACCAAAACCTGCCAGCTGCCACTTTCTGGGCCTCAGGCAGCCCAGCAGACAAAGACCGAAAATGGCCGTAATTGCAGTGAGGCGGGAGGCGAGCAGGCCGATCCAGCCGCCAGTGATCGACGGGCGCAAATTCTCCGGCAACAACGCAACGGCAACAATCGCGACAAAATAAAACTCGGCTGGAAGGCGAAGCGACTGCCAGAAGGACACGTCACGCCCGCGGGAAATCGCATCCACCAGGGCACAGAGCACTCCGAAGATGAGCGCGGCCCATCCGAGAACGGCGTAGCGCTGCCCGTAGAGCGTCAGTTGGTCGGCGCCATTCATCAGATAAAAAGGGTCGTGCACCCAATCGACGGGGAAACGAGTCTGATGCATCAGATACGATCGAATCCCAAACAGAAAGACCAGGGCCGCTGCTGGCACGGCCAACTTCCACCAATTGGGGAGTTTCGTCCAAAGAATGAGGTACAACCCTGTCCCGGCGAGCCAGAGGAGTCCCACAGGATGCGCGAGCAAAATGAGTGGCAGAAGGAGTAAGCCGAGGAGCCGCTCCAATCCCCTTCCCCGCCACAAAAAAGCCAAACTGAAAGACGCCAGCCCGATCGACAAATAATAGTTGAGGAACCCCATGTTGAAGGAGTAGCCGTAAGCTAGCATGGCGATGCATGGAGTGAGAAACCAAGGCGGCCGGCCGCTGAGCGCCGCAACGAAAGCAAAAACTCCCCAAAAGAAAATCAGCACGCAAACGGAAACCACAATTTTTTCGGCAGCCGCAAAACCCACGACATTTGCAGCGCGCAGCAATGTCCAGTCAAACAGCACATTGTTCCACTGGCGGACGAAGTAGAGACCGGGCGCCTGGCCCTTCTCAATTAATTGGGCCAGCCAAGCGTTATAGACATGGCTTGCGAGATCGCCAGCCTCAATGCGGCGATGCCAAAAGCACGGCACTATCATCGCGATGGAGAGGACGAGAATGATCCATTTTTTTTGGCGAACGAATTGCCATCCTGGCGCAACTTGCATCGCCTCGCCGCTCATCTTCTATCTCGCCTGCGCTTTCGCAATGCAGACACCTCCTCGAGGAAATACAGCCGCGCCATTCTACTATCTTCGACGCTACGGCCGGATGTGGATCAGGCTTGGAGCGTGTCCAGGAAACGGATGCCGGCACATCTGTCCACGCTTCCGAACGAGGAAGCGCCAGTGAACCGCTGCCATTTTCGGCGGATTTTTGTGCGAAGTGCATAGGGGATTTCGCGCCGGCAATGTAGGCCTTGAAGCCTGGGCCGTCCTTCTGAAGTGGTTAATGGCAATCGCGATTCGGAAGTCAAAGCCGAATCCGAGGTGCTTGCAGCGATCGGCACTATTCCAGCCGGAGGGCGTCCGTTGGGCTAACGTTCGAGGCCCGCCATGCGGGGATGAATGCCGCCGTGAGCGCGCCAGCAGCGAGGACCAGTGCGGCAACGGCGACGGCCGCGGGATCGGTGGCAGTGACGCCGAACAACTGGGATTGGACGAGCTTGCTGAGGGCGGCGACGCAAGGGAGCGCGATGGCGATGCCGCCGGCGATCATGGTGACGGCGTCGCGCAGGACGAGGCGGATGGCGGAAGCGCCCGTAGCACCAAGCGCGAGGCGGATGCCGATTTCACGGGTGCGGCGGGTGACCACGAAGGACATCACTCCGTAGAGACCGATCAACGAGAGCAGCAGCGCCAGTGCGCCGAAGCTGCTGGAGAGGGAGGCCAGTAGACGCTCGGTGGTGAGCGAGCGGTTGACCTGGTCGCCCAGAGTGCGGAACCAGAGGATCGGTAACCGGGGATCGGCCTGGCGAACGATGCGGCGGATGGACGGAATCGCCTGCTCAGGGGCGCCGCGAACCTTGACATAGAAGGTCGCGCCGGCATCTTCGCCTTCGAAGATGGGGAAGAAGGCCTTCTCGGAATCGTCGCGGAGGTCGCGGTAGTTGAAGCCGGCGCAGACGCCGACGACTACGACATCCGGTTTGACGTCGGGACCGGAGCCCTCGCCGATGTGAATGCCGAGGGGATCGCGCCCCGCAAGATAGCGCCTGACGAAAGCCTCATTCACAATGGCCGAGCGGTGGCCGGCTTCGCCGACCGGGCGGGAATCGCGGGCGTCGAAATCTCGGCCAGCGAGGATGCGAATGCCGAGGGTCGAGAAAAAACCGGGACTGACGGCGTTGAGGTTGACGAGGTGGGTTACGACGCGGCGATCCGTCTCGATGGTTATGGAATTGTTCCAGCTTCCGCCGGTCAGGAACGGCACGCGGGCGGCGGCGGAGTTAAGAGTGGTGGGTAGGGCGCGGACCTCCTCGTCAAGGCGGCGGACGAGCCGCGCGGCTTCCGCGCGGGAATAGCCACTCTGCACGGGCGCGATGGCGAACGAGAGAACGCCGGAGGTCTCGAAGCCGGGGCCTTTGGCGAGCAGACCGGCGAGTGTCCGGACAAAGAGCGAGGCGCCGATGAGGAGGATGAGGGAGAGAGCCACCTGCAGAGTGACGATGCATTTGCGCAGGCGGACACCGCCGAATCCGGTTCCGGCGCGCTCGCGGAGCGAACTGACCAGGCTGCCGCTCCCGGCGTGGAGTGCGGGAGTAAGGCCACTCAGGAGGCCGGCGGTTAGACTGGCAAAGAATGTGAAGACGAGCAGGCGAAGGCTGAGGGTACCGTGCAGGTTGCTGGCGGCAAAGTCTTTCGGCAGGAACGCGATCAGCGCGCCAATGGCGAACGGAGCTACGGCTACGCCGAGGACGCCGCCGGCCAGCGCAAGAAGGACGCTATCGGCAAGGAGTTGGCGTCCGATGCGGCCGCGGGAAGCGCCGAGAGCGAGGCGGGTAGCGATCTCGCGGCCCCGTGCAGAGCCGCGGGCGAGGAAGAGGCCGGCGACATTCAGGCAGGCGAGTCCAAGCAGAACGCCGGTGGCGGCGAATAGCAGCCAGAGCGGCTGGGAGAGGCTGCGGCGCAGTGGCGAATGGCCCTGGGGCGCGGGGGTGAGTTCGAGAGTAGAGGCCAGATAGTCGCGGCGGCGATCATCCGTAATAACCGGGAAGCCGGGGCGAAGCATGTTGTCCTGGAGCCACGCCTTGAACCACGGTTGCAGACCGGTCTGCGCCTGCACGGGCGTGATGTCCGGGCGGAGACGCGCAAGAATCTGCATCCAAAAAGTGGGGCGGCGGAGCAGGTCTTCAGCGCCGGGGATCGCTTCTGCGTACATGGACGCGGGAATCCAGAGAGCCGGGACCGCACCGATATCGACGCCGTGGAAGGCGGCGACGGCGACACCGACCACCGTCATGGGGTGCTGGTTGATGAGTAGCTTGCGACCGACGATGTCCGCTGCCCCGCCAAACTCGGCCTGCCAGAAATCGTTCGAGAGGACGACCACGGGACCGGCTCCGGGAGCAGCGTCATCAGGATCTTCGATGAGACGGCCCAGAGCGGGGCTGACGCCGAGGACCGGGAAATAGCTGCCGGATACGATTTCGGCAGCAACAGGTTTCGGATCGCCGCCCGCCGAGAGATTTACCTGGATTTCGGCGCGGCAGAGGACGCCGTCGAAGAACCGGGTCTGCTGCTGGAGGTCGCGGCAGATGGGGTAAGACATGAGGTTCCAGGAGCCGAACCCGCCGCCGACCTGATCGCCGTCCCAATCGACAAGGACGAGGCGAGCGGGGTCGTGAATGGGCAGTGCGTGGAGGATCACCTGGTCGACCAACGAGTAGATGGCGGTGGTGGCACCGATACCGAGGGCCAGAGAGAGCAGCGTGGCGGCGGTGAAGCCTGGGCTGCGGAGGAACGATCGGCCGGAGAAGCGGAGATCGTAGAGGAAATCGCGGAACCAGCGGGTGAGCCAGACGTCTCGGATTTCCTCGCGCACCTGGGCGAGGCCGAGCTCGACAGCGACGCGGCGGCGGGCATCGGGCTCGGGGATGCCGGCGGCGGTGAGGTCAGCGACCCGGCAATCGAAGTGATATTGGAGCTCGCGGTCGAGGCCGCCCTCCAGGGACCGGAGGCGAAACCAGTTGAAGAGCTGCTTCATCGACTGCCCTCCTCGAAGATCAGATTGACGGCACCGGAGAGACGCGCCCAGCTGTCCTTCTCGACGGTAAGCTGGCGGCGGCCGGCGGGCGTAAGGGAGTAGAACTTGGCCTCCCGACCGGTCTCCGACTGTTTCCACTCGGCGCGCAGCCAGCCTTTCTGCTCTAGCCGGTGAAGGGCGGGATAAAGCGAGCCCTGGTTGACCTGGACGACCGAGCGCGAGATCTGCTCCAGCCGCTGGGCGATCCCATACCCATGAGCTGGTTCTAGCGATAGGATCTGGAGGATCAACATATCGAGCGTGCCTTGCGGGATGGGGAAACGCGGAGATGGCATCGATACCTCAACCTTCTACAGTTCAATATACCGCGGGATAGGTCGAAGGTCAAGATGTGGGGCATACGAACTGTGACACAGGAGCTCTGTGGTCGCTTTACGCACGCGCAGGCCCGTCATTGTTCCTTCGGTCGGATCACGTGCGGCGGTTACTGAGCGGGGTGGATGATCCATTCGGCGATGTATTGGCGGACTTTTTCGCGGTGGGCGTCGCGATAAGCTGGATAATCCTGAGAGATGCCTTTGTCGGCGCGGCTAATCAAGATGTAGGGCTCGAGAAGGTCTTCGTCGGAAAGCTTGACGAGGATGGCCAGAGCCGGATCGAGTTGCTGAATTTCTTTCTTCTTGATTTTTTCCTTCACGCGGTTCACGACTCCCTGAAAACCATCGACTTCTTCAGGCAGGCTGTGCCGGTATTCTTTCTCCGCTGGAAACTCTTTTTGGAATTTCTCGCCGTGCCACACAGCCCTGTAAAGCGTGTAGAAGAACCAGGTGTCGGTGCCGTCTTTTTTGACGCCGCCAAGCAGCGTAGAAGAGTCGATGGTGATGTTGGTTTGATTTTTACCTTTGTCCTCGATCTGGTTCGGCGGAACGATGCGCGGATGGCCGAGGACCATCTTTTGGCTCTTGGCCCACTGGCTCAGTCCCATCCAGGAGCGCTGGTCATAAGGCTGCGCGACGATCGCACTGACATACTGTTCCTTTGCCTCGCTGGACCGCCCTTGCGCTGTTAGATCATCGCCCCAATAGCGGTAGGCGGTTTCATGGTTAGGATCGATTTCGACGGCACGCGAGAACCACTTGTCTGCCTGCTCGTGATCCTTCTTCTTGTAGTAGACGTCTCCCGTAAACAACACCGCATCATAGTTGCTGGGATCCAGTTCGATAGCGCGCGCGTAGGCAGCGATGGCTGCGTCCAAATCTCCCTTCACGAAAGCGGCTTCGCCCTCCTGCATTGTTGCTTGCACCGCCGCGGGCCCAGAAAAACCCATCTCGCCGCCGTCTTCCGGGACTTGCAAGACGATCTTAATGAGATCGCTCTGATCTCCCGCGGCCTTTGCCTCGTCAGCAAGTTTTCTCGCCCTCGCGCGCTCTTGCTTGCGCTCGACTGGATCGGAAAGCGCGGCCGCACCGGCGAGCGTTGCAAAGCTCAGACGCTCCAGGACTACTGTGTCGCCGGGTTTCTCGGCGTGGAGTTTCTCAAGAAGAGGCCGCGCATCGACCATTTTATGGCTGTTATAGAGAGCGAATGCCTGCGCCCGGCGCGTTTCATAACTGTCATCGGTCTGAGCCGACAACGATGGAGTCAGAGGGAGTGTCAGTGCCAGGCAGAGCACGTACAAACGCACTTTCCAGTCGAGACGAGAGCGGGTAACGAGACTGGGAAATATTGGAGCCACGATGACCTCGCGATGTAGGACCACGAATTCTATCCGTTGGACACCGTTCGCTGGGGAAGAGTTGCCGGGACTATAGGTCAGGCAGAGATGGAAAAACAAGCAGGCGGCTCGCGAGGCAGAGCGTCAGTGGAATTCGCGCCTGGAATGGCCCGGACCAAACTATCTGGAGAGTTGATTTTCGCCGAGCTTTTTCAGGCGATCGCGGAGACGGCGCTGCAACGGAGTCGGAGTGTTGGGGTTGAAGGCGACGAGGTACCAGAGCGGCTGGCTGCGATCCTTGCTGAGCCACGTCAGAGTGCCAGCATCGGCGTTCGGATGGCGGGCGACATTTTCTCGAATCGCGCCATAAGGATGCTTCGCGAGCTTATTCAAAGTTTTCGCATTGGCGCGGGGATGCTCACTGATCAGACGAAGCAGATAGTAATCTTCCTCGGGGGCTTGCTTCACGAGCTTTTCGAGCATTTCGGGTTTGGCATCGGCGCTGAGAACGAGACCGATCTTTTCGTCCCACGCGGTGTTGATTTGGTTCAGCTCGCGAGTGCGCGCATGAATCAGATCCTCCAGAGTGCGGCGCTCCTGCTGCAGCCGGGCGATCGGCAAATCCGTGCCTTCGAGCGAATCGAGAACGCGCAGCAGATGCTGCCGCTCGCCGAAGACGATTTGCGAGGTGCGCGTTACCCCGCCCTTCTCTTTTTCCTTGTGCTGCACCAGGTCGGATCGTCGCATTGTCAGATTGCTCCAGCGGAAACTTTTGCAAAGCTCGCCGAGAGGCCGGACTACATCCCGCAAATCCCACGGATTGGGCCACGAAGAGTGGGTAAATGGTCTCCTGATGGCTTCAGCGGATTATGTTCCGTGCGACGCATGCGGTAAAGTTTGGTGCGTGCAGGGTGTGCCCGAAGTGCAACCGTCTGGCGCGGCTGCCCAGCGCCTGCGAAAGAACAAGGACTGCGATCCATGAATGCATTTGAAGAGCATAGGGATGAGCTGGAACACTTTGAGCAGATGTACGGGCGGGAACGCGGGAGGCTTGCCGTTTCACTGGATCGGATGACGAATGCGCTGGTACTGGTGGGCCAGCATGGCGTCTATTGCACCAGCCAGCGAAACCCAGCTGTTCCGGCAATGGATCTGCGAATCATTGCTCAGGAACTTGAGCACGCGAAGCAGCTTGTGCAGTCGGTCATGGAAGAATTGAAACGCGCGCGACAGAAGGACGCAGAGTGACTGGTGACTCGTGACTGGTGACTGGTGCAACCCAACCCTACGAGCAAGATGGGGCGAAACGTGCGGTGCCACTTCGAAGGAATTGTGGCCGACGGGAGCGCAGTTTTAGGAAGCAATCAAAAAAGGATTGGTGTCGCGTTCCTGGCCGATGCTGGTGAAACGGCCGTGGCCGGGATAGACGACGGTGTCATCCGGCAATTGCATCAGCTTGCCGCGAATGGAGTCCGTGATTTGGTCCATCGAGCCGCCCCACAGATCGGTGCGGCCAATGCTGCCCGCGAAGAGGGTGTCGCCCGCAAAAAGGCGTGGAGTGGGAATGGTGACCGCACCGGCGTCCTTCGGCACAAAGAGGCACACACTTCCGGGAGTGTGGCCGGGAGTGTGCATGACATTGGCCTGGAACGAACCCCAGCTCAAAGCGTCACCCTCTTTCAGGAGTTGGTCGACATCGCAGATTTCGGGTGTCGCGACGCCGAGAAACGCGGCTTGCACTTCCATGCCTTGGTAAAGAGGCAGATCGTCGCGATGCATTAGGATTGGGGCGCCGGTGTACTGGCGCAGCTTGCTAAGTCCACCGACGTGATCGATGTGCGCGTGAGTGCTGATGATGGCTTTGACCGTGAGTCTGTGGCGGCCGAGGAGTTCCAGAATGCGGGTGACTTCGTCGCCGGGATCAATGACCAACGCTTCGCGGCTAATGGGATCGCCGATGATCGAGCAATTGCATTGCAGCATTCCGACGGGAATGGTGATGTGGATGAATCCTTGCGAGACAGCGTCGAAGGCCGGCACGGCTTCACTCATAACTTCAGATTATAGCATCCACTATGGTTGATTCAGGAGCGCAGTGCGTACGGGCAGCCGCTCATTTTGCTAATCTGGTGGATGAGGAGACGCATGGAGATAGGAGAAGCGGGCGCTGCGATTGAAACGCCGCTCGCCGCGCTGCACGCAAGTGCCGGCGCGACGATGGGAACGTGGTTCGGCTGCGCGTTGCCGGACCATTGGGCCGACCCTCGGGCGGAGGAAGAATTCGCGCGCAAGAGCGTTGCTCTGGTCGACAAGAATTACCGCGCCTATCTTTCTTTCGCGGGGCCGGACCGCGTGCGCTATTTGAACGCCATCCTGACGAATAACATTAAAGATCTCTCCGCGGGACAAGGCAATGGATCGCTGCTGTTGAATCCGCAAGGACACATTCTGGCGGAAATGGAGACTTACGCGCTGGCTGAGAGTCTTTTCTGCGTTTCTTACGCGATGATTCGAGAGAGGCTGATCGAATGGCTCGACAAATACATCATCATGGATGATGTGACTCTGACCGACGAAACGCAACGTTATGGAACTTTGGCGATTGAGGGGCCAAAGGCCGCTGCGGTCGCTAAAGAACTGACGGGGATCGAGCTTTCTGCGCTCGCGGAGCTTGGGCGCATGGAGAGCACAGTCGCGTCAATTCCCTGCTGGGTCACGAAGCGATCACCTGGCGGAGTGGCAGGTTGTGAATTTCTAGCCGGGCGAGAGTCACTGGCGAATCTATGGCACGTTCTATCGCAAAGCGTGAAGAAACATGGTGGTGGTCCGATGGGGTACGCGGCTTTGAGCGCGCAGCGGCTTGCGCAAGGCGTGCCGTGGTTTGGGTACGACTTCGGAGAAAAGCAGATTCCGCACGAGGCCGGCCTGGAGAGCAGCCACATCAGTTATACGAAGGGCTGCTACACGGGGCAGGAGATTGTCGAGCGCGTGCGGTCACGCGGGCAAGTCAATCGGCGCAGGGTTGAACTTATTTTTGACGGCGGGGGCGTGCCAGCCGCCGGCGAGGCGCTCACGGTTGATGGAAAAGAAGCAGGTTACGTGACGCGCGCGGCGTTGCCATCTTTCTTATCCCACGCCATTGGAATGGGATACGTGCGCAAGGACAACAATGCTCTAGGGAGCCAGTTGAAGTGGCCGGGAGGCACGGCCGTGGTGTCCAAATTCCCTGACGCTTTGCTTGCCGCTGCGGCAGCGAAGTGAATCTTGTCCTGCCGCTTTACTGGTCGGCTTTAACGAGCTTCCAGCTGGGATCAGGATTGTATTCGGTCATCGCGGCAGCAAGTTTGGCAGTGCTAGGACCGAGATTTTTCTCATAGACGCGGCCTTGCTGATTGATGATGAAGGTCATCACACCGGAGCTGCCCCATTTGTCTGGATACGCGACGACCGCATAACCGGCAATCATGTTGCCGTTGATAACGTAGCCGTACCTGCCTCCGGGTGCGGCAGAGCCTTGGCGCGTCAGTATTTTGAAATAGTAGCCGTGATAGGGAGCGCGCTCTTCCGAAACTGCTTCTTTTTCTTGAGCGCCGCCTTTTCCTGCGGCGTCAGGAGTTTCCGCCTTTGGGCCGTAACCCTCAGCGCGAGCTGCAGCAACTAGTTTGCCAAGCGGGCTTGGCTTGTCGTCTTCCGAAGTTTCCCAATAGAGGCCGTCGTGTTTTCCGGGAGTGCTATACAGTCGTTGCGCATATTCGGCAACGCCATCGCGATCCCAATCGCCCTCGGTGTAGTACTCCCACTGGGCAACGGCGTAAGCACGACAGGTGGCAATGGCAGAGAGTTCGTTTTCTCCAATTTTGCGGTTGAGAGCTTCTTCAAGGCCTGCTTTGGTGTCGAAGAGCCACTTGCCATCTTTTTGCACGATGGGGATGGGTGTGGGCCAATTGTCTTGTCCGACAGTTACGACGAATTTGGAATCGTTCACCTTCTGAAGTTGCGCGGACTCGCTCGCAGCCGAAGAAAAGGCGTCGAGGTCTTTGCTGTCCTCGACTTCGTCGCCGGTGAGCAACTTGTCGTAGTCGGGCCCGAAGACTTTGCCGAGAGCGGCGCGATCTTTGTCCTTGGCTGCGGAGACGAGGGCTTGGAGAGCATCGTCAGGCGAGGAGAACGTCGATTGCGTGGGCGTTTGTGCGTATATGTTTGGAACGCCGGCAATCAGGCACGTGGCAAGAATCAGCGCAACGAAGGCTAGCGCGCGTAGAGCGTATTTGCTGATGGCGTCTTTCAATTCTCCGCCTACGTTCACGGAGTTCATCGCATTTTCATGCTTGTTTTTCACGGCTTCTTCCTTTCTCCGCCGCCATGCTGCTGCGCCGGGGCTTGCCTACTCGGTTGTGGTTGGGGGGCGGGGCGAGCCTGAGGTTGCGGCCGTGCCGCCTGCTGACGGCTGTCCTGACCGCGCTGGCTGGTCACGTGCGGGTCGAAATTGTTTTCGTTGCGGTTAAAGGTGTGTGGGCCGTTGTTTACGCTCGGTTGCGCAGGCCGTCCTTGGTTTTGTCCCGGATTGCGGTTCTGGAAGCGCATGTCATTGTTGGCTCCGGGATTAGGCCGGTTTGGTTGCGCGTTATTCGGTTGCGCAGGTCGTCCTTGGTCTTGTCCTGGATTGGGGTTCCGGAGGCGCATGTCATTGTTGGCTCCGGGATTGGGCCGGTTTGGTTGTGCGTTATTCGGTTGCGCAGGCCGTCCTTGGTCTTGTCCCGGATTGCGGTTCTGGAAGCGCATGTCATTGTTGGCTCCGGGATTAGGCCGGTTTGGTTGCGCGTTATTCGGCGGACGGTCGTTTCGAACATTGTTGGTGGTGTTGTCGCGGCCGCGGTACTGATCGATCCGCGGATTGCCGCGGTCGATGTTCCGGTCGATGATTTTGTTGTTTACGCCGGGACGATTCTCTCCTGGGGAGCCGCCGCCCTGACGGCCATTGTTTCCAAAGTTCCCAGCCCTGTTGCCGCCGGGACCGCCGTTCCTTTCGACGCGCATATTGTTTTTCTGAACGTTGTCATAGTGCACGTCCCGGTGGATCGAATTATAGCGGTTGATGTTGTTGACGTTCACAGAGCGATTGATGACCGTTCGATTGACATTGATATTGGTGTAGCGGTTGTTGATGTAGACGTTGTTCCGGATATCGACGCGTTCGCGGCTGCGCCCGATCCAGCCGCAGTTCCAACAACCACCACCCCAGCCTTCACGCCGCCACCCGGTGTAATAGACACCGCCCCAACCGCCGCCGTAGCCCCAGCGGAAATCCAGGTTCAGCCATGCACCGATGGGATAGCCAACGCCAAAGGTTATCGCAGGACCCCAGTAAGGACGACGATAGTAAATGATCGCGGGGTCGTAGACCGGGACGTAGATGTATTGCGGCTCGTATGGAGTAATCGCGATGTAGTCGCCGTGCTCCAGAACCTCTTCCTGTGGAGATGAGTCGAGATTTCCCGCATGCCGCGCCAAATGACGGAGATTCTGCACCGAGGCGGCTACGTCGGTGGATTGGTTGACGTAGGCCTGGCCGAGCGAGGTGGTCCAGTCGATCTTGTCGGACATCATCTCGATGACCGTGGGATAGTGCGCGACTGCTTTCACGCTAACGTCCCAATTCTGTTCGTCTACCCCATTTTGACCATAGGAGCGAACATAGCGCGCGGCTTCCTCGACTTGATCGGGAAAAGTGGCGGCGACGAACACCTGAGCGAGGAGCGGGTCGGGATAGAGCGCGATCGGAGAAAGAAGATTGTCGAGCTGATCCGGCGAGAAATTCTCGTATGGAACTGACTGATCCTGGTACGGAACCTGATCCTGAGACTGCGGCGGCTGGTCTTGCTGCTGATCTTGCCAGGATGGGCTCGGGGAAGCTGGAGCGGCCCGGAGGACTGGGATGCTGGCGAAACAGAACGTGAGTAGGACGGCCAGAGCTCTGTGCATGAGTCAAGATTCTCCTTTGATGCAAACTTAACAAAAGTTGCGAAGCTGGCAATGTCCCGAATTGTACAGAAGCTGCGGCTGAGCTCTTTCTGGCCGCAAAGGCTTGGGCTGGATACTTATTGTAACAGCGAGAGGTGCGATGCGGCCAAGAAAAGGGGCTGTGATGGTGGAAGGCCAAACGTTTGTGTCAAGAACGAGATTTGCGTGGATTCTGCATTAATCGAACTCGCGGCGGGAGGCAGCCTGCTCGGGGCCGACACGGCCCGCGGTAATCTCCGCCTTGAAGTAGTTCTCCCCTTTGATTGGACAGCCGGCGAGACGACGGAGCATGGCAATTTGACCGATGTGAGTCAGGGCATCTGCGATTGGTCCTTGGAGCAAACCTTCGGGAGGGCTGCGAAGCGGCTCTGGCGAAGCAAGGTAATCATCGAACTTCTTGAGTGAAGCAAAGAAACGGTCTACCTCGGCGCTCCACGACAGGGGTTTTGCGTCCTTCCAGGCGGTTTCTCCACGCGCCATGGTGAGCGCCCAATCAAAGAGATCTCCCATGTGGGCGAGAATCTTCGCGGGCGTCCGCGGGCTATCGCCGATGGTGAAGGCGGCGAATGAATCCGGTGCCCCGCGCAATGCCTTTCCTCCGCGATAGGCGACTGTTGCCAGCGAGTGGCGAAGAAGCTGGCGGGCTGGATCAGAAGGCGTGGACATGATGGCCGAATCTCCGTGTCAATGACTCAAAGCTAGCGCTTAGTATAAACGCGGACGTAGTCGACGACCATGCTCTGGGGAAACTTGGTGGATGCGTCGGGGTTGCCGGGCCAACCACCGCCGACGGCGAGATTGAGAATAATGAAGAACGGATGGTTGAAAACCCAGATGCCACCTGTTGGCCAATCCGAAGAGTGGAAATTGGCGTAGAGATTGGTGTCAACGTAGAAGCGGACTGTGTCGGGTTCCCACTCGACGGCGTAAAGATGAAAGTCGTCGGCGAAATTTTGGCCTGCGGGGAGAGTGAAGATTGAGGTGAGGTCGCTGGTATGGGCGGTGGTGCTGGGGCCATGCAAGGAGCCGTGAATGGCGGCGGGTTCCTTGCCAACATTTTCCATGATGTCGATTTCGCCGCACTTGGGCCAGTCTACCGTGGGGATGTCCTCGCCCAGCATCCAGAACGCGGGCCACATTCCTTGCCCTTCGGGAATTTTGATGCGGGCTTCGATGCGGCCGTAAGTTTGGACGAAGAGGCCTTGCGTTTTGAGGCGGGCGGAGGTGTAGTCGCGCGTGACGCCGTCGGTGCCGGTGAAGGATTCCTTTTGTGCGGTGATTACGAGATTTCCTTTTTCGATGTGGGCGTTTTCTTTGCGATTGGTGTAGGACTCAAGCTCATGATTGCCCCAGCCTTTGCCGCCTAGGTCGTAGGTCCATTTTTTCGGATCGGGAGACGAGCCGTCTGGAGTGGAGAATTCGTCGCTCCAAACTAGAGACCACGGAGAGGGAGGAATCGGCGGAGGTGGTGGAGGGGGATCCACGATGCGGATGTGACAGCCGTAAAGCAAGGGAATTAAGGAGATGAGTGCCACCAGCAGAATTCGACGCGGCTTCGGGATGAGCTTCGACATGCGGTCTCGGCCACAGAGCACAGACTGAAGTCCGTGCTACTTAATCGAGATTCAGGGCGCGCTTGAAGGAGCCCTTCTCGTTGTCGATTTTCTTTTGCAGTTGCAGGATGGCGTAGAGAACCGCTTCGGGGCGCGGTGGGCATCCAGGGACGTAGACATCGATGGGAATGACCTGGTTACAGCCTTGCACGATGGCGTAGTTGTTGAACACGCCGCCGGACGTGGCACAGGCGCCCATGGAGATGACCCACTTGGGCTCGGGCATTTGATCGTAGAGCTGGCGAATGACAGGAGCCATTTTTTGCGACAGGCGCCCCGCGACGATCATGAGGTCGGCTTGTCGCGGCGAAGGCCGAAAAACTTCGGCGCCGAAACGGGCGACGTCAAAGCGCGCGGCGGCCATGGACATCATTTCGATGGCGCAGCATGCCAAACCAAAACCCAAAGGCCAAATAGAACTCTTGCGGGCCCAATTGACGGCCTTATCGAGCGTTGTGAAAATGATGCCTTCGTCTTCGAGCAGGCTGCCGAAGTCGTCGGGTTTGGTGAGTGTGACGTGCTTGCCGAGCGATGTGCTCATGGTGCCCTCGTCTAGCATCATTTTCGCACACGCAGACGGTGGACACAAATGGAGAGCGGGTGGCAATTCCGGGGCCGCTACGTAAGTTCGTAGTCGGCGGGAGAGGCAGACCGAGTTCGGCGCACATACGCGACGACCGAACCGGGCCAGAGTGCGGTGTTTTCTCCTGTGCGTTGATCTTGATACCAGCTGTGGCAACCGCCGGATTGCCAGACAGTGCTTTCCAGGCGGCGATGGATGTCGGTGACAAATTGCTTTTGCTTTTCCGGACGCACTTCGAGGACGTGCTTTTTGCCACGCTTCAGGAGTTGCAGGCAGCTCATGGTATAGCGGACCTGGGCTTCGATCATGAGCACAACGGAATTGTGTCCCAGGCCGGTGTTTGGGCCGAGCAGCAAAAAGAGGTTGGGAAAGCCGCTGACAGTCACGCCGAGATACGCGCTCATACGTTCACGCCAGGCGTCGTGAATTTCGACGCCGCCGCGGCCAACAATGCGTATGCCGATCAGCGGCTCCGTCGCGCGAAAGCCGGTGCCAAAGATTAAGACATCGATCGGGCGCTCGACGCCGTCCTCCGTCACGATACTACGCTCGCAAACTTCCGCGATCCCGTTTGTGACAAGCTCGACGTTGGGTCTCGTCAGGGCGGGATAGTAGTCGTCCGAGACGAGGACGCGCTTGCAGCCCAACTCATAGTTCGGTTTTAGCGCCGCGCGCATTTTTGGATCAGCGATTTGCTTTTCGAGATGATGTATGGCGATTTCCGTCGCTTTCCCGCGAACAAAACGATTACCCAGGAAGCCAAGCACGCGAAACTCTTGCCGCCAGAAAATGAGTTGCCGAAATGCGCGCATGATGAGTGGAAGACGGCGGAATCTCCGCTTCCATTTCTCCGCAATCGCAAAATCCATGCGCGGAACGATCCACGGCGGAGTGCGCTGGAAAAGGTAGAGCTTTCCCGCACGCGGAGCGATTTGCGGAACAAACTGGATGGCGCTCGCGCCGGTGCCCACTACGGCGACGTTTTTGCCGTCGAGATCGACATTGTGGTTCCAATTTGAGGAATGAAACTTTGGACCGGAAAAACTGTCAATGCCCTTTAGCTTGGGATACTGCGGGACGTGCAAGGCTCCAATTCCAGAGACAAGTACACGCGCCTGGATGCGCACTCCTCCGCCGGCGGCGGCGTGCCATAGGCCCTCGGATTCATTCCAAATGGCTTCGTGAAAGCGCGTATTGAGCCGGATGTGAGGGGCAAGTTCGTAACGCTGGACGCAGCGTTTCAAATAATCGTGAATTTCCCGTTGACCGGGATACATGCGGGACCAATCGGGCCATGGGTCAAACGAAAAAGAATACAAATGCGAAGGAATGTCGCAGGCGCAACCAGGATAACGGTTGTCGTACCAGGTGCCGCCGATGTCGTCGCTCTTCTCGATGAGCAGAAACGAATTCATTCCTGCTTCAAGCAGCTTGATGGCCATGCACAGTCCGGAAAAGCCGCCGCCGACAATGAGAACGTCGACTTTGATTTCTTCCCCCTTGCTGCCTTGGTTGGAATTCGCCGACATCGACGTTCACGCAACCTTGTTCGAAGCTTGTGGAGGTGCCAGCTCGTGCAAAAAGGCCGCGCTTTCACGCAACGAGTGGCGGGCTTCCGGGATTTTGTTCGGCGCAAGTTGCCACGCGTGCGGAACGACCGGCCAAATCTTGAGGTCAACGCGAACACCCGCTGCGCGCGCGCGTTCCGCGAGCCGAGTGGAATCGTCGCGCAACACCTCGTCGGCGCCGACGTGAATCAGCAGCGGAGGAAGGCCGGTGAGATCGGCGTACAGAGGAGAAGCAAGCGGGTTTCGAGGGTCCATCTCTCCCAAATAATAGCGCGCGCTGGGGCCAATGTCCGGTCCATTGAACATGGCGCAGCGACCTGCGTTGGTGCGAATGGATTCGCCAGTGGCGGCGAGATCGGTCCACGGCGAAAAAAGGGCCGCTCCGGCTGGAAGCGGAATCCCTGCTTCACGGAGCGCGAGCAGGAGAGAAAGTGCGAGGCCACCGCCAGCGGAATCTCCGCTAACAAAAATTTGCCCAGGCAGATTTCCTTCGCTTAGGAGACCGCGATAAGCGGCAACCGCATCGTCGACCGCGCCCGGGAATTGATTTTCTGGAGCGAGACGATAATCGGGAGCCAGAACGCGAAAGCCCTGAAGCGCAAAGCCTACCGTGACAGGACGATGCGATTGCGCCGAACACCCGAAGTATCCACCGCCATGCAGATACAGCAGCACGGATTTCGCGGGAGAAGGACCGTCAACCCATTCTCCGGGCACACCGCCGACCTGAGCAGGGGAAATGCGAACGCCGGCTGGCACCGTGTAATGATCGGGCTTGAGAATCTTGCGCGCCACTCGGTAATCTCGGACGCCGCGGAGCTTGCGCTTGACGCGCCATTTGACGATCCATACCGATAGATGAGCCTGCCAGCTAGCCATGTCCGTTGCTTTCCGTTTTTCGAGATAAAGACGCGGAGAGAATAGCAGAGTTCCCTCTCCAATACGCTACACCGCAAGCACGACTTTGCCGAACTGCGATCCGGCTTCGAGGTAAGCGTGCGCGGCGGCGGCTTCCGCGAGCGGAAAGATGCGATCGACAATGGGCTTAAGGCGGCCTGCGGCCACGAGTTTCATTACCGTTTGCAGTTCCGACTTCGCTCCCATGTAGGAGCCGAGCAACGAAAGCTGGCGGCTGAAGAGAAAACGCAGATCGATCTTGGCGTCGTAGCCGGTGGTGGCGCCGCAAGTCACCAGGCGGCCGCCGAGAGTGAGGCTCGCCACGCTCTCGTCCCACGTCGCGGTACCGACATGCTCGAAGACTACGTCCACGCCGCGCTTATTGGTGATGCGGCGGACTTCGTCGCGGATTTTCTGCGATTTGTGGTTGATGACGTGGTCGGCGCCGAGCTCGCGCGCTTTGGCCAACTTCTCATCAGTTCCGGCTGTGGCGATGATGCGCGCACCGAAAAATTTGGCGACCTGTATCGCGGCGCTGCCAACGCCGCTTCCCGCTCCTAGAATGAGCACGTCTTCTCCGGGCTGAAGTTCCGCGCGAGAGACGAGCATGTGCCACGCCGTTTGAAAAACAAGCGGAATGCTCGCCGCTTCTTCAAACGAAAGATTTTCGGGATATGGCATGCAGTTCACTTCCGGGCAGCGAACAAATTCAGCACACCCACCGTCGATCATGTATCCCAGGTTTGTGAATTGGCGGCAGCGATTGTCGTGGCCCGAAATGCATGCAGCACATTTGCCGCACGTCACACCGGGAGCAAGCACTACCTTTTGACCGACGCGCAGTGTCGTCACTTCCGATCCAATTTGCGCGACTTCGCCCGCCACATCGCTCCCGGGAATGTGCGGTAGAGGTATCGGAACGTTCGGCAAACCTTGCCGGACCCACAGATCAAGACGATTTAGGGCGCAAGCCTTTACGCGAACGAGAACATCATTCGGGCGGACAACAGGCTCCGGGACATCCTCGTATTTCAAGACGTCCGGCCCGCCGTGTTGACGGAATCGAATGGCCTTCATTAAACCTCCTGGCGCGGTCTGAAAATCGCAAGGTAACATCCGGGGCATAAGCTGTCCAGAAGCCCTCTGAACTGACGCTGCCTGCATTGACACGACCAAAGACGCGCCGTAGGCTGATGTGTGAGGCAAGGCGTGGACCTGTTTGAAGAAATCGTAAGAATGCGGCGCGCGGGGCAGCGCGGGGCGCTGGCGACGATCGTTCACACGAACGGCTCGATTCCAAGCTATGAGAGCTCGCGCATGCTCGTTCGCGATGATGGTTCGATCGCAGGAACCATCGGAGGGGGCTGTGTTGAAGCCGAAGTTTGGGCTGCCGCCAAGGAAGTGATGCATAAGGAAGCGCCGCGCAAAATGGTATTCAATCTGAACAATGAGGCGACTTACGACAACGGCCTGATTTGCGGCGGCACGCTGGAAGTGTTTGTGGAACCCATATTGCCGCAGCCCATCTTGTATTTATTTGGCGGCGGGCATGTTTCGATGGCAGTGGCAAAAGCAGCCAGCGCCGCCGGATTTGGCATTTGCGTTGTCGACGACCGCGAGGCGTTTGCCAATGCCGAACGGTTTCCCATGGCGCAGGAGATTTATACGACGTACGAGGACGCGTTTGAAAAGATTCGTCCGAATGCCGCGAGCTATCTCATCATTGTCACTCGCGGACACAAAGAGGACATGCGCGTCCTTGGCTGGGCCGTCCGGACGCCCGCCCGCTACGTCGGTATGATTGGAAGCAAACGCAAAGTCCTCTCGGTTTACAGAGCGCTGGAGAACGACGGGTATCGCTCTGAGGAATTTCACGGCGTCTATGCGCCCATGGGGCTGGAAATTGGCGCACTCGCGCCGGAGGAGATCGCTATCAGTATCGTAGCGGAATTGATTGCCGTGCGCCGCAACGCGGAGTCTGCAGCGCACAAAAAATTGAACTACGAATCTCGGCCTGCATTGACGGAACGCTGAACAGTAAAAGAGGTGGCATGCTCGCTGCCGTCATCCTCTCGGGCGGCGCATCGCGCCGGATGGGATCGCCGAAGGCGCTCCTCTCCTATCAGGGACGCCCTTTCCTCGAACATTTGCTGGATGTGGCCCATCACCCCAAGATTGGTGTGCGCCGCGTCGTGCTCGGGGCCGATGCAGAGCCCATCGCCAAAGAAGTGAATCTGGCTCCCGATGAAATCGTCATCAATGAAGACTGGGAAAAAGGCCAGCTGAGTTCGATTCAAGCTGGGATACGAAGCTTGCCCGCGCAAACCGACGGCATCATTCTTCTGTTGATTGATCATCCGCTCATCAGTTCAGGGCTCGTCGCCGAGTTGGTGGAGTCTTTCTATGCAAGCGGCAAGTCTATCGTTTTGCCCGTGTACGAAGGGCGGCGCGGACATCCCGTAATTTTTTCTTCTGTGTTATATCAAGAGCTGATGAAAGCGCCGCTCGAAACGGGAGCGCGCTCTGTCGTCTGGGCGCATTCCGGCGAGGTTCAAGCGGTGCAAACGAATGAGGAAGGCTGCGTCCTTAACCTGAACGATCCGGACACGATGCAAAGAGCCTTCGGTGTTTGAACTGCGCCCGCGTACCTTCCGCTAAGCCAGTTTCTCGAGCAGAAGGCGGAGAGCATCTGTAGCAAGTTGGGCTCCGTGAAACGTTGCTGGCGGAAGCCCGCCTAAAGCTTCGGAAATAGATTCGGCTGTAATCGAACGCGCTGCGGCGAGAGTGCCGCCGGTGAGCCGCTCCGTCAAGAAAGATGCGCAGGCAATAGAGGTCGTACAGCCGCGGCACAGGAAACGCGCCTCCACGATGCCGCCATTTTCGGCACGAACGGCGAGTTCCAAGATGTCGCCGCAGACTGGATTTGTCGCTTGCACTTCCGCGCTGGCGTTGGCCAGTTTGCCGGCGTTGCGCGGATTCCGGAAGTGATCGAGGACCAATTCGCCAAACATCAGAGTATCGTAGCCCAAGTAGCCCCGCACTTTTCAACTGCCGCCGAATTTCAGCAGCTGGATTGCAAAATCAGACAATTGCGGCCACACTTCCGTTGCGCAACGGCGTAAAGAGGCTGAACATAGCAGTAGCGCTCTTATTCACCCATGCCACGGCTAATCATTGAACGGCCCGGCGCCCAGCCGCGTCTTTATGAGCTGAAAGATGGCTCCATGATTCACATTGGGCGAGCCGCGTCCAATGACATCACTCTTCCCCATTCGAGCATCTCCCGCAGTCACGCGCTCCTCGAAGGCAATCACGACGTCTGGGTGATTAGGGATCAACATAGCGCCAACGGCGTCCTGGTCAACGGCGTGCGGATCGAGCATACAGAGCTGAAGGGCGGGGATGTTATTGGCCTCGGCGATATCAAACTTCGTTTTGAGAACATGACGACCGGGACCGTAGTGGCGAAGACCTCCCCGGAACTTGCGTCGCACCTGACCCAAATCCTGGACCAGGAAAATGTCGCCAAGCTTCTCGATCGAACCAAAGCCAAACCACCGGCAGAATGGACTGAACCCCGAGTCGATACCGATACCCGCCTCGAATTTCTCCGCCGCGAAAATCGCTTACTCACACTTCTCTATCAAGTCAGCCGAGCTCTGGGTGACAAAACCACGGTCGACGATGTCACGCAATGCGTTCTCGACCTGGTGCTCCAAATTGATGGCGCCGAGCGGGGTTACGCCATGCTGCTAACTGAAGATTCCCTTCGCGATGGACCGCAAGCCGCATCAAATTACACTTTTCTGCCGGCTATCCTTCGCTACCGGCAGGCTCCAAAAACAGACACGCCGCAGATGGCGCTCTCGAGAGCGATCATTCAGCAGGTCATGGAGAGCAAGGGGCCTCTTCTCGTGATGGACGCAAAGGAAGACGTGCGATTCACGGGTAGCGAGAGCATGGCCAGGTCCGGCATGCAATCGGCGATGTGCGCGCCGCTGGCCAGCCGCGATCGACTGTTCGGTTTGCTGTATGTGGACAATCTTTCCAAGCGCGGCACTTTTCTGCAGGAGGATCTGGAAGTTTTTGCAGTGATTGCCGCACAAGCGGGGCTGGTTATAGACCGAGTCATGGCGAAAACAGAAGTTATGCGTCAGGGCGTGCAGCTCAGCGCGCTGGAACGTTTTCTTTCGCCGGCGATTTCGCGAAAAATTACCGCCGAGGCCGCCGACATCCGCTTGGGCGGCGAAAGCCAGCGCATTACACTGCTCTTTGCGGATGTGCGCGGCTTTACAACCATGGCCGAGAAAATGAAACCGCGCGAAGCCGTGGAGGTTCTGAATGAATTCTTCGCGCGCATGACCAACGTGATTTTCGAGCACGAAGGAACGCTGGATAAATATCTCGGCGATGGATTGATGGCCCTGTTCGGCGCGCCGTTCGCTTTGCAGAATGACGCTGAAGCCGCAGTCCGCGCAGCCGTGAACATGCAAAAGAGTCTCGATGAGCTGAACAAAATTTCGGGCAAGCAGCCGCTGAACATTGGAATCGGCGTTCACACCGGAGAGGCGGTGGTGGGATTCCTGGGAACGGAACGGCGCATGGATTACACGGCCATCGGCGACACTGTCAACGTCGCCTCGCGGCTTACGTCTCAGGCGGGACCGGGGCAGATTGTCATCTCTACCGCGACATACGCTCACATTTGCCGCGAGATTTCCTGCTGCCCGCTCTCGCCGATGAAACTCAAAGGCCGCGATGAACCCATTGAAGTTCACGAGGTGCTCTGGCGCGACCCGCTTCCGCAGGATCCCAACGCGAAGGATTTGAAGCCATTTTCGACTGGAATTGGCTGAAGCATACCGTAAGCAGGAACCGGTAGTTAGTGCGCGGCAGTCTGGTTCGAACTGCCTGGTACTTTCTTCGGCAAATATTTCTTCTCAACCGAAGCGACTACGACGTAATTTGGGTCCACCATCTCCGTCAGATGGATTTTTCCCACTTTTGAAAGCAGTTCGTAGGCATCGAGCTCAGAGAGACCGTAGTCCGCGTGAATCCACGCTACCAGCTCGGTAAACGCGATTCGTACTGCGTCATCCACGGGCCGGTAGATGCCCGTGGTCATGATCTCCTTCTCGTTCTCGAATCTCGGCCATCCTGTTCTCTTCCCCTTGACCACGTCGAATTGCAAGCGCACCCGCATGGGCACCTCGATCGCGCTGCCGGCGACTTCCCCGTCGCCCATCGCCGCGTGCCCATCGCCAAAATAAAACAGCGCGCCGGTTACATTGACTGGGAGATACAGCGTGTTGCCTACGCTTACTTCCGGCGCATCCATGTTTCCGCCAAATTCAGCCGGAACAATCGAGCTGCGCGCCTCGCCGTTGGCCGGGGCCACACCGATACAGCCGAGAAACGGATGCATCGGAATTTTCACCTTGAAATTGGAATCCAGCGCCTGAAACGTGGCGGTGTTATCTGTGTGGTCGATGGGATAGAACCAAATCTTTTCCGCAAGCGGTTCTTTCTCAAGCACTGGCGTGTAGTGCGTGGAATTGATAGCTCCAAATCCGGGAGAAAAGGCGCCTACCCCTTGATTGCCGTCAACTTGCAAGTCGAGGATCCGCACGACGAGCGTGTCGCCTGGCTCGGCTCCTTCGATAAAAAAAGGGCCTGTTAGCGGATTGTCGCCCTTCGCCATCGCCGTCGTATCTCCGGGCTTCTGAATGCCGTTGCCAAAGCAATCCAGCGAATTTGCATCCAGGATATTTCCGGGCCGCAGACGCGCGACCGGCGGCGCAACACCGAAGACATACTTCACGTTGTCGAGCGCGCCCTTGTAGTGAACCACATCCGAAGCGGGAGTAGCCGGCACGTTCTGGGCGGCAGAACGTATCGCAAAGCAGGACACCAATAGACAGGCGATCATTACACGCACAAATTGCCTCCACGAAACACGCAGGCAAAGTCCCACACTCCATGCATGGAGTCAATCGGCCCCATCAGCAACACATGTCGGGCTCCGGCTTTGCTATCCTCATCTGTGGAATGAAAAAAGCAATTCGCCGGAGCCAGCTTCGCATCGTTTCTCTCGCGCCAAGCGCGACCTCCATTCTTTGCGCCATCGGCGCGAAGAAACATCTCGTCGGCGTGACGAAATGGTGCTCGGATGTCGCGCCGGTAAACGGACTGCCAAAACTCGGCGATTGCTGGCACATGAACTCCGTAACTGAAATTCTGAAGTTGAAGCCGTCGCTGGTCATCGGGTCGGTCCCGTACAAACAAGAAACTCTCGCGAAACTCTTGCAGCATCCGCTCAGCTTCCTAGCCACAAATCCTCGCTCGCTTGCAGACATCGAGAATGACATTCGGATGCTGGGCCGGATTGCCGGCCGCCCGACGCAAGCCGAAGGTCTTGTCAGAAAAATGCGCCAACAATTCGCGGCATTCGCGAAAAAGAGCCGCATACCAGGAAAGAAAGTGCGCGTTTACTGCGAAGCCTGGCCAAACCCTCGAATCAGTTCTCCGCCCTGGGTAGCGGAAATCGTGAAGATCTGCGGCGGCGAGATGGTCTTGCCGGCGGGACAAAAAGTGAGTGATGAACAAGTCGCAAGCGCCCAACCGGAAGTGATAGTGCTTGCGTGGGCCGCCACCGGCGACAAAGCCAGACCCCAAAAATCCTACCAAGTCGCGGCATGGAAGGATGTCCCCGCCATCCGCAACAAGCACGTCTACGTCGTCCGCGACGAATGGCTTAACACGCCCGGTCCTACGTTGCTCGCAGGCGCAAAAGAACTCCTCCGTATATTCCAGAAGATCGCTTCGCAGGAAAACAGGGCATGAAACTCGTCGTAACCGGAATCATTGAGCGTAGTGACCGCCGCATTCTCATCGGTCAGAGACGGCGCGATGACACTTCTCCGCTCAAGTGGGAATTCCCTGGCGGAAAAGTGGAAGAGGGCGAGACGCCGGAAGCCGCGCTGGCTCGTGAGCTTCGCGAAGAGCTTGGCGCAACACTGGAAAAATGTGTGGAGATGGCCCGTACGCGCCACAAATACCCCAATATGCTCGAGGAACTGGAAATTCGCTTCTACGCGGTAAGCATCAGGGAAGGCGAACTTACACCATACGAGTTCGAGCAAATCGCGTGGGCCCTGCCAAGAGAGCTGGCCAATTACGACTTTCTCGCTGCCAACTCCAAGCTGATCGCGCAACTCGCCACCGGCCACCTCAAACCCAAGGAAATTCTGGAACGCGGAACCAACTCGTCCCCAAAATAAAAAAGGCGAACCGCAGTTCGCCTTCCCCAACACAAAAACACAAATTGTTCAGACGTTAGACCGTTTCCATCAAGAAATAACGGGATTCGATTTGTCAGGATTGATTCCCAAATCTTTGATCGCCTTATCAACCACCGACCGCTCAATTTTGCCATCCGTGTGCAGCTCATGCAGGGTCGCGAGCGTAATGAAGCGCGAATCGACTTCGAAGAATTCGCGCAACGATGCCCGGCCTTCACTGCGTCCAAAACCGTCCGTACCCAGGGACGCCAGCCGCCGCGGCATCCATTTGCTCACCATGTTCGGCAGCGTCCTCAGGTAATCAGAAGCGGCCACGAAAACTCCAGGCGCATCGGCGAGACACTTGGTCAGGTATGGGACGCGAGCCTTCTCGCCGGGATGCAAGCGGTTCCAGCGTTCGGTTTCGTTCCCATCTACGTAAAGTTCCTTGTAGCTCGTCACGCTCCAAACATCCGCGGCAACGCCGTACTTCGTGTCCAGAATTTCCTGGGCGCGAAGAACTTCGTTTAGAATTGCGCCGCTCCCGAACAATTGCGCGCGAAGCTTGGATTTCGGGCTGGGCGCCTGCCGGTAACGGTACATGCCCCTCAGAATTCCGTCTTTCACGTCGCCCTGCATCGCCGGCATCGCATACGGCTCGTTCATCACCGTGATGTAGTAAAAAATACTTTCGCCGTCTTTGTACATCCGCCGGATACCGTCTTGCAGAATCACGGCCATCTCGTAGGCAAACGCCGGATCGTAGGCTTTCAGGTTTGGCACGGTTAGCGCCAGCACATGGCTGTTGCCATCCTGGTGCTGCAATCCTTCGCCAGACAATGTGGTGCGCCCGGAAGTTCCACCAAGCAGGAACCCGCGCGTGCGCATATCCGCTGCCGCCCAGATGAAATCCCCGATTCGTTGGAATCCAAACATCGAGTAATAGATAAAGAACGGAATCGTATTGATTCCGTGTGTCGCATACGCCGAGCCCGCGGCGATAAACGATGCCATCGAACCCGCTTCCGTGATTCCTTCTTCGAGAATCTGCCCGTCCTTGGCTTCCTTGTAATAAAGCAGTGTGTTGACGTCGACGGGCTCATACTTTTGTCCGACGCTCGAATAAATCCCGACCGTTCGGAAAAGCGACTCCATGCCGAAGGTTCTCGCCTCGTCGGGAACGACGGGCACAACCAGCTTGCCGATTTCCGGGTCTTTCAGCATTTTGCGCAGCATTCCGACGAACGCCATCGTCGTGGAGACTTCCCTGCCCTCGCTGCCATCGAAAAACTCCTTGAAGAGTTCGTCGTGGTCCGCCACCAGCGGCTTCGAGCGCACGCTGCGATTTGGCGTGTAGCCGCCGAGCGCCTCTCTCCGCGCGCGAAGATATTGAATCTCAATGCTGTCTTCCGCTGGGCGGTAGAACGGCACTTCCACACAATCGTTGTCGTTCAACGGTATTCCGAACCGCGAACGAAATTCCTTCAATTCTTCTTCGTTCAATTTTTTCTGCTGGTGCGTGACGTTCTTGCCTTCTCCGGCTTCGCCCAGCCCGTATCCTTTAATGGTGCGCGCCAGAATGACCGTGGGGCCGCCCTTGTGCTCGACGGCAGCCTTATACGCCGCATAAACCTTGCGCGGGTCGTGCCCGCCAAGACGCAAACGCCGCAGCGCCTCATCCGGCAGGGGTTCAACCAACGCGAGCAATCTCGGATCGCTGCCAAAAAAATGCTCGCGCACGTACGCGCCCGACGAAACCACCAGCTTCTGGTATTCGCCATCCACCAATTCGCCCATGCGCTTGACGAGCAGGCCTTCCGTGTCGCGCTCCAAGATGGGATCCCACTCGCTACCCCACAGCACCTTAATAACGTTCCATCGCGCGCCGCGGAATGCCGACTCCAGCTCCTGAATAATCTGGCCGTTGCCACGCACCGGCCCGTCGAGTCTCTGTAGGTTACAGTTCACTACAAAAATCAGGTTGTCCAGTTTTTCGCGAGAAGCCAGCGTGATCGCTCCGAGCGATTCCGGCTCGTCCGTTTCACCATCGCCGAGGAACGCCCAAACCTTGGCGTCCGTTTCCGGCTTAAGCCCACGATGTTCGAGATATCGGTTGAACCGCGCCTGATAAATCGCCATCAGCGGGCTCAAGCCCATCGACACCGTCGGAAACTCCCAGAAATCCGGCATCAGCCACGGATGCGGATAAGAGGAAAGCCCTCCACCCGGTTTCAATTCGCGGCGAAAGTTTTCGAGCTGCTGCGGCGAAATCCGTCCTTCCAGAAACGCCCGCGCGTACATGCCTGGCGCGGCGTGTCCCTGAAAATAAACCGTGTCGCCCTCGAACTCCTCGGAGCGCGCGCGAAAAAAATGGTTGAAACCGACTTCATACAGCGTGGCCGCGGAAGCGTACGTGGAAATGTGCCCGCCGATGTTGTGTTCCACGCGGTTCGCCCGCACCACCATGGCCAGCGCGTTCCAGCGGATCAAGCTTTTGATTCGACGCTCCAACTCCTGATCGCCGGGGAAAAGCGGCTCCAGCCGCGCGGGAATCGTGTTCGCATAAGGCGTGTTTGCCGAAAACGGAAGATCGATTCCCGAAACCGTTGCGTGCGCGCGAAGCCTTTCCAGAATCTCCGCCGCCACTTCTGGCCCGCTCGACTCCAGCACGGAGTCCAGCGACTCCAGCCATTCTTGAATCTGCGTGTCTTCCAGTCCGTGGGGTACGTTGATTACCTCGCTCGGGCTGTCAGTGTGGGTGTACGTCTCATTGTCCATAAATCAGGCTGGTCCTCTTTTTGTCAGGTCCCGGCGCGCTAGTCCGCGCGCCTCCCAAGCTTATTCATACTATAAGGAGAATAGAATACACCGCGGCGCGATTCTCTGCACACACACTCTTAACGAAATTCTTCTTTCGCCGGACCGAGGCTCCTCCCACCGTCCAAGACCAGCGTGTGGCCAGTCATAAACTCTGCCTGCACAAGATAGGAGACGGCATCCGCGATGTCGCTCGGCGAACCCGTTCGCCCTAGCGAAGCCAGTTTGACAAAATCCGCTTCCCACTCCGGCGGATCGCCGGGCATGGTAATCGTTCCAGGCGCGATTGCATTGACACGCACCTCCGGAGCAAGCGCCTTCGCGAGCACTTTCGTTAACATCACCACGCCTGCCTTCGAAATGGAATGCGGAATGTAGCCCGGCCACCCCATAAGCCCGCCAAAGTCGGCAAAATTCACAATCGCGCCGTGCGTCCGGCGCAACAGCGGCGCCGCCGCCTGCGCACAGAAAAATCCCGCCTTCAGATTCGTATCCAGAGACGCGTCCCAAATTTCTTCGGTTGTCGACACGATGCTCGCAGGCAAAAAATTAGCCGCACTATTCACCAGAATATCCAGCCGCCCGAATCGTTTCGCGACCTCTACAAACAGGGTGCGGATCTCATCCACCTTTCGCAAATCCGCAGCGAACGCCACCGCGCGCCGCCCCATCTTCTCGACTTCCGCCGCCGTCTGCTGCGCCTCCGTGTGCGACGCACCGTGGTGGATCACCAGATCCGCGCCCTCCTCGGCCAGCCGCAAAGCTACGGCCCGGCCAAGCCTCTTCGCCGACCCGGTAACTAGCGCCACTTTCCCTGCAAGCGATCTCGCCTGTCTTCCTGTATTTTCTGTCATCGCATTTCCACCGCCGAAACGTTACCACAGCCCGCAATCGGCGCGCCTTGCCAAGCCATCTGTCAAGCAGTGCTATTATCACTTCTCGAATTGTAGGGATAACGCAGACCGGAGACCGCGCATGAAACTTGACCTGCTCGCCATCGCCGCCCACCCCGACGACGTGGAACTCAGTTGCGGCGGCACGCTCCTAAAAATGGCCCACGCCGGGTACAAAACCGGCATCCTGGACCTCACCGCGGGCGAAATGGGCACCCGCGGCACTCCGGAAATCCGCGCCAAAGAAGCCGCCAAGTCTGCCAAAATTCTTCGCGTAAGCTGGCGCGGCAACCTCGGCGTCCCGGATTCCGACGTCCAGCCAAGCCGCCAGCACAAACTCCGCCTCGCCGCCGTCATCCGCGAACTTCGCCCCAAAACTGTGATCCTCCCTTACTGGGAAGCCCGCCACCCCGACCACTACCACGCCTCCTCACTCGGTTACGAAGGCTGCTTTCTCGCCGGTCTCAAGCAATTGCCACTCGAGGGGGAACCTCACCGCCCCTTCAAAATCCTCTACTCCACTGTCTACGCTCCCGTCCGCCCCACGTTTGTCGTCGACATCACGTCTCATTTCGAGCAGCGCCGCCGCGCCATCCTCGCTTTTGCTTCTCAATTCCACCCAAGTAAGAGCGAATCACGTAAGCAATTCAAGAAGACAAACGTCTTCCTGGCCATCGACCGTCTCGAAGACGAAATGAACCAACTCGCCCGCCACTATGGCGAAATGATCGGCGTAAAATACGGCGAGCCCTTCCTAATAAAGGAGTTAGTGCAGGTCCATGACGTCGTCAAAATGGACGTCCGCTCCATCTGAATCTTTCTCTTTTCTATTAAAGAGTTTGCAAGGTCAACGCTGAAGGCGGCATGCACTAGCTACTATTCACTTCTCACTGTTCACTACTCACTGCTTAATCAAAAATTCTCCTCATCCTGCGCCGGCGAATACCCCGGTATCCCCGGCCCTTTCGGCGTACTCTCCGCCCGCAACCGCGTCAGTGCCTCATCTTCCGCCCCGGACTTGCGCAACACCACAATGGTGCTAAGCGCTTCGCTGTACACACGGGTCACCAGGTATACGTCCCCGGTGTCATTCTTCCTCCAAAGCTGCCCGATCTGAATCTTTTTTACGCTCATCGGCCCTGACCTTGACTCTAGAGGCCCTCGCCAGACGTGTCAACCCTTCTAATCTTGCATTTTGCAGGCTATTCACCACGGTTTTCACTTCGGTACAGTCGCGCTCCTCGCTTCGCTGGTCCACGACCATGCCCCGCGCCGCCGCTGTCCTTACGACCTTACTCCCGAACCGGAAAATCCCGCGCATCGCGCACGGAATAGGAAACCTTCTTCCCAGGTCTTACATCGTAGTGGTTAAGGGCGCGGGGCCATTGCACCCTCGCAAAGTCAAAACGGGTGTATACTTAGCCCATCGGGAGGTTGATGCCATGACACAGATTCCGAGATTAGCTTTAGGGCTTACGGTGGCAGGCCTCCTGGTCGCGAGTGCTTCACTCGCGACTCCTCGTGCTCAACAGTCAAGCCAGACCCCTGGCCAAACTCAAACGCCGGCGCAAACGCCGACACCGACCGCCCAACCCGCCCCACCTCAGCCTGCGCCCCCGCCACCCGCGCAGACCCAAGCTCCTCAGGATCAACCGGTTCCCCAGCAGGATACCGTGCATCCCAAGAACTCCAAAGATGATGTCGAAGCTATCGGTAACCGCAGCGTCGGCAAAGGCCCCAATTTCTATTCGCTGGAACGCGAAATCGCGCTCGGCAAGTCGCTGGCACAGGAAGTCGAGCGCTCCTCCAAGCTCATCGATGACCCCGTCGTCACCGAATACGTGAACCGCGTCGGCCAAAATCTCGTCCGTAACTCCGATGCAAAAGTCCCGTTCACTATCAAGGTCATCGACTCTGACGAAGTAAACGCTTTCGCCCTTCCCGGGGGCTTCTTCTACGTCAATAGCGGCCTGATTTTGCGCGCCCAGGAAGAATCCGAACTCGCCGGCGTGATGGCCCACGAAATTTCTCACGTCTGCGCCCGCCACGGCACAAAGAACGCCACCAAAGGCGAAGCCATGCAACTGGCGATGATTCCGCTCATGCTTCTCGGCCCCGGTGGCTGGGCAGGTTACGGTATCTATGAAGCCGCCAGCCTCGCGATCCCTGTCACTTACCTGAAATTCAGCCGCGACGCCGAGCGCGAAGCCGATTACCTCGGCGTCGAATACATGTACAAGGCTGGCTACGATCCCAATTCCTATGTGACCTTCTTCGAGCGCATTCAGGCCGACGAAAAGCGCCGTCCTGGCACCATTCCCAAGGTCTTCTCGACGCATCCCCCGACTCCGGACCGCATCGAAGCCACGCAAAAAGAAATCGCGCGCATTCTTCCCGCGCGCCCGGAGTACATCGTCACCACTTCCGAGTTTGATTCCGTAAAGTCCCGCCTGCGCAACATTATGTTCGTGAAAAAGGCCTCGGACAACGCCCCCGGGAAGCCCACGCTGCGTACAAAAACCGCGCAGTCCAAGCAGCCCACCTCTACCGATCCGAATGCCACAACAACCGACGGCACCGACGACGATCGTCCAACTCTGAAGCGCCGCCCCGATCAACCTTGATTGACGTGCTGATTGTCACAACCAAATTCTTTTAGGTAAAAACGGGCGGCGCAGAGCCGCCCGTTCTCTTTTCCCGCCTTCCTCGGGCATCATCACTGTAGAAAAAAAGCAAATACGGATTCTGAATCGAACCCGTCGCAGCACGGCGCCCGTCATCCGCAAAGAGAAATCCTTGTTCAATACCGGACAGCTTTGAAGATTGGACGTTCCTATACTGATGTGAGTCTGCCGAGACACCCTCGGCTGCTTAAATGTCGAGTATTCCACTTGGGGCTGCAAAGCAACTTGTCAGGTGGCAGGTCGTAGAGACTGAGCTTAGTTAGCTTGATTGACCTCCCGCACGCAAAAGATCATCAAGCAGAAGGAAACAAAATGCGTTTTGTCTTATCCATTCGTTCGTTGTTGTTCGCACTGGTATTGCTAGCCATCTCCGCAGCATCGTCTGCCCAGATTGGCATAGGAATATCGATCAGGATCGCCCCGCCCGAATTGCCCGTTTATGATCAACCCATTGCCCCCGGGGATGGCTACATCTGGACCCCCGGTTACTGGGCTTACGGTGACGACGATTATTATTGGGTCCCTGGAACATGGGTCATGGCTCCCGAAGTGGGCTATCTCTGGACTCCCGGCTACTGGGGCGCCGATGGCGATGACTACATCTTCCACGAGGGCTACTGGGGAACGGAAGTAGGCTTCTACGGCGGCATCAACTACGGCTACGGATATTCTGGCCGCGGCTACGAAGGCGGCCGCTGGGATAACGGCCACTTTGACTACAATCAATCGGTAAGCCACGTAGACGTCTCTCGCAATCGCAACGTTTACAACACAAGAGTAGATGACAACAACCGGGGTAATCGCGTCAGCTTCAACGGCGGCAACGGTGGGAGAACCGAGCGTGCGACCTCACAAGAAGAAGCTGCTGGACGCCAGCACCACGTCGCCCCCGTCGCCGCGCAAACTCAGCATGTAGAGTCTGCCCGCAGCAACACCGAGCTACGCGCCTCCTCCAACCACGGCAAGCCTCCCATCGCTGCTACAGAAAAGCCCGGCGCCTTCAAAGACAGCGGCGCAGTAGCCGCCAGAGAGGGTGGAGCTGTTCACAGCGCCCCGCCTGCCTCCGCAAACAACAATGGTCGCCCAAATAACGAGACCAATCGCCCAACCAACGAGACTGCTCGTCCTGCCAACGAAACGAATCGCCCAGCCGACAATGCGGCTCGCTCGAACAACGAAGCCAATCGCCCGCCCGTCGAAACCGCTCGCCCGGCCCCCGCAGTCCATGCCAAGGATATTCCGGCCGCGCAACCCTATACCCCTCCAAACACCGGCAACGCCAAGCAGGACCAGAGATACCAGCAACAGCAACAAAAATTGCAAGTACAGCAAGTCAACGAGCGCCAGAAACTCCAGTCCAGGCAGGAGCAGGACCATCAGCGCCTCCCGCAAACGCCGGCTAATCAGCCCAGGCAGCAACAGTTGGAACAGCAGCACCAACAGCAAACACAACAACTGGCCCAAAAACATACCCAGCAGCAACAACAGTTGCAGCAGCGCCAGCAGCCAGCTGCGCACCAAAATGCACCAAAGCAAGAGAAATCAAAACCTGCAGGCCAGTAGAAATATCCCGTGCCGAGTCGCCCCGTCTACGACGAAGTCGTAGACGGGGACCACTCCATTCCGCAAGTGTCCAATATTGCACAGACAGCATCTGAGCCCGAGTTATATATTCCGCTTCGATAGTGAGAGTGTGAGGTTGGCCCGCGATGGCCGTCATTGGAACGCCTCCGAGGATGTCATCGCGGGCCATTTCTTTGAGTGAACACTCGCCCCCCAGCTCCTCGCAGGTCCGTTCCATCTTGTAACCAACTGACAAAATCGCTCCCTGTTTGCTAATTGACTTCGTGTAAAATAATCCCCCGGGAGATGGCCAAATGAGGGATGAAAGCACCAAGCAGGCGGCGGAGGAGTTCCTCGCTACAAGACTCGCTGAAGAAGGACAGAAAGAGGAAGACAGGCTCAATAAGGAAACGGCTGTCGCCCGCTCTCTCCACGTTTGGAAAAAGTTCAGAGATTCTATGTTCGCGCAGTGCAACGAGTGGAACACTGTCACGAAAGAGGAGTCTCTCACCTGCAAGGAAACTCCCATGGGCGATCTCCGCATTTGGTGCCCGTCTCGTTCGAAACAAATGACCGTGCACTACGATTCCAGAAAACTCACCGTCACCATCAAAAACGCCGCCCGCGAACTGGCTCAAAAAGACCTGATCCTCACGATTGAGGGGCACGCAACAAACGACGGCGGCCGCGACGCTCACCTGGTCCGCAACGACGAACCTGTCAACGTACCTGTGTTGATTCTTAGCGAGCTTCGCCTTCTGACCGGAATCGGGCGCCAAAGATCGGCTTAGGCGTGTGACCCAGGCGCGCGGCCTGTGCCGACCCCACCGTCTCCCCGCCAGCCGATAAACAATTGCCATTTCGTCAATAACCGCCGTTGCGAAAGCCGAAACCTCCAGTTCGTTTCATTCGTCCCATATACAAACAAGCACGGGTTTTCGTGAAAGTGAGAGAACTCAAACCGTTGAGCGATATCGTGGAACTATGTTCCCAGACAGTCCCAGTCGCGCCTTTGTCCGCCGCGCCAACCCGGCCGCGGTCGCCGGGCGAAATCAATTCTCTTGCGACGCTTTCAAACCATCGCATGCGAGACAGCCATGGCGCCGATCCTAGTCTGCCTCATTCTTGTCCTCTGCCTCCTGATCTCCGTCGTTAAGTACACGCTCGCGCTCATCCTAAAATGGTCCGTTCCAAAAGCCGTGGTCAAAAAAGACTACGCCTACCAGCCCACGGTGAGTGTCCTCATGCCCTGCTTCAATGAAGGCAAGACGGTCTACGAGACCATTGAAAGCATCAGCAAGAGCAACTATCCAAACGACAAGTTTGAAGTCATCGCCCAGGACGACTGCTCGGTTGACGACAGCTACCAATGGATGCTCAAAGCCCAGCGCGATTTCACCAACATCCGAGTGCGCGTGGGACGCAACACCGTCAACAGCGGAAAGGCCCGCTCCGTTTGCAATGCCCTCCAACTCTCGACTGCGGACATGATCATCTCCATCGACTCCGACTGCATCTTTCATCCCGACGCCATCCGCGAGCTGGCCGCATGCTTCGCCGAACCCATGATCGGCTCCGTCGGTGGGCGAGTCGGCGTCAGAAATCCCAATGAAAGCACCATCACCGCGATTCAAACTTTCATATACTACGCCGCATTCCAAGTCTACAAAGTTCCCGAGAACTGGACCCGCAGCGTCGGCTGCATCAGCGGATGCTTATTCGCGATCCGAAGAGAACTTCTGCTCGAACTCGAGCCGAAAATTCGCAGCCGCCACTGGTTCGGCATTCCCGTCAACCAAGGCGAAGACCGCTTTCTCACCCATCAAACTCTCCTCCGCGGCTACGGCACTTACATCAACAACGACGCTCTCTGCTGGACCACCGTCCCCTCCACTCTCCCCAACCTTTTCAAGCAGCAACTCCGCTGGCGCCGCAGCATCGTCCGCGATCTTTTCTACACTCTGCGCACTCTGCCTCAGCACGTTTGGACGTTGCACCCCAACACTGTGCTCACTCTGGTGCTTACTCCCCTTGGCGCTCTCCTCGGCTTGCTCGTCGCTCTCACCATGCTCTCTGGTAATCCGATGGAGTGGGCTGGCCCCGCACCGCTCATCTTGTACCTTGGCCTCGCCGCCGTTCTTAGCTGGGTCATCAGAAAATACAGCGCCAGAGAAGCCGTCAACAACCCGCTCGCCTTCGGCGCCTATCTAGCCTGGTCACTGGTCAGCAGCTTATTCATCACCACCCTCGCTCTTTGCACTCTCGATTCCAAGGATTGGGGTACGCGTACCAAAGAACAGGAGGCTGCCGATGGCGACGATGCCCATCAAGAAATTGCCAGCTAATCCAAAATCTCCCGTGCTTCAGCCGCTTATTTATAAGTCGGTCGTCACGATTTACCGCATCTTCGCCATCATTACGCTTTACGTCGTCCTAGGCGGCGTCCTTGCTTACGGCTTCGTGATGAGCTTCTACGCTCTCAACACTTCCTGGGCCGCGCCTGTCATCCTCTCTCCCGTCGACGACAAGAGCCTCGATTTCACCGAAAAGCTGGTGACCAGCAGACAGACTCTCGAGGAACTAAACGTCGACAAGAAGCGCCTCGAAGAAGGCGTCGCTGAAATGAACAAACACAAGACGGCTCTGCTCGCCCTGGAACCCGAACTCCAAGCCGCCATCGTCCGCGAAAAAAAACACAACCAAGCCACTGGCCCGCAACTCCTGGAACTCGACAAGCAAAAACAATCCGACAACCTCAAAACTCAAGCCGTCATGGCCCAAGTCAAGGAAGTCGAAGCCACCATCAACAAAGATCTAGCCGCCGGCCTAATCACCAAAGGCGATGCCGCCACCCAGCGAGCCGCCCTAAATCAAGCCCAGAGTTCCTATACGGACAGCAAAATCGGTGAAGTCCTCCTAACCGACAGCATTCTCGAAAAAACCACCACCGACACCAAATCCCTCGACGTCCTCGACAAACAAGCCGAGCTCATTTCCGAAATCGCTCAGCTCGACATCGCCATCGGCGTCGCGCAAAAGCAGCTCCATGAAGAAAACCAGCAAATCGATCGCCTCAGACAAGCCCTCGCCACCGCCAAGCAAACCCCGTATTACCTCACCGCCTCTGGCGATACCACCGTCTACTTCGCTTTCGTCCCCTACGACAACCGCAACAACGTCTCCACCGGCACCTCCGTCTACGACTGCTACCTGAACATGATTGCCTGCAAAAAGGTGGGCAGCGTGAAGCAAATCTTCTCCGGCGAGGAACACGCCATCCACCCCATCTTCCGCACCGACATGCGCGGCTTCCTCATCCAGCTGCAGCTCGACCATCCCGAATCCGCCAAATCCAAAACCGTTTTCCTGAACCGCAAGCCGCTTTTTTTCTAACGGACCTTTTTCTAAAGATCCAAGGAGACGCTAGATGCCCTCGATCCAACTCAAGCCCCAACGATTCCTGTGTAAATTTTCCGCGGGCCTCGCGCTGGCCATCCTGCTGGTCCCCGCTGCGCGCGCGGGCGACGAAGATCAACAAGCCTATTGCAAATATGTAGCGCAGCAAGCCGCGGCCCAGCGCGATCTTCTGCGCACGCCCGACGCCGTCGCCGGCTTCACCCAGCCCAACACTGGCCTCCCCACGCAGGTCGTCTGGGGACTCACCGGTAGTCTCTCCAACGTCCGCAAAGCCGGACTCACCATGGACGCCGCCCGCAAAGACTGCGAACTCTACACCGCCTCCGCTTCCGCCCAACAAGCCATCCAATACGCCATTCCCGCTCTCGAAAAACAAGCCCTCCAAAATAGGTTGGCCCTCATTCAACAAGCCTCCGAAAACCTCGACGCTCTCCTCGCCACCACCACAAAGATGGTCGACGCGCAAAACATGACCCGCCCCATGGCTTTCGCTCTGCAAACCACCAAAATCAAGCTCGAAGCCGATCGCGCCGACACCCAATCCAAAATTGTTGTCATCTACGCTCCGCAACTCAGCGACAAGCCGCTAAAGGATCTAGTCGCCGAAAAGCAAGCCCGCGAAGAAAACGAGCGCAGCGCTATCTACAAACTAAATCGCCAAAATGACTGGGACGTCGCGCTTTCGGTCGGCGCCCATCAGCAAGTTAATCCGCTAGTTGGCAGTCCGGGAGCCTACGGCGAGGTCACGGTGAGCTACAACCTTGCCAGCCACTCCATTAACAAACACCTCGACCAAGCTGCCGCTTCCTACAATGATTGGAAGAAAGTGCAAGAGGGCGATGTCATCCGCAACGCCGAAGTCCTCAAACAACAAGTCACCGACACCATCACCGTTCAGGGCAACCGCCTCAAAGCCCTCCAGGAGCAGCAGAAACAAATCGAAAGCAACGTCCAGCTCCTGGGCCGCGCGGAAACGAGCGCCTCCCTGGACTTCAGCAATCAGCTAAGCACCGCGAAACTCCTTCTCCAAATCGAAATCGGCGACGCCAATTTCCGCCTCGACCAACTCAAAGAATTTCTCGCTAGAAATTTCTAATCATCCGTGCATCCAACTATCAGTACTCCGTGCCAGGCACTTCAGCCTCACATCCCTCCACACAATCACCGAGTTTTTTGCTATTCGACATCGCGTAGAATCCTTGATGCACACACGCATGGAGAGCCTCGAATGCGGGATGAAAACACAAAACAAAGTGTGTTTTGTGCTTCTTTGATTCAACAATTTAGACTTGGCCCGCCGTTCGCCTATCGGCCGGTCGGAGCCCCGTTAGGCGTCTTCGGCCGCACCTGGGTAAAATCGGCTTTTCCGCTTTTACGATAACCACGCTAAACAGGATCTACTGAATTTGCGGCGACGCGCGAATTGGGCCTACCTGCTAAAAAATACACTTGAAATGGAAAATGGTTGGCGAGATACTCCCCTAAGATTCTTATGGGCAGGGGTTCCTTGCTATGACCCAGAAAAAGTCCGAAACCGGCGACTTGTTGCGCGACACACTCGACATGCTTGTCTTGAAAACTCTGACCCGCGGAGAGATGCACGGCTACGACATCGCGGAATACATCCACGAGAGGAGCGACCAGGTCCTGGGCGTCGAAGAAGGTGCGCTGTATCCGGCGCTGCATCGCCTGGAAGTTCGCGGACTTCTCGCGGCAGAGTGGGGCGCATCGGACAACAACCGGCGGGCGAAGTATTACAGGTTGACAGCGGCGGGCCGGAAACAGCTCGCGGAAGAAACAGCGCGCTGGAACCGCATGTCTTCCGCGATTGCGCGGATTCTCGAGCCTGCCTGAGGAGGACCTATGCCGCACGAATGGTTGACGGAGGCGTGGCTGAGGGCCAGGGCGTTAGTGATGCGAAAGAGACTGGAGCGCGACCTGGAGGAGGAACTGCAGTTTCATCTGGCGAAGCGCGCAGAAAAGAACCGCACCTTGGGCCTTGGAGCAGATGACGCTCGGATAGCGGCGCGGCGGCGATTTGGGAATGTGACGTTGGTAAAAGAAGATTGCCGTGAAATGTGGATTTTTACCTGGACTGAGACGCTTTGGCAGGACCTTCGCTACGCGGCCCGCGTCCTGTCAAAAAACCCGGGCTTCGCCGCCGTGGTAATTTTCTCTCTCGCGCTCGGCATCGGAGCAAACACCGCGGTCTTTAGCGTGATGAACGCGGTGTTGCTGCATGGTTTGCCTTACGAGCATCCAGAGGAGCTGGCAACGATATTCTCCACACATAAATGGGATCCTACCTCAGATATAGATGCCGTGCCGATTGCAGACGTAGCGACCTGGAAAAAAGCGAATCACGTTTTTGCCGACGTGGGTGCGGTGGGGTTTATCGGCTTATCCACCATAGCCGGGCTCGGCGAGCCGGTGCAGGTGCCCGTCCAATACGTGACTCCCAACTTTTTCACTCTGGTTGGAGTGCAACCCGTCTTAGGGAGAGTCTTTCGCGTTGAGGAGAGTCACGAAGACTCTCAGACGGTGGTTATCAGTGACACGCTATGGATAACAAAGTTCCATGGCGACGCAGCTGTACTTGGGAAGACCTTCCGCATTGACGACGTTGTCTCAACGGTCGTTGGAGTGATGCCGGCGGGCTTCGAAACATTCGGGCCATGGTTCACGCGAACGCGGGCAGACGTGTGGGAGCCCGTCAATCCAGAAGACGCGAGATACGCAAACCGCGTGGGCTTCTGGACTGTGCCGCTGGCGCGGCTGAAGCGCGGAGTAACCCTGCCGCAAGCGCAGCTGGAGATGGACGTGTTAGCGCAAGCGCTGGAGAAGGCTTACCCCGAGCAGAACAAGGGAGTCGGGGCAAAAGTCGTTCCGCTGTATGAAGCACTCTACGAAAACTCGCAGAATACTTTGTATCCGCTCCTGGGGGCCGTGGGCTTTATCCTGCTGATCGCATGCGTCAATGTAGCAAACCTCATGCTTTCGCGGACGGAGAGCCGTCGAAAGGAATATTCGGTGCGGGCGGCGCTGGGCGCGGGCCGGCGGCGGCTCATGCAACAGCTGCTCGTGGAGAGCGGGGTGTTGACTTTGCTGGGCGGCTTGCTTGGCGTCCTGCTTTCTTTCTGGGGAATCCATGTACTGGGCGCAATGTCGAAGAATCTGCCAGACGCAGACGACATTCGCATCAATGGCCGGGTTTTGCTCTTCGCCGGCGGGCTCAGCCTCTTAACCGCGCTGCTGTTTGGGATGGCTCCCTCTTTCCGAGCTTCGCGCGCGGATCTGCAGGGTGCACTCCGCGAGGGAGAGAGCAGAACGGCGACCGGAAAACATAGAGGGACGCGGTATGCGCTGGTGGTTGCCGAGGTCGCCCTGGCGATGGTGCTCCTGGTGGGCGCCGGCTTGATGATCAACAGCCTGCTTCGCATGTTGCTCCCGTCTCCAGGCTTCGATCCGGCAAACGTCTTGACGATGACCGTGCTTTTCTCCCCCACGGGAGGGAAGTACCTGGAGAAGAGTCCAGGGAAGCCGATGGAGAGAATATCTCCCAAAGTAACCACGTATCATCAACAATTGATTGAAGGAGTTTCGGCGCTGCCCGGCGTCGAGTCCGTAGGCATGATCACGATGCTTCCGCCGTTGGGATCGGGGGGCAGGACTTTTTCGGTCGTAGGGCATCCCGCACCGGACAAGAGGCCTTTCCTAGGCTTCAACGAAGTGAGCCCCAACTACTTTCGCACCATGAGGATCCCGCTCAAGAGAGGCCGCTACTTTGATGAACGCGACACGACGAATGCGCCATGGGTTGCAATCATTAGCGAGACAACGGCAAACCGCTATTTCGCGAACGAAGATCCCATTGGGCAACAGATTCTGCTCCGCTATACGTACGTCGCCGAAGTGGACGAAGAGCGGCCCCGCCAGATCGTAGGTGTTGTCGGCGAAGTCAAGCAAGCCGGGATGGGCGGGCTCCACCCAGAGGTTTATGAATCATACCTTCAACAGCCGGAAGTGTATCCTGGCGGCAGTGATGGCTTCCATTTGGCTGGGACGCTGGTAATCCGTACCACCGGCGACGTGCGTGCCCATGCAGCAGATATCACAACGTCGGTGAAGCAAATGGTGAAAGAGATGGACCCGGATCAGCCCGTCACTGACATCAGGACGATGGAGGATATGCTGGGGGAATACATGAGCCGGGATAAGACCTACGTCCTCGTGCTCGGGGCTTTTGCCGGCATAGCCGTGGTCCTGGCAGCGATCGGCGTTTACGGCGTCCTCTCTTACTTTGTCAACCAGCGCACACGCGAATTGGGCATCCGTTTCGCTCTTGGAGCTCAGCGCAGCGATGTGCTCGTGTTGGTCGGCAAGCTGGGACTGACACTTGCTGCGGCCGGACTCGCCATTGGCGTTGCGCTGGCGCTCGGACTCAGCCGCTTCATGGCTAAGCACTTCTGGCTTTTTCACGTGAAGACCACCGACCCCGCAACGTATGCCGCCGTCGGCATCCTGTTAGTAAGCATCGCCCTGCTGGCGTGCTATATCCCTGCCCGTCGTGCCACAAATGTGGACCCCATGACAGCCCTACGGCATGAGTAACTGGAGGTCAGTATGAAAATGTACAGTAACACCAGCGAACCCTCGGAACTCTTGGGATGGCAACCGTTTGGCGTATCTCGGGTGTGCTCATTAATCATCGCCGTTCTCGGGCTAGCGCTTCGTGCGCCCGCGCAATCTCAAGAACCACCGCATCCAGCGGAATCGATAGCGGAGGCCGCGCGAAATGCTCGCGAGCAAAAGCTAAATTCCACGAAGCATCCGAAAATCATTACCAACGACGACCTGGGCGGGCAGAATTCGGTGCCGGGCACTTCAGCAGATTCCTCATCAACGAACGGAGCCGAAGTACCAAAGCCACCTGCAGGAGACTGCGATAATCCTGACGCCGAGAGACTCAAATCGGAGCTGCTCGCCGCTCAGGGAGAGCAGGACCAGATTCGCCGCGAACTCTCGTATCAGCCTCAAGTCATCTCTGGCCCCAATCTCGATTTGAAGAATTTCAAAGCCGGTCGCTCGGGGCTTGACGTCGGCGGTCCACCGCTTCTAGAAACGAAACCGCTGATCCCTGCGCGAATGACGGAAGTCAGTCTCGATGAGAAGATTGCGTCTCTGAAGAGAGCTCTACAGATTGCTTGCGACTCTCCTGAAGCCGCGGGAATCCAGTTGAAGCTCGATCAGGCGGAGCAAGGGCTGAAGGTCATGCAGCGCGAGTTCGATCTGGACCAGAACGCCTATTATTCCAAGACAAATTTCGCGGCGGACACTGCGGGCAAAGCCAAGATCGATGCCGAGCAGCAGCAGATCCAGTCCCTGCAGTCAGAGATCGAGCATCTGAAGGGCGAGCTGGCCGCGTCGCAGGCAAATCAAGTCCCAAAGTAAGCAGTCGGGGCGAGCGGCGGCCTTGCGTAGTTTGTCCCTCGGGAACTGGTCGGTATTTCGGCCATGTAGGCGGCATAGCTCCCAGTGGACGATAAGTCGTGCGGTCACCCGCGCACAGCGCATGAGTTAGCGCGCCATGGTCTTAATCTGCGGCGACTCAACAACGTACACTCTCCCTCTTTCAATTCAACGTCATCGATACGATTCGCTGCGTGCATCGGGGCGAATCACTCTTTTAGCAAATGAACGTCGCGATTCTTCCCTTTGCGCGTCCCACCCGTAGGGGCACAACACGTTGTGCGCTCTCTTTGCACTTAGCTGTCCCTTTCACTGCGCACCGAGAACCGCTCCCCCTTTGCCCGTGTCCATCGCGAGCTCTGAAATCCCTCTTAGCCTTCCTCTCCCCTAACCCCCAACCACTCGCCACTGTTCCCCTCCCCTAAAACGTCCCCTCCGCGCGCCTCCGCCGTAAACACACTCGTCCTAATCCTCAATTCCCCCATAACCGCACGAATCTACACTGGCTTCCAATGCACCCCGCTTCAACGCGTTGGTGACACTCATCAGAGGGAGCGGCGAGTAATCCTAGTTCCGAACGCCCATCTTGCGTTTGACTTCGGCGAAGCGGGGGTCGGAACGCAACGGGTTGTCGCCAACGTAGAGCCAAAATAACGTGGTTGAGCGCAGCTCAATGGCTTTGTCGATCCAAGCAAAGGCCTGGTCTCTGTCGCCTAGATCGGCGTAACGCATGGCGATCTCGAAGGCGTCGACGTGCCAATGATCTTTCTCCCAGCGTGCACGAGCGATCTGTTGATCTTTCAGCAAGACGCCTCTTCGCCCGCTAACCGCGAGAGTCTTGCGAAATTCTTCGATGTCATGGGAAGTCGCGCCGCGGGCGATCCGTGCCTGGACCTCCTCCTCCAGGGCCTCCTTGTCCATGCCTTTGCTCCGGTAACAGCCAGCCATTCTGTCATGCAGCATGGCCAAGTGGGTGGCATTCGGGTCGAGCTCGAGCGTTTTGTGATCTTCTTCGATGGCTTCATTACATCGACCGTAGGCTGAAAGCCTGCTCGCAAGCATGTTTCTCACCGGGACGGAAAGCGGATCGACCTCCACGGCTTTGCGGATTTCGGCAATCGATTCGTCGGGCCGACCGAGGATGCCCAGCAGGACCGAATACGCGTGATGGCCGTTCGAATAATTCGGGCTGAGAGCAGTGGCGCGTTTCAGCTCGCGTTCCGCGCCTGGGAAGTCCCAGTCATAACTAAACTTGGCAACTCCAAGAGACGCGTGGGCCTCCCCCAGATTTTCGTCCAGCTCAAGGGCTTTCAAGGCGGCTGCCCTGGAGAGCGGCATAGCCTCGCGGGGCGGCATATGACCCCACGCATAGCCTAGATAGAAATAGGTATCGGAGAGACCAGAGTACGCGGGCGCATAGCCTGGATCCTTGGCTATTGCTTGCTCAAAATATTCCTTGGCTTTGTTGAGATCTTTCTCCGTGCGCAGGTTCCAGAAGAAGCGGCCTCTGAGGTAAGCCTCATGAGCCGCCGGATCAATAGGGCGGGCGACTGCGAGGCGCGTGCGCTCTTCCGGCGTCAGCTTGATCCGTATTTCCTCCGCGATGTCGCGAGCCACTTCATCTTGCAGGGCAAGGACATCCCTCAAATCCCTCACGTAGCTCTTCGCCCACAAGTGGCGGTCGTTTGGGGCTTCGATCAACTGCGCGGTGATCCGCACGCGGTTCTCCGAGCGCGTGATGGATCCCTCCACGACGGCGTCCACATTCAAGTCCCGGCCGATCTCTGGGAGAGTCTCCTTAGTACCCTTAAAATGCATTGCTGAGGTTCGCGAAATCACTCGCAGCGAGCTGATCTGAGCAAGTTCCGTGGTCAAAGCGTCCGTGATTCCGTCACTAAAATAGTCCTGGTTTGGATCCTTGGACAGATTTTCCAGCGGGAGTACGGCAATGGAGCGAATCTCGAGAGAGCGAGACTTGGCAAAGATGCGAGTACGAAGTTTATCGATATTGAATCCGAGCAGCAGCGCAGCCACTAACCCTAGGGCCAAACCACTAGTAAGTACCCACGGGAATCTCGTCCTGCTTGGAGAGGGCGCGATTGCCGCGGGTCGTTCCACTGCCTCGACTGTGCCGAGGAAACGGTAGCCCCGGCGCGGGACCGTCTCGATGAACCGCGGACTCTCAGCGGAGTCACCCAGCACTTGGCGCAGGCGGTTGACGGCTTTCTTCAGAGCCAACTCGTAATCAACGAACGTATTTCCAGGCCAGATACGTTCGCGTAGTTCCTCGCGTGTCACGATTTCCTGGGGATGCTCCAGCAGGACTTGCAACATTTGGAAGGGCTGTCCTGCGAGCTTTTGTCTCACGCCGGCCTTACGCACCTCTCCGGCTTGCAGGTCAACTTCAAAGACCCCGAACTTTACTACCCGTGGCTGGCTGGGCATGATGACCATTGGCCCGCTCTCGTCGCAAGTGAGCGCAGTCTATCACGGTTCGGTGCTGACCCGGATAAGCGCCTACAGGGAACCTTCCGTAACTAGACACAGAGAATCAACAACTTGCGATGGAACCAACAATCCACCGGCACGGTTCTTGATACTTCCGCGGGCTTCTGGCAATCGTGTGCCATGCGTCAGCTAGTTCCGACGCAAGAAAAGAGAAAGAGGAGGTCACCATGACATTTGGAAGAGTCGCTCGCCTCTCATTCCTGGTTTTCTGTGCGGTTATGCTGTCCGCGTTTATAGCAAGTAGCGGCGGACACCCCAGCCCCGCTGCGCATCCCGCCGCCCATCCGCAATCGGAACAATCCGCGCCTCATTGTAAAGCGGTTGGCGGCATGATCATGACCAACTTCGGGGCCATCGACCAAATGACCACAATGGGCGTGGCGACGGGAGATTTGCGTGGCGCCGTAAGCGGGACGCTGGAGGGAACGCCAGTGGCGGGCGCAAACGGTACAGTGATTTTCCATGTCCAACACCACTGGGTAACGGAATCGGGGGACACCCTCAACTTCAACGAGGCGACTGCCACGACTGTCCCGCTCTCGCAAACCCTATTCGCTATCGTCACCTATCCTGTGCACCTGACAGGTGGCACAGGCCGGTACGCTGGAGCAACTGGGGACTTGACCGCCATCGGCGAAGTCGATTTGGTCAACGGGACGGTGTTTCGCTACGGCGGGCAAGTCTGCTACGCCGCACCAGATAAAGATTGATTCATTTGGAAAGAACCCATTTATGCTGATTTTCCCTTGAATCAGCAGAGGGGACCTTGAGGAGGATCGCTATGATTCAAACGGCGGGTGGCACCGCCTTAACTCCGGCGTGGCCTACCGTTTGCGGTTTTGTTTCTTGCAAACGGTGGGCCGCTCCTCTCTCTCATTCGCGCTTTCGACTTTCCCGCACCTTACGCAGTCGCACAAAGCCGTCTCAATCCCGCCACCCCCCTCAAACCTCTCGACTGTCGCAAATCTCATCCAACCCCACGCCGCTATCTTGAAGCAGCCAAACCACTTATAATTTGTACCTTGACAATACATACCAATCTGTTATACTGTCCTGGATTGTTTGAGCACGGACCCTGTCCCTGCTCTCGCAAGTCATGCGCCTCCGCCGTGCGGTTCTTCAAAATCCCGCAAAATGTTTCGTCCCACTAGAATTACCATTTCATAATAGCAACCCTATCCTAACCCATTCAGAATCAACACTTCTACAACTGTTGATTCCACTCCACTTCAACTCTCGCAGAATCAACACTTACAAAAAATCGGGCAGGGGGTCCCTTCCCTTCAGCCCCAAAGTTTCGCAACTCGTTACTACGCACACTTCCCCGTATCGGTCACTTTCGACTGTTAGCCCTCTTCTTGTAACTCCTTTCCCTGCCACTCTTACGAGCTATCTGCAACTCGCTGAAAACAAAACAACTTTAAATCCAGTAGTTGCCACTCTTACGGACCGCGTCAAGCATAAGTCCTTTGCTTGCCACTCTTACAAAAAGCACCCGGGGGTGGGGTACCTTCCCGCTCCCGCCCTCTTTCGCTTTATTCGCCCCACGCTCGTTAACTCTTTTAGAATCCGCACTTGCGGGAAAACCCGGGGGGAGTGGTCTGCTCCGGCGCCCGGTGGCACAGACTTCCAGTCTGTGCTCTTCCCACCTAACACCCCGCTCGGGATTTCTAAGGAAGGAATCTCAGGCAACGGCGAGTAAACAAATAAACCACACGCAAATCGAGCTACGACCGGCGGCGGTCGTCAGGAGCGGCGGCAATTCCCAGGCGGCGAAGTTCGTCGGCGTAGTATTTGCGGTAGAGGACGTTCCACTCCTCGCTGTCTTCAAGGATTTCCTTTTTCTGCGAGGTGATTTTTTTGCGGACTTCGAGGTCGGCCTTTTCTTCTTCGTGAAGCGTCGCCGTCAGAATCTGCACTACCTGTTGACGGATGGTGTCGCGGTCCTCGACAAACTCCACATCGTCGCTGGAAACCAGCACGTCCGTAATCTGATGGGAGATTCGGACAATCTTTTCGCGGCTCAGTCGCATTCCGGTCGCTTGCCCTCGATTCTTTCTTTTTCCGGCGCCCTGTCGCGCGCCGCACCTTGCGATCAACAGGCTGCGCGCCGGCCCATGGAACTTAATCCTGTTCAGCCGAAAGTGGCTCTGCTACCGCAACACGAGCTTGCGGTCGCGCGCGAGCTGGGCTTTCACCTTCTTGTACATCTCCTGGTACGAAACGCTTGTGCGGCGCATCTCATCCTGATGCTCGGTGAGGATTTGGCGCACTTCTTCGTTCAGCCGGTCTTCGACGGTGATCTCTTCCATCATGCGCTGCCGCAGACGCTGCGCCACCACTTCCGCAGCCTTCGTCTCGATCAACTTCCCTTCCACCAGTCGTTTCACCACTTCCGTTGCCATGTATCCGACGTAATCGCGTGCGATCAGCATCCCAGAGTGAGTCCTTTGCGTAAAAGCAAGAAAAAGAGTTTACTGGCTGTACCCACAAAGTGCAAGGAAGAGCGGAATTGCGTGGCACAGGCACTCCTGCCTGTGCGGTTTTCGCAGCTCTTGCAGCACGCGAATGATCGGAAGAAAGGGCAGCAAAGAAATGGTCTATCGAAGGAGGAAAAATTGGAGGCGCGAGGCGGAATCGAACCGCCGATAAAGGTTTTGCAGACCTTTGCCTTACCACTTGGCGACCGCGCCTCACACGCAGCGAAACAAAAACACTTGCAGTTCAAATAGCACAACGGACTGGCGATGTGCGGCTAAAATCAAGTATATCATCAACTCGCATTTTTCAGGCGCGTTGACGCTGCTGGCTGCTTCCTGTACGATAACTTGAGTAAGGGCGCTTAGCTCAGCGGTTAGAGCGTTCGGTTTACACCCGAAAGGTCGTCCGTTCAAATCGGACAGTGCCCACCATTGTTGTGCTTCAATTGTCTTGCAGCACCTGTGACGCTTCACCCTTCAGCGGGGACGTAGTTCAGTTGGTTAGAACGCTGCCCTGTCACGGCAGAGGTCGCGAGTTCGAGTCTCGTCGTCCCCGCCATATTTTCAAGCACTTACACGAGACCCAGAAACAAATCTGGGTCCGTTTGGGTCCAATAAGCCAACGAAGCCCTCCGCCCGCCGTGCCTTCCCTCGAACGAATCCTAGAAAGCACGCTCCAACACCAACTACTGAATGACAGTTGATTTGCTCGCCGACAGCACGCCACCCGGCAAAATAGCATCCACCAATTTCCCTTGTGCCGGCGTTTGCTCTGCGACGTTGCTTGAAGATACTTGTTCGTCACATGGAGATTGCTGTGACGCAAGTAGTCGCGGATCGTAAGTTGATGTTCTCCCATCTCTGCCAGCATCGTCCCAACCGTGTGTCGAAAAGTGTGCCAGCCCACGCCCATGATGCCAACCTTCGCAAACGCCGGTTGAACCTTCTTTTTCAGAACGGCGGCAAGGTCCAGCGGCTTCTTCCCTTTGCGGCGAAGAGATGGAAAAACGAAATCCCCAGGTCCGTTGTATTCGCTCTGCGACTTCCATTCCAGCAATGCATCTTTCAACGCCAGATGCATCGGCAACACCTTCGCCGACGCTTCCGTTTTTGTCGCCTTCAGATGCCCACCTCTGCGCCAATAGTACGAGTGTTGAACGCTGAAGCTCATGCTGTCGAAGTTGCAGTCCGACCAGCGCAGGGCACCGAGCTCGCCTCGACGTGTGCCCAACGCTCCATCCAGAAACACAAGCAACTGGTCGCGAAATTCTAATTTTGTCAGACTGAGTTTCACTTGCTCTGGTGACAAGAACAGGGGCGCTTCTTGACGTTTCGCACTGACGCGCACGCCAGTGCTTGGACCTCTCTTTCCTCCGCTTCCGACCGGAATCCCCGACGAGATTGGATTGTGACCACAGAATTCCCAACGGACGGCGTGGGAAAACAAAGCCGACATCACACATTTGAGCTTGGCCTTGGTCCCATCCGCCACTTCCGCTGCTCGTAGCCAGCGTTCCACCTCGACGGTCTTTATTTCTTCCAGCAGCACGTTGCCCCATCGTGGGAGAATCCAGTTCTTTGCATAGACACTGTATGCGTCTTGCGTGGACATCTCTTTTAGCGGCAACTCTTCGCGACAATAGTGTTCCCACAAAATATTCACGGTTGTCTGACGAAGATTCCTGCGGTTGGAAGGATTGTTGATGGTGAGCCGAAGAGCATCCGCTGCCGCTTGCGCCGCCGATTCGGTTGGATACTGCTCCGAATTTCCGATCTGCAGCTTGCGGCGTACAGACTTTCCGTTGATGTCCTTTTCCCACCAGCGGTATACCCATACTGCAGAACCTCTCTTCCGTTCTTCCTGAACGAGACTTCCCTGCTGATAGCGTGTCCGTCTAAACAAAGTTCCTCCCTTGTTTAAACGGCACTGACAGCCCAGTGCAGAATATCCGAATTGTGCGCGACGGTCGATGCATTTCATCCGCACTCTGCGGCTGGCTTCAGCTTGCGATCTCGTCCAGCCAACGGTTCAGCGACGAGGCCCGAAATCTCCAGACTCGGCCAATCTGGATAGCGGGAATGACCCCGCGACGAGCTTTGACTCGTAATGTCTTTGGATGAATTCTTAGGAGCTTGGCCGCCTCGGCGACATCCAGCAAAGGTTCAAATCCACCCTCTGTTTTGCGTTCTTGCACTCCTTCCCTTTTGTAGTCGATGACTGTGGACGAAGAGCGTGGCTCAACTCTGTCGTTAGCATTCTCACGGTTCTCCATTATCTCGGTCGACGAATTCATGGAAAGGCGCAAGCCATGCACTCGTGGGGAGTCTGGGTTCTTGCGCGGGTCGGAATGGGCGTTGCGGAGCTTCATTCAGGTCCCATGGAAAATGGGATTGACATCATAACGGAGCGCATGTATTCTGTCAATATGTGTCGATACATCCTGACGGAATGTATTTACCTCCGGGAAAGCGAGTTTCCTGTTGCCTGACAAGCCTGAAAAAACCGAGGGAAAGCCACCGGACAAATCGGACAAAGCAAAGCAGCAACAGACCCTTTCAGTGCGAATTAGCGAAGCGCTACGCCAACGCCTGGACCGGGCCAAAAAACTCATGTCGTCAAGGACCGGCGAAAGCGTCTCCACTTCAGAGATTGCAAAACAATTTCTCGAATCGGCCCGCGAGGACCGCCTCGAAGTCGTGGACCTCATGTCGGAGCCGACCAAAGCGCTTCGAGAAATTCGCAGAAAGGGCGAGGCGCAGCATCTCCTGTCGAAGGCAGAGTGGGTGGTCCTTGCCCACTTTGTTCAACAGGGATTGGAAGCATTTTCGAGCGACACACCAAGTCATGTATCTCGCGGGTCTCTAATCGCCGTCCTCGATGCGTTCTCGGCAGCCTACGATTTGCGCAAAGGTCAGTCCGCCTCAGATGAGTATTACCTGGGCAATCTTCCCTGGGACTGTCGTCCCTCGAAAGTAAGGGCCACCGAAGGCAGCGAGAAAGTCACGCCCGAAATCGTGCGTCGAACAGTGGCGGAAACACGCCGACAGTTCAGCGATCCGGCCACAAAGTGGGAACCGCTGCTTGCGGGGCGGAATCTTTATGCGCTTCTCGAAGATGATGCCCTCAAAGATGCGGACGCACTCAATCGCGCGCTCCGCCCTCATTGGCCGGCCCTCTGGCGACTCGCCGCAAGGGGCCATTACCACCTCACGAAGGAGCCCGTCCGCGACAAGGCCAAGGCCGTTCCGGAGAGTTTCTTTCAGGTAGCCATCCCGCCGATTAGCGAGGGCGGATTCACTCTGTCCTTTGCCCGCGGCGAAGGCAACGACTTCTCCGTGCTCCTCAGCTTCCCCGGTGCAAGAGCGCCAATGTACCCACTGTCTGAGTATGCGGTCATGGCCGAGTTTCGGGCCATGCTAGTAACCCTCGACCCGGAAGGCTCGACGCAGCACTGGAAGGGCGAATACTTTTTTGGCTATGTCGGCGAGCACGGGAAAGAGGTCGAGTTCTCCTTTCGCGCGCGCAGCAACGGAATCACCTTCACGTTCTCGGAGAAAGAGTGGAAGGCGCTGCGGGAGCTATTCCGCCGTGCCTGGGAAATCCCAGCCGTGCGGGCGCTGTGGGACGGTTTGATCCTCGAATACGGTGAGCTATGAAGAGCGGTGCCTTCGGCACCGGGAGTTGGACTGACACGTCACCCCGTAACGGGTGCTGTATGGCAACCGAAGTTGCCATACGGGAACTTGCTGTAACTACGGCACGTAGCAACTTTTCGCTCGCCGTGGCTCGCTCGCGTCCATTTTTGGTTCCCGTATGGGAACTTATTGATTCTATTGGGCGTCAATTCGCGACCCCGCGCCTTTATCCTGTCAGAATTAGGAAGTGAGGAATGCCGACACCACGGACCAAGTCCATCAGCACCAAAGTCACCGAAGAGGAGTACGCGCAGTTTGAAATCCTCGCGGGCGATCAAACCATCAGTGAGTGGGTGCGCGATGCTTTGTTGAAAGGAGCTAAGCCAAGTCCTGCCGAGCCATCGTGGCGGAACTGCTGGCACTGCGGATGATCCTGATGAATATTCTGTTCACCATTGCCAATCGGGAGCCACTCACAAGGACGGCTATGGACGACATTATTAAGCGGGCCGATGCGGGCAAGTTGGCGAAGGCCATGGAACGGCTGACAAGGGCAACTACGGAGCCACGGCAAGGCTGAGAGACAGACCAATCGGAGCATAGCAATGCGCACGAAATGGGACCGAGCGAAGAGAACCGGAGGACTGAGCATTCAGCCGGTCTACACCTACGCCTTAGTGCTCATCTCCTTCATGGCAACTCTCGGAATCCAGGGCTTCCGCTACAAGCGGGTCTGGACCCCCCTTCAACGACATTATTTTCCTGCCTGATCTGGGCTCGCAGATGGCCGGGGTAGTGCGTGACAACGGTTGGTACACGCTGCTGCAAGTTCTTACGCGGAAGGGGAGCCGGCTGGCGCTGGACAGTGACGTAGTGCCCGTAGTTACTGTAAGCGGGGAAAACACCTTCACACTCACGAAGGAATCCTTAAATCATGGCGCGCTGCGTATTGAATCCCATCGCGGCTATTACAACAACGCCGAGATGCATGCCTACCTCGGAAACTTGATTTATCAGAACCAACCCCTCACGGGCCTTGCCCGGCCAGCTTTGTGGGCTGGGCTGATTCTGTTCTTCGCAGGCCTGTTGCCAGCGACCTATCTAGACCACAAACGTTCTTCTGCGCGGCGCTACGGGAGGACACTGACGGGCCCGGACTTGATGAATGTGGCGCAGTTCAACCGCAGGCACCGCTTCCGTGGGACAGGTTTAGTGAACGAGCATCGCACGATGCTGACCTGGGTGTTGGGTCTTAAGAAGAAACTCGCTGTTCCGCTCAACAAAGACAATTCAAGCGTTTTGAGCACGGCAAAGGCATTGCCGCAAGAACCATTCCGTACGGCGGCAGCGGTGGGAACAGATAAGACACCCCAGCCAAGTAGCACACCGCAGAGACAATCGCCTTTAGAGCCGGGCCACAATGGCGAGCAAGAACACGCCGTGAAGCCCACGGCGAGACGTTTTTTTGAGTAGACGCACATGCTTACCATTTCCAAGCCGCTCAGTGCAGGCCAATCCCGCGCTTATCATCGCGAGGAATTCAGCAACGCGCAGGAGAATTACTACACCGAAGGCGACCGGATACGCGGCGAATGGCACGGCAAGCTGGCCGAGCAGTGGGGATTGCAGGGCGACGTTCGTGAGGACCACTTCCACCGGCTCAGCGAAGGACAACACCCGATTACTGGCGAACAGCTAGTCCGCCACCAAACAGCCCGAGAATACATGAACAGGCGCGGCGAGCAGGTAAGCCCGATGAAACACCGCGCAGGATGGGACGCAACATTTTCGGCCCCGAAGAGCGTATCGTTGACCGCCCTCGTCGGTGGAGACGAACGCGTGCGGGATGCGCATCGAGAAAGCGTCGGCGTCGCACTTAATGAGCTAGAGCGATATGTCCAGGCTCGCATCGGCGGGAATCTTCCAGCAGAGACGACGGGCAGGTGGGTTGCAGCGAAGTTCGAGCACGACAGCGCAAGGCCCGTGAACGGCTATGCTGCACCGCAATTGCACGCACACGTCGTCTTTTTCAATCTTACCGAGACCGACGATGGAGACACGCACGCACTACAGCCACGCGAACTGTACAAGACGCAGCAGTATGCCACTGCGGTTTATCGCTCGGAGCTGGCCCGTCGGTTAAAAGAACTTGGCTACGAAATCGAACGTGGTGAAAGCAGCCAGCCGGAAATCAAAGGCTACAGCAAAGAGTACCTTGAGGCATCGAGTCCGCGCCGCCAGCAGATCGAACAACATCTTGCAAGGAGAACCAGAGGGGAGCAGGCGCGGCGCAGATTGCTGCGCACCAGACACGCGAAGGAAAACTCGAACTCACGCACGAAGAGATGCAAGACCGGCACAAGGCAATGGCCGCGCAGTTCGGTAATCAGCTGGAGTGTGTTGTCGCTGCGGCGCAGGAGAGAGAAGGACGATTACAGGAAGAATCAGGAGAGAAAGTCATCGGCCAAGCCGTTGCCTACTCACGAGAGAAAAACCTGGAGCGTGAAGCGGTGGCCGAGGAGCGCGAGCTGCTGAGGGATGCACTGAAACGCTCAATGGGCGACGCCACGGTTGCCGAGGTTAAAGCGGAATTCGAGAAACGCGTGCAAGCAGGCGAGTTCATTGAAACGAGCAATCGCGCGCCAGGCCGTGCGTTCACCACAAGCGAGATGATCGATTGCGAGCGCGACACAATCCAAGTGATGCGCGCGGGACAGAATCAACATGCACCAATCGCGAGTTTCAAGACACGCCACGCGATCGAGCAAGACCACCCGCATTTGAGCGAGACCCAGCGTGCGGCAGTCGAGCAAATCCTGTCGAGCCGCGATCAGGTGACGGCGCTCGAAGGCGTCGCCGGCGCGGGCAAGACTACTTCTTTAGCCACGATCCGAGAAGCCGCCGAGCGCGACGGCTACAAGGTGGAAGGCTTCGCGCCAACTTCACGCGCAGCGCAAAAACTCGGAGAGGCCGGAATCGAATCGAGCACGTTGCAGCGGCATCTGACGAGGAGCCAAGAGCCCTACGACGGACACAAACGGCTTCACATTCTCGACGAATCCAGCCTAGCGAGCACTAAGCAAATGAACGAGTTCCTGCATCGGCTAAAGGAAAACGACCGCGTATTGCTCGTAGGCGACATACGCCAACATGAAGCCGTCGAAGCGGGCCGACCCTATCACCAGCTCCAGGAAGCAGGAATCGCGACGGCGCGGCTCGACGAGATCGTGCGGCAGAAAGACCCTGCGCTCAGGGACGTGGTGGAAAAACTCTCGCGCGGACAGGTCAAAGAGGCGATGGAGAAGCTCGATGCACAAGGCCGCGTGCACGAAATTTTCGACCGCGGCGAGCGGATGGCCTCCATCACGCACGAATATTTGAAACAGCCCGAAGGGACGCTCGTGGTATCCCCAGACAATCACTCACGGATGGAAATCAATCAAACGATTCACTACGCGATGCAGGATGCTGGAAAAATGCCCTATCGCGAGCACGAGATGACGGTATTGATCGCCCGGCAGGAGATTACTGGTGCAGATCGACAGTGGGCGGCCCAATATGAACCCGGCGACGTGGTGCGGTACACCAAAGGCAGCAAGACGTTTGGCATCGAGGCTGGACAGTACGCACGCGTCGAGCACACGAACGAGAAAGAGAATCTAGTAACGGTGAAACGCAGGAACGGCAAGCAAGTGAGTTACGATCCGCGCCGGTTGCATGGCGTTACACTCTACCGAGAAACAGAGCGCGCATTCAGCGAAGGCGACCGCGTGCAGTTCACAGCACCGAATCGGGAGCGACAAATCGCGAACCGCGAGCTAGGCACCATTGAAAGGATCGACGAAAGCGGCAACCTGCAACTACGCCTCGACTCAGGCCGGACTGTCGCATTTAACATCAAAGAGAATCGGCATCTCGACTACGGCTATGCGGTGACGAGCCACAGCAGCCAGGGACAAACCGCCGACCGCGTACTCGTTCACGTAGACACAGAGCAGGCGGGCGAAAAACTGGTGAATCGCCGGTTGGCGTATGTGGCCGTGTCGCGGGGGCGCTGCGATGCCCAGGTCTACACAAACGACAAAGGCCAGCTTGCCGACCAACTCGGGCGCGACGTGTCGCACCGATCCGCAATCGAATTAAGCCGTGAATCCGTATCCTTGGGGCTCGAGACCGAGCCGTCATCGACACGAAGCCAGGGGCACGGGCATGCGCAGTCAGAAGGCCACAGCATCAGCAGATAGAGCAGGATTCCCTCCGCTGCACGGCTCCTAACAGTCGCTCTTGACCGCAGTTTCGCTTCGGGATTTCCCCGTCCATGAGAAGCATGGGCCTCTCTCTAGGCACAAAAAAGGAGAAGGAACAATAGAAAGGACCGGGAGTTCCCGGCCCTCTCTAATAAGCGGCTTTCGTGACAGGTATCCGCCGTTCGAATCCATTAAGACTTAATTATGTCTATATGATATGTTGGTGTTCGCGTCGTCTTGATAAACCAGATAGACAACGTTTGATGATGAAACGGTCAAAGACGGAGTCCAGCGCATCTGGTTCCCTGGGAAATATGGCCCTGACCAGGATGAACCCCCATTGCTGAAGATATACTTAAGGTTCTGCGATGAAGCTGTGTCCTGACCGAACGCGTAAAGAATCCCGTTATAGCTAAGCAGATCGATTCCGGCGAAGTTGCCGCTTCGATTACTATTTCCCCAAGAAATATTTCCGCCTACTTCCATGGCGTTCGTTCCGGTTGCGTTTCCAACGACGGCTTCGCGGCTGCCAGGGGTATTTGACGTAAAGCCAACCCACGGAGCTCCATTGTACATACTTAAAGAGGGGCGGCTTATGGTTGTGTTAAGCGATACGCTGATTCCATTTCCGACTAGAGGGTTAAAAGAATTGCCATCAGTGGTATAAGCCATATAGACGGAGTGGTTGGCTCCAACTGTTGCGACGTATGCGGTCGCACCATCGCTTGTGACAGCCGGTACAAACGCTACGTCAGGACCTTGATTCCCAAGTCCCAAAGATGAATTTAGAGGAACGACTCCAGCACCGAAATTGACGCCATTGGTTGACAACGCGAAGGTCAAGTTGTTATCCGGGGCAACCCAGCTAATGAGCACTTTCCCGTTGAGAACGGCCGCCCCGACATCAGTAAGCTCCGCCGAATTTACAACTATTCCAGTCGAAGATGGGTTGCCGCTCAAGCCAAAGTTCACGTAAATGGTGTTATTGCTGTGGTTAACATAGTACATTACAAGCTGGCTGTTAAACACAATAATGGTCGGGGACCCCTGGTTCGCATCGTTGTCTACCAGTTGGATCGGAGAACTGAAGCTTAGGATTTGAGCATGCGCCTGCTGGCAGAACGCTGTTCCGATAAGCACTGCGGTAATGAGAAGCTGTCCTACTTTCGCGAAATGTTTGCTAACTGAACCGAATATTGAAAGCATGAAATCACCCCTTTCGATTAATTGTTAAAGGTAACGCTCACATATTTAACTGCGGAGTACAGCCTCTACACATCCCAAAGAGTCAAAAGTGCGTATCTGTGTGCCCTCCATATCGAGTGTCGAACAAGTTGCCATAGCTATAGAGAGTGACCGTCGTTCCACTTGGAGTGTACATTTGAAAACAAACCTAAAGACGCTAACAGAATGATCAACCGCTTTCTGCAGTTCATGGACTACATCTCCGGCGCGGAATTTATTGTTAGAAGCCCGTACAGCCTCCCACTCCGCCGAACTCCAGGTCGCTTTACCGGCGGAAAATCGGGTTCATCTTGTTGCGACGACGAGCGAATTCTAGGACATTGGTTACTTGGAGCAAGCCTTAACGATGGGCCGTTCACGCAAAATTGAGCCAGGTTGCGAAGGAGATTGAATAACTGTTCTAGATTATCTCTAGGTCATCGTTTCAGGAAGTTTAACCCGCGTGGTGGACATGGAAATGCTTGTTCGCTACTACACAGGACCGGAGATCTTCGGGGGAGAGTCCGCAGGCCCGCTTGATTGCGCGTGCAAATGACCGTGCCGAAACAAAACCAATTGCAAAGGAAACTTGTTTAATTGCAAGGGATGGTTCGTCAGCGAATAACTGGCGCGTCTTTGCTACTAGAATCTCTTGGCGTAGGGCCCTATAGCTCTTGCCAGCCCGAACTCTAATTACTCCTTGAATCGTGCGACGGCTTACCTTCAATTCTCGCGACAGCCTCTCGATGGAAATACATGGATCCGTCAGCATATGCAGAAAAATCCGTCCAAACAGGGACCCGTAGTCGTAAGACATTTTCTTCCTTACCCTATCCATGAGGACGTCCAGGCCGAACTAAAGGAGGGGCTCTGCGAGCACACTTGTGTCCTCTCTAATAGAAAGCGGTTCAATGCCGTGGATTTATATTGCGGAGATGTCGCTTAAACTATACTAAGAGGTTTCATGGGGCCTCCCGGGGATGAGGACCCACAACCTATAACGCGGTAGGTCTCGTCATGTCAAGTCAATACTTTTTCATACTCTATCTAGCGAATTATACGCGGAGACAGCCTTTTATCATCTTATTGATTTCATCACTTTCTTTGGCGCTCTTCGGGCAGCGAAGAATTCGTTCAAATAAATCGCGCGGCCTCCGGGAATGGTTAGTTGAAACTGCGAATCGGAAGCTCGAGGCGTGAGCACGTACTCCCCAGAAGGTGTAACCATGAAAGCCACCAGCCTTCTTGCGACTGCCTGCAAAACGCACCCCAAAGCAAACCACCGCCAAACCCTACTGCGTACGGGCCGCGGATAGCTCAGCAATCGTTTCAGTTTTGCTGAAAACAGCGAGGCCATGACCTCTGTCTCAAGCGTTGACTACGCCTCGTTCGCGGACTACGGGGGCCAGTGACCGTCAAATCGATAACTGTCCTTTCGTTCAGACAGTTCTGTCGATTCTTACTGAGTCCGGCACCTGGCCTTTTCAAAGATTCTCAAATGTTATGATAACGCATGAATTCAGCTTCGACCTTCTCGCTTCTGCGCGATGACTAGACCCCGCGGCGTGGGAAGCATGACCACGGAAACGAGTCCTTCTTGTTCCATCCGCATCGCTAAATCACGCACGATCTTGAAATGAGAACTTGCATCGTGAATGGCGATCACGCCTCGCGGACTGATCTGCGGAAGCAAACGGCGGATCTCCTGCTCACGAAGCCCGATAGCGCTGTCACTGAACAGAAGGTCAATTGTGCCGCTAACATCGGTTTCCGTGCTCGATTCATTCCGGCACTCGACCCAGTCCGAAAGGCCCGCAGATTGGATGCGTTGCTTCGCCTTTGCGCATATGACCGGGTCGTACTCGATCGTGATGATTCTTCCGAAGCCGTTCAACTTCAAGCCCTGCGCCAACGCGATGGTGCCATATCCGAGAAAGGTACCGGTTTCAACGATCAATTGAGGCTTAACAGTGGTAACCAATGCCTTCAGGAAATCGAGCACCTCAAGTTCCGTTGATTGTGAGTCCGCCATATGCCACAGCTGCGGATTCGGACATTCCGGAGTTGGTGGCGTGTATTCTTTTTGTACCGATTCGCCCTGCTCTTGAATGTGGTCCAAAATACGATGGTATTCAGCGCCCTTCTTTATAAAGGGCGGAATGATCATAAACAGAACGGCACAGCCAATCAGGACGGCTGATATTGACAGAGAGGCTGTGAGAGGCGCGATGGCCGCTGCTGGCAAGGCTCGGAACAGAATTGAGGCGAGAACGGCACATGCGCCGCCGAGGATGAGCGTCTCCGCGAACAGAATTCCGCGAGGCCTCTGAAATTGCACTTGGCGCATGCCCTCACGCCATAAGAAGACAAATGCCGCGATGCTGACGACGGCCCCAAACGTCGAAGCAGAGCGCAACGGCACAACGCCGTCAGCAATTGCAAGCCGAATCGGCATCACTAGAAGTGCAGCGGCGATTGCAAAGACAACCGCAGTCGATGCTACGTCGAAGGCCGTCAGTATGTGCCATCCGCTTCTCTTTTGGAGAGCCAGTCGACGGCGGCGAAGATCTATTTGCAGCGCCACGAGCGCAGCAACAACTCCGACCAGAGGGATGTAAACCGTTGGAGACACCAGAAGTCGAGACAGAAAACAGCTCCTTTATGAGAATTATCATTCCGGTCAGTGCAAGCCGGGCATTGTCAGTCCGTCTCTTCTGACTGGGCGGCTTGGGCCAGAAGAAAACCGCTTCGGGTATTGAAGTCTGCCAACAACATTAGTGGAATTCTTATCGACGAATGGCATTCTAATTCTCCGAGAGGGTCGGCGCACCAAACCTTTAGTTTCTTTTATCGAGACAGCGAATAATTGGTCAGTAGAACTTTACCACCGCCCCTCGTGACAACAACCAATTCCTCCTCTCCAACCAGCTCCTTAAGGTGGGGCAGTAACTCGTCGGGAGCAGCCAAATAGTATCGCTGCGGCTTAAACCAGAGTTCTCGAAAGCGTACGTCGTCGATAAATACGTCCGGCGCGCCTGGGGCATACGAGCCGTACATCAGATTAAAAGAGCGGCCATTTAGAAGCAACGCACTGCGGTTCGTATAGAAGAAGATAGATGAAAATGGATAGTAGTGGCGGTTAACGATAAGCGTGCCTTCAGGAGACCGGCTCAGCGCTTCCGCCAATGGACGCGATGAGAGATATGGGTCGAACCTGACCATGGCCAGCCGGGCGGCCTGAAAGAACAGAATCATCGCGATGGCAGCAGCAAGAAAAGCACGATGACCATGCCAAACGAAGGCTCCGAGCGAGCCGATACCAAATGCTAGCGCGGCTAAGGAGAGGGGCAACCGCAGGTATGCGAAAGACGGCAAAGTGAGATCCAACATGTGCGAGAGCGAAAGCCTGTAGGTCGCTTGGTGCGCCAACGCTTGAGAAATATCCCCTGGAGACGGCACATCGCGTACCGCAAATAAGATCGCAAGTGCGGTAAGAGTTGCCATCCCCAAGGTCACGGCCAGGATACTGGTACCGCGTTTGATCCAAGGACCTGCCTCTATCGCCATAGCGGAACCCAGTAACAGTCCAAGAGCAGGATAAATGGGCATCGAATAATATTCCTGCGTCGTAGAGAAGGTGAAAAAGACCAGGACGAATCCGACCCAGCAAAGGGCGAGCAACCTCGCCCGACCAGCGCGGTCGACAGGCTTGTACGATAGCTTTGCGAGTGCCGGGAAGTAAACGCTCCAGGGAAATAGCCAAGCCACGTGAAACAGCCAAAAGTACACACGCGGAACTGTGCTGTAGTCGTGAGGATAGCGCAGATTCAAAAAGCGGAGCAGCTGTTCGTTGATGAAGAAAAACCATAAAAAACCGTGGTATTGACCCGGAACACTGCGGAGCGTGAAGTCGAAATAGGGAGGATTGTTGATCATCGCCAGAATATGCCACGGCGCTGCGATGCCCAGAACGATTGCCCCCCCCATAAACGGATGCAGACGTTTCCAAATTCTCGCGGCGAACAGCTGACCTGTGATCCCCAGGTACAGGACACCGGCACCGATTGGAAACAGCACTCCCACCAGGCTCTTGAGCAAAAGCCCAGCGCCCAAGCAAGCCGCAAGCAAGCAGGCCCATGCCCGCGGGTGCGGCTCGTCTTCGTCGGTCGCGCGCAACATCGCCCACATTGCGATCGTGATAGTCATTGTAAGCATGACGTCCGGAATCAGGATGCGTGTAAACAACCACAATCCAACACAAGTGGCCATGCATAGGCCGACGTAAAATCCCGGCCGACTCCCGAACGCCCAGATTCCAAACGCCGCAGTGATGCAGCATAGTCCTATAGCGGAGAACGCAACTGGTACGCGCGCTGCCCAATCATGGACACCGAAAATCTTGTACGAGCTGGCAATCAGCCAATAGACAAGCGGCGGCTTTTCCAAATAAGCGATCCCGTCCAAGCGAGCAGTGACCCAGTCACCAGAATCGAGCATGTTGCGCGCGATCTGGGCTTGCACGGCGTCAACATCATCCATCAGAGAAGGTGGAGAGACGATGCTGGTCAAGTAGACAGCCGACGAAAACAAGAGCACGAGCAGAAGAACCTGCCAATTTGCTGGGGCGTTAGTCCCTCGGTTTGTACCGGCTCTAGCGGCAGAAATCGCGGCGTTCTCAACTATAGCAGTACTCTTCATTTCCTAATCACCAACATAAATGGGCCTAATGCGATTCCAATCGCACAGCCAGCATGCACTGCGGACAACTGGAACAAATCGCGAACTCCGGAGATATACCGACGAAGGTTTTCCAGAGACCTCCCTTACCAGTTGCACGTAATGCAGAACCCATAAGTATAGCGGAAGTCGCCTGGTCTTGGTCCCATCCGCCACTTCCCCTGCTCCCGCTAGCGTTCCACCTCGACGGTCTTTATTTCTTCCAGCAGCACGTTGCCCCATCGCGGGAGAATTCAGTTCTTTGCATAGACGCTGTATGCGTCTTGCGTTTCATCAAGGGTAGAGATTCTCGATTAACTGTTACTATTGTTAATAAAGATTTTTCTTGACAATAGTACTTTTGCGCCTGTAGGCTTCAGGTACCCGCTGACCCGAAGCGTTCACTTGCAGCCACATACGAGCGAATAATCTTGCTGAGGGCCCTGCGTAATGCTCGTCGTTCGATCCGAGTCCGTCGGATGCGCCGGGCGGACCTGAAGTCCTGTGATCAAACTATGTCCTACAACTCGAAACTGCTCTTCGACGAGCTTTCTGCTCGCTTACGCGAAAATCCTCGAAAAACGCTTCGAGAATTATCTACAGATTTAAGCATCAGCGACCGCACTATCGAAGAAAAGGTTCGCTTATTCACGGGCATTACTTTCAAGCAATTCCGTGAAGAACTTCTCCTCATGGCAATAATGGGCCAATTTGCCGACCGGCCTGAAATTACGATCAAAGAAGTATCTCTGGGGCTGGGGTTCAAATCCTCGAGTTCGTTTGCCCGTGTCGTCCGGCGAGCATCCGGCCTTACTCCTCAACAATTTAGATCTCGCGCATCCAGTGTGGGCAAGGAAGAGAAAAGCAGAGTTCTTCCCACTGCGAATTGACCGTGAACCCAGCACCTCAGGAAGACATGAACCGGGCCGTTGCGAATGCAGTATTCGGGAGAAACTCGGAGAGTGAGCCCTTTTTTCGGAATCAGCACCTAGTTCGCGCTTGAATTCAGATCATCTGCCTCCTAACATCACGAGCTGCGGTTGGCTTCGAAGTCTTATTTGCTTTTCTCAAGCGGGCACTGTTCCCAGCAGTTCCCGATGATTGAGCACCGCGGTTGCAGCTATCTTCAAAACCAAACACTGAATGCGAGCTGAGACCTAGCTCGGCGCTCTAGTGCCGAAGTGTCTGAGGGGTATCCAATGAAACTCATTTTGGCTATTGCATTTGCACTTGTCTTTTCGCTAAGTTTCCCCAACTCCGCACGCTGTCAGTCGTGGCAACCTCTAAGAAACCAGCCCTCTTTCAACGCGAACACAGCCCTCCTGCTTACGGACGGAACGGTGATGGTTCAAGCTTACCTCACAGGAAACTGGTGGCGGCTCACTCCTGACAACACGGGCAGCTATGTCAACGGAACCTGGTCCCAACTTGCCTCTATGCCTTCGGGCTACGGGCCACTTTACTATGCCTCTGCGGTGCTGCCTGACGGCCGAGTTGTGATTGAGGGGGGTGAGTACAACCTGAGTCAAGGTCAGGTTGAAACAAACTTGGGTGCCGTTTATAACCCGGCTTCGAATGCATGGACCTCAATCACCGCACCTTCCGGTTGGGGCAACATCGGCGATGCGCAGAGCGTGGTGCTCGCAAACGGCACTTTTATGCTGGGAAATTGTTGCTCCTCCCAGCAGGCCTTGCTGAACGCCTCAAACCTTACCTGGACCATCACGGGCAGCGGCAAGGCTGACGGTAATTCCGAGGAAGGTTGGGAGCTTTTACCAAGCGGAGACGTCTTGGTTGTAGATGCCAGCGACCGAAACTCCAATCAGGATTCAAACGTAGAGCTTTACAACCCCAGCAGTGGCAGTTGGTCTTCGACGGGGTTCACGCCCGTGGATCTGGTCAATACGCAGTGCAGCATTGAAATCGGACCGGGAGTCCTGCGGCCGGACGGCACTGTATTCGCCGTCGGCGGCATCAGCAATACGTCTGTTTACAATCCCAGTTCGGGAATATGGTCGGTGGGACCGACCTTTCCCGCGGGGTATGGAGCGCCCGATGCGCCGGGGGCTTTGCTCCCAGACGGGAATGTCCTCGTGCAAGTTTCCCCTTTTCCGACGGCATCAAACTGTAGTAACCCTCCACCCCCAAGCCTTTTCTATGAGTTCAACGGTACGACGCTAACAGCGGTTCCCGCACCGCCGCATGCACCCAGCGACCCATCCTTTGTGGGACGCATGCTCGTGCTTCCCACCGGACAAATCCTTTGGACCGATCAAACGACGGGCGTTGAAATCTACACTCCCAGCGGAACATATAACTCCTCCTGGGAGCCATCGATCAGTTCCTTTCCTAGCTCCGTAACTGCTGGCACCTTCAACAATGCGATCTCAGGGACGCTGTTTAACGGCCTGTCCCAAGGTGCCATGTACGGCGACGATGCTCAGGCGGCCACAAATTACCCACTGGTGCGGATCACGAATAACTCGACAGGGCATGTGTTTTACTGCAAGACGCACAATCACAGCACCATGAGCGTCGACACAGGAAGTGCGAATGTCTCGACGCAGTTCGACGTGCCAACCCACACCGAAACCGGTGCCAGTACCCTTGCGGTTGTTGCCAACGGAATTCCGTCCATTTCCGTCCCTATTACCGTGGCGCAGGGGGATTTCTTCAGCCTAACCGGGAGTATGAGTACCACGCGTTATCTACACACCGCGACGACACTGCAAGATGGTACGGTACTAATCGCTGGAAGTTATCAGATTCCTACCGCGGAAGTATATAACCCCTTGACCGGCACGACCTCCGCTGTCGGCAACATGCATTCCGCGCGTTATTCCCACACGGCTACGCTGCTAAACAACGGTACCGTCCTCATCACGGGCGGCTGCAACGGAAGCGGTACTTGCCTATCGAGCGCCGAACTCTATAACCCCGCGACCAGGACTTTCACCGTTGTAGGGAACATGAGCACTCAGCGCCAGTATCACACAGCGACGCTGCTGCAGAATGGAATGGTCCTTATCACTGGCGGATGCAACGGCAGCAACGGTTGCGACTTTAGTGCAGACCTGTACAACCCTTCGACCGAGACATTCACTGCTACCGGGAACATGAGCACACGGCGATATTCGCATACGGCTACACTGCTAAACAACGGAAATGTACTTGTCACCGGTGGCTGCACCGGCGGAGGTACTTGCCTATCTAGCGCCGAGATATATAGCCCCATAACGGGAACGTTCACCGTAACCGGAAGCATGAGCGTGCCACGGCGCACCCAAACGGCCGCAATTCTGAACAGCGGAGAAGTGTTGATCGCTGGTGGCTGTAACGGTAGCAACGGTTGTTTCGCGACCGCGGAGTTGTATAACCCGGCGACCGGGACTTTCGCCCTTACTGGCAGCATGAGCACTCGGCGCTATTCCCATACGGCCACAGTGTTGCTAGACGGGACCGTGTTGCAAGTTGGGGGCTGCACGGGTTCGGGTACTTGCCTTTCGAGTGCCGAGTTCTATAACCCGGCAACCGGTGGTTTCACAACTACATCTAGCATGAGTGTTCCACGCTACGAGCAGACGGCGGCGTTGCTGAATGATGGAACTGTCCTTGTCTCGGGCGGTTGCAATGGCAGCAATGGTTGTTTCTCTTCAGAGGAACTTTATCATCCGTAAACAGGAGCGAAGTAATATCACTTCGCGCTCCGTTTCTTAAAGGAGCTGGGCCCTCAAGATGCTCACAGCGAACCGAACCAGTCGCGAGTTCTTACAGTTTGACCATCAAATCGAGGGCTCAGCTTCACAAACGCACATACACACTGTTACGCAAGGGCGAGAGCGGAAAGTAAGTGGGATTGACGTTAGGAGGTAACGCATATCGTGCTTTACTGACCTGCCCCCGTTTTTGCTCCAGTCAGAAGTTAGCACTCCGGAGTTCCTGCACATCCGATCCGGCCCATGCCGTGGCGATAGAGACGCCGGTCGCGCGGCGACACTCGCGAAGTAATGTGGCCAAACCCATTATGTGGGATCGGACTTGACCCTTTTGCGTTGGGTGACTGGAGGCTATGCGAGACTTTTATTCTACCCATTGGTCGCGCGTAATCGCCGATGGCAGAGGACTCCAGGGCGGTCCTGCCCGTGCGGGGCAGTCGAACGTGGCGGGCGAATGTTCGGACCCACTGGCTCGAATCTTCTCAACCTTCGGCTCGCCCCGAACCCGCAGTAATTCCTCGGTTGACGTTAAGTCCGGGCAGTCGAGACGCATTGCGGGTGCAAGGGCTTCTTCATTCGCGTGACCAGCCGGGATCACCCCCGGCATGGCGTAGGTCGTCCTCAAGATCAGACAACTGTTTCCGTAGCTCAGCAATATCTTTTTTCTTATCCTCGATGGCTTGGCGATGGGCGTTTATATTCTTGCGAGTCACGTTCTCTCGCATTGCCTTTTGCGGGTTGGGATCGTAAATTAAGAGTCCTTCGTTCAGTTCACGCTGCAAAATGTCGAGTTCGCTCTGCGCCATGCGAATTTTGTAGTGAACATCCGCAAACTCCTTGCGCCAATATGCCTCGTCTTTTTCTTCGACTTTGGTGTGTGCCGCCTTGTCATCTCTCGTAGAATGGAGCTGCAAGTCCTCCAAGCGTTCTTCTAACTCCGCGGCCTTTTGCTCGGTTTGCTGAATTTCCTCCTGCTTATCGTCTATCTGACGCTTCTCAGCGGTCAGTTTAGCCTTACCCGACTTCTGGATCGCGTATTCAGGGCTGGAGTACACCGTATGGTTGTCAAGATTTAGCTTGCGTTCCAGAAGATTCGCTTCGTTCTTGGCACGTTCAAGATGCTCCTTCTCATTACGAAGGGCCTCTTTAGTTTCGGCGATTTCAGGCGTATCAATCTCTGCGTGGTTCGCATCGGTTGAGGTCCCGTCTTCGGCAACCAATCCTTCAGCAGCACGAACAGCACCGGGCGCTACCTCATTCCGCCGCGCTTCATCTTCGATCTCACCGATGCGCTGGAGCACTTGAGTTCGCCGTTGTTGCAATCGTTGAAGGTCTGCTTGTGTGTCTACGCTTTGCGGCTCTTTGTCTAACTCGACCGCTCCAGTCGTCGCTCTTACATCCCCCTTACGAGCTTGGCGAATGACACGGATTTGCCGGTCAATGTCCAATAACTCCCGCTGCAACGGATCAAGCTGTTTTGCGTACCACTTCGGGTCCTTGGCTCTTACGTAGTGCTGTTCATCCGAAATAGTGTTCGTTTGCGCGGAGGCAACCGGGCAGAGCCAAACGAACACAGCGGCACGGGCAAGGATCATTCTCACCATAGTGGTCCTCCAAGAACAGTGTAATCCTCACGCTACGTCAAAGAAAGCCGTACCGAGGTACAGGCGGTGACATAGGTCAGAACCATATATTAACCAAGGTTTTACGAGAAGTACTATTGACAGCAAATCGCAGTAACGGTATCAAGACAGTGCCCTGCTCACAATCTCGGCTCCTAAACTTTCAACGGAGGTCGTTCAAATGCGAAATAAGTGGTTGGCAGTGGTGTGTTCACTTTTGCTTCTTCCGCTATGCACAATCGCGGACAATCTCATCATTGGGAGTAGAATCGATGACTCCTCGAATGCGACGTTCGAGAAATACAGTGATTCGGGGGTTCGCCTCCTCACCGGGAATCTCAGCGTACCTCGTAGCAATCACTCAGCAACACACCTCTCCACTGGCAACATTTTTGTAGCGGGCGGCTCGAACGATTCCACGTCTTGGCAAATCCTGAATACGAATGGTGGAGTCGTAAGCTCCGGCTTGCTGTTCGATCAGCGAGTGGGCGCGGGTGCTGACAAGCTCACAAACGGCAATGTGTTTATTGCAGGCGGATTAAATACGCCCGGTACTTGGGAAATTCATAGTGCGACCGGAGCGTTGGTCGCCCACGGCAATCTATTCCAACCACACTCTGGTGGACAAGCAGTTGTAGCCCTCCAGAATGGACACGTGTGGGTTTCAGGCAGCAATCAGGCTCTTGGCGATCCGAGCAGTTGGGAAATCTACAGCAATACAGGAACGGTCGTCGCTCACGGCCTCTTGGCGTCGGCTCGCGAGGGTTCGCCTACAATGCAGCTCACTAATGGCAATATCATGGTCATCGGCGGTGACCTCGACACTGGAACTTACGAGATTCACAATCAATCGGGGGGGCTCGTATCAACCGGAAACCTGTTCAACAACTTCAATGGCGGCGCTAATGCGGTACAGCTTACCAATGGAAACGTTTTTATACTTGGTTCGTCCTGCTGCAGCGGCTTCTCGGGATCACCAAGCACGTGGGAAATCCGCACGGCTACTGGTAGCTTCGTATCTACTGGCAGCCTTTTCAACCCAAGAGGCGGAGCAGGGGCAGCCGTTGTTTCTACTGGAAATGTGTTCATAACTGGTGGCGACTCGGCACCTGCAACCTGGGAAATCCGCAACGCTTCAGGTGGACTCGTATCTCAAGGCAACTTGTTTGACACACGCTATCCGGGCCACTCACTGACGCACTTCTAAAAAGCTTGACTCGCGTCCAACAAAGTCCTTGGGGCCGCGTTCAAAGGCCCCAGAGACTTTCGCCTTTGACCATTACATTAGAGTATTGCTACCCAACAAAACGGCTCGGAGTACTGCCTCAGACGAATCTCGTTAAGGGCACATAACGAGCCGCGACAGGGAGCATGATGGATTCCATCTCAAACTGAATGGAGGCTGTCATGCTCGAACAATACTTTCTCAGACCAACGCATTTGCCTAAACAGTGAAACGAAAAATCCGGGTCCCATTAGGGTCCAATACGCCATGGCAAAGAGTTCCTTAGAGTTCCAATGACGGGCTGTCAGCGCCGTTAAGTATCACTAAATTCTAGCAAACTGCCACTCTGTCACGGCAGAGGTCGCGAGTTCGAGTCTCGTCGTCCCCGCCATTCCTAATCAAGCGCTTACACCTGTGGAAGAGTTTTCGCGTGGGCACAAAAAGGTACAAATTCCGCGCGAGGCGTCAATTTCCGCGCACAGCTCCCTTATAAGAATGTTTACGTTCAACCCGGCCTAGGGGGGTTGATCGCTCCCCTTCGTGCCCTAGACCGCTTCTATTCGCCATTTCCAACAATCAGCGAGACAACAGCAGTGTGGGCTGTACGCTTGGCGGCTGTCACCGCCTGGGTGTAAGTAAGTATCCAAGGTCACACGGATCGTGGAGTGCCACAGCAGTTCCTGCATCACTTTCCCACGGCCCGAAGAAATGTGGAGTACGTGTGCCGGAAGGTATGCCATCCGATGCGCTTGGTGATCCCCACCTTCTCGGCAACCGGGCGGATGTCCCGGCGCATCAGCTGTTGTCCCCAGTACGGATTTTTCCCACCGCTACTCGGACTGGCAAACACCCAATCCTGCGCCTCCTTGTAGGGGTTCTGTTGGCGCCAGCCCTTCAGGGCCTCGATCAGGTCCTCGTGAAGTGGAATGGCCTTTTGCGAGGCCTCGGTCTTGCAGGTGCCAACCACCTGACCTACCACCGATCGCGTCACTCTGAGCTCTCCGATTTCGAAATCAATATCCTGCCATTGCAGACCGAACAGTTCACTCTGTCGCAGTCCGGTGCTTACGTCCAAGAACACCAGGATTCTTTCTCGCGGCGGTAGCGCTTCCAATAAATGCCGTACCTCGCCAATCGTAAGTACATTGGGAGCACTACGGCGTTTGGCGCTTTGGCGCACCCATTGGATAGGGTTGCCATCGAAGAGATCGTACCGGCGTGCATGGTTGAATAGCAGACTCATCACATTGCGGATTTTCGCGCGCGTGGTTCGTGCGCGTTGCACACTCGCCAGCCACAACTCCACTTCTCTGGCCTTGATATGCTGCAGTGCGTTCTGTCCCCAGCGCGGCACAAACCATTTCGTCAAGTAGCTGGCATACGCTTTTTTGGTGGAGTAGGTAATCCGCATGTTGCTGTCAAGCAACTCTCGTTGACGAAAATGGTCCGCTAACTCTGCCACGGCCATCAACGTCGTCTTCGTGCGGATGTCGTGCGAGTTGATTTCTCTTCGAAGCCCCACCGTCGCATGGTTCGCCGCCCGTTTATCATGAAGTTGCTCTACCGTATCGAGAATGATTCGACGGTGTATCCTCCTGCCGGTTGGACCCGACTCCCACCATCGGTAGCACCAAACATCGGAGCTCCGCTTCCGTTGCTCTCTGCTAAGGCTGCCGTTTTGCATGAAGCCGTCCTTTCTTGCCTGAATAGGCTGTGTTTAGGTGTTGAACCGACGATTGAGAACTGGGGCGGACAGGATACGCTGGGAGGGCTTCGAGAGGGTGGCTACTGCCGCGGCAAAGCAGTGACAGCGAATCGTTGGGGACACAGAGAATGACCGGCCCCCTTGAATGCATTACGGGAGCGGGAAACCTGTCTTAGGTTCTGCTCTGCAGTGCTTGGATTGACGCATTACTTCCGGGTAGCCCGTAAACTGGGAGATTAAACGCCGGCTTCTGGATCACGATTCTGCCTGAAGTGGCGCACTTAGAGCAGCAAGCGATCCCACGTGCCGCCATACCTAATTGCACGAACCATTTCTCTGTCGTAAATACTCTGAGGGAATCCGGGTGCGATTCGGCTTGCTCCATCGAGGGATTTCAAATCGTTCGGCGGAGAGTTCCAGATCCAAACTGGCGAGATTATCCTCGAGTTGAGATACCTTCCGCGCTCCTATGATCGGGATTACTGGCGCCGTTTGATGGCGCAACCAGGCGAGTGCGACTTGCGCCATGCTGCGACCGGTTTGTTCGGAAACCTTACAGCCGATATCATCGGCGCCGCGCGTTGTTCCCTCTTAGGAAAGAAGGCTTTCACTCCCTCATTGGTCATCCGCCCGCGTCGGGCTTGCCTTCGCCGTGATTTTTCCCGCTTTCGGACAGGCGCTCCGTTCCCACGACTGAAAGAGCAACGTGATGTCTCACCCCAGCGGCCGCTTCCTGTGCGAGCAGATTGCGGGTTGAGGCCTCGAAGAACTTCATCACGGCCACGTCTTCGAAGGAAGCAGAGTTCGATACGTTAACCACTTTTGTCATCTGCAGCCTCCTTGAATACTTAGCTTGGTGACTGCGCCGATCGCCGCCCGTCAGACTGCCGCGTGCGGTAGTCGGTCACGAAGAACCCGTTGATGTCGGAGTACGACACCAAGCTCGCGAAGCCTGCGAAACTCCCTTCCGACTTCAACTTCTGGGCTGCACGCGTGAAACCGGTCCATGCAGCAAGAGCCAACGCGCCGCCGACACTGATACGTCGCACGCCGAGAGCCGCTATGTCGGCGACGCTCAAGCCACTGTCCCGAACCACCAGGACGTTGATCGGCTTCGGCCGAACCGCGTCAACGAGCGCTTTGATCGCCGTGGGATCGTGGGGGCCGGGTGCAAATAGCACGTCCGCCCCCGCCTCAGCAAATGCCTGCAGACGCCGGGCCGACTCGCGAAGTGGATCCGGATGGCCGACAAGGAAACATTCTGCCCTAGCCGTCAGCAGGACGTCGGCACGGGACTGATCGATCGCCTGGCGCGCAGCGCGCACACGCTCGACGGCGAGAGGAAGCTCATAAAGCGGGGTCGATGGATCACCGGTTGCATCCTCGATCGACAGGCCCGCGACGCCGGCCGCGATGCAGCGCGTCACATTATCGGCCACATCTTGGGGTGTAGCTCCGTAGCCGGACGCGAAGTCCGCATTGACCGGAACATCGACAGCGCCCGCGATATCAGCAATGTATGCCAGGTTGCGCTCGCAAGTGAGCGCACCTTCGGAGTCAGGCAGCCCCTGCGAGAACGCGTAGCCCGCGCTGGTCGTCGCCAGCGCGGGGAATCCGAGCTGCTGCAGGTACCGCGCAGAGCCGACGTCCCACGGATTCGGAATCACGAAGCACCCTGCCTCGTGCAGAGCGCGAAACGCCCGCCGACGGGCTGTGAAGTTCTCGAGCGATCCCCGGCCTCCCGTCCCGATAGGGTGCGTTGTCTTCGGTTTTTCGAACTTGTCCATCGCGTGCTCCAATCGCTTGACTCAATCGATCCGATTCGCCAAGAGTTAGGTCAAGAGCCGTCGAAGCTTGCCCTTCGTCATATTTTTTCATCGAGCGTCTTGTGGCCGCGACCAGTAATGGCGACCAGCGCGCCCGCCACAATGAAAAGTCGAGCTGTAGCAAGACCGATGCCACTGGTGCCACCGGTAATAAGAGCCTTCTTGCCTGTGAGCTTCATCATGCCTCCTTTTTGCAGGACCGGCATCAGATATGATCATGCAACTCAGGAATCGATTCCATTCTTTGCGATATGCAAGCGACTGTCGAAGCGCCCATCTTCAAAAACCGTTGATACCGTGAGATGCCGCCATTTCTCGGCCTCGCTCGCACGCGCGGCTTCCGCTTGTTGCACCCGCTTTTCCGCATCTACACCGAGGATCAGCCGCACCGGCACCTCGTCGCTATTCGCCAGTTGCACAATTACGTCCGCGATTTTCCGCGGATCGCCTTCCGCACGCCCTTCGAGGCCTCGCAATATCTTCAGGAACGAACCGACCGACGCCTCGTAGTCCGGCAGCAGGTCCGGCGCATTCTTAACGGCGCGCCGTGCCCAGTTGGTCCGAATACCGCCCGGCTCTAACGTGCAGACATTGACCCCGAACGGCGCCACTTCGATCGCCAGCGAGTCGCTGAACCCCCCCACCGCCCACTTGGCCGCGTGATACGGCGTGTTGCCCGGAACCGCGTGCCGGCCACCGACCGAAGACACCTGAAATATGTGACCGCTTTTCTGCTTACGCATCACCGGCACAGCGGCGCGCGTGGTGTACACCACGCCGTAAAAGCATGTGTCCACGATCGCCTGGAAGTCCTCCGCACTCATCTGCTCGAACGGCGCAAACTGCCCATAGCCTGCGTTATTCACCAGAACGTCCAGCCGCCCGAATGTATCCACTGCCAACTGCACCGCGGCCTTGGCGGCGGCCTCATCGCGTACTTCCAGCGTGACGGGCTTCACCCGTTCGCCGTGCCGCGCCACCAGGGGTGCCAGCTCTTCCGTCCGGCGCGCCCCAGCGACCAGGCTGTCGCCTGCGGCCAGCGCCGCCTCGGCGATGTCCCTCCCCAACCCGTTTCCGCTTCCCGTTATCAACCAGATCCTAGACATGAAAATCCTCCTCTGCTTCTTAGATAGAGTTTGGGCGCTTAGACTCAGCCAGCTGGCCTCGCGCGAAATTTGTGACCTGTAACATGGAGTTTCCTTCCCCGCTCACGCCGCTGATAGGCGAATGATGGGTTTGATCGTGGCGCCTTTTTCGCTGTCTTGCGCAGCCTGATTGATTTGATCGAGACTGTAAAACTTCACTAGTTTCTCGAATGGGAAGCGCCCCTGCGCGTTGAGTTCGATGAGCTGCGGGATAAAAATGTCGGGAACGCTCTCACCCTCAAGAATGCCGCGTATCCCCTTACCACGTATCATCAGGTCGTTCACGTCAAAGCTCACCTCTGTGCCTAGTGGCTCTGCTCCGACGATGCCGCACGTGCCGAGAGATCCGAGTGCTTCTATCGCCTGATGCAACGCTTTGGGGTCCCCGGAGGCCTCTAGGGAATAATCGACTCCGCCACCAGTAATATCTCGGATCGCCTCAACTGGATTTGTCTGTTTGCTGTTAATAGCATGCGTCGCGCCCAGTTCCTTTGCCATTTCCAGACGCGAGGGCACGATGTCTATGGCGACGATGGTTGTTGCTCCAACAGCCCGCGCGGCCATGATCGCCGAGCATCCAACTGCGCCCGCGCCGAAGGAAGCGAAACTTGTACCCGGTCTCACATTCAGCGCATTCATTACGGCCCCGGCTCCGGTCTGAATACCGCAGCCGAGCGGACCGAGGCGTTCGAGTGGTACGTCACGGCTGACCTTGACCACGTTGCGTTCATTGGCGAGCGCGTATGTCGCAAACGACGATTGCCCGAAAAAGTGATCGTGAACTTTCTCGCCTTGGCCGTCTACTGTTGCAGTGCTGCCGTCCAGCCGCGTTCCGCCGAAGGAGAGCGGGAAGGTCTTTTCGCAATGCGCCATCCTTCCCAAGCGACAAGGCTTACAACGTCCGCATGTCAGGAACGTGAGCACTACGGAATCGCCAGGCGCGACCTTGATAACATCCGCTCCTACGCTCTCGACGATTCCTGCGCCTTCGTGGCCAAGCACGATTGGATGCGGCACGGGGTAGCCTTTGTCACGTGCAACCATATCTGTATGGCACAAGCCGGTGGCCACGACCTTGACCAATAATTCATCGCGGCGCGGGCTTTCCAAACTTAATGTTTCGATGCTAAAAGGTCCGCCTTTCTCGCGGACGACCGCGGCTTTAATCTGTGTTGTGTTCCTGCTCATCGAACCTTCCTCCTCAGTTGACACTCTGCCGTAACGACCTACGCTACTCTTCACGCGACCGAGCACAGCGAGCTCTCAGTCCGGCCGGGATCAGGCGGTGAGCCGCCGCTACTTTCAAGCGGTTTGGGAGACCGGCCGCGCCTTCGGTTGATAGTTGCCCACCTCAGTGCGCATCGTGATGGCAAGGCGGTTCCAGGCGTTGATGGTGGTCAGGGTAAACACCAGCGCAATCATCTCCTGTTCGTTGAAGTGCGCTCGTGCGCGCTGGAAGACCGCGTCGGGCACATGGCCTTCCATGATCCGGGTGACGGCCTCGGTAAGCGCGAGCGCCGCGCGTTCGCGCTCGGAGTAAAAGGGGGCCTCCGCCCACGCGTCGAGCACGAAGAGTCTCTGCTCGGTTTCGCCGAGGGCACGGGCGTCTTTCGAATGCACATCGAGGCAATACGCGCACCCATTGATCTGCGAGGCGCGCATCTTCACGAGGTGGACCAGCGATTCCTCCAGGCCTGAGTTGTGGATGTAATGCTCGAGCTGATACATCCCGCGGAGCGCTTCCGGAACATTCGTGTAGTCGATACGAGCTTTCATCGCAGGCTCTCCTTTTGTCAGAGACTTATCTGTTGGAAGCTGTAACAATTAGGCCCTCTAGCGAACTCCTTAATTCGTTCGGCGCGTGAAATTTGTGGAATCCACGCGGATGACTGAACGTTTCTCGCACAACGGGGTTTAGGATCATGGGCTTGCTTCTCTGGCCAGTGCAGGCGAAATTCGGCGGGTCCAGTCCACCAAATTCTTTAGCAGTTCCCGAATCAATTGTTTAGTCGGCTCATGGATCAGATTGCCGTTCTGATCGAATCGGTGTGCAGCATCCGCGATAACGACCTCAGGCTGATTCAGGGTAAACAAGTTGAGAGCTACAAGGATCTGCCGCAGATGGTATTGGGCCCGAGCGGTTCCGATTGCGCCGAGCGACGCACCCATGATCGCCGCTGCTTTCCCAGACCAGGCGCTGTCTCCGGGGGGCCGACAGGCCCAATCGAGCGCGTTCTTCAAGACTCCAGGGATGGAGTAGTTGTATTCGGGCGTTACGATCAGAAGAGCATCGGCGCGGCGAACGCGCTTCTTCAGTTCCAGCACTGACGATGGCGGGCGCTTCTCGTCATCCTCATTGAACATCGGAATATCATCAAGCTGAAAGAGGTCGATCTCACTATTCTCCGGGACAAGTAATTTGGCCGCGCGGAGCGCAGCCTGATTGTAAGAGCCGCGACGGAGACTTCCAGCTATGCCAAGAATACGGACGTGGCTGCTCATTTGTTGTCTCTCCTATCTACCTTTGCGCTTTGGCTTAATGTCTCGCGCAATTTCCTCCGCCCGTGGAAGACCCGGCCTTTTACCGCCGAGACGGAGAGGCCCATGACTAGAGCAGTCTCCCCTGTGGACAGCTCGCCAAGATCCCGCAGCTCGATTGCTTTCCTTATTCCTGGCCTCAACTTATTCAAAGCTGCGGACAGGACTTTCTCCTGTTCTCGATCCAAGCAGCTGTCTTCAGGGTTTGGGGCCGAGTCCGGAAACTCCAGCGGCAGCGCACTTTCGGCCTTCATGCTTGATTCTTCGATCGGCACCTCACGCGACCCACGCCTCCTGCGCAACAACATACGTGCCTCGTTGATAGCAATCCGTGTCAGCCACGTGGAGAATAAGGAGTCGCCCTCAAACTTTTGCAAATTGATGAACGCTTTTTGGAAGCTCTGCTGCACGACATCTTCGGCGTCTTCCCGATTGCGGGTTATGCGATGAGCCATTGAAAAAATCTTTCGCTCGTTCCGTTCGACCAGCAGCTCAAACGCGCGAGTGTCCCAGGCTTTCGCGGCAGCAACCAGCGATGCATCTTCCTCCGCAACCAGACGATTGGCTGAAGAGCTCGTCGTTTTTGCTCCGCTAATCGCTTCTATGCTCATCGGGACATCAGAACCGGCAAACCCGCCTCCCGCAGGACCGTCCGCGTGACGCGACCGAACATCCAGTCCCTTAGCTGGGAGTGGCCATAGGCGCCCATAACAAGTAGATCAGCACCGAAAGTGGCAGCTTGCGAGAGAAGAAGGTGCCCCACCTCTTCTTTTTCTTTGGCCGATGACAAGTGCCGTGTGTCCACCTTCACACCGCGACGCGCCAAGTGCCTTGCGACCTCTGCCCCCGGATCCTCGCCGTGACCAGCCGTACGCTCATGGTCGATCACTAAGACCTCGACCGCCTCGGCCTTCATAAGCGCCGGCATGGCGTCGGCCACGGCCCGGATGGACTCGCGTCTGGCATTCCATCCCACGAGAATGCGGCGGATCCGGGATACCGTGCTGACCGACGGAAACACGATGATCGGCCGGCCGGAAGTCAGGATAAGGGACTCCGCGAGGCCAGGAGCGCGATCCGTCCGGCCATCAGGCCGCGGTTGAGCGACCACCACCACGTCCGCGTAGTATGCATGCACGCCCACCTCGCCGCTGAAGTAGGGCAGCGACCTCCACTCCGAGTC
>Ga0210409_10000163_pt1 | contig 137714 bp, 115 predicted proteins | sample IncBWH17MmetaG_FD_161649 | JGI IMG/M metagenome (GOLD analysis project Ga0210409, IMG submission 161649) | Forest soil microbial communities from Barre Woods Harvard Forest LTER site, Petersham, Massachusetts, United States - Inc-BW-H-17-M | ecosystem: Environmental > Terrestrial > Soil >...
CAACTATCGCCTCCCGCGTCACCCAAGGCATCTCACACAATCAAAACCGCAACCGCGCCTCCAACATCGTCCTTCACGACGGCGGCCATCTCGGTCTCGGAGCCCCCCGCATCCATACCGTCGAGGCCACCGATCAGGTCCTCCAGCACTACAAATCCACCCCAACGAACTTCGTCACTTTAGAAGCCTGGGCCTGACCCCAAACATCGAATCCACAGGTACGATAAACAAATCCATGAGCACATCTGCTACCACCACGGCGCCCGCCGCGCCGCCTATCGACCCCGAATTGCCCGAACCGTTATCGATGGGCGCGGTTCTCCGCATCCCCATGCTGCGCCGCCTCTGGTACGCCCAGATCATCTCCGTCTTCGGAGACTTCCTCGCGCTCTTCGCCGTTATCAGCATCCTCACCTTCAAGCTCCACGCCAACGCCCAGCAGATCACCGGCGTCCAGATCTCCTACATGCTCCCCATCGCCGTGCTGGGCATCCTGGCCGGAGTCTTTGTCGACCGCTGGCCCCTGAAGCCAACCATGGTTTCGAGCGACTCCATCCGCGCCGGGCTCGTTCTTCTGCTCATCTTCGCCCGTCAGCCCTGGCACTTTTACGCGGTCCTCGCTGCTATCAGCATCGTCTCCAGCTTCTTCACACCCGCCCAGGGAGTCGCTATACGTTCGGCCGTTCCTCTGCACGGCCTGCGCTCGGCCAACGCGCTTATGCAGCAGGTCATGTTTGGCATGCGCATCATCGGCCCTGCCATCGCCGCCTTCATGGTCGCGTCCTTCGGTGCCGTCAGCTGTTACGTACTTGACTCCGCCAGCTTCGTCGGCTCCGCCCTGATCATCTTCTCGGTGCCTTTTTTGAAACCGGACGCCTCCAGACCCGGCCCACCAACTCCTCCCAGCCCCAACGCAGAAGGCCACTCCGCACTGGGCAAAGTCTGGCTCGACATGAAGCAGGGAATCAACTTCATCGTGCATCACGCCGCCCTGCTCTTCGTCATCCTCGCGATGGCAGCGGGCATGTTCGTCATCGGATGCTTCGGCCCACTCATCGCCGTCTACGTCCGCGACTCACTCCACGCCTCCACCAAGTTCTTCGGCGTCAGCTCCGCGATGATCGGTCTCGGCATGCTGCTCGGCATCAACGGCCTCAACGCCTTTGGCAAGAAGCTCTCGAACACCCTGCTCGTCTACTCCGGCCTCTTCGGCATGACCATCGGCCTCTGCATCCTTACGGTGCTCCCACACCTCTGGTCCACGATCGTCGGCAATCTCATCATCGGCTTCTCCGTAGCCGGAATCATCGTCCCAGCCCAGACGCTCTTCCAACAGGCCACCCCGCCCGAACTCATGGGCCGCGTAGGTTCCACCTTCATGTCCATCATCTTCACGGCGCAGATTCTCGGCCTCATCGCCTCCGGAGTCCTCGCGCAACACACCAGCGTCCGCCACGTCTTCGCGCTATGCGCCATCCTGCTCATCGTCCTAATGGCCATCGGCAAACTCTGGATGGAACCCAAACCCGAACCCAGCCACTAAGCCGTGTGCCCCATCCTTCGCGCTTTTGCGAAGGGTGGGGTATTCGCTCTACGCGCGAACCGCACTCCCATCCTCGCCACAAATCCGGGTGCCCCATATCTCGATTTTGAGATGTGGGACATCGTGCGCATGCACGACCGCACTCCTCCACACCGCCAACACCCTTACCGAGCCAACGCCTTCTTCGCCGCCCCCACCACCATCTCCACCTCACGCACCCCATGTGTCGTAGAGACAAACGCCGCCTCAAACTGGCTAGGCGGCAGCCAAACCCCAGCCTCCAGCATCGCCCGATGAAACCGCCCAAACGCAGCCGTATCCGAAGTCGCGGCCCCGGCAAAATCCGTCACACGCTCCCCAGTAAAGAACCATGTAAACATCGACCCCACCCGATTCGTAGTCAACGTAACCCCAGCCTCCCGAGCCACAGCAGCAACCCCCTCCGCAATCGCCGCCGTGGTCTTCTCCAGCCGCCGATAAATCTCACCCTCCCGAGCAATCAGCTCTTTCAAAGTAGCGATTCCCGCCGCCATAGCCAGAGGATTCCCGCTCAGCGTCCCAGCCTGATACACCGGACCCAGCGGAGCCAGCTTATCCATCACATCCGCTCGCCCGCCAAACGCCCCACAAGGCAGCCCGCCGCCAATAATCTTCCCTAGCGTCGTCAAATCCGGCTTCACCCCATACACCTGCTGCGCTCCGCCCAGCGACAGCCGAAACCCCGTCATCACCTCATCCAGAATCAGCAGCGCCCCATGCTTCGTCGTAATCTCCCGAAGCCCTTGCAAATATCCCTCAGCCGGAGGAATCGTCCCCGCATTCCCCACCACCGGCTCCACAATCACACACGCAATCTCATCCGGCCTAGCCGTAAACGCAGCCTTCACAGCCTCTAGATTGTTGAACGGCAGCGCCAGAGTATGCATCGCCGTCTCCGCCGGAACCCCCGCCGACCCCGGAATTCCCAGCGTAGCCACTCCGCTCCCCGCCTTCACCAGCATCGCGTCCGAGTGCCCGTGATAGCAGCCTTCAAACTTGATCACAAAGTTCCGGCCCGTAAACCCACGCGCCAGCCGAATCGCCGACATGCACGCCTCGGTCCCCGAGCTCACAAACCGCAGCTTTTCAACGCTTGGAAAGCATCGCTGCACCAGCTCGGCCAGATCTCCCTCCGCCGCCGTCGAAGCCCCAAAACTAGCTCCCCGTCCTGCAGCCTCGCGGATCGCCTCCACCACCGGCGGAAACGCGTGGCCCAAAATCATCGGTCCCCACGACCCAAAGAAGTCCAGATACCTATTTCCATCTACATCAAATAGATAGGCACCCTCAGCTCGCGTCACAAACGGTGGATCGCCCCCCACAGCGCGAAATGCCCGAACCGGCGAATCCACGCCTCCGGGAAGAAATCTTTCAGCACGAAGTTGCATCTGACGGGAAAGAGTAAGGTTAAGCGGCATCTACACAGTATAAGAGTCCGAACGACCACAACGATGACGGAAACGGAACGATCCCAGATCGAAGGCGGCCCGGTTATCCTCTACGACGGCGTCTGTGCCCTTTGTAACGGAGTCGTCCGTTTCATCCTCCGCCACGACGTTCGCCGCGACTTCCGCTTCGCCCCGCTTCAGAGCTGTCTTGCCAAGGAACTCATCGCCATGTCTACCTCCACCAGCGCTCCCGAGGGCGTCATCCTGGTCACCGATGCCCTTACTTACCACCAGCGCCTCTACCGCCGCTCCGATGCCGTCATTCGCACACTGTACATTCTCGGCTACCATGAGGGCCGCTGGTCCCGCCTCAGCAACTTCCTGGCCCGTCTCCCCCGGCCCCTACGCGAACTCGGCTATACCATCGTCGCCCGAGTCCGCTACCGAATATTCGGCCGTTACGCCACCTGCCCCGTCCCAACCCCCGACCAACGCGGTAGAATCCTTGGCGTGTCCGAATAACGCCTTGTCTATCAGTTCCGGCCTCACATCCTGCTAGACTTAAGTTCTTCGATAAGAAAAACTATTACTCCCCTGGAGCGCGACCTTGCCGGATGAGACATTGCCCACGCCCGAACTAAAACCAACCCAGGCCGCCGCCAAAACCGCCGGCAAAAAATCCATCACCTACTCCGATGCCGGCGTCGACATCACCAGCGCCGAGCGCAGCAAGCAGCGCATCAAGATGCTCGCCCGCAAGACCTTCAACAAGCACGTCCTCTCCGAGATCGGCGGCTTTGGCGGCCTCTTCGCGCTCGACCTCGAGAAGTACCCCAACCCCGTCCTCGTCTCCTCCTGCGACGGCGTCGGCACCAAACTCAAAGTCGCCTTCGAGCTCAACATCCACCACACCGTCGGCCAGGACCTCGTCAACCACTGCGTCAACGACATCGCCGTTCAAGGCGCCAGCCCGCTCTTCTTCCTCGACTACCTCGCCACCGGCAAACTCGATCAGTCGACCATCGAGACCGTCGTCCAGGGCCTCAGCGAAGCCTGCCGCGCCAACGGCTGCGCCCTCATCGGCGGCGAAACCGCCCAGATGCCCGGCTTCTACGCCGACAACGAGTACGACCTCGCCGGCACCATCATCGGCGCCGTCTCCCGCGACAAGATCATCACCGGCGACACCATTCAGGTAGGCGACGTCCTCATCGGCCTGCCCTCCAACGGCCTCCACACCAACGGCTACTCCCTCGCCCGCAAGCTCCTCTTCGAAGTCGCCAAGTACGGCCCAGAGCAGTACGTCAACGAGCTCAAGGATAAGACCGGCGCCGCCCTCATGCGCACCCACCGCAGCTACCTCGCCATCATCAAAAAGCTCACCGGAGCAGAAGTCGTCAGCGGCATGGCCCACATCACCGGCGGCGGCATCACAGAAAATCTCCCCCGCATCATTCCGAAGGGCATGGGCGCCGTAGTCGACCTCGCCAGCTGGACCGTCCCACCCCTCTTCGAGCACCTGCAGCATCTGGGCAACGTAGCCCAGGACGAGATGCTCCGCACCTTCAACATGGGCATCGGCCTCATCGTCGTCGTCCCCGCCGAAAAGGTCAAAAAAGCCAAAGCCGTTCTCAACCGAGCCAACGAACGCCACCACATCATCGGTCGCATCGTCCGCGGCGAACGCAAAGTCAGCTACAACTAGGCGATGACTGAACCAACGCTAAAGTTTGAGACCGAACGTATTCGTCGATTCCGTACACAAGAATTGGGCGATATTGACAGGCGCACGATCTCACACATCGAGTCTTTTGGCTGTGAAGTTGTTCAAGTCAAAGGCGACAGTGCTGGCCCCGGATGGTCCTACACTATAGGCATTTACGATACATGCGGTGGTCCAGAAATCATTGCGGTGGGCTTACGTGAGAAGACAGCGTACTTTTTGCTTAATGAGGCCGCTAGACAACTTCGCAAAGGAATTAACTTAGCGGAGGGCCGTCATCGAGAAATGATCGGTGAGGTCGAGTGTGAATTTCGTCCAGTCGATCCTAAATGGATAAAGCACCTGATGGGGTGGGCGAATTGGTACTACGAAGGGTTCAGCTTTCCAGTCTTGCAGGCCGTTTATCCGGATTTGGAGAATCGCTTTCCTGAAGAAGCTGAATTTGATCGTTCTTTCCTGCAGCCACTTCTTCAGTCGGACGTCCCGATGACAGGTACAGAAAATGACTTCTGGGCCTCGGCTGATCCGAGCAGCAGCTTATTCAACTGGAAGTTCCCTGATCCACCACATGCACGAGTTTTTTTATCGAAGGCAGTTAATTCGAACGCTGAGCCAATCACCTATGTCTCACACGACCTCGAAGACGGTGCATGGCAGTTTCTTGGCGATAGCATGGCCGGTAACGACGATCCCGTAGTCTCTTGCTTTCATCACCCGATCGACAAAGACCCAACCTTAAATGAACTGGCCGATCTTCCGCTGGGCTGGTGGGCTGAACGTATCAAGCCTGGAGATCCATGGATTCGTCGACAACATGAACCCGAAGAGGGTTCGGAAGACGAGTGAATCTTCAACTTTACGGCATACGGCAGCCGTCACTATTTAGGCAAACTAAGGAAGTCTCATTCTCCTTCCCCTGCAAGGCTCCAACTTTCTAGCCATTGCTGCCCTTTCTGGGCTGTGCTTTGCTGTCTCTAAGGCGAAACAAAACCCGAAGAGCAGTGTTTCAGAGGGTTACTGATCGCTTTTTTGTTCATGCAAAATCCCAGCCGCCCTCCCTTTCGCCTCGGCCGGCGAACCCTCAGATGCCTCGCCCTCGGCTTCGCTTTCTACGGCCTGCTGAACCACGCCCGCGCCCAGCAGCAATCTGCCACCACTGAGACGCAACTCCCCAACTCTCCCGGCCAGGCCTCTCTGGGCAGCATTACCGGCATCATCACCGACCCCGACGGCGCCGAAGTCCCCGACGCCCACATCATCCTCACCCTCGACACGATACCCTCAGCGCAGCACACCACTATCTCCGGCAGCGACGGCCGCTTCTCATTCGCCGACGTCCCACCCGGCTCCTTCAAACTCGCCATCTCCGCCCAGGGCTTCGCGCCCCGCCAGACATCCGGCGACCTCCATCCCGGCGAGTCCTACGACGCATCCCAGATCACCCTCCCCACCGCCATCGCCTCCATCAACATGCAGGTCACAGCCTCGCAGGAGGACATAGCCCAGGCCCAGATCGAAGCCCAGGAAAAGCAGCGCGTTCTCGGCGTCATTCCGAACTTCTACGTCAGCTACGTCTCCGACCCGGTCCCACTCACCTCCCGGCAGAAGTTCCAGCTCGGCTGGAAGACCCTCTTCGATCCAGTCACCTTCGCCGCGACTGGCCTTATCGCCGGAATCCAGCAAGCCAACAACACCTTCCCCGGCTACGGACAAGGCTCCCCGGGCTACGCCAAGCGTTACGCCGCCTCATACGGTAACGCAGTCTTCGCCACCTTGATCGGCAACGCCATCCTGCCCTCCGTCCTCAAACAGGACCCGCGTTACTTCTACAAAGGAACCGGCACCACGCGATCGCGCGCCTTCTACGCCATCGCCAACGCCGTCATCTGCAAGGGTGACAACGGACACTGGCAGCCCAACTACTCCGGCATCCTTGGCAGTGCGGCCGCCGGCGGCATCTCAAACCTCTACTACCCCGCAGCCGACCGCAATGGCGCCACCCTCACCATCGAAAACACTCTCATTGGCACCGGCGGAACCGCCATCGGAAATCTCTTTCAAGAGTTCCTCATCCGCAAACTAACGCCCCACCTGCCTAAATCCGAAGAGCCCACGCCCTAAGCCCCCGTTACTTTGGCCCCCAAATCCGAAACTCCCCGCTGGCATGCAGCAAACTCATCATGTACAGCATCCCGTCGTAGTACCGGCTATACCCATCAGGCACCGGAGCGTTCCAGAGCGCATCCACAAACTTCCGCGCCTGCGCCTTATCCTTCGCCGCAAGACTAGCCACAGCATTCGTCCCCACCAAACCAATCGGCGAATCAGTCTCCGGCGTAAATCCCGGCGTCGATCCCATCGGCTTCCCATCCAGCGTATAAACCGGACTGTAGTGGTCTATCCCCTGGCTCGCGAAAAACGTCTGTATCCGGTCGCTCAGCACCTGCTCCGAGGGAGCCTTCTGCCACCACGACCAATCCACCGACCAGTTGCTCGCCGTCCTCCACGCGTCATACCCAAACTCACCCGACTGCACAAACTTCGTCTCATGCGGAGTCCCATCGAAGTTCGCATACACCGGAGCAAGCCCCGTCTTCGGATTCGTCGTCTTCACAAAATAATCCCGACTCACCTCCGCCGCCTTCGCCCAGAACTCACGATCCTCCTTCGGTCCCCACCGCGCCCAAAGCTCATAAAACGCCGGCAGATGATACGAGGGATCGCTGAACGGATGCTCCATCACTCCGGGCACAAACAGGATCATCGCGTGCTCTTCATTCATCTCCGGCCCCACCTTGCGCGGCCCAAACTTCGTCGGCCCGCTCTTCACCTCACGATGCCGCATCGCCGTCAGCAGCCGCTCCGCCTGCCCCTGATAGTCATAGATCCCCGTCCCACTGCCCCATCGGTTCGTCGCAAACAGCAGCGACATCGCAAAATATTCCTCGCCATCCGGAGCAGGGGTCTCTTCCCGCACCGTCCCATCCGTCTTCGCCGACCACGAGAAATATCCATACGAGGGATGCGCCGGGTCCGAGATGTACATATGCGTCATCACCCAGTTCCATATCGCATCAAACTCTTCCTTCTTGTTCATCTGCACGGCGATCATCATTGCGTACGACATCCCCTCGGTCCGCACATCATGATTCGCCCAGTCGGTCACATATCCAAGCGGTCCGTTCTCATTCTTCCCCGCAGCAAAATAGATCGCCTGCTTCTCGCCATCGCCGTGGAAGAGCTGCTGATACGCCGCATTGATTTTGGCATCGATCTCCGCCTGTGAGTGCCCTGCCTCCGCAAACAGATTGCGATACTTGCCCGTCTTATACGCACCCTTCCCATCGTTCGAAGCAGCACGAGCAGCCGTACCGCCGCAGGTCAAAGCCACCACGCAAAGCGCTGCAGCAAACGACTGGAATCCCACCCACCGTCTCCACCTACCAACCAACTTCTCAGGCCCATTCAAACCAGACATCCGTATCCAACCTCATCGGCGAGCATCGCGACCAACGCTCTGTATTTGTAATCGAGTGTAGAACACTTCAACCTAAATCGGTTCAATACTGGATTTCCGTTCAAAACTGCCCTAAACAGCGCGTGACTTCTGAATAACCCCATCCGACCGCAACCTGAGGAGTTGGATTCTTTCACAGGCTCACCGGGTGCCTCGCCGGTCAGGCTCTCATGCCTCCACAGGGAGTCGCATAGGGACAAGAAAGTTGCTGGCGAGAAGATAGGCGAATAGATGTCCGAGAGGTGGCGCGCGACGCAGCTGGCTTGCCGAAACCCATCCATTCGTCTCGCTCCACTCCCAACCGCTAATGGAAGCACTCTTCAGCCATCCCCGCAGATCCGCGACGGTCATCGGATAAACGTAGACGCGAACATTCTGGGCGAAGAGACGTGCGAGGGCCTCCAGAAGTTCGCCTTCGAGATTGCCATAAATGTCTTCAAACGCCCGAATCACCATCGAAAGACCTCCTGCAAAGCGTACAGGCGCCTGTGTATGGCGGTGTACGAAAGCCGTCATGTGGTAGAGCTCCGGCTTCCGAAAAAGCAGCACGTCGCCACCAGCGGCGAGAAGCGCGTCGATGCGACTGATTAAGTCGGGAATCTCCGGGGCTGGTTCTTCCGGCGTGAACGGAGCAACGGTTAGGCAAAAAAAACCAGCGGGCGACGCTTTTGTTTCGCTAAGGTCCCCCTGAAGCTCTTGAATTGCTGAAGCAAATAATCGCAAATGAACGCGCGAGTGAACGAAATCGGTGTGGCCAAAGTATCCCGGTACAAGCACAATGGCTTTCTTGTAGAGAGCCTCGGTAGGCGGAACAGGGGGGCCTTTGGCAGGGAAAAACACCGCTTCTGCGAGTCCTACACGAACCAAATGGACTAGCAGGGCGCGACGATCCCAACTCTCGAATGCTGGTCCGCCAAGATCCGCGTAGTCGATCTCGATCCGATCTGCGACGACATCTTGTGCCACGCCTTCCAGAAAGGACTCCTTGGTGTGCACTTCATAGAAAGCGGCATAGATGAGGTTGACGCCCAGGATCCCGATCGCTTGTTGCTGGAGAACATTTGAGGGATCGCGCATATTGATATGCAGCAGAATATCGTTGGGAGGACCACCCGGCTGCAACTGGAACCGGAGTCCGATCCAACCATGGGCGTCGTTGGTTCCCGCGAAGTTTCGGGCGGAGACTGTATCAACAAAGCAGAAGAACCGAGTCTGCGCCCCACGGGTCTTGCTTAGTTGTGTGAGAAGTTGGTTCCATTCGTTGTCCAGCATCGCCTCAAGTCGCTGTCTGGATACGTAGCGCGACCCGGAGCCGTAGAGATCATCGCTGACTTCCTTGTCGTAAGCGGAAATGGTCTTAGCCACCGTGCCGGAAGCCCCTCCCACGACAAGGAACCAGCGCGCGACTTCCTGTCCGGCGCCGATTTCGGCGAAAGAACCGAACGTGGATGCATCAAGATTTATAGTGAGCGCTTTGTGGTGAGTGTCGAGTTTTTGAGCGGAAGGCATAGCAGAAGTCCACCTGGGCAAACGTCCGGGAGGTGCGAGCTATTCTTGATAGCGACTGAAACTTGCCGCGCGAAAATTCTATCCTCTGCCACCGGCTCATGAACAGCGGCATAGCCGGGCGAAATGACGGGTGCCCATTCATGCAGTCTCATCGCATGATTGGAACATTCGTGCGAAGCACGAACCACATTTCCTCAACCCTAAGCAATCCCGCATAATAGAAACCAGCGTTCGCCATGAAAAAACTGGGTATCTTACTCTCCGGCAGAGGTTCCAACTTCCTCGCCATCCACCGCGCCATCACCGAAGGCCGCCTCAGCGCCGAGATCGCCATCGTGCTCTCTAACATAGAAGCCGCCCCCGGCCTCGCCGCCGCCCAGGACCTCGGCATACCAACCCTCGCCATCCCTTCCGCAGGCCGCAAGCGCGCCGAACACGACGCCGAAATGATCGCCCAACTTCACCACTACAACGTCGATCTCGTCTGTCTCGCCGGCTACATGCGCATCATCTCACCAGCCTTCGTCGCGGCCTTCCCCAACCGCATCCTCAACGTCCACCCCTCGCTTCTCCCCGCCTTCCCCGGCCTCGACGCCCAACACCAAGCCTTCAACTACGGAGCCAAGGTCGCCGGCTGCACCGTCCACTTCGTCGACGAAGCCGTAGACCACGGCGTCATCATCCTGCAAAAGACCGTTCCCATCCTCGACGAAGATACCCCCGAAGCACTCTCCGCCCGCATCCTCGAACAGGAACACCTCGCCTACCCCGAAGCCATCTCTCGCGTCCTAAGCGGCGACCACACCTTCCAGAACCGCCGTTACCTCCGCCGCACCCCCTAAGCACGAACTGGGTGCCCCATCCTTTCCGGTCTCATCGGAAAGGGTGGGGTATTCGCGCTGCGCGCGAACCATTCTGCTTGGTCCAGCAACCAATTCAGAATCAGTCATTTGCAAAAAAATACCCTCTAAAACCCCAGCAAATTCCCATGTCAAGCCCCAAAACCACATAACTCCAACAAAACAAATGAAATCCCACTGCAAATTAGTTTTATCCAACCCGCTATACTTGAAATAGTAGGAAAAAGAAAAAGCCCCAGCCAAAGCTGGGGCTTTTCTTTCGCTTATAACCCTTTTAGAAAGACGAATTTAGCTATAACTCATTTGGAATGACAAATTTACGGAGACGAAACCATGCAAATCATTGATTCAATTAGACTTGCAAAACCATACCCGGGGGGGGGACCTCTAAGTTCGTTGTCCCCGTTGAGGCTGGTTCTTCGCATCTCCCAGCGTCACCTGTATATCCATCTTCCGTCGTCCTCGGAAGATCGTGACGGTCACCGTATCCCCGGCCCGATGAGAGGTCATCACCGCCGAGAGATCCTGCGGACTCGTGATCTCTTGCCCGTCCATGCCGACGATCAGGTCGCCGCCCAGCATCACCGGAGTGTTGCCTTGATAAGCCCGCTGCGTACCGCCCCTCAGACCGGCCTTATCCGCCGCGCCGCCAGGAACCACCCGGTCAATCAGGATGCCATAGTCAGCCGGCAAGCCAATCTGCTCCGCGATGTCCGGCCCGATCGGCAGTGTCACAATATCCAGCGAAGGACGCCGTACATAGCCGTACTTCGCAAAATCGTCCAGCACAGCCTTGGCCGTGTTGATCGGAATCGCAAATCCAATTCCGGAGGACTGGTCCGCGCCATTGCTCGCAATCATCGTCGTGATTCCGATCACCTCGCCGCGAGAGTTCAGCAGAGGCCCGCCCGAGTTGCCCGGATTTACAGAAGCATCCGTCTGAATCGCGTCCTCAATAGGATTGCCCTGCGGTCCACGGATCGACCGGATTGCCGAGATGATGCCGCGCGTCATCGTGCCCGACAGTCCGAACGGATTGCCGATCGCGTAAACCCGCTGCCCCACAGCCAGATTCCGCGAGTCCGACAGCGTAGCCGGAACAAGGTTCGGAGCATCGATCTTCAGCAACGCAAGGTCATGGTTCTTATCGACCGTTAGCACCGTCGCCTTGTACTTGTGCTTGTCCGACAACGTAACTTCCACGCGCTGCGCATTGTCGATCACGTGGTTGTTGGTCAGGATCAAACCCTGCTTATCCAGGATGAAGCCCGATCCCATGCCCTGCTGCGGAACCGAACCGTAGAAGAAGTCGAAAGCGACCTGGGTGGAAGTAATATTCACCACCGAAGCCAGGGCCTTCTTATACACAGCAATGTTCTGCTGCTCCTCACCATCGAACGCAGGTGCAGCCGAAGCCTCCGTCAGATCGAACGCACCAATCGACGTAGTAGCCGGCTCGGCAGCGGCCGAAGTTGTATGCAGCACGTGATGCACAAACGGCGCGATCGTACCCGTAGATCCAACGTGAGTCGTCAGATAGTAGAAGCCGGAAAGCAGAAGAAGAACAAACAGAACGGGGCGCAATTTCATGATGAACGACCTGATTCCTTCAAGACAGTCGATTCCCACTGTCTACATCTATTTTAGACGCGTGTCGAGCTCGATGGTTCCACGCTCCGGATCGACAAAATTCGGATACAAATCCGGGTGATATCGAGCGAAACCCGACCGCTTCACCTCGATTCAGCCGCCGCCGCTTTCAAAATCGGCCACAACTGATCAACCTGCCACTCCAACTCCGTCAAAGCACCGTCATTGGTCAGCACATAATCGCACAAAGCGCTTTTCTGCTCATCCGGAATCTGCTTCGCCAGCCGCCGCTGTGCCTCAGCCTCCAGCTCAGCCCGACGCGCCTCTGAAATTTGACCTTCCGACGCAGCGCGAGCCACAAACCGTTGAATCTTCAACTCTTCCGGAGCCGTTACCAGAATGATCCGGTCAAACCGGCTCTTCCACCGCCCTGCGCCGCCATAGTTGGTCTCGAAGATCAGCGCCGACTCCACGATCACCACTCCTTCAGGATCTCGAGCGAGGATCGCCTCGCTCAACTCCGCCTGCCGAGCGATCACCGCAGGGTGAACGATTGCGTTCAGCTCCTCGACACGCCCTTCCGCAAACGCGATCCGAGCTAAAGCCTTACGATCCAACGTTCCATCAGCCGCTCGAACGGAGTCACCAAAGTGAGCCACAATCGCCGCATAAACCGGCTCCCCCGGCTCCATCATCTGCCGCCCAACCGCGTCGGCCTGCAGCACATGCGCTCCAAGCGCCGCGAACAGCTTCGCTGCGGTCGACTTACCGCTTCCCAAACCACCGGTAAGACCGACCCGCAGCATCGACCTACTTGATCCCGCGCCGCAGTTTGGCCGCAGTCACCGTATTCTGCATCAGCATCGCAATCGTCAGCGCACCGACACCGCCCGGAACAGGCGTATAAGCTCCCGAGACCGCGAACGCCGCCGGATGAATATCGCCAACAACCACAGAACCTCGCTTGGCAAAGGTCGCCGCTCGCGCAGCATCACCTGGAAAGAAGCCCTCAACCTCCGCCGCATCCGTTACACGATTGATGCCCACATCGATCAACGTAGCTCCCGGCTTCACCATCTCTTTCGTCACGTATCCCGGACGTCCGATCGCCGCCACCAGCAGATCAGCCTCCCGAGTCACGTCGCCCAGATCAACCGTCTTGCTATGGCAAATCGTGACCGTAGCCGAGTGATTCAGCAGCATCATCGCCGCCGGCTTCCCTACGATGTCCGAGCGCCCAACAACCACCGCCTTCTGTCCGGCAATCGGCAACCCGCTACGCTTCAGTATCTCGATAATCCCCGCAGGCGTGCATGGAGCCAGCGCCGGCTGACCCGACTGCACACGGCCCACATTCACCGGATGGAATCCATCCACATCCTTGTCCGGAGACACAGCCTCAAGCAGCCGCTTCGTATCCACATGCTTTGGCAACGGAAGCTGTATCAGAATGCCATCGATGTCTTCACGAGCATTCAGGTCGGCGACTAACGCCAGCATCTCGTCTGTGGTAATGGTCTCAGCCGGCGTTATCAGCTCGCTGTAGATACCCAGCTCGCCGCAAGTCTTTACCTTGCTGCGAACGTAGATCTGCGAAGCCGGAACTTCGCCCACGAGAATCACCGCCAACCCGGGAACAATCCCGCGATCGGCAAGTGACTTCACCTCAATCGCCACCTCAGCCTTAATCTGCGAGGCAATCGCAACGCCATCCAGAACCTTCGGAGTCTTTGTCATCTCTTCCATGGTATCGCGCCGACGTATCGATAAGATAAATGGATGAGTATTCGAACCCTCACGGAAGAAGACCTGCGCTGGCTCGTCTGCCCGGTCTGTCACCAGCCCCTGCACCTCGACGCCAACAGCGTCCTATGCAGTGGTTGCGGCCGCCGATATCCCATTGTGGATGGAATACCGGCTTTGTTGGCTGATCGAAGCGTTGTTTAGGCTCTCTGCCCGATGCTCGCGTCGCTGTGGGCCTGAGGCTGAGAGATGCGATTCTGGTAGCTTGCAGCGACGAAGTCGCGGAACAGCGGATGCGGCTCGAGCGGCTTGGACTTGAACTCGGGATGGAACTGGCAGCCCAGGAAGAACGGATGCGTTGGAATCTCGACGATCTCAACGTAGGTCGCATCAGGCGTCGTTCCCGTGATGCGAAGGCCCGCACCGGTCAGAATCGCCTCGTACTCGCGGTTGAACTCGTAACGGTGGCGATGCCGTTCGCTGATTTCAGTGGTTCCATAAGCTTCGGCAGCCAGCGAATCAGGTTCCAGCACACAAGGCCACGCTCCAAGCCGCATGGTTCCGCCCATCTCTTCCACACCAGTCAGCTCGCGTAGTTTGTAAATGATGCGATGTGGTGTTGCCGGATCAAACTCGCCGGAGTTGGCATCTTTCAATCCACAGACATTGCGCGCGTACTCGATGCAGGCGGTTTGCATACCAAGGCAGATGCCAAAGTAGGGAACGCCCTCCTCGCGCGCGTAGCGTATGGCGTTGAGCATGCCCTCGATGCCGCGTTTGCCGAAGCCACCAGGCACGAGGATGCCGTCAAAGTTGGCAAGCTGATAGCGGTAGTCGAGCGTTGGCCGCCCCTCGGCATCCTTAGTCTCAAGGCCTTCTGCTTCAATCCATGTAACGCGCAGTTTGAGATTGTGGGCCAATGCGCCGTGAACGAGAGCCTCTTTGAGCGACTTGTAACTGTCCTCGTACTCGACATACTTTCCAACAATGGCAATCGAAACCTCATCCTTGGGGTTGTAGGCGCGATCTACGATGTCTACCCACTTCGATAGATCAGGAGCCTTTGCGTCGATTCGAAGATATTTGAGTGCGAGAGTGTCCACGCCTTCTGCAGCAAAGGTAAGAGGTACCTCGTAGATGCTGGCAACGTCACGTGCAGCAATGACAGCGGGCTCTTCAACATTGCAAAAAAGAGCAATCTTCGAGCGCATCTCACGCGGCACAGCGCGGTCGGAGCGGCAGAGGAGGATGTCGGGCTGGATACCGATCGAGAGCATCTCCTTTACGGAGTGCTGGGTCGGCTTGGTCTTCAACTCCTGCGCTGCAGCAATCCAAGGGATCAGCGTCACATGAACGAAGACGGTGTTCTCGCGGCCCAGATCCTGACGCATCTGGCGAATGGCTTCGAGGAAGGGAAGCGATTCGATGTCGCCCACGGTGCCACCGATTTCAACGATTGTGACTTCGGTGTCGGCAGCGACCCTGCGCATTGCGTTCTTGATCTCATTGGTAACGTGGGGGATAACCTGAACAGTCTTCCCGAGATAGTCGCCGCGACGCTCCTTGGTAATAATCTGCTCGTAGATTCGGCCCGTGGTGAGATTGTTGTCGCGCGACAATTTGGCGTGCGTGAAACGCTCGTAATGGCCCAGATCAAGATCGGTCTCGGCTCCGTCGTCGGTGACGAAGACCTCACCATGCTGAAACGGCGACATCGTGCCGGGATCGACATTGAGATAAGGATCAAACTTCATCAGGTTGACCTTGATACCGCGGGCCTCAAGCAGGCAGCCAATGGAGGCTGCGGCGAGACCCTTGCCGAGTGAGGACACAACTCCGCCTGTTACGAAGATGTACTTTGCAGACATGTCCGCGACCTCTTTAAATGAATTGGAAATTTGTGCAGGATGGGCACGGTTAAGTATCGCAGGGTCGGCGAAAGGAATCAATGGGGTACCGCTTCGCGTACTATACTTTCGCTATTCTCATCAGATAGATAGAGGAAATTCTGGCCATGAACGTAATTCTCTTCGGTGGAACAGGTATGGTCGGGCAGGGCGTCCTGCGGGAGTGCCTTCTCGATCCAGGCGTCCAGAGAGTTCTGTCGATCGTTCGAAGCCCCAGCGGTCAGCAGCACCCAAAACTCCGCGAGATTGTCCCAGCCGACTTCTACGATCTCTCCTCTGTCGAACCTGAACTTTCCGGTTACGACGCCTGTTTCTTCACTCTCGGCGTTACCTCGGCGGGCATGGACGAGCAGCAGTACAACCACGTCACTCACGATCTCACCCTTGCGGCTGCGAAACCTCTGGCGAGACTCAATCCCGGCATGACCTTTATCTATGTATCCGGCGCTGGTACCGATAGCACTGAGTCAGGTCGCATCATGTGGGCTCGCATCAAAGGCAAGACCGAAAACGCGATCCTCAGTCTCCCATTCAAGGCCTCGTACATGTTCCGGCCTGGGTTTATTCAACCGCTTCACGGGATCAAGTCAAAGACCGGGCTGTACCAGGTCTTCTACAACATCACGATGCCAATCCTTCCCATATTGAAGGCGATCTTTCCGAGGCACATCGCGACTACCGAAAAAATAGGGCGCGCCATGCTCAACGTCACTCGTCACGGATATCCCAAATCTGTACTCGAAGCTGCCGATATTATTCAGGCGGCCTCGACGAGAAAATGACCAACAATTGTTCTGGGTTATGCTGGGTCTCGCATGAATAAGCTGAAGGTTCATTGGATCGGTTCGCAGATGGGAATGCTGCGGCGAATAGACGTGCTCGCGGCGAAGCTTGGACGTGCTCCACGAGCCACCGCTCATTTGGCCACGGGTCTTCGGGGAGAGCGCGAGGCTCTATTCGAGCTGCGAAAGATGGGATACACAGTCGTGGCGCGGCGATGGAAGAGCACCAAGCTGCGTGGAGATGTCGACCTGATCGGCTGGGAAGGGAATAGTCTTTGTTTTATCGAGGTAAAGACCCGTACTGAGCGGGACGCCGTTCCAGCCCTGTTTGCCGTAGACGCGGACAAACAGCAGATGCTGCATAAAATGGCCAGAGCATACCTGCGGAGCTTCCCAGAGAAACACCGGCGGGAGATTTCAGTGCGTTTTGATGTCGTCTCGGTATACTTGCAGCCATCCGGAACGGAGTTTGAGGTGTTAAAAGGAGCATTCGGATGGGCTTGATCTATACGCAGGGAAGCGATCCCGAGACACTTGAACCGGCACGACTAAGCGAGAGTCTGGCAGCGACGGTGCGTGAAGTTATGCCCTGGCTGGCCTCTCTCTCCGACACAGATGCCTGCCGTCCCGAGAGAACAGGAAAATGGTCTACCAAGCAAGTTATAGGACACCTGACGGACTCAGCGGTGAACAACCTGGGTCGCATCGTTAGAATGCAGCTTGAGTCGGACCAGGATCTGGTGGGCTACGATCAAGCGGGATGGGTCAGGGTTCAGCATTACGATGACCGCGATTGGCCGGAGGTTCTTGGGTTGTGGTTTGCCCTGAACGAGCACATCATATGGATCATCGCTCATATCGAAAAGAGCACATTGACGCACCGCGGCGTCGTCGAAGGGGACCTGCTTACATTGGGTTTCCTGATCGAGGATTATGTCGCTCACATGCAGCATCATTTGCGCGCACTGAGATCCTGGGTGGGCGTCCCACTCGAATAGGCGTGAGAGGCCTTCTGTTCGAGCACAATCGGTGTCTAATAATAGGGTGGAGCAAAACGAGGTAAAAGACCGATGACATTGTTGAATTCACCGGAGTATGACGCACCCCGCGAAAAGCGGAAGCGCATTCTTTTGATCGGGACGGCAGCCCTTATCCTGCTGACTGCTGTAATTGGTGTGGGCGGATTCCTGCTGGGACACGGGTGGTTTTTTTCGAACCTGCCAGTAGAACATCGGGTCAGCGAGTTTCTCACGACGCTCGAAGCCAAAGATTATGCGAAGGCTTACGGCATCTGGATGAATGATCCCAACTGGCAACAGCATCCGCAAAAGTACGACTACACGCTACAGCGATTCACGGAAGACTGGACCACCGAGAGCGACTGGGGTCCGATCAAATCGCATCATGTAGACATCTCAAAGCGAACTGGCACCGGCGTCATCGTAGCTGTCCGCGTCAACGATAGCCCAAAGAAAATGTTCATGTGGTACGAAAAGTCGAACGGTACCCTGACCTACCCGGCCCCCTACAACCTCGAATATTAGTTGACAATCCAGCGAGCATTGACGCGCCAGCCCTTCAATCGACGACTGCTCGAAAACCGCCTGCCTTGAAACGTGGGACAAAATCGTTTTAGAAAAGGGAACATGAGCGATTTTAAGGTTGAATGAGGAGAGCTTATTTTCTCTTGTTTGTTGTATTCTTCTCCAGACCTTTGGAGCCGTAATTATGAAACGCTTTGCCTTGGCGGTCTTCGTCCTTACCGCCGTCTCTTCGCTTGCTCAGTCCACGCCACCTGCCTACCTCGACCCGTCCCTTCCCGCTGCAACACGCGCTCACGATCTGGTTTCGCGAATGACGCTCGATGAGAAGAGCACACAACTGGAAGACTGGGCCACATCCATCCCGCGACTTGGTGTTCCGGACTATCAGACATGGAGCGAAGCTCTGCATGGCGTAGCGAACTCCGGTTTTGCTACTGTCTTTCCCCAGGCAATTGGCATGGCTGCCACTTGGAGCCCCTCCACAGTCAAGCAGATGGGCGATGTCATTTCAACGGAAGGCCGTGCCAAGTTCAATCAGGCGCAACGCGAAGACAACCACCGCATTTTTTACGGACTCACATTCTGGTCGCCGAATATCAATATCTTTCGCGATCCCCGCTGGGGCCGAGGCCAGGAAACGTATGGAGAAGATCCGTTTCTGACCAGCCGAATGGGAGTAGCTTTCGTTCAAGGGGTGCAGGGCGATGACCCAGATCGTCCGAAGGCAGTTGCAACCAGCAAACACTTTGCAGTCCATAGCGGCCCCGAATCGCTGCGCCATGTATTCAACGTGGATGTCAGCCCGCGAGATCTAGAAGAGACCTATCTACCCGCCTTTCGAGCCACGGTGATCGATGGAAAGGTGAAGTCTGTCATGTGCGCCTACAACGCCATCGACAACACAGCCGCGTGCGCCAACAAGATGCTTTTGCAGGACCATTTGCGCGATGCCTGGAACTTCAAAGGCTTCGTTGTATCGGACTGTGCGGCCATCGTAGACGTAACGCACGGCCACCACAATGCGCCGGATATCATGCATGCCGCAGCCATCTCTATCCAGGCTGGTACTGATCTTTCGTGCAGTATCTGGGCGCCAGGCTTCAACACGCTGGCTGACGCAGTTCGACAGGGCCTCGTCTCCGAAGACCTTTTGACGCGTTCTGCAGAACGCCTATTCACCGCTCGCTTTCAGCTCGGTCTCTTTGACCCGCCGTCATCAAGCCCGTTCGATAAAATCAGCTTCTCCGAGAATGCCTCTGCACAACACCGCGAGGTTGCTCTTAAGGCCGCGGAGGAATCAATAGTTCTCCTGAAGAACACCGGCATACTGCCGCTACGCGAAGGACCGAATCAGATCGCCGTAATCGGACCCACGGCGGCCCTCCTCGCTTCACTCGAAGGCAACTACAACGGTGTGGCGCTCAATCCCGTATCTCCTCTCGACGGCATCATTGCGCAATTCCCCAAAGCACAGATTCACTACGCTCAAGGATCCACGTTGGCGCAGGGTGTAGGTGTTCCAGTGCCCCGTACTGTCTTCGGTTCAGGACTGCAAACAGAGTTCTTCGCCACACCCGATTGGACCGGCCGCTCTGTTGCGGTAAGCACAGAGCCCGCGATTCAACACGACTGGCGCGACACACCGCCATCGCCAGAGGTTCAGACTCACAATTACTCCGTTCGCTGGAGCGGCACCATGAAGGTTCCCGCTCCCGGCAAGTACACCTTCATCGTGGAGGGTGGACAGAACTTCCCCTATTCGCCGATAGAGACCTACCGCTTCACACTCGATGGCAAGGTGCTCTCAGAAGGCACTCTAAACGGCGGCAGACCTAATATGGGCGCTTTCACCGTCGCGCCTGGTGCTTCACCCACAGCGCCTCCCGTCATGACTGGCTCGAAGCCGGCGACGATAGAGGTCAACATGGCCGATGCCGGCCCCCACGTATTCAAATTTGAATACAGCCACTCCGGCGACCGTGCAGGTGGAGGCGTCACTTTGAAGTGGGAGGCGCCCGTTCAGGCCCAGATCGACGAAGCAGTCGCAGCGGCAAAAGCCTCCGACATTGTGGTCGCGTTCGTAGGTCTCTCGCCCCAACTTGAGGGAGAAGAGATGCCCATCAAGATCGAAGGTTTCGATGGTGGGGATCGCACCAGCATTGATCTTCCTGCATCGCAACGCCAACTGCTCGAAGCGGTCGCCGCGGCGGGCAAGCCAATCGTTGTCGTCTCTCTATCGGGTAGCGCTCTCGCTCTTACATGGGAAAAGGAGCACGCCGCCGCCGTCTTGCAAGCATGGTATCCCGGCGTGGACGGGGGCACGGCAATAGCTCACACGCTCGCCGGTGTCAACAATCCAGCGGGCCGTCTCCCGGTGACCTTCTACGCCAACACGCATGATCTCCCTGCTTTCACTGAGTACTCGCTGAAGGGACGCACTTACCGCTACTACGCCGGTACACCTCTATGGGGTTTTGGATACGGACTGAGTTACTCGGCCTTTCAATACAGTCCAGTAAAACTATCTGCATCTACGCTCGCAGCCGGTCAGCCGTTGACTGCGAATGTCACCGTGACCAACACCAGCCGCCTGCCCGGCGATGAGGTAGTTGAGGCATACCTGCGAACGCCACAATCAGATGGCCCCATCCATTCGCTTGTTGCCTTCCAGCGTATTCATCTGGCCGCAGGAGAGAGCCGCAACGTCTCGCTTGAGCTGAGCCCACGCTCTCTGTCCAGCGTTGATTCGCAAGGGCAACGATCCGTCCTCGCCGGAGCCTACCACCTGAGCATCGGAGGAGCTCAGCCAGCCGAAACCAAGGCGAAGTCGGAGATAGATTTCAACATCAACGGAACCACCACTCTACCCAAATAGCCATCACCCGACCCTCGGCTACTTTCCCCGTCGAGGGTCGGATCAGCTTGGTTGAGCCAGTCCATCATTGGCTAATTGAAAGGGTATCTTTGGTGGGCCCGGAGGGATTTGAACCCCAACCAAGGGATTATGAGTTTCCGGACATCTTTGTAAGCCTATGATAACAAAGCAAAAAAGAAACGCAATTAAGCATAGTCCTAAGTACTTGAGACCATAATTTAGAGCAATTTATCCAAAGCGGGAAAAGCTGATGAGTGTACCGCTGGGATACTTCACGCAATGGCTCAAGGCTATGGAAGTCGGTGTATCTACCGATTATCTGGTTATTCTTGCTGAGCAAAACAGACCGGCAAGTTCCAGTCGCTGGACTGGAGCAACCGGTGTTGTCATTTTAGACGCCATGCGTATAAATTCAGATCATGCGCTCCATCCCTGAACGAATCCTGCAACGTATCGAAAGGCGCATGAAAGTCACCCAGCAAGGACATCTGAAAAGTTTTGCTTCATACTTGCCCTACGTTCAAAGAAAGACTGGACTGGAAATCGGCGGTCCGAGCGACGTATTTCGTAAAGGTTCTCCGGTCCCGGTTTACGAAGAGGCAGCAAGAGTAGACAACTGTGACTTTTCGGATTCAACTACTTGGAGCAGGCATAGCCAGACTTTTCTTTTCAACCCGGCGAAACCACCAGGGAAGACAATTGTGTCTGAAGGCTCGGCGTTAACTGAGGTTGCGGACTCAAGTTACGATTTTGTACTGTCTTCCCACAATCTCGAACACTTCGCGAATCCTGTAAAAGCATTGAAAGAGTGGCAGAGGGTTCTGAAACCGTCCGGCGCTCTGGTACTGGTGCTTCCTTACTACAAAAACACCTTCGATCACCGCCGGCTTCCTTCCACTGTGGAACATATGCTCGACGACTATAAGAACATGACCGGGGAAGACGACCTCACCCATCTACCTGAAATACTTGAAAGACACGATCTCACAAAGGATCTTCAAGCCGGTTCCAAGGAAGCATTCCATAAAAGGTCGTTGGAGAATTTTTCAAATCGATGTTTGCACCACCATGTCTTTGACGAAAAAAACAGTCGCAATCTGCTATCCGCACTTAGCTTTAAAGTACTTTCAATTGAGACTTTTATTTCTCCCCACATTCTTATTCTCGCCGTTACAAATTGACCGAAGGGCGGTGTGTGTTCTGCGCAAGAACTATTCCTACACACGATCTATCGCAATCGTCTCTGCCTAGTTCGGAATGATTCTCAGTGCTATTCTGAGTGGACCTATGGGCCTGCGGGACTATTCGTCTATGCTTTTCCCAAAAACAACAACGAGTGAAGAACGATCAAGCATCTTGAAACCCAGATTCGTGAGTTTCGACAAAATAGTTTGAACTTTCTCTTCGCCAATCATGTGAGGATGGACTTCCATGATAATCAGTTCGGCGACGCGCAATGACTCCGCCTCTCGCATTACCAGTTCGTACTCTTGGCCTTCGATGTCGCAAATGAGAGCGAATTTTTCAAATTTTTCCTCTTGTAGAATTTCGCGCAGTTGAGTTGCTGCCACCGTGACCGGGGGGTCGGATCCATCGTGAAGCAGTGAGTTTCCCCAAAAGTCCCGCAGTGGTCTAAACGTAACAGTTTCCGTATTGTAAGCGAGTGCTTTATTTATAACCCTGAAAGAGCAGTTGTTCGCACTCCTATTCGAATTTAAGTGTGTGATCACTGAGGGGTTAGCCTCTAGGACTAAATGCGCTTTTGGATCTCGTAGCAGTTTATTCGTAATGCAAGCAACGACTCCGATGCAGCCGCCTAGTTCGACAACAGGCCATTCCGCCCGGATGTACCGAAGCGCGGCATTTCTTTCCGGTTGCTCGTACCCACCGGAAAGCAATTCAAGTTTCATCGGAGTATTGGGAAGCTCGCGCAGATCGAATCTGCAGCCGTTCAGCCATATGACTTTGTTGCGACCTCGGAAGTAAAGTTCTACTTCCACCTTGACCCGAATGATCTGATGTTTCGCCCAAACGCAGATCATCTTCATGAGCGACCAGATCCCTTTATCTCTGAATACCCGGTGCGCACCACGAAAATATCTCGACATCGTTGACTTATATGGCATCGTGTACCCGCTTAGTTGCTTCCAAAAATTTCAGCCCCCACCGCTGACAAGGCTCCAAGTGGCATCCTTCGGCCCATTCATTCCAGGCATTAATAAACACTGTTCTTTGTTGGGTACTATCCGGCGCCGATCTATTCACCGCTTCTCTAAGCCATCGCTCGTATAACTCAGGTGTTGAGTTCTTGACAATCGTGGCCCCGCAGTGTCGGCGCGCGGAATTGTCCCACATCGGCGTCACGCATTCAAAATGACGCTCTGACTGGGGTGGACTATCCCGCCAAGTGCGATATACATCCACATAATCATAGATATTATCTTTCGCAGGAGACGGCGCCCAAATTTGCCTGATTGTCTTGTGCAGGTTTGGGCGGCGTTCCCTTATCGATTTCCGTGCCATCGCCTTTAGTCCCGAAACTGGCGGGGGACTGGTGAAATTTGGTTGGAACCGGACGGCAGCGTCAAAGCCTTCCGCACTCGGACTAGTGTTGCCGAGAACACTGTTGCTTTCAACCCTTACTAAAAATAGTCCTGGCAATCCCCACTTCTCGGCTTCGCGTCGCCATATATCGGCGGTAGCCGGCGGATTTGGTAGAAGCTCGAGCTTGTAGACTAGCAGCAACGGTTTTCCATCGAGCCTGATGTACCGGTCATCACTAAGTGTTGGTAAGAGATGCCGAATGTGGGCGAGGTCATCTTCGGGAGAATAAGACTGTGACAACAAAAGTTTATTGCTATGCCCCTCCCAGGTCCGTGACCAATCCTCGTTCGCCCAACATACACAAAATGGAAAGTCAGGCTTGCCGGAAGCGAGCACTTCATCCAATGGTCGCTCCAGTATTCGCTTACCATTGAACCAGTAGTGGTAATAGCAAAAACCGTGAACACCATACTCTTTCGCCAAGGTCGCTTGAGCTTCCCGAGTTTCGGGCAGCCGAAGGTCATAGAACCCAAGGTCAGCGGGTAGATGTGGTTGATAATGATCCTTGAAGTGCGGACGTCCTCGCACGACATTAGTCCACTCAGTAAAACCTTTCCCCCACCATGAGTCATTGTATGGCGTGGGATAAAACTGCGGGAGATAGAAAGCTATTAGGCGCGGAGGCTTCGGCAAGAACGCGTCTTGCGTTCCCAGCGAGTCTATGTACATGTTTACTTCTCCGTATATATTTCTTTGCAAGACGAGACAAAGAGGCTTCGTGTCTTTGACCACCCAAATGCTAACTCGCCAGTCCTCGGCTTCGGCTTAGCTGCTGTTTATTTATTCGCCTGATTTAATCTTGGTTCGCGAGGTCTCAGTTTGGTGCAGAGTGACAGAGTGGAATTTGGTGGAAAATGGTTACACCTTGCCTTCAGTGATCTTGCTCTATGACGGGTGGATGAAGAAATATGGCCATCCAGCATTCCGAGCAGTGTTGGCAACCTGGATGCAGTTTCCCTCTATTCTCGAGCGACGAATTGGATTGGCCCTTATCAATTTACCAAAAATGCGTGGCTAGGGTTGTCGATTGAGGTCATCCGGCTAAGTTCTTGTCATCCGATCTTTCATATGACTCACTTGGAACGATAACATCATATCGCCGGGATAACGATGTAAATCTCACACCAGTCACAAATTGTGACATTGAGCATGTCTTGTGAGACCGACCCGGAACTCGCGCGTCGTGTTGAACAAACGTAAATCTTCTTGATGGAGTTCAAGTCATTTTCCGTCTAACGGAAGGTTTTCAGAGAACGCAGGAATGCCGAACCCCGTTTCGTATCAGCATTGCAAAGGGTTGCTTTTAAAAAAATGAACGCAAATCGCTTGTTGAAGGATCGTGGAGCCGACCACTACCATATCGGAGGTCTGTTAACCTGTCTCTGGAGTTTCCATATAAATGTCGCATAAACGAAGAGCACTGCAGGGGTCGGCTTCAAATGTAGCCAGAATAGCGCTCTCGATGGTTGTCGCTATGGTGCTGCCTCCCCTACTTGTGCACCGGATGGTCCCCGCCGAGTACAGTGCTTGGGTCCTGATCCTACAGACCACTGCATATATCAACATGCTGGATCTCGGATTGCAAACAGCGATTGGCAAGTTTGTCGCACAATACGATGCGACGGGCGATCGGGCATCGAGTGGTCGTATCCTTAGCACGTCTTTTGCAATCCTCTGTGCCACTGCCTTGATTGGCGCCTTAGCCATTGCGTTCATCTCGTGGCGAGTACCACAACTTTTCAATCAAATGCCTACGATACTCATCGGCGAATTCCGTCAGGGGATCTTAGTGGTTGGGTTGTCTGTAGTGCTGGCACTGCCATTCAGCGCTTTTCTGGCAGCTTTCACCGGCCTTCAGAAGTACGGGTTCCCAACATTCTTGGCTCTGAGCAACAAGTTACTCTCGTCGACCGTATTGATAGTGCTTATTTTTTTACACGGCAATCTCGTGCAACTTGGGTGGGTTATGGCTACCTTCAATATAGGGACTGCAATCGTACAGTTCCTGGGGTGGAGACAATTCATCGACAAACGAGTGGCATTTTCATTCAATTTAGTCGATCGCAAAACGGCTATGCAGTTGGTCAAATATGGAAGTTCGCTTTCGATTTGGACTATCGCAGCTCTGTTCGTAAGCGGCCTCGATATCATTATCGTAGGGCATTATGACTACAAAAATACCGGCTACTATGGCATTGCCACTGCGGTAACTAATTTTATGGTGCTCATAATTGGAGGTCTATTTGGGCCACTTGTACCAGCCTTATCAGCTATGCAATGGGAGAGAACGCCCAGACAGATTGGAGAAATGGTCGTCAGAGCGACCCGGTATTGTGTACTCCTGATTTGTCTCGCCGGACTGCCGTTACTGGTTGGGGCATATCCGCTTCTGAAACTCTGGGTCGGGCAGGAGTATGCAATCCGCAGTGCACTCTTCCTCCAAGTACTTGTGCTCGGTAATGCAGTTCGACAGCTAGGATTTCCATATTCATTAGCTGTCGTAGCGACCGGAAAGCAGCATCTGGCTACCCTGGCAGGCGTCACGGAGGCCGTAGTAAACATTTGTGTCAGTGTTTATTTGGTTCAAAGAATCGGTGCGATTGGAGTCGCACTCGGAACCTTAGCGGGAGCTTTTATAAGTGTCACAATGCATCTTGCGATTAGCATGAAATCAACTTTTTCGACAATCTCAATGTCGCGTCGTCATTTCGTACAAGAGGGTCTCCTGCGACCGTTATTGTGCGTTATTCCATCGGTCCTCATTATCCCTGAATTGCCAAAATTGTCGACACTCCGGCTAAACCCGGGCTGGATAGCTGCATGGTGTGTGAGTACGTTGGGCATCGCTGCGCTTACAGGATTGAATCGACAAGACAAGTACCAAATCAGACAGACTTTCTCCCGCTTGCTCTAACCAGCAGTCAAAATGCGCGATACTTCGTCTGTTATCATTTTGGGTATGTTGCCTGGTCTCATCCCGAGCCTAAGGCGGGACATCTTAATTGTTGTTGTTCTTTATCGTCTCGCGTCCTCTGAGAGCCAATCGCTCAAGGCACTTATTGAGATATTCCAAGCGCATCCTGAGTTTGCACAATATTTCTCTCTGATCATTTATGACAACTCGCCACAACGAAATAGTCCTGAATTTAAAATAAATATTCCTTTTCTGTACAAGCACGATCCCGCCAATTCAGGATTGGCTGCTGCATACAATTTTGCTCTAGGGCACGCAGAAGAAACGCAACATGAGTGGTTGCTTTTGCTTGATCAAGATACACTTCCCACTCAAGAGTTTATTGCCGAACTTATTGAATGCACGTTATCGCTGCGAACCCAGGATGAGGTGGCATCCATAGTTCCAAAACTTCTGGTGCACGGAACGATTTATTCGCCCGCAGCGCACTTCATCGATCAACTACGATATCAATATCGGCGTTCCAATCACGCGGTGTCCAGGGACGTCGTCGGCGTGCAACAGGAGCGCACTGGCGCTTATAATTCTGGCGCTACTCTCAGAGTTCCGGCGCTTCGATATATCGGGGGCTTTCCGACGGAGTACTGGCTGGATTATTTAGATCATGCAGTCTTTCACACTCTCTCAGCAAATAGATATTACATGTATGTGATGCAGGCTGAGATCGGACATGAAGCGTCGCAGTCGGCAGTTGCTACTGTCTCCGCTGTACGTCAGCACAACCTTCTGTCGGCGCAGGCGCTGTTCGTTAAGCAGACTGGCAATTTCATCGACCGCATACTTTATAGAATTTGGCTTTTGCGATATTGCCGAATCCTCTGGCTGCGCCACCCAGATAGGAGTCTTTGGAGGAGGGCCGCGATTCAAGCGCTGCTACTGAAGACTTAAGAGAAAGGAACGCCCTACGATAAACTAGGAGAGAACGATCCATAATTCTTATCGAGTGGGTGTAGCCCTCGAACGAAGCCTGGATTAGCACTTCTCCAATGCGTAAGGAAGAATTTCAGAGCGACTGTCAATTTGCGAACGCTCACCGGTGTTCGTTTTGTGACAATTAAGACCCAAAGCAGAATCATCTCCAGCGATAGTGCAGCGCTTTTAAGGCCTTTGCTATGAGTGGATTCAATATCCTTTTCATTGGCCTCCAACACGTTGATCTCAGACCGAAGAATAACAAGTCGTGCTACTGCAACAGAGCCATTCCGGCCGCCTACTGCTTTTGCAAGAATATGCATAATTGAAGGGGATCCGATACGGATCTGTCTATACCCAGAATCCTGAGCTTTGGGAAAGACTTCCTGATCCAATCGATACTGATGCTCGCCTCACCGAATATGGAGTCGCCATCAACAGAAGGTGTGCTGACTGCCACTCCTGCCTCGAACCCGGCGCCAGGCGCTGCCTGAGTTCGGTGCGGCAAGAAAGCAAATCCTTGCTTAAAGTGCAGTTCCCTTTGCCGCTCCCTTACATCCGGACTGCTGTTGTCCGTCCAGAAATCAACGGGGCGAATCGTAAAACTAATTACACCAGACGGCTTTAGATAGTTAGTAAGTGTATTCAGACAAGTTAACGCCGCTTTTTCAGAGAGGTGCGTGAACACCGAGAATGCGAATGCCAAATCAAAATCAAAAGAAGGGATGGGAAGCTCAGACGGTAAATATTCCGATAACAAGAAATTCTTAGTGAGGCCATTGGCGTGGCACATTTCTATCGACTTATCCCACGGATCTACCCCATAAATCCGATCCTCATTCGTAAAGTAATACATTAGACGCGTAATTCTTCCATATCCGCAGCCAAAATCTAAAATCTTAGTGCCTTCAAGAGTATGCTCGGTTGCTTTGGCGTAGTTATAAGATACTGACCTGACAAAATCCACAGTTTGTTGGAGCAGTGAAATACCTGATCCGCCAGTCCAATGCATTTGAACCTCTTTGCTTGCCATCTGAGGAAGCAGCGCTGACAGCTTTGGAAAGTCTCGGTTTGGGATGGAGAACATAACCATACCAAAATCGCTCAAACTGAGGGCCCGCAATTTCTCGTAAGCCTTGTCTCTCGTAGTGGATTTAGTTATCGACTCTTCTATCGCTCTTAGATCCTCGAGCTCATACTCAAGAAGTTGTTTACTCCAATGGAATCGTCCTCCATTCGTAGTGCGGTGAATGTCGTAGCCCAACTTGCCCATACTGTTCTTCACTGCACGCTTCAACAAATTCACGATCGATCCTCGATCTTTCTCAAGATAGATTCGCTTGAATTTATAGCTTCGAAAAATGCGTTAGTGACTCTACGGAAGTTTTGGCCTCTATGCGAGAATCCCAACAGAACGAGTACACGATTATAGTGTTTCGATGCTCTTCGGCTCTTCTGGTTTGCCCGCCAAAACACGCGGGCTAAATAGCAACGTTCGCTTCCCATATTCGATTTAAAAGCACTTCAGGCCTAGAGTGGACTCGGATTGTCTGGGTAATCCTTGACGAACTCTCATATCAAAGGTGTACGAGCGACGCTTTCCAAGCTTGACACTCCTCGCATTTGCTAAACTCGCGGCTAAGGCCAGCGTATTCACTTGTATCCTCCCAGTCGGCACGAAGGGCGAGGTCCTCTCAGAAAGGACTTCCTCATCGGGATACGTTAGTTTTAGAATAACCTTGTATATTCAGAAGGGGCAGGCCACGCGTTTGCCTGGCTCTAGTTGGATCACTCCGATCGTACCTATTAGATGTGAGATTAAAACAGATTGAAATCGGGTTGGTTTGTGTTTGCCCTCTGGACAAGGATTGGATCTGGCTCGATGATGGTTAGGCAATCGGTCACTGCTCTCCCATCGGAATATTGAATACTTAGAAGTTGGAGCAGCTCTGGGTATGAGTTTTGTCAGAAATAGCATGCTGCATGCCATAATGTTCCTGATCGTTTCTGCGTCAGTGCTGGGTATGGCCGGTTGCTCTCAGTCCCTTCCCAAAGGCGCGATTGGCAACATTGGACGATATAACTATTCGCCGTCAGTAATCCAAACCGGAAATGTACGACAGTTCTGGTGGTGCAGCCAGGACGAAAATCCGATCGACCATTCTCAAGATACAGATGTTATCTATTATGAGTCGGTTGATATGTCGACCTCCGCAACGGTCGGGCCACGCTTAGTTCTCGCCGAAACTCCCGGAGCTTGGGATTCTGCTTACGTATGCAATCCAAAGGTTATTGGTGGTGTTTTTACCGACCCACTCGGTGATGGAAAAACTTACACATACGCAATGTACTACGTTGCCACAGATTCTCTCGATGGTGTCCACTCCGGTATCGGCGTGGCTTTCTCTAGCGATGGAATCGCGTGGAAGAAGTATCCCCAGCCAGTGATAACGTCCACGTCCATAACGACATACGGAGTTGGCCAGCCATCTCTGTACAACGCCGACCATAAATCTTCCATATCGATGTTTTATGAAGATACAAATCCGTCTCTACATCACGTGGCAGCCGTTTCAAATGATGGACTGCACTTTACGATACAGGGGACGATTACGACCAACGGTCTGGATCCCGACGATCCCCTCGCAATTTGGGGAGACATGTCCTATGACTCGGTCAAAGGAGAGTGGTACGCGGTTTTTTGCCGTTGGCTGCGCCCACAGTCGACTACTGGAAATGTGCTTGAGCGTGGGCAACACGGCGTTGAACTTTACAAAATCCCTAAAGATGCACTCTTGAATGGGAATTCCCCGTGGCAGCAGCTCGCGATCATGGACACTAATTCGACCGGATACGAATCAAACTTCATTGCGGGTTTGGTCCATGATTCTTACGGAAATATAAATGTGGGTGCTTACCCTGAAGTGGATATGTATACATCGATCTCGTACCCAGCGCCAAGCTGGGATGCGACTCCTGCAGAGGCAGGAACTTCAGCAAGGATTGGGACTTGGATTCTCATGCCAATGAGTTGGATACCCGGTACCGACCTGGTGCCATTCGTCAATTATTACAACGGAAGCCAGCATGAGACTACTACGGGCTGGATTAGCCCCGACGGGAATTTCAAATTACAGGGAATCCTCGGCCATCTTTATAGCAATCCACTTCACGGGGCGACGCTTCCGATTTATGGTTGCAAGGGGGGTCAGAAAGACTACTTCGTGTCTCTCGACCCTGCCTGTGAAGGTCAGCGGATTCTTGGCAAGGACGGTTACGCATATGCTGAACCTATTTCAGGACTTAATCTGATCCCTCTTTACCGCTGCGTCTCAGGCGAAGATCATTTCGTCAGCACATCTGCAGGTTGCGAGGGTCAGACAACCGATGAGTTTTTGGGATACATTGCGCCCTAACGAGCGCCATATCTTTCCCCTCGCGTTACTCCCGAGGAGTATTCGGCTGTGATCTCAGATCCTGATGTGCGCATTCGATTCGGAGAAACTCAGCGAAGATATGTGATTTCCAATGCCCTATACACCTAGTATAGGGCATTGGCTCAGGCTGGCAGTACGGACTTTGGGTGGAAAGCGCAGCGAGCGCCGATGTCCTCGTAGGGCTTCCGACAAGCAATGGCGGGACTGAAGATGCGATTCAAGTATCTCCTACAGGCTTCGCAGTCTCGGGAACTAACTTTCCCTTCCATGCCGATTGATTTTCGATTATCCAATTGGAATGGAACGATAGCGTCTCCGTTCTCAACTTCTATGAAATTGATTCTATTGATCAGTGCGGCCAACCCAACGACATGCCGGAACGTGGCTTTTACCTATCCCGGCATCACTGCCAACATTTGCAGTGATGGCAGCGTACAAATCCGAGGGACTTCTTGGCGAATCTTCAACGGCTCTCCCTCCGGTACCTGCGATTCATGGGATTTTGGCACCAATGCGAGTCAGGCAGATAAGAATTCCGTACTCTATGTTTGCTATCCCGCCAATATGTGGAATGCACTAGCAGCGGTCCCGTAGTTCATTGGGGAGAAGGATAGGTTGTTCCTGAAACCACTTCACTGGCAGACACCGTATTCCAGTTGAAGTCTTTCTCCTCTCGTACTTTTCTTCCCAAGTATTCGCTTCCACAGTAAAGCCCTCTGACTGGAGAATTTCGCAGGCGTTTTTCGGCGAATCGAGAAAATCGACCAACGATAGGGTTGGACATCCCGGCTTCGATGCACTCAAATCCCATGGCGCTTGAGAAAAGAACGCGCAACCCCATATCGCTAAATTGGAAGAAATTCCACGGTCTTTCGTGGGCGCTGAAAGAAAAGTGGGTTTTGATGTAAACGACCCCGCCAACTTTCAGCATTTTAGACATTTCCAAAGCTACGACCCACGGCATTGCAAAATGCTCGAAGCAGGCGATCGTATAGATGATGTCAAACTTTTCCCCGACCTCGAAATAGGAAGAGAGAAGATGCACATCTCCGACGACATCTACATTGCGAGCCGCGTAGTAATCGAACCCAACGTATTCCGCGTTAGGGAATTGTTCTCGGAATTTAGAAGGCCCTGTCACTTCTCTGCTTCCGATCTCCAGGATCCGCAATTTCCCGCCATCTTTGGCTGTCACATATTCAGCCAATTCGGAAGGCTCGATGTTCCGTGAGAGTGGCACCTCGTCGATCAGATAAGCCTTATCAAATACCGACTCTAATTTCGACAGGAAGAATAGGCCGGATCTTGCGAACGTTTTAATGACTTTTCCCATATCCCCAAAATTTTATCACCGCAACTCGCTCTAACCCCTAAAAACTGGAGACAATATGAAACGACTGCTAACAGCAACCGCGCTGTTGTGCGGCCTTAGTGCGTTTACGTCGACCACAAACGTAACATCAACCCTAACCGATTCCGATGGCACCAAGTGAATTAACTGCACCTGGCAGGCGTCCGTTTCGAGCTTCAACCATCCGACCATCGCCGGTGTTGCGGTGCGCCTGCAAGCAGCCTTCGAGCGGATGGCTCTTGCTGTGCGACTGGCGTCATTACAGCAATGCTGCTCGACACATCTAGAGCTTGTGAGGTGGTTGATCTGCACATGGTTTAGGAGCAGGCTGAACGTAGTGTTTGCAGCGCATAACTCTTGTTTCGCAACTTCAAGAAATGACTGATGGCTCTTTTCAACAGGCGGATACGGTGAATTAGCGGTCCGCCGCCCCACTTGGTTTTACGAACAAACATCCATTCGGCCTGCAGCAAGTTACCGTAGCGCTCATGAGAAACATTCGACTCTAAATCAGCAACAGACAGGCTGTGCTCAAGCCGCGAATCTAGAACAAATACCCGTCCGCCAGATTCTTGTAGGCTATGAAAGATCATGTGGTCTAAGTAGTCCAACCAGAACTCATTGGGAAACCCTCCGATTGCCATAAGGCTACTCACGCGGATGCATGCACCAGAATTGAAGGCGACCAGACGCTTGGAGGCCAGACCTGAAAAACCGATTGGCATCCTTTGATAGAACACTTTATTTACAATTTGGGGAGAGAGAACGAGGTCATTGAACACCAACTGTGGCACAAATGCACAGCACTCTTGCGTGCTAGCTTCACCAAGAGATTCCAGAAGCTGAATCAGAAATTGCTTGGTTACGCGGGTGTCTTGATCCAATAAGAGTAGCCAAGGTATCGAGCACTCCCTGGCAAGAGCGAGAGCGCAATTGTATGCATGCGCCAGGCCCAAATTTGCGGGCGCATGATGATATTCTATGCAAATATGCTCGGCTGGTTCCGACGAATCGAGGACGTATTCCTGTGCCTGTGGTGAATTATCGTGCACCAAAATTGCGATCTGACTGGCCAATAATGCTTCTGAGCTACAGATACGAACGAGGGAAGATAAGGCTTCTGATTCCTTGGGGCTTTGCTTATATAGAACAACCACGCACTGAATAACGAATCTACGCATAAGTATCAACAGCAGAATACTCCTGCTATCACATTGAATGTTCCGTGCACGTCATTTATTTGATGTGGCACGTCATTAGGAAGCGCGCAAATCTGGTCCGAATGTATCCTCATAGTACGATCTAATGGATGCCATACATTAGATCTCACTTCAGTGAGCCCATTTTACCGCAACACAAGATTTAACTAGGACAGCATCTTTGAACAATGCCGACGATATCAATTAACTTGTTGCGATGGAGCACGCCTTGGGAGGAAGTTCAGCAATGTCTGGCCGCGGTTCTGAAATCAGAGTTCCAAGACTTTGAACTGATTTACAGCGAGAATCCTCACTTTTCCGCTCCCTCCTTGATAGACGAGGTGCAACGGCGTTTTGGAGATGACTCTAGGGTTCGTACGATTCGCCATGACAGTAATCTAGGATACGCCGGCGCACACAATCGCTTTTTTTTTGAGAGCGATAGCGAGTTACTCATGGTTCTAAACCCCGATGCAGTTATCGATCCCCTGTTTCTGCGAAACGCAATTGGCCCCTTTTCAGATCCTTCGGTAGGAGCGGTAACCGGAAAGATGCTTAAGCCTGAAGCATCATCGAATGGCGAAAGAATATTGGATGGGACCGGCATCCAGATCTATCGCTCACGTAATGCTCGTGAGCGAGGGCAACACGAGCCAGATCACGGACAGTACGATAACATCCAAAATGTATTTGGGGTTTCAGGAACAGCAGCTATATATCGGAAGTCAGCGCTGGAAGCAGCTAAGCTTGAGGAGTCAGAATACTTCGATACAGATTTTTTCGCATACTGGGAAGATCTTGACCTATCGTGGAGGCTGCGCTTATTCGGATTCAAGTGTATCTACGTCCCGGAAGCAATTGTGGAACACAGACGTGCTGCTGGACTGAGTCCAGGCGGATTGCAGAAATTTTCATCATTTGTGAAACATCAGAGGTCATTTCCTCTTACGATTAGGCAGTGGGCTTGGCGTAATCATCTTTTCGCTATAATAAAAAACGATTCAGGGTTTTGTTTCTACAGAGATTTGCCTGCCATCCTTCTTCGGGAGATCGGCTGGCTTGGTTTCATATTTATCTTCGTTCCTAGCACCCTGCTGAGTATTCCTTCTTTCTTTAAGCTCCTTCCAATCATGGTCGCCAAACGTCGCAAAATTTATCGGCGAAAAGCACGGTCTTCAGAAGAGGTCTTTCGAGGGTTCCTTTAATGGAGCAGTCCTACGATGCAGGCGGAAGGTCGAAATTTCTCGCTATAGGCTCCTCTCTTGAAAAAAAATCCATACTCTAATGTTGAAAACTACCTTTAAGCTTCGCGATATTGAAGTCTTTTTCGTTCAGACGATATTTATCGCCTTATCGTTTCTGGCACTTAACGTCGCAACAAATCTCTCCGCCGCTCTTGTCGGAATTATATTTTTCTTCCTTTTGTACTTGATTGTCTTCAGAGGGTTTGACTACTTAGATCCCTTAGTCGCCTTCTCTATCCCCTGGCTGCTGATTTTAGGCTTTTCGCTGGTGCCAATCAGTGGGTATGCGATCGATATACATCGAAACACCGATGAGTTGATCCTCATCGTATTGTTTGTGGGAATGATGAGTTCTGGTTCGATTCAAAGGACAGTAAGACCACTCGTTTGGCCGAGGCCAGCCAAATATCGTAAGGCTAATTCGGCTCTGTTTGCTTTGGACGCATTATTCTTCGGACTTACGATACTTAACGTGGTTTTGGCTGATACGTCCCACTCATACAAGGTTTTCTAACCGGCGACTCGGGATACCTAAGATTTGGAGTTCATGGTCTCTACGGTTTTTATCTGGCTTTTGCGAACGCTTGGGCGATACTCTATTTCGTTCTTTATCTGCGAACTCGGCATCGTGGATATCTGTTTCGGTTCATCTCCGCCGTTCTGGTCTTTATTCTCTTTGTCACACGACAAAACCTTCTGTCGGTATTTATAGAGGCTTTGGTGGTGTACTCGCTGATTCGCAGACGATTAAATATAAAAGCGATACTTATCTTTTTCTGCGCTGTGATGATGCTCTTCTCATTAGCTGGATCATTCAGAACCGGGAATATTAAACAATTAGCAAAAATACGCTCAAGATACTATTGGCTGCCAGATCCGGTCATTTGGCTCTACTCCTATTCGTACTTCAATATCGCCAACTTGGATAATATGATGCGTTTTTCCAAAGGGGCAACTTATAACGGTTCTTCGCTAGCGCAACTAATTCCATCGTTTCTTCGTCCCACCTATACTGGAGAAACATATATAGAAGTATCGATTTTCAATGTGTCTTCTTTCCTATACCCGGTTTACCAAGATCTGGGTACAGCAGGAGCTATATTCCTGACAGCGACTGCCTTGGGGATGACCCGGTACAAGAGGCGATCCATGTACAGCCATGCATCGCTCTACAACGTTGGAACATTTGCCACCCTCTACTTCTGCGCCCTATTTTCTTTCTTTATAAACTTCTGGTTTTATCTTCCGATAATATTCCAGCTTGTCTTCTTTCGATTATTCTCAGGTCTCGCAGATCGCGCTGCATTGCAATATCCTGAAGGTACCGAATCAGTTGAGCGCCGGTTGACTAGCTAACGCATTCAGTGAAATCGTCACTGTGCCCGACGCACTAGCGAAACCGGAGCCGAAATACATTTCGCAGCTCATTTAGCTTCTCCGCCTTACGTGTTCTAGCGTTCTTCATCAGATCGATCTCATAGATCAAAAATGAAAAGAGACATGCGCTTAAGAAACCTAGAACTCCCGCTCCAATTGAAATCAGAGGCCTATTGGGGCCAGAAGCCCTATCAGGAGGGACCGCGCGGTCGATGATCTGAATTATGGGCGCTGATTTAGCTTCGTCAATACGCGCCGCTTCGTACTGACGGGATAGCAGATCGAAAAGTGTCTCGTGATACTTCACTTCTCTAAATTTTCTAGCGTACTCAAGGCTATCTTCTGCCACCTGGCTGGCAGGCATCGCAATATCGCCCGACTGCAATGGGCGCTGCTGGTCGTTCTCCAGCTTTATTAGCTGCTTACGCATCGTTGAAATTTCTTCGTTTAAACGGGTGACCTCGGGATTCTGGTCAGTAGCGTAGGTCTGGATGGAGCGCATTTGCACTTCGCGGTTTGCAATCTGCGCACGGAGCTGAGCTATTGACAGAATGATCATCTGAGTTTGGCTACTCAATTGAATAAGTCCTGTGCGCTGCTGAGTCCCTCTCAGATCTTCCTCAGCTTTGGCCAAATCTTTTCTTTCTTCTTCCAGTTGCTCATCGAAGAATACTCGGCGGTGAGCCGCCTCGGTCACGGCCAATTTAGAGTTCATCCCGTAGAGTTGCGTCACGTAAGCATTGGCGAGGTCGCTGGCGCGTTTCGGGTCGTGGTCGATGACGGATATCTGAATTAACCCATCTTTCCCTGCTTCGATTTCTGTGCGGGATTTGAGCATCGCCCTAGCATCTACTAACTGCGTTCGACGATAGACGTCTATCAGGTGAAAGTCCGCGATGATGGCATCTGCAATAGTGCGGCTCTGCAGAATACCAATGTACAGGTCGGCTGGTGACTTTAGTCCCAATCCCCCTGCGCCACCGCCAAGGGCTGCCAGGGAACCTAGTTGACTCAGTAGTGCAGAGGAGGATGCCTCTTGCTGAGGCGGCATTATGACCGCTTTTGCGGTATACCTCGGTCTCATCAGAGAGGACAGCAGCAATCCAACGCAGAATGCAACTAGGGTGACAACAGCGATCGTCCTACGCTTGCGCGCCAGCACTATGAAAATGTCAAGGACATCGAGGGTCTCGTCCGCGACAGGTTCATCCACTATGTCTTTTAGGTCCTTCGCTTTTTCGGCAGTATTCATGTACGGTTCTATCGTAACGCATTGCCCGACTCCGTACAGCACCCGCAAACATCAGGATCCTGCGAATACCAAGCGTCCAAGCCCAGCGAAATCGATCTCCCTTCGATTTTCATATGTTTGGGCTTTGTTCACGCCCATTGCTCATCCATTAGTTGTGCATGGCGATGCAATCGATGTTTCCAGTAGCCTTCGCAGCAGTTAGAGCCGCAATCGTCACAGTGAATGACCCAATTGCCTTATGCACAGATGACAAAACAGGCACTCCTGTTGGGTTATTAAGCGTGCAGGTAAGTCTGTAGGCTGTATCTGCAAACGGAACAGTCCAAGCGATAGCGGATGAGGTGCAAGTTGCGCCCACTGTCGCTGCGGTCGTGCAGCCAACGGCCGCCGTCACTGTTTGTAGGCCTGTGTCGTTGCTGACGTGAGCATGGACATCCAATCCCGCAATAAATGCTCCACCAGACAATACTGACCGCCCCGGTACATTCATGACGCCGTTAGAACACGTATTCCAACTTGAGGCGCCATCAAATATGAACGTCTCGCAGACAACAGGATCAGAACCAGCCCCGGGGATAAGCTGACTCATAAATCCTCTCGATATCGCGTGTGTTCCGCCAGACCACACATTTGCAGCCTGTAGATCGGGGACAGAAGGATAGTTCACCGAAGCTGTCGCCGTTCCTTCCGCGGAGTGGGAGATGCACGTGGTCACTTGACCAGCAAAATTAGGTGCCCCACAGAGAACCGCAGCATTGTCTGCCTTCGCCACAAACAGTCCGTTATGCCAGCCTGATCCAGTATTTCCGGCGATGTTTGATTCATCATCTACAACAAACGCAGCAACTTGTTCTGCATTTCCCGCCGCCGTTGCCACGAAACCATAGTATGGACCACGCGTGAAGGTGTTTACCGAGGATATGTTCGAATCCGCCCCTGTGAGGTTGAACTGGTTCAGTTCATAGCCGAACATGTTGACGAGATTATTGCTCGCGCTCGTCTGAACAATTGTGTTTTGGCCCCAAACGCCATAATGGGTATCTGTCGCTGAGTCTCCCGCAAAGATGATCGAACCTAGGCACGGCCCTACGTTGCCTGACGTCGGCGAAGCTCCTCCGGTGTAATTGCAGAAATGGCTCCAATAGGCGGGGACTGCATCATTGGGTGATGTGTCAGTTACATCTATCAACTGGTAAGGGGTCGCGAACGGATCAGCCTGGGCCGCGCTGGTTGTTTTAACGCTGTTGTCAAATAGCTTGAAATATTGGTTCGGGGTGGCAAATGTCCTATTCCGATATGGTGCGGTCGCGGTTCCAGTCCGGAGATCGAGAATTACTATGTTGTTCGGGTTGATGTAACTGTCCGTACCCGCATAGCTTGAGGGGATAATTACATTACCCGTTGCGCCCGCATTGGTGATAGTCGTCTGAATATCCCTGTTACTGCCAGAACCGACTAATAACGTGCTGCCAAAGCTGCCTGCATTCTTCGTCGTACCCTTATCAAGCCGGTTCGTCTGCGCAGCCAACACGCCTCCAAGCATACTCACTCCGACCAGCACTAAAAGCTTCAGAAGCTTATCCATTTTATCTTCTCCATTTTCGATTAAGCCGACAGGATCTACGACGCTCAACGCTGAAATTTCAGCGGGGTGGTACATCGCCACCAGTTTGCGCTCAGCACGGTCTTTCTCGTGGCGAATGAATGGCGGAAGCACTACGCGCAAATATCAACGGCGCATCGATTGAACTTGTCTGCATTGCGTCCTTGATCTTCCGCGCCTTCCTGCTCCTAATAAGCGCGTAGATTTATATATGTTCATACTGAAAATATGCCCGCTCTCTTCCGTGTCTGTCGGCCAAAATGCCTCTACGCCGATCGTTTGCTAATCGAGCTGAAATGCAAGCAGGTTTCATCGTCTTGGCCCAAGTACATAGCCATATCCATAGTCTTATGAAATCCAACAAAGCTCACGTAGGCGACTCTTCCACACGCTCTACTTCTTTCCGATTTCAAGCCTAAATCAGTCTCCGTCGCCGGCTTGACCGCTCAACGGATAAACGCGTGCGAGCCCGGACGTGATAAATTTACACTGTCCGCAAGGGTTTCTTGGGTGACATCGGGGCTCGCCGCAACGGACTTTGGAGATTAGATGAATCGCAAAGAATACGCCGCGCTCATTCAGGCTAGGCTTGCAGAAGAAGCTGACCGTATGCGGCTCGATTTTCCTAAATATACTGTACAGAGTTGCTACGTCGACAATCTCCTGCCACGGGAGATCGCTCTCGAAATTTTTAACGCCTTCCCCGATAAAAGCACTATGATGCTCAAAAAGAGCTTGCGCGAGAACAAGCACGTAGCCGCGCAGATGAATCAGTACAACCCTCTCCTTGAAGAGATTGTTTACGCCTTTCAGGATCCCGGCGTGCTCAGCCTTGTCGCTGACATCACCGGCATCCAGGGAATGGTGCCCGATGACCGCCTTTATGCCGGCGGCATCAGCCTTATGGCTTATGGAAACTTTCTCAATCCCCATCTCGACAACTCCCATGACAAGGACCGTGAACTTTACCGCGTCCTCAACCTTCTCTACTACGTCACCCCGGACTGGAGCCATGAGCAGGGCGGCAATCTGGAGCTATGGGATCACGGTCCTAAGGAGCCGCAGCGTGAGATCACCAGCCATTTCAACCGCCTCGCCATCATGGCAACCCATGAGAAATCATGGCACTCCGTCAGCGAGGTTACCGTCGACCGCTCTCGTTGCTGCGTATCCAACTACTATTTCTCGGCCGAGCCACTTGAGGATCACAAGTACTTCCACGTTACCTCCTTCCGCGGCCGCCCGGAACAGCCAATTCGCGACCTCATGCTCCAGGGAGATATCGCCATCCGCCAGGGCATTCGCAAGATCTTCAAGAAAGGCATCGTCGACAACAAGCACGTCTACGATAAGCCCCAAAACTGACACCTACCACATACTCTCGGCCAGTGGCACGCCCCCATCCTGCGCTTGCCACTCCCCAGCCTAAGGTCAGCCCCTTGCCAATGTCCTTGACCCCAGCCCGTACCCCAACCGTTGGGGTCATCACTGTGACCCACAATAGTGGCCGCTTCTTTGAAGCCTACCTCCAGGCCCTTGAGGCCCAGACCAGCCGGCCCGACCGTGTCGTTATTATCGACTCTGGTTCGACCGACCCGTCGTTCCTCGATCGCGCCGTTGGCTCCCCACTCCCGCTCGACATTGTTCGCATGAACAATGTCGGCTTCAGCAAAGGCAACAACCTTGCCTGGCAACGCATCCGCGACTTCGATTACATCCTTTTTCTAAATCCAGACGCCTTTCTCGCGCCCGACTTTATCAGCCTCGCTGTCGCTTACATGCAGGCCACGCCCACCGTCGGCCTTCTCACCCCTACTCTCATCCGCTACGACATCGAAGCCCGTAAGCCGCTCGACATCATCGATTCCACTGGCGTCGTCCGCGGTCCGTTCGGCTTTACCATCGAACGCGATGAAGGCCTTCCCGTCGCAGCGCTCGCCAAATATTCAGCGCCCAACCCCGTTCCATGGGTCTGCGCCGCCGCCGCCCTCGGTCGCCGCCAAGCGCTCGAGTCCGTCCTCGAGAACGGTCAACTCTTCGACGAAAGCCTCTTCATGTACAAGGAAGATACTGACGTTGCGTGGCGTATCCGCCGCGCCGGCTGGCTCAACATTCACAATCCGGCCCTAATCGGCTTCCATTGCCGAGGCTGGCAGAACCGGAAACTCATCTCGCGCAGTATCAGGCTGCGCGCCGCTCGCAATGAGGCCATTGTGTGCGCCAAAAACCACTCCCCCTTTTTGCTCATCGGCATCCTTAAGTACCTCTCCGTCTTGTTGCTCAACGTTTAGGCCTCCGCCCGTCCAGCTCACCAGCGCAGCGTCGACCAGCCACATCCGCTCGCCCGCCAACCACTCAATCCAGGCATCCCGACTCCAACTCATACCGTCACAGATCATCGTGAAGTTTTTAGCACGATGCCTTGACTTGAGCTGCGATGACCCGAAGCTTCATCCCTCGGCCCGATGCCGGAGCATAAGCTATCGAAACCCAACCACCCAGCATTGGATAATCTATCGTAAGAATCTTCCGGCACCTTGCGATAGACTAGTAGATAATCAACCTCAGCATCAGGGTGAGTCAATAATCAGGGTTGATAGCGCAAAGGTCCCGCGCATTGAACAGAGGAGAATCTAGATTGAAGAAGATTATTCTTTTTGAACTCAATGAGGTGCCCTTTCGCATCATTGACAATTATGTATCCAGTCACCCGCATTCGTTTTTGGCTAAATTCTTAGCCAAAAGCCGGCAATACGAGACGTTTACTGAAGACAACATTGCGCTCGATCCCTGGATTAGCTGGCCGACCTTTCATCGTGGCGTTAACGATGAACACCATGGAATTTTGCATTTAGGGCAGATTGCAGAACAAGAGATCGACGACCGATATCCACCGATCTGGAAGAGACTTCGCAAGGCAGGGGCGAGCGTTGGGGTATTCGGATCACTTAACACCGCCCTGACAAAGGAAAGCCTGAGGGATTATGCGTTTTATCTACCCGACTACTTTGCGGGGGACGCCTCAGCTTATCCTGAAACTCTACTGAACTTTCATCGCTTCAATCTGGAACTAACGCGAAAGTCTGCGCGCAATGTCTCCCGAGGGATCCCATGGAAGGGAAGCTTCGGATTTCTGGATGCGACGATCCGCGGTGGCCTGAGAACCGACACAGTCGTCGAACTCTCGACCCAGATCGTGAGCGAGATCGTGAACAAACAGAACAGGATTCGCCGACGTGCGATGCAACCGCTCATAATGTGCGATTTGTTCTTGAAACAACTTGCTGACACGCGTCCGGACTTTTCAACGTTCTACACAAACCATGTAGCAGCGGCTATGCATCGCTATTGGGCAGCCTTGCTTCCTGGCGACTATAAAGCTGGAGAACTCGATTCCGAATGGGTTTCTTCTTATAATGAAGAGATCCCTTTTGCAATTGAGAAGCTGGAAGTAATGCTTCGGAAGATCGTGCAATTCACTGAGAAGAATCCAGAGTTTCGTTTGGTCGTTGCCAGTAGCATGGGCCAAGCCGCAATTGCCTTCAAAAAGACTTACGAGTTCCTGACAATCACTGACGTGCAAAAGTTCATGTCGCTTGTTGGCGTCTCGCCGGAAGGTTTCGAAATCAGTCCAGCAATGGTGCCCTGTGTTTCTCTCCAACTAAAAGGCCAGGATACCGTCGACCTCCGCCGCAGATTAGAAGACGTAAAGATCGGTACAGAAGCAATGGTTTTATCAAAACGTCCCGACAAGAAATTGTGCTTCGAAATTCGGGAAGGTTATTTGCATCTGTACGTGCAATTTGACAACTACGACGGCCCGCTAACAGTCTCGTACCGTGGAATGGAGAAGAGCTTCCATGAAGCAGGTCTAAGCATGATGGCGCACGAGGACGGCGTAAATTGCACTGCCCAGCATATTCCGCAAGGAAGCTTGCTTATCTATAGTCCGGACCATCCAGACTACAGCAGAACGTCGATCTCAACTGCAGACTTTGTGCCCAGTGTATTATCGAACTTCGATTTACCGAAGGCTCACGAGCTTACTGGGACAGCATCGATCCGCTTTTAAGAAGGTGCTGGTTAAGTGTTTTTCCCTCCAACCCATTCTTCGCAGACTCTTACTGTTGTTAAGCTCTCGAGATCGCTATTCCATCGCCAGGTCCGAAAAGTTGCGCGATCAGGGAAAGGGCGCGATTGTGGCGTAAGATGCCGTTGCGAAGGCGGCCGACGTTTCGGGACCCGATTTGATGGGGCGAAGCCCGGTTTCTTGGTCCGCTGGTGGGTTAATGGGGTGCGTCGGCTATCGTGGTACCCAACCTACATCACTGTGGCGAATTTGTACCGCTTTGCCTATATCGACAATTCTTACGGAATTGAACTGTGTCACATGACAAGAAGCGACACTACAGTAATTCACTATGGCATTTATGTCCGAAGTCAGGAGGGGAATTCTGGTGGGCCCGGAGGGATTTGAACCCCCAACCAAGGGATTATGAGTCCCCTGCTCTAACCGTTGAGCTACAGGCCCGTTTCTTACCGCACGCAACCGTAAGCGAAAGACCGACCGAGTCTTCGCTGCCTAACATCGGAACAAGGGATGTCCTTCGTATGTCCGGCTGCCAGTTGCCCTGGTATCAGTGTTTCACAGCCTCGCGCTGCCGCCAACTTCGTGGTCGATTCGAACCCATCCTATACTGGACGCCAGAAAAGCTCATCTCTCGAAACGATAAAATTCTACTGTGCCTTCCCATACACGCGCCGCCAGCTCCATCTTCGAGTCTCTCCGCGGCAAGCTCATCGTCTCCTGTCAGGCATCTGCAGGAGACCCGCTCGATCACCTCGACACCCTCACCCGCATGGCCGCTTCTGTTCTTCGCGGAGGAGCCGGTGGTCTCCGTGCCGAAGGCGTTCCACGCGTCACATCTTTCCGAGCCCTGACTAATCTGCCCATCATTGGCATCACCAAGGCCTACGACGCTAACGGCGATGTTTACATCACTCCTGACTTCCAATCCGCCCGGTCCATCAGCCACGCCGGCGCCGACATCATCGCTCTCGACTGCACTCACCGCCGGCTGATCGAACCTCAGCCCTGGCCCGAAATCATCCGTCGCATTCATGCTGAACTCGGCCGCCCCGCCTGCGCCGATATCGCCACCATCGCTGACGCTATCGCCGCGCAGCGTGCCGGCGCCGATGTCGTAGCTACTACTCTTTGCGGATACACCGCCGATACCGCTGGCATTCGTACCCCGCCCTGGGCTCTCATCCAGTCGCTCGTGGCCGAGCTCACCATCCCTGTCATCGTCGAGGGACACATTACGCAACCCCAGGAAGTCCGCAAAGCGCTCGATCTTGGAGCACACTGTGTTGTCGTAGGCTCCGCAATCACACGTCCGCAGACCATCACGGCGCGGTTTGTAGAAGCATCGCTACAACCTTGAATCCTATTCGATCGTTGTAGTCGGAACTCGTATCGACGCACGGTACCGGTCGCCGCGATATCGCGAGCACGCCACTTCGACCGGCGTCTCCTCGGTCGTCATGATCGTGCGCGATATCGACAAAACACTTGACCTGTTCGGTATCGTCAGCAGGTTCGACTCCTCGCGAGTCGCAGGCAGCGCCTCAATCACCTCGTCCGCCCACGCCACCCGCAGGCCGTAGTTCTCACGCAGTACGAAGTAGAGCGACTTATTCGCGAAATTGATCCTTTCAAGACCCGGAAAAAGCTTCAGCGGAATACGCGATTCCTCGATGGCCATGGGAATTCCATCGGCCAGGCGCAATCGCCGCAGCAGCATCACCGGCTCTCCCGGTTCTACCTTCAACTGTAGTGCCAGCTCTTCCGTCGCTTCAACCACCGACTGTTCCAGCAGCTTCGAACTCGGAACCATACCGCGCTGCTTCATGTCTTCCGTAAAACCCATCAGGTGCATGATGTTCTTTTCGAGCTTTGGCCGTGTAACAAACGTGCCCCTGCCCTTCTGGCTGAAGGCGTAGCCGCTGCTCTTCAATCCATGCAACGCTTGCCTTGCTGTCATCCGGCTCACCCGGTACACACGTGCAAGCTCCTCCTCGGAAGCAAGCAAGTCGCCTTCCGACAGCTCTCCCGAGTGGATCTTCTCCATCAGTGCTCGCTGAATCTGGAAATATAACGGTATAAACCCGTTTTTATTGAGCGGTTGCACCGTGGATGCAGATTGGACCTGAAGTTTTGACACATACTCTCCTGAAACTCATTGCCTGAAGCAAATTCCAAACGCACAAAACCTGACCGAATGAAGACAACGCGACGAATCGCATGGCCTGTCGCTCAGTGCCCGACGAACTGGTGCAGGGGGAGGGGACTGACTGAAAAATACATCATGCAACATCCTTTCGGCCAGTTCTTAACTGCTTCCACATCGGGCTTCTGCGGTGTTCGGTTATCAAGTCGGATTACATCAATCGCGGTTTCGACAATCCTCACTGTTTCCCGAGCATTACGTTTCTAATCGCAAATAAGGCTGGTTGTCTATACATTTGACGGTTCCAAAGGATAATTTTCCCAATAATCCATGAAATCGACCCTGAAGGGGGTAGTCTTCGATACAGTATCCCTGCGCAATTCATACGGAATCTCCCGAATAAATGTCTATTTGTAGGTAGATTTTGGTTACCTCATCACAAATTCTCCATTTCATCGCGTTTTTATCTTGCATGAATCGTCCAGTTGTCTATACATTATGTGAACTTGCTATCCGGGAACTTTCAGAGATAAAGACGCACAAAAGGCAATGCCGCTTTGGAGGTATGCCACAGATGCAGTCAAGAGAGCAAATACGCAGCACAAATTTGAATGGAGGTGCATCATGAGAGCACGTTTTGCGTTGTACAGCTTCTTCGCTCTTCTTCTTGCCTGTTCCGTCGCACTAGGGCAGACGATTACAGGCTCACTTACAGGCACAGTATCTGACCCCAGCGGAGCGGCGGTCGGTGGTGCCACAGTTACCGCCATCAATGTCGATACTGGCGTCCAGACTCCAACAACAACCAACTCCGCTGGCGTGTACACCCTCCGCTTCCTCCAGCCCGGCCACTACAAGCTCTCATTCACATCGACTGGATTCAGTTCGGCTACTGCCGGCCCCTTCACTCTTGAGGTTGGTCAGGAAGCCAAATTCGATGTGAAACTGAACCTCGGCTCCGTCACCGAAAACGTAGTTGTCTCTGCGGCAGCCCCAATCCTTAACGCCGAGAACCCGACCACAGGTGACACCATTACCGCCGCCCAGGCCACGGAGCTTCCGCTGCAGGCGCGCAACTTTTCTTCGCTCACCACTCTCGTTGCCGGTGCCATCACCGTCAATCCCATGGCGCAAAACAGCATCGCCCGCAGCGCATACAACGGCGGCTTCAATATCAACGGTAACCGCGAGCAGTCCAACAACTACACCCTCGACGGCATGGATATCAACGAGGCCATTGACAACTACATCGGCTACAGCCCCAACGTCGATGCTCTCGGCGAAATCCACATCATCTCCGGCAACGCCACCGCAGAGTACGGCAACGCCAACGGCGGCCAGGTCGTCATGACCACCAAGAGCGGCACCAACCAGTTCCACGGCAACGCCTTCTGGTTCATCGAAAACACCAACCTCAACGCCAACACCTGGGCCAACAAAAACAAGCCCAACCCCGCTGACATCGGTCCAGTACCCACCCTTAACCGTGGCATCTTCGGCGGCACCTTCGGCGGCCCTCTTCTTCATGATCGGCTTTTCTTCTTCGTCGACTATCAGGGTGCCCGTCAGCACGGCAGCACCACTGAGCCCCGCTCCGTACCTACCGACGCCATGCGCGCCGGCTTCGCACCCAAGCTGGGCCACACGGTTCCTATTACCAATCCGGTTGCGCAGTTTCTGCTCGCTCACCCCGAGCTTTACCCTAGGGCCAATGTTGCCACCTCCAACGCTAACGGCATCACCGGCAACTACAGCGGCGTTTATGGCACCGCGACCCATAACGATCAGGGGGACATCAAGATCGACAGCAAGCTCACCTCCAGGGACAACCTTTCCGGACGTTTCACTATAGGTCGTGAGAACGATGGCTACACCAAGGTGTCATTGCCAACCGACATCCCGAGCAACAACTCCAACCCGTATACCGGCTTCGTCGTCAACTGGACCCATGTTTTCTCGCCGAGCATCATCAACGAAGCCCGTGCCGGTTACGGACGTACGCGCTATAGAACCACTCCTGAGGATCTCGGCGGCAAGTTCGGTGTCACAGGCAACTCTCAACTCGGGATTCCCGGCACCCAGATCGTTCCTGGCATCTCTACCTTCGACCTTAATTTGACTGTTTCAGCGCTTGATCCGATTGGCACCACCGCCCAGAATCAGGGCAACGGTGCCTACGCCGGTATAGATACAGACAGCATCGTCAACGCCTTCACCTACGGGGATAACCTGAGCTGGCAGCTCCACCGTCACACACTCAAGTTCGGCGCTCAAGCCCTCCGATACCAGCAGAACCGTTACTACTCCGGTAACGACGGTGCGCTCGGCTGGTTCCAGTACAAAGGAACGGCTACCAGTGGCTCGACAGGAATCAGTGATCCATGGTCCGACTTCCTCCAGAACGATGCCTTCAGCTTTGGCCAGGGTGCTGTCACCGGACGCTGGGGCCAACGTCAGTGGCGCGATGCCCTCTTTATTCAGGACGATTACAAGATGACGCCGGACCTGACCATTAATCTTGGCATGCGCTGGGAATGGGATCAGCCCATGTATGAGATCAACAACAAGCAGGTCAACATCGACCTTGCAACCGGCGCTATCCAGGACGCCGGTCAGAACGGCAACAGCCGCGCGCTCTACAGCAGCTTCTGGGGTGGCTTTATGCCGCGCGTCGGCTTCGCCTATTCACCCAATCACTTCAACGGTAAATTCGTCGTCCGCGGCGGATATGGCATCACCAACTTCCTCGAAGGCACCGGTGCCAACCTTCGCCTCACTCTCAACCCGCCGTTCTTCGTAGACTCTTCGCAGCAGTCGAATGGCACTACGTTCTTCCAGACTCAGAACGGCTTCCCCCGCCCCGCAGATGCTACAGAACTTGCTGGCAATGTGCGCGCATGGGACCCCAAGTTGAAGCCTGCTCTCATTCAACAGTTCAACCTGACGACCGAGACGCAGCTCGATAACTCCACCTCTCTCGTCATCGCCTACCTCGGCCAGACCGGAAGCCATCTTGTCGACCCGCGCGAAGCCAACCAGAAGAAGTGCCCCGCTTGCCCCTTCCCCATTGCATCGTTTCCTGCGCTCTCGGCTGTATCCAACATCAGCCTCACCGAGTCCAAGGCGATGATGAACTACAACGCTCTCCAGACGACGGTGCGCAGGCGCGTAACCAACGGTCTTGAGTTCCTCGCAAACTACACCTGGAGTAAGTCCCTCACAAATAATCTCGGCTATTACGGAGCAGGTGGCGGAGCCGCAGCCTCGCAGAGCGCTTACTGGCAGGATTCCTACAACGGCGGAGCCGACTACGGTCCAGCCTACTTCGACGTAGGCCACCTCTTCTCCTTCTCCGGCTACTACGACCTTCCTTTTGGACGTGGTCGCCGGTGGGGATCGGGTATGAACCGTTTCGCCGATCTGGCTGTCGGTGGCTGGAAGGTGGGCGCAGTTGCCAGCCTTCACTCCGGCCTGCCGATCACGATGATGTCCAACCAGAACCCCAATTGGGCGGTCAATCAGCGCACCGACCGTGCCAACCACTACCGCAAACTCAAAATCGTCAACCGTTCTGTAAACAACTGGTTCGGTACGGATCCCTCAGCAACTCCATGCGCCGCCGATACCGACAACGGTGTCTGCGCCTATGGCGAAGAGTCGTCCAGCGGTCTCGGCACTGCTGCTGTTGGCAGTGAGCGTGCACCCAACTATCACGATCTGGATGCTGCGCTTAGCAAGGCCTTCAACATCACCGAGAGCAAGCATCTGGACTTCAGGGCTGATTTCTTCAACGTCCTCAATACCACTAGCTTTGCTCCTCCAAACAACAACGTATCCGGCGGTATCATTGCGCTCCCGGTTGATCAACGCAACTTCGGTCAGCTCAGCTCGTCCTCCCCAACCGTCTCAACCGAGCGCCAGATCCAGCTCGCACTCAAGCTGACCTTCTAACTCGTCAAACAACCAACAAAACGCCCCTTCCAGATCACCGGAAGGGGCGTTGCACATTTTCAAGTAAAAAAGAAATCAACGGCGATTTACTGATTGGGCACCCGCGAATCCCACCTTACACAGTTATGCCCAGGATTCGTCGCGTACAAATTAGTGCAGCTTGCGACACTGTCCTGCTGGACATTCTTCCCGCCAAACGGCGTCAACTTCGGCGGCCCCAGCACTCCCAGCGCAGTCGCATCCCACGAGGTAGGCGTAAGAGTACCGCGCTTGAAATCGAACACCAGCGGATCAACGGCAGGCTTATCCTTCACCGCATCAAACTTCACCGTCACTAGCTTGCCATCCTGCGTCCAATGCGCATGCCACGTCTGCGGCTCCTTGCCCACCCAGTTCTGCTGGATGATCGCAGTCCCATCGGCCGCAAACTCAATCATGACGACTCGGTGGACCTCCTGTGTCACACCGCCGCTTCCGCTATAGAAACCTTTCAGCTTGTCAGCATGGGCCACCCCAGGAGCCAACAGAACGGCGGAGAGCGCGATAGCAGAAAACGACCAGGTACGCATATGCATGCCATCCTATAGCGAAGCGATCCAGCAGCTATCTTTCGCCCGTACATCCCCTAATCCTATTAGGAGCATTACTCTTCTGCCGCAGTTGCCTGAGCTTCGCGTACACTTGTAACTCCGGTAATCTGTCTTTGAGACATATACTTTCGTCAGTCTGTCGATGTCTCGGAGAAAATTCATCCACGCTACACACTTATTTTGAGAGTCTTTGGAAAACTTGAGCGCCTTCGGAGGCATCGGTAACAGCATGACCCAAAATCAGAACGTTGTAGGTAAGGGCACCGAAGCACTGCCCATTCTCGTAACCGGGGGCGCTGGATTCATCGGCTCCAACTTTGTGCTCGACTGGCTTGCAACCATTGGTACCCCCGCAGTCAATCTCGACAAGCTCACCTACGCCGGCAACCCCGCAAACCTCGCCTCTGTTCACGACAACCCAAACTATACTTTCGTTCAAGGCGACATCTGTGACGCCGCACTCGTCGCCAGCCTCCTTGCCGAGCACAAGCCTCGCGCCATCGTCCACTTCGCTGCCGAAAGCCACGTAGACCGGTCCATCCATGGCCCCGAAGCCTTCCTCCGCACTAACATCGACGGCACCTTCACACTTCTGCAAGCCGCTCGCCAGCACTACGGAACCCTCATCGGCGAAGCGAAAGACCGCTTCCGCTTCCTGCACGTCTCTACCGACGAAGTCTACGGAACCCTCGCCCCCGAAGACCCAGCCTTCCACGAAGACACCCCCTTCGCGCCCAACAGCCCCTACGCTGCCTCCAAGGCCTCCAGCGACCATCTCGTCCGTGCCTGGGTCCACACCTACGGCCTACCCGCCATCATCACCAACTGCTCCAACAACTACGGCCCCTTCCAGTTCCCCGAGAAGCTCATCCCCCTCATGATCGCCAACGCACTCAAGGGCAAGCCTCTCCCCGTCTACGGTGACGGCCAGCAAATCCGCGACTGGCTCTTCGTCCTCGACCACTGTCGTGCCATCCGTACCGTGCTCGAAAGCGGCCGTATCGGCGAAACCTACAACGTCGGCGGCAACAACCAGCGCGCTAACCTCGACGTCGTCAACACGCTCTGCTCCCTCCTCGACGAGCTCGTGCCCAACTCCCCTCACAAGCCTCACTCCCAGCTCATCACCTACGTCAAGGACCGTCCTGGCCACGACCGCCGCTACGCCATCGATGCTCGTAAAATTCAGCGCGACCTTAACTGGTTCCCGCAGGAAAGCTTTGAGACCGGCCTCCGCAAGACAGTCGAGTGGTACCTTGCCAACTCCGCCTGGGTCGAAGACATCACCAGCGGCGCCTATCAGCACTGGCTCACGCAGAACTACGCAGGCCGCGAAGCAGCGGAGGCCGCTCGATGAAGGGAATCATTCTCGCAGGCGGCTCCGGCACCCGGCTTCATCCAGTCACACAGGCGGTCTCCAAACAGCTTCTTCCCGTCTACGACAAGCCGATGATCTACTACCCTCTCTCGGTGCTTCTCCTCTCGGGCATCCGCGAGATCCTCATCATCTCCACGCCCGAGGACACACCACGTTTCCGCCAGCTCCTCGGCACCGGCGAGCAATGGGGCATCACGCTTCAATATGCCGTACAGCCCTCGCCCGACGGCCTCGCCCAGGCCTTCCTCATCGGCAAAGAGTTCCTCAACGGCGAAGGTTGCTGCCTAGTCCTCGGAGACAACATCTTCTACGGCCACGATCTCGCCAAGACCCTGCGAAACGCCGCATCCATCAATGACGGCGCCACTGTCTTCGCCTACCCTGTCCTCGACCCCGAACGCTACGGTGTAGTCGAATTCGACGACCAGCGCCGCGCCATCTCCATCGAAGAGAAACCCACCAAACCAAAGTCCCGCTACGCCGTCACCGGAATTTACTTCTACGATTCTCAAGTAGTGGGCATCGCCGAAAACCTTAAGCCATCGCCACGCGGCGAACTCGAAATCACCGACGTCAATCGCTGGTATCTCGAGCGCGGTCAACTCAGCACAGAGATTCTCGGTCGCGGCACCGCCTGGCTCGACACCGGCACACACGACTCCCTCCTCGACGCCGGCACCTTCATCGCTACCATCGAACAGCGTCAAGGCCTCAAGGTCGCCTGCCCCGAAGAGATCGTCTACCGCCTCGGCTACATCAACGCCGACCAGCTCCGAGCCCTCGCCTCAAAAATCGCAAAAAGCACCTACGGCCAATATCTTCTGCGAATCCTCGAGGAGACCGTGTACTGAACTCTCTATGTCAGTCCTCAAAGAGACAAAGATATTCGATCCCGCAGATGGCTTTCCCCCATTCACCGACGTAGCCGAGCTCACCGACGCTACAGTGGCTAAACGTGGTGATCAGTGGTGGATGTATCTTGCTGGAGAAGTCAACCGACACGAAGGCATTCAACTCTTCAGCGCATCGCTTCCCACCGGAGCGCCACTTGCGCCCACAGGCTGGCGCTTAACACCCCATCAGCACGATCCCCAAAGAGTCGCTCCCTTGGCAACACATGAGCGCAGCAAAGCATGGGATCTCAAAGGTGGCAGGCACTGTCCGTCATACGTAAAAGGCAGGGACCCGCATACAGGCGACTGGGTCGAGCGAATCTACTACGCAGGCGCAGCCGAAAATCTCTGGGGTCCTTACGCCATCGGCTATCTCGAATGGGACGGCAGCAAATGGGCTGACCAATCGGCCCCAGTCTTTGTCGCCAACGAAGACTGGGAGCGCGGCAGTGTCTACGAGCCCAATCTCATCTACGCCGACGGTATGTGGAAGATGTGGTATGTTGCGGGTTCCAACAAGGATGACTACCTGGTTCAGTGCTTTGCCGAGAGTGCTGATGGGCGGACCGGGTGGAGCAAGCACCAGATATTCATCCCTCCATCCGAAAAAGTCTTCGACTTTTGCGTGAGGAAGAGCGCAGCGGGATATGAGGCGGTCTTTTCACGAGTCTGGCTGGGCAGCACACCTCCACCCTCGGCCACAGGGCTTTGGTGGTGCCGATGCAAAACACCATCCTCCAACTTCTCCGACTGGAGCCAACCCATCCAGATCATGACCGCACAAGATCGCGGATGGCATGCCGGCCCATGGAAGCCCACCTTCCAATTCAGCGATGCCGATCCGAAGCACTTCTTCGTGTTCTTCGACGGCAGCTACAAAACCAGCGACCCCGGACCATTCCCGTATGCCTTTACTCTGGGCTGCCTGGAGATCGAGCACTCTCTGCCTACTGTCCAGTCATCATTGGATCGCTCCCACCCAAGCGGCGTATCATAGCTCTGTTATGGCGTTTCCAATCAAAGTCTGCATCATCTGCAAAGAAGAGTTCGAGCTGAAGCCCGATAAACCCGGTTTTGCCAATCGTTGTCCGGAGTGTAGCGAACCCGAATCAGTGGAACCTATCGCGAAGCGCCACATGGACGCCGATCAACGCGATACATCATCTGAAGCAAACGAGGCACGGCGTCAAGCCATGCGTAATCTTCTCTACCGCAAAGATAGCTAGCGCCCACGCGCGATGCTTGTAACTTGAAGTGGCATCCTAAGCAAGTGAAGCGAGTCGAAGATACTGCCGTTGCATCTATCTCAAAACCTAAAGCGGAGCGCATGAGCAAACCAATAATCCTTCTCACCGGAGCGACGGGACAAGTCGGCGGCGAACTCTTGCATCTCCTTCCCGAACTCGGCGAAGTCATCGCTCCACCACGCTCCACCATGGACCTCGCCAACCCGCAGTCCATCCGCGAGACCATCCGCGCCATCAAGCCCCGTTGGATCGTTAACCCCGGTGCCTACACCGCAGTCGACAAAGCCGAAAGCGAGCCCCATCTCGCACACGCCATCAACGCCGAAGCCGTCCACGCCATCGGGGAAGAAGCCCGCAACCACGGCGCCGGCGTCATCCACTTCTCCACCGACTACGTCTTCAGCGGCACCGGCACTGTACCCTACACCGAAACCGACGCCCCCTCCCCAGTCAGCGTCTATGGCTCTACCAAGTTCGCGGGCGAAAAAGCCCTCGCCTCCACCGGCGCTGGCCACCTCATCTTCCGCACCTCTTGGGTCTACGGAGCCACAGGCAAAAACTTCCTCCTCACCATCCTCAAGCTGGCCCGCGAGCGCGAACACCTGCGCATCGTAGGCGACCAGCACGGCGCACCCACCTGGAGCCGCGACCTTGCCGAGATGACCCTTCAGGTCATCGGCCGTTGCGAGAAGGCCGCCGCAACCAGGCCTCTAGACGATGTCCTATCTGAAGTCAGCGGCATCTACCACGCCTCCGGCCGCGGTGAAACCACCTGGCACGACTTCGCCGCCGAGGCCCTCCGCTTACAGCACGAAAAAGAACCCACCACCCGCTTCGCCCACACCGAAGCCATCTCCACTGACGACTATCCCACCCCAGCCAAACGGCCAGCAAACTCACGCCTCAATTGCACCAAGCTCGAGCAGCGATTCGGCTGGCGCATGATGCACTGGCAGGAATCCGTGCGCGAAGTCCTCGACGAACTCTAAACCGACTCCTCCTCAATCATTCCTGCTCACCTACCGGCAAAGCGATTTTGATCCTTGGCGGTGTGCCTTTTTTGCGTGCATAGCGAGCTGAAAAAATGTTCGTTGACAGTTATTCGCATCGATGGATAGACTCCCTCGCGTCTTACTAAATCGAATTAGTTAGGCATAAACAAAGCAACCGGGCAGCTGAGAGCAGCGCAGGCTTGCATTGGGCAACAGTTTGAAAGGGAGAAAACCGTGATATTGGGTTTAACTGGAAAGTACACTCAGAGTTCGTACCGAAATCGGGTCGTTCTCATTTGCGCGATCGTTGTTGTCGCACTGCTCTGCTCCAGTCGTCTGAGCGCGCAGACGGTTGCGACATACAACTTCGAAGACGCAACGGCTGACGGCTGGAGCTCATTTAATGGAGCGACTACGCCCGTCGCCTCCAATGCCGCCGCATACTCCGGCTCCTATAGCCTGTTGACCACTACCGGTTCCGGAGGCTCGGGTGGCCCCTCTATCTCGTTGAACACCGTCCTTCAGGCGGGCGCCAAATATACGATCACCGGCTACGTCATGCTCACCGGCGGCGAAACCGCGACAAACGCAAACTTCACCATCAGGCGCAGCGATCCCAGTTGCTCCGGCGGTACCTGCTACGACACGATCGGCAGCTATCAGGTTCCAGTCTCCGGCACTGGATGGGCGCAGATCGGCGGAACCTACACCGCCAGCACCACCGAGACAGGTCTAACCCTCTACGCTCAGTTAGTAGGCGCCACCAGTGCGCAATCCTTCTATCTTGATAACGTCGTCATCACCCAGACCGCACCGCCTCCAGGCGGTACCTCGGTTGCGTCCTACACCTTCTCTGATGGTGGTCTCGATGGATGGACTCCCTTCGGCTCCACGAATCTGACCAACGTTGCGCCCCCGGTCCCTGGTCCGAATGGCGTTACGAATAGCCTTCTCGCCTCCAATCGAACGGCCACCTACATGGGACCAAGCCTGAACCTGCTTGGCGTCAACAACGTCGTAGCAGGCGCGACCTACCAGATCACCGCTTACGTCCTGCTCGCCGCCCCCGACAGCACCAATCCCACCGCAACCCTCTCCGTCAAAACAGTAGACTGCGCCACATCCGGAGCCTACGGCAACATCGCGACCTCCGGCCCGCTCTCCAGTACAGCGTGGACCAAAGTACAAGGCACCTTCAGCTACAGCGATCTGCCCGGCCCACCCACCAGTCTCGTGCTGTTCGCCCAGTCCAGCAGCGCGACAGACTCCTTCTACATCGCCGACGTCACCATCAATCAGCTCTCGCCGGCACCGCTTCCCGCGAGCCAGCAGGACAACTCCGGCATCTCCAGCACCTTCGAAGATGGCGGCCTCGATGGCTGGGTCTCGCGCACCGGCAATTCCACGGTGGCCAATTCAACAGCGGCAGCGCATAGCGGAACCCACAGCCTCCTCACCACGGGCCGCACTGCCAACTACGACGGGCCGCAGATCAGTATCAGCAACAAGATGTACGTTGGCTCCACCTACAACCTCAGCGCATGGGTCATGTTGGTTCCCACCGACGGCACCAATCACACCATCAACATGAGCCTTCAGGCGACGTCCAATGGCAATACCAGCTACCCCAGCGTAACTGGCTATCCGGGTGTCACCGTACCGGCCGACGGCAACTGGCACCAGATCAGCGTCAACGGATACAACATGGCCACCAACTACGATCCCGGCTCGGCCTTCCTGTATCTTCAGACCGTTCCATCATCCGGAAACGATCTCGTATCGTTCTACGTCGATGATGTCCAGATCTCTTACGTTCCACCAGCCACAATCCAGACGAATATTCCTTCCATCTACAAAACCCTGTCCAACTACTTCACCGTCGGCGCAGCCGTCGACACAACCGATCTCTCCGGGCCTCACTCTCAACTGCTGACCACCCACTTCGACAGCATCACGTCCGGCAACGATATGAAGTGGAGTTCAGTCGAAAGCACCAAGGGCGTCTACAACTACACCAACGCCGACAACGAGGTAGGTCTCGCCACCTGCGCCAACATGCGGGTACGCGGACATAACCTCGTCTGGGCTAACGGCCAGCAGACTCCCGCCTACGCCACCGGTGACGGCACCAACTCGTCCGCGAATCAGGCCCTCGTCACCGCCAACATCCAGGAGCACATCCAGAGCGAGGTCCAGCACTTTGGCACCAAGACATACGCTTGGGATGTAGTCAACGAGCCGCTCGATCCCAACCAGCCCGACTGTCTCGCCCACGGCCCCTTCTACCAGGTGCTTGGCAAGAGCTACATCGATATCGCGCTAACGGCCGCCAGGCAGTACGCTCCTGCCGGTACGAAGCTCTTTATCAACGACTACAGCACCACCGACTCCGGCCGCCTGGCCTGCCTCGTCCGCGTCGTGCAGGATCTTCGAAGCCGCGGCATTCCAATCGACGGCATCGGCCACGAGATGCACAACGACATCAACTACCCATCCACCGATGCGATCGTCCAGACCATCAACACCGTAGCCGCTCAGGTTCCCGGCATCGATCAGCAAATCACCGAACTGGATATGAGCGTCTACAACGCCGGAGATAAAACCTCGAACTATGGCAACAACGTGCCGCCATCGGTTCTGGTGGCGCAGGGCTGGCTCTACAAGCAGTACTTCGACGCGTTCCGCCAGCTACAGGGCAAGATCAGCTCCGTCACCTTCTGGGGCATCGCGGACGACGACACCTGGCTCGACAGCTTCCCAGTCGTCCGCACCGACTATCCGCTTCCCTTCGACATGGGACTGCAAGCCAAGCCCGCCTACTGGGGCGTCATCGATCCATCCCAGTTACCCGGCTATGGGCTCACCTTCTCGGTCTCCAGCACGGCAGGCCAGCAGGATACTCGAACGTTGACCCTGACCGCGACCAACGGCAACGTAGGTCCGGCCTATGCAACTCAACTCACCGGCTTTACCCTGACTCAGATCTCAGGTCCGTCCTGCACGCCAAAGGTAACGTCGTCGGGCAGCTTCCCGCTTTCGTTTGGAGACATTCCAGCGGGCGGCACTGCCAGCGCGTCCTTTACCGTCAGCATCATCGGCTGCAATCCGCACTCTCAATTCACATTGACCGTGCCCTGGAGTTCGGCAACGTTTGACACCGGCACATTCACCTCAACCATGGACTTCGTCAGAGGCAACGGCAACCAATGATGACGAGATAAGATGAGAACTCGCCGCGCAGGCTGGACGGCGAGTTCTTCCTTCTGATCTCGAAAAGTGAATCACCGAAGACACCGTTTTTGACCACTTGAAGTTGAAAGCAGACCGAGCCCTAACCAGGGCTCGGTCTGCTTCAGTCGGTCTAAGAAAGAAGCAACAACACTGTGCGAAGTCCTCGACGAACTCTAAGCCACTCAACCCCACATTCAGTCACAGCGAAGAGCCTCCATCGGATCGACTCTGGTAGCGCGGCGAGCAGGCAACCACGCCGCAAACACAGTCATTCCGCTAACAACCGCAATCGCAATAGCAAAGGTTGCTGGGTCTACCCGACTCAAGCCGAAGAGTTGATTCTTCACAACGACGGTCGACGCCAAGGCGAGCGGCAGTCCAACAGCCACCCCAATCCCCAGCAAAACCAAAGACTCGCGAAGAATCATCCACAGTACAGTCGGCGTTTGCGCGCCCAATGCGAGTCGAATGCCAATCTCATTTGTGCGCCGCACCACGTTATAGTTCATCACCCCATACAGGCCAATCGCCGCTAATAGCAAAGCCAGCAAAGCAAACAGTCCGGTCAGCGCAGAGATTAATTTGTCCTGTGCCATCAGTCCATCGATCTGCTCTTGGATAGTCACGATATTGAGCAAAGGAAGATTAGGATCGATCGCTGCAACCGCCGCGCGCAGGTCCGCTATATTTCTTTCCGGATCGCCCGTAGTGCGCACCAGGATTGTGTTGGCAAAGCGATCCTCATTCTCCTCCGGCGCAACCGGCGCGGCTGCGGAGCCGGTTGCGCCGGCCGTCGAAGGCTTTACCGGCACAAACGGCTCAACCTGAGCTAAAGGAATGTATGTCATCCGAACAGGCTCCGTATCGCGAGGATTGCCCGGCTTCGTGTCCTTAGCAATTCCCACGATCCGCCACGGACCTTTCGCACTGTCGATGTCTATCGAGATCGATCGGCCCAGAGCGTCGCCCTTCGGAAAGAAATGCTTGGCAAGCGTCTCGTTAATGACTGCCGCTTTCAGGCTAGTGGCCGAATCCTCCGAACTAATCGGCCGTCCAGAGATAATCGGAATACCGGCCGTTTCAAAGTATTGATCCGAGACGCGATTGAGCACCGACACCATATTTTCCTTGGGCGCGGGCTTGTATCCCGAAAAGTTGATGGTGGATGTCCACGTGCTTGTACCGATGGGCGGAGTGAGAGCGAGGGCAACGGAGCGAACGCCCGGAAGGGCGGAGACTCTCTCAATAATCTGCTGATGCAGCGCTGCAGTCTGGCTCGGCTTATAGCCCGCCAACTTCGCGTCCCAGGCGGCGACAACAAGATGAGTTCGCTCGAAGCCGTAGTCCTGGTTCTGCAGGTTACGTAGCGTGCGAAGAAACAAACCCGCACCGACAAGCAAAAGCAGCGAGAGCATCACTTGTGTAGTAACCAGGATCTTCGGCCACAGGCGGGAAGACCTACCCCCACTGCTTTGAGTCGTCCGCGCACTGGAACTCAGTGTGTTCGCTGCACCGGTTCGCGCTGCCGCGATGGCCGGTCCAAGACCAAAGAGAAGTCCCGTAAGAATAGAGACGCCAAGAGTGAAGACCAGCACTGTCATATCTGGTGCAGGGTCCAGCGCAACGGAACCATTCCCCTTACCAATAAAGGCAACGAAAGCGCGAGTAACGATAAATGCGCTACCCAGTCCCAAAGCCCCTCCTGCCAAAGAAAGCAGGAACGTCTCGATCAGGCTTTGCCGAACAATGCGTGCCCGGCTGGAGCCAAGCGCAAGCCGGGTCGCTATCTCGCGCTGCCGCGAAGTCGCACGGGCCAGAAGGAAGTTAGCAAGATTGGCGCAGGCGATCAGAAGAACCAGAGCCACCACAACCATCAGAATCTGCAGAGAGTCGCCATATTGACTGCGAACCGAAGAGACGCCGTGTGTGGCAGGAATTAAAGGAACAGTGGCACGATTAATCTCCTGCTGGCGTGCTGTCGAGATAGAAGTTCCTTCGTTGGCGCGGATGGTCGCTCGGATCTGCTGATCGAGCCAGTTCTGGCTTTGTGCGAAGGTGGACCTGTTCGTTGCAGCCAAAGGACTCAGCCGCCCAAAGAGATGGAGGAAGTAGATTCCAGATTGCGGCGTAAGAAACGAAGGATGCTGCAGAATCACACTCTGCATCGTGGTTGGGGTCCACAAATCGGTCGGTTCCAGCTCCAGCTTGATCCCCTGAAAAGCCTCCGGCATTACCCCAATCACCGCAAATGGAGTGCCGTTGATCGTGATCGTCTTGCCGAGAACCGCAGGATCGGAAGAGAGGGATCGTTGCCAGAAACGGTGACTCAAAACCACCACTGCTCCGCTGCCTGGAGTCACATCATCAGACGGCGCGATAGTGCGGCCCAAAAACGGCTCGGCCCCAAGCACCCGAAAGTAGTTGCCGGAGACGAGATTGGCGGGCGCAAGGATAGCTGTATTGTTCGAGGTCTGGTCGCCGCTCGAAGCCGACAGGCGGACGCTCACCTTCCCTGAAAAACTCCCAAATGCAGCGATCCCTTGAAAAGGGCCGGGATCGGATTCAAGCTGGCGAGCGAAATACCACGGGAACATGCCATAGCTGCCAAGGTCAACCCCTCCGAGAATGCCGCCATTTTCGGACTTGTCAAAGGTCACTAACTGTTGGGGATCGCGGACGGGAAGATTGCGAAGCAGAACCTGGTTGATCAGAGTGAAGATGGCCGTATTTCCCCCGATCCCAAGAGCAAGCGAGAGGAGAGCGACCGCAGCGTATCCAGGACTCTTGCAGAGAGCACGGAAGCTAAGACGCAAATCCTGCAGAAGACCATCGACGGAAGACTCCCACCGCGAAGACCAGACCCGATGCTTGACTACATTGCGGCTCCCCAAATCGATAAGCGCAGAGCGGCGCGCAGCCTCTTCACTCATGCCATGTTTCTGTTTGTCAGCAACAGAGGCTTCCAGATAGCTCTCAAGCTCTTCGTCGAGTTCGCTCTCGACGCGTCGTTTCTGAAAGAGCGATGTCAGACCAGCGATAAGGTTGTTCAGCCAATTCATGGTGTCCTCCTGAGCGCTGTCGATTTACGCCTCGAGAATGCGCGAGATCGCGGTGATCTGGCGTTGCCATTGCGCAGCCTCCGCAGTAAGAGCCTTGCGACCGTTCGCCGTGAGAAGGTAGTACTTCGCGCGACGATTGTTCTCTGTAGCCCGCCACTCGGACTTCACGCTACCCGCACGCTCCATCCGGCTCAAAGCCGGAAGCAGCGAGCCCGGATTCACTCGAAAGACACCGTCACTGATCTGCTCAATGCGCTGAGCCACGCCGTAGCCGTGCATAGGCTCCAGCGCCAGTGTCTTGAGGATGAGCATCTCCAGCGTTCCCTGCACCAGGTCGCTCGGTTTGGAATCCTGAGATTTTGCTTTAGCCATTTTGATGGACATTCCTTCTCCTCTAGATAGTCAAGAGGAAACCATCTCTCCATTAGATTGTCAAGAGGAGAAGAATTGAGGAACCTGAAATTGATGGTTGAGTTGATCTCGCAACAGCTCTGGACAGGCTATTCTGCTAGTACCACCCATGACCCAAAGAGCACTCTTCCTGGACCGTGACGGCGTCGTAAACGTCGAGGTCGGCTATCTCCACCGCACCGAAGAAGTTCGTTTTGTCGAAGGCATCTTCTCCCTTTGCCGAACCGCGATGAAGCTCGGCTACCGACTCATCGTAGTCACCAACCAGGCTGGCATCGCCCGCGGCTTCTATACCGAGGCCGACTTCCAGACTGTGATGGACTTCATCCAGACGCAGCTCCGCGCCGAGCAGATCGAACTGGACGCGGTCTACCACTGCCCCTACCATCCCGAACACGGCGTAGGCCCCTACAAACGCGAGCACGAAGACCGCAAGCCCGGCACAGGAATGCTCCGCCGCGGAGCCCGCGAGTTCGACCTCTCCCTCGCCGACTCCGTCATGATCGGAGACCGATGCAGCGACATCGCCGCCGCCAACGCCGCTGGCCTACGTCAGGCCTTCCTCATCGGGGGAACCGAGCAGTCACCCTGCAGTGGCCACTACCTCCCAGTCAACTCGCTGGCCGAGGTTGAACAATGGCTCATCAAGCAAGACGACAGCTCTAGCGAAGAGACAATCACCCAACCCGAAAATTGTGGAAAATTCCCTGCATAAATTTCAGTCAGGAAATACTGTCCGTCCGCTAACCATCTTTGCCACACGAATCACCACAAGTTGTCCACAAAAACACCACGTCGAGCGACCACTTTTTCAAAAAACCCCAGCAAAAACACATATTCACCACAAACAGAAAAAAGACACAATCTTTGCGCCGCCTTTACCCCGCAGGAGGCAAATCAGCAGTCAAAAAGGTGCTGCCGACAGCGTCCTTCGCACTCACCGAAGGAGCCACCCCGCCAAGCGCTTCAAGCGGCCAGGAGATGTTCAATGTGGGATCATTCCATACGATCGACCGTTCCCCCTCCGGATAATAAGGATTTGTCGTCTTGTAAAGCACCTCGGCTGTATCACTTAGCACCAGAAATCCATGAGCGAAACCCTCCGGAATCCAAAGCATTTCCATCTCCCCCGCCTCATTCCGCGGCTTCAAATGAAATCCCGCCCACTTCCCAAAATCAGCCGAATCACGCCGAAGATCCACCGCAACATCCCATATATGGCCACTTAGCACGCGCACCAACTTCCCCTGCGGTTTCCCCAGTTGGTAATGCAAACCACGCAAAACCCCTTTTGTCGAAAAAGACTGATTATCCTGCACAAACTCGCTGGGAAGCCCAGCAGCAGCAAAGGTTGATTGATTGAATACTTCTGTGAACCAACCGCGACTATCACCAAAGAGCCGGGGTTGAAGAAGCTTAACGTCGTGCAGCGGAGTTTCAATAACTTGCATCCAAGCAGTTTAGCCAGAACAGACCGCAAAGAGTGGCATTACAGGTTCAAAAGAGGAACAAAAATCGAACTATATTTTTTTTTTACCCATCCGTGGGCATTGAGCGAGTAGACTGTGCAAGTTACGACTGAAATTTTTTCTCCGGGTTGTTGGTTATCACAGGCAGTCAAAGATATTGATTTGTCGCGAAACGAACGACAGTTTGAATAATAAGAAGCGCGGACGTTGACGGCCTTACTTTATAAGGCTGCGCAGACGGAAGAAGAAACCAAGCCGCAACGAAGGTATGCACGAGCAACCGGCATGACTGAGGTCCCAGCGTCAGGGCCGTAAGCATGCAGACACAGGACATCAATGCAGGCTGAATATCAATCTCCCGAGTCGCGGGTTGCGGCGATAGAAGATTCTTATTCGTACACGGAAGCGGTTAGCAGACCGGTGAGCATATCGCACCGGGCAAACCGCATTCCATCAGAGCTTTTCCGATATAGAGTGATCAAGCGTTGCGCCGATGTGCTGTTGGTGCTGGTTTCCACGCCATTGACGTTGCTGACGCTAGGCATCGTATCGGTGATGGTGATGTTGAGCTCGCCTGGACCGGTGCTCTATTCTCACAGGCGAATTCGAAAAAATGGCGCATTCTTTTCTATGTGGAAGTTCCGAACGATGTGTGTCAACTCGGCGGAGGTTCTAGAGGAATACCTGGCCAAAGATCCCCAGGCGCGCCTCGAGTGGAATGAAACCCACAAGCTGCGGCATGATCCCAGGATCACTCCTATCGGCTTATTTCTGCGGAGATACAGTCTGGATGAACTGCCTCAGCTTTGGAATGTTCTTGCGGGACAAATGAGCCTCGTGGGGCCACGTCCAATTGTGGCTGCGGAAGTTGAAAAGTATCGCGACTCCTTCAGATGTTATTGCAGGGTCAAACCTGGCCTAACGGGTCTTTGGCAGGTGTCGGGCAGGAGTGAGCTGACCTATGATGAGCGCGTGGCGCTTGATTGCAAATATGTACAGCGCTGGTCACTTTGGAATGACTTTAAAATTCTATTGAAGACCTTTTCGTCAGTGATCAATCAGGATGGGGCATTCTAGCGACCTCGTTTAGCAAATAGCATCCTCGCTGTGGGCATCGCTTCGTTATTTCCTAAACGGATTTCGGTACGTTCGAACGATGGCTAGCCTTAGCCTTGCGCCATATTCCGTCGACAGATAGATAATTGGTTTAGACAAAAGATCATGGCCTTGAGAGGTCTTCTCGTATGAAGACCAAGGTAGTTTTAGCCGATTCAAGCCATGAAGCTGCGTGGCTGGAGAATTGCTATGGAAGGGATGCGAGATCTACTGAAGGGAGCGCTAAGCCGTAGCTTAAGCACACTGCAGGCTGAAGACAAGCTTGCAGCAGCGTGGTCGGTAGCCTGCGGTAGGGCCCTGGCAGGGCGGGGGAGTGTCGTTGGATTTGCCGACGGCCTGGTCTATGTGGAAGTGACTGATGGGGCGTGGTTGCGGCAGATGATGAGCATGCAGGGTCAACTTGCCGGGGAAATGGGACGAATCGCAGGAGTGCAGGTACGCGGGATACACTTTGAAGTGAAGGATCAAAAGAAGAGAGACTGCCGTCAATGAGTGAAGAAGTAAGCGTATCGATCGATGACGTAAGGCGAGTAGCCGAATTGGCGAATTTGGAGCTAACCGCTGAGGAGGAGCCGCGAATGCAGCGAGATTTGTGCGCGATTCTGAAGCATATAGCCCAATTGAACGAGCTGGATACTGCAGGCATTCCTGCAATGGCTCAGGTGGGCGAGATGCTGGGTGGTTTGGTACAGGACCGCGGAGAGACGCTCCGTGAAGATACCGTGAGACCCTCGATTGACAGGGCAAAGGTAATGGCCTCGGCTCCAGAGACAGATGGGCGATTTTTCAAGGTCCCCAAGGTTATCGAACGATAGTCCACGAACGGACGGATGCAGGTAAACGCAATATTTTAAGGCGGCAAGGTGAGCGTAAAGGCAACGGAATTAGAGAGTTTGACAATTGACGGAGCGCGTAAGGCAGTAGCTTCCGGTGAAACGACAGCAACGGTTCTTGCAGAGCTGCACTATGAGCGAATCAAGGCTCAAGATATTGAAATCAATAGTTTTCTGGCTTTGAGCCGCGAGCGCGCTTTGCTGCAGGCTGCGAAGATCGATGCAATGGTAACTAAGGGTGAGGTGCTACCGCCATTGGCTGGAGTACCGGTGGGAATCAAAGATGTGTTGACGATGCAGGGGGCTCCGGCGACAGCAGGGTCATTGATTCTAAAGGGTTATCGCCCTCCCTACGACGCTACCTCCGTAACCAAACTGGAGGCGGCGGGGGCGGTTTTGTTGGGCAAGATCAACTGCGATGAATTTGCGATGGGGAGCTCGAATGAAAATTCGGCTTACGGTCCCGTGTTGAACCCAAAGGCTTTGGATCGGGTTCCTGGTGGATCAAGTGGCGGCTCGGCGGCTGCCGTGGCTGCAAGTTTCGCAGTTGCAACACTTGGGACCGATACTGGGGGTTCAATTCGGCAGCCGGCGGCTTTCTGTGGGGTAGTTGGCGTTCTTCCGACTTATGGACGCGTAAGCAGGTATGGGTTGATTGCGTTTGCTTCGTCACTGGATCGGGTGGGACCGTTCGCGAAGAATGTTAAAGATGCCGCGACTGTGCTGCAAGTACTTGCTGGACATGATGTTATGGACGCTACCTCGTCAGACCGTCCAGTGGATGATTATGTCGACGGGCTAACAAAACCGGTGGAGGGACTTCGGGTCGGTGTGCCGCAGGAATATTTTGGCGAGGGATTGGATCCGGAGATTCGCGTTGCAATTGATGGCGTACTGGCTGGTTTAAAGGCGGCAGGATGTGTGGTAAAGCCGGTTAGTTTACCCCACACAAAATATGCGATTCCGACATACTACGTGATTGCGACGGCGGAGGCCTCGACGAACCTGTCTCGATTCGATGGGGTAAGGTTCGGGTTGAGGGATGCCGAAGCAAAGACGCTGGCAGAGATGTTCCGTCGTACCCGGGATGCGGGGTTTGGTGCAGAGGTGAAGCGGCGGATCCTTTTGGGAACCTATGCCTTGAGCGCGGGATACTATGACGCCTATTACCGGAAGGCGCAACAGGTACGGACACTGCTGACACGCGATTTCCTCACTGCGTTTGCTGATGTTGATGTTCTGGTGGCACCGGTAACGCCCACTCCGGCGTTCAAGCTGGGGGAGAAGACAGATGATCCGGTGAAGATGTACCTGGAGGACATCTATTCGGTTGCAGCGAGTCTGGCGGGAATCTGTGGCGTGAGCGTGCCTTGCGGTGAGACGAAGGGTGGGTTGCCAATTGGCGTTCAGATATTGGGCCGCCACTTCGGAGAAGCAACGATGCTACGAGTGGCCTATCAGGTGGAGGCTTCGCGGAAGAGCGCTGGGAGCGAGTGAAGGCGGTTTCCGGATCTTACGGGCGTTATTGTGCGACGCGCACAAGTAGCTACGAGGGAACCCATGTCCCACTTCTTTTTCGTTGCGCGAAATACATTCGCGTATGCTGGAAGCAGCGATTTCAAAGGAGTTCCGATTGCCTGAAGAAGGGTGCAGAATCGCTTTGTCTCCGCACCGTCGTCTTTTACCTGAGGAGTCGGATTGAAGAGTAAGACAGAGTTGAGAGGTTTACAGCAGATGCCGTTCGGTGGTTCCCGCAAAGTCTTGAAGGCAGGATGTGTGGCTTTATTTACTGTGCTCGGAGCGAGCATCTCGCCTGCTCAATTGGGGCAGGGCTTAGGTCAGGCTTTGGGGAGTGGTTCGGATCAAACCTCCTGCAATCCGAACGATCCGACATGTCAGGCGTACAGTTCCAATCAGATGCAAGGCCAGGCGCCGGTGAATCAGCCGTCCGCGTCCACTAGTTCGCAGGGTATCGTTCTGCAAACCGGACAGACTGATCAGAACGGCACTAATCAGCAAGGGACGCAGATACAACAGCAACTTCAACGCCTTCCACTGGATTCTCCTACTGAATTTCAGCAGATGATTGCCAATTCGACCGGCAAGACGTTGCCGATCTATGGCGCATATCTCTTTCGGAACCCGCCCTCTACTTTCGCACCATTGAATATGGTGCCTGTAACGCCGGACTATGTTGTGGGGCCAGGAGATGAGTTACTCATCCAGACGTGGGGACAGGTAACACTGAACAGCCGGTTCATAGTCGATCGATCCGGCAGCATTTACATTCCGCAGGTTGGTACTTTGCACGTGGCAGGGCTGAAGTTTGCGCAGATACAGGATTACCTGAAGGCGCAGATGGGCAGGGTCTTTCGAAACTTTGACCTGAACGTGAACATGGGCCAGCTGCGTTCGATCCAGGTCTTTGTTGTCGGGCAAGCCAGGCGTCCGGGAAGTTATACCATCAGCTCGCTCAGCACGCTGGTTACTGCAATCTTTGCGACAGGTGGGCCTGCTCCGCAAGGAAGCATGCGGCATATTCAGCTGAAGCGTGAGGGTAAGATAATTGCCGATTTTGACCTGTATGACATGCTTCAGCATGGCGATAAAACAAAGGACGTCCAGTTATTGCCAGGCGATGTAATCTATATTCCCCCGGTGGGACCGCAGGTTGCTGTAGCAGGCAGTGTGAATGCACCTGCCATCTATGAATTGAAGTCGGTCACCAGTTCTACGGTAGGGGATGTCCTGGAGCTAGCGGCGGGCCTGACCAGTGTGGCATCGGGAGAGAAGCTCCGTCTGGAGCGTGTAGACGAACATCGAGTCCGCAGCATGAGTGAGATAGCTCTCGATTCGCAAGGGCGGGCAACGGTGCTGCATGACGGCGATCTGCTTGAGCTTGTGGCGATCGTGGATCAATACAAGGACGCTGTGACCTTGCGTGGCAACGTTGCGAATCCAGGACGGTATGCGTGGAGGCCGGGTATGCGGGTCCGCGATCTTATTCCAAATAAGGATGCTCTGATAACACGGGACTATTGGCTGAAACGCAGCCAGCTAGGCCAGCCGATGATGAGCTATATTCCGACCTGTCTGCCGATGACTCCATATGGAATACCGAGTCTGCGATATGGAATCCCGGTTGGTGAAGAGGGCGAAAATCCAAACTGGCGATACTCATCGACGAGAAATCCGAATTTGATTGGCATGCCATTTGGAGCTGGAGACGGAAGCACAAATGCCCAAGTGGCGACTTTGGATGACGGATCGAAGCCGATGACGGATGGCGCTTTGGACTGCGCTCTGATTCCTCAATCTGCAACTTCCGCCAGCGGAGTGAATGACCGCGTTGGATCCACGTCGGCAAATCAGAGCGCCAATCAAGCTATGCCGCCAAATGGCACGCAGAATCCTCCGAGCAGCGGGAGTTCGAATCCAACTAGTACTGCGAATACGACGAGTTCGGCGGGTGCGAGTATCGGTTCGACTCTTGCAAACGCTTCTTCCGGACAGTTCCGCCCTCGTAACGACGTTAAGCTCTCTGAGCCCGACATCGATTGGGGTTACGCGGTTATTGAGCGCCAGAGTAAAGAGAATCTAACGACCTCGCTGGTGCCTTTTAATCTAGGGAGGCTGGTGCTGGAAGGAGATGCCTCACAAAATCTGGAGCTGCAGCCGGGAGATGTGCTGACCATTTTCTCTAAGGCAGATATTCGTGTTCCGCAGGCACAACAGACCAGATTTGTTCGACTGGAGGGAGAATTTATTTCTTCCGGTGTATATAGCGTTTTGCCTGGCGAAACATTGCAACAGCTTGTGAAGCGTGCAGGCGGTATAACAACCGAGGCCTATCTGTACGGCTCGGAGTTTACCCGCGAATCCACACGGCGTGTACAACAACAGCGGCTTAACGAGTATGTGGATCAGATAGCACTGCAGGCAAGCACGACCGCAAGTGCCAATGCGAGTCGCTCTATTAGTCCTCAGGACAGTGCCGCGGTAGCAGCCGCACAGCAGCAGAATCAGAATATTGTTAATAGTCTTCGACAGGCCCGATCGACTGGGCGAATCGTTCTTGGTCTGTCGCCGGACAGTAGCAGCATTACTCAGATACCAGATCTTCCGTTGGAAGATGGCGACCGATTTATTGTCCCGCGCTTTCCCCTGACTGTAAGCGTAGATGGGGCGGTCTATAATCAGAATTCGTTCGTGTATGATCCGCACCTTCGCGTTGGAGACTATATACGACTAGCGGGCGGTGCCAATCGCGATGCTGATAGCAAGCGCGCTTATGTAATCCGCGCCGGCGGAAGCGTCATCAGCAGGCAGTACAGTTCTTCCTTGCGCGGCAATCGATTCGATTCATTACATGTCAACCAAGGAGATACGATTGTGGTTCCGTTGAACCTGGACAAAGGCAAGACGATGCGTCTGATCGTGGATATTGCACAGATTGTGGGCCAGTTTGGAATAGCGATAGCTGCGGCCAATACGGTGTTAGGACAATAGCTATATTGTTAGAGAAAGTTGATCTAAAGGAACCTGGATAGGTGGTTTTATAGACCGCCTATTGAGGGATATTTCCGAGTGGATTCATGTCGTTTGCGACGAGCGATGTTGGTAAACAAAGGACGAGCCAGCCCCGGGTTTAAGCGTTCGCCCAAAACGAACGGAATATGGAGCGCGCGATCTCTTTTAGACAAGCGGCACTCAAAAAATGCTGGATTTTCTCTATGCTCGTTTTGGTAAAGAAAGAGTTATGTCGAAATTATCTATCGGTGTCGTAGTTCCCACTCTAAATGCCACTAAAGATTGGTCCAACTTCGCACCGAAGCTGCTGGAATCCATTTCACCAGATCGTGTGCTTATAATCGACTCCTCGTCGGTTGACGGTACAGCGGACTTAGCTCGGGCTGCAAATTTTCGAGTAATTACAATTGCTCGCGAGGAGTTCGGTCACGGCAGGACTCGTCAGTTGGCGGTGGAATTGCTCTCAACCGTCGATATTATTGTGTTTTTGACTCAAGATGCGGTGCTTGAAAGTTCAAACTCAATTTGTACACTGCTCCAACCATTCGATGACCCCACTGTTGTCGCGACGTTTGGGCGTCAACTACCCCGAGAGGGAGCAACCCCCATAGAAACTCATGCTCGCCTTTTCAATTATCCTGCTCAAACTAGCGAGCGAACTTTAGCCAGTCGGGATCAGCTAGGTTTCAAAGTCATTTTTATTTCAAATTCGTTTGCAGCCTATCGTCGTGACACCCTAGTGACAGTCGGCGGATTTCCTCGCAACGTAATCTTTGGAGAGGATACGATAGTTGCGGCCAACTTGCTTCTGTCCGGATGGAAGATTGCTTATGTAGCGGAGGCAAGAGTTTATCATTCCCATAGATACTCTTGGACCCAGGATTTCAGGCGCTACTTCGATATTGGCGTACTACATGCGCAAGAGAATTGGTTGCTCGAAAAATTCGGAAATACTGGTGGCGAAGGAAGCCGTTTTGTACGATCGGAATTGAAGTATCTCTGGCCAAGGTACTGGTGGCTCATTCCTTCAGCAGTGATCCACACCGCACTCAAATTTGTTGGTTATCGGCTTGGCAGAATTGAAAATAGATTGAGCTCACGATGGAAACGCAAGCTAAGCATGCACCCCAATTTTTGGAAATAGAGTCGAGAGCTAATCATCGATGGAAATGTAACTCCGGATTCCAGGTAATCTGAAGCCATCCGCTTGTGTTGTGTTGCGCCCCGCTCATGTAGGACGGAATTAGGAAGCGCTCATATTGAGTAAAGACCTGGGCAGTCCAGTGGCGGTTGATTGCGTATGAGGCATTTGCGAAACCGTCGGTAATGGTGCTACCGCCAGGGAGGAAGAGGGTGCCTCCTTTATTTTGTCGGTAACCTGCCTCAATTCGTGTTCGAGCTGAGAACCAGTACCCAGCTCGGCCTTCAATGGCGCGGCCGTCCCGGCCTACTGCATTGCCAAGCATGAAGCCTTTATTTGTATTGCCGTCAAGGTACTGGTTGTTTATGAAGAAGTGTTGCCCGCCAAAGTCTCGGGGCAGACCTGTGGAACTGACTGCCTCTACACGAAGATCCACGTGTGGGAGAAAAGGCAGCTGCGCGAAGTAGATACCTGGGCTCCAGGCCGCCCGGCGTGGTGCGGCAATGGGGTTCGGATCGTCATCAGAGTAGGCATCGGCATATAAGGTTATAGATCTGCGTACAAACGGTAGTTTGTATCTGAAGTCGAAGTTGCTCTTGCGGTCGCCGGGATCGTTACGGTCGCCATAGAGCGCGACGCCAGCCCCCACATAGCTGCCAGTTGAATTGAAGCTAAATATATTTTCTTTGAAACTATGCAGTGTGATGGGGTGTCCCATGCCCCAGAAGATGGACCAGCGAGTAAAGCTGATCTCCAGATTGTCGCCAAAATTAAAAGCAGCTTTCTGACCATTGAACCAGGGACGTGCCGGATAAGAATGCCCCGAGAGTTTGCCCAGGACAACATCGAAGCGATACGTGCCAAGCGTTGAAAAAAACGGAAATGGGTGGGGACGTGTCGAAACGAAGCGCAGGTTATATGTAGGTTCGGCATTGCTGGAGAGCGCGAGCGGCCCCATAGTCGTCGGCCCCCAATACAGTTCCTGTTTGCCAAAGGTAAGCGCGTTACCCGCAAATGCAGTGCCTGCATAAAGCTCGATTGGGCGTTGGCGGTCGTATGCAGCGCGCGCAGCTATGGGTTGGATGGTTGGGTCTCCGTCGCCATTGGGGGGGAATCGGTCCAATGTATTGATAAGCGCATTGGTTTCGGCGGATTCCGCTGGATTTCCCGGACTATGTTGCAATTCCTGGCGAGCGTAGAAGAAGAGTCGGCCATAGTGGGCGCGTGCTGAGAATCCTCCGATGAAATTACTGCCGCGGCCTTGGGGGCGGCCAAAGTCGTTCCACCATGTCTGGCCGAAATGGAAGCTGTCATTGAGCGCAGGCCCTGCGATAGTCCCGAAGCGGGTATAGACCGATTCCAGCGAAAATGCTGCGTAAGAAGCTGGCTCATCTTCGAGTTCCCGCTGAAGATCGTTCATCAGTCGGTACGCTTCAGCTAGTTGTCTGTGGCTGAAGTCATTTGGTCTTTCAGCGAGTTCCTCTGCAAGTCTGAGTTGGCGCAGGCACTCCTGGCGGGTCCACGGTCGGATGGAGGCACTTTGCCCCGGGATGAAGCCCATCGTGAACAAGCGTTCCAGCGCGGGATATACCCAGCTATCCATTGGAACGTTAGTCGATCCGATGGTATCTGGATCGGGGTCAAAAGGCGGCGGCGGACGATTCGCGAACGGGTCCGGCGTTAGTTGGGCAATCGTCTGCTGCAGTTCGGTGGCAGAGGCAATAGTAGTCGAAGTAGGTGTCGTTGGTGGAGGCGGTGGCGTCGGAGGACGCCTGGCGAAAGTCGCCGCGGGTGGTAGGAAGTCGTAGGGGTCCAAGCTGAAGTTGTGGTGTGCCTTGTAGACGTAATGGCCGATCAACCAGCCGGATGCGCTGCCTACGAGCACGTCCGAGGGGAAGTGATTATAGGAAAGCACGCGGCTGACGCTCACTGTCGAAGCTAGACCATAGACTATGGTTCTTGGGAGCCAGCCACGGTATTCCTCTCCGATCACAGCAGCCATTGACCAAGCAGCGACTGCATGATTTGAAGGGAACGATGAGTTCGAGACGCTTGAAGTAAAGAAGTTTCCGGCGGCATTGTTCACAAGGGGACGATCACGGCGGAAGACAGCTTTGAGGGCTTCGTTGACGATCAGGCTATTTGCTAAAGCTTCTCCTGTTAGTAGTCCGGTTTCATGTGCCTGCGGAGCGTGATTGAAGAGGCTCCATGTGAAAGCGGCCGCCGGAATTGCGCCCAGTGCCACGATGCTGCCAGTGGAGACGTTGTTGGCTGTCTTATGTTCGCTGGTGTTGAGGTGGATGGCCGAGGTCATCGTGTGCTGATCGCTTGCGATCAACGTACCTGTTGCCGCACCCAGCGGAACCAGCCACATCGCATCCTGTGGACGAATGTGGAGGGGGCTTGTCCAGATGACTTTCTGATCGAGCAGAATGCGCTTTGGTGTCCCTAGAAGGGTTACATTTTGGGGCCTTGGCCTGGGCGTGGGGGCCGTGGAAGTGTCCTTTGGAACGGATGTTTGCGGTGCAGGCTCGTCGGGTAGTGATGTCGAGACATTTTCCGATTTGCGAGCGACATCCTGAGCAAATCCGTGCTGTGCTGTTGTCAGCAGGAGAGACGTCGCAAGGCAAAGGGATTTGGCCAATGCCCTTGGCGTCACATCCAGGGAGGAAGATCGCTGCAGCCGAACGTTGAAGATACTCAGACCCCTTGGCAGGGGCCAACTGACCGGACCCCAGACGTACTGAACGTGTTCCGTTCAGTGCGTCTATTCTACCGTCCAACCGCCTAAATTCCATTCACATCAATGGGAGCGGGTACCGCTGCGACTATAGGTGATAAATGTGAGCTGCTCCGAGGACCAGCGCGAGCGTTATGGCGGCGATGACGATCTCGCCCAGCGCGCCGACGATAAACGGTCGTGCGCCCTGCTTGAAGAGGTCTTTGAGGTTGGTGCGCAGGCCGACTCCGGCGAAGGTCAGTAGGAAGGCCCATCGGCTTAGGTTGCCTAAGGCTGCGAGTTGAGGCTTGCTGAAGCCCAGAGCTGCGATGGTTGGGTTGGTTGAAGATCCCAGCGTTGCCAACAGCGAGATGAACAGGAAGCCGAGGACGAACTTCGGGAACTTCTTCCAGAGGAAGGCTGCCTTGTTCTGGAGTTGGGCTGTAGTCGCATCGTTAGCGAGGCCTTTACGTGCCCACTGGATCGCGTAGGCGAGGACGACGAAGCCGATCAGGGCGTTGCGGCAGGTCTTGGCGAGTACGGCGTACTTGCCGGCGGCGTCGGAGAAGAGCGCTCCGGCGGCGGTGGCTTCGGCGGTGTTGTCGACCGCGAGACCAGCCCAGAGGCCGTAGGCGTGGTCGCTCATGTTGAGTGCGTGGCCGATCAGTGGGAAGGCGAAGAGGGAGATTGCTCCCAAGGCGAGAATCGCGGCTATCGCAGTGGAAGAGTCTTCCTCGTCGGCGTCGATTGCTCCTTGTGTGGCGATGATGGCGGAGACGCCGCAGATGCTGGAACCGACAGCGAGCAGGGTGGTCAGCTTCGGGTTGAGCTTGAAGGTGCGGCCGAGCCATGTCATGAAGGTGATGGAAAGCGCGAGTGCGATGAAGACGAGGATGAGGGAGATTCCGCCGAGCTTCAGGATGTCTCCGAGGACGAAGCGCGCGCCGAGCAGGATGATTCCGGCCTTGAGCCAGAACTCGTACGTCGCTACGCCGGGGCGGAAGATGCGGGCGAGGCCGATGGTGTTGGCGATGAGAGCGCCGAAGAGGATCGCCCAGAGGACGTACTCAATGTTGGGGAAGGTGATGTGATGCGCTTTGGTGTAGGTGTTGAGGAAGTGCTCGACGAACTTGCCGGCGTAGCCGACGATGGCGAGTAGGGCGATCCCGGGCAGGAGGCTGAGGAACGTGGTCGGCTGCTCGGGTGGTCGAGAAGGATATTCGGTGCGAAGGTCGGGTAGTTCGGTGGGAGTGGCCATTTGGACGTTCCTTTGAGGGCAGCTGGTGAGTTACCAGGCGATGGTCTTGATAAGGCCGATGCGGACGAAGAGGGCGAGAGTGAGCGAGAGGAGGATTGCCCAGGTATCGGTGGAGAGGCGGAGGCGTTTGGATGCCATGAGAAGCTCCTGTGAAACGGGTGGAAAAGCGCTCGGACGAAAGCATCGAGCTGCTCATTTACAAGAAATTTGGAGGGTATTTGCGGAAGGAACTAGCGACAACAACAGCGGGTGGACATGAGGTGCAAGGGCGCGAGTTGGCGGGAGACCGTCATGTTGGCTGTAGTTTATAGCAGTTTCAGTGGCTGTGAGACACAGATTTGATGAAAAGGTTGCGCGCAACTAGCCGCGCTGAATAGGTGTTCAGTGTGGTGTAGTCAGGAGGTTGGTCATGAAAGTTATGAATGGAAAAGCGATGGTTGCAAAGGTGATGACGGTTGGTTTGCTGGCTGGTGCTTTTGCTCTGGCCGCGCCGGTAAAGGCTGAGGCGCAGGGGTTTGCGGTTGGCGTTGAGGTTGGCTATCCGCGTTATGATTTTGACCGTCGCGACTACTATGACCATCTCCGGTTTGAACGGGAGCGTCGTGAGGCTTTCATCCGTCAGCAGGAATGGGAGCGACGTCAGGCCTTCCTCCGGCATCAGGAGTGGGAGCGGCGACAGGCGTTTCGGTATGGGCATGACCGCGATTGGCGGTAATACGGTTTAGGTTTCGATAGCAGGGCCGGCGCGGAAGGTGGTCGCGCCGGCTTTGCCGTTTCTGATTACTTCTCGGTTAGAGGCTGGTAGTAGCGGGTTTCGGGTGAGGCGCAGGCCTGGCAGAGGGTCTCTTCTCCGACGAGGACTTCGCGGTCGTAGTTGATGCCTTCTCCGCAGCGGGCGCAGGCGATGCGCGCGGACTTGTAGCCGGGCATCTCGCGTGGGTGGATCGGGACGGTGACCCATTCTTCGGAGAAGAGCTCGGTTGTGGGGAGTTCCCGGTAGGCGAGCATCTGCTGCTGGTTCTTGTTCTCGATGTTCGGGTAGAGCTCGCGGGCGCGTTGCTTGGAGGACTCCAATGCGGCGATGCGGATGGCTTTGCCGGTGCTGAGGTCGACGAAGGTTGCGGCCATCTTGCCCCAGTCGCGGAATTTTAGAGCTCGCTTGCCGAGACGGCATCCGGTGACGACGGCGATGGCGTCGGTGGCGCAGCGGTCGATCTCGACGTAGGTGACGAGGCGCTTGCGGTCGGCACCTTTGGGGTCTTCGATGCCGAGGCGCTCGCAACCGAGCATGGCCATGCGGACGCCGAGGATCTGGCCGGCGCAGAGGTGGCCGTGGGCTACTTCTGCTTCTCCGAGGAGAGCGTCGAAGGTCTGCATGGGGTGATGATACTGCTTACGTCTGATAGTGGGGTACCCCCTGGGGGTTGTCTCTGGCATCTCCTTTGTTTTGTTGTTCTTGCGTTTTTAGTGTCACGTAAAATCGTCATTATAAAAGGGTTACAGCTAAATTCGTCTTTCTAAAAGGGTTATAGGCGATAGAAAAGCCCCAGCTTTGGCCGGGGCTTTTTCTTTTCCTACTATTTCAAGTATAGCGGATTGGATAAAACTACTTTGCAGTGGGGATTTCATTTGTTTTGTTGGAGTTGCGCGGTTTTTGGACTTGACATGGGATTTTGCTGAGGTTTTTTAGAATGATTCTTCTAAGTGACTTATTTATTGAGGGATATGGATTTGCGGTCCCATAGCATTTAGCGGCGGGATAGGAGGGCATACTCCAAGGGAAGCCCCATTTCTTTGGGGTGGTTGAGAGGGAGATGCAACTGCAACGGCAACGGCAATAGATCAGTCGTTGCGGCTTCGCCTTCACTCCGGCCTTCGGCAGAGCGGTAACCGCTTTGCGGTGGTCTTTTAGACGCGGGGCTAAAGCCCCGCTCTACCTCAGAAGCAACGGCAAGAGCAACGGCAAACAAGAACAACGGCAACGGCAACGGCAAGAACAAGAACAACGGCAACGGCAAGAGCAAGAACAACGGCAATGGCGAGAACAACAGCAGCGGCAAGAGCAACGGCAATGGCGAGAACAACAGCAGCGGCAAGAGCAACGGCAATGGCAAGAACAACGGCAGTGGCGAATAGACCAACGGCAAAAGCAGTTCCCTTCAGGGATGACAAGCAAGAAAGGCAACGGCGATAGCAACAGCAACAAGTAAGAAAGGGAAAAGCAGAACAGAATTTAGTTTGTGAGGAAGCAGAGTAGGGAGGCCAGGACGCCGGTGGAGCCCATGAGACGGAGGCGGGCGTGACCGATGTGGACCTGGAGGAGGTGGGAAAAGAGGTCGGGTTTGCGCTGGAGGGTGGTGAGCGCTCTCGTCATTAGGGCTGGGGAGCGGTCCATTAGGAGCATAGTGCGGGACATGAAGTGAGGAAGGCGGTGGAGGCGGCCGTGGGCGCGTTCATAAAGACCGAGGTCTTCGACGCGGAGCGCGTGCGCCAGTTCGAGAGCCTGACGGAAACAGAGGGCGAGTCCTTCGCCGGTAATGGCATCAACCGAGCCGGAGGCGTCGCCGATGAGAGCGATGTTGCCGGAGGTGACGCGGCGGAGACGTCGGCTCATGGTGATGGCTCCGCGGGGATTGTCGCTTGGCGGAGCGAAGGCAAGGCGGTGCTTCAGGGAGGGGAAGAGATCGAGCGCGTGGTCGATGCCGGCGAATTTTGATGAAGCGATGAAGGCGACGCAGACCTCGGTGGGGGAGACGGGGGTGACGTAGGCCTGGGCGTGATCGGTCCAGTGGACTTCGACGAAGTCTGTCCAAGGGGTGATGCTGAAGTGCTGGCGGAGGCCGATTCGTTTGCGGCTGGCGGAGGCCCGGTCGAGGCGTGCGATGGCGCGGATGCGGGACTGGTGGCCGTCGGCGCCGATGATCCAGCGGGCACGGAGATTTGTCTTGTTGGTGTGGACGTATTCGTCCTGGACGCTTTGCACTGCGGTTTGCCAATGAAAACGGACGCCGAGTGCGATGGCGCGATCGAGGAGAAGCTGGTAAAGGACGGTTCGACGCACGCCACGGCCGGGGCCGACGGGGAAGATGGCTTCGGATGTGTTGGAGCCGCCGAGGAAGCGAATGCCGCGAAGGGGGTGGCTGGCGGATTGCAGGAGGTTCTGAGCGGAGGGATGGTCGAGGTCGATGCCGAGCTGGGTCAGAGCGGCGAGGGTGTCGGGCATGAGGCCTTCGCCGCAGGCTTTGTCGATGGGGGGCTTCCTGCCGTCTGCTACTTCGACATGGAAGCCCTGCCGGGCTGCGGCGATGGCACAGGCTAAACCGGCGGGGCCTGCTCCAGCGATGAAGACATCTACGACACGATCGGTACTGCTAACGTTCATGGGGCCTGCTGACGCGGGGTAAGGCCTACCACTGGAGCAGAACGAGCTCCGAACAGAAGGCTGGACCCATGGCAGCGAGGATGCTGTAGCAGCCCGGGGTCCCGGGGTGGTTGAGAAGGTAGTCCTCCATTACGGCCAGAACGGAGACGGCTGATAGATTACCAACTTCGCGGAGGCTCTTCCACGAGGGAGCGAGAGCGTTGGGTGGAAGGTTGAGGGTGGTTTCCATTGCTTCAAGAACTTTCGGTCCTCCGCTGTGGAAGATATAGCTACAGATACGGTCCATGGTTAGACCACTGTCGGCGAGAAAGGTCTCTACGTTGCCCCGAAGGTGCTCGTTGACGACTTTAGGAACGTCGGGGGAGAGGACGATTTTGAAGCCGGTGTCGCCGATGTCCCAGCCCATGATGTATTCGGTGTTGCGGTAGAAGGTGGATCGGGTGGAGACGACGCGGGGTGCGGGTTGTTCAATGCTGGTTTGGCGGCGGCCGATGGGAGTATCGGCTCCGGCGATGATGACTGCGGCGGCGCCGTCGCCGAAGAGCCCGCAGGAGATGAGATTGGCGATGGACTGGTCGTTGTCCTGCCAGGTGAGAGAGCAAAGCTCGACGGAGAGCAGGAGCGCGTATTGGTCGGGGAAGGCGCGGACGTAGTCGGCGGCGCGGGCGATGCCTGCTGCTCCGGCGACGCAGCCGAGACCGAAGATGGGTGTGCGCTTGACGCTGGTGGGGAAGGGCATCCGGTTGATGAGGCGGGCGTCGATGGTGGGGCTGGAGATGCCGGTGACGGAGGCGAAGAAGATAGCGGAGATGTCGGCTGCGGTGAGGCCGATGCGATCGAGGGCGGTAGTGATGGCCTGTTCGCCTAGCTCGACGGCGGCCTTGATCCATGCGTTGTTGGTGGGCCCGAAGCCGGAGAGGTTTTCGTAGACGTCGAGGGGGAAGACGAGGTTGCGGAACTCGACGCCGCAGTTGGCGTGGAGACGATTGAGGAGGCGAGGCTCTTCCATACGGTCCTGCCAGCGGTTTCGGAGTGCATCAGTGATAACTGACTGGGAGTATCGATAAGGTGGATATGCTGTTCCGACGGATGCAATGCGCATGCTTATTGGAGCCCTTTATGGTTGCCGTGGTTCGTTGGATGGCCTGCCTGACTGACAGCCGTGCAAGTCCAGTTGGACGCTGGCTGGGTCTCGCTGACGAATGAATTACAAGAACGCGACATGATCAATGCATTCCAGCGTACACGCTGAATGAAAATGTGGCATTTGAATTCCGATTGCGGGGATATCAGGGGATGCGGGCCAGCTCTCGCGCGTAGAGCGTGTTTTGAGGATATTCGCTTGAGAGCTCGGTGAGGATGGAGCGGGCTTCGTTAGGGCGGTTGTCGCGAAGCGCGGCGACGGCGAGCATCATTCTGGCGAAGGGGGCGAGGTAGTGGCCCTCGGCAGCGGTGAGCCGGAGAAGACGGATGCCTTCTTCGCGGTTGGTGGCTGCGCCGGTCATGCCAAGGATCCAGCGGATGGGCGCGGACTTGAGGCTGAGCATATAGTTCTCGACGCCTGAGGCGAGGTAGGCGTCGGAGCGGTGCGGATCTATGGCGAGGACGCGTTTGGAGAAGGCGCTCGCCTCCTTGCTGTAGTTGAGCGCGGAGATGTCGCGCTTGTCGATCATGAGGGCGTAGTCGGACCGCATGCCGGAGACGAGGGTTTTGACGTAGAGAGCTGTGGCGTCGTTGGGATTACGCTGGAGGGCCTGGTCGGCGAGGGTCGAAGCCTTTGCGGTGAGGTCGTCGAAGTTCTTGCGGACGGTGGGGTCGGGAGTCAGGCGCTGGCGGTTGTCGAAGCGGGACTGGTCGGCGAAGAGCTGGACGTCAATGACGTGGAGACGGTCGAACTCGCCGAAGAGCCAGGCGGCGGCGTCGGAGACGGGGCCCATGGGGTCCTGGGGATGGTCGTGCATCCACTGCTGGAACTTGAGGTGGGCGGCCAGGAATTGCAGGTTGTACATGTCGTGGTAGCCGGCATCGAGCGGAGTGTTGCCTAACGGGGTGGCCGCCGAAAGCGGGAGGGACACCAAAAGCAGAATGAGGAGCAGGGAGGTAAGGCGCATGATTGTTCGGGGATTGCGGATGGAGACTACTGGCATTCTTTCACGACCTTGACAAGGCTTCACACGGTTGGACGGGCTCGACGGGGAAAGAGACTTATTGGGCGCCAATACTGTCTGGATGTTGAGATGCGGAGCGTCGAGGACGGGAGAGATGGTGAAATCCAGTTCCTTTTAATGTGCAATATTTTGCGCATTACCGAGTTAATTGATTTGCAAATGATTGAATTAGAAGATGGTTACTTTGGGTATCTAGTTGCAGATTAGGTGGATTAGAGCAAGTCCGTTAGAAGCTGGTTGGATGGCCGGCTCTAAACCTAGGTAAGTCTGAAGTTACAGGAAGAGTTGGAGCTTACACCCGCGCACTCTGCAACACACTTCAGCACGATCCGCTCATGCGGAATTTAGGAGGATCAAATGCAGCTTTACTCAAAGCTCACTGCCTTAGGGGCGGTTCTTGCATTATCGACCGCTCTCGCATCCGCTACCACGATCACACTTACAAGCCAAGCCGGGTCTGCCACCGGCGATACGATTTATACCGCTACTACGGCAACTGGAACTTTTGCCTACACTGGAAATATCGGGACTAGCTTCGCATTGAGCAATGTGACGCCAACCTGGCATGTCGCACTTCCCGGTTCGACCTGGGTAGGAGTCTCTCCGACTGCAGGTCCCGACGGGACGAAGAATCCAGCGTTCGGCAATTACACCTTCGTGACAGACCTGGGTAAGGGGCTGGCGGGATTCTCGGGATCGATCGATCTTCTGGCTGATGACACGACAAGCGTTTGGCTTAACGGTACGTTGCTCGTGCCGCAGGCCGGTGGTACAGATGGCCACTGCGAATCGGATCTACCCAACTGCCTGAAGGTGTTTAACGTTGGGCTGCCCGGTGGCGCGGCGTTCAGTGCTGGCGATAACAAGCTGGTGTTCGACGTGCTTCAGTCTGGTAGGGGACCAGCAGGCGGATTGAACGATCCTTCAGGGTTGGATTTTGCGGGATCGATCTCGAATGGATCCGGCATCACTCCTGAACCGAGCACGTTGCTGTTGTTGGGAACTGGCTTGATTGGTTCAGCTGGTGCCCTTCTCCGCAGGATGCGCGGCCAGCGGCATCAAGCATAGTTGACCTGTAAAGATGGTGTCGTAACTCGACGATGCGGGATGGGAGATGGAAATCTCTCCTTCTGCATCGTCTGCTTTTTTGCGGGCGGAGTTAATTTTCCCGTTTTGCCGTGCAGATAGTTGCATGTTTTCCAAATGGACTATTTCTAAGTCGTTGAAATGTCTTGTGAAATGTTTGGCCACACAGTTGCACTTTAGCCGCGCAAGAAAGCCTGTAGCAGCAAGAGGACCCCGGCCCTAAGTAAGGACTGGAGTTCATTGGAAGAGTCCAGGCACTCTTGCACGAGCCGAATAGGCACGCACTTCAGTACGACCGCTCCATGCGGAATTTAGGAGGATGAATGAAGTTGTACTCTAAACTCTCTGCCCTGGGAGCGGCTGTTGTACTTTCGACCGCTTTCGCGTCCGCTACCACTATCACAATCGAAAGCCACGCCGGGTCCGGTGCCGGTGACACGATTTATACCTCCACGACAGCATCCGGACCTTTTAACTATTCTGGAAATATCGGTACTAGCTTCGCTTTGACCAACGTAACGCCGACTTGGCTGGCCGCACTTGGCACATCGGAATGGGTAGGCGTTTCACCGACGGCCGGCCCAAGCGGTACTGTCAATCCGGCGAAGGGCAATTACACCTTTACGACGGACCTTGGTTCGGGATTGGCGGGATACTCGGGATCGATCGATGTACTTGCCGACGACACGACAAGCGTTTGGCTTAACGGCACTGAGCTCGTGGCGCAGGGTGGCGGTTCGGATAATCATTGCGAATCGACTGGCATTTCCTGTCTGAAGGTGTTTAGCGTTGGGCTGCCTGGTAGCGCGGCATTCGTTGCTGGCGATAACACTCTGACGTTCGTCGTACTGCAGGCTGGTACGCAGGGCCCCGGCTTGAAGGGCAATCCTTCGGGTCTGGACTTCTCTGGATCGATCTCGAATAGTGGTATCACTCCTGAACCGAGCACGTTGCTGCTGCTCGGAACCGGTCTGATTGGTTCTGCGGGTGCCTTGTTCCGCAGGATGCGCGCCTAGTCGTATCGAGTAACGGATCAAATAAGTCAACGTGATGCAGGATTGGGAGGTCCAAACTTCCTCTTCCTGCATTACGGCTTTAGTTCATATTTTTTGGTTTGGGATTTATTTCCAATTTGGCTACGCAGTCGCTTTTAGTGGGCTCCATAAGCCCCGCACACAGATAAAGAGGATACCGGCCCTAAATCAGAGTTCTTAGGAAGAGCCACTCGCGCTCTTCAGGTGCCGTATAGACCTGACTTCTGTACGACCCGCGCATGCGGGCTGAGGAGGATTCATGAGATTGAACTCTAGACTTTTCTCCCTTGGAGCCCTGCTTGTTCTGTCGACCGCTTACGCGTCCGCCGATACTATACTAAGCAGCTCCGCAACATTAACTTTTGCCGGTTACACTGCAACAGATCCAACGGGTTCCTTGCCATCAGGGAGTGCGCCAACCTTTGATCTTGCTCCGGGCACTGTTTGGTTCGGGCCATTTGCCGGCTCGAGCTGGGTGGGTTCGACTCCAACCTCCGGCCCGGTCGGCACCGTCAATCCGAAGATGGGTTATTACACCTACAATTACGACTTCACTCCCTCCGCCGGGGCTGGAAGTTACGAGCTCGATTTGAGTGTGCTCGCTGACGATACAGTCGAAGTTATCCTGAACCACACAAAGATAGAGGTACCTTTCGGTGGTCTAGGTAGCGACCGTCACTGTGCGGATAACGCACCTGGCTGTACAAAGGGCACTATATTCACGTTGCCTCCTACCTTAGAGTCGCTTGGAGCTACGGATGAACTTGAGTTCGTCGTCCACCAAGCGGGTCAAAAGCCGGCAGGGGCAACGCTCAATCCTTCCGGTGTCGATTTCTCAGGAGCCATCACACCAAGCGGGCACCTTACTCCTGAGCCCAACACACTGTTGTTGCTGGGAACGGGGTTGATTGGTGTTGCGGGTGCGCTATCGCGCAGGATGCGTGCCTAATGAGTTGAGATTTTAGAACTGAGATATTAGCCCCACTGGGCGCGCCGGGAGCGCGTCCAGTGGGGCTTTTTTTGTGGGCAAATTACTGTCCTTGTGGGCAAACTTTTGCACTCTACAAGAAGCAATGACTCTATAAGTTGTTGATAAATATAGCAATTAGTTTGGCTTCAAAGTTGCAATGTATGGCATGCAAGAGAGTAGCAGCAGTAAGGGATTGAGCTGAACAGGCTCAACCCTTGGTTCTAAAAAGCCAGTTCGGCTGTTGCACTAACTATCATCACGTCGATTTCCAGAAACACCCCGCTTTATGCGGGTTTACCTCGGGAGGACTTAATGAATTTTTGCAGCAAACTTTCTACCTTGGGAGCGGCACTTGTACTGACAACCGCTTTCGCTTCAGCTGACACACTTCAGATCTCCAGCTTTGCTACGGGAGACTCTGTTGGCGCAAACAATACCGCTACCAAGTACGTGGGTACGCCTACGACGACCTACAAGCTGGATCCAGGCAATCCCTCTACTGGTTGGGCAGCAGCGATCGGCAGCTCAGAGTGGGTTTCGTATAACAAGGAGACAGGTCCTACGGGAAACGTCATTTCTCCTAACGGCCAGTACACCTATACGACGACGTTTTCTCTGGATACGGTCAATGAGTCGTATACCGGCTTCCTGTATGTGCTGGCTGATGATACGACCGATGTTCTTCTGAATGGCCATTTGATCCAGGGTGTTGCGGCACCGGGCAGCGATAGCCACTGCCAGCAGCACACACCGAACTGCACGACTCCTCTGAAAGTTATTTTGGATCCTTCTTTCTTCGTGGACGGCCTCAATACGCTGACCTTCGACGTTCAGCAGACTGGCCACGGCGCTCAGGGTCTGGACTTTGACGGCACGATCACTGGCTCGCCGTTCAAGGGCGGAACCTCCCCGACTCCAGAGCCGAGCTCGCTGATGCTACTTGGTACCGGTCTGATCGGTTCCGCGAGTGTTCTGTTCCGCCGGAAGCGCGCCTAAATTCCAAACCTTGCGGGGGTTGAAGAAACCTCCGCAGGATTGATTTTTGTTCCGATTTTCAAACGGTGAGTGCGAAGGAATTTATTCGCACTCATTTTTTTTTGTGTCGAAAAACAGACGATGACCAAGGCTAGCCTGTTGAGACGGGGCGATGCTAAACCGTTCGTGATCAGGAGAGTAGATTACACAGGTTTGTCTGCGATGCGCATTGAATCGAGAATGCATTGAATGGGTGGTGCGTTTATCGGCACTGTGACCGGGGTTTTCAGCAAAGTGGGCGTTGGGAGATGCAATAATGGCTCAAACCACTCCCCGGATTCGGGTAGCGATGCGCAAGGGCCTCCTGCGAGGTTCATGGTCAGCTTCGTGATGTTTCCCGGTGCAGTGTGTGGTTTGCCAGCCGAAAGCTGGTGTAGGTCTTATGGGCGAGATGCGATCGGCGACGAGGTTTCAGGTGTTGCGATCACGTAAGTTTCCCGTTGCGGTACTTTCCACTGCCACTTTTGAGCAATATTGCGGCTCCACTTTCGAGCAATATTGCCGTTGGGACGCGAGAGCTAGACTCGCATCCATAGGTGGTGCCTGGCTTGATTCAACCAGTGGGCGAAGGAAAAGACCCACGCAACGATGTTCGATCTCCAATGCGGTAAGTGTTGTGCGTGAAGAACTGTCAGTACTCGGCTTGGTCGGCTCAGGTTACTAATAGCCTCTCGTTGCAAGTAAGCGGGAAGTTCAACCACCAAGGGATGGATCGGGTACGAATCGGACAGTTCTCCTTAAGAAGGGGTGTGTCTGCAGATGCTGAATGAAGACCCGAAGACAGTTCCTCCCCCGCGCCCTTATCGCCTGAAGGAGATTGTTGTGAATCTATTTGCCATTTTTTTGGCTGCAATGTTTGTAGTGCATCCCGGCGGCAACACCAGGCCAGCCAACTCCACTACGCCTACCGGTCCGGTAGGTATCACGATTGCCCAACCTGGATTTGGGTTTAATGTTATTCCAAACTCGGAACGACGCATCTTTGCCACCGTGACGAATGGAAGATCGAACGAGGTGACTTGGAAGGTAAAGTCCGGTTCGGCGACGCTTGGCTCGACGAGCGGCTTGTGGGTGGATGTGACAGCGGGCAACGTGGGATCCACCTGCTCGTACACTCCGCTGAATGCCCAGGGGCAATTTGCTGTGAAGTCGGATACGACGTTCACGATTGAAGCGACTGCAACAGATGATGTCACGAAGGTGGCGGACGTTACATTCAATGTCTGCAATCCGAGCGTGTCGGTCAACGTTGTTCCTTTTTATCGCGCGCTGTATGTGAATCAGCCCGCTGACGTGCAGAGCTTCATTCTGGGATCGACCAATCAGACGGTCCACTGGGCAATTACGTCGCAGCCCGCGGGTGGAGATGGCAAACTGTCGGATACGACATTGCGCGACACAGTCTTTACCGGGACGGTTCCCGGGCGCTACGTTCTGACGGCGACGAGCAACGCGGACCAGAACAAGAGTTCAACAGCGATTATGTATGTGACCGGCCATAAGATGCCATACAAGGTGACTCCAAACCAGACGGAGCCGGTTGACTGTACGGTTGATCCCGCGATGTTGGGCACGGTATATGAAGTTGGCCCGTCGCAGGCTTTCAAAACGCTGGCTGCTGTGCCGTTTCCGACGATGGTTCCGGGCTCAACGGTCAGGGTTCATAACGAAGACACAACGGGGTTGCATCCGACTGAATATCACGAGTATGTCCAGATCTCGCAGCAGGCGACCGCGACTCAACCTTTCCGTATGTGCGGCGTACCTGATTCGGCGGGAAATTTGCCGATTCTCGATGCAGTGAATGCGACGGGGCGATCGGATACGAGCCCGTATGCTCCGCCGTACGGGGTCATTACGTTGCATAGCTCGTCAAACTGGGATTATTGGCCGAACTACCATGCGGCGGCTAACGTCGTCGTAGAAGGATTCCATATTCGCAACGCAAGGACCGGGACAAGCTATACCGCACCCGATGGAACGACGGCGCAATGGCAGGATTATTCTGCGGGGTTGCGTATAAACGAGGGACACAATACAACGTTCGTCGGCAATGAGGTAGAAAACTGCGGCGAAGCCGGGTTTTCCGCCTTTCATGAAGGTGCCTCCTATGGAGATACCGATATGTACGTTCTTTGGGAGGGAAATCACTTCCATAGGAACGGTGCGGTTGGCTCGTACCTCTCACACCAGATGTATATCCAGGCATGGGGAGAGGTTGTGCAATTCAACCGGATCGATGACTACATGCCCGGAGCGCAAGGGTCTAACCTGAAGTCTCGCGGTGTCCAGGGAGTCATTCGATACAACTACCTTGGCCCAGGCGCGGTTCGTCAGATGGACCTGGTGGACGTGCAGGATGCCCCGGGCGAGATGTCGTTCGAGGGTTTCCTTGGGAATGGGGCGACCTCGATCCATGGGTTATATCCGAACGATAACTATCCTGCGGATCTCATCGCCGCTGAGCTGGAAGCGTGGCAATCTCATTTCGTCTATGGAAATATCTATCTGGATAAGACGAGTTTCCCGATTCACTTTAGTGAAGATCAGAGTGGCGGCGAGCCATCGAGGAAGGGATCGTTGTACTGGTACAACAATACGTTTCACTCGTTGCTATGTGCGGAGTGTACCGGGCAGAAGTGGACGCTGTTCGACACCTCGTCCGGAGGAGGAAGCTTCTCAGCTCATACGGAGTATCCGACGATTCAGGTCTTCAATAACGTGATCTGGATGGATGATCCGAAGAGGCCGGTATTTCAGTGGAACAACTACACCACGTTTATTGGAGTGGCAGGAAAGAACTTAATCACAGCGAACTGGGGAACCAACAACCAAACTGCAGGCGCGGGTCCTGGAAGCGGGTGGACCACTGATGTCAATCCGCTTGCGTATCAGGGAGCCACAAACCTTGGCTCTCACTTGACCGGGTTTGATAGTACGAACCTGGTTCCGGTCTCGTCGATGCCGTTCGATGCGAATACGTTCATCCTTAGCAGTGCCCAGGCTGGAACTACGGCTGTTCCAGCGGCGGTCTGCGAGATGCCTTCTCGCTTCACGTTCCTGCCTAGCCTGGGCTATGCGGTTCCGCGTATAGCAACGCCAAACATTGGGGCAACGGATACGGCCGCGCAGACAGCTACTGAGATGAACCTGCTGGCTGCAACAGGGCGGTACAACACACGCTACTCAAACTGCCGTTGAGTCGGGTTCCATGCGTTTGGTCAGCAGATCGAACGCACGATTCATAGGACCAGCAAGAGCCCGTGGGCACGCAGCCGAGATGATCTTGAATCGGCTGCTGTCCTCGGGCTCGAGTATTTTGAAGGCGTAGGCGAGCAGAAAGAATGTGATCGTGGCAACGATGCCCCCTATGACGAGTGCCCAAACAGGAGCAAGCCTGAAGGAGGCCACGTAGGCGGCTACCGATGCAGCGCTGCTGATTCCTGCCACCTTGGCGAGGAAGCGCCAGGGTAGGCGGATGTTGTCTCGGTAGATTCCAATGATCCACATGAGGCTGATGGCCGTGAACTGAGCGGCTCCGCTGCCGATGGAAGCTCCGAGAGCGCCGAGCGATGGAATGAGGTACCAGGCGACGCCAATGTCGATAAAGGAGGCGATCACGGTCGTGATGATGAAGTACTTCTGGCGGTCTGTGCTTTCAAAGAGGCTCTGAATCGGGCCAAGAAATGCTTTGGGAAGGCAGAGCAAAGGTGAAAACGTGGCAACAACCAGCGCTCCTTCGTACTTGGTTCCGTACAGCGTAAGAAGAGCCGGAGCGGCAAGAGCCACGGCGATGACATGGAGCGGAATAGAGATGAGGGCCAGATAGCGAACCGAAGCTGCTGTCATGGCGGGGAGTCGGGACCGGTCCCTGCCGTATTGCGCGAAGACACTAGCGCCCGATGCCGAGGCGAAGACGGAAGGAAAGATAAGAAGTCGCTCGGCAAGATTGAAGGCTACAGAGTAGAAAGCGAGTTGGCGGATATCGGGCGAGAGATGCTTGAGGAGAAAGAGCTCAGATCGGTCCCATACGATGAGGGTGAGAAGCAATCCCATGATGCTCTGGAAGGCGAAGCGCATCATGCGGGGACGGAGATCAGGCGGTGTGTGGATGTTGTCGGATGGCCAGGCGAGGATGCGACGTACCGTAGGAAAGAAGCGGACCAGGCAATCTGCCAGACGCATGCCGAGCATGGCCGATGCGATGCCGATAACACCCCAATGGAAGACGACCGTCAGGATCGTCATAACGAAGAAGACGGCGGTGGAAGCCGCAGAGCCGGGAAGGTTCGCGGAGAGCTGTTCGGAAGCTACGTTGGCCTGGGCTGGAACGAAGTTGACCATCGACGGCCAGATGCTGACGACGAGAAGGAGTGAAGCGAGGCGATACTCTGACGGCGCGTCGTGAAATACCCAGGCGACTGCAAATAGTGTTGCGGCTGTGGCGATGATTGCCTGCAGGGTAAGGGTACGAAGGAAGATGAATCGGGCTGTTGCCCGATCTCCTCCGCCGATAAACTCCGCCATGTACTTGCGAGTGGTTGCGGGAATGCCTACGCTGCCCAGGGTGCTGACGATACCGACAATCCAGGTGACGTAGATGAGATAGCCCATCTTCGACGGCCCGAGCGTGCGGGCTATGGCTACGGACGTGATCAGCGAGCTGACAAAGCCGATTACGTTTTCAAGGCCATACCAGGCAGTATTACGAGCGATCGTTTTGGTGTTCACGAAATCCTAGTCTATCTGCCGTGCAGACGAGGGAGAGAGCGCTCGGCCTAGCTAAGGCTGCCAAGCGCTTTCTCTGCGTCCTTTGCGGTCTGGGTGTTTGGGGCCAGGGCAGCGGCTTTCTTCAGGTGAAGTGTGGCGTCGGCGGTGTTGGCCAATTTGCTGTAGGTCATACCCAGGTGATAGTGGATGGATGCGTCGTTGGGCGCTGTCTTGAGAGCATCCTCCAGCAGGCTACGAGCTGAAGTGTAGTTTCCCTTTTGGTAGTAGACCCATGCCAGCGTGTCTGCGGTACTGCTTGAATCCGGCATGGCACGGCGGGCGATCTGCGCGAGTGAGAGCGCGACATCGCTGTTCTGGCCGGTTTCGACCATCAGATAGGCGAGGTTGTTGGCGGCGATGGGCTGCTCCGGCATGATCTGGAGGGCCTTCTTATAGGAGTCCATTGCCTGGTCGCGATTGCCTTGCGCTTCCTGAAGAGTACCAAGGAGGGTATAGGCCTGTGGATCGCTGGGATGGGTCTTGATCCATTCCTGCCAGGTTGCGATGGCTTTACCAGTGTCGCCCTGACTAATCTGGGCACGGGTGTACGCCATCGTAGCCATCGGGTCAGAGGGATTGAGCTGCATCGCCTTCTGAGCAGAGGCGAGCGAGCCTTTGACGTCCCCGCTTTGGATTTGCAGATCGGCGAGGAGGTCATACATATCGGCGTTGTTAGGGGATTTCGCGATCTGCTCTTGCACTCGGCTCATGGCCTTGGCAGGCTGTTTCTGGAACAGGTAGGTCGAAGCCAGGATGCGAAGAGCACGGGAAGAGTTGGGATTGAGAGCAAGGGTTTGCTCAAGCAGCGCCTGGCCCTCAGGAATGTGCTGCTGCAGCAGCTTGAGTTGAGCCAGCTCGAGATAGGCGCCAGAGTTCTTGGGGTCGTACTTGATGGCAGTGCGGAAGTCAGCTTCGGCCTTGTCGTAGTCCTTACGGCTGCCTTCGGCCATGCCGCGCCAGATATAAGGATTGGGCGACTGTGGAGCGATGGCAATTGCGGCCTCCGCAGTTTGTGCGAGACCGGTAAAGTCACGAAGCTCCATTGCGGTTTGTGCGAGACCTTCCTGAGCTTCCATGCTTTGAGGATTGAGCCTTGTGGCGTCGCGGAACGCCTGCTGAGCAGCGGGCAGATTGCCAGTGGCGCGAGCGGCACGACCGAGCCAGATTTTGAGCTGCAGATTGTCCGGATTTGCCTTCGCCGCCTTCTGAAGATCATCGAAGGCCTCTTTGTTCTTGCCGTCGTTCATCAGAATCAGGCTGTTGAGAAGGGCGACGTTAGGAGCCGAACTATCAGTCTTCTCCAACTCGGCGATGACCGTCCTGGCCTTGGCGAGATCTTTCTTGAGAATCAGGATGCGGGCATAAGCAACCTTTAGCGGAGTGCTCTTGGGATGCTTCGATATGAGGTCGGCGTAGACGGCCTCTGCATGGTCAAGCTGTTTGGCGCGGATGAGATAGTTCGCAAGCATATCGGCGCCGGCGGTGGTGTCGTTGATATCGTCCGATGCCTGCCGGTAGGTCTCCTCGGCCTTCGCGTTGTCACCCTGACGTTGATAGAGATCCGCGAGCGTTGCGCGTGCGATCTCATTTTTAGGGTCGGCAGCAATGGCAGCTTTCAGATTTTCTTCAGCGCCTGCCAGGTCGCCCTTTTTCTGGAGAAGTGAAGCGAGAACGAGGCGGGAGGTGACACTCTTGCCGTCGAGGGCGACAGCCTTGCGTATCTGATCTTCTCCTTCGGTAGCGGTAGCCGGATCGCTGGTCTGAAGGTAGCCCAGAACGGCGTGATAGTTCGCCTTATTCGGATCAAGGGAGATTGCATGTTGAATCTGGGCAACGGCATCGGCGCGATCGCCTTTCCGTGCGGCGATATTAGCGAGAAGGGCGAAGGCATCGGCATTGTTGGCCTGAATGGCGAGGACGGCGTTGGCCTGCTCCTTCGCGCGATCGGGTTCATTGGCGGCCACCAGTATATTGCCGAGATCGATCCGGGCCTGGACATTGGAAGGCTGCAGGTCGACGGTTCGCATCAGCTCAGCGTAGGCAGGCAACAGCGAGCCTTGTTTGAGATAAAGCTTGGAGAGCTCGTAGTGGGCCGCGGCAAAGTTGTGGTCCACCTTGAGTGCATTGGAGAACTGGATCGATGCTTCCTTCAGCTTGCCTTCGTCGGCATAGCGCTTACCGCTCTCCAGATATTTCTGCTTCTGTTTGTTAGGATCGCGGTGGCAGCCCGTGGTGAAAGTCAAGGCGAGCGATAAAGCCAAAACCGTGGAAGTCCGAAGCGCCAAGGGTGTTCTCATCGTGTGTTCCTCATGATCCTTCATGGAAAATCAGGTCTTATCTCGTAGTGTTTCTCTGTGCCGTTGCGTATCGCAAGAGGTCTGGTTTTCAAGTCGTTCGCGCACCTGCCGAAGTTTCAGTCCGGGATGAACTGCGGCAAATAGGGAGCCATCTGGCTGGCAAAAAGCACAGCGCGGCCTCGTGCGCTGCTTATGGGTTCGGATGATAAGACGGGAGTGATGACTCGCACCAGAGCGCCGTCGGTCCGGTTTGTACGAATGGCGTCAGTAACCATGCGGAGCCTCGCCTTGTATTCGTTGGCGATACTGCGGCCGTGGGCCTGATACCAGTAAATGACGAACTGTTTCGACTCGCCGTTGTTGATGACGTATTCACCGACCTGGTAGTCCTTGCCTTTAATATCGCGCAGGTTGGTGTAGCGGGACGACTCAAAGGTCCATCCGGCTCCTGGCAGGCAATGCTGGGGAGAATGAATAGACTGTCCCGTACGCTGGGTAGGGAAGTAGCCGATAAAGAGACCAACTGGTTGGAGCCCGTTGGAATATGCGGTGTATGTCCGGTTGAGAAAATCGCCCTCTCCAAGTACAGCGAGGGTATCGGAATCCATCGGCTCGTCGCGGGAGGTCCAGCCGCCGATCGTCTGTGGCATGTTGCTGAGGGTTTCACGCGGGGGAATATAGTCCTTGTCTCCGCGGGTATGTAGAACCACGGCTGTTGCCGTGAGGAGCAGAACAACGGTCCAGAACCTGAGGGATTTCATACCGTTTTCCTCTCAGATGTGGGGAAGAAGCGCATGATCCGGTGAATGAGATAGAGACAGCTGAGGGATACGACAAACATGACCCAGCCGGAGAACTCGTGGAAAAATCCAAGCGCCTTCTCGGGATCCCAATACTGTACACAAAGGCCAGTGCCGACGATCCTGGCGACATTGGCCGCAACTGCGATAGGGATGCTGGCGGCGGCCAGAATCACACGTCTGGCGGTGGTCTTTTCGAGAAAGTAGCCGTAAAAAACAGCGAGGGTGAAGAGGCTCATGAGTGAACGGATACCGCTGCAGGCTTCGGCGACCTCGAGCTTCATGACAGGCAATTGGATGACGTTACCCTCCTGCAGCACGGGGACGCCAAGCAGGGGCAGAATCTGGCTGGCGAGTCGCGAGGCCATCAGCTGAAGCGGGAAGGTGATCTGGTTAAAGATAATGGCAGGAAACGGGATGGCGAGCAGGAGAACCAGCAGGGGAAAGCGCAGCTCCCGGAGCATAGCGCGACCGAAGAAGGTCCATACCAGGCCGCCCAGCATGACAACAAAGGAAAATCGTGAGGTGAAGAGGTCAACCCCGTAGACGCCGAGTATAAGCAGGGCGATAGCCAGCAGAATGAGAGAGATACCGCTCCAGGACTGTTGAATCCTCGTAATGGCGAGGGTTTTTCTCTTATCCCAGACGAGAAACGCTGCAAAGAGCGGGACGAGGAATCCGTGCGAGTAATCGGGGATGTTGTACCAGTCTACGAAGAGCTTGATCGCAATGCGGAAATAGATTGCGATGAGCAGGGCGGCGATGATGACGAAGGGGGCAAAGTTCTGCGGTGAAAAGAGCCCACGAGAGAGAGGGCTGACAGATGCCCGAGCCTCTCCCTCCGCTAGAAGCGTTGTGGGGGACATCTCGGATTGCATTGTGACCGCCGTCATTCGTAAGACGTTATACTTCACAAATTCCTTGTATGCAATTTGAATGCCGTAAAGCAGAGGCTAATATGCCATCGTTCCAAACGTATGTCACACGAAAGTGGAAGCTAACAGCCTAGTGAGTGGGAAAAACATTTCCCATCTATGCTGCTAATCTGCACACGATGGAGTACGCTGATTGGGAATCCCCCGCTTCCCAGTACGGAGCCAGTCCAAGCGGCGCTGCAAGACAGTTTACATGTTTGGATATTGCAGTGAACGTTGGAAAATATTTACCCGCGGTGGTGTTTTGGCACTCCTCGTGCAGGTGTGGAGTGTGTGTCTATGGGGCCTCATGATCTGTTCTTTATGGATGGCGAGGGACAGATTTGGTGGCGAAGTGATTGCCATCACCCATTTAACATCTATATAGACTTACCGATGTAAAAGTAGTTAGGTTTGCGGCAACCGGACGTCGATGCTGGTGAGCCGGACAGTCAGAGGAGGCTGCAAAGCAAGTGGAATCAGCTGTTTCACAGACACGAGCCCAAAACAAGCGACATGAGTTGCAGGAAGAGTCTTTCGGGCGCTTCATGCGGTACGGAGGATATTCGATGAGGTGGTTTCACGCTGCATTGATCGCCGGGCTGCTCGGGGTGCCGGGTTATGGCATTGCGCAGGCTACACAGACCGCACCTGCGAAGCCCAGCCAGAGCACAACGGCTCCCCAAGTTCCTGTAGCGCCGACAGATACGTCTAAGCCGGCGGGGGACAGCTCGGCGCCGGCAAAAGATGGTCTTGCAGCGGCCCCATCCTCGGCTCAGAGTGGGACAGTTGATGGGAAGGATGCGGCTCACTACATCATCGGACCTGAGGATGCGCTACAGGTGACAGTGTGGAAAGAGCCGACGCTCTCAGGCACATTTCCGGTCCGTCCCGATGGAATGATCTCGTTGGTGCTTGTTGGCGATCTGCCGGCGGCCGGGCGCACGCCGATGCAGTTGAGCGAGGAGATTACTACCAAGCTGAAGAAATACCTGCAGGATCCGAGCGTGACGGTGCTGGTGATGGCGGTCAACAGCCAGCGAATCTATATGATGGGAGAGGTGGGACATGTGGGGCCGATTCCACTGGCCGCAGGCATGTCGCCGTTGCAGGCTATCTCGGCTGCAGGTGGCCTTAGTCCGTTTGCAAATTCGAAGAAGATCTACATCCTTCGCGGAGAAGCGGGCAAGCAGCAGAAGATACCGTTCAACTACAAGCAGGCACTGAAGGGCGACAGCACGCAGGATATCAAGCTGCAACCAGGAGACACGATCGTCGTCCCATGAGATGCCTTATGAAGATGTGGATTTCAATGTCGGTGATGTTTCTGGCGAGTGCTGTCTCGTATGGACAGGCTGTTCCAACGGCAGAGGCCACGGCTAGCTTAGGGCCAAAACTGTCTTGGATTGATGGAACAGTTCATTATTCGCTTGGCGCTTCGCAGCTGGTTCAGGACGGACTATACGGAGCGGGTAATGTGACATCGGCGACTACCCTTTCAGGAAATGCCGGGTATGTCTCGATGAGTAAGGATGCGCCGTTTTCTCTGCTTTACGCTGGCGGCGTTCTATTTGGATGGGGTGGCGGTCAAGGCACAACGACGTATCAGAACATCGCAGTTTCACAGGGATTGATCAGGGGAAAGTGGATCTTTAATATCTCCAACTCGTTCAGCTTTCTGCCGCTGTCGCCGACGACGGGATACTCAGGCGTCTCCGGTGTGGGTGATCTGGGGACGACGCCAATTTCTGGTCCATCGCAGGGACCGGCGGGTGGAATATTAACTTATTCGGGCAATCGAATCAGCAATGGGCTTACAGGAAGTATTGAACGACGCCTGACAGGTGCAACTTCGGTAAGCGGGTCAGCCAACTGGTCGATACTTCACTTTATTGATCAAAATGCCGGATTGAATACGACGCAGATCTCAGGCCAGGTCGGCCTGAACCACCGGATCGATGCACGCGATACGGCGGGCGTCAGTGCGGTTTACTCCACCTTTAGCACGGACCAGAACAGCTTTTTCGGTCAGCTGGGCAGCACTTCGTTTCAGACTCGCGGCTTGAACTTTACCTATTCCCGGCTGTTGACCCGTGCCCTCTCAATGGATGTATCTGTGGGGCCGCAGTGGATCAATAGTTCTGCGGGGCAGCTACTGCAGAACAATCTCGATGTGTCCGCGAGCGCCGGTGTGTACTATACGCGGAAACAAACCAGCATGGGTGTTCGCTACTTTCGTGGCGTCAATTCTGGATCTGGGGTTCAACAAGGTTCATTATTCGATAGCGTTACGGCGTCTGTAGGGCGGCCGCTGAGTCACAATTGGATGAGTTCGGTGAGCGCGAGCTTTACGCATACTTCTCAACTGTTGTATGTTGCGCCCTCGGCTGGTCAAACAACACCGTTCACCGCGAATGAATCGTACAACACGGTTTATGGCGGCGCGCAGCTTACTCGTGCTCTTAACAGAGCCTGGTCGTGCTTTCTGAGTTACAGCGCACAGAACCAATCCATCAACACTACGTTCGTCGGTCAAAACGTCTTCAGCGGCTTTTCGCAGACGTTTGGATTTGGAGTTACATTTGCGCCGAGATCAACCCGTCTCGGCGAGTTTTAAGGAGTCAATTTATGCTTGGTCATCGCGCATTGACGATGGAAGATTACGGCGCCATCCTGAAACGGAGATGGTGGATTATCCTTATTCCGACGATCCTGCTTCCGATCATCGCGCTAGCGATCGCTTTTGTCATCCCCCCGGAGTATATTTCGCAGACGCTGGTGCTGGTTGAGCAGCAGAAGGTCCCGGATGAGTACGTGAAGCCGGTTGTCTCAGAGGACCTGACGGGACGCCTGGCATCGATGAAAGAACAAATCTTGAGCCGTGCACGCCTGACCCCGATCATTGAGCGATTCAATTTGTTCGGCACGGGTAAGTCGATGGATGACCGAATCGATCTGACGCGGAAGGCGATCGACATTAAACCGATTCACTCGGAGATGGCGCGGACTGGCGGACTGCCGGGTTTCTTCATCTCGTTCAAGGCCTCGGATGCCCGTACGGCTCAACTGGTGACCGGCGAGATAACATCGCTGTTCGTCAACGAAAACCTGAAATCGCGGGCGACCTCGGTGGAAGGAACCCAGGACTTTCTGCAGGGCCAGCTGGCGGATGCGAAGCAAAAGCTGGATGACCAGGATGCCAAGCTCGCGGCCTTTCAGCAGAAGTATATCGGCAGGCTGCCTGGCGAAGAGGCTCCCAATATGAACATGCTGACGAGCCTGAACACACAACTAGATGCCGTGACGCAGGCGATAGCGCGCATGGAGCAGGACAAGAGCTACGAAGAGGCGATGCTGTCACAACAGCAGAGCCTGAGCGCGCAGGTTTCGTCGGATCATGGTGGCGTCGCTCCGCAGGCACAGCAGGCTGATCTGCAGGCGCTTCTAAACGAGGAAGCCGACCTGACGAAGCGGTATACGGACGATTATCCGGATGTGGTGGCGGTCCGGCGAAAGATCAAGGATCTGCGCAAGGAGATGGCCGCGGCACCGCCCCCGTCCGCTCCTGCACCGGTTTCCGCGCCAAGCCGCGGCGACTCCATCGCCGTGCAGCAGCTGCGTGCCCAGATTCGAGCGCTCGAGCAAGGCATCACGCAAAAGAAACACGATCAGGGGACGATCCAGGGGCAGATTCGGATGTATCAGGACAGAATTTCCGCGAGCCCGCTGGTGCAGGAAGAGTACAAAGCCTTGACGAGGGACTACACAACGGCGCAGTCGTTCTATGACGATCTGCTGAAGAAGATGAACGATTCCAAGATGGCGACGGATCTGGAGAAGCGTCAACAGGGTGAGCAGTTTCGTGTGATGGACGAACCGAATCTGCCGGATGGGCCTTCATTTCCCAAGCGTGGCGTTTTCGCTGGTGCTGGGCTCGCTGCCGGGCTTTGCCTCGGGCTGATGATTGTGGCACTGATCGAATATAAGGACACCTCGCTGCGAAGCGAACGCGATATCTGGGCTTTTACGAAATTGCCGACGCTGTGTGTGATTGCGTTTGCAGGTGAGCCCGAGCAGGGGACAAAACGAGGATGGAAGTTTTGGCAGCGCAAACCGAACCTAGCAACGGCAGGTAAGCCGTTGGTGAATACCGGCGGATAACGATGTATAAAGCTTTTTTCAAGTTGCAGCACAATCCTTTCGGCACAAGCCCCGACCCACGGTTTCTTTACATGATGCCGCATACCAGGGAGGCCCTGGCTTGTCTGGAGTATGGCATCTCGTCGCGGAAGGGTTTCACAGTGCTGACGGGTGAGGTGGGGACCGGAAAGACTACCCTGCTGAGACGGGCACTCGGTTCGTTTAGCGGCAGGCGCGTGTCGACGGCGTTTGTGTTCAATCCCCGTCTGGATGTGCTCGATTTTCTGGAATTCGTGTTGACCGATTTCGGTTTGGTGCCAGCGAACCGGACGAAATCGGGAATGTTGCTGCAACTCAATCGGTGGTTGATTGAGCGGTATCGCATGGATGAAACCTGCGTTGTGGTGGTGGATGAAGCCCAGAACTGCTCTTGGGAGCTTTTGGAAGAGATACGGCTGCTGACGAACCTTGAGACATCATCAGAAAAACTGCTGCAGATTGTGCTTTCAGGGCAGCCGGAGCTCGAAGAAAAACTTAGGCAGCCGAGCGTGCGACAACTTCGCCAACGCGTCGCTCTATGGTGCCGTACGCAGCCGCTGACCGAAAGTCAGACTCACGCATATGTCGCGGAGCGCCTGCGCATCGCAGGGGCGACCTGGCAGATATTTTCTTCTGAAGCGCTTGATCTTGTGCATCGGTACAGTCGAGGCATTCCGCGCATCATCAATCTGCTGTGCGAAAACTCGTTGATCGTAGCTTATGTGGAGCAGGTGCAACAGGTTACGGCGGCGATTGTGGAAGGCGTAGCGATTGAGCTAGAGCTCGAGACGCAGCCGTTCCTGATCTCTTCCGCAGGAATGGGTGGATCGCAGTTGTCCCGAAGCGCTGGCGGCGATTCCACGAATTTTATGACAGCGATTCACGGTGAAACTACGGGAAGGCAAGATCGATGAGCCGCATTTACGAAGCACTTCAAAAAGCAGAGTCAGAGCGCAAGCAGGAGCGCGAGCCGGAATCACTGGAAAGGCCTATTGATGCTGCACAGCAGTTCCGCGTCGCGGCGGCATTGGCCCAGTATGACGTTGCTGCGGCTGAACCGATGGTCTCCACAGTTTACGTTCCACCTGCTGCGTCAGCGCCCGTGGATCGGGCCGGGATTGATTTGAGCTCGATTGTGAAGCACCCGTGGAATTTGTCGCTGGCGCATCTTCCGGCGTTGCAGGACCGCGGTCCCGCAGTAGAACAATTTCGCAGTCTACGCTCCCGACTCTTCGAGCTGCGCGACATCAAGCCGTTGAAATCGGTGCTCGTAAGCAGCGGACTGCCGCAGGAGGGGAAGAGCTTCATCTCAGTCAATCTCGCGATTAGCCTTGCCCGCCACAAGAACAGCAAAGTGCTGCTGATCGATGGCGATATGCGCCGCTACAGTCTGCATGAGCTGTTAGGTTGTGAGTCTCAGCCCGGTCTGGCAGATTATTTGGCAGGCAAGGCCAGGGTCGATGAGATTCTGCAACAGCAGGCACCGCCAGAGAAGAACGAAAACGGCCGCGCAGCGTTTTTGCAGAACCTCACCTTCGTCGCAGGCGGAAATGGCGGAGATAAAGCTGCAGATCTCTCCGGCAACCCTCGGTTTGGCGAGCTGATAAAGTTGGCCGCTCCGCACTTCGACTGGATCATCGTAGACTCGTCGCCGGTGCTTCCTGTGTCCGATGCGGTCAATCTCGCGCGGTCCTGTGATGGCGTGTTGTTGGTCGCTAGAGGAGGAGTCACGAAGTATCCCGTCGCGCAGCGTGCGACCGCTGAATTGAGAGCCTCTAATCTTTTAGGTTTTGTTCTCAACGCTGTACTGGATCAGCCCCAGGTTGGCAGCTATTACGGATACGACGCCGCCACCAAGGACTGAAACAGGAGCTTCCGACGCGATGATACGGCTATTCAACGTGTACTACCCAACGCGCACTATTGTGCTGCTGCTGTGTGAGGCCCTGATTGTAAGCGGCTCATTCCTGCTGGCGGCCGTGTTGATGCTCGGGCCGGATACATATCTCGTACTCAATTACGAATATGGTGCGTTAAAAATCATCGGCCTTACGGTACTGACGTTGCTTTGCTCCTATTACTTTGATCTCTATGAACCGCAGCGTATCTCCGCGCGTTGGGAGATTTACTTTCGATTGCTGCTGGTTCTCGGGTTTCTGTCTTTTTTCCTCTCGGCGGTGATCTATCTCTTTCCTGAAATCGACATCGCCCACTATGTTCTGCTGTTGGGACTGACGTTTCTAACAGCCGCACTGGTGGCCTGGCGGCGCGCCTACGAGTGGATTATCGGCAGGGAAGTGTTTCGGGAGCGCGTCTATGTTCTCGGTTCCGGTGAGCGCGCACGAATGGTTGTCGACATACTGGAGACCCGCAGGGATGCGGGGATGAAGGTGATAGGTTACGACGGCGGATATCTCGAAAAGGCGGAGCGGAAAGAGGCCTTCTCTCTTGCTCTCGAGTCCTTTCGTGGGTCACGGCCATCGGTCGATCGCGTCATCGTCGCACTTGAAGATCGTCGAGGAGAACTGCCTCTGCGTGAACTGCTGAAGTTGCGATTTGACGGCGTTGTCATCGAAGAAGCTGGAACACTGTTAGAGCGGCTCACTGGCAAGCTCTATCTGGATGGCCTCCGCCCAAGCAGTTTCATCTACAGCGAAGGGTTTCGCGTGCGGCCGTCGCAACAGATTGCACGACGTCTGGTGTCGACCCTCACAGCCGCTGTAGGGCTATTGCTGTTTCTGCCGTTTTTCCCGATCGTTATGTTGCTAGTGCGGTTATCTTCGCCTGGCCCCATCTTTTTCCGGCAGACACGAGTAGGACTTGGCGGCCGCAACTTTACGGTTTTCAAGTTCCGCACCATGCGGACAGATGCCGAGGTCGCAGGGGCGAAGTGGGCGACGAAGGACGATCCACGCGTGACTCGCGTCGGCATGTTCATGAGAAAGACGCGACTGGATGAGGTTCCGCAATTATGGAATGTGTTGCGCGGGGACATGGGATTTGTAGGTCCTCGTCCGGAGCGTCCAGAGTTTGTGCCATGGCTCTCGGAAAATATTCCTTATTTCGATCTTCGCCATATGATTCGCCCTGGACTTACGGGCTGGGCGCAAGTGCGCTATGGATATGGCGCAACGCTGGAGGAGAGCCGCGAAAAGCTTGAGTACGACCTTTACTACATCAAACATATGTCGCTTGGGTTGGACCTGCTGATCATGTTTGAAACGATCAAGACCATTATTCGGCGTCGGGGCGCGCAATGAAAGCGGCCTTCTGGATTTCGCTGGTGGTGATCGGCTACACCTATGTGGGGTATCCGCTGATCATGTTTCTGCTGGCCCGTTTGAAGCCGAAGATGTGGAAGCGAGAGCAGTTTGATGCTTCGGTTAGCGTGATCATGGCCGTACATAACGGGGCACATCGTCTTCGGGAGCAGATCGATCACCTGACTACGCTCTATCCCGTTTTTGTACGCGAAGTAATCGTCGTCTCCGACGGATCGAACGATGGGACGTCGGAGATGCTTCGTCAAGTAAGTGATTCACGCGTGCGAACGATCATCCTCGAGGAGCAAGGTGGAAAGGCGGCCGCTTTGAATCAGGGGATCGCCGCGGCTACGAGCGAGATCCTGCTGTTTGTCGACATTCGCCCGAAAATTGCGCCGGAAGCCTTGAAAGCACTGCTCAGCAACTTCGCGGATCCTTCTGTCGGCTGTGTTGCAGGAGAGTTGGTATTGAATACCCTGGGTCACGATGCAGCTGCATCGGCGGTAAGCGGAGTTTATTGGAAGTATGAGCAGTGGATCCGCAACTGCGAGGCCGCATGGGATTCTCCCGTTGGCGTCTACGGAGGTTTCTACGCGGTGCGGCGTTCACTGGCAACGGCTTTTCCGGCAGGCATCATTCTCGACGATATGTTTCAGCCGCTGGCGATCATCCGTCTGGGCTATAGAAGTGTGCTCGACCGTACGGCGTTCGTGACAGACACATGGCCGGGGAAGGTCGCAGGAGAGTTTCAGCGCAAGGTGCGGACTCTGGCGGGAAACTATCAGCTGATTTCGTTGGCGCCATGGATTTTGAGCCCTCGGAATCGTGTTCTCTTTCAACTGATATCGCATAAGTTGCTGCGGCTGGTAGTTCCTTACTTCTTTGCGCTTTTGCTGGTGAGTTCCACGTGGTTGGGTATGGATTCTACCGGTTGGAGAGTAATGGCCGCGTTGCAGTGGCTCTTTTGGTTGGCGGCATCGCTTGCGCTGAAGATTCATATTCCTATCCTTCATCGCTTTGCCGCTGCAGCCAGTGCGCTGTTGATCTTGAATGTAGCTGCTGTAGCGGGTCTTTATAAGTTTTTGTTTACGCCGGGCCCCCTTTGGAAGATATGGTCGGTGGGACGCGTGGCCGAAGCGTCCGTTCCATTGGAAGCGGGAAGGGGGCGGGCATGAGAAATTCAATGGATGCAGCGCGCTTCAGAAAGCAACTTGAAGAGCATCTTTCTCAGTTCTCCGAGCGGGTTCTGCTGCGAATCACCGACGCACAGGGTCAACTCGTCGAATTGACCGGAACTCAGATTGTGGAACGAGCCGAGGCGATGGCAAAACTACACTCTGGTTCGGCAGCTGTCGGCAGCGTCGTTCTGATTCTTCTGCCGCACTCACCAGAGCTGTTCTTGTTACATATCGGGCTCGTGCTCCAAGGCTATGTGCCTGCGATACTTGCGTGGCCTACGAGTCGAGTCGACGCCGCGAAGTATCAGCGAAATCTACTGCATCAGCTCCGCAATCTTCCGGTAGAGCGTTTGATTACGATTCCCGCGTTAGCTGAAAATCTCGCACATACGCTTCCTTATCATGTGGTAGCTTGTCCGGTTGTGGGAGCAGAACGATGGGAAGAGGTGTTTGCGGCCAAGGTCAATCTGGACGACGGCGAGCGAGTGGTGAGCGAAGCTGTGCCATTGCCCCCGGAGTCGGGTGCGCTCTTCCTGCAGTTCTCAGGAGGAACGACGGGAGCGCAGAAGGCAGTAGTGATCACGGCTGAGATCCTTTCGGCTCAACTTGAGCGGTTGGCCGAGACACTCGACTTTACCGAGAGAGACTCTGTGGTGTCGTGGTTGCCGATGTATCACGACATGGGGTTGATTGCCTGCCTCTGGCTTCCGCTATGGTGCGGTGCGCAATCACTGCACTTTGCTGCAAGCGACTGGTTGCTGAATCCTGGAGTGCTCTTTGATTACATCGAGAAGTACAAGGGTACCTTCACATGGTTGCCGAACTTCGCATTCAGTTATCTGGCGGCGCAGCACGAGCGTGTGGGACAGCCGCGAGCGTTGAGTTCGATGCGAGCCTGGATCAACTGCTCCGAGCCGGTACGTAACCGGTCGATCAATGATTTTGCTGACCGCTACGGTAACTGGGGTGTTGCAAAAAGTGCGCTGCAGGCCTGCTATGCCATGGCGGAGAACGTGTTTGCCGTAACGCAGACCCGGATTGACGAAGAGATTCCGGCTTATTCGCGGTCGCTGCTGCGCGGATCGAATGGAGCGGCGAATACAGAAGGCAGGCTGTTTGATCTGGGCGATGAAGTATACGTAAGCAGTGGACGTGCGCTTCGCGATATGGAGATTCGCATTCTTGCTCCCGGAACCGGCGAGCTTTGCGCGAAAGGAACACCGGGGGAGATTCATCTGAAGACACCCTCGCTGTTTCGTGGCTACTGGGGGAGCGATGGCTTTCGCACTAGCTCTTTCAACAGCGACGGTTGGTACAACACAGGGGACTACGGCTTTCTAGATGGAGAGGAGCTGTATGTCATCGGCCGGTACAAGGATGTAATTATTGTTGCGGGACAAAATGTGTTCCCCGAGGATGTGGAACTCGCAGCAAACACAGTTGAGGGTGTATATCCCGGCCGGGTGGTTGCATTTGGCGTGGCCAACGAGTTGCAACAGACGGAGAGTGTGATTGTAATTGCGGAGCTTCGGGGCGAGTTTGACCAGATACGGAAGCGAACCACGGAGCGCGCGATCTATCAGACAGTCCTTACGAGTATCGGGATTGCACCGCGACAGGTTGCAGTAGTGCCCGAACGTTGGATTGTGAAGAGTACTGCCGGAAAGATATCGCGCACCGAGACAAGGGCACGATTTATGGCAGAGTTATCTAATCAGGTGTCTAACCCCGCACAGCGAAGCACTGTGCTGCAGGAGAAATAAGGAAGCTCGATGATTGACTCGATAGATGCGGACAAGGTGCGGGCAGCGGCTCGCAAGGTTGTGGAGAAGCAGTTGGGCTATAGCGTAGCCGACGACGACACGCTGGTATCTTCCGGATTGATCGATTCGCTCTCTGTGGTCCAGTTGATCGCTGCTCTGGAGAAAGAGCTGAATGTGCACTTGCCAGCGGCGACGCTGCAGCCGGATGACTTCGACACGATAGACTACACGGTTGAGACGGTGATGAGGGTAGCGCGATAGCGATGCCGAAGCCCCTCCAAGCGGCCATTACTCTTGGCTGCACAGTTCTTGTTCTTTTTCTGCTGCTGATGGCTCGTCCGTTCCTGGTGGCATCCAACGTTTTGGATGCATTGTTTGGCGTGCCTCCTAAATGGACGCAGGTGGAAGATGTCTACAAGAACCCGCATACGCAGGAAGTAACACGCGGCGACGATCCCGTGGGTTCGCTGCGTGTACTGGCAGATTTTTGGGGAGCGCGTCCCAACGATACCCGCATTCTCTTCGTGGGAAACTCACAGATGCACGTGATCTCTCTGGCGAGAGGTGAGGCAAGGCCAACGGGAACGGAGAAGACTTACGTTGACCAGCTTGCGAATCGGCTTGCAAAGGATTCTCCACAAATACGCACGTACCGACTTTCCAGCAGCGGTATGAGCTATCCCGAGGTTCTATGGGAACTGCTCTACATGACAGGCAAACCAGAGCTGCATCCCGATGCGATGGTGCTGCAGTTGAACTATCAGGCATTCTGGACGGGTGGAATTCGCGAAAGCCTTCTCGGGTTACTGGATGATGACGCATTTCGTCACCAGATCGAAGCCGTCATCAGCGCAAACGAGGCTTACTCCGCCGAGTTTCAGGATGCGCTGCACCGTTATGACGAAAGCAAAAGCACTCGTAATGTGACGAACACAGCCAACAATGGAATTGCTGCCGCGTTCAGCGCCTCAAAAACGCCGGGCTATGCGATTGAGACGGCCGTTCGTAGGGTGCTGGACCGAAGCGGGCTATTTCGCGGACGTAGCGATCATAAGAATGACTTTGTGGATTTTCTCTACCGCTGCAGACTTTATTTTTTGCGGCTGAAGCCAAGTACAGCGCGATCTGTTTCGGGTGCGCGGCTATTGGTCTCTCGGGCGTCGGTTAAGGATGCTGTGAAGCTGGCCGATGAGAAAAAAATTCAGGTGTTTCTATTCAATGCTCCAGTCAATCCTCTGGTCTCACTCTATCGGACGCCTGAAGACAAAGCTTCTTATCAGGAGTTTGTGACAAAGCTCGCCAAAGAAAATGGTGGTCCGCTGTATGACTTTGAAGACACCATCACTGCGGAGCACTGGGGCAACCTGCTGAATGGGCCTGACCCACTCCATATGGGTAGAGCAGCCCACGCCCAAATGGCACAGGAAATGTACACAAAGATTCCCTTGAATCGGGTAAAGGGGACGCGCTAAGCCATGCAATTCAATTCTTACTCGTACCTGTTGCTTCTCCTGATCGTGGTTCCGGTGTGCTGGGCATTGCCGATGAAGGCTCGCCGATGGTATGTTCTTGCGCTCAGCATTCTGTTCTATGCATCGTGGAGCCCGGCCTTCCTGTTGGCTCCGCTTGCCTTGTGCGTCGGAGTGTTTTTCGCAGCGATACGTATTGCAGCGGGTGGCCGTAGAGAGCGACTATGGTTTCTCGGCGCGCTGACGTATGCACTTGGCTTCCTGATCTTCTTCCGATATCAGGCTCTCTGGTGGCCAGTGATGGCGGCGCTGTTGCGTGGTTTTGGTCATGCTCCGGCGCGAACAGCATTGCAGATTGCAGTTCCGTTGGGGATCTCGTTTTATTCGTTTGAGGCGATCAGCTATCTGATTGATATTCGGCAACGCAGAGTGCAGCCAACGCGGTTCTCTGACCTGTTTCTGTTTGTCATGTTCTGGCCGCATCTCATCGCGGGACCCATTGTTCGGTTTCGCGAACTCGTGCCTCAGTTCGCATTCAAGAAGCAGTTCGATATGGCGATGATGATGCGCGGCATGGACCGATTGATCCTCGGCATAGTCCAGAAGAACCTCCTTGCCGATCCGCTGGGAAGCTGGGTCGACGATGGATTCGCAACACAGCTGGCGCAGGCGAATACCTCTGTAGACAATTGGTTTCTGGCGATAGGTTTCGGCCTTCAGATCTACTTCGACTTTGCTTCGTATTCAAACATGGCGATCGGCGTTGCGCAATTGATCGGCATCCAGTTGCCGGAGAACTTTCGGTTTCCGTACCACGCATCTACTCCCGCAGACTTCTGGCAGCGGTGGCACATGACGTTGTCGCGCTGGATCCGCGACTACCTCTTCTTTCCGATCAACGTGCGGTTTCAGGGTGCGCCGATTCCGCTGTACCTTTCATTGCTCGGAGTCATGGCACTGGTCGGTCTATGGCATGGAGCGGGTTATGGCTTTGTGTTGTGGGGTGTTTTGCATGGATGCTACCTCGTGTTTTATCGCATCTATGAAGGGCTGCAGAAGAAGCACTGGCCCTCCCTGGAACACTCGCGAGTCATGAGCATCTTCTGGAAGGTATTCACGCTCGTTGCCGCGATGACTGCGTGGGTGCCCTTCCGAGCGACTGGATACGATCAGGCCACAGCGATGCTGAAGTCTATGTTCGCGCGCTTCACATTTGGGATTACTCAGCCTCTGAACTTCTATCTTGTGGTTCTGCTGGCGTGCGCCTTCACGGCGATCGAGCCGTTCCTTGAAGCGGTCTTTACCCGATGGGACGCCTGGGCTGGCAAGTCGGTTACGAGAGCAAACCTGCGTATGTATCTGTGGCGTCCCGCGATCTATGCGTTTGGATTATTGCTCTTTCTGGCGTTTGATGAGCGGAATACTCAGTTCATCTACTTCCAGTTTTAGATTTATCCAGCGGCGTGACCGACGCTTCTTCGCGGCCTGCGATACAGATCCATGTAGGCCGACTCCATATGTTCGAGGGTGAAGTGCTCGTCGTACGCAGCTTTGGCGTTAGCCGCGAAGACGGCTCGCCGGTTGTGATCGGAGGCGAGTTCGACAATCGCGTCAGCCATCGCCGCGCCATCACCTACCGGGGTATAGAGGCCACAGTGTGCGTTACGAACGACTTCGGCCATTCCGCCTACATTCGTTACCAGCGCGGGAAGGCCCGCGGACATGGCCTGAAGAAGGGACATGGGCAGGCCTTCGGAGACAGAAGACATGGTGAAGACATCGGCCGCGGAAAAGAAGTGGGCAACGTCGAGGCGCTCTCCCCAGAAGGTCACGTGTTCAGTAATTCCTAACTCGGTGACGAGGACTTCCAGCGGTTGGCGCATGATGCCATGACCTACGATCCAGAGATGGAGGTCGGGGACTCCGCGGACAGCGAGCGAGACTGCCTTGACCATTGTTGGAAGATCTTTGATCTCAACCAGGCGTCCGACGAACAGAAGAGTAAAGCCGCGCTTCTCTGGGCGTTTCTCTGGTGGGCACCTCTCGAGCTTGTCGACGCCGTTATAGACGCGGGTGATGCGATTGCGCCGGGCTAAGGGAGTCTTGAACAGGTTATCGCGGGTAGCATCGCAGATGGCCACAACCCAATCGCAGAACAGAGAGACGAGGTTATAAGTAAATTCAGCCCTGGTATCGAAAGGTGGAGCGACCAGGCTATGCCGCGTGGAGACGATGGTCTCGACACCAGCGAGCCGGGCTGCCATAGCTGCCTGAAGTGTCGGCGCCGGATTATGGCAGTGAACGACGTCAGGCCGGGTCTCACGGAAGACCCGGAAAAAGCGCAGTGCTGTGCGGGCAACAGGACCCTCGCCTATGACGTGGACATGGAAGCCTTCTGCGCGAAGCACTTCAAGAAGAGGTCCCAGACTGGTGTAAACGCAAACGGAGACGTCATGTCCTTTTGCGCGCTGCACACGGCAGAGTTGCACGACAAGTATCTCCGCACCTCCCATCTCAAGACTGTAGACAACGTGGACGATTTTCATTGGCTTGGAGAGGTGTTTACTGCTGGAGGAGAAGGTGTGCGGCAGAAATAGCTCATATCGAATTTACAGGAAAGTCTGCCGCCAGAAAACCGTCACCCCGCCGCTCTGTTTAGTGGCGCGTCAGGTTCTGGAGCCGAAGCATAATGTAAACCACTGCGATCAGGCCAACGACTCCTATAGCCGACAAGCGCAAGACCCGGGGAATCTTCATGGATTCGGGAACTAGATTCTGTTCGGCCGCCATCCGATAGACAACCTGCACCATGCCGCCGTAGATAAAGAGAGTCATGACATAGGCGCGGGAGAGAAACCATCCGGCAACCAGAAAACCAGTCAGGCAGATCATCATCAATCGCGCGAGACGCCGAATCTCTGCCTCGGGAAGCTGGGTGTTCGCATCGTCATTCATAAAGTATGGATTCGCAACCGCTGCAACATTACCCTTTGCTTCAGACGTGAGGGGATCGGGGTCAAAGCCTGCGATGGGGGTGGATTCAGGCCTGGAATGTTCGAGGTGCATTACATTGGTTTGTGCCGCGCGAACTGAAAGAGCCCGCTCAAACGGGGTCATTTTCCCTTCTTCCTGGGCCAGCTGTTCCGCGGTTTTGGCCGTCGCGCTTGCGACAACTGTATCCCTGATCGTTGGGATAAGAAACATAACCCAGAAGAAGAGTCCAAACACGCCTAGTTCCGCCGCACACACAACGATGGTGTTATGTGCAGTAATGACGTAGTACTCCGCGAACCGCTGAAATCCGACACCAAAGAGAGGGTGAGATTTAATCAACTGTAACCCGGTCGCCCAGGCTTCCATGCGATCGGCGCCCGATCCCACGGAAATATCCCGGCCGCCGGACCACCCAATCACGGTAGCGACGACGAACAGGCCCCCTGCAATGATGACCGAAGGAATAGTTCCAATCTTGCGTCGTCCGGCAATTGTGACGACTGCGAGAAAGGCAATGATGCCCCCGCGAGAGTGTGTCAAAAACATTCCGAACAGTAGGATTCCAATCGGAACGAGTACAAAGAGAAAGTTTCGTGGAAACTTCTTAGGGGCCCAGAAGAAGAAAAGACACGGGATCAGGCTTGCGATCAGCTGAGAGAAGTCGTTTGGGTCGTTGATGAATGAGACGCCACGTAGCCGGGGAAAAGGAGCTGCCGCATCGTGTGCCGTAATGAGATAAGGGGAGTCAAAATTGCCTGCAAGAATTGCACTATATCCTCTATAGATCGTGAACAGGCACGCGCTTAAAAGCACGAAGACAATCATCTGGAGATGCCGTTTTTTCTTGCAGTTCAACAGCACGAGGAAGAACGTCAGAGCGCTGGGAAGAAAATCCAGCAGAGCGTCAGCTGCAAACCGGCCGAGTCCATTGAAGATGTACGACAGAAGAACCGCGACCCACATACCGATCATGGCATATGTTTGAGATAGTCGGGATAGCTTAACCTCTCGTAGGGAGGGAAGCGAGGCAATCAACGCTAGGATGGCGATGACAAACTGGATGCGGTATTCCGCTAGGGTGCCGTAGATAGTTTCGGGACCGAGATAGGCGCCCAGGATGTAAAGTAGCGTGAAGAAGAGTCCCATACAATGTTGGAATACCGCAGATGTCATAGTATTGCATCTGCAATCTCTACAAGCGGAGTAACCCTGCCAAAGATGAGTCTTCAGCGTTTCCGCTCGCGTGTAGCGGAAGTTTTTCCGGTTGATCACAAGTCGTTCCTTGCGGGATCCGGCGCGGTGAGCCTTTTTTGCTGGGAAAGAGGCCGATCGTGAAGCTACCTCGCAGCGCAGAGATATGGTTGCCCGGTTATATCCGTGATCGGGCGCTGCACTTTTTGGGTCGTGCGAAGCCTGTACGTCTATGGGTGGCCATTACGGATCATTACGAGCCGCTTGGAGGAAAAGTCTCTAATGAGACCGCGCGTCAGCGCGTGAGTCGATGGCAGGAGGCATGGCCCCGGATTGCCGACGCTGCTCCCCGCGATGTCGATGGCAAGAAGCCCTGCTATAGCTTCTTTTACCCCCAGGAAGAGTATCGGGCCGAGTTGCTGGCTCCCCTGGCAGAGATGACACGCGACGGTATCGGCGATGTGGAGGTCCACATCCACCACGACAAGGACACGCCCGCGAGTTTCATTGAAAAGATGAGCACCTTCTGTCGCACGCTCCACGAGACCCACGGTCTGCTGCACGATCACAATGGGCGGATCGTCTTTGGCTTTATCCACGGAAACTGGGCGCTGGATAACTCGCGTCCCGATGGTTTGTGGTGCGGCCTGACAGGAGAGATTGAACTGCTTCGCGATCTAGGCTGTTATGCGGACTTCACCATGCCGTCCGTTCCTTCGCCTACGCAGGGTCGAGTGATCAACCAGGTGTACTGGTGCACAGGAACTCCTGACCATCCGAAGGCTTTTGACCGGGGCATTGAGGCAACAGTTGGCGGCGGAACTCAGGGTGATCTATTAATGATCACCGGCCCGCTCGGCCTGCGCTACTCCGGGCGATTGGTTCCACGCATGGAGATGGGCGAGCTCGCCGTCTACGACCCGCCAACCGAATACCGTGTAAAACGTTGGCTGGATCTCGCTCCGCGTATAGGGGGAGACATATTTTTGAAGCTCTACACGCACGGCGCTCGAGAGGACAACGCGGGCGCACTGCTTGGCACAGAGACGAAGGCGAGCGGCCTCCAGCAGATGTTCCAGTGGCTGCATGAGGCCGCGCAGGAGCGGCATCTCGAACTACACTGGGCCAGCGCGTACGAAATGTTCTGTGCCGTCGAAGCCCTGACGCACGGTACAAATGCCACCTCACAAATATCAGTCGCCTCGGGTAGGAGCGCCAACTAAGTTGAACGTTCTGCTGATCACATTTTCGTTTCCACCGGCTGGCGGTGTCGGTGTGCTCCGTGCTCTCAGCCTGGCGAAGTATCTGCCGGAGAACGGCATTCGCGTGGATGTGTTGACCGCAAGAAACGCTCCCGCCGTCGGCAAAGACCTGGCGCTTCTGCGGCAGGTTCCGGAGAGCGTCACGGTTCATCGCACCTGGACCCTGGACCTGCCGTTCTGGCTCCGAAAGACGGTCAAGAAGCTCGTCTCGCGTGGAGGAAGCGGGACGAGGCAAACGTCAAGCACTCAGACCCCTGCGGCAAAGAGTGGAAATCCTCTAAAGCAGTTTATTGGAAACCTTCTGCTGCCCGACCCACAGATAGGATGGTTGCCATTTGCATTGCCGGCGGCCGAGAAAATCATCCGCGGCCGAAAGATCGACGTTGTGTTGATCACGGTCCCTCCCTTTTCCTCGGTGCGGCTGGCAACACGGCTGCGAAAGCTCTTTCCTGCTCTGCCCATCGTGGTCGATTTCCGCGACGAGTGGTTGACCACAACGATCAACCTGGTGAGCTTCAACAATAACGCCCGCGCTCGTATGGTTGCGCACAAAGCCGAGGCCGAAGCTGTGCGCGACGCGACGGCCATCGTGCTGGTCACAGAGGCCGCACGGAGGGAGTTGCAGCGCAGATATCCGGGCGTGCCTTCCGGAAAATTTCACTGTATCCCAAATGGATTCGATGCTGAACTTCCAGCGCCTTCGGAGCCTGCGACAAATTCCGAAGAGCAGAAGACAGTTCTTACCTACATCGGCACAGTGTACGGATCGACCGACCCGCGAACCTTCATTCAAGCAGTGCGCGGGCTTCCACCAGAAGTGCGCTCAAAGCTTCGAATCCGTTTCATCGGTCATATTGAGGCCCCGGCGTATCGTGAAGCACTCGTGTCTCTCGGCGACACCGTAGAACTGAAGGGATTTCTTCCGCAGGCTCAAGCGCTGCAGGCGATTCAGGACACAACATATCTTCTGCTGATTACACACGACCGTATCAACGTCGCAGCTAAGTTTTACGACTATCTAGGTGGCGGCAAGCCAATTCTCGGTGCCGTGCATCCCGATGGCGACGTGCGGCGGCTGCTGGATGAGACAGGCGCTGGTTGGTGGGCCAATGTCGATGACGTGGACGCAATCCGCCGGATCTTGATCGAGGCCGTCGAGCGGCAATCGACGCTGACAGAGGTCTTTCGGCCCAATCAGGAGCGCATCGCGGCGTACCACCGCAAACCATTGGCTCAAAGATATGCAGCTTTATTGCGAGAAATGACATCTCTCTAAGAGACAGCGTCAGTAGATGCGGGTTCGAGACCCAAGAGCAGGGCGCACCGTTCGTTCGTCGGCCTTCTTAGTCGCGTTAGGGACGCGGATGGGACGCGGTGGCACCTCAGGCATTCCTACCTCGCTCAACTTATAGAGCAGGGACCGATAGCTGATCTGCAACCATTTCGCCGTCTTCTGACGGTTCCAGCTATTGGCCTGCAAAACCTTAAGTATGATCTGGCGCTCAAGATCATGTGTTGCCTGCTTCGTAATGTTCTTGAGAGAAATCGGCTCGCTGAGATCAATCTCAGTAGTGATGCCGCCTCTTGGGGTCGTCTCCGGCATTAACTCAGCCACCAGGGCTTCCTCACTGCCAATGAGGACATAGCTGCGGATTAGATTCTCCAACTGGCGGATGTTACCCGGCCAATGATAGTTCTGCATCAGGCGAACTGCACTCTTTGAGAGCAAATCCGGTGTATGGTGGAAAGTTTTTGCATAATGAGCAATAAAGTAGTCAATCAGGATCGGGAGATCAGCAATCCTTTGCCGCAGCGGTGGAAGATTGATAGTGACCGCATTGATCCTGAACAGGAAATCGAGGCGGAAGGTTCCGTCCTCCACCTGGCTGCGGAGGTCGGTATTTGCCGCTGAAACCAGACGGGTGGTAATGCTGCGAGCCTCGTGGCCGCCTACACGAACAAAGGTTCCATCCTGCAGCACTTGCAGCAGTTTGGACTGAACTCCAAGATCGAGACTTCCGACCTCGTCCAAAAAGAGCGTACCCATGTGTGCCTGTTCCACACGGCCGAGCTTTGTAGTCATTGCGCCCGTAAACGCCCCTTTTTCATAGCCAAACAGCTCTGTTTCGAGCAGTGAATGGGGGATGGCTGGACAGCTTACCTTGACTAATGAGCCCGCAGCCCGCAGTGAGAGCGCGTGCAGCAGGCGGACGCAAATCTCCTTGCCGGTTCCACTCTCGCCTTGAATCAGCACGGGAACATCGGTTTCGGCGACGCGCTCCAGCTTGGTTCGAACTGCCTGCATGGCCGCCGTTTTCCCAAAGATGATATCCAGCGGCGGAAGGTTTAGCGCAGCGACGGACTCAGTTTCGTGAATCAAGGTCATTTTTTCCTATCGAAGGGGGCAGCACGATAACTCTGCAATGTCCTTCACATTGCACGTCGAGCGCCAAATTTTGGGGAACGATAGGAAATCCCTGAGGACAACTCGGGATCGGCTACTGACCGAATCGTCAGGGTCGCTTAATTTGACACTACAAGACGTATATTTATCAGTAAATACATCGTTACTAGTCTTTTATGTACTAAGGTAACCAAGGTAAAAAATAACCTAATTTTCCCTTTTTTGGCTGACCGTACCCTGTAAGCTAGAGCAAGTAGAGATCGCGGAGTGGAAAACCTTTATCTCTTTTATCGGCAAAATTATTAACATTTTTCTGTCCAAGTTCTCCATATCCGGTCTAGAATTCGCTGTGAAGGGCCTAGAGTTTTCTCCCCACCTCTCGGCTGGCTAGTCAAAGATTAGTGCCGGACTCGTAACAAGGCTGTTGAGTTCGCAGATTTAGCATGGTTTGGGCGATTGACACCAAATCGGCAAAATAGGGGTGTTGTATGTCCGCTTCATTGTCATATCCGGTCTCCGCTACTAGGTCCAGTTCCAAGGCCCGGTCCAAGGTTCTCATTCTTGAGCCCGATCTGGCGGTGCTTGATTATCTCCGGTTGACGCTTGGAAACCAGTATTTTCTCAACCTCTTCTCGGAAGAGCAGTCGTTGCTCGACAGGCTTGAGCAGAACGATGAGCCCGATCTGTTGTTGCTTGCGCTGCACACCAGTCGCGATCCGCTCCCTCTGCTCACGCACATCCGTTGCACAAAGCCTCATCTGCCGGTAATTGTCTTGTCGTGCTCGGCAGAGTTGCGCGATCTCGAAATGGTGATTCGGCTCGGTGTGCGTGCGATTGTAATGAAGCCGTTTGTCGGCAGCGATATTGAGCAGGCCATTGAGGAACACCTGGCATCTGCTGAGAAAAAAGCCTCTCCTACCGATACCCCGCGCGAAATTCCGCTCAACGAGACCCACTCCTTTGTCCGCTCGAGCAAACGGATGCGCGATCTCGAAGCGCAGGCTGCGCTGGTTGCCCGCGCCGATATTCCGCTCCTTATCCTGGGCGAGAGCGGCACTGGTAAGGAAATTCTGGCGCTCTACACCCACATGATGTCGGCCCGCAGCCAGCACACTTTTCTGAAGGTGAACTGCGCCGCTGTCCCGGCTGATCTTTTGGAAAGCGAGTTGTTCGGCTATGAGCAAGGCGCTTTTACGGGTGCGGTAAAGACGAAGCCCGGTAAGTTCGAGATATGCTCAGGCGGAACAATCTTCCTCGACGAGATCGGCGAGATGCCGGCGATCCTGCAAGCCAAACTGCTGCAGGTGTTACAGGATGGAACGTTCTCTCGTCTCGGTAGCCGTTCGCCGATGAAGGTGGATGTGCGCGTCATCGCCGCAACCAACATCAATATGAAGGAAGCGATGGCGAACAAGACCTTCCGCGAGGACCTGTACTACCGCTTGAATGGGTTTACGTTGAGCATTCCGCCACTTCGCGAACGCAAGGAAGAGATTCCTGTCCTGTCGGAATACTTCATGCGCAAGGGAGCCAAACGATATGGCCGTGAGGCACTGCCGTTCTCACCCAACTTGGTGCGTACGCTGAGTGAGCACTCGTGGCCAGGCAATCTGCGCGAGTTGGAGAACGTCATTAATCGTTATCTCGTGCTTGGAGACGAGAAAGCCATTGTGGATGAGCTTGCCCCGACGGCTGCATATCAGGGTGCTGCAGGTACGGTTGCAGAGACACCCAACGGCGCGGGCCTGAAGGCGATGGTAAAGAATCTTAAGGGAGATGCCGAGTCGTTGGCGATCGCGCAGGTACTGGAGGAAGTGGGATGGAATCGGAAGGCTGCTGCCAACGATCTGCAGATAAGCTATAAAGCTTTGCTGTACAAGATCAAACAGTACGATCTGTCTCCACCACGGGCATAGAAATTATGAAGGATGATGTTGAATCGGCAAGTTCCTACAGGGTCGTAGTTCGCTATGAAGATCGATCGGTTCGAGGGTTCGCGGATGCGGACGAACTCGGATCTATCGATCAGTTGCTGCGGAACGACTCGCAATATCCTCTTGATTCCATTCGGCTTAGGCAGGTTGGCTCGGAGACGGTTGAGGAGTTCCCGACGAAGGATGCCAAGGCGGTGTTCTTTGTCAAAACCTTTGACGGGGATCTGCGGCATAGAGCCCTGCATTTTCATGAACATGCACCGATCGTTCCCGGACTCTGGGTGCGGGTTTATTTCTACGATAACGAGATGATCGAGGGAATTATCAGCAATACACGGGACTTCGTGCTGGAGGATGGCTTCTTTCTGCGGCCTACGGACCCCAATGGAAACAATAAGTTAGTTTATGTTTTGAAGGGTGGTCTCAAGGATTTTCATGTTCTTGGGATGCGGAATCCCCCGAAGGATATGAGCTAGTTTTTTCCGAAAAAAATAGGCGTGTGGCGGCGGGTGGATTTGCTCGTTTTTCCTGGGGTTTTTGGGAAAAATGGTTTTTCAGCGTGGTGTTTTTGTGGACAAGTTGTGGTGAATTGTCTGGTTAGCGTGGACATCTGACACGCACTTTTTCGGCGATGAAAATTTGCAGTTTTCCCAACTTTATTTTGAGAGTCTCCGGCGTCAGGAGTCCGAACGGCGTTATACAAGGGATAAAGAAGGCGCTGAAAAATCTGATTTGCCGACTCAGGAAAGAAGGCCCGGGGCTAAAGCCCCCTAAATTTGTGGCCGCTTTTCGCAGGGCTTTAGCCCTGCGCTCCCACCGAAAGACAAAAGCGGGACTGGCGGGCAATCAAAAGCCCCGCAATCTGCGGGGCTTTGATTTGAAGCTGACGAACAGCGTTTTTAGGGCTGAACGATCTGAGTTGCGTGGGAGCCGTTTGCTACAGCGACGACGCCGGTAGGCAGGCCGGAAGCAGGGAACGGTGTGTTCTCAACTGCTTTGAGCACGCCGGTGTGCGGATCGAGCTGCTGGCCCGAGACGGTTCCATCGAGGTTGTTGGCAATGAAGAGGTAGATACCCAGTGCAGGCTCAATCGTCAGGCCTATGGGCGCAGTACCTACTGCCGTTGCGCCGCCACCGGTGCCAGCCGTTCCTGACGGTGTGCCGCTGGCCTGGCTGATGGCGTAAGAGCTGACGGTGTTGGCGTTGTAGTTGGCGACGTAGAGATAGAGACCGCGAGGATCGATCGTAACTGAGACCGGGAAGAGGCCGGTGCTGAACGGTCCATTGACCATTGGAACGAGAGCGCCGTTGGCCTGGACGACGTATCCGATCAACTGGTTTGCCGCCTTGTCGGTGACGTAGACGAAGTGACCTCTGGGATCTTCGGCGATCGCGCTGGGCTTAACGCCAGCAGCAAAGCCCGTGGCAACAGTGGGACCGCCGGGAACCGCAGGTCCGACCGTTGTTCCGGGAACCGGGGTAAGGGCGCCTGTGGTCGTATCCCGCGTGAATCCGAGCACCGCCGCACTGGGAGATGCCTCCTGGTCGACGATATAGACGTAGTTGTTGAAGCCGTTGGTGACCACTCCGACGGGGTTAATGCCGACGTTCTGGTTCAGAGCTGTGCCGAGGCTGTTATCCGTACCGATCGGGAAGATGGAGACGCCGCCAGGACCGGGATTCGTTGCCGAGTAGCCAGTCTGATAGGTGTAGGTAACGTAGAGAAACTTGCCCGCGGGGTCGATGTTCGCCGAGGTGGGGAAGTTTCCCGTTATCGGATAGGTATTCTTTGAGGTCAGCTTGCCGTCGGTTCCGACAGCGAACTCCTGCACGGTCGAGTCGTCGTGGTTCAGGACGTAGATGAAGAGACCATTCGGTGCGGCAACAAGACCGATGGGGTTGTTGCCAGCGGCTATCGGAGAACCGGTAAGCCCTACGAGCGAGCCGGACTGGTAGTCAACGGCATACTCGGCAACGCCGCCGCCCTGACCGTTCTTTGGAGCGGTGGTCACATAGACGTACGCCACGGTGTAGTCGCGGGTGCAGGCTGTTAGGCCCAAACCCATCGCCAGAGACATCATTGCGGCTGCTGCTCCGCGGCCAATCTTGTTCAAACTCATGTGCTTCCTTCATCCCGGGGGCTTTTGGCCGCCCGTTAAAAATTCTTTTCTACAACCAGTTGGACCGCGCTGCTTTTTTAATGTACCGCTGGCACCGTCACCAGGCAGGTCGGGAGGGTGCTTGCGGTAAAGGGCGTGTTCTGAATCTGCCGCAGGCTTCCATCCGTTGGATCCAACTGCATTCCTGAAACCGTATTGCTCAGCGCATTCGACGTATACAGATAGACGGCGTGAGCTGCGGTGGCGGTAGGAGCGCCGACAACCGTAATGCAGGTTGGCCCTGAACCGGCCTGTACGCTGGCTGCTACGGTGGAGGTAACCGGCTCGCCATCCGCGGCGATGGTATAACCACCGACCGTTCCGGCGGTGTAGTTCGCCACATAGAGAAACTTTCCGGTGAGGTCGAAGCTCATTCCCGTGGGGCCTGAGTCCGTTGCGGTTCCGTTGCCAATCTTAGTGGGGACGCCGTTTGCGGCGATTGAATAACCCGTAACGGTGTTTGCTGTCTGGTCGGTCAGGTAGAGGTGAGCAGAACTGGAGTCCTCAATGATCCCGCTTGGGGTGGTCCCCGTGGGGAAGCCAGTCGAGGACACGTTGCCGGGGTTGATCGTAACGCCCGGCAGCGGGGTCAACAGACCAGTCGTCGGATCAGCCGAAAATCCGAGGAGGTTAGCCGTCGATGACGCATCCTGCTCGATGACGTAAACAAAATTGTTTCTGGCGGTGATGCCGATTGGATTGCGGCCTACGTTCTGGTTCTGTGTCGCGGGCAATGGAACGAGCGAGCCATCGGCATTGATCGAGAAGATGGAAATGCCGCCCGGGCCCGGGTTGGCAGGCGTATAGAGTTGGCTGCCGTCCGGGTTGTTCTGATAGGTAAAGGTGACGTAGAGGAACTTGCCCGCAGAGTCGATGGCGGCCGCCGTGGCAAAGCTGCCGCGGATATTGTAGGTGGCCTGGGGGTAAAGCTTGCCGTCCGTACCGATGGCAAAGAAGACCACGGACGAGTCGTCGCGGTTGAAGGAGTAGACGGCCTTACCGCCTGGGGCGGCCACGATTGTCACCGGGTTTCTGCCGCCCGATGGGATCGGGGAGTCGGCCAGCGTGTTGAGATTGCCGGACTGGTAATCGACCTTGTAGCCGTTGATCAATCCAGGATTGGCTTTGGCCGTGGTTACGTAGAGGTAGGCCACCGTATAGTCATTGGTGCATGCCGTCAGGCCAAGCCCCATCCCCAGAGACAGGATCGATGCGACTGAGGCTTTTGCCGCTCGGCGGCCCATCTTATTCAACGTCATGCGCTTCCTAACTCCGGTGCAACGTATTGCTCACCACTGATATAGATCGAAAATAATCTTGTATAGCTGTTACATCCTGGCTATCCAGCCGTAGCTGGATAGCCACAGTGGCGCCAGTTAGCTCACGTTGCCGCTGACAGCCAGGCAGGTTGCCTGTCCCGTCGCCGGGAACTTCGACCCGCGCTGCAGGTCGGAGAGCTGACCGGTTTTCTTGTTGATCTGTTTTCCTGTCACCGTACCGTCGATGTTGTTCGAAGTGTAGATGTACTGGAGGGACGGGTCTTGGACCATGCAGGTAGGTCCTGAACCGACCGCGTAGGGGTTCTCGGAACCGCCTGCGGTGATAGGCTGCAGCTTGCCGGTCGTCGCATCGACGATGCTGAATGCAGAGATCGAGCTCGTAGCAGGACTGGTCGCGTTCGTCGAAGACTTATTCACGACGTAGAGGAATGCGCCGGTGCTGTCGGTCATCGAGTAGACCGGGTTGGACGTTCCGGTCAGATTTGCGTACGGGCTGCCGGTTACGGTGTTCAGTGCGCAACCGGAACCGCTGGTGTAGGCCAGGATGTGGCCGCCGGTGCTGTCTGTCGTCGCAGCTGCGTCGGTGAGGTAAACGAAGTTTCCGTTCGAGCTGATCGAGGTCAATTGCCCGGCGCCGGTGGTAATGGTGGAGTTCGTGGTCAGGGTCAACTGACCGGCGGTGCCCACCGAGTACGGGAAGACAGTCTGGTCGCCGGAGTTAACCGTATAGAGGCAGCCTGCGCCGGAGAACCGCATCATGATTGGCTTCGGTCCTACGGGGAAGTAGGTGAGCTGCGTGCCCTGCGCGTCCTTGATCTGCTGATTGGGCACCAACTGTAGGCGGCCCGTGGTCGCGTCGATCGCGAAGACTGTGATGGAGCCGTTGCCCGATCCGTCAGGCGCGACCTGGTCGAGCACATAGAGGAAGTTGCCGCCGGAGTCGGAGGTTGCCCATACCGGGGTAGAACCCTGGCTCGAGTAGGACTGCTGGAAGGTGAGAACACCGTCGTTTCCGACGCTGAACGCGGCGATATTTCCGGCGACGGCCGGCGTGGTGCCGACGGCAGCAGCGCCCTGGTTGACGACGTACACGTAGCGTCCACCGCTCTTCACAACGATCGACACCGGGTTGGTGCCGCCCGAGGTGAACGGAGACCGGGGGATCGCAGTGAGATTGCCCGTGTTGTGGTCAATCTTGAAGCCAGCAATCTGGTTGTACTGCGTGCCCAAAACCCACATGAAACCAATCGTGCCTTGACCGCACGCCGTCATGCCTAGACCTATCGCCACGGATACTACGAAGGCCAAAGAAACCCGGCCGAACCTGCTCAACTTCATGCGCTTCCTTAATCCTCGCCAGTGATCTGCCTTCGACCGCCTGTTTGCTGCGAGCAACTCTGTAGGGATACGAATCCTCCGCTAATTGTAGAAGCAGTCGCGACTTTATGCCACTTTCGGGGAAGGGAATCGACAAACGGGAGTTTGCGGGCTCCGCTGGGGTTGTTTTACGGATGCCCCGACTGAGGTAAGGCTTAACACCGATTTACACGGATGACACCGATCAAAGAGAGGCAACGGCGTAACGGTGATCAAAAGGATAAAGACTGATAAGAGCAGAACAAATGAAGGAGAGTGCAGCGGCTCGTTCCTTGTTTTTTTATCTCGCTTTTTTCTTTTGATCACTGTTACGCCTTTTGTTGCCGGTGGGGAGTGACAACCGTGGTGAAAAAGCGAAGGGCCCAGGCCGAAGCCCGGGCCCTTCGCTTTGCGGGTTGGGTTTACCAGACGCGGCAGGAGTTAGCCGGCATCATCGGCTGGCCGACTTTGCAGCCAAAGGCTTTGCCGAAAGCGTCGAAGTTCTGCACGCTGCCGTTGGCGCGGTAGCGGCCCGCCGAGTGTGGATCGGTCTTGGCCAGCAGACGCGCAGCCTCTTCGCGGGCATTCTCGCACCACACCTGGCCGAAGCCGATGAAGAAGCGTTGTGCCGGAGTGAAGCCGTCGATCTTCGCTGTCAGGTCCGTTCCATCCTTGGCCAGCGTCGACATGAGCGCGGCGTAGGCGATGTGGAGGCCGCCGTTGTCTGCGGTGTTCTCGCCCAGCGTGAGCTTGCCGTTCAGGTTCTGTCCGGGCGCAACCTCAAAGCCGCTGTACTCCTTCACTTCGCAATCGGTGCGCTCGTCGAACTTCTTCTTGTCCTCGGGCGTCCACCAGCTGCGCACGTTGCCCTGCGGATCGTACTGGCTGCCTTCGTCGTCGAAGCCGTGGGTCATCTCGTGGCCGATCACAACGCCGATGCCGCCGAAGTTCACCGCGGGATCGATCTTGAAGTCGTAGAACGGCGGCTGGAGGATTCCGGCGGGGAAGTTGATGTCGTTCAACGCCGGATTGTAGTAGGCGTTGACGGTGGGCGGCGTCATGCCCCATTCCTTCTCGTCGACTGGCTTGCCGATCTTGTTGAGGTCGCGGCGCTGGCTGAACAAAGTCGCCTGCTCGACGTTGCCGATCGGGTCGTCGCGCTTGACGGTCATCGACGAGTAGTCGCGCCAGTTCTCCGGATAGCCGATCTTCTGGCGGAAGGCATCGAGCTTCTTCTTCGCTTCGACCTTGGTGGTGTCGCTCATCCAGTCGAGTTGCTTGATGTCTTCGTCGAGCGCGACCTCCAATGCGTGGACGAGCTTCTCCATGTTGTCCTTGGCAGCGGGCGGGAAGTTGCGTGCAACCCAGTCCTGTCCAACGGCCTCGCCAAGGGCGCGATCGGTCGCGGTGGTGCAGCGCTTCCAGCGGGCCGTCAGCTCTTTCTGGCCTGTCAGGGTTGCGCCATAGAAGTTGAAGTTCTCGTTGACGAAGGCATCGCTGAGGTTTCCTGCGAAACGGTGTACGGTGTGCCAGCGCATGTAGCTTCTCAACGCCTCGATGTTTGCTGTCTCGAGCTGCGCGTTCATTGCCTTGAAGAAGTTGGGCGTGGCGACGTTCAGGGTCTTCAAGCCGTCCTGCTTGTGCGACGCGAGGAAGACCTTCCAGTCGAAGTTCGGCGTCATCGCCTGCAGGTCCGCGATAGTCATGACGTGGTACACGTTGGCAGGAGTGCGGCGATCGACGCGCGGCATGGAGCCTTCGGCCAGCGCGGTCTCGATGGCCATAACGTTCTTGGCCTCGGCTGCGGCTTGGTCCGGCGTGTCGCCTAGCAGGATGAACATCTTCGTCATGTGCTCGATGTACTGCTGGCGAAGCTTCTTCGAGCGCTCATCATTGTTCAGGTAGTAGTCGCGGTCCGGCAGACCGAGGCCGGCCTGATCGATCTCGCCGATCTGCTGGGTCGAGTCCTTCTGGTCCTGCGTCGAATCAAAGCCGAAGAAGAATTGCAGCGCGAACTTTGCGTTCATCTGGCTGATGAGCGTGGCCACTTTCTTCTTGTCATTCCATTCGGCGATGGTCTTCAGGGCGGGCTCGATCGGCTTTGCGCCCAGTTGGTTGGCCAGCTCGGAGTTCATGCAGGCGGCAAAGAAGTCGCCGTACTTCTTCTGCAGCGGAGTCTTCGGTGCGTCGGCAGCGGCCTTCAGATCGGCGTACAGCAGATAGTTGTTATGTTCGCGCAGTTCGTTGAACCGGCCCCATCGCGTCTGGTCGGCTGGGATCGGGTTGTCCTTCTTCCAGTTGCCGCAGGCAAACGCGTAGAAGTCAACGCATGGATCTACCGTTTTATCGATAGCTGAAAGGTCGAAGCTGACGGGCACCTTCGGCACCGAAGTAGGTGCGCTGGGTGCATCGGCTCCGATAAACGATTGCCCCAGGCAGATACTGCCTGACAGGACGAGAAATGAAGCGACCGACTTGAAGATCATGGTTGTTTCCTTTTTTCTTGTTGAGCGAAGTGAGATTGAAGAGTGGCCTCTGAACGAAGATAACCGTACACCTGCCTCGAGCAAAAGAAAAAGCATTCTTTGCGATAAACCGGTAAACGCTTAAGTTTAAGCGATCTGGCAGGCAAAAGGAGGGGTCCAGGCAGCAACCTGGACCCCTCTCGTCACAATTTCTCTTTCGTTTTCAGGCTTTAGAAGATCTTCAGATGGATGGTCAGGTACTTTTTCGGGTCTTTCCGGATGGCCGTCACCAGGTCCGTGCTCTGGGTCAGCAGGGCGTTGAGGTTGGTGTAGGCGGCGTCATCCGTGGTGAGCTTGCCCAGGGTGCCCCTGCCCTCGTTGATGCCCGAGACCAGCGTATTGATCTGGGTCAGGGTGCTGCTGAGGTCGTTGCGGAACTTCGGATCTTTCAGCATCAGGCCCAGTCCGCCCTTGCCTGCGTCCGCCTCGGCGAGGATGTTGTTCGCGTGGGACAGCGTGGAGTTCAGGTTGTTGTAGAGGGCCTCATCCTTCAACAATTTGCCGGCCGTTCCTTTGCCGCCGTTCAGGCCATTGGCGAGACTCTGCAGTGTGCCTGCGGTGTCGTTCATACGGTTGTACAGCGTGTCATCGGTCATCAGCTTGCCGATGGTTCCGCGTCCGTTATTCAGGTTCTTCTCAAGCGTCAACAGTTGGTCAACCGCATTGTTGGCCTTGTTGTAGAGATCGGGGCTGTTGATGAGCAGCCCGAAGGTTCCCTTTCCCGACTGCAGGTTATCCACGATGACGTTCAGCTTGGCCAGGATCACGTTCAGGCTTTCGATGGTGCCCTGGCTGGCCTTCACTACATCGGTCAGGCTGGGTGTCTCGGTGGTTTTCAGTTCATCGCCATCCTGCAGCGGCGGACCGACGGCAAACTGACTGTTGATGTCGACCACTGTATCGCCCAAGACGCCTACGGTTGTCAGTGAGGCCTTTGAATCTTTCCTCAACTGGCTGGCAAACTTCTCGTTCAGCTTCATGGTTACGCGCACCGGTGTCAGCTTGCGGTCCGGCGTGTTCACTACAGTCACACTCTTTACTGTTCCGATAGTGACGCCCTGCAGATTGACCGCCGCGCCTACCTTCAGGCCTGCCGAGTTCTCAAAATACGTCGTAATTGTCAGCTTGTGCGCAAGAATCCCCAGGCCAGACGAACTGGTCATTAGAAACAGCAGGGCCACCAAAATAATGCTCGCGACGACGACGACGATGCCCACCTTCAACTGTGACCATCGAACCTCCTGCTGGCTGGGCATAACTCTCCTTCAAAGTCTCTCGGAATACAAAAACAGCACAGCATCTAAAATGCCCGCCTGTGCCTGCTTCAGACACGTCGCAGCAGGGATGTCTGGTAGAGAGGATACAACACAGCGATGCAGTTCTCTCACACTTGTTAAACACCCTGACGAGTCAAAAGTGCTTTATCTTCAATGGATGCCGAAAGGTGGGCTTTGGTTTCAATCCCCCGTTTGGGTCAGCAGGGCTAATCCTCTAGCGAGACAACCGCCATGGCTACCTCACGGCTGTGTGTAAGGCTCAACTGAACGTTGCGCGCCCCCATCGAACGGGCGCGTTCCGCCGCCCTTCCAGTGAGGTGCAACGTAGGCCGTTCACCCGGCAGCCGTCGAACCTCAATCTCCTTCCAGCTGATGCCCCTGCTGATGCCTGTACCGAGCGCCTTCGCTGCTGCCTCTTTAGCGGCAAAGCGAGCAGCAAAGCTCTCCGCCGAATGCTTCTTCTTACGCAGACAGTAGCCGATCTCTCCTTCGGTAAAAACACGGTTCAGGAACCGGTCGCCAAACTGGTCGATGCTCGCCTGCACACGTTCAATCTCGATCAGGTCCGTTCCTAACCCAAGTATCATTCTGTCGCACCTCGCTTAACTATCCTCTTACAGATTGTGCTTTTCGGAAGGGGTAACCGAAGGTCACTCCACCGTCATATGACTACCGTGCCGCTCGACCCATCACGATTTCTCTATAGCTTCCGATGAAGGGCCTATCGGCAGAAGTGTCCAGCCGCGGTGCCAGACGACGCAAATGCAACCCCTCGACATCCAGGGCTTCAGCTACGAAGAACGCCACGGCCTGCTCCCCATGCTGACTACGGCCTTTGCCGACTGCGGCGGCTGGATCCTTGACCGCAGGACGCTTTCGCCCAGCATGATGGAGTTCCGGCTGGAGATTCAGCTCCGCGCCGTCGTTGATCTCTACGCCTCCATCGTCGCCTCCGGCCTTGAACTCACGCGTGCCGGACACCTGGCCCTCACCGAGCTATGCGCCTGTCGCCTGCATCAGGCCGTCACCGACCTAAATAAAGTCGTCACTATTCGGATAGAGATCAGCTTTCTCGACGACATGACGCTTCACTCTTTGTTGATGACCGGCGCACCCCACGCCTGATCTTTTCGGCATCTAACTGAGCATGTTCCGAAATCGCCAGCACGCCGGCGAACTCCTTGCTTCCCAACTCGCAGCCTACCGCGGCCAGTTGAACGCCCTTGTCCTCGCACTTCCTCGCGGAGGCGTACCTGTCGCAGCCGTCCTTGCCCGCGAACTCGGCCTGCCGCTCGATGTGTTCCCGGTTCGCAAGCTCGGCGCGCCCGGCCAGCCGGAGTACGCCATGGGAGCCATCGCCGTAAATGGCCTTGTCGTCCTTCACCAGGCAGCGATAGCCAGCCTCCACGTCTCCCAGTCCACCCTTGACGCCGTGATCGCCCGCGAGCACGAAGAGCTTCTTCGACAGGGGCGCGTCTATCGCGATCCTCGCCCACCCCTCATCCTCGCGGGCAAGACGCTCATTCTGGTGGACGACGGCCTCGCCACCGGCTACACCATGCTCGCCGCCATACGGGCCACACGCGAACTGCACCCCGCGCGCATCGTTGTCGCTGTCCCAGTGGCCCCGGCGGACACCCTCGACTTCCTCCGTCCCGAGGCCGACGAGATCGTCTGCGTCCACGTCGCACGCGATCTCTTCGCCATCGGTCAGTTCTTCGAGGACTTCTCCCAGACCACCGACGATCAGGTCCGCGAAGCCCTGCGCGAACTGGCTACCGGCCCAGCGGCACGATAGTCCGTCGATGCAGCAGGCTCTCCGGCCCGCCAATCAGCAGGGTGCCGCGCTGCCATCGCCCGTGCGTCAACACCAACGCCAGCCCCGAGGCATCCTGCGCCACCTTGAACACCGGCTCGCTCGCAACCGACGACCGTGCCGGCACCGCAGTTGTCAACGGCACGCTGGAGATCGCCGTCGACTCATCCCACCTGCGTCCCCGCGAATCCAGCAGAAAAGCCTGCACTCGCCCGTCGCTTCGGATTCCTTCGCGCCCCCGGTTCGACACCCGCACTGAAACCCGCACTAACCGGCTGCCATCGTGAACCAGAAACCCCGGCACCTCTTCCACGCCGGTCACCGCAAAACACACATCGCCGAAGCACTGGTCGCTCCCCATGGCCACAATCTTCTGCGGCTGCATCAGCGAAGCCCCCATCACCACAGCGAGATAACCCGCCCAGATACCGAAGATCCAACCCAGATGCCGCAGAGCCTTCGCCCGCTCTCCGAGGAACAGGGAGATCGATATCCCGATCGCTCCCAACACCGTCCACGCGACCAGCGCCACCACCAAAAGATTCCAAAAGCTCATCTGGCAACCCCATTCACGATAAACTCAAAGTAACTCATGGCACCCATCATTCTCGCGCAGGACCTCGGCAAAACCTATCGCTCCGGAAAACTTGAAGTTCCTGCACTCCGAAAAGTCAGCTTTACCGCCGATCCCGGCGAGTTCGTCGCGATCGTCGGCCCCTCCGGCTCAGGCAAATCGACGCTCTTTTACATCCTCGGCGGCCTCACCCAGGCCACCAGCGGCTCCGTCCTGATCGACGGCGTGGACTTCGCCCGCCTCACCGACGCCGAGCGCACCAAGATGCGCCGCGCCAAGATTGGCTTCGTCTTCCAGCGCTTCAACCTGCTGCCGACGCTCTCGGCCATGGGCAACATCGAGATCGCGCACGACATCGCCAACCTCGGCACCACCGATCCTAAGCCCCTCGACCGCCCCCTGCTCGAACACCTCACCGACTTGCTCGGCATCAAGGGCCGACTCGAGCACCGTCCCAATGAATTGTCCGGAGGCGAGCAGCAGCGCGTCGCCATTGCCCGCGCGCTCATCAGCCGCCCCGCCATCGTTCTGGCGGACGAGCCCACCGGCAACCTCGACACTAAGAACTCCGACGCCGTGCTGCACATGCTGCGGACGTCCAGCCGCGAGCTCAACCAGACCGTTCTGATGATCACGCACAACCCCGAAGCCGCCCAGATCGCCGACCGCATCCTGCATATGCGCGACGGCGAGATCGCTCACATCGAGAACGGCACCGGCCGTCCCTGACCGGATAAATTCTGGCGTATTATTGCCGGTCTCAGGCGCATCCAATCCAACGCCAAATAAGGTCGATCTGTCCCGCTCGTCTGACCCCTTCAGCTCGCGCTGTTCGACATTTCCTCAATGGTCGCCGGCGGGAATCAAACACCCGTAACCGTAGAAGTCACAAATGAGCGCATAAATTCCTATCATTATTTAATTTGAATCCGTTCGGTGCGACATGTATGCTACGCGACAATTATGCAATCGGTTTGTCGCTGCCGCCCGGAGGGACCACCATGGAGTGCGTGCACTTTCAACCAGAACAATCGTTTTCGGACTTGTTCGCCAGGAAGCCGTTTCTCTTTTCCCACAACCTGAACGGCAACGAGCTCTTTTCCATGCAATCCGTGGAAAAGCTGGCCGAGATGTGGAGCCGCGACGCTGGGAAATCCGGCTTCTTCGTTCTGGATGAGCAGATCAAAATCTGGGGTAGCGAAGAACACAAAACCGGCATGGTCGATGCGTTTCGCAACGCCGAAATCAGCCGGATGAGGATGAAGCTCAGCTTCATTCATAAGCAGCCCGAGTACGAGGAACTCTTGAGAACGTGTACAAGCGAACTCACGCAACTCACAGGAGTTGATCTTGCAGGCGGCTTTCGCTCCCCCCTCGCGACGCTGTTCATCTCATCGCCGCGGGAGTTCACTCATTTCCACATCGATTCCGAAGACAATTTCCTCCTTCAACTTGCTGGGACCAAGACCGTCTACGTCTTCGATGGAAAGGATCGGGAAATCATCGATTGGCCGGATATAGAAAACTACTGGTTCGATAAGAACTCAAGGATTTTTCGTGAAGAGATCAAATCGCGCGGCGTCCCTTACGAACTGACACCAGGAACCGGAATCCATATCCCGGTGCACTTCCCGCATATGGTTGCAAACGGCCCGACGTCCTCAATGTCACTCAGCATTGCCTATGCTCCTCCGGAGGCCCAGCACCATGTCCTGCGGGCCAACTATCACCTGCGCAAACTAGGCTTGAATCCTGCGCCACCAGGCCAATCCAAGGTCGCCGACACTGCGAAAAGCGCGGCCGTCTCCGGGGCCCGTTCTCTCAAGAACACGATAAAGCGCCTGCGGAGCAAATAATTCGCGGTGAGAATCACTTCTCACAGACATAGGCAGAGCCTCTGTATTACTCTGTCGTCTGTGCCGGACTATTGACCGCGTTGCTCGCAAGGTATCGCTCCACGGGATCGAAGATCCGCGAGCCACGGTACTTCTCGAAAGGTCTCAATGAAAATCTCTATCGTGCATACGATACTGTTGTTCCTCCTGTTTGTGCCCCGCACTGAGGGCCAGATCCCCAAGGGCTACAAGGGCAAGCCGTTCCAGGACGCCTTCCACATGTCGGGTCCGCAGGTCATCCCCGGCCGTCTTCAGACTGTTCTCTACGACCTCGGCGGCGAAGGCGTCGCCTACCACGACACCGACAAGATCAACCACGGCAGCGGCGAGCTCAACTACACAAAGGGCCACTGTGAAGACGGCGTTCTCAACTATATCTGTCACTTCCGCGAGAACGAAGGCGTCGACATCTCCTATGTGAAGAAGCTGGCCGATCTCAACCATCCCAGCATGGTCTTTCCTGAGTGGCAGCAGCTCTACCTTGGCTGGGAGGAGACTGGCGAGTGGACCAACTACACCGTCGACGTTAAAAGGCCCGGCCGCTACAAGATGGTCGCGATGTACTCGCATACGCCGAATACCATTCAGTTCTCGCTCAACAACCAGGCCGCCGCAGACTGCAAACTACCCGTTGATCCCTGGACGCAGTTTCCAGATCGTCATGACCCCGACTGGATGATCTACCACGCGTGGAACCGCGCCGAATGCGGCGAAATCGACTTCCCCAAGGCAGGCCACCAGCTCCTCACCCTGCACTACAAGACCGGGAATAACCTCGCTTACTTCGACTTCATTCCCGTCGAGATCAAATAAGAAAGCCGCCAGCCCAAGAACATCCGGACCGGCGGCTCGATCACAAAAGGCGTAACGGTGATCAAAGGGATAAAGACCGATAAGAGCAAAACAACTTCAGAAAAACGAACTTCCAGGTGTCCGTCCTTTTTTATCCCGTTTTTATCTCTTTGATCACTGTTACGCCTTTGCCCTACTCTGCGGACTTCGAGTTATTACTACGATCGTCATCCGGCAGCACGTGATCAGGATCGATCACAACCGAAGCAATCGCCTTCTTGTCATCGGACGACCACACATACTCACCCTTGCTTAGCCAGGTTTCAACCGGCAGCTTCGTCCGGACTGACGTGCCATCAGTGAACTTCACCTCGACAGTGGCGGGCAGAACAAGCTGGCCCTTGTTCACGATGGTCATGGTGGCGCCGCTGATCTTCTCAACCGAAAGATCAAACTTCCAGTTGTTTATGTACCAGCCGCGCCAGAAAAAGCTGAGGTCTTCGCCGCCCTCGCTCTGCATTGCGCGGAAGAAGTCCGAAGGCGAGGGATGCTTGAAAGCCCAGTCGCGAATGTACTTGCGGAAGGCCCAATCGAAGCGCTCCGGCCCAAGGATCTGCTCGCGCAGAAGCACCATGCCATATGCGCCCTTGAAGTAGCTCACCGGGTGCCCCAGGCGGCCCGGATAGCCATCGGCAGGGAAGAGAATCGGCGGTGCGGCAGGTTCGTCGAGCACCTTCAGGATCGTGTCCGGCGGATTGCCGCCGGCGGAATATTCCGAGTCACGCTTTGGTCCATACTTGCCGCCCGCGTACTCGTCCGACTCGAAGATGTCGATGAAGGTGTTGAAGCCCTCGTCCATAAACGCATTCCGCCGCTCGTTCGAGCCCACAATCATCGGGAACCAGTCGTGCCCGATCTCATGCGCTGTTACCCAGAACAGGAAGGAGCCCTTGTCCGGAATTCCGTCAAAGACGATTCCCGGATACTCCATGCCCGTCGAGAAACCGGCCACGCTCACCGCCGCGGGATACGGGTACGGATACCACCGCTTCGAGAAGTTCTCCACCGAGTTCTTCACATACTCGGTCGATTTGTTCCATGCATCCTCGCCTACGCTCTCCGGCGGATACACGCTCATCGCCAGCGACTTCTTTCCATCAGGCAAATTGATCTTCGCCGCGTCCCACACGAACACCGGTGATGCGCTCCACGCCACGTCACGCGTGTGGTCCATGTGGAAGTGCCATGTCAGCGTGCCGCCCTGCTTGGGCCTGCTTGCTGGATCGGCTACTTCGGCGGGCGTGCGAATCAGGATCGTCTTATCGCTGTTCTTTGCCTGCTCGTAGCGTTCCAGCTCGGTCTTTGTCAGCACGTCCCTCGGGTTCATCAGTTCGCCCGAGCCCGCAACGATCATCTCCGAAGGCACTGTTACGTAGTAGTCGAAGTGCCCGTACTCCAGGTAGAACTCGCTGCCGATGTAGGGCAGCGTGTCCCATCCGCGCAGGTCGTCGTACACGCACATCCGCGGATACCACTGCGCCATGTCGTAGATCTCGCCCTTTTCCGACTTACCCCACGACGTTCTTCCGCCCCATACGCCGGGAATCTGGTAGTGGTACTTGATGTGGATCTTCACCTGGGCGCCATGTCCCTTTAGTGGCTCGGGCAGCCGAATCTGCATGCGCGTATCGGCGATTACGTAATCCGCCTTCACGGTGGTCTTGCCCGTCTCAATCTCTACGGAGTCGAAGGTGTAGCCCTCGGAAAAAGGTCGCGCCGCGGTCTCATCACCACCGCGTCGTCCTCGTGCCGCTGCTCCGCTCGCCAGCCGAGAGCGCGAATCCTTCCGGTAGATGTTCTGCTCCACATGTAGCCACAGGCTGGGCAGCATGTCAGGGCTGTTGTTCGTGTAGGTGATCACCTCGGTGGCTTTCAGCTCTTTGGCCGCCGTATCCAGCTCAGGCCTCAGCTCGTAGTCGGCCTCGTTCTGCCAGTAGTTCGGCCCCGGCGCTCCATTGCCGGAGCGGTATATGTTCACAGGATCGGGCAGCGACAGCGGCGCAAACGTCTTTACCGGATCGTAAGTGGATGGGCCTTGCGCCCATGCCATTGGCAGACTTAAAGCAGTCAAAAGAAACACAAAAGGACGTACACGGCACCAGCTATACATCAGGTGAGATTCCTCTTTTCAGAATTGTGGTGAGCTTTAGCGCTATAGACGTATCGATCGCAACTCTGGACGCAACAGCCTCTGGTCGCGTCTGCAAAATTTCCCCGTAAAAACTCTTATGAAGGGAATCCTTACCAGAACAGCCCCTTCAGCTCTGGTTCGGCCTTAGGCAACTCTGCCTCTCCCAGGAGCTGACGCAGGTTGACCTCGATGGTATGTGTGATCGAGGTTAACTGCACATCACTAGGGCAGTTCTCGAAGGGATTCTCAAGGTCGCTGCCGATCTTGTCCAGCGCCAGAAAGATGAAGCCCACCAGCGTCGATCCCAACGGTGTGTACCATCCCATGGACGCGATCAGCGCAAGCGGCAGCAAAAGGCAATAGATATTAACGAAGAGTTCTGGAAAAAAGTAGTACTGCCTTGGCATCGGCGTGTTTTTAATGCGTTCCGCCCCGCCCTGCGAATCCGCCAGATCGTCCAGACTCTTGTCCATAGCAAGCCACTGCCATCCTTCGATCCAGCCACGATCCTTGCAGTCCTGCAGCATCTCCGCCATCTGACGTTGCAGTGTGAATGGAATGTTTCTCTCGGTCCGAAGCGCGTTCAACTCCGACTCTGTAAGTGTCGAAGCCAAATCTTTCCACGGCTCCAGTTGCCGAAGATGTTGTCGCAGCGCGTGGACATATGCGATCTGGTGATAAACCATTCGCCGCTGCATCGTCGCCAGCTCGGCTGAGTCTGAGCGATTCGGAGATCGCATGGTGACAACCTGGCGTGCCCAGCTCCGCGAGTTGTTGACGATTGCTCCCCAAAGCGTACGTGCTTCCCACCATCGCCCATAACAAGACTGGTTTCTGAAGCTCAGAATTACACCAATTGCGGAACCATACAGAGCCAAAGGAATATGAGGCAGCGACACCCAGTTCCAGTGGAGCAGCTTGTACACAAGCACGACAATTTGGTCGTAAACCGCCAGCACCATCAATGGCTTGCCGACGTATTTCATCATCCGCCATATCTGCCACGAGCGGTTGACGATCATGTTCAATCGCCCTCAATAAGAACCGGATGAAATCCTCGATTGCCATTCTCCGAGATTCGAACATCGCCTGTGGCGATGTCGTAGACCCAGCCGGAGATCGTTAGCTCCTCCCGCGCCATCGCTCCGGCAACGGAAGGATGCGTGCGAAGATGCTGGAGCTGGAGCAGAACATTTTCTTCGGTCAGCCGCTTCAGACGCTCGCTCGGCTTCTCATCTGGCACTGCGAGAGAGTCTGCGACGCTGAGAGCTGCCTGCGCGTTTCTCAACCAGCTCTTCACGGTCGGCATCGAGTCCATCGACTCAGGGTTGAGCAGCGCCTTCATCGCCCCGCAGTCCGTGTGTCCGCAGACGACGACATGCTTAACCTTGAGTGCACTGACGGCGTATTCGACGACCGCGCTGACACCGCCGAGCATCTCGCCGTACGCTGGAACAAGATTGCCGATGTTGCGGGTTACGAATAACTCTCCGGGGCCCGATTGAGTAATCAGTTCGGGATCGATCCGCGAGTCCGCGCAGGCCACAATCAAGGCTGCCGGGCGTTGTGGCTCGCTGGCGGCTCTCTCATACATCTCTGCCTGTGCTGGATAGACCTCTGTTCGAAACCGCCGGATTCCAGCCTTCAAAAGGTCAAGCTCGTTCATGAATCTTCGCTCCAGAATCTCGTTTCGTTATTGCTTCCATTTGATGTTGCATCCAACGGCGAACCGCTGGTTCGGATCTGGCCGCTTGCCCGCGATCACAGCATCGATCGCCGCGCGCAGGTCCTTGCCCGTTACAGGAATGTCGTTGCCGTAGTCGCCGCGTCGAGGTCTGCTGTCATCCAGCTGCCCGCGATAGACAAGCTTCATCTCTGCATCGAACAGGAACAAGTCAGGAGTGCAGGCTGCATCGTACGACCGCGCTACCTCCTGTGTCTCGTCGAACAGGTATGGGAAACGGAAGTGGAGCCGCCCAGCCTGCTCCTTCATCGCCTCGGGAGCATCCTGCGGGAACTCGACAATGTCGTTCGAGGAGATGGCCACTATCCCGATCTTGTCCTCGTAGTCACGGCCAATCCGTGCCAGCTCTTCCTCGACGTGCTTCACGTAAGGACAGTGGACGCAGATAAACATCACGAGCAAACCCTGCCTGTCTTCTGCAGCGTCGTCGCGCCCAACTGCCTTGCCCGTCACAACATCCACCAACTCGAACGGCGGAGCCACAGTTCCAAGCTCTACCATCGTCGATTGCGTTCTGGACATAATCTTTTCTCCTCGATGTTTCCATTCTATGCGTGCAGCATCCTTGCTTACCGCTCTGATGCCTCGAACCGATGCGGTCGATGCGAGTAAGACAGCTTGACCTACTCTATTAGCAGGACAAGCTCCAGAGAAAACCAATGCCTCTTCCCCGCACTTTGCCTGGTGGATACACGACGCGGCACGCTCTCCCCAAAGGCCCGAACGGCCTTCCGCTCTGCCGCTGGTGCGAGCTCGAGATCCTGGCGAAACGCCGCCGCACCTTCTGCAGTGACTACTGCGTCCACCAATGGCGCCTGCGCACCGATCCAGGTTATCTCCGCGACCAGGTCTTTGCCCGCGACCGAGGACGCTGTGCTGCCTGCCAGATCGACACGGTGGCCGCATACGCTGCCCTCAAGCGTGCTCGCGGCTCCGCCCGGGTGGCGGGACTTCGCCTCTATGGCATGAAGACCATAGCGAGCCGCCGTAGTCTCTGGGATGCAGACCACATTCTCCCCGTGTGCGAAGGCGGAGGTCAGTGCGACCTGGACAATATCCGCACACTCTGCCTGCTCTGCCATCGCGAAGCAACGCGCAGCCTTCGCACGCGCCTGCGGAATCGCGAGATCGCCTGACGGGGTTAGCCACAGACTAAGTTTAGGAGACTCGCTGTACGAACTTGGCGTGTGAGAATGGAGAACAATGTTCGTCCAATACGACCGGAGAGTCCTTACAGCGGAGTGTGGGCGGCGAGGTAAGAATGGGGTGGTGGGAACTATGGGCCGCGCAATTGACTTAGATGTCATGAAAACTATCGTGTTCTATGCAGGGCTATGCCTGATGGTGGTTTCTTCGCCGGCGCAGGAAAAGACAGCGATGTTTCGGGGTGATGCAAGCCACTCGGGGACATTTCCTGGTCCGGCTCCGAGTCAACTGACGCTGCGGTGGAAGTTCGCTACAGGCGGCCCGATCGTTTCTTCTCCCTCTGTTATGGATGGAACGGTATACGTTGGCAGCGCGGACCGGAACTTGTATGCGGTGGATGCGAAGACAGGGCTGATGCGGTGGAAGTTCGATGCGCAAGGAGATGTGAACTCATCGCCGGCAGTGGTGGACGGTGTGGTGTATGTGGTGAGTTTGAACGGGAACCTTTATGCGGTGGACGCGGCGACGGGAAAGCAGCGCTGGGCGTTTGCGACGGAAGGCGAGCGGCGTTTCAGCGAACGGGGGTTGTTTACGGCTTTACCAGCAGGAGAGATGATGCCCGACCCTTGGGATTTTTATCTGTCGTCACCGGCAGTGGTAGATGGAGTCGTGTACTTCGGAAGCGGGGATGGTTCGGTGTATGCCGTGGATGCGCGGTCGGGTGAGCTGCGATGGAGGTACAAAACAGGGGATGTTGTTCATGCTTCGCCGGCGGTAGTGGATGGGAAGGTTTATGTCGGAAGCTGGGACACGTACTTCTACGCCCTGGACGCGAAGAACGGCGGGCTAGTATGGAGGTTCAAGACAGGTGAGGATAAGCGTGCGCACCTAATGATGGGGATACAGGGCTCAGCCGTGGTGTCGCAAGGGGCGGTGTATTTTGGGTGCCGCGATGCAAATGTCTATGCGCTGGATGCCGGGACGGGGACGCTGCGATGGAAGTTTGCGACGGACGGCTCGTGGGTGATTGCTTCGCCGGCAGTGGTGGATGGGAAGGTTTATTTTACGACTTCAGATACGAAGCGGTTTGAGGCCCTTGATGCCGCGAGTGGAAAGCTGCTGTATGAACTGCCGGATAAGATCTATTCGTTTTCATCACCTGCGATCGCTGGGGGGCACGCGTACTTTGGGACGTTTGATGGGAAGGTGCATGACGTGGACCTGGAGAAGAGGCAGTATGCTGGGGAGTTCGCGACAGAGGGCTACTATGCCAATGCTCCGCGATACCTGGATGCCGAAGGACTCCTGAAGCAGGATGTGGTGTGGGTGGGTGACACGTTGGATGACATGGTCATGGGGATTCGCGGGAAGCTCTTTTCGATGGGATCAATTTTGTCATCGCCCGCAGTGCAGGACGGCGTCGCTTATGCCGGCAGCGTCGATGGAAGTTTGTATGCGTTAGGAAAGTAATGATTTTGCAGTGCGGCTTCGAGGGGCGGACGATGCGTGGGAGAATGAAGGGGCGATGTTTGATCCCCACACAGTGAGTTTCGCCGGGCTCCAGAACTCGGCTTATGTGCGGTTTTCCGTGCTGGCGTTGAGCTCGATCTTCTTTCTGGTAGACCCGTTTGCAGCGTTGCCGACATTTTTGGCAGTGACGGCGGGTGCGGATGAGCATCGGCGCAAGCAGATGGCGTGGAAGGCCTCGTTGACAGCGCTGGTGGTGCTGACCGCGTTTGCGATTGCGGGACAGTTCATCTTTCACATGTTTGGAATTACGTTGCCAGCCTTTGAGATCGCTGGCGGGATCATTTTGCTGCTGATTGGACTGGATATGCTTGAGGCGAAGCGGTCGGCGACGCAGGAGTCCAGCGAAGAGGCGACCGAGGCGCAGATGAAGGAAGACGCAGGGATCGTTCCGCTGGGCATACCGATGTTGGCTGGGCCGGGATCGATTACTAGCGTGATGGTGCTGGTGGGTCAGGCTCAGACCAGGTGGCAGATGGTGGCGATTCTGGCCTCAATCGCGATTACAGCGGCGATTTGTTACCTCGTGCTCGGTAACTCCGGCCGGGTGGCGAAGGCGATGGGTGAGGCAGGCGTGCGGATACTGGTACGCATTATGGGCCTGCTGTTGGTGGCTCTTGCGGTGCAGTACTTTGTAAATGGCATGGTGGATTTAGGCGTGATCGCGAAGCCGTAGAAGTATTTTTTCGCGGTGACACCGATCGACTGCAGACGGGTTGCGTTCAATGTACGAGCAGGGCTGAGGCGGCAACCAGGAGGCCGACAGCTCCGAGGGCGATGCCAAGGAAGAAGTACGTCCGGTTGCGAGTGAAGAGCGTGATGGAGGAGAGGACGACTGCGATCTGGAGAAGGGCTTCGCCGAGGTCGTAGCGGGAGGCTCTGGCCTCTGCGCGGGCGACCTCGCTCTCGAACTCGTGGGCTTTGTTCTGCTCTTCGGTGAGATCGGCCTTCCACTTTTCTATGTGAGCTTTGTACTCGTTGATTTTTGTTTGGACGGCTGCCGGATCGGTGGTGGGCTGGATGGCCAAGAGGTCGATGGTGACAGAAAGATTGTCCATTCGGATCTTCTTGGCCTGGTACTCGTTCCATTGATCGCTGGCGCGGGCCTCCATGAGCACGGCTTCGGTGTGGGTACGGTGGCCGATGACAGTGACCATCGCGACGAGGACGGCGAGGATGGAAATAGCGAGCGAGATGGTTTTGAGGGATTCACCGCCAGATTCGCCAGATTCCTTCATTTGTTTGGCGAACTCCTGCACTTCCTGAGGTTCCATAGTGGAATGATTCTAACCTGTTGAATTGATGGAGAGGATGGGTTCTAGCGCGATTAGGCAAAGACAGTGCAGCGAAGACTTTTCATGAGGAACTAACGCCGTGGCGGTTCGCAGGTAATTTTATGGAAGAAATTTTATGTTTCGGTTGCACGACCTCGCAGTGAAAGCCCTGGCTCTTGTTTAGAAGGGTTTAGCGCGATAAGGGAATGTTTTTGGGGTGCGTATTTGCTGGATGAAAGTGCTTTTTGTACAGAAAACGCCGATTATCCACAGGCATCGAGGTTGCACGGAGGGGCAGGGATTGATACTCTCAGGAAGTCGCAGTGAGCGGTACGGCAGCGACAAAGAAGTAGAGCAAGAAAAAGATGTACGGCTTGCACGAAAGTGAAAAGCAAGGTACTCTAAACAAGTACGAGAAATAAGCTTCGCACCTTGGCTCTGAACGTAAAGAGCGAACGATAAGGGATGACGGAGCGCAGTCCAAGCGTTTGATTCGCGGTCGAGAGCCTGAAGGCCTACCGGCAATCCAAACCCAAGCTACTGCAGTTTATAGGGATGACAGGAGCTAAGTGCTCCGCGACCAGATTTCGGTCGTCACGATGTTTTGAGATTTTGTGCTGTGCGAATTGAGTCGCCTTGCAAAGCTGGTTTGAGAGAAAAGAAAAATCTCAAAAAAGTAAAAAACAAGTTGACACGAGATTGAAACTTCGATAATCTCAGAAAGTTCGCTAAAAACGTCGAACGCTGCTGAGTGGTACGGGCGAGGCTGAAAGAGTGGCTTGCCGAGCAGTAAAACGAGACGAAAACAGCGCATCAAGTTCGAGGACACGACTCAGGCTTTGAGCCGAGTTAGTCCTTGATCCAAAGCTGCCCGCTTAGGTGGATGCAGTCAGGATCTTTGACAACATAGTTGAACGTGCCAGTCGTGAGATGATACGAAATTTGGTTTAGTCATTCTCACTAGTTATATCCTTCGCTCCTTTCGAGCGAGCGGAGGCGTCTGATCCACCCCGACCCCTGTCGATGGGTGGCAGACAAACCAAGATTAAACGAGAGTTTGATCCTGGCTCAGAATCAACGCTGGCGGCGTGCCTAACACATGCAAGTCGCACGAGAAAGGGGCTTCGGCTCTGAGTACAGTGGCGCACGGGTGAGTAACACGTGAATTATCTACCTCCGAGTGGGGAATAACTGAGAGAAATCTTAGCTAATACCGCATAACACTTACGAGTCAAAGCAGTAATGCGCTTGGAGAGGAGTTCGCGGCCGATTAGTTAGTTGGCGGGGTAATGGCCCACCAAGACGATGATCGGTATCCGGCCTGAGAGGGCGCACGGACACACTGGAACTGAAACACGGTCCAGACTCCTACGGGAGGCAGCAGTGGGGAATTTTGCGCAATGGGGGAAACCCTGACGCAGCAACGCCGCGTGGAGGATGAAGTCCTTCGGGACGTAAACTCCTTTCGATCGGGACGATTATGACGGTACCGGAAGAAGAAGCCCCGGCTAACTTCGTGCCAGCAGCCGCGGTAATACGAGGGGGGCGAGCGTTGTTCGGAATTATTGGGCGTAAAGGGTGCGTAGGCGGTTTGGTAAGTCTGATGTGAAATCTATGGGCTCAACTCATAGTCTGCATCGGAAACTGCCGGGCTTGAGTGTGGGAGAGGTGAGTGGAATTTCCGGTGTAGCGGTGAAATGCGTAGATATCGGAAGGAACACCTGTGGCGAAAGCGGCTCACTGGACCACAACTGACGCTGATGCACGAAAGCTAGGGGAGCAAACAGGATTAGATACCCTGGTAGTCCTAGCCCTAAACGATGACTGCTTGGTGTGACGGGTACCCAATCCCGCCGTGCCGTAGCTAACGCGTTAAGCAGTCCGCCTGGGGAGTACGGTCGCAAGGCTGAAACTCAAAGGAATTGACGGGGGCCCGCACAAGCGGTGGAGCATGTGGTTTAATTCGACGCAACGCGAAGAACCTTACCTGGGCTCGAAATGTTATGGACCGGGGTGGAAACATCCCTTCCCCGCAAGGGGC